>Ga0209512_1000181_pt1 | contig 133045 bp, 104 predicted proteins | sample frozenSSSSmetaG_FD_184142 | JGI IMG/M metagenome (GOLD analysis project Ga0209512, IMG submission 184142) | Glacier valley bacterial and archeal communities from Borup Fiord, Nunavut, Canada, to study Microbial Dark Matter (Phase II) -... | ecosystem: Environmental > Aquatic > Freshwater > Ice...
TCTGCTTTGGCCAGGTCTTTTGTATCGCTTTGGTAATAAGCGTAGACCATTTGAACCACTTTGATGCGAATTAGGACGCGGTTAATCATTGTTTGAAGGAGCTACTATGTTGTTGGCTGCAAAAGTACCACATTTTTTTGATTCGTACGTTGGTGGTTTGAAATAAAATGCAGAAATTTGGAAAATTAAAAATTTAGAAATGTGGGTTTTATATTAATATAGAAAAAATGGAAGATTTTAGAAGGGATGATAGCAACGGGTTCGAAAAGGAAATCGCCTACAGCCGGTCTGTAAAAGCCGGAAAACGTATTTATTATCTGGACGTCAAGCGCAGTCGCAACGAAGATTTGTACTTGTCCCTGACCGAAAGTAAGAAGAAAGTTTCAGGAAATCCCGACAATCCCGAAGTAACCTATGAGAAGCATAAAATCTTCCTTTATAAGGAGGACTTGTCGAAATTCACGGAAGCACTTATTGACGTCATTAAATACATGCAAAACTATCCTGTTAATGGTGAGGATATTACTTTGGACGAAAGTGATCTGGCAGAGGAACTGAACGATACAGTGATGATTACGGATTCCATGTTGGACCTGGACGAAACCGAACCGGCCATCAAGTTGAATATGGATGACTTTGAATAAAAAATCGCTAAACATTTGTCTTTCTGATTCCTTTTGCCTATTTTTGCGCCGCTTTTGACACATCCGTGTGATGGGAAAATTTAGAAGCAAATTCTGAAAATTTTTGAGTAACACAAAAACAAAAAAAATGAAAAATCTAGAACTGACCGGTATTTCAAGACCGGAATTCGGCAAAAAAGCGGCTAAAGTAATCCGCAAAGAAGGCAGTGTACCTTGCGTACTTTACGGAGGAGAAGAAGTGATCCATTTCCAATTGACGGAAAATGACACAAACGCTTTTATCTATACACCCGAAGTATTCACCATTGAATTGAACATCGATGGTAAGAAATATTTGTCAATCCTTAAAGATTCTCAATTTCACCCTGTAAAGGACAATGTATTGCACCTTGATTTCTTGCAAATCTTTGAAAGCAAACCCATCCTGGTTGAAATTCCTGTTCGTTTGAACGGTTTGGCACAAGGTGTTAAAGAAGGTGGTAAGCTGAGCCAGGAATTGCGTAAACTGAAAGTAAAAGGTTTATACAAAAATGTTCCTGAATTCCTTTCTATCGATGTTACAAACCTTGGCTTGGGTAAAACCATGCAAGTTGGTGCATTGAAATTTGACAACATTGAAATTATTACAAACAAACAAGCTATTGTTTGCGCTGTTAAACTGACTCGTGTTGCACGTGGTTTGGCTGCAGCTGCTGCAAAAGAAGGTGGCAAGAAATAATTTCTGCAGAGATAAATGTAAAAGCCGGGCCCTTAGTGTCCGGCTTTTTTTTATTTTTGTAATTCGAAATACTTAAATTAGTTTGAAATGCAATATTTGATTGTGGGTTTGGGAAATATTGGAGCAGAATATCAGCACACCCGTCACAACATCGGTTTTGACGTCCTGGACAATTTAGCCATGGACAATGATGTTCGGTTTAGCGACCAAAGATATGGAGCTATCGGTGATATGCGACTGAAGGGGCATTCCCTGACGCTGTTGAAGCCATCCACTTATATGAACCTGAGCGGAAACGCCTTGCGCTACTGGATGCAAATAAAGAAAGTCCCATTGGAAAATGTACTGGTGATAGTGGATGACGTGGCTCTGCCATTTGGAAGCCTTCGTCTGCGGGCTGATGGCAGTGACGCCGGTCACAACGGTCTGAAACACATACAGGAAACGCTTGGCACAACAAAATATGCCAGACTGCGTTTTGGAGCAGGTAATGATTATCCAAAAGGTCGTCAGGTGGAATATGTACTTGGAGGGTGGTCGCCGGAGCAGCTGGAAACACTTCCGGAACGAATCGACTCTGCCTGTAAAATCATACAGAGCTTTTGCCTGTCTGGAATTCAAAGAACAATGAACGATTTTAACAAACGCTGATGGCAACAGAAGTTCGCATTGACAAATGGCTTTGGGCCGCCCGCATCTTCAAGACGCGGACAATAGCCGCTGAAGCTTGTAAGAAAGGTCGTATCGGTATAAGTGGCAGCCATCTGAAAGCTTCCAGACTGGTGAAGGTCGGTGACATCATTGAAGTCCGGAAACCGCCCATCACCTGGTCATTTAAAGTATTGCAAGCCATTGACCGCCGTGTCGGTGCCAAAATTGTGAATGATGTCATGGAAAATGTGACTCCCCCGGAACAACTGGAGATTCTGGAAATGAGCAAAGCCAGTGGTTTTATTGACAGAGCCAGAGGAACGGGTCGTCCAACCAAGAAGGACAGACGTGTGCTGGAGGATTTCAGGGAAAGTGATGGGGATGATTTTGATTTCGAGTTTGATTTTTAACCAGCGGAATCCCACATGGAAAATAAAGGCATTGACCTGAGCATCCTTATCCTCAATTTTAACGGGCTCAAATGGCTGGAAATTCTTTTGCCATCCCTGAAAGAAAAATACCTTTCCCATACTAAATATCGCGTGGAAGTCGTGGTGGTAGACAATGCCAGTACGGATGAGTCTGTTTCCTACCTGAAAACGCAGGATGTCCGAATCATTGAGTCCGGTAAAAACGGTGGATACGCTTTTGGCAACAATCTGGCTTTGAAAGACATTCAAGCCAGGTATGTCATGTTGCTGAACAGCGACACTGAGTTTTCCGATCGTTCCAATCTGGACAGCTTGATTGACTATATGGATATGCATGAGCAAGCCGGCATCATTACCCCTCTCGTGGAATTGACCAAGGGCACACCGGACCGGGCCTGTCACCGGGGCGAACCGACTTTGTGGGCGGCTTTTACCTATTTTATGGGTCTGGAAAAACTTTTCCCAAAGTCCCGGTTATTTGCCCAATACCATCAAAGCTATAAGAACCTGAAAGAGATTCACTCCATCGATGCCTGTACCGGTGCGGCCATGGTAGTGCGCAGTTCAGCCATGGAAAAAGTGGGTTTGCTGGATGAACGTTTTTTTATGTACGCGGAAGATGTGGACTGGTGTAAACGGTTTAGGGACGCAGGTTATTGGGTCATTTTTCATCCGGAAGTCAAGGTGATCCACCACAAATATAAGTCCGGCCTGGAAAACAGCAGTCAGTCTGCAAAGTCAAACGCCAATTACTGGTTCTACGAAACAATGTTGCAGTATTACGACAAACATTACAAGGATCTATATCCAAAATGTTTCCGGTCTGTCCTACAGATTTTCATCTCAATCAAAAAAAGAAGAACTCTTTGAATTATTCCCGGAAGCACTGGTAAATAAAAACATCCTCCGCTCCTTCTGTAGTCTTGTTCCAATTGCGTAAACATCCGGCTTCGGTAAATTGACATTTCCGGAACAGATGGATACTGGGCACATTCATCAAAGGAATGAAGGAGTAAATCTGATCCAGCTTCAGAAACTGAAAAGCATACGTTTTCATTAATTCCAATGACATGGTGGCATAGCCTTTGCGCTGAAAGTCTTCGTCAATGAGGATTCCGATTCCCGCACGGTTGTGATAGGGTTCAAAATCGTATAGATCAATGGTTCCTGCTGGTTTCCCGGTGGCTTTATCTTCTACGATGAGCCGGACTTGTTTGGCTTCAAAGATATCCAGGGAAGCGTTTTCAAGGTATTGACGCAACACAAATCTGGAAAAAGGGGTCAGTGTGTTTCCATATTCCCAGAGGGTGGTATCGTTTTCCCATTTATACAAAAACTCTAAATCTTCAGGTTCCAACGCCCGAAGTCGAATACTTTCATTTTCAAGCAGTTTCATATTATTGAAATTTAGTGGTTTTTAGATTTCTTCGCCCGGCTCCTCCGGCTCCTCATTCGCTTCGACTTCCGGTTGAATCAAAAAGGCTTCCGTTTCCATCCGGCTTCTGCCTGGAGCGATAAAAGCACAAAGCAAGACAACGACAGCAAAAAGCATCAGGGCCCCTTTCATAACTGTCAGCACATGCATGGCCAGGGAAAGGAATCCAAGTGTAATGAAAATGTATTGTCTGATAAGGGCATACTTTTTATACTGTCTTAAGCGATCCGGAATACTGGAAACATTTTCGAGGTCTTTCATTTTGTCCTTTGCCCAGACAAGACCTCCGGGAATCCCTGCCAACAAGGCTACGATGAGTACTTGCTGCAAGCTGACGGATAAAGCGGCATCCAATTTTTGAATCGGTAGATCAACAGTCAATATCAGGACACAAAACAAAACCAGTACTATAAGAAAGCTGTAAAAATTGATTTTCAGTTTTTTATCGATTGTTTGAATGAGCTCTTCGTTGTTCATGGTTTATTGTATTTATCCTTTAAAATCTATTCTGTTCACGATGGAACGACCAAGGGTCACTTCATCGGCATATTCCAGTTCATCACCTACGGCAATGCCTCTGGCAATGGTGGTAATTTTCACATCAAATCCGGACAATTTCCGATACAGAAAGAAACCGGTTGTATCACCTTCCATGGTAGCAGACAATGCCATTAACACTTCATCCACCTCCTGGTTTCGCACCCTTTCTATCAGGCTATCGATCTCCAGATCGGATGGGCCCACTCCATCCATGGGTGAAATAAGCCCCCCAAGTACGTGATAGATGCCACTGTACTGACTGGTGTTTTCAACCGCCATGACTTCCCTCACATTTTCCACCACACAGACCAAACGATGATCTCTTCTTTCGTCAGCGCAAATGTTGCACAAATCGGAATCGGATATATTGTGGCAACACGTACAATAATGCACTTCCTGTTTCAGCCGGATGACGGCATTTCCAAAAGCAGTCACATCTTCTTCAGGTTGCCTGAGCAAGTGCAGGACCAATCGCAGGGCTGTTTTTTTGCCTATACCGGGCAGTTTGGAAAATTCGTTGACGGCTTCTTCCAACAAGACGGAAGGATACGATTGATTCATTGTGTTCAGGCTTTTGCTTTGACACAAATATACACTCAAAATGGCATACCTACAAACCAACGGGAAATAATATTAACTTTGTGCCCATGATTAACGGTGCTTGGATTCTGGTTATTTTATTGGTCTACTTTGGCCTGCTGATGCTGATTTCAGCTTTGGTTGGGAAACAAAAGGGCAACGATGGATTTTTCAGTGGAAATAAAAAATCCCCCTGGTTTGTCGTTTCCATCGGTATGATCGGTTCTTCGATTTCAGGAATCACTTTTGTGTCGGTTCCTGGCATGGTTCGTGACAATGGTTTTCTGTATATGCAGACTGTTGTGGGTTTCTTTTTCGGCTATATTCTGATCGCCAAAATACTACTGCCCATTTACTACCGATTGGATGCACCCAGTATTTATGTATACCTGAAGAATCGTTTTGGCAGAAGGGCTTATAAGACGGGTGCCTGGTTCTTCCTGGTTTCAAAGGCCATCGGGGCCTCCATCCGGGTGTATGTCGCGGCGCTGATTTTGCACGAGGGTATCTTTAAGGGATGGAATGTTCCGTTTGCCGTCACGGTTGTCACCCTGATTCTCATGATTTGGTTGTATACGTATCGGGGTGGCATCAAGACCATCATCTGGGCGGATCTTTTACAGTCGGTCTGTCTGATCGGCGCATTGATACTGATCGTCTTTCAACTGGGGAAAGCCCTGAATCAGGATACGGCAGGTATCGTGAAAACCATTACAACGAGTACGTATTTTAACCTGGTGGAATGGTCGGACTGGGGAAGCCGTCAACACGTCGTCAAACAGTTTTTCAGTGGTATTTTTATCGCTTTGGTCATGACCGGACTTGATCAGGGCATGATTCAGAAAAACAGGTCCATTCACACCCTCGATAAAGCCCAGAAAAACATGTTCATGTATGGTTTTGCCTTTATCCCTGTCAATTTCATATTCTTGTCTTTGGGCGCCCTGATGTATGTTTTCTCCACACAAAACGGCATTGTTCTACCTCAGGCCACGGATGAAATTTTGCCGATGCTGGCCACCCAGGGTTTTCTGAACAGTACGGTCACCATCTTGTTTATGGTGGGCATGGTGTCTACGGCCTTTTCCAGTGCAGACACCTCCATGACTGCCATGACTACCTCTTTCTGTGTGGATATTCTGGAAAAAGAGTCCGATGAGAAGACCAGGCAAAAGGTACATCTCCTGGTGGCTGCTGTTTTTGTAGTCATCATCTTCCTTTTCAGAGCTGTCAACAACACCTCACTCATAGATGCCATATACGTCATGGTATCCTATACGTATGGTCCTTTATTGGGTTTGTATGCCTTTGGACTTTTCACAAAAAAAGTGGCCAGAGACCAATATATTCCAATCATTGCCCTATCTTCGCCTATTATTTGCTACCTGCTCCAGGCTTTGGCCGGCAGCTGTTTCGATTATCATTTCGGATATGAGCTTTTAATGTTAAACGGTTTGCTCACATTCAGCGGCCTTTGGTTTACGTCTTTAAAAAAAACAAGTATATGAAAGTCACCAATGCAACCTTTGTCATCAGTAATTCTCAACTTTCAGGCTGTCCAAAGGACGGATTGACTGAATATGCATTTATCGGGAGGTCCAATGTGGGTAAATCTTCCCTGATCAATATGCTGGCTGGTATCAAGGATCTTGCCAAGACGTCCTCGAGACCTGGCAAAACGTTGCTGATCAACCACTTTCTAATCAACAAATCATGGTATATTGTCGATCTTCCCGGATATGGTTTTGCTAAAATCAGCAAAAAAATACGGGAAGAAGTGCACAAGATGATTACCAATTACATCATGAAACGCGAAGAGCTGGCCTGTTTGTTTGTGCTGATTGACTCCAGACTCGAACCGCAGGAGATTGACCTGGAATTTCTGGAATTTCTGGGCGAAAACGGTATTCCTTTCGCTGTCATCTTCACCAAAACTGATAAAATCACTCAGGCAGAGGTTGGAAGCAATGTCCGTCGTTTTAAGGCTAAAATGTCTGAAACCTGGGAAGAACTGCCCCCTATTTTTCTCACTTCCTCCGAGAAAAGAAGAGGTGGCGAGGAAATACTCCAATACATCGAGGATATCAATGTATCGATGCTTCCAGAGAAGTCAGAATAGATTTGTCCATCCAGGTCCTGGATGTATTTCTGCTTGAATTCAACCAAATATAACTAATAAAGGCTGAAACAGTGCCAACGGCAGAACCCACCACAACGTCTTCCAAAAAGTGTTGGGAAAGGTACATTCTGGAATAGCCCACCAAAACTGCCACCATCAGAAAAAAGAATTGATAAACAGGTCGCTTATTGATTAAAGCCAGCACGATAAACAGTGAAAAGGCCCCAGCAGTATGTCCGGATGGAAAACTGTGGTTGCTGTGCAGGTGCACATTTTCTACCAGATGAAGGTCGCAGATATCCTGAAAAACGACTTTGGGACGCGGGCTGTCGTAGTAAACCCACCTTTTCAGTATTTGTGTGAACAGTGTGGCCAGTAAAGAGGATGCAATGGCTATCAACGCATACCGGTATCGGATAAAGGCTGTTGCAACGATGATGGGGGCAATGAGAATAAATGCTCCGAATTCAGTTATGTATTTGAAAAACACATCCAGAAAAGGTGTATTCATCCTATTGATATACAGGTGTATATCAGTTTTTGAATAAGCTAAAAGTATGATTAGACCCACCATCAGAAAGAGGATGTATGGTAAAATCAAGGCTAGGTGTTTTTTTAGAAAAATCTTTACGTTCATATCAATGCTGTTGTGTTCAGGTAGATAAAGCAGACTTTCATGCTATGGCAGCCGCTATTTTTCTGCAAAATTAGCAAATAATTGTACCCTGTACAGTTAAAGTTCTTTATCATCTAAAAAAAATTGTATTTTTGCAAGGTTAAACAAATTGAAAAGTGGATTTATTCGAACGCATTCGAACTTCTGAAGAGCCGGCTTCCAAACTGGCCAAACAGCTTCACGGCTATTTCACCTATCCAAAATTGGAGGGACCTCTTGGACCGCACATGAAATTTCGTGGACGGGAGGTTATTAATTGGAACACCAGTGACCATCTTGGCTTTTCCAATATTGAGGAAATCCGTAAGACGGATGAAGAATCCACCAAAAAATGGGGTCTCGGTTATCCTGTTGGTAATCGTCTCATGTCCGGGCACACCAGTTTACACGAGAAACTGGAAAATATGCTGGCTGAATTTACTGGCAAAGAGGATGCATTTGTATTAAATTACGGGTATCAGGGTTTTACTTCCATAATTGATGCCCTTTGTGGCAGGAACGACGTCATCGTTTACGATTCACAAGTTCATGCATGCATTGTTGACGGCATACGGCTCCATCTTGGCAAACATCTGGTCTTCCAGCACAACGATATGGAAAACCTGGAAAAACAGCTTATAAAGGCTATTGCACAGGCGGAAGAAACTCAGGGTGGCGTGATGGTCATCTCTCAGGGAGTTTTTGGTACTGTCGGTGAATATGGCAAACTGGACAAAATAGCCAGACTCAAAAGGAGATATCCCTTCCGTTTAATGGTGAACGATGCGGATGGTTTTGGCATAGAAGGTGAGACAGGTGCCGGTACCGGGGAACACTTCGGAGTAAACAAGCACATTGATATTTATCTGGGCTCCTTTTCAAAGGCTATGGCTTCCCTGGGCGCATTTGCTGCAGGTCCGGAGGACATCATGAGCTTTCTGCGTTATCACACCCGTACACAGATTCATTCCAAGGCTCTGCCTATGGTTTATGTAGCAGGTATGATCAAACGCCTGGAGTATCTGAAGGAACACTCCCAACTCCTCGATGAACTACACAAGAAAGTGAAATACTTACGGAAAGCGCTTAAGAGAAATGATTTCGACACCGGCTCATCGGATGCTTGTGTGGTACCAATTTATCTCCCCTGTACCATGTACGAGGCGCTGAATCTGGTGATCGATCTGCGAGAAAATTACAACATCTTCTGCCCCATCCTGGTCTATCCTTTTGTTTTAAAAGGTCAGTTGTTGTTGCGTTTTCTTCCTACTGTTGAACACACCAAGGACGATATTGATTTTACGATAAAAGCCTTGAATGAAGTTCGAAAGAATTTACTGGACTCGAAGTATAATACTGAGACATCAGACTTTTTCGGAGATCTTTAATCAATCCTGATCGTCCTGTTCCAACATCTGGCCAACCAATACGGAATTCAGGTTCTTTTTGGTCTTTAATCCCAATCCTTTGAGTTTTTGAGCTTGCAGTACCAGGTTGTCGTTGCCGGTGCTCAGCTGTTTGTAGGCGTCTGCATACCTGTTTTGCGCTTTGTTTAAACTCTCTCCTACGCCATCCATATTGTCCACAAACAAAACAAACTTGTCATAGAGTTTGGCACCTCTTTCTGCAATTTCCAGGGCATTTCTATTCTGATATTCCCTTTTCCACAAATCGGCAATCAATTTAAGTGAGGTGATCAGATTTGTCGGGCTCAATAGCAGGATTCGCCGGTCGTACGCGTAATTCCACAAATCCGCATCCCCTTGCATGGCTGCTATATAGGCCGGCTCGCTTGGTATAAACATCATCACGAAATCCAGGGATTTGTCGTAATCGTCGTATCCTTTACTGCTCAGTGTCAGTATGTGGTTCTTAATGGCTGTGACATGCGCTGTCAGTTGTTTTTTTTGTTCAGCGGCATCCGTTTCATCCAGGTATCTGGTAAAGGCGTTCAGGGACACCTTTGAATCAATGATGACATTGCGGTTGTCCGGATATTTGATTACGGCATCCGGACGCATTTTCTTAGCCTCCGACTGTGACTTAAGCGGTTTACCATTCTCATCTTCGAGCTGATATTCCATAAAGAATTCCTGATCCTTGCGCAATCCGGACTTTTCGAGTATACTCTCCAAAATGAGTTCTCCCCAGCGTCCCTGTGTTTTGGATTCTCCCTTCAGCGCATTTGTCAGATTCCGCGCCTCTTCACCGATGGTCTGATTCAGATCGGCCAGTTCCCTGACTTTCTCACCCAAGGAGAAACGTTCCTTGGATTCTTTATCATAGACCTCCTCCACCCTTTTCTTGAACTCCTTGATGTTGTCTCCAAGCGGATCAAGAATGGCCTCAATGTTCTTCTTGTTCAATTCTGTGAACTTTTCGGACTTGGTTTCGATGATCTTATTCGCTATGTTTTCAAATTCTGTATTGAATTTTTCGTATAGTTTTTTTATTTCTTCTTTCTGCGTTTCAAGTTTCTCAAGGTATGCGGCATTATTGGCATTGGCTGTTGCCAATTTTTTTTCAGCTTCTGAAAACAGTTCCTTCATTTCTTTCAGATCGGCTTTCAGGACTTCTATGTCGGTTTTTTTTTCTTCAATGGTATGAATTGCAGCCCTGTAATTGGCATTGGCGGTAGACAGGTCGTTGTACAATTGTTGTGATTTGTCTTTTTCGGCCTGAATGGCTTTATCCGCGTTTTTCCTGCCAATCAAAAAAACCGGGACTATGCCTGAAATAAGGCCAATGACAATATATAATACTATGCTGTCCATCTGTTCTTAATATTTGAATTTCTATTCTATGTTGCAAAAATACATCACGTGCTTGACAAAGATAGAACAAACCATTGTCAGAATCTGTCATTGGTTTTTTTTAGATTAAAATTTTTGAATGATGGAATAAAATCGGGCAAATGACTACTTTTGCATACATCAGAAAATGGAAAGATAAGAACCCGTTTTTTGTACTTAAGCAGCATCTGGTAAGTAACATTACTTTTTGCGCAAAAAGGACATCTACAAGGACACCAAAATATTTTAAATTTTTATACAACTGAATATCAATATGGTAACAATGCACAATTGGTTTGAATGTAAAATTCAATACGAAAAGCTTTCTCCGGACGACGGTAAACAAAAAAAATCTTCCGACTCCTATTTGGTCGATGCGATGAGCTTCACGGAAGCTGAGGCCAGAATCATTAAGGCAGTAACGCCCTATATGACAGGCGAATTTACAGTTGCAAACATCAAGCGCTCCAAAATATATGAGATCTTTGATTCACCCGAAGGTGATCGCTGGTACCGTGCCAAGGTGTTGTTTATCATATTGGATGAGGAAAAAGGTGTTGAGAAGAAAGTTCCAAGCACCATGATGATTCAGGCTGCCGATATCCAGGCTGCATTGGTCAGACTGAACGAAGGAATGAAAGGTACCATGAGCGATTACGAAGTGGCATCCATCAGCGATACGCCCATCCTGGACATCTACCCGTATGGTGTTGACTCCATCAATGACCGCAACGAGGTGAACGAATAACAAACATAATATAAAATGTCAGTTGCAGATATCATTCACCGTATAAATGCGAAGCTACCACCAGTCACCCGTCTGGTGGCCGTTTCAAAGTTTCACCCCTGTGAAGCGATTATGGAGGCTTACGATGCTGGCCAACGAATCTTTGGTGAAAGCAGGGTTCAGGAATTGTGTGAAAAGCAACCTGTCTGTCCAAAAGATATTGAATGGCATTTTATTGGCCACCTGCAGACCAATAAGATCAAACAGATCGTTCCATTTGTTTCTCTGATTCATGGCGTAGACAGCCTAAAATTATTGAAGGAGATAAACAAGGAGGGTGAGAAGATCGGCAAAGTGGTTCCTTGCCTGATACAGATACACATCGCTCAGGAAGAAACCAAGTTTGGATTCAGCCTGGAGGAATGTAAAACGCTTTTTAACTCAGACATCCTGAAAGACCTTCCATTCATTCGTTTTTGCGGATTGATGGGAATGGCCACACTCACGTACGACCGTGTGCAAATACGGTCTGAATTCAAGTGTCTGAAAGACTTTTTCGACGAGCTGAAAAACGATCTGATGAGAGAAAACGACGCGTTTAAGGAACTATCCATGGGCATGTCGGACGATTATGAGATTGCAGTTGAAGAAGGCAGCACCATGATACGGGTTGGGAGCGCCATCTTTGGAGCGCGGATCTATTGAACTGATAGCCTGTCATAAAAAATGCCCGTCAGGAGAATTTCCTGACGGGCATTTTTTATATACGTATATTCGTTTCTTTTAATCCAACGAAATCTTCTCAACACGAGTTTGATGTCTTCCACCTTCAAAAGGTGTTGCCAGAAATACTTTTACGATTTCAATGGCTTCTTCCTTGCTGATAAAACGGGCAGGCAGGCAAAGCACATTGGCATCGTTGTGTTGTCTGGCCAATTTGGCCAATTCTGGAATCCAGCAAAGCGCACCACGAATGCCCTGGTGTTTGTTCACAGTCATGCAAACGCCTTCGCCTGAGCCACAAATAGTAATTCCAAAGGTCGATTCACCTTCTTCAACTGCTTCAGCAAGAGCATGCGCAAAATCTGGATAGTCACAACTATCTGGCGAGTAAGTGCCAAAATTTGTAAATGGGATGTTTTCGGCGGAGAGCCAATCCAAGAGAGATTCTTTTAATTCAAAGCCGGCGTGATCACTGCTAATCGCGACCGGAACGTCATCGGAGTTCATAGTTTTGTATAAATTGGTTACTTGCTGCAAATATACTGAAAAAATATCTGTATATAAAAAAATATAGACGAGTTGTATCATAAATAAGAATATCCGGCTATTATCTTGAAAAATAGCCGGATATCTCCTATTAAAAACGGACAGAATCCGTAAAATATTAGTTTAAAAGAGCTTTTACCTGTTGGTAAACATTGGCACCGGTAAATCCGAGTTTCTCATCCAGCACCTTGTAAGGAGCAGAGAAACCAAAGGATTCAAGTCCCCAGATTTGACCGTTTTCACCAACCAAACCCTGAAGATTGACAGGCAAACCGGCGGTCAGGCCAAAGCGTTTCACACCGGTTGGCAAGACTGAATCCTGATATTCCTTGGATTGTGCACGGAAAAGTCCTTCAGACGGTACGGAAACTATGCGAAGTCTGATGCCATCCTTACGTAGTAAGTCTGCACCCTCGATGAGAGTTGCCACTTCAGAACCGGATGCGAGTAGTACAACATCGGGATTTTCATCGCATTCCACCACATAGGCACCTTTTGCCATTTGCAACGACTTTTCGTAGTTGCTGTCCGGTAGGTTGGTCACATTCTGACGGCTCAAAATAAAGCCCGTAGGGGTATCGGTATTTTCAAGTGCCAGTTTATAGGCTACCGTACATTCGTTTACATCGGCCGGACGAAGTACCAACATGGAATTTTTTCCACTGTGGTTCTTGAGTTTTTCCATCAGACGAATCTGAGCTTCTTGTTCCACAGGTTCGTGTGTTGGTCCATCTTCTCCGACACGGAAAGCATCGTGAGACCATACAAACATCACTGGGAGTTCCATGAGGGCTGCCATGCGGATAGCAGGTTTCATATAATCGGAGAAGACAAAGAAAGTGCCGCATGCGGTGATGACGCCTCCATGCAAAGTCATACCGATACAAACACAAGCCATCGTGAGTTCAGCTACACCTGCCTGTAAGAAAGCTCCGCTAAAATCGTCCTTGCTCATTATTCTGGTTTTCTTCAGAAATCCGTCGGTCTTGTCAGAATTGGACAAGTCGGCTGAAGAAACAATCATATTTTCGATGTTTTGAGCCAGATAACCTAAAACAGTGGCAGATGCACTTCTGGTTGGCTGATCCGCTTTTTGCTCAATTTTGCTCAGGTCAAATTCGGGTGCAGCGCCGGAAAACCATTTTTCCATTTTAGCAGCAGCTTCCGGGTTTTTTGCAGCCCATTCGGCTTTGGAAGCATAGCGTTTGGTGATGATGTCCTGCAATTCTTTTTCACGTTTGGCATAAAGTTCAGCTACTTCGGGAAAAATGGTAAAGGGCACTTCAGGATTACCTCCCAGGTTCGCAATTGTTTTTTCAATGCAGGCACCAGCAGCACCAAGAGGCTGACCGTGTGTGGAACATTGATTTTCAAAGCTGGATCCGTCGGAGCTGACTGCGCCTTTGCCCATGGTCGTCTTACCAATGATCAGACTTGGCTTTCCTTGTACGGCAAGCGCATTAGTTAATGCTACGCGGATTTGGTCCACGTCACTTCCGTTCACTTCCATTACTTCCCAACCCCATGCTTTGTACTTGGCGGCGGTATCTTCGCTGGTCACCTCATCGGTTCCAGTTGAAAGCTGAATGTCGTTTGAATCGTAAAACATGATCAGGTTATCCAATCCGAGGTGGCCGGCCAGACGACCTGCTCCTTGTGAAATTTCTTCCTGAATACCACCATCCGAAATATACGTATAGATGATCTGGTTCATTTGATCACCAAATTTCGTTTTCAGAAATTTGGCAGCAATGGCCGCACCAACGGCATAGGTATGTCCTTGTCCAAGTGGACCTGATGTATTTTCAATTCCACGGGTGACATCCACTTCCGGATGTCCCGGGGTGGCACTTCCCCATTGACGGAACTGCTGCAATTCTTCCAAAGTATATTTACCTGTCAGCGCCAACTGGGAATACAACATGGGAGACATATGACCCGGATCCAGAAAAAAACGGTCACGACCTTCCCAATTGGGATTTTTGGAATCGTAAATCAAAAATTCAGAATAAAGTAGATTGATAAAATCTGCTCCTCCCATTGCTCCTCCCGGATGTCCAGACTTGGCTTTTTCCACCATAGAAGCTGCCAAAATCCGGATATTATCGGCTGCTTTGTTCAATAAAGCGGTGTCATTCATAAGAAAACTATAATTTTTTGACAAAGATAAAGAATCTTTCTACATTTGTCGGTATGAAGAAGACATTTTGGTATCTGTTTGTCGTGTTATTTGCATTCAATGCCTGCATTGAAAACGCAATGGCTATTCCGGCTTCCCGTAAACTCAGTACTCTGAAACAACCGGATGGAAAGTCTTTGGACGTTTATATCAAGGGCGATGAATTCTTCCATTATGTACAAAGTACGGATGGGTTCGTCCTTTTGCCGGATAAAAATGGTTTCTACACGTATGCAGAACAAGACTCGACCGGAGATTTGTGTTCTGGAAAAATAACTGCCTCGAACACAGATAGACGTACACAATCAGAGAATATTTATTTGAGATCCGTAAAACCCGGGCTATTTTTTTCGGAGGCTCAAAGAAATAAATCCTACAACAGAAGAATTCAGAATGCCCTGATCAGAAAGAATCATTCAAGCAATCTTAAAGCCGGATCGACCTCACTGAAGAACGGGTTTCTGACGACGGGAAGTACCAAATCGCTGATTATTCTGGTTAATTTCTCCGATGTGAAATTTAGTTCCTTAAACGATGCGGTGGCCTATTCAAACATGTTCAATCAGGAAGGTTACAATCAAAACGGTCATGTGGGTAGTGTCAGAGATTATTTTAAATTCAATTCCAGCGGCATTTTCACACCGGAATTTGACGTGGTAGGACCTGTCACGTTACCCAATCCAATGGCCTATTATGGGCAGAACGATAAGAATGGCAATGACCTGCATCCGGCTGAAATGATTGTAGATGCATGCAACCTGGTTGCCAAACAGGTTGATTTCTCGAAATACGATTTTGATTTCAACAACGTTGTCGACAACATCTATGTGTATTATGCAGGTAAAGGTGAAGCCGATGGAGGTGGCGCAAATTCCATCTGGCCACATTCATGGGTCATTGAAGGAGAAGGTCTTGCTTTAACTTTGAATGGTAAAAAGATTTCTCAATATGCTTGCAGCAGTGAATTGAGTAGTGATGGCAAAAGAACAGGCATTGGAACATTCACTCATGAATTCAGCCATACGCTTGGGTTGCCGGACATGTATGATGTGGATTATGACAATTACAACGGTCAGGGTTTTGATTTGGGTGAATGGTCTTTGATGGCTTATGGCTCATACAATGCAGATGGTTCTGTTCCGCCAGGTTATTCCCTGTTGGAACGTTCTCTTTTGGGCTGGGCAGAACCAGTATCACTGGATCAGGCCAGTGAGATAACCTTAACCGATCTGGGTTCAACCAATCAGGGATATATCCTGAATACCACAAATGAGGGTGAATTTTATCTGTTGGAGAACAGGCAAAATGACATCAATCCGTGGGATGCTTTTCTACCGCATCATGGCCTGTTGATTTATCACATTGACATGAGAAAGGATGCCTTTACCTCCGTCAATTACTGGGGTACTGTCTATGAGTTATCCTTTATGGACTTATGGGGAATCAATTTGGTCAATGCCATTTCAAGTCATCAATGTGTCGACATGATAGAAGCGGACAATTCCAGAGTCTTTGCTTCTTCGGGTAAGACCAGTGCTTATTACACTAGCCTGAAGGGAGATCCTTTTCCTGGTTCTAAAATGATTGATTCCTTCACTTTTACAACAACTCCTACGATGAAATCCTGGGATGGTCAGGACTTAAACAAACCAATCACCTACATTACCGAAAAAAACAACATCATTTCCTTTGATTTTATGGGTGGCATATTTAACCAGCCACCTGTCGTGAAAAACGCGTCCGAAACAGGAAATTACAGATTTACAGCCAACTGGAATTCGCTTCCAAAAGCGGTCAGTTATTTTTTGGATGTATACACTTTGGAAATAGCAGGATCCGGTGACACCATCAGGACGTTTGTACCCGGGTATGAGAATCTGGCCGTTGTTGATACCTTCTGTCTGGTAAACGACCTGAGGGATATCTCCGATTATTACTATGTGGTACGGGCGACAAACGGTTATACTGAAACCCTCAATTCGAAGTTCATTAAAGTAAGTACATCCAAAGCGTCATCCATTTCGCAGTACTCCAGGGACAGGACAATTAGTGTGAAAGGAAACGACCATGACAGTGTCATCAAGGTCTACAATTCCAAGGGCCTGTTGTGTCAGACAACGACTGAAAACAAGATAGCAGTCAACCAGGCAGGACTATATCTGGTTGAGGCACTGTTTGAAGGGAAAAGAAAGATTCTTAAAGTTTTGGTCGAATAGACCCGTAGGAATCAGAGCGTAAAGGAAAAACCCTGATGGATGGCTTGCTCGTATAGTTTCTTATTGAATGTATAGAGATAGGCACCTCTTTTGGAGCTGTTCTTATCTTTTTCATCCGATTTTTCAAGGAAATTCATTTGTTGAATCTTCTTTCTGAAATTTCTCTTATCAACCATGCGTCCATAAATGGCCTCATACAATGACTGAAGTTGCGGTACGGTAAACTGTTCCGGCAATAAGTTGAAACCGACAGGTTCGGTGGATGCTTTGTGACGAAGTCGCTCCAATGCTACGTTCAACATCTGGGAGTGGTCAAAAATAAGTTCGGGCAAATCGTTCATGTTGCGCCAGTGTGCATTGTGCTCCTGTACCAGTTCACGGTTGTAATCCTCTACATTTACCAGTGCATAATAAGCAATGGAAAGTACACGTTGTCCCGGGTCACGATTGACATTGCTGAACACCATGAGTTGCTCCATGTATAAATGACTGAGACCGGTCAGTGAATGTAAAACGCGGGCTGCAGCTTCTTCCCCACTTTCCTTTTCCTTAATGAAACCACCGGGTAATGACCAGCATCCTTTGGCAGGTTCTACGTTACGTTTGAAAAGTAAAAGACTTAATTCTCCTGCAGAGAAACCAAAAATGATGCAATCTACAGAAACTAAAAATTTGGGATTCCCGCTATAATATTGAACGTTCATATGCAATAATCAATTGATTGCCTGATTTTTTAAGGCGATGCAAAAGTAATAAAAAAAATACGAGGTCCATTGGCCCCGTATTTTTTTTATTTTAGGATATGTATTAAATCAGTTTTCTAGAGCCGTCGCTGATCACAACATCGTACACTTTGGGGTAAGTTCCGAATTTAGCGTGGAACGATTCTTTTGCGTCTGCAATAAAGGAATCGTACAGCTCATCTTTAACCAGGTTGATGGTGCAGCCTCCGAAGCCACCACCCATCACACGTGATCCTGTAACGCCGTTTTTCTTAGCGCAGTCGTTCAGGAAGTCGAGCTCTTCACAGCTTACTTCGTAGAGTTTACTCATACCGTAATGTGTCTGATACATTCTTTCACCAACGGTTTCGTAATCGTCTTTTTCCAGGGCATCGCAAACATCCAGTACGCGTTGTACTTCTCCGATGACATATTCTGCACGCATATAATCTTCTGTTGAAATTTCAGATTTCACAGCGTTGAGCATATCCATGGTTGCATCACGAAGAAATTCCACTTCCGGATTTCCATTCTTGCGGATAGCGGCAGCAGCAGCTTCGCAAGAAAGACGACGCTGGTTGTAAGCAGAAGACGCCAGTTCGTGTTTCACGACGGTATCAAGCAATACGACCTTGTAACCCTTTGGATTGAACGGATAGTACTTGTATTCCAATGAACGGCAATCCAGACGAATCAAACTTCCGGCTTTTCCGAAAATGGATGCGAACTGATCCATGATACCGCAATTTACTCCACAATAGTTGTGTTCTGTAGCCTGGCCGATTTTTGCCAGTTCGAATTTATCAATACCACAGTCGAACATTTCATTCAAAGCAAACGCATAGGTACTTTCCAAAGCAGCGGATGAAGACATACCGGCACCGAGGGGCACATCACCTGCGAATGCAGTGTCGAAACCACCCAGCTTTGCTCCACGTTTGATCATTTCACGACAAACGCCAAAAATATATCTTGCCCAGCTTGCATGTGGGGCATCTTCTTCGTTCAGACCAAATTCAGTATAATCTTTCAAATCAACAGAATAGGCACGAATTTTATCGGTACCATTCTTTTTGATTTCAGCAACCATACCTTTATCGATAGCACCCGGGAATACGAAACCACCATTGTAGTCCGTATGTTCGCCAATCAGGTTTATACGACCAGGAGAAGCATAAACAGATCCTTCTGCGCCGTCGAAATGCTTTTTGAATCGGCTTCTTACAAATTCAATATCCATAAATAGTTCTATTTTAAAAAAATTATTTGTAGTGTGTGTGTGAGTTTTTGTCAATAATCCGATGTTTATTCAACAGGGATATCTTTGTTTACATTCTTGCTTCCTACTAAAGCGTAGAAAAGCATGAATACCAAACAGGCAACGATGACCCAATAGCTGCTTAGATAACCAAAAGAGTCAGCAATAGCACCCTGAAGTAATGGAAGTAGTCCACCACCGCAAACCATGACCATGAATAAACCGGAAGCTACTTCGGTGTATTTGCCCAAACCTTCTACAGCAAGGTTGAAAATACCACCCCACATGACGGAGGTACAAAGACCGCAGAAAATCAGGAACATGATACCAATGGGCACTTCCACCAAACCAAATGAAATATTTGACTGGAATACCGGCATGCTGACAGTTGTTGTAACTGGCATGAAAATAGCCAACAAAATAAAGACAAGTCCTAAGGAGGATACGAATGTCAACATCGTTTTACTGGAAATCTTTGCTCCGGTTGATGCACCAACAAGTCTGCCGATCATCATTAAGAACCAATAAGTACCAATAATGGTACCAGCCATAGTCGTATCAATACCCAGACCACCATCAGCAATTCCGGAAGTCATGAATAAGTTCGCCATATTTGGAATACCTACTTCAAGACCTACATATAAGAAAATGGCGATGATACCAAAAATAAAATGACGGAAGGAAAGTGGGCTGTGAGCTGTTTTTTCTTTTGTTTTTACAGTCAAACTTGGTTCAGGAATCTTGACCATGATTAAAACGATAAATGTCAGGGCAAAAATTCCCATAGCCAATAATAAGGCTGGAGTTGCGCTATCGATGGTTGCGTTTGAAACGTTTGAGCCAATCAGATAACCTACCAATACAGGAACGATGGTTGCACCTACTGAATTTAAAGAACCACCAAGCTGAATAAGTTGATTGCCTTTGTTTCCGCCACCACCAAGGGTATTCAACATGGGGTTAACAACGGTATTTAACATACACATTGAGAAACCGGAAATGAATGCACCTGTCAGATAAACCGCAAAGCTTTGAACTTGTCCGGAAAAAAATGAAATGCCAACTCCGACAAAACCAACTGCTACGGCCAGCAAAGCTGTTTTCTTATAACCAATTCTTTTAAGTAACATACCGGCTGGAAGACCCATAAATGCATACGCAATAAAGTTTGCAGCATTTCCCAATTGGGACATAAAGTTACTAGCGGCGAATTGATTCTTAACAATTACACCCATTGGATTTTGAAGCCCGGTTACAAAGGAGATCATAAAGAAAAGGGCAAACATCATTGCTATTGGCAATGCATAATTTTTTGATTGTTTGTTCATGAGATTTATTTTTAGATTACTTTATAGAATAAAATGTGTTTTTCTTTTTCGGCCGTAAATATACTATAATATATCACTTCTGTATTTCTATTCTATGCCAAATTTATAAACACAAGTGTGTTTGTATTCTTCTCCCGGGTTCAGATCTGCTGAAGGAAAATACGATGTGTTGGGAGTATTCGGAAAATGCTGTGTTTCAAAACAAATGGCGCTCCGACGTGGAAAAGTGGCACCATGGGCACCGGAGAAACCATTCAGCCAGTTGCCTGTGTAAAGTTGTACTGCCGGCTCCGTGGTGTAAACCTCCAGTGTACGTCCGCTGACGGGCTCAACACATTTGGCAGCAAATGTGAGATCTCCTGCGTGTTTTTTGTTCAGGACAAAGGAATGATCGTATCCTGCACCATTCACCGTTTGTTGATCCGCATCGTCAATTCTTTCTCCAACTACGGCAGGTTTACGAAAATCAAAGGGTGTGCCTTCAACCTTCAGAATTTCTCCGGTTGGAATGGAAACGTCATCGATTGGAATAAAGAAATCGGCGTTGATGGTCAACAGGTTGTTGCAGATTTCAGGACTTGGGTTGGAAATGCCAGCCAGGTTAAAAAAGGCATGGTTGGTCAGATTGACAACGGTTGACTTATCCGTTGTTGCTTTGTATCCGATCACAAACTCATTGTCATTGGTCAGCGCATAGGTCATGTTTACGACCAGGTTTCCAGGAAATCCTTCTTCACCATCTTTGGAGGTATAGGTGAATTCGAGGGAAGTGTCACTGGAATTCACAATATCCCAGACAGCAGTGTGAAAACCTGTAGGTCCACCATGCAGGGAGTTGGGTCCATTGTTGATGGTCAGGGAGTATGTTTCACCATTCAAAGAGAACTGACCCTTTGCAATACGGTTACCGTAACGGCCTATGGTCGTACCTAAAAAGGGTTCAGGACTGCTGACTACATTCGCGATGGAATCGTGTCCCAATACCACATTGGAAAATTTGCCGCTGCTGTCGGGCACCATGATGGCTACCACTGCGCAACCATAGTTTGTCACTGCAATTTCTACTCCTTTAGTATTCCTGAGAATAAAAAGGTCGGTCTGTTTGCCGCCAACTTCCATTTGGAAATCGGCACGAGACAGTCCACAAAGATTTTCTTTGTTGATAGATGTGTTTACCATTATATCGTTCCTCTATGACAATTATAAATTCAAAAACGCAACCGTTCATACAAACGGCTGCGTCCTACTGATCTAGTTAACTTATTTCTGTTTGCAGCAATTTGCTTTTTCAGCTTTGCAGCAGCTGTCTTTGGTAGCCTTGGAGGTACTGTCTTTACCTGCACAATCCTTCATGCATTTAACCATGCAATCTTTGGTCATGACACCAAATTTGTAAACGCAATGGCTGGTATAGGTTTTCCCTGGACGTAAGACAACGGAAGGCCAGTTTGCTTTGTTGGGGCTATCGGGATAGTGTTGAGTTTCCAGACACAAAGCAGTACGTTGTTTGTAAACGATGCCTTTTTTGCCGGTAACTGTTCCATCCAGGAAGTTTCCGGTGTAAACCTGAACACCTGGTTCATCCGTATAGACTTCCAAAGTACGGCCACTGGCTGTATCCACTACACAACAGGCTACGAGTGTATCGTTTCCTTTGGTATTCAGTACCCAGTTGTGGTCGTAACCGTTACCGTTTTTCAGTTGAAGGAATTCATACTTGTTGATGCGTTCGCCAATGACGGTTGGTTTGGTGAAATCCATTGGTGTACCACTTACAGGTGCAATTTCACCCGATGTCATGAATGTGCTGTCGACTGGTGTATAACCATCGGCATTGATGTACATGAACTGACCCATCACGTCTTTTTCAGGATTGCCTGAAAGGTTGAAGTAGGAATGGTTGGTCAGGTTGATGATGGTTGGTTTGTCTGTGGTAGCTTCATACTTGATGTCGATGGCATTGTCATCGGTCAGGGTATATATGGCTTTGCAGGTCACTGTGCCGGGGAATCCCATTTCGCCATCCAATGATGTGTAGGAAACTTCCAGTGACTGATCGTTGATTTGCTTGATGTCGAACATGCAATATTGGAAACCTTTGGGTCCGCCGTGAAGCGTATGGCCAAAATTATTGGTCTCTAACTGATATTCAATACTGTCAAGGGTAAATTTACCTTGATTGATGCGATTTCCATAACGACCGATAAAAGCGCCGAAATCTGTTTTGTTGTTCTGGTATCCACTGATTGAGTCAAATCCCAACACCACATCAGCAAAATTTCCGTCACGATCAGGAACATAGATCGAAACGATACGTGCACCAAAGTTTGTCATGCAAACTTCCATGCCGTTTTTGTTCGTCATTACGTATAGATTATTTTTCTTTCCGTCAATTTCTGTACGAAAATTGGATTTTTTCAAACCCGATTTGGTTACGTCAGATTTTGAACAGCTCACCAGCACTAAAAGCATGGATAATGAGACTAAGGCAAAAAACTTTTTCATAATTTAAACGGTTAAGTAAGACTGGTTTTTAAAATGCGTGTAAATGTAACACTTATTTTTATTGGTGAAACTTTGAATTATATGTTTTACAACATAATCAAAATTAAAAGTCTAAATATTAAGAACGCAACTAACTGGATTTCAGTATGAAAAAATTATAAAAAAAGCTACTTAAGTATACGTACTTTCAAAGGTTGTGTCAGTGCTATCCGCTTATTGGAGAGATATTGAAACCAATCCGAGTCATTTTTAAACCCAAATTTACTCCAACCTGCTCCAAAATAATAGTTGAATTCCTGACCCATCTTATAATTAAACAGGGCGACACAATGGCCTTTCACTCTTTTTATGACAGGTACAGCTTGCCCGAATACAACCCCGGTATAGCAACGACCGGCGGATATTTTATCCAGATCTTGCGTATAGACATTCTCTCCGTAACCGATATATCCCCGGGCAGCAACTCCGTCCAGGCTTTGTATAGAGTCGTGCAAATAAACTCCTGCCGCCAGTCTGATCTGAGTCGTATCTCCTTTATATACGACAACAGCTTCATTCAAGTTTGATCCGGCATCCAAGGTCACTTTCAATTCTGCCCTGATCTTTTTGCTGCCATATTTCAGGTTGTCGTAAAACAAGACAAAGGATGAACGAAGTGGTCCGTTATCCAAAATTTTATACCGGTCAAAATGGGGTGCTGTCCAGATGGAGTCTCTGGAATATGGGCTGATACCACCGGCTCCCAGTGATTGCTTCAGGTTGTAGCAATCAAGTCCTTCTCCGTGGTCCTGCAGGTAAGATGCCTTTTGGGATATATTTTTCTGGTACCATTTGTCCAGGACAAGAGCTTTTGTTCGTTTTAACCAAACGTCTACCCCATTGCTTTGGAATTCGTTGGCTGAACCCGGACCGTACATTCGGAAACCGATCCGGTCGTTTTCCCAGGACATGTCGTCTTTTCGTTCTGTGACTAACCGGACATTTGTTTTAGCCGGCGTTTTTTGCGGGGTTCCTTCCTTCAGAGTATATATGGCTTGCACACCTGCTTTCAGGGTTACCGGGAAAAGGAGCGCTTTGGGTTCATCGGTTCCTTTATAAAGTATCTGGAAGGGGACTGTTTTCCCATTCGCATTATAAATGACGATGCTCAACGGGTCCAATTCTTCCAACTGACACAGGCAGATTTCTACCATTTCCTTCACTCGATCCACTTCTGAATTGTTGAAAACTTCTATTTCTACATTCCGGCTACAGGAGAAAAAACATAAGACACATATAATAGGTAGAAAATACTTTTTCATGTTCGTTTCTGATAGTGTTTGGTTCACCGATAAAAAGGAGGCTTAGACCGTTTTAAAATTTTTATCAGGAAATTGGTCGTGTATATTTGCAAATATAATTCAAAAGTTGAAGTATTGTCCGATATTTTTCTCCTTTTTATCCTCCTGCCATTAAACCTTTCGGGCAAAAGTAAATCATAAGACTGTGTTTAATCAAATAATAACAAATCGCACGATGAAACGATTTTCGGGTATTTTATTTTTTTTGTTAAGTGTCTGTTTCTCCTCTTTTGCTCAACATAGCATTCAGGGTAAAATTCTGGATAAAAATAGTGAAGGTATTATTGAGATGGCAACCGTCCGGTTGCTCCAGGCAAAAGATTCATCACAAGTCAAGAGTGTCATGACCGACCAGTATGGAGCTTTTACACTTTCAAAAGTCAATGACGGAAATTACATTCTGGACGTTCGGTTTTTGGGTTACAACAGATCCTATCTAAATATAACCATGGCAGACAAAGCCATCCTTCTCAAAAATATTTACCTGGAAAGTTCGGAAAATGAATTGAAAGAAGTCTCCATCACCGGAATGACAGCTCAAATGGCAGTTAAGGGTGATACCATAGAATACAACTCCGCTGCTTTTAAGACGGAAGCAAACGCTGTTGTGGAAGACCTTCTAAAAAAGTTACCGGGGGTGGTCGTTGATTCTGATGGCAAGATTACAGTCAATGGGGAAGAAATCAAGAAAGTACGCCTCGATGGCAAAAAGTTTTTTGATGGGGATGTAACAATGGCAACCAAAAATCTTCCTGTCGATATGATTGACAGAATTCAGGTGGTAGACCAGAAGTCGGATATGTCAAAACTGACCGGATTTGAAGACGACAATACAGAAAGGATCATCAACCTGACCACCAAGCCAAACCGAAAAAAAGGTGTTCAAGGTAACCTGACAGTTGGTGCCGGTGCAGATAAGGACGGTGGTTTCAGATACGATGAGAATGCCTTTATCAATATCCTGAACGGAAATACACAAACGTCGGTTACAGCCGGGACCAACAATACCAATACACAACGGAGCGGCCGCGGTAGAGGTGGTATGGGGGGTGGAAACGGAATCACCGAAACTCAAAACCTGGGCATAAACAGCAATTCGGAGTTGTCCAAAAGGCTGAAAGTAGGTGGAAACGGAACCTACGACCATTCTACGAATTCATCAGAAACCGAATCCGAAAAAGAAAGCTACCTCAGTGGAGCGACTGATATAACCAACGATGTTTCAAAATCCAAGCGGGAAAATAATGAGGCCAATCTGAGGTTGGAAATGGAATGGAATCCGGATACACTCACGACATTGATAGTCCAACCCAGTTTGAACTACAGCAAAAGTTATTCAGAATCGACCAATGAGAATACCTTCCAAACTGATGGTATCCAAAAAAGTGAGAGCCATTCAAACAATAGCAACACTAATGATGGTTTGGATGCCAGCCTGAGATTGACCTTCAACCGGAAGTCCAAAGCAAAACCAGGTAGAAACTTTACCATTAATGTGGATGGTGGATTGATCAACTCAAACAGTGAAGGTCAGTATTATGCACAGAAAACTATGACCGACTCCACTTCTCTGATCGATCAACGATCGGAAAACCTGTCAGATCAATACAATTTCAATGCCAGAACGTCCTTCGTAGAACCTCTTTGGAATCTGAAGAACTTCGTTGAATTGGCTGCCTCTTTCAATTCCAGAATTCGCAGTTCAGACAAGCAACAGTTTAACGACCTGGATGGAGATGGTACGTATTCGGATGTGGACACTCAGTTCAGCAACAGCTTTTCCAACAATTCTTTTACCGAATCCCTGGAACTGAATTTTCGCCATCAGGAAACGGATTACAATTATTTGTTGGGAATGAAAGCGGAGCCAACCCAAAACTTCAGCACAAACAATTACCTGGACGGATACGATCTGACCCGGGAAAATAAGGTCCTGAATTATTCACCGGTTGCCTCTTTCCGTTACAATTTCGGACGTAAGAAATTTGCCCGGTTGGAATACCGCGGACGTACGGGTCAACCAAGTATAGACCAGATGCAACCTGTACGAACGAACAGTCTGACGAATGAGACCATTGGTAATATGGCATTAAAACCATCCTTTAATCAGAACCTGCGTTTAATGTACTCCAGCTTCAATGCTGAAAAATATTCATCCATCAGTTTTGGAATCAATGGTTCCTATTCGACAGACGCCCTTGTCAACAACACCATATCCGATGAAACGGGAAAACGCTATACCCAGACTGTAAACGCGGTCAAAAAACCATTTTCGGGAGGTTCCAACTTTATGTTCAATACGCCCATCATTAAAAATCGTTTACAGTTCAATACCCAGACGGAAATCAGCTATCAACAGTATTATGGCTACTCAAGCCGCACCAGGATGGCAAACCCGTTGGATGAGGACGGTAATTTATTTTTGGGTGATCTGAGTAATACAAAAAAACAGGGCGCAAGCGAAAGATTGAGTCTGACCTTTACAACGGATGTCATTGAAATCGGCTTGCGAGGTTCAGTAAAGTATTCCCGCTCATTAAACAATCTAAATGGTGAAAAGCTGACGAAGGATTACACCGGCTCCGGAAATATAAACCTGCATTTACCCTATAGCATCAACATTTCCAACAATATGGATTATACGACACTGCAAGGCTATTCGGCATTTAGTAAGGACCAATGGATCTGGAATGCAACCATCGATAAATCCGTATTCAAGAATAAAGGGACTTTGTCATTGAAATTTTTTGATATCCTGAAACAGAAATTGAATATCAGGGAAAACATCAGTGACAACTATAGAGAGATTACCCGATCCAATCAACTTACCTCCTATTTCATGTTCAGTTTCACCTATAAGCTGATTAACTTTGGAGGTGGCTCAGGTAATTCGGAAATGTTCAGAGGCGGACGTGGCGGTGGTGATCGCGGTGGACGTGAACGTGGTGGTGAACGTGGTGGTTTTGGCGGACCTCCTCCAGGAATGGAATAAATGATTGAAAAACCTGAACGTCCTTCTTGCACGTTCAGGTATTTGATCCTTTCGATACTTCTTTTATTGAGCTTTTTTATAGCTGATCACTGCCCAAGTGTTGAGGATTATGGCAAAACCAGACAAGGCCAGAAAAGGTTCCCTCAAATCTGCAGCAGCACTTCCTTTTAAATAGACCAGCCGCATCACACGAATAAAGTATTTGAGTGGACTGATATCACTTATGTATTGTGCCCATTGTGGCATGTTGTCTACCGGTGTGTAAAGTCCACTCATAAATATAAAGGTGATGATGATAAAAAACACCATGAACATGGCTTGTTGCAAGGTTTTGGAATAATTGGAAATGACCAGTCCCAAACCGGAAAATGCCAGCACAAAGACGGAGGCAAACAAATAGATGGTCAACAGACTACCCTTAGGCCACATCCCGTAAAATAGCCAGGCCACTCCGAAACAAATATTCAGGACCAGAAAGCCGACCACCCAATATGGAATCAATTTGGATAGAATCAGCGAAAACTTACCAACCGGTGTCACATTCATCTGTTCAATGGTGCCGTTCTCTTTTTCCAAAACGATGTTGAATGCAGGCAGGAAGCCACAAATCATGCTGAGTAACATCACCATGATGGCCGGAACCATAAAATATTTATATTTCAGTAAAGGATTGAAGCGGAAAAGTTTGGTGATATCCATGCCACTCTGAACTGATTTTCCTCCTGCAGGCATCAATTCAGATCGAATCTCAGCGCTATACTCCGTAACAATTCCAGCCAGATAGGCACTTCCAAGACCACCTTTCACGCTGTTCACCGCATTGGCCGAAATCATGACTTTGGCCTCCTGATCGCGAACTAAATCCTGTTCAAATCTGGCTGGAATCTCCAGAATGAGATCAGCCTCATCGTTTTCAATACTTTTCAGGGAAGATCGGTAGTTGTATGAAATATCGGTAATATGGAAATATTCGGAAGCGGCAATTTTTTGAACAAGACGTTGTGAATAGGAACTGCGGTTGTTATCAATGACGCTCAGGTTCAGGTCTTTCACTTCAAAATTGGCAGCCAGGGGTAAGATGGCTAACATGATGAATGGAAAAACAAAAACAAACTTCGAAACGAATGGATTCCGTTTAAACTGCTTAAATTCCTTTTCTATCAGGTATTTGATTATCATACTATTCCAGTCTAATTTTAAATTTGCGCAAGCTAATGGAAATAAGTGCGATAGCCATCACAGCAAGCACAATCAGCTCCAGAATGATAGCTTCTGCTCCCAAGCCCTTGATCATGATTTTCTTGACAGCCAGGATATACCATTTGGCAGGAATGACATCGGATATGAGTTGCAAAAAAAGAGGCATGTTTTCGGTTGGAAACAACATTCCCGACAAAAGCATGACCGGCATCATCAGGCCCATGGCGGATATCAGCATGGCAGCCATTTGCGTATTGACAACGGACGATATCAGTAAACCCAAAGCCAGGGAAACGAAGATATAGAGTAAAGAAAGGATGATGAGCCAGAAAAAACTGCCCGCAATGGGTACGCCCATCACAAAAACCGATATTGCCAATATCGTGAATAAATTGACGATGGACAGAAAAAAATACGGTACAGCTTTGGATAGGATGACATACAAAGGTTTCATGGGTGAAACCAGGAGTATTTCCATGGTACCGGTTTCCTTTTCCCTGGCAATGGAAATGGAGGTCATCATGGCACAAATAAGTAGAATGATCATACCCATCACACCTGGTACAAAATTATAAGCTGCCACCATGGAGGGATTGTAAAGGAGTTTTACCTCCGGAAAAATCTGGTAGGGTATCTTCCCCACTTTTAGAAGTTCAAGTTGATAATTGCCCATGATGGTGGATGCATAGGTCGTGATGACAGATGCAGTATTTGGATCACTGCCATCGGCTATCAGCTGAATCTGAGCTTTACCACCATGCAGCAGGTTTTCATAGAAATTCTCACTGAAAACCACCACCATGGCCACTTCACCGGTTTTGAAGACAGCGTCCACTTCAGCCTGACTCTTTAACATCTTCTGGAGTATGAAATAATTGTTGATCTGAAGCTTCTCAACAATTGCCCGGGTCGCCTCATCGTGCGATGGGTCATAAACGGCAAATTTAGAATTCTTCACTTCGGTGTTGAGGGCATAACCAAACAGGACCAACATCAGGAGGGGCATAACCAGCAAAATGAGCATAGTCATCTTGTCACGGAATATGTGATGGAATTCCTTTCTAACAAAAGCCATAAAGAATCTCCAGTTTTCCCTGGATGTCATCTTTTGTTCAGTCATTTCGTTTGGCGTTTCTGGCTAAATGATGAAAAACTTCATCCATATTTTTTGCATCGAAATTTTCTTTCAGGTTTTTGGGCGTGTCGAGCGCATCTATCCGTCCATCCACCATGATGGTTACCCGATTGCAATACTCTGCCTCATCCATATAATGGGTGGTCACAAAAACAGTGATACCCTGGTCAGCGGCCTGATAGATCAGCTCCCAGAATTGTCGCCTGGTAGAAGGATCCACTCCACCGGTCGGTTCATCCAGAAAAACGATTTTTGGCTGGTGAAAAATGGCCACCGAAAATGCCAGTTTCTGCTTCCAACCCAATGGCAGGGATTTAACCAGGGCATTCCTTTCCTTTTCAAATCCAAGCCGATGCAGGAGTTCGTCGGTCTTTGGTGCTATTTCCTTATCGGGTACCCCATAAATACCGGCGTAGAGCCTGATGTTTTCCCAAACTTCCAGATCTTCGTACAGGGCAAATTTCTGGCTCATATATCCAATGCATTTTTTGATGCTTTCAGCTTCTTTAGCTATGTCAAAGCCTGCTACCCATGCTTGTCCGGAAGTTTGTTTACTCAAACCGCAAAGCATGCGCATAGCGGTGGTCTTCCCTGCCCCATTGGCTCCCAGGAATCCAAAAATTTCCCCTTTTCCAACCTCAAATGAAATGTGGTCGACAGCGGTGAAGTTTCCGAATTTTTTGGTCAGGTCGCGTACTACGATGACGTTGTCTGCTGATATCGTTTCTAACTGATTCATAAAATGTATTTTCCGGACAAACGCATAAAGCAGTCTTCAACGTTTGCCTGAATTTGGCTGATTTGAATATGGGTATGCTGCATTTGTTTCAAGTATGCCGTGAGCTCTTCTTCCTTCAGAAATTCGTGCTTGTGGGTCACGTGGTGTGCATCGCCGAAAGCAAAGCATGTTTCAACATCTTTATTTGCCCGGAGGTCTTTAAGTAGTTTGGACATATTGTCACTTTTCACGGACCAAAGCTCACTTCCGAAATCCTTGACTATGTTTTTTGGGGTATCTGTCTTCAGGAATTTTCCATCCTGAATCAAGGCAATACGATCACAAAGACTGGCCTCATCCATGTAGGGTGTAGAAACCAGAATGGATATGCCTTGTTTTTTCAGTCGTTTGAGCATGCTCCAGAATTCTTTTCGGGATACAGGGTCGACTCCTGTGGTGGGTTCATCCAGGAAAAGCACTGTCGGTTTGTGAATGAGTGCACAACAAAGTGCCAGCTTTTGTTTCATTCCGCCGGAAAGTGCACCTGCTCTCCGTGTCTTGAACGGTTCTATCTGTTGGTAAATATCCCTGACAAGCTCGTAATTTTCTTCGACGGTGGTGTTAAAGACCGAGGCAAAAAAATTCAGGTTTTCCTCTACGGTCAAATCCTGATAAAGCGAAAACCGACCTGGCATGTATCCGACCTGGGCGCGGATTTTCATATAGTCTTTCACGACATCCAGGCCGTTCACGGTAGCTGATCCCTCATCGGGCAGAATAAGTGTGGTCAGGATGCGGAAAAGCGTGGTCTTTCCTGCCCCGTCTGGTCCAATCAGGCCGAAGATATCGCCTTCCTGTACATCCAGGGAAACATCATCCAGTGCCTGTGCTCTGGGGTATTTTTTACGTATGTGGCTGGCTGTGACAGTGCTCATTTGTTGAATCTTATTCCTCCATACATACCGATTTTCAGGTTTCCGTCATTTTTCACGGAAACTTTCACGGCATACACCAGATTGGCACGTTCGTCTCTTGTTTGAATGGTCTTGGGAGTAAATTCAGCCTTTGCTGAAATCCAGGTGACCTTCCCCTTGTAGGCTATATTGTCTTTGGAACCGAACTCTGCTTTCACATCAACGGTCTGCCCCACTTTTAACTGTGCCAACTGGTCGGCGGTGACATAAGAACGTAAGATCATGTTTTCAATATCGGCCATCTTAAACAGGGATTTCCCCTGCATTGCCAACTCCCCCAGCTCCGAATATTTGACCAGAACGGTGCCCTTGATGGGGCTGGTTATATACGATTTACGCAATTGGTCGTCTATCTGAGCTACCTGAATCTTCAGTACGTCACTTTCCTCATTGATGCCTTTACTGCTGCTTTCCAGGGTTGTTTTAGTGGCATGAAGCTGTTTTTGCAGGACTTCAATCTGTGCATTCAGGTCATCCAGTTGCTTTGGAGTGGCGGCATTGGCTTTCAACAGGTTTTCTAAACGGGACTTTTCATTTTTTGCCGTTGAAATCTGCTGCTGTAAAGCGGCTATCTGAGCCTTGATATCGGGCTTTCTGGTCTGAGCGGCCTGGATGCTTGCACGGAGTTGTTTTTTCCGAAGATCGAGCTGCACGGTGTCTATATAGCCAAATCTTTGGCCGGCCTGTAATTCCTGGCCTTCCTGAATGTCAAATTGCATGATCTTGCCGTTTGCTTCGGAGGAAACGATGATTTCGGTCGCTTCAAAAGTACCGGAAGCATCCATTTCATTTGCGGATTTGTGGCAGGAGCTCAGCAAAAAAATCGACAGGAGGGATAGCATTGAAAAGTTGAGGAAAGAATGTATCATGGATGCGTCTGTTTAATTGTTTGTACTGTATTTCAAATTGTAAATGCCCATCAACAGTTGAATTTCATGCAGGGCTTTCTGCTGTCTGGCAAGGCTTTCTGCATTGATTTCACGCAGTAAGTCGGTGACGGTCTGAACCCCATTTTCCACTTTTGCCTGACTGGCATTCTTGATGTTGGCGTGCAGGTGTATGATTTCGTCGTCGCTCTTTATCAGTTCACGTATTTTGTCCAGTTCGTTGTTTTGCTGGTTTACTTTGAGCTTGTTGTTGAAAAGAAAGGTCTCTTTTTGATTGTTGACCATTTCCCTGCTGATTTTCAGATTGTTCAGCTGGTTGTTTTGGGTGTAGAATCCGCTGATATTCCAGGACAACCGGATACCACCTATATAAAAGGGTGAAAAATCGCTGCTCAGCATGTTCATTCCCGGTTTACCCACCCCACCCTGTACAAACAATCCCAATTTGGGTACTGTTCCTGTTTGGATCATTTGACCTTGATTTTCGAGTAAATTCATCTGACTGTCAAAAAAACGGAGCTCGGGTCTGTTGTTAACGGAACTTGCCAAATCCATTGTATTCAGGACGGGCCTTTCCATTTTCTCCCCGACAGGTTCTCCGATCAGGGCTGTAAGCATTTCCCGATAGGATTTGCTGGCTGTCAGTAATTCTATGCGTCTTTGACTGTTGTTGAGTTGCTCCAGTTTAACGGCATCCAGATCCGACTGATTGGCTACACCATTTTTAATGTATGCTTGTACTTTTTCAACGTTGGTCTGTAATTCCTGTTGTAAGATTTGGTTTTGCAGCAACTGTTCCTGAAGGAGCAACAACCCGAAGTACATCTGGTTGACTCTTTCCTTGATGGTATACAGCTCTACTTCAAGCTTCTGTTTCTCCATTTCAGCATTGGCTTTCACCATGTTCTTTTGAGTGGAAGTCACACCGCCGTCCCATAAAATCTGGTTCACTTCAAGCGCTGCCTGATACTGGTCCCTGCTTTGGTGTATGGACAATGTTCTGGTATCCGATACGCGCATATCCAGATTGATGGCATCGGATTGATAAGTTGCTTTTGCTGCCAGAGTGACCTGGGGAAGATAGGCCTTACCGGCATTGGACAAACTGTAATCCCGGGATTTTTCAATCAGCTCGTATTGTTTGATCTGCGGGTAGTTCAGTTTCGCTTTTTCCTGACACTGATCAAGCGTGAGCTGGCTGAAAGCTTGGGATGTGGTGATGGCTATAAAGGCCAGCAGGATGGGAATCATTTTCATTATACGAGCTATTTTTTTGCTTCCATTTCTAATGTTACTATACAAATTAAGTGTAAATATTTGAAAATTTGTTCTTTTTTGACCAATTTGTTCAAACAGAAACTGAATTAAAATGTTATTTTTGAAATCAATGAAAAACGCATTTTACCATGATTAAAAAAGTACTCCTGTTGGCATCTTTGGCTCCAACTATTGCTGCTGCAGAAAACCAAAAGCCCAACATCCTGCTGATTCTTCTGGACGATATGGGATATTCGGATCCAGGCTGTTTCGGAGGTGAAATCAATACCCCAAACATTGACTCACTGGCCAGTCATGGTCTACGTTTCACGCAATTCTACAACGGCTCAAGAAGCTGCCCATCCAGAGCCTCTCTATTGACTGGCCTTTATCCCCAGGAAGTGGGTATCACCGGAATGGGACTGAGTCTGTCCAACAATTGTGTGACCATTGCTGAAGTTTTGAAACAGAACGGTTACAACACAGCCATGAGTGGTAAGTGGCATCTGTCATTGACTACAGCACAGAGTACCTATGCCAACCAGATGAAATGGCTTTCTCACCAGGCAGATTATGGAGATTTTGCACCTTTGGCCACTTATCCCTGCAATCGGGGCTTTGATGAGCATTGGGGAACTATCTGGGGTGTGGCTGATTATTACGACCCCTTTAGTCTGGTACATAATGAAACGCCAATCACTACAGTGCCGGACGATTTTTATATGACGGACTATGTGACGGAAAAAGCGGTTGATATGATCGATTCGTGTGCCAAAAAGGACGAACCCTATTTCATGTATGTAGCGTATACCGCACCTCACTGGCCATTGCATGCAAAACCGGAAGACATTGCCAATTACAAAGGAAAATACGATAATGGCTGGGATCAGTTACGGAAAGACCGCTACAGTCGCATGACTGAATTGGGGATCATCGATCCGCAACAAGTGCCCGTTTCAAACAATCAGTCCGGAAAATCCTGGTCCGGTGAAGCCAGAAAGGCATACGAAGCATCCTGTATGGAAACCCATGCAGCCATGGTTGACTGCGCTGATCAGGGTATCGGGAAGATCATAGCCAAATTGAAGGAAACCGGTGAATACGACAATACCGTCATCATTTTCATGTCCGACAACGGAGCGTCACCCGAACGCTACAACGATTCCGGATTTGACCGGCCATCCATGACTCGATCAGGTGTACCTCTGATTTACCCATCCCAGTATCCCGTTCCAGGGCCTGAAACGTGCATGGGGGCTATAGGTGAAGCCTGGGCAGGAGCCATCAACGCACCCTACCGATACTGGAAAGCTCAGCCTTACCATGGTGGCACTTCCACACCAATGATCGTTTGTTGGCCTGCGGGTTTGAAAACAAAGGGTGGAAGCATCACCCATCAACCCGGCCACGTCATTGACATCATGCCAACTTGCCTCGAACTGGCAGGTGCCTCCTATCCAGCCAGCTACAACAACCATACCATTCAACCCTTTGAAGGTAAGAGTCTGATGGACGCATTCAACGGTGGAACACGCACTCAACCCGAAGCCATTTATTGGGAACACGAAGGAGGTCGTGCCATCCGTGTGGGCGATTGGAGGCTGGTGGCACTGAATGGTGGCAATTGGCAACTGTACAATTTGACAAAGGATTTGTCTGAAACAACAAATGTTGCTGAGGAAAATCCGGAAGTAGTCCTGCAGTTGAAGACCTTGTGGAACACATGGGCAAAGAAAGTTGGACTGACCATACCTGTTGAAATAAAGGACACACCGTTGGAACTGGCTTACTATTACCCTTTCAATGGCAATCTTTCGGACTTATCCCCCAATAAATACACATTGACTGGTAGCAATGGTTTTGCTTTTTCTGATGGACAGTTCGGCCAGGCTGTCGAATTGAACGGTACAAACCAGTACCTCGATTTAGCGACCCCGGGCATTGTTAATCCAGGTAATCAGCAATATTCCGTTTGTGTCTGGTTAAACAATTCTGCAACAACCATTCCCGCAGCCGGAGCACTCTACGAACAGGTGGTGCTCGCCCAGAAAGACGGTCCCGGAGATGCAGCCGGCCGAATAGCCTTGTACACCCGGTATGATGGCCCCAAAACGTATTTCAACAATTTTCTCAGTGCCAATGCCAACCTTTCCACTTTGAATGCCTTCAAGCGCAATGAATGGCAACATGTTGCCATCGTTTGCAATCCGGGAACCCGGGCAGTGACCTACTACATCAATGGTGTAAAGGATACCACGTGTTATGCCGTGGGAGCTTTTGAATCCTGCACAGGTGGCTTCAGAATCGGAGCTCATAAAGCCGGCAAGGACTTTTGGAAAGGTAAAATGGATGAGCTGTATCTCTTTAAAGGTCAGCTCTCGGAAGCAGATGTCAAAAAAGTGATGAACAACACGTACGATATTCATGCATCCATCAAAGAATTTCAGAATGAAGCCTTATTGGATTTTTACCACGATACCGAGAATCGTATCCTGAACATTTCCTATGGGAAACCCATTAAGGACATTTTAGTATACACCATCAACGGTCAAAAGAAAGCAATCAGGTGGAATAAGGATCAGGTGTATACAGACAACCTGACTAAAGGCGCCTACATTGTACGAATTGTTGACAACGCAGGTCTATCCATATCAAAAACAATCCTTTTGTAACTTCATCGAGGTTCTAATCCCTATTCAATCATTTAATCCCTGAAAAAACCATGATTCAGAAAATGCTATCCCTCTGTTTGTTCTTGCTGGCTTCCACTTGCCTGCAAGCTCAAAAGGCACTCACGGACTTTGTCAATCCTTTTTTTGGTACCGCGCCCATCACTGATATAAAAGATATTGGTTTTGTCCCACCCAAAAACATGAGGGTTTGGGCTGGATTGACCTTCCCAGGATCATCGGTGCCCAATGCCATGGTTCAGCTAAGTCCAATCACCGAGTTTGGAAGTGGTGCCGGTTATGAATACGAAGATACGGTCATCCATGCTTTCACGCATACCAACAAGGGCCACTGGAACTTGTGCAATGTTCCCCTCTTGGCCGTTACCGGTGAAATAACGGCAGACGACTTCAGTTCTGCCTTCAGCCACCAGAATGAAACGGCCAAACCCGGTTATTATCAGGTATACCTCGAGAGGTACGGCATCAACGCAGAAATGACGTCCACCCTGAGATGTGGTTATCACAAATACACCTTTAAAGAAGGACAAAGCAAAAGGCTGGTAGCCTACCTGGAAAAATCAAATGAAAGGATCAGAGACTGGAAGCTGTTACAGGATGGTGACAACGTATTCAAAGGCTATCAGGAAACCAGAGAAAGAATCTATTTCTATGCCATCTCCAATCACGTAATCAAAGATATTGAATTGCTGAAAAAGGACAAGAAGGAAATTTCCGTTATCAACTTCCGGGACGCATCCAAACCCCTGGAATTGAAGATTGGTTTCTCTTACGTGAGTATGGAAAACGCCAAAGAAAATCTTGAAAAGGAAATCGCCGGTAAAAATTTCGATCAGGTGAAGATTGAGGCGTCCCAAAAATGGGAAACACTTTTGTCAAAAATCAAGGTCACGGGTGGAACGGAACGACAAAAAACACTGTTCTATTCCTACCTTTACCGTTCTTTTCTCTGGCCAGCCCTGAGAAGTGACGTGAACGGTGAATTCACTGACGAAAAAGGCGACGTCGTACGGAAGGATTTCAATTACTATACGATTCCATCCCTTTGGGATGACTACCGTAACAAGCTGGTCCTGCTGGGCATTGTTTCTCCGATAGTGACAAACGATGTGATTAAATCCTTGATAGACCGGGGCGAAAAGACCGGATTCATTCCCACCTTTTTCCATGGTGACCATGCGTCCGTATTTATTGCCGGCTCCTATCTGAGAGGTATCAAGGATTTTGACGTTAAAAGCGCTTACAACTTGCTGCTCCGGAACGCTACCCTTGAAAACAAAAGCAGACCGCATCTGATGGAATACATCCAGAAAGGCTATATTTCAGAACCGGATGTGAAAAACCCAAATGTGGAAACGGTGGCCAGTGCAGGTGTCACAAAAACGCTGGAATACGCCTACGACGACTATGCGGTGGCTTTGCTGGCGAAGGAATTTGGAGATTCTACCAATTTTAACATGCTCATGAAAAGATCGGGCAACTTTAAGAACTTTTTTGACCCGATCACCGGATTAATGAGAGGACGTTTGGAAAATGGAGATTTCATCAAGGATTTCAAGCCCGATTACCCTTACTACGAATACATGTACCGGGAAGCGAATGCCTGGCAGTCTTCCTTTTTTGCCCCCCACGACACGAAGGGTTTAATCGGTCTTTATCCAGATAAGGCTGCTTTTGAAAATAAGCTGGATTCCCTTTTCACCATACCCTGGAATCCAAATTACATCGCTTACAACATCAACACGTTTATTGGTCAATATTGTCATGGAAACCAACCCGATCACAACTTTCCGTATCTCTATTCTTTTATAGGCAAGCAGGAAAAATCCCAGTTCTATCTGGACAGCATCATGGATACGTTCTACGATATGGGTAAGGATAAGCTGGCCATGTGCGGTATGGACGATGCAGGCGAGATGTCAGCCTGGTATGTCTTCAATGCCATGGGGTTATATCCTTATTCTCCGGCTGACGCTGAATACATCGTTACAGCTCCTTTGTTCGACAAGGTGGAGATCAATTGTGGAGAAATGATGAAATGCACCATCCTTAAAAAGAATGCAGGCCGAAAAATCAGCGGCATCAAGTATGGGGACAAGAAAATCGATGACTATTTCATTTCTCACGATGATCTGAAAACCGGAAAAACATTGCTTATAACAACAAAAAAATAATTTACAAAAATAAATGCAAAAAGCGGCTGATCTATATAGTTGATCAGCCGCTTTTTGCATTCCGGCAATCCTCACATACGAAAAGTACGCTCGGCTGTGCTTCTTAATAAGCGCATAAACGTTAACGCCCTTTTGAAGACATTTTATTTTAACATACTGTATCAATCCAGATAGCTTGATCCATCCCAGCAATGTGTACACAGTTTTTCTTTGGGAAGCCCGATGGCCACTACCAGATCATCCAGTTTTTGGAACTTGAGCGATGTCAAATCCAGATGTTCCCTGATTTTATCAACCATGGCACTGTATTTTTCGCTGGTACAATCGGAATATTCCTTCATGTCAATATCCTCTTTTCCTTCCAGTTCCCGGACAGCACGAATGGTAGCCAATTCATAACTGGAACGGGAGCTGCTGAAATTCAGGAATTCACAAGGATAGGTCAAAGGTGGACAGGCAATGCGCATATTGACTTCCTTGATGCCGGCATCGTGTAAGTCCTTCACATTGTCCCTCAACTGGGTACCACGAACGATGGAATCATCCAGAAAAACACCACACTTGCCATTTATGATGGCTTTGTTTGGGATCAATTTCATCTTTGCCACCAATTCACGCATATTCTGGCTTTGAGGCATAAAGCTACGAGGCCAGGTCGGTGTATATTTGCTATAGGGACGTTTGATGGGAATGGTCGTAGCATTGCAATAACCCATGGCATGACCGATACCGGAGTCTGGAATACCAGCTACGAAATCGGCGTTCACAACATCGTTCTTTGCAAGAGCAGCGCCACAACGGTAGCGGCATTCATCCACATTGATGCCTTCGTAGTAGGATGGCGGATAGCCGTAGTACACCCAGAGAAAGGAACACACCTGCATTTTATCGTTGGGTTTTCGAAGTTGCTCATACCCATCGGCTGTAACGCGAACCACTTCGCCGGGTCCAAGATATTTTTCTATTTCATATCCTAAATTTGAAAAGGCGCAGGTCTCAAAAGTAACCCCGAATGCGTCATCCTTTTTTCCGAGAATAATCGGTGTGCGACCCAGCTTGTCACGGGCAGCAATCAGACCATCCTGGGTCAGGATCAACATGGAACAGGATCCTTTTACCCTGTCGTAAACATTCTGGATACCGGACAGGAAATCATCTCCTTCAGCTATCAGCATAGCGACCAGCTCAGTGGGATTGACCGCGCCCAGACTGGTTTCAGAAAAGGTATGGTTGCTTGCCAGGAAGTAAGCTTCCAGTTCGTCGTAATTTAGAATCTTACTGACACTGACCACTGCAAAGCGACCTAAATGGGAATTTACGATGATGGGTTGTGGCTCAGTGTCACTGATCACTCCAATTCCGCTTGTTCCCGAAAATTTCAGGATGTCGTTTTCAAACTTGTTTCTGAAATAGCCATCTTCCAGACTATGGATAGCGCGTTGAAAACCTTTTTCCTTAGAAATAAAGGCAAGACCTGCCCTCTTTGTTCCAAGATGGGAATGGTAATCGGTGCCATAAAAGACATCGGATACGCAATCCTGTTTAGAGATACTGCCAAAAAAACCACTCATTTGATATAGATTTTGGGTGCAAAAAATGTTCTTAGGTTCAGAAATAATGCAGTAAAAATACCTCAAATTAGTGAAATATCACGACTATTTCTGATATTCCCCCTATCTTTGGGCTTTATTTCAGTACCTGTCTAATACTATTTGATTTATGAACAATAAAATAATGATTTCAATTTCTGTTTTCCTGGCCGGATTTTGCACGATGGCAAACTCAAAGACAGAAAAACCCATAATCAAGAATTCAAGTTTTTCCATTTACCCGGACCGTGTCGAACAGAATGGCTTTGTTTCCAAAGCTCAGGATGCATCAACGCTCCTGACGGATTACGTCAGCACATCCAATTTTTACACCTCACCCAATCTTGATTTCAAATTCAGCATCAATGGGTTGGATAATGAATTGAACTACGACCTGTACCACCATGCAAACATTGCACCCGTAGGAAACGAAACGGTCGTCCTGGATGTGGTTTTTGGTCAGCCCGGCACACACAGAAACTACGGTAAAAGCAGCGAAACATTACCACGCAACACCAATGTCCTCTTTCGCGTTGATATGAGAGCGGTCTTAAAATCATTCAAGGAAAAAGGCTACTTTGAGGATGTTCATGGCGCAAAAATCTATCAATCCAACCTGGAAGGTTTTTACATTGCAGGAAATACCGCCCCTTTGGATTTTCAATTCTCCAATATTAAAGGTTACGGAGGGCGCCGCCTTCAGGACGAGGATAAAGATGGCATCTACGAAATAAAACTTACCTTCAACAATCACAACCAGCCCAACCGTCAGGAAAGGAAATGGAACCTGAGCAAGAACATCTCAAAATACCCGGCTCTAAACAGCACCTTTCCACTATTGAATAGTCTTTACAACATGTCGCTTGAAGAAATGATGCTCAACATGGAAGAAGACGGTACTTTTCGTACGGGAAGATCCTGGGCAGGAGTCTGGACACGCGATGTAAGCTATAGCATCATGCTGGCCATGGGTATGCTGGAACCGCAAATTGCACAGAACAGCCTGATGAGAAAAGTCAGAAACAACCGTATCATTCAGGATACGGGTACCGGTGGTGCATGGCCCTGTTCCAGCGACCGAATCGTATGGGCACTCGCTGCCTGGGAAATCTATGAATATACAGGTGATCAGGAATGGCTAAAAAAGGTCTATGAGATCGTAGCCAACTCCGTGACCGATGATGAGAAAATCGTTTTTGACAACCAGTTCGGTTTGATCCGTGGAGAATCTTCTTTTCTGGACTGGCGCGAACAGACCTACCCTAAATGGATGGAACCTGCTGATATCTATGCATCCATGAACCTGGGTACCAATGCTGCTTATTACCAGGTATTGACTGTTTTAAGTAAAATGTCTAAGGAGCTTGGCGTCAAAGACAGTTGGCATCAAAAAGCGCTGGTTTTAAAACAGAACATTATTAAACACTTGTGGCTGGATAACGAGAAGTATTTTGCACAATACATTTACGGACGAAACTTTAAAATGCTGAGCCCCCGGTCCGAAGCCCTGGGTGAAGCCTTTACCGTCTTGTTCGATATTGCCGACGGCAAACAGAAGAAAATGGTTTTAGAGAACACTCCGGTGCTGGACTATGGCATTCCATGCATTTACCCACAAATCCCAAATCAGTCTTCCTATCACAACAATGCCATATGGCCCTTCGTGGAAGCTTTCTGGACCCTGGCAAATGCTCAGGAAAAAAATGCAGCAGGAGTTGAAGCAGGCATTGCATCCATGATGCGTCAATCGGCCCTTTTCCTGACCAATAAAGAAAACTTTGTTGCCGAAAACGGTGACCACGAAGGTACCATGATGAATTCGGACCGTCAGCTTTGGAGCGTCGGGGGTCAGTTGGCCATGGTTTACAAAGTGCTGTTTGGAATCCGTTTCAGGGAGAACCAAATGCAATTCAATCCGCTTATTCCAAAATCCATGAAGGGAGAATACACCCTGCGTCAGATCAAATTCCGTAATGGCATTTACCATGTCACGATCAAGGGATTTGGCGATGCCATCAAATCCTTCATGCTCGATGGTCAGGCTCAAACCAACTATGCTGTTGATGGAAAAATGACCGGGGAACATCAAATAGTCATCGTAATGAACAACAAACAGGCTAAAAGCGTCATCCACCGGGTTGAATATGCCTCTTCAGCCGATATGCCCACCGTCCGCATAGAAAAAGATTTGCTGGTATGGGATACCATCCAGGGTGCAGCTTCCTACAAAATCTATCAGAACGGTGTTCTGGCCGGAAGTCAGACAGAAAACACCTTTAAATTAGCGGACTTCACCGAGTTTGCGGAGTATCAGGTTTCTGTCATAAATGCAAAAGGCTTTGAATCGTTTCGTAGCAAACCGGTTACCCGCATTGCTGAAAATCAGAAAATAATACTGGATGCCAGCGTTTTCAATCTGCCTGCAAAAAAGGATTGCGATGGTGCGACCGGTAACGGATATGTTTCTTTAACCAGAGCAAACCAGGAAATTCTGGAATTCTCAGTGGAAGTTCCTGTTTCAGGTATCTATCACATTTACTTCCGGTATTCCAATGGAAACGGCCCAGGCAATAGTGACAACAAGTGCGGAGTGAGATCCTTAGGACTAAACGGCAAATACGCTGCTCCTTTTGTCTTTCCACAACGGGGAGTAGCAGAATGGAGCAATTGGGGAAATTCCAACATAGAATCAGTGACCTTAAAGGCTGGGAAAAATGATTTCCGCCTACAGTTCGATCCGTTCAATGAAAATATGAATGGTACTGTCAATGATTTTATCCTTGATTCGATCCATTTAGAGAAAATGGATTGATTCTATGTTAATATTTGTTAACTATTTGGTGGTTTTTGTTTTAAAGACGGTCTTACTAGAAATCTAATACCGACATGTCACATAAAAACGTACTCCAATACGGTTTAATACCCGTGCTGTTTTTTATGCTAATCAGCCTAAAAAGCTACTCTCAGAAGGATACCATCCTGGTTGATTTTGGTAATACTGCGTCAGTCGCTCCCTGGAACAACTTGTCGGGAACATCAATTGGCAGTAGTATTCCGAGTCTGACCAATTCAAGAGGTTTTGTCACGACCATGGGTCTGGCTGTCAACGATGCCTTTGGTGGTATCAATTCGGATGGCACCCAAAGCCCGGCAAACGTTTTAGGATTCCCGCCAACCTCAACCAGAGATAGTTTTTACGGCAATACATCGATCTTCAATGGTAAAGTGGAAACAACCGGTGGACTGATTTTTTCCGGCCTTAAACCCGACAAGAAATATACTTTTGAAATCTTTGCTTCCAGAACGGCCACCGATAACAGGGAAACCTATTATGCCCTGTCGGGTCAGTCAACGGATATTGTTTACCTGAATCCGTCCTCAAACACCGGCAAAACTGTTATTGACTCCTTGTATCCAGCCATTGACGGTACTATCCGGATTTCGGTGGGTGCAGGTCCCAACAACACCAATACAACGGGTTTCTTTTACATCGGGGCCCTCAAACTGATTTATGGGCATGAAGCGTCTACCGGTCCGGCAAGCCTGAAACTAAAATCACCGGTTGGCGGAGAATTCTGGCAAGTGGCAAGAAAACCCCTTATTATGTGGGATAGTCAGAATATAGAGGAAGTAGCCATCGGTTATTCCACAGACAATGGTTCCACGTGGACTGTAATTGATACGGTGGCAGCCTATACCAGACAATTGGCCTGGAGAATACCGGACGTTCCTTCTGCCCGGTGCCTGATACGTATATCGGGTAAAGATCAGACAGCCATCAGTGACAGTGTTTTTGAAATTTCCAACAACAATAAGAACTACACCATTGTAGTGCTTGGTTCCTCAACCTCCGCAGGTACAGGTGCTTCCTGTACAGACAGCTCCTGGGTTGGCCGGTTCAGGAGAACTTTGTTTCAGAAAGATACCCGATTTAGCGTGACCAATCTGGCCATCGGCGGGTACACCACCTATCACATACTACCTACCGGCACAGCGATTCCTGCAGGTGTAAATGTGAGCATAGACAAAACACACAACGTGACCTGGGGGTTATCTTACAAACCTTATGCCATGATTGTCAATATGCCATCCAACGACGCGGCAAATAATTTTCCTGTCACCAATCAAATGAACAATCTGAGAATGGTCTATCAAAAAGCCCAAAGTGCTGGTGTAAAAATGTGGCTCACTACGACCCAACCCCGTAATTTCGGATTGGCATCCCAGATTGCACTTCAGAAAAACATGAAGGATTCGACACTGGCCTGTTTCGGGTCTCAGGTGATAGATTTCTGGTCGGGCACGGCAGACGACAGAGGCTTTATCCAAAGCAAATACGACAATGGAGATGGTATCCATTTGAATGATTCAGGGCATAGGTACATCTATGAAAAGGTCATGGAAAAGTCGCCGGATTTTTTGGCTGCTCTCAAGGAATTTCTTTCGGTTAAACAGATTGGCAAACCTCATGATGAAGCAACTGTCTATCCAAATCCAGCCAAAGATGTCGTAAACATTGATTGTTTCGTGTCAGGAAGCAATCCTACCCATATCTATCTGTACAATTCAATCGGCACTTTGGTCCGATCGGAACAAGTAACCCAGAATCATTTTCAACTGGATGTACAAGATCTGAATCCGGGTATCTATTATTACAAAATAGTGGAAAATAATCGTACATTTGTTTCTGATAAACTGATAATCAAAGATTAAGAACTATTTAAACCATGAAAAAACTAGTATTCCTTTTAGCTTTTTGCCTTACATTTGCCGGCAATTTCGCCTTTAGCCAGACGGAGACATTTCTGAGCAGTACCTATAAGAATACGCGGATAGCATCTGCTAATATGCCTTACAGACTTTGCAAACCCTATGGCTACGATGAGCAGAAAAAGTATCCTCTGGTCCTGTTTCTGCATGGTGCCGGTGAAAGAGGCACCAACAACACCAGCCAGCTGACTGCAAACGCAGGCGCCACTGTTTGGGCAAAAACGACCAACCAGCAAAAAAATCCATGTTTTGTACTGGCTCCGCAATGCGGGAATGACAAACAATGGGTGAATACCAATTGGAGCAATGGAAGCTATGTTCAGAAGAATATTCCCATCAGCGAACAATTATCGATGGCTATGGCCCTTCTGGATTCTTTGTGTACCATTTACCCCATTGATCCTTCCAAAATCTACATCACCGGAATATCCATGGGCGGATATGGTACGTGGGATGCCATTACACGTTTTCCCAATCGATTTGCAGCTGCCATCCCAATATGCGGTGCCGGGGACCCCACCAGGGCCAATCTGTTAGCCTCACTACCCATCCGATGCTTTCACAGCAGTGATGATGGCACCGTTCCCGTAAAAGGCACCCGCGACATGGTCAAGGCCATCAATGCTCTCGGCCCCAATAACCGAGGGGATTTTTACACCGAATACACCAATAAGGGTCACGGCAGCTGGGTTGCTGCGTACAGTGAGCAGACACTGATAGACTGGATGTTTTCAGAAAAGAGCGTAACAATTGATCCAAAAGGTAGTTGCAATTTGACCACGTTGGGTGGTACCATTACTTCACAATATTCAGACTCCCCTGCCAGCGAAGGTAAAGACAAGCTTTTTGACAATCTGGACAACTCCAAGTTTCTGACTTTTCACAATGCATCCTGGTTACAGTTTGCCACTAAGGACAACGCTCTTTTCAAGCTGACAAAGTATTCGCTCACATCCGGTGGTGACGCTCCTGAACGCGACCCTAAACAGGTTGTCCTGAAAGGATCAGCAGACGGCATCAACTGGACCACAATCGATTCTATGGATAACGTAACTTTTACTTCCAGGCTCCAGACCCTTGAATTTGACATCCTTTCCACGGATTCCTATTCCATATTCAAGATTGATATGACCGTGGCAACGGGTACCCTGCTTCAGCTGTCAGAAATCCGTCTGATAGGCTCGAATGAAAATGGGGTCACCGGCTTGGCTTCATCACCTCGGAGTTCCGGTTTCAGTTTTTACCCTAATCCGGCAGACAAGGTACTTCATCTATCATTTAACAGCGACGGGAAAAGATTTTTCTCCATCACTGATGTAAATGGGAGCACAGTCTTAAAGGGGATTGCAAACGGTAAAATGTCACAAATACATTTGGGAAATCTCGAAAAAGGCCTCTATTTTTTGACTGTCAAAGGAGCTAAAAATTCCAATAGCGTCAAATTCATCAAGAACTAATCGATCAAGGCCCGGGAAGGTCTCCTTGCAATCAGCAAGATCAGGAAAACTGATAGATCAATGTTTGTTGAAAGGAGTCTTCGGGTGTAAGAATGCAGTTTGGGAAGCCACTTTGATTGGGGCTATCTGGAAAAAACTCCGGTTCCAGCGCAAATGCCTGTCTTTTGCTGAAGGGTTCACCCTCAAAACCAACGACATCACTGTTCAGGAAGTTTCCGCTGTAAAACTGTAGACCGGGCATGGTGGTGAAAAGTCTCAGGGAGATGCCACTTTCAGGTGCAAAGACTTCGGCTGCCAGTACCAAATCACCATATTCTTCCTTATTCAGGACAAAACAATGGTCGTAACCACTTCCATTTAGCAGCTGATCTTCAACTCGATCGATCTCTTTACCAATCGCTTTGGGCAGGGTAAAATCAAAGACCGTATCTTTTACGAAACGGATCTCACCGGTAGGAATGGAGTCAGCTAAAATGGGTAGATAACGGGTAGCAAGTATGGTCAACTCATGACCCAGGATGTCGCCTTTTCCGTTTAGGTTAAAATAAGCATGATTGGTTATGTTGACGGGGGTGGCTTTATCTGTTGTCGCTGTAATTTCCAGACTCAGTTCATTGGTCTCAGACCAGAAAAAATCAAGTTCCACCCGAAGATTTCCGGGAAAACCTTCTTCTCCATCTTTGGATAAATAGGTCAAAATCAGATCATCACCTTCAATCGCTGCATCCCAGAGTTTGGTATTGAAACCTTCCAGACCACCATGCAGGGAATTTTCACCGTTATTGGGTTCCAGCATATATTCCTCGCCATCTACGATCAGTTTTCCCTTGGCTATACGGTTGGCAAAACGGCCACAGGTGGCACCCAGATAGCAGGTGTCGGCGAGGTAGCCCTCTAAGCTCTCAAACCCCTTGACAACAGAAACCAGTTCACCTTCCGAGTCCGGGACCAGAATGCGCACTATCCGACCTCCGTAATTGCTCACTTCCACAACGGCTCCATTCTCATTGGTCATACGAAACAAGAAGACTTCGCGTCCATCCGGCAATTTTCCAAAAGATGTCTTTTCAATCTGCATAACCAAACTTTTATTAAGGAATATCGTCTATATGCTTGATTTCCAACAGCTCTCCATAAACCTGATTTTGGACTTTCGTTTCCCTTTGATCAAAGGTCCAAAGTACCCAACCGGTTGTCAGATCCATGATAATACCGCCCATATTTTCCTGATCAATTGAAGTTTCAGCTACGGAATCCAGTTTCAAGTATTCTTTAAACGACTTTTGAAATTCTGTTTTATCTAAAAAAGTGGCCGTTGACAAAAAGGCCAGATTATTTTCAGTGTCAATTTTTGTCAGTTTCTTTCGAATGATTCCCTTAATAGGTTTTGTGGAGAAACGGCTGTTCATTTCTGTCGGTACATCAACCACTTCCTCCAAGGTATAGCCCAGGCCATACGCTTGATGGAATTGGGTGATAGACCTTAACATCAAGGTCTCCATGGTTTCGCGCATATCATAGATGCTGGCCACGGCTGTGCGGACTTCATTCCCTTTCTTGTCGGCAAATTGTTCCAAAACCTTTGGAAGTGCATCTTCCAGGCAAGTGGAAACATTCTCACCGTTCAGAAAATCGGCCAGGATACCGGGCTTGGTGATTCGATAGTTGATTTTAACGGGTTTGGCAAGCGCAATCAGTTCCTTGAGTTGATTATTACCGGTATTAATGGCGAAATTTGAAAATCGCCAGGTAAGAAGGTAATAATTCTCCGTGGAATCCTGAACGTAAACATCCGCTTTGAAACGGATGCGTTCTAAGGACGTTGTATCGGTTTTAAGCATGGTATATACCGATCTGGATATACTGTAACTCTGTAATTCGTTTTTTAGAAAAGAAGCCTTGAAAATAACGGATGAATCTGACACGGATGCCATTGAGACCAAAGAAAGAACGCAAAACAACAGACAGAAAAGATTTTTTCTCATAAAGGTTTATTCTTCGAGTTCATATAATAATTCATCACGAACAGATGAGATCTCATCGGGATTGACGCCATGCCGGATTAATTCTTCCATGTCTTTGTTAAACAATTCCATAAAATCCGGTAAAACGATGTGTGTCGCCCGAATTCCACGTTTGTATAATTCTATGGCATTCTTGGGAAAACCTTTGCACCATTCCAGATGACCTGCGTTGAGATAATCCTCAACACCGGGTTTGAACTGCAAAATCTTTTTATAATATTTATCTGCCTGATCGTATTTCTGACACATAAAAGAACACCAGGCAATAGGTCTCCAGGTCTTTGGTGATTCTTCAGACAAGACTTCTGCCTTAAAATAGGATTTCAGGGCTTCTGCATAATCACCGGCTTCCACCAGGCAATGTCCGATGTTCATGGTCAGGACCAATTTTCCGGGTTCCAGCGATTCTGCCCTGCGGTAATACTCCAGGGCCTTCAAAGGCTCCTTAAGCATACGGTAGCTGGCAGCAATTCGTTTGAGTGTCCAAAGACTGTTGGATTCAATCAGGTCGGCCTGAAGATAGGCATCCAGGGCCAGCTTTTTTTGACCAAGCTGTTGAAGGCAGTAGCCTTTTTTCTGATGCAGATCCGCATCTGCCGGATTGATTTCCAACAACATATTGAGCACCTCCAGTGCCTGATTGAAATTGTTGTTCTTGAAATACAGGACCCCGATTCGTCTCAAAGCTCTTTCAGATTTGAGATAAGGTCCCAGACATTTGGTATTGTGGAAATCCAAAGGAAGAGCAAAGACGTTGATAAAGTCTCTTTTTCGATTGTAAATGTTGAAAAAACGGTATAGATCCTGAATGTACCTATTGGATGTTTGCTCCATTTTAAAATGGGAGTTCATGCCCATTTCAGCCTTCTTGATTTCTTCATAAGCCTCACTGTCTGCGCCCAACTGGTTGGCCATGGCCGTTCTGTATGAGGCTGGTATCTGAAGGATATTGAAGCAGAATGAATACTTATCGGATGAACACAGATAATCCGATTTAAGGACTGCTCCCAGAATGCTGACTCCTTCCATCGAATTGTTGTTAAACAAATCGGCCAGACTGGTATGGGAGATGTAAAAAGGTAAGAACCAATTGGTCATTTCCTGAAAAAAAGGATACGCTTTCTGAGTGGAGAAGGTGCTCATGTAAACGTCAATACCCTCCATCTGCATGTCGGAAAATTCCTGCATCTTGACAGAGAATTCCGTGTTTTCCATCATATTTTTCCAGTCGGGATTGAATTCATCGGAAGCTTCTTCCCCTTCATTTCGCATCTTATCCTGAATGGAACTGCCGAACTTTGTCATTTCCGGAAGAATCTCATCGTGCATGCGTTTGGTTACATTCTCGGTATCTTTAGATCGCACCAATTGATAAAAGACTCTGAAGAGTGATTCATGCAGATTCTGATCTTCCATGGCTGCTGCCAGTCTGGGCTGAATATCATCGTAGAGTGCAATACGTCCATCGTATAGAAACAAGGAAAGGATCAATGCGACCAATGCGCGCTGTGAAACTTCCATCTGCTCATGCGAACACAGATTGATGAGAAGTATCAATTTTTCATAATCAATCCGTTTCTGCAAAGAAAGAAAAATGGCTGAAACAAAAAGAGCCTTTTCATTGTCGTATAATAAAGGGTCATTGAACAGGTCTGCCATAAACCGGTGATCCTCTTCCTTCCAGGGATTTGAAACCCATATCTTATTGAATATCCGAATGTTTGTTCGTTCTCTCAACCGGCTTAACTGAGTGACCTGGTTGTTCCTGGATTCTACATCCTCAACTAATTCGACCATCGTCAGTTGCTCACCCGATTCTTTCAGATTCGTGAGCAATTGTTGAAAACTTTCGCCGTTGCTGATCTTGTCTACACGGATGCGGTCGTAATAAAAATCCGATGAGTTTTTAGTCATCCAAAGATGGAAAGTACCATCTGCAAGCTCAAGCGCCGACTTCTGCAACTTGAAGGTGACTTTGTCCCGATCGGGGTCCGGATAACCTTCCAACCGGTATTTGAGCATATACCGATAGTTGTTTTCCATTTCAGTCAACTGGTCGTAGGCAACTCCAAATCCATTCAACTGGATTAAGTAGCCCAGGTTGGAAAATGCTTCCTTTAAATTTAAATGAAGTATTTGATTTATAATGCGGTCATAAAGCTTGGATACCTCAGCTACTGTCATGATTTTTGCTTTGATTACGACAAAAATACTAAAATTTCGCATCTTGAATGCCTGTCTTCGCTGTAAAAAATGTAAATTTGCAAACTATAACAACATAATGCGACTTTCTTAATGAAGCACATTCGAAATTTCTGTATAATTGCTCACATCGATCATGGTAAAAGTACACTGGCAGACCGTTTGCTGGAATTCACACACACCATGGCCATCACTGAAAACCAGATGCTTGACAACATGGATCTGGAAAGAGAACGTGGAATTACCATCAAGAGCCATGCCGTCCAAATGGAATATACCGAGGACGGTCAAAAATATCTGTTAAATTTAATTGACACTCCCGGACACGTGGATTTCTCCTACGAAGTATCACGTTCCATTGCTGCCTGTGAAGGTGCCTTACTCATAGTAGACTCAACGCAAGGCATTCAGGCACAGACCATTTCAAACCTATACATGGCCATCGAAAACGACCTGGAAATTATCCCGGTCCTCAATAAGATTGACATGCCCAATGCCATGATCGAAGAAGTGGAAGATCAGATCATTGAACTTCTTGGCGTCAAACGGGAGGAAATCATACGAGCCAGCGGTAAAACTGGCGAAGGCATCCCAGCGATACTGGAAGCGATTGTACATCGTGTGCCTCAGCCCAAAGGCGATCCGGAAGCCCCGTTTCAGGCACTGATCTTCGACTCGGTCTTCAATTCCTTTCGAGGCATCATTGCATACATAAAAGTCATTAACGGCACGATCAAAACCAATGATTTTGTCAAATTCGTTGCAACTAAAAAAGAATATCTTGCGGATGAAGTTGGAGTCCTTAAACTGAATATGGTTGCACGTCCTCAATTGAGTTGTGGGGATGTGGGATACATCATTTCCGGGATAAAGACTTCCAAAGAAGTAAAAGTCGGGGATACCGTAACGCATGTAAAGCGCCCGTGCCTGAAAGCCATTGATGGTTTTGAGGAAGTGAAACCCATGGTTTTTGCCGGAGTTTACCCCATCGATTCGGATGATTTTGAAGATTTACGTTCTTCTTTGGAAAAGCTTCAACTCAACGACGCATCCCTGACTTTTCAACCCGAGTCCTCCCTGGCACTGGGTTTCGGATTCCGTTGCGGTTTTTTGGGCTTGCTTCACATGGAAATCGTTCAGGAACGCCTGGAAAGAGAGTTCGACATGGACGTTATTACAACTGTTCCCAACGTTCAATACATCGTGACCACCAGAAAAGGTGAAGTGATAGATGTTCACAATCCATCGGGACTTCCGGATTTCACCATGGTGGAGAAAATTGAAGAACCATACATCCGGGCATCCGTGATTACCACCACCGACTATCTGGGCAACATTATGACACTTTGCCTGGGAAAACGGGGTGAGTTGATCAAACAAGAATACATCTCCGGAAACCGGGTGGAAATTTTATTTGATATGCCATTGGGTGAAATTGTGATTGATTTCTACGATAGATTGAAGAGTATTTCCAAAGGATATGCCTCTTTTGATTATCATCCGAATGGTTTCCGTGAGTCCAAGCTTGCGAAGCTGGATATTCTTTTGAACAGCGAGCCGGTGGATGCCCTCTCCTGCCTGACTCACGTGAGCAATGCTGAAACGCTGGGTCGTCGCATGTGCGAAAAGCTCAAGGACCTGATTCCACGTCAACAGTTTGATATTGCCATACAGGCTGCCATTGGCGCCAAAATCATTGCCCGTGAAACAGTGAAGGCTGTCCGCAAGGATGTGACCGCAAAATGCTACGGTGGCGATATTTCCCGTAAGAGAAAGTTGCTGGAAAAACAAAAGAAGGGTAAGAAAAGGATGAAGCAGATTGGTAATGTGGAAGTGCCACAGAAAGCCTTCCTGGCAGTCCTGAAGCTCGACTAACCGTCCAATTCAACTAAAAGATCTTAAGTATGAACAGCTTTTTGGAGTTGGTAAAAAACCGGCAAAGCGACCGCTCGTATGATGTTTCAAGGCCTGTAGAGCAGGATAAGCTGGATTACATCCTGGAAGCTGCCCGTTTGGCACCTTCGGCCTGCAATGCTCAGCCCTGGTCCTTTATTGTGGTCACTGACCCTGCATTGAAACAAGAAACAGCCTCCATAATAGCCGACAAAGTGCTTTCCATGAACCATTTTGCCTATCAGGCTCCGGTACACATCATCCTACTGGAGGAGTCCGCAAATTTTTCATCGAGAGCCGGTGGCTTGTTCAAACAAAAACATTTTCCACACATCGATCTGGGTATTGCCGCAGCGCACCTGACGCTTGCCGCAGCTGAACAAGGATTGGGTAGTTGCATCGTTGGCTGGTTCAATGAAAAGAAATTGAGGAAACTCTTCGATATACCCTCCTCCAGACGTCCGATGATTGTTGTAACACTGGGCTATTCAACACAGAGTCTCAGAGAGAAAAAGCGAAAAACAGCAGCAGACATTATTAAATACAATACGTATTAAACCAAATAGGTCCAAAAGAAAGGTTCACGGAAAATTCCGTGAACCTTTCTTTTGGACCTATTTATTTAATAATCAGAATTAATCCAAATCACCCAATTCACTGAGTGCATACGCATAAGCACCTAAATTGATGGCCTTACTTGCTCCCAGTTTGGAGATAGCCACACCGATGCGCTTTTCAGAGTCATAAGGTACCTTCTTATCCGTTCCCGGAATAGTTACCATAACAGACTGACCCTTGATAAATGCTTCCAGATCTTTCTCATCGTCCAGGTTGTATGCTTTCATTTGCAATCTGGTGAATGTTTGACCGTCCAGCTTACCAATGGTGCCGTTCAATTCGGCCATCATTGCAGGCATGAAATGTTTTGAAGCCCCGGCTAAGCCACCGCCGATAACGATCAAACCATCAATGAGAGTGATGGCATGAGCAAGTGTATCACCAGCTTCTTCTCCCATTTGAGCAAAAGTCAGCTTTGCTGCTTCCACATTGCCATCGCGATGACCGGATGCAATTTCACAAATATCCATGGGAGTTAAAACAGATGCAGCATCACCAGATAGTTCAGAATACATGCGTTTGATAGCGGCAATACCGACTCCTTCCTCCGTGATGCAATCTCTGTATTTCTTATGTCTGAAAACCCATAAGTCACCACCGGACCCATTGTCTCCCATATGTAGTTTACCATTGGTTACAACACCGCCACCAAATCCGGTACCAAATGTTGCACCTAACAAATTTTTAAATCGTTTGTGGCTTCCTGCATCCTCGAGTTTCTTATTGATTTCAGGTAAGATACCTCCAATGGCTTCTCCATAGGCAAAAAGATCACCGTCGTTGTTGATAAAAACCGGAATACCGAATTTTTCCTGAAGAAATGGACCCAAGGCCACTCCTCCTTTAAACGCCTTTAAGTTTGGTAAGTCTCCAATGATACCGTTTACATAATCTGCAGGACCAGGGAATGCAAAACTGATGGCAACCGGAGCTTCTTTCAGCTGTTTCTTGATTTTGGAAAAACCGTCTTCTAAGGTTTTCAGACATTTTGGTAAGTTGTCCGCATTGGACGGAAGACTGATGGCATTAACTATTTCCTTATTTGCCTGCATGGCTGAAAATACGAAGTTGGTGCCGCCGGCATCCAAAGTCATCACAATACGTTTATCAAATTGGTACATGAAATAAAATTAATACAAGATGAACAACTAAACCTATTAAACCTTAAACATATAAAAACATGGTAAACCATGGTTTTTTTGAGGAGTGAACAAAAGTAATCTGAAAAACATAAAATTGCAAATTAATGGCCAATGTTTTTCATCCAAAAAGCATGACAAGCCTATCTAAATTGAGGATTTCGTATTCTGACATTTTCAGGCATTCCTTGTATCCATAAAAAAAAATACAGGCTATTTCAGTGGACCTGATGTCCGCTAAAATAGCCTGTAGAACCTGTTAAGGATTTATTTCAATAATTAGAAAACAACTTTTTGGCTGAATGTCTGACCGTTTACAGTAACACCTTTAATGAAGTATACACCGCTCAAGTTCATTTTTTGTGCAATAGAAGCACCTGCCTTAGCTGTACCTTCGAAAGCTTTAACACCAGCAACACTATAGATGGCATAATTCAAAGTTGAAGCGCTGTTGTTGGCGATGTTCAAAGATTTACCATTTACAAATGCGTTAACGTTTGCGGAAGCCAATTTCTTAACACCACTTTGAGCTGTTCCAAACCATGTGATATTTTCAACTTCTAATTCAGGAATAACTATACTGAAGTTACCAGCTATGTCAGCAACAGCATCACCAACGCATTCGTTCATTTTCCAGTTTGCAAGCAAGCCAGTTTCTGTACCAGTCAAAGAATTGGTCATGTCAGCTGCAATTTCTGCGTCTGTTCTAACCACACTCCAAAGACGAACGTCAGAAAGAGAACCTTTTACGCCTCTGCCTTTCCATTCAGCACCTTCACCAATATTCAATGTTTTTGTAGAAGGATTCATACCAACGCTCAATGGCAAAGTATTCACCAAAGCACCATTAATGTAATATTTCAGGATCAGTGCAGTTGCGTCATAGGTGAAAGCAACGTGATACCATAAGCCAGCTTCCGGAGATACATCGCTGGCACAATGTGTCCATGCATTGCCGGTAGAACCATCTTGATTTGGTGTACCAATACAGATTTCCATGGCATTTTCAAATCTCAGTGAAAAACCACCATTGTCACTGCCTTCATTACTCATGATATAACCCGTGCAACCAGAAAGACCTTCGTCGTACATAACCCATGCTTCTCCGGTAATTGATGTTGGAGCACTAACCAAAGTATTGGAAATGGATGCTTCACCTAAATCAAAACCTGCTGAACCAGCTGCAAAAGAAAGTCCTCTAACTGGATCTGCTGCAGTTGCGCCTAAAACAAAAAGTGCAGAAGCACATAGTGTAAAAATTTTTTTCATAGTGTTAAATTTTAAAGTTTAAAAAAAATATGAGATAAAAATAATTCCTTTTTTAATGGCAAATTAAGCGTATGTCTAAAATGTCTGCGAATACGAGGACAGGCGGTTCAAATATAATAAATGAATTCATAAACACCAAATAATTTAAAAGTATATTGGCATACAAAAGTATAACAATTTTCACATGCGGTTAATCCTGTACTAAATATGACACATTTTCATGCATAAATGTCACAATTCCATACATTCAAAAAGAAAAACGGGCGAAAAAGACTATTAAATCTGAATCAATGCAACCTTTACGGGTGAACTCTTTCACCCGAACGGTTGCGACACAAAAATATATTCATTTTTCAACTATGCAAAAAAAAAGCTCATTATTTTTTCAACATTAATCAATCCACTATTTACTGGGTACGTTTGACATTTCAAGTATCAAAGATCCACCATTAACAATGTCTGAAAATTTAAGAAAAGGTGTTTCCTGTAGCTGGTTGTTCAAATGTGCTTTTTGAACATATACATTTTCCTTCGAATTATTCAAAGTACGAATATTGAATTCTTTGCCTTTGTAATATTTCGGATTCAGGGTGATGGTGATCGAATCAAATAAGGGACTGCCAATCTGCATACCCGGAGATGTTTCTGTTAAACCTTTCACATCAAAAAGACCGATACCGGCTAGCACATACCAGGCTCCAAGCTGTCCCTGATCTTCATCCTGACCATAACCGTATCCATGGATGTCCTCCGTGCCATAAAACTGGTCGCAAATGGCTCGTACCCATTTCTGTGTCAGATAAGGCTTTCCTGAGTAATTGAACAACCAGGAAATATGCAAATTGGGCTGATTTCCATGATTGTAAAGTGCAGCCACTCCGGCAAAAGCATCCACAGTCTTACCAGCTCCAAAAATATTTTTCTGAGACATCAGGAAAACACTGTCCAACCTATTATTGAATGTGTCACGGCCAATCTTCGAGATAAGCCCTTCAGGATCATGAGGCACATAAAAAGTGTATTGAGCTGCGTTGCCTTCCTGAAAACCACGCCAAGGCTCTACTGGATTAAAATTTTCAATGAAATTTCCGTTCTTGTCTTTGGGATGAATGTATTTGGTCGTAGGATCAAATAGATTTTCCCATCCATTCGAAAGCTCCATCAGTTTGTTGTAATCGTCGTTTTTATTCAACTGTTTGGCAAATTGTGCTATGGCATAGGCACTGTAAGAATATTCCAGAGTATGTGATGCGCCGAAACCGGAGCCCTCTTGATTTGTTTCGTAACCAAGACTGTTGATGTAGGGAGCATATCCTCTTTTAACAAATTGTCCCACATCCAGCTTACCCGCACCTGCAATTCTGTTTTCAGAAACCAGTTCATTTTTCAGAGCTGCTTCATAACCGGTCTTAACGTCAAAGTTGCGAATACCGCAATTGTAAGCCGAGGCGATAGCCAACCCTGTAAAATTTGTTCCTACACCGGAGACATATCTGCTGTTGGCAATACCATCACCAAGCCATCCTGCATCCTTATATACAAGGAGTTGACTCTGAACCCAATCGGCATAATATTCGGGATATGCCAAAGCCCAAAGTTGAGTCAGATTCCAGAAACCTCCCCAAATGGCATCGGAATTGTAAAAATCGTACTTCGTTTTTCCTTTCGAATCGAGTTCTATCTGCCCAACTTCCCCATTATTCCTGGGATAAGCTCCATTCACATCGCTGGCCAATCCCCTGCCTAATAAAGCATGGTAAAGTCCGGTATAGAATTTCGTCATATCCGACTTATTTTCGGATTTGACACGGATGCGTCCAAGATAGTCTTCCCATGTATTCATGGTAGCATTCTTAGCCTGATCAAATGTCAGTTTCCGGGCTTCCGTCTTCAGGTTCAGACGGGCATTTGCAACAGAAGTATAGGACAGTCCGATTTTAACGGTGACTTGCTCCTTTTCACTGGTAGAAAAAGTCAGATAAATACCGGCACCTTTTCCCGTTATATGTTTTTCACCGGCAAAGGTTTCATTTTTACGAAATGTACCCCACTTCAGCGGCTTTTTGTCGAGAACAGCAGAGAAATACATGGCAACATTGGCACCTTTCTGATATTTCTTGACATATTCGGGTTCTGTAATCACATAGCCTTCAATACGTCCGTCCTTGGTATAGGTCACTTCAGCATCTTTGACAAAACCGCTTTCCCCTTGTTGATTTCCAATGTCAAAAAGCAGATGGGATTCGCCGGATTCCGGAAACGTGAAACGCTGGAATCCGACTCTTTTGGTAGCAGTCAGCTCTGCCTTGATGCCGTAGTCCTTCAACAGGACAGAATAATAACCGGATGTAGCAAATTCATCCGCTCTGTCGAAACGGGAACGATAACCTTCTTCCGGGTTTTCCAAAGCTCCGGGTATTGTTTGCAACTTACCGGTAATGGGAGCCAGAACGATTCCACCCACCTGAAATTCATGTAAATTGGCAAATCCTTCGATGGAAGTATCCCTGGCATCATATCCTACAGCCTGCCATCCATCCTTATTCCCGTAATGGGCATTGGTGGAGGGACCTAATTTGGCCATTCCAAAAGGAACGGCAGCGGGAGTGTAAAAAAACCAACGGCAATGGGCAGTCCCGATATTGGGATCTACCCAGGTACTCAATTTCTCTGCCTGTACGCCATTTACCAGAATGGATATAAAGGCAAGTAGGATTGCAATTCTTTTCATAGTTGTATTCTTATATATTTTCATTTAAATAGCTGGATAAAGCGCCATACGATTCAACAACGGCCACTTGCATCAGTAATAGATAATACCTGTTGGCAGTGCCACCCGTCCAGTCTTCAAAAAAGAAGCCTTTGTCTGTACGAGCTTTTTTATAGCCATAATTGATGTTGTTGAGATAAACCTGAATGTAATTGTCTGCATTTTTGTACAAGGGTTTCAGGTCTATGTAGCCTCTGAGAAGTTTGACGTTAAACCATGGATCGTGATTTGGAAAGGAAAGTGCTACATTATTGACGGACTTGACAAACGTATCGTAGGATCCTTCCGCTGATGCGATGGCATCATCCAGATAACTTTGCTGGCCGGTGATGCGGTACAGTCTGACACCATTCTGAATCATAACACCTGTGTTGTATGTCCATTTAGTCTTGTTCACCACTCCTGCTGTATTCACATCGTTCCAGTAACACTTGTCACTGGGGTCTCGCAAATAGGCTTTGAGCCAATCGTACTCCGCTTTGGCAAACGAAAGGACAGACGCTTTTTCTGATTCCGGGCAAACCGAATAGTAATCCAACAGGAAAAGGGTGGCATACCCGTTTGCGCAAGCCGGCTTGTTGGAGTTGGCGTTGCCTGAAATATTCTTTTCATCTTCGTTCCACCAAATGGCGCCACCAAGGATATTGTCAGTTCCACTTTTTAGAAAGGGGACAATTTGAGCTGCCCTATCCAGAAAACGTTTTTCACCGGTGATGTTGTAAGCCTCAACCAGGCTGATTCCAACAATGGAGTTGTCGTCGTAGAATCGGGTTCCACCTCCGTATGTTCCGTCTGTCGATGATCCGTAACCACCAATAATGTTTCCATTGGCGCTTGCTCTGTAGTACTTCTGATAATTATCAGCGAGTGCTGCGTAATTAACACTGTAACCAATCTGTGTCAGGGTCGCTGCACCGGATACCAGGCCAACATAGGGCCAAAGATAGGAAGCTGCTGAAGGATCTCCATTTTGCACAGGGTAGCTTTCCTGATAAAGTCCATTGGATTTTTTGTAATAGATATTGATGAGGTCAAAAATCTCTTTCGCTTTGGTGTAACATCTAACTGTATCCTCCTTTTCGGTTGGGTCTGTTTTCTTCTTGGGAATGTACTTTTCAGAACCGTCTGAGCAGGACATAAACAAATAGCACAAACCGATGATCATTAAATTTTTCATTTTTTTTCAATTAAAACTGTCATTAAAGATATTACTTTTTTTGCTTCGAAAAGAATACAGCCTGACTTTTGATTTCAGGCTGTATGACAGATCGTTACAAGGGTTGAACATTGGAAAATTCGTGGTACATCAACCCATCCTTATTGGTATGGATGGTGATGGTGCACTTCTTTAAATCCAGGGATGCACTCATTTTCCAAAGATGTTCCCATTGGCTCCAGGTGGATTCCACCAATTCATAAAAGGCAGGTGATTCTGTGGCTGAAGGTCTTTCAGCACTGATTCCGTCGCGGCGTCCCCAGCATTTGTCGGTTCCATTTACATTGGCAATGAAATAATACCGTTCTTCCGTCCATGTTAACCAGGAAGGTGGATTTGTTTCCGGCCGGGTTGGCATGATAAATTTGACGGTGCTATTCTCTGCTTGCAGAACACCATTTCCCATATAGGTGAAATTTCCAATCACATCATAGGTGGCACCCCAGATAGCTTTGATACCTGAAATGGCATCGAGTTCCATTTTCTGGGTATTCAGATTGACGATAATGCGATAGATTTCATCGGTGTTATTAGCCTTAACATCATAAGCACCGGCGCCTTCCTGAATTTTTTTGTCTGCATCGGCATAGCAAACAAATGCCTCCGTTTCTGTTTTACTGCTTTTGAAATAGATATTCCCGTCTGTTGCAACCCGGGTATATATTACAAATAAACCATCTTCCGCTTTGCGCATATCCAGACCACCGGCACCTGCATTTTCCGAAGCTGTACCATACATATATAAGGTGTTGCCGGTATAATCGATACCCGATCCACGTGTCACTTCAATCTGTCTGGAGATATCGGCCACGGCAACTTCGCCGCCTTTAGAGGCACTGACTGTCCAAATGATGGGACCTGTGCTTCCAGGAGCAACGCCTGCTTTTCTGGCTATGGTATTTAGCAATGCGTGTGTCAAAGTCAGCTGGGGTTCTGCACCCATATCACTCAAGATTCGGTAAGCAGGATTTGAGAAATCGCCTCCTGCCTTATCAAACAGGACTTCGTAAATGACCTGACCGACTTCTGCCCCACCTCCACTCCATGTGAACAGGATGTTTTCGGTGGAAGCCACATTTATGGTGACTGCCGCTGGAGCATTCAAGGTCGTTGGCGTTGAAAATTTGGTTGAGAACTCGTATTTTTCCTGACACCCCACCAAAAGGAGAACCATCGTGAAAATTCCTAGTATTTTTTTCATAACGTTTTGTTTTTGAGGTTTACCAATTGAGATTCTGCGTAAGGTTCTTGTTCAGATCTCGCTCATTTTGTGGAATGGGCCACAAATAGTGTTTGTTCTTGTCAAAACTGCGGTTTTCCACACGGATGTGCCCATTGTCAACTCCCACGATGTCGTTTGTCTTTAATCCGTGGCAATAGCCATTCAGTACCGTTTCTGCTGTTTTCCAGCGGATGATATCCTTCAGTCTGAGTCCTTCAAAAGCAAGTTCAGAACGACGTTCGCGGCGTACCATCTCAACAAGTTGTTGCTGTGTCTTTCCGGTTGGGAAATTCAGGGCTGCTGCATTGGTGAAACCGGCTCTGGTCCGAATGGGTTTAATGGTCCTGTTCCAGGTTGCCTCATCCAGCGTACCAGTTTCAGCAGCCGCTTCCGCATGCATCAAAAGTACGTCGGCATATCGGATCAGGATGATATTCAATCCCGAATTCAAACTTTCCCTGTGGTCCTTGTCCCAATATTTTTTGAAATAGTATCCGGTAGCAGTACAGTCTGAGCTAAATCCATAACCATCCTTGTTGCTTCCTTTATCACAGTTGATGACAGAGTTGGTTCCATTAGCCATCAGATAGCTGTTACCGGTATAGATAACGGTGGCAGCAAGCCGTGGATCGCGGTTCAGATAGGGCGTTGCGGCTGAATAGACCGCACTTTCCCCGATGGGCAATCCGTCGCTGGCGATGTAGCTATCTACCAGTTCCTGAAGGGGAGATAGTTGAGCATATCCACCCAGGGAAGGTGGCAGGAATTGATATTCGACCGCATTTTCCCGGGCATTCAACATATACTGAATATCCAGAATCACTTCAGAATTGCTTTCATTTTCTGCATAGAAAAGTCCTTCGTAACTGGGAAATAAGTTGAATTTTCCAATCATCTTTTCTGTTTCCACTTTCACCTCAGCATAACGGCCTTCAAACAATAACATTCTGGCTTTTAATGCGATGGCAGCGTACCTGTTTACACGGCCAAGATCCTCTCCGCTATACGATTCCGGTAAATAGTTGTTGTCGATCACTTCGTTCAAATCGATCAGCAGATCCCGTACGATATCTGCTTTTGGAGTTCTTTCAATCGTTTGGGAACCTTCCACCGTAATGGTTTTCGTAAAGAAAGGAATATCTCCGAATTTGGAGTAGAGTTCAAAATAAAGATACGCCCTGATCACTTTGGCCTCAGAAATGTATCGGTTTTTCAACTCCTCTGTCAAATTGGGTACCTGGTCAATGTTGTCCAACAAAAGGTTGCAATTGCGGATGCCAGCATACTTGCTGGACCAGACGGCCTGTGCATAGCCATTTTCAGTTGAATGGGACCCGTTTCCAATGGCCTGGTTGATACTGTTGACCTTGGTATAGGCATTGTCGGTCATGGCATCGCTGTAAAGCACTTCTTCGGCACTGAGCAGATTGGTGTAACAACTGTTCAAAGCGGTGACAGCGGCAGTTTCCTTCTTCCAAAAATCTTTGTCACTAACCTGATCGTAGGGTGTAAGATCCATTTCAACACAGGAGGTTGCCATTAAAAGGACCAGGATTCCGGAAGCAAGAATGCTTCGTTTCGTTTTTATATAGTTTTTCATTTCACTTCGATTTATAAATTCAGACTTAAACCAATGGAGGCCACTCTGGCTAAGGGGTAGATTCTACCACCGGATGATGCGGTGGTTTCAGGATCCCATCCGCCTATCATTTCACTGAATGTAAACATATTATGACCACTCAGAAAAACACGGAGACTGTTTATTGAAATTTTCTGGGTCAATGATTTGGGCAATGTGTAACCCAGCTGAACATTCTTCAGTCGCAAATAGGCACCATTGTTGATCCAGAAATCAGACTTGGCTGCATTGTTGGTCGATTCGGATCCAACGGTCAAACGGGGATAGCTGGCATCGGTATTCGTCGGAGTCCATCTGTCAATATGAAAATCAAAGACTGGGCCTTCGTTGCTGTTGTGGAAAGCTTCCACCGATTCGCCTCGCAACCAGACGCTCCTTTGTCCGACTCCCTGCCAGAACATGGAGAAATCGAAACCCTGTATTCTGGTGGCATAATTTAGTCCAAAGGAGTACCGTGGAAATGAATTGCCTAAAACAAAACGATCGTCATTGGCTTTGATGAGGTTATCACCATCCTTGTCAATATAGCGGATGTCACCGGCTTTTGGAGTAACCCCTTCCAGATGTGGACCTTCTGCTGCCTCTTCATCTGTCTGGTAAAATCCATCGGAACGGTAACCATAGTAGGAATTGATCGGATAGCCTTCCCGGATGATGGTATTTATATCGTAACCATTTATCCACTCTTTACCTTGAGTATTGACCACTTCGTTTCTGCTGTCGAAGAGGTTGGCCGTAATGCTGTGACTCATAGCACCGGTCTTGAAATTGTAGTTGGCAGACATTTCCCATCCGTAGTTCTTGACCTGACCAGCATTTTGGATAGGGCTTCCGCCACCAAATGTTGATGGTACGGGCAAATTGATCAGAATATCGTACGTCGTGTTGTGGAAATAATCGAATGTGAAATTCAACGCATTGTTGAAAAGGCCCAGATCGGTCCCGATATCAAACATCCGGGTCGTTTCCCATTTCATGTCGACATTGACTGCTGAAATATTGGATACGCTGACTACGTTGTTGTTGAAGGTGTAGCCATCTGAAATGGATACAGAAGGAATAAATGCGTAATTGCTGATCCGGTTGTTTCCCACCAAACCCAGGGATGTACGGATCTTCAGAGAGGGAAGGTTTTCACCAAGTTCCGAGTAAGAAGATTCTTCCGAAACTCTCCATGCTGCTGAAACAGAAGGGAAGACAGCGGATCGGTTGCCTTTTGCAAATTTGGAGGAAACGTCGTCGCGAATATTAAATTCAAAGAGGTACTTTTCATCAAAATTATAGTTCAGTCGCATAAAGGCTGAATAAATGGACCAATCGCTTTTCCAGCCCTGGTTTTCGGTATTGATGGTTTGATAACCGGCCATGATGTCAAAATCCGGCTGATCCACTTTACGCAACGTATAGAAGCTGACGTCACTTCCTCCTTCGTAAGAATAACCACCCATTGCACCCAGCGTATGTTTGCCCATTTTCTTGTCGTAGGTCAGCATCGTATTGGCTGTGATATTTTGTGTCCTGCCGAAGTTTTCCCGGAGGTGGTTTACCTGATCACCGCTGTTCTCGATGGCCTGACGGTTTTCATGACTCAGGTTGTTGTACAGTTGTCCACCAACCATGGCCTTGAGTTTTAACCCTTCCAGCAAGGTCAATTCACCGTTGAAAATACCCGACAGGTCGTCGTTTGAGGTCTGACTGTAACCGCCTGCTTCCAGTCTGGCCAGAGAATTGCTGTTGCTACCGGAAGGGTAATTGTATTCACCATCCACTTTAACAGGATAGATGGTCGGCATTCGCATCACTTGTTCAATGATCCAGTCTGTCCAATAGGCATGATCCTTGACTTGATTGCGGGTATAAGCGACATTGGCACTAATCTTCAGCCTGTTGGTCAGCTGATGAGCCACATTCAAACGTCCGTTCAATCTTTTAAGTCCAAAGGAAGGACCTTCCAATAAGCTATTCTGATCCAGATAGCCCAACGACATCAACAATGTGGTCTTTTCATCACCACCGCTGATAGAAAGGTTGTGCGATTTTTGCGAAGCCGCATCTTTATAGATGGCATCAATCCAGCTTTCGTTGATTCCGCCATTTCTGTAAGCACCTATCTGTTCAGGTGTAAAGGCAATTTTTTTACCGGAATTCACCAGTGCCTCATTACGAAGTTCACAATAAATCCAGGAATCTACAGGCTTTGGCAAACGAGTGGCTTGCTGCTGACCATACAAAAAGTCGTAATTGATGACCGCTTTACCCTTTTCACCACTCTTGGTGACTATCAGGACAACTCCATTGGAAGCCCTTGATCCGTATATAGCGGTGGATGAAGCATCTTTCAAAACGGAAATACTTAGGATATCGGATGGATTTACATTCTGGATATCGCCAATGATGCCATCAATGATGACCAAGGGTGTATTATCATTCAGGGTATTCAGACCCCGGATGTTGATACTGGGGCGATTCCCGGGTTGTGAGCTTGTTTGCTGGATGGTCAGACCAGGTGTGGTTCCTTCCAAAGCTTCCACCACATTGATGACAGGCTTGCCTTCCAGATCTTTCATGGATACCGAGGATACGGCTCCAGTCAGATTTACTTTCTTTTGGGTACCATAACCTACTACCACTAATTCATCAATGGCCTGTGTAGTCTCAGTGAGCGAAACGTTCATTACGGGACCGGTAATGAGAACTTCTTTTTTAATGTAACCAATGAATGAAACGACCAATGTCCCTTTACCATTGGGTACACCTATAGAATAGGTACCATTGACATCGGAATTCGTTCCATTTGTTGTTCCTTTTAGAACAATGCTTGCACCGGCAATGGGTTTTCCATCATCACCGCTTATGAGACCGGCTATTTTTTCTGTTTGGCCGTAGGCTTGTTGTGCCACTGAGATAAGTAGCAGCATCAGAAAAATCGTGATTCTTTTCATCATGTTTGGATTTTTTGTGTTTCAGATCAATCAGGTATTTTCGATACAAAAATGCAATCTATTAATCATTTAATTTATAACTTTGTTACGAATGAATTGCACTATATTACGATTTTTAACCGAAGTAGATCTATGCCTAAGCTAAAAGAGGGTTTTAAGGGACAAAGACTCATCACCATCAGTCCTGAAATTTTATTGAGTAGCCAGAATAATCCATTGACTAAGAGCTTGTATGCAACAAAAATCGGCTTTTTCCCTTCAGTCAAATACCACTTTAACAGAAAGGAAGAAGGGGTTGATTATTACATCCTGATCTATTGCACGGCAGGTGAAGGTTGGTACAAAATAGCGGAGAGGACATATACGATCTGTGAGAACCAATACATTGTACTTCCGCCGGACACACCGTACAGCTTTGGCGCAAACACAAAAAACCCATGGACTATCTATTGGTTGCATTTCAAAGGGACACTCTCGTCCTTTTTCTTCAAAACGCCGATGCTGCCTCATCAGATTTTGCCGGAGACTGATTCCAGGTTGCAAGACCGGATACAACTTTTTGAAGAAATCTACGACAACCTGGAGTTGAGTTACCACAGCGATCATTACAGTTATGCCTCCCTATGCCTCTATCACTTTTTGGCTTCCTTCAAATTTGTGGAACAATTCCGCAGGGTTCGCAACAGAGATGTCAGGGAGCATGAATTTAGCGAGAAAGTCCTTTATTATATGCGTGAAAATGTGGAGAACAATCTGACTCTGGAACAACTGGCAAAACAGTTCAATCTTTCCACTTCTCATTTTTCCACACGTTTCCGTCAGGATACAAAACAATCGCCCATCAAGTACTTTATCACACTGAAGATTGAGAAGTCCTGTCAGTATTTAGAGTTGACAACGATGAAAATCAGTGAAATATACCCCAAACTCGGGTTTCAGGATGCAGCCTATTTCAGCCGGATATTTACCAAAATCATGGGTATTTCTCCTTCAAAATACCGGGAAAGAGAAAAATCCAGCATCAACCATATTTGGCCAACTACAACAAAATGATATCTTTGTAAAACATATTTCCAAACAAAAAACAATTCGAAAAATGAAAAAACACATCCTGGTAATCTGCTTATCAATGGTGGCAATGAGCGGATTTGCTCAGTGGCAACCAGCAGGAACAAAAATCAAAACCCAATGGGCAGAGAAAATCAATCCTGCAAATGTTTTACCTGAATACCCCCGTCCTCAGATGGAACGTACGGAATGGTCAAACCTGAACGGTGAATGGGAATATGCCATTCAAGCAAAAGGTCAAGTTGAACCAGCCACATTCGAAGGCAAAATATTGGTTCCATTTGCAGTTGAGTCTTCCCTTTCCGGTGTTCAGAAAAACGTTGGAAAAGACAAGGAACTTTGGTACAAACGCACCTTCTCTGTTTCTTCCTCCTGGAAAAACAAGGACATCATCCTGAATTTTGGTGCTGTTGACTGGATGGCAGACGTTTATATCAACGATATCCTGATAGGTAGCCATCAGGGTGGATTTACCCCTTTTCAGTTTAACATCACTCCATACCTCAAGAGTTCAGGTCAGCAAAAAATTGTTGTCCGCGTTTGGGACCCATGCGACGAGGGATTTCAACCACGCGGTAAACAAGTTTCAAGACCTGGTGGCATCTTTTATACCTCTGTAACAGGTATATGGCAAACAGTTTGGTTGGAACCCGTTTCTATCAATCATGTAACCACCGTTAAAACCATCCCAAATATCGACAACAACACGGTAGAAGTGACCGTTTCCACATCGGAATGCAAAAAATCGGATATCGTTGAAGTCAAACTGATGGATAAAGGTCAGGTCATTGCTGTTGCCAAAGGCATTCAAGGAAAAAAACTGCTGCTTGCCGTTAAGAATCCAAACCTTTGGAGCCCTGAAAATCCTTATCTGTACGATATGAAGATCAGCTTAATTTCCGGAAACAAAAAGATTGACGAAGTCTCTTCCTACACAGCCATGCGGAAAATTTCCAGCAAGCGCGACGAGAACGGTCTGATGCGCTTTCAGCTAAACAACAAGAACCTCTTCCATTATGGTCCCCTGGATCAGGGATGGTGGCCCGACGGTCTGTATACAGCTCCAACGGATGAGGCTTTGATGTATGACATCCAGAAAACCATAGATTGGGGTTTTAATATGATTCGCAAACATGTGAAAGTTGAGCCAGCCCGCTGGTATTACCATTGCGACAAAATGGGCATTATGGTTTGGCAGGATATGCCAAGCGGTGACGGTGGAAATCATTGGGCACCCAGAGAATACAATGCTGGTACCGACGTTAAACGTACGCCTGAATCGGCATCCAACTTCTATAAGGAATGGAAAGAAGTGATGGACATGTTGGTATCCAGCCCGTCTGTTGTGGTTTGGGTTCCTTTTAATGAATCATGGGGTCAGTTTGATACCGAAAAAGTGGTGGAATGGACCAAATCATACGACCCCTCACGTCTGGTAAATCCTGCCAGTGGTGGTAATCACCGTGCATGCGGAGATATCCTGGACTTACATAATTATCCTGGACCCGGCATGTTCCTGTTTGATGCCAGCCGTGTCAATGTACTGGGTGAATATGGTGGAATCGGACTTCCCCTGGAAAATCACTTGTGGTCAAACGACCAGAATTGGGGTTATGTACAATTCAAAAATAGTGCGGAAGTAAGTGCTGAATATGTCAAATATGCAGAAGAACTGAAAGGTTTTGTCGATAAAGGTTTTTCAGCAGCAGTTTACACCCAGACCACCGACGTGGAAGGTGAAGTGAATGGCTTGATGACTTATGACCGCAAGGTTATTAAAATCAACGAAGCCGCTGTCAGGAAAGTCAACCAGGAAGTGATCAAAAGAATGAAATAAGTGAAACCATTCCCTTAATAGAAAGGTGCCTGATACGGGCACCTTTTTTTTTGCCTGTCTAAATCTACTTTTGTCGTTATAATACAGTGTATAATCTATTGTGTGAACAAATGACTATTTTTTATGTTATACTTCACTAAGTATCGCTATTTAAGCATATCCAAATGGCCTTTTGAGGATTTTGACAAAAAAAACAATCAAAAAAAGTATAATAATTCGAAAAATATCATACTTTTATTTTTAATATGTTTTAATAATTAATAACATTCTAGCTATTCCATTCCAGTGTTTAGCGTTTTTTTAATGTCAAAAACCATGAGACTTGTAACATAAATCCTTAAATTTTAAAAAATAGTAGCCTATGATGAAAACAATCTAAATATCATCAGGAAATCGATTAATCGATTTCATCCTATTTTATTATTATCCTATTAAACTTAACAAATAAATTATGGAAAAACACGCATTTCAATGTTTTTGGAGCAGGGGAAAACTGTCGCTATACGTTATAGCATTTTCCCTTTTTTCTGGTTGGAACGTATTCAGTAGCGTTGCTACTGCATCAGAAAAAGCAACGACAGCGACCGAGGAAACTCAACAAAAAAGAATGGTTCAGGGTGTCATTATGAGCGATCAAAATGAAGCCATCATTGGAGCAACCGTTCACGTTAAAGGCACGACCAGAGGTACGATGACGGATGAAAATGGAAAATTCTCCATTGAAGCTGCAATGGATGCCGTTCTGGAAGTTTCTTACATCGGTTTTTTACCTCAGAATATCGTTGCTAAAACAACGACTCTGAATATCACTTTAAAAGAAGATTCCAAGCAATTAGGTGAAATTCTTGTCACAGGTTTCGGTCTTACACAAAGAAAAGAAACGTTGACAGGTGCCGTATCTTCCATTTCCAGTAAAGAAATTTCCCGATCTTCATCTTCCACCACTTCTGGAACTTTGGTTGGTAAAATCGCAGGTATCAACTCCCGTCAGGCCGATGGTCGTCCGGGTGCTTCCACTTCCATCCAGATCCGAAACATGGGTACACCATTGTTTGTAATTGATGGTATTATACAGGATGAAGGCCAGTTTAACAACATTGACTTCAACGACATCGAATCCATATCCATTTTGAAAGATGCATCTGCAGCTATCTATGGGGTACGTTCTGCAAACGGTGTTGTTGTTGTAAACACTAAAAAGGGAGACCGCAATACAAAACCAACTGTAACATTGAATGCAACGTACGGATGGCAGAATCTTTCCACCTTCCCGAAACCTGCCGATGCACCTACTTACATCGAGAACTATATTCAGTCTCAAACCATTCAAGGTACCAAGAATCCAAAATATACCGTAGATGACCTGGCAAAATGGAAAGCAGGTACAGAAAAGGGTTATGTTCCTTTCGACTGGTATAAATTCATTTGGGGTACTGCTCCACAAACGTATGTTGGTGTAAATATCAACGGAGGTGATGACAAGACTACCTATTATGTAGCAGTCAGTCACCTGAACCAGGATGCCATGATCAAACAATACGGCGGTTTTACGAGATCCAATATTCAGATGAACATTGACTCCAAGATTACCGATAAATTGAAAGTGGGTGCAACCATGAACGGACGTATCGAAGAAAGAGTCAATCCCGGCGTACCAGGACAAGATGACTACTGGTGTCCAATCTTTGCCGTATACAGAAACTTACCCATGGCAAGACCATATGCCAATGATAACCCCAAATATCCTGCAAAGACATCAAATAACACCGATGTGAACTTCGCAATGTTGAATTACGACCTATCCGGTAAAATGGTTGACACCTGGCGTGTAGCTCAATTTAACTTCAATGCAGAATACGAACTATTTAAGGGATTGAAGGCAAAAGGTTTGTTTGGCTATTACATGGCCAATCGCTTGATGAATAATCAGGAATTCACCTATGATCTGTTCAAATACGACGAAGCATCGGATACCTACAGCTACGCATTCAGGAATACAAACCCCTGGAAAGAAAGAGCTCAGTCCCTGGTTGAAACCATCACCAGCAACGTTCAGCTTGCCTACGACAACAAATTTGGAAAACATGGAGTTCAGGCTGTTTTGGCAATGGAAACGACAACAACAGAAAACCCCAATTCATGGATACACAGTATCCCAGCTTCCAATGCTTTGACTTTGTTTGATTATACCACCTTGGATACCTATAATGACAACGGAGTGAATACACAAGCTCGTATTGGTTATATCGGTCGTATGAATTACAATTACGATCAGAAATACCTGTTGGAACTTTCTGCCAGATACGATGGATCCTGGAAATTTCCACCCACACACCGTTGGGGTCTTTTCCCATCCATTTCTGCCGGATGGAGAATCACTGAAGAAGAATTCTGGAAAAACAGCAGTTTTTCCAATGCGTTCAGTGATTTAAAATTGAGAGGTTCCTACGGACTTCTGGGAGATGATAATGTAGACGGTTATAGTGCTTTTGATTTTATGTCCGGTTATAACTACAACAACGGTGGTTCTACCATTGATGGAGCTTACACCATTGGTACCCGCCCAAGAAGTTTACCTGTAACCAACCTTTCCTGGATTAAAGCTAAAGTTTTAGATCTTGGTCTGGATGTTAGTTTCTTCCAGAATCGTTTAACAGGTACATTTGACTATTTCCAACGTATGAGAACCGGATTGACAGCTCCCAGATACGACGTATTACTTCCCTCGGAAGTTGGTTTCGATCTACCACGTGAAAACTTGAATTCTGATGCATCCAAGGGTGTTGATGCCATGATTCGCTGGAGCGATAATTTAGGCGAATTACATTATTCAATCGGTGCAAATGCAACTTATGCCAGACGTTACGATTGGCATCAGTACAAACCTCGTTTCAGTAATTCCTGGAATAAATACCGCAACTCCATCAACGAACGTTACAGTTACATTACCTGGGGTTATGAATCCGATGGACAATTCCAGAATTGGGAGGAAATCGCTGATTGTGATATCGACATCGATGGCAAAGGAAATACATCCTTGCGCCCCGGTGATATCAGATACAAAGACATCAACGGTGACAAAAGAATTAACGGATTGGATGAAAGTGCTATTGGATACCGTCAGGGATCAACCCCAAACTTAAACTTTGGTTTCAATTTTGCCTTCCAATACAAAACCTGGGATTTGGCATTTGACTTAACCGGAGGCTCTGGTGCATCCTGGTATCAGAATTGGGAAACCCGCTTTCCATTCCACGATGGAGGAAACAATCCCCAATCTTACATGGATGACACCTGGCGCTTAAGTGATATTACAGATGCCAACAGCGAACTGATTCCAGGTAAGTATCCTACATTATTGGTGGGTAATAGCTCTCATAGCAATTACTGGACCAGTGATTTCTGGATGCACAACATCAATTATATGAAATTAAGAAACCTGGAATTGGGATACAACGTTCCAAAAAACATTATTAAGAAAGTTGGTATGACCAGTCTGAGATTGTATTTCTCCGGACAAAACCTATTGACATTCTCCAACCTGCAAGGTACTGACCCTGAAATCACAAGTGATAACGGTCTGCAATACCCAACAACCAGAATAATGAATTTAGGTTTAATTCTTAAATATTAAAAATATGAAACACAATATATTTGTAATGCTTATTTTAGGAATTATAACAGTGTCGCTTAGCAGTTGCTCTGAAGATTTCCTAAATACAACCCCCAATCAAATCCTGACAGAAGATCAGGTGTTCAGTGATCCCAACATGATCAGTTCTGTTTTAGCCAACTTCTACGGAAGGGTAAACTGGGGACAGAATATTACAGATCATGGTTCTTATACCAGTCTGGATGAGGCATCTCAGTCCAATAGCGGAGCGAACACAGAATACGGTTTTGGTGACGGTCAATGGCGTGTGTATGACTATGAATTGATTCGCAACATCAATCAATTTCTGGCGAGTGTGCGTGCAACAACAGCCATGGATAAACCCCTTCAACTTCAAGCAGAAGGCGAAGCCCGTTTCTTGCGTGCCTGGACTTATTTCAACATGTGTAAAGGTTTGGGTGGTATGCCAATTGTTGGTGACGTCGTTTTCGAGTACAAAGCCGGAATGGATGTAACGACCCTTCAGGTAGCCCGTTCAACGGAAGCTGAAATGTACGATTACATCATCAAGGAATGTACTGAAATTGCAGCTTTCATGACAACCACTAAGCCTGAAAATGCAGCACGTGCCACCAAATGGACTGCTTTGATGCTTAAAGCAAGGGCAGCCATTTATGCAGCATCCATTGCGAAGTACAACACCTTGAACACCCCTCAGATCATTACAGAAGGTGGCGAAGTCGGTATACCAGCCAGTCGTGCTGATGGTTACTATGCAATCGCTTTGGCAGCAGCTAAAGTTGTGATCGACAGCAGCGGTTATAAACTTCAGGATGTTACAGATCCTACTAAAAAGGCTCAAAGCTTCTACAATGCCTGTTGTGTAAAAGACAACAACAGCGAAGTTATCTGGGCCAAGGATTATGCCTATCCGGGTGAAACTCACGGTTTCTCTACCAACAATACTCCTGTATCAGTTGCTGAAGATATTGACCGTTCCAGAGTGACACCAGTATTGAACCTGGTTGAAGCTTTTGAATACATCAACGAACGCGACGGTAAGTTAAAACTGCTGGATGGTAACGGTGATTACATCGTGTATAATTTTGCGGAAGATGTTTTTGCCAACAAAGATCCTCGTATGTGGGCTACCGTAATTTATCCCGGTCAGAAATTCAAGGGCAAAGTCATTGAACTTCAAGCAGGTCGTAAATCGCTTGTTGCAGGTAAATGGATAGCAGAAATAAAACAACCAGGTAGTATTGATCCAGTAACCAGAGCAACCATTACTTCCGAAAACGGACCGACTGCAGACAATGCAGAATTCATGAACAAGACCGGATTTTTCTTCCGGAAATTCCTGGATGAAACGCCACAATCTGCAACCAGAGGTCGTGGTAGTGACATGTGGTTCCCCCGTTTCCGTTTTTCAGAAGCTGTATTGATCGCTGCTGAAGCATCTCTTGAACTTCAGGATGAACCCAACGGTCGTAAATACCTCAATATGGTCCGCAAACGTGCCGGTATTCAGGAACTTCCAACCATCACTTTTAACGATATCGTTCAGGAAAACAGGGTTGAGTTTGCCTTTGAGAATCACAGATACTGGGATTTGAAACGTTGGAGAATTGCAGATAAAGTATGGAATGGTGATAAAGAAGCTGATAATTCTGCTTTGAAAGTGTTGTTTCCTTATGTTGTCAACATGCCTGGTGACGCAAATGACGGTAAATGGATCTTTGACAAACAGAACGATCGTAAAGGTGTTCGTGAAAGAAACTTCCAGTTGAAGAATTATTACAACTTTTTGAATCAATCCTGGATTGATAATAATCCGAAGCTTGTAAAAAATCCATATCAATAATTAATAAAGTATATGAAGATGAAAAAAATACTATATTTCATATCGTTTATAGCTCTTAGCCTAATGGTTACGGGTTGTGGAACGGATAATTACGATGAACCTACATCCGTTTTACAAGGTCAGATTTTGTACAATGGAACACCCATCGGTCTTCGTGGTTCCGGTGGAGCCATAGAACTACAATTGTATCAGGACGGATACGAATTACACAATTTCATCAGTGTATTTGTAAATCAGGATGGTACATATAAGGCCAGACTCTTTGATGGTGAATATAAATTGATGTTCAAAGATAAGAACGGACCTTGGGTTAATTCACGTGATACGATTCCTGTTACTGTAAAAGGGAATACAATTAAAAACTTAGACGTTACTCCATTCTTTATCGTCAGTGATGAGAATATCACTATGTCTGAAGACTCTTTGGTTACTTTTGCAGGCACCATTGAAAAAATCGACCCGACTGCAGCACTTGCCAGTGTGACGCTGTATATTGGTGAAACACTGTTTACAGACAACATCAATAATGTAGCCAATGTCGTTGTTGCAAATTCAAAAATTACGACTTTCCCTTATACTCTTTCAGAAACGATGAATCTGAAAGGTGATAAAAAAGTTGCAGCTTCCAAGCATTTGTTCGGACGCATTTGTGTAAAGACCACCGGTACAACCGAAGGCGTTTTCTCAAAAGTGTTCAAAATTAAGTAACGAGGTTTCATTCATTCATTGGAGAGAGAAGTGGGACATGCTCCTGCTTCTCTCTTTTTTTTGAAAAACTATGAGAAATATTCATCTTAACAATTATTTGACAGGGATTTTATTGGTTGTTGCATTCACTTCAATGGCTGCAGACAAACAACCTGTTACACCTGTCCCTTTCGGGGATCCGTTTATTTTGTTGTACGAAGGAACCTACTATGCATACGGAACCCATTCTTCAGATGGTATAGAAGTCTTTACTTCTGACGATCTTTTGACATGGTCTCGTCCTTCAAGTCCGAAAGACGGGCTGGCACTTCGTAAAGCGGATGTATGTGCTGAACGCTGGTATTGGGCACCTGAAGTCTATGAAGTAAACGGCAAATTCTATATGTACTACTCCGGTGATGAACACATTTGGGTAGCCACCTCCGATTCACCCTTGGGTCCATTCATACAAACCGAGAAGGAGCCAATGATTTCAGGGGAAAAGTGCATAGACAATTCATTTTTCAGGGATGACAATGGAAAAGCATACCTGTTTTTTGATCGTTTTAACGACGGTCTGAACATTTGGGTGGCCGAGTTATCCGAAGACTTTGTACATCTTAAAAAAGAGACCATGCATCCTTGCATTCATGTATCCCAACCCTGGGAAGAAATATGGCCTCGTGTGAACGAAGGTGCATTCGTTATTAAGCACAACGGCATCTATTACATGACCTATTCGGCCAACAGCTACGAAAGTCCGTATTATGGGCTCGGATGCGCCACAGCGAGCAACCTGATGGGCAACTGGACCAAGTACGAGAACAATCCCATCTTTCAGAAACCGGGAAATCTTGTCGGCGTTGGTCACAGTGCATTTTTCACAGACAAGTATGGTAACCTTCGCATCGTATTTCATGCCCACAAGGATAGCGCAAATATTCATCCCAGAGCCATGCACATTGGTACAGCACGCTTTGAAAAACAAATTGGAGCTGATCGATTGGTTATTGATAGCACTTTTTTGACTCCGATTCTCAAGGAGTAATTAGAATCAAATAAATTTTCAGGTATCCGTGAATCATGAAAAAATTCTCAAATTCTTGGTATTAAGAATGATTTCTAGAAGCCAGGAAATCAAAAAAAAAAATTGTGTGTGTGTGTGTGTGTGTGAAACAAACTGTGTCGAAAACCTGCAAAGAATATTGAAAATAAAATACTAAAACAATTAATAAATCTCTATAGAATGAAAAAATATTATATTCTATTATGTTTTTTATGTATCAATATTTATGCAAAATCCACTAATATTCAATCGGATAGTATAAAATACGCTGTAGTTTCGTTCTTGATAAAAGAAGAAAAAGATCTTCCAATGTCAATCTTATCAGGTTTACATGACTTCTCGAATGATCGGATTAGAAATGTAAAAACGAATGAACCTCTTGATCCAAATGCAGAAGGCATTTATGTGTTTTGGTCTACTTCAGAACACTCTTTTAATCATATATTACTAATTGAAAAAAATGATTTCCAAATCATAAATATGCGAGAAAAAATGGAAACCAGTCTTTCGCAGTTTGTTCTTTTTTTAAAAAGAAAAGACTATTCAAAAGATGATGTTATATTTTATTTGGAGCAGTTTATTTATTTTTCTAACTTAAATAGTAATGGTGGTTGGTTGTGGAAATAAACTTAAAAAAGCGCAGATGGCCTCAAGTTCAAAACTTGAGGCCATCTATTTATGAAAGGTCGTTGTAGAAATCTTCCGCTTCTTAATCTGCAAAATTCTTCTGCTCCAAACCATAACCCTTTTTCTTGTCTTCCTTCTTCAGCGCCAGTGCCACAAAAATGGACAACAAAGCAAAGCCCGAAAACATCAGCATGACGATGGTATAGTCGTAGGAAATAGTACCATCAGCAGTTGTTGTTTTGCAAAAGTTTTCCAGCACTTTTCCAACGAGGAAAGGCACACCCATCAGACCAATGTTCTGGATGTAGAATATCAGGGCGTAGGCAGTACCAAGTTGTTTCTCAGGAATGATTTTCGCAACCGAAGGCCACATGGCAGAAGGTACGAGCGAAAAGGCAATACCTAAAACAATCATCAGAGCAACTGCAAGAATCCAATTGTTCAGGAAAGGAACCGAGAATATCAAGTGAACGAAAAGGAGCATAAATGCACCCAGAATCATGATGGAAGCACCCTTGCCTTTCTTGTCGTAAATACCGCCGAAAAGCGGAGTCAGCAGGATGGTTCCAAAAGGAAGCAACATCGGTATGAGTCCGGCCAAATCAGGATCCACATGGAATTTGTTCACCATCAGGTCCGTTGCGTATTTCAGGAATGGGAATACACAGGAATAGAACATGACACAAAGCAAAGCGATCAACCAGAACCCCTTGTTTATCAAAATCATCTTCACATCGGCCATACGGAAACTATCTTCACTTTCTCCCTGGGAGGCATTGCTGATTTCGGTATCCAGCTTCTTATCCATAAAGGTATAGATGAAGAAGGCGATCAGACCAGCACACAAAGCAATAGCACCTAATAAAATAGGAGCTGAAAGGTTTGCACCAACAGATGTCTTATACATGTTGGCAAAAGGTACCGTAAAGCCCATAGCTAAAGCTGTTCCAATTCTGGCCAAGGCTACCTGGATACCCATGGCAGTTGCCAGTTCCTTTCCCTTAAACCATTTGACAATGATTTTTGAGACGGTGATACCAGAAACCTCACAACCGACACCAAATGTGGCAAATCCCAGTGCAGCCAGCATAACCTGTCCGTTTATACCCAGGATCAGTGATTCTGCCAGGGCGGGAGTTGAAATAGCATAATACTTTACCCCTGCTCCAACAACCATCAGTAAAGCGGAAGCAATGCCGGTAAAACGGATACCCATTTTGTCCAGAACAAAACCTCCCAAAATCAGCATCAGAAAGAACACATTGAACCATCCATATGCGCTGGTGAAAAAACCGTAATCGCTACTGTCCCAGCCCATCTGGCTTTCAAGAAGAGTTTTCATCGGGGCCATTACGTCGGTAAAGAAATAGGCAGCCATCATCGTAAACGAGACGATGCATAGTGCAGTCCATCTCGCAGCTGTAGAGTTGCGGATGGAGTTTTGAATTTTAGTCATTGAATTCTTTCTGGATTATAACTACTAAAAACCGCGGATAGCTTCAATACCTGGCAATACACGGCCTTCAATTGCTTCAAGCAAGGCACCACCACCGGTAGAAACGTAGCTAACGCCATCGGCCAGGTTAAACTTGTTCACTGCAGCCACGGAATCACCACCGCCAACCAAAGAGAAAGCGCCTGCTTTGGTTGCAGCCACAACTGCTTCTCCAATTGTCTTGGTACCGTGGGAAAAGTTCTCAAATTCAAACACGCCGGTAGGTCCGTTCCAAAGAATGGTCTTGGAATTCTTGATGACATCGACGAAAATGGCTTCTGTTTTAGGGCCAATGTCCATTCCCATCCAACCGTCGGGAATGTTCTTGTCATCCTCAAATTTGGTATTGGCGTCGTTGCTGAATTGGTCTGCAATCTTGGAATCCATTCCCAGAACTATGTTTACGCCTTTATTCTTGGCTTTTTCGAGCAATTCGAGCGCCAGTTCCAACTTGTCGTCTTCGCACAGGGAATTTCCGATGTTGCCGCCCAATGCCTTGATGAAGGTAAAGGTCATACCACCGCAAATAATGAGGTTGTCCACCTTACTGAGCAAGTTTTCGATGATCTCGATCTTGGAAGAAACTTTAGACCCGCCCATGATGGCTGTGAAAGGACGTACGATGTCGGTCATCACTTTTTCAACAGCAGTCACTTCTTTGTTCATCAGGTAACCGAACATTTTGTCGTTCTCTCCGAAGTTCTTTGCAATCAAAGCTGTGGATGCGTGAGCGCGGTGAGCCGTACCGAATGCGTCATTGACGTAACAGTCAGCATAGGATGCCAGCTTGTTGGTGAATGCCTTCTGGCTTTCTTTGACTGCTTTCTTTGCAGCGGCTTTTTCCTCGTCTGAAGCATCTTCGGCCAAACCACGTGGTTTACCTTCTTCTTCGGCATAAAAACGAAGATTTTCCAGCAACAAAACTTCACCAGGTTTTAAAGCAGCAACCTGTGCGTCTGCATTCTGGCAGTCATCAGCAAATTGGACGGGCACTCCGAGCAATTCAGAAACATGATTAACGATGGACTTCAAAGAATACTTGAGATCCGGATTCTTTTTGGGACGTCCCATGTGAGAACCAATGATGAGACTTCCACCATCAGCCAGAATTTTCTTCAATGTGGGTAGAGCCGCACGGATACGATTGTCGTCTGTAATGTTAAACTGATCATCGAGTGGCACATTGAAGTCAACGCGCACAAAAGCCTTTTTACCGGCAAAATTAAATTTGTCAATTGTTTGCATAATCCTTATTGAGTTTATAATTAATGTTTTTTTAAGATCGCTTGCAAAGTTATAAAAATTAGTGATTTTTAGCTTTCTGAGAAGCTAAAAATCCAAATCGTTTATCCATAATCGAACAACGGCATCGCTTGGCATACGCCAGTCACCACGTGGTGAAAGACTCACCGACCCGACTTTGGGGCCATCCGGCAGACAAGAACGCTTGAATTGCTGAGCAAAGAAACGTTTGTAGAATATCTTTAGCCAGGATAAAACAACTGCCTCGGTGTAGACTCCATCAAAAGCGCGGCAGGCCATCCATAAGATTTTCCTGGGCTGAAAACCAAAACGTAGCGCATAGTATAGAAAGAAGTCGTGCAATTCGTATGGGCCCACCAGATCTTCCGTTTTTTGGGCTATCGTTCCATCTTCGGAAGCAGGCAACAATTCAGGGCTGACAGGGGTATCGATCACATCTTTCAGAATTCTGGCCGTTGCTTTTTCCAGCTGATTGTCTGCCACCCACTGTACCATGAAGCGGACCAGCGTTTTCGGAATACCGTTGTTTACCCCATACATGGACATATGGTCGCCGTTGTACGTTGCCCAACCCAGAGCCAATTCGGACAGGTCACCGGTTCCTATGACCAAACCATTCAGTTTGTTACTGAGATCCATCAGAATCTGCGTACGTTCGCGGGCCTGGGAATTCTCATACGTAACATCGTGCTTAAGGGGATCGTGACCAATATCTTTAAAATGCTGATTAACAGCGTCACAAATATTGATTTCCCGATAATTGACACCCAGGGAATGAATCAAATCCACTGCATTTTTATAGGTTCGTCCGGTCGTACCAAAACCAGGCATGGTGACGCCTTCGATCTGATTTCTGGGTATTCCGAGTTTATCAAAAGTCTTGACAGCAACCAAGAGAGCCAGTGTAGAGTCTAATCCACCTGAAATTCCAATTACTGCGCATTTACAACCGGTATGGACCAGACGTTTGGCCAAACCTTGCACTTGTATGGAGAAAAGTTCGTGACACCGCTCCTCCAGTTTTTTACCGGTAGGTACAAATGGATGTTGATCGAACGTTCGGTTGACTTTTTCGTATGGTAACTCACTCAGGGCAAAAGGGATTATGCGGTAAGGTTGACCTACATTGGGGAGAAAGTTGGCTGTAAAACCCGTGTTCCGTAAGCGGTCACCATTCAGGCGTTCCACATCAATATCCGAAACAATCAGTTGATTTTCAAGAACAAATCGTTCAGCTTCAGCCAACAATGTCCCATTTTCAACGATGTCTGCATTGCCAGAGAAAACCACATCGGTGGTGGACTCACCAAAACCACAGGAGGCATATATATAGGCAGCAATACAGCGGGTCGATTGTTGGGTGATCAGTTGTTTGCGGTATTCATTTTTAGCAACCAGCTCATTGCTGGCCGAAAGATTGAACAAAAGGTTGGCACCGTGAAGCGCATGATAGCTGCTTGGTGGGACGGGCATCCAAAGATCTTCACAAATTTCGATACCGATGCAGGCTTCACCGTTCTTAAGTAAAATATTTGTGCCGAAAGGTACGTCCTGTCCGCAAAGCGTCGCTTGAATGGCATTCACTTCCTGCGCTGAACTAAACCAACGTTTTTCGTAAAATTCACCGTAATTGGGTAACCATGTTTTGGGTATCACTGCCAGAAGTTTTCCATTCTGAAATGCGACAGCAGTATTCATCAATCTGTTTTCGACACGAACGGGCATACCGACCAATGTCAGAACATTCAGACTTTGTGTACGTTCCATCAAACCCGACAATTCGGCTTCAGCTTGTTCAATCAGGATCTTTTGATGGAAAAGGTCTCCACAAGTATAGCCGGTTATGCCCATTTCTGGAAAACACAGCACCTGTACACCTTTATCAACGGCCTGACGCATCAAGATTTCCGTTTGTTCGGTGTTATAAACACAGTCGGCCACTTTCAAAAGTGGAACAGCAGCTCCAACTCTTATAAATCCATCATTCATGATACTCAACTTTATGATAGACAAAGTTAAAGAAAATGTGCCAATAATTGCACACATCAACGTATAAAAGCAAACAGGCCTGAACAACGAAGTCCAGGCCTGAGAATGTAAGAATTTGTACGTTAGTAATCTTTGACCGTAAAGGGATTGTACGAAACATGTTCATCAAACACCTCTATTCCCTCTATTTTCTTCACTTTCCGTACCACGACATTGGTCAGGGGAAGAACCAGAATTTCATAACCGGTTTTCATAGCCGTCTGTGTCAGCATCAGCATAATCAAGGCATCATTGGGAATAATACCATAGAATGCCAATGAAAAAAAGACCATGGAATCGACACCTTCACCAAAAAAGGTAGATACTACAGCTCTCAGCGAAAAGTTCCTGCCCTTTTGCATCACTTTCATCCTGCTCATTACAAAAGCATTCATGAAGGATCCAAACAGAAAGGCCACGAAGCTTGCACCGACTATTCGCATTGTATTTCCAAGAATCAACTGATATTCAGATTGATGTGTGAAATTTACAGATGCAGGAGCATAAATACTCAGCTGAAAAATGGCCACCGCCAGGAAATTCATCAAAAAACCGCACCAAATCATCAGCCGGGCTTTTTTGTAACCCCAGACTTCAACAATGATGTCATTGACGATGTAGGAAATTGGGAAGATTAACAATCCGGCGGTCGCTTCAATGGGACCAATCTGGATTAACTTTTGCTCAACAATGTTGGCAATGATCAGGCATACTGTAAACAGCAGCCCGCTGACCATAAAGGCCACGGAGACTTGTTTTTTCATAAACTCTTGTTTTTTTATACGTGGTGTTCAAGCACACGTTTTGCCACTTGGCTAAATCGGGCGCAAAGATAGAGAAAATCCTGAAACATCCATCTTTAAATAATTCTTAATATTATTATTACATTTCTATATTATTGTATTATTATTACCTATATTTGGCCGGTCATACCAGTATTTAGATTTTAACCGTTAAAATGAGCGCTCTGATTGGATACGGCTCCTTTATTCATTAACTTTGTTTTTATTACAATGAAGACCTCAATGCCAGAACTTGACAACCCGCAATTAAAATTAGCCCACGATTTCGTACAATATACAGGTACCAATATCTTTCTGACCGGTAAAGCCGGAACCGGTAAGACGACCTTCCTGAAACGAATCCGTGAAATTTCCCCCAAACGGATGATTGTCACTGCTCCTACCGGTGTGGCAGCCATCAATGCAGGCGGAGTCACCTTGCATTCCTTTTTCCAACTGGCTTTCGGGCCACACGTTCCGGAAACCGGAAAGATGGATCCTTCCTCTCAGGCAAAGGCCATCAATAAATTTAGCCGGGAAAAGATAAACATTATCCGCAGTCTCGATTTGTTGGTGATAGATGAAATAAGTATGGTCCGTGCCGACTTGCTTGACGCCGTAGACGAAGTGCTCAGGCGATACAAGAGTAAATACAAACCATTTGGCGGAGTCCAGTTGCTCATGATCGGTGACCTCCAACAATTGGCCCCGGTAGTCAAGGAGGATGACTGGAATTTGTTGAAACCCTACTACCCCACCCCTTTCTTTTTCAGCAGTCTGGCTTTACGTAAAACGGAATTCATCAGCATAGAACTAAAACACATCTACCGTCAAAGCGACCAGCAATTCATCAATCTGCTCAATAAAATCCGTGAAAACAGGCTGGACAACGATGCCATAGATACACTCAACAACCGATACATTCCCGGATTCGACCCCGAAAAAAACAAAGGGTACATCACCCTGACCACCCACAACAACCAAGCTGGGCATACCAACCAGATTCAACTGGATAAGATCAAGGAAAAAAAACAAGTCTTCAAGGCTGAAATCTCGGGAAACTTTCCAGAGTACTCCTATCCGACTGAACAGGATTTAATACTGAAAACGGGTGCCCAGGTTATGTTTGTCAAAAACGATTCTTCCAGAGAAAAGCGGTTTTTTAATGGTAAAATCGGAACCATAAAACGGATTGAAGAAGGCATTGTTTATGTAGAGTGTCCGGGTGATGCAGCAGAAATAGATATAGGGCCAGCTGAATGGAACAATTACAGCTACAGCATAGACGAAAAAACCAACGAAATCGTTGAAAATGTGATCGGCACCTTTAAACAGGTACCCTTAAAGTTGGCCTGGGCCATTACCATTCATAAAAGTCAGGGTCTGACCTTTGACAGAGCAATCATCGATGCCAATGCAGCATTCGCACACGGGCAGGTTTATGTGGCCTTAAGTCGCTGTCGCTCACTGGAAGGTATTGTACTGAGTTCCATGATCAATTCCAAAAGCATCCGGATTGACGGTTCTGTTTTGGGATTCACACGTGAAATCGAGAACAACGAACCAGATGAAAAACAACTAAGCGAATCGCGTCAGGCTTTTGAACGTTCCCTGATCTCAGAGTTGAACGATTTCAGCGGCATTCAGCGAAGAATGGATTATCACACCAAACTGGTCCGGGAAAATGAAAATATCATGGAAGGTAAGCCTTTAGAAATCTGCAAAGAGGCATGCGACATCTTTTTTATGGACATTGTGGATGTATCCAGAAAATTTTACTTCCAGCTAGACCAGCTCTTTATTCAAAATCCAGACACAAACAAGAATAAGAATCTGAATGAAAGAATCTCAAAAGCTTGTACCTATTATTATGAGAAAACGGAAGCGCTCTTTGAACGCTTCTTTGAACGAAATTCGATAGAAACAGACAACAAAGCTATCCGGAAAAGTCTGAAAGATTCCCTGGAAAGGCTGACTGAGGAAGTTGAACAAAAATTAGCCTGTCTCGAGGCCGGAAAAACCGGATTTAGCATTAAGACCTACATGGAAGCCCGCGCCAAAGCATCCATTGAAAAGAAACCTGAACGTCAGACCAAGGTCACCGCATCCGTTTCGGACGAAATCAGCAATCCGGACTTATTTATTCTCCTTAAACAATGGCGAAACGAAAAAGCCAGGGAACTCAACCAACCGGTATATCTGGTTATGCCTCAAAAAACGATTGCCGAATTGAGTGCCTTGCTGCCACAAACGCCCTCAGCATTGAAAGCGATTAAAGGTTTTGGTGATAAAAAAGTTCAGAAATTCGGAGCAGAATTGCTGGAAATCATTTCAGACTACTGTGCAGAAAAAGTTATGAAATCTACACAACTCCGGTTTTAGTGTAAGAATATCGTAATTCATTAATAAAAAGAACTTTACACTTTCATTTTGAATCAAAATAAAGAGAAAAAAATACGATTTAAAGAAAAATCGAATTATTTCACATTGTATTTATCATTCATTTAACTTTAATCATTACTTTTGGGGCGCAAATATGTAAATCATACCATGATTGGATCTGAGGAGCTAGTAAGCTTCCAGACTCTTCTTGTTTGATTTTAAGCACTTTATTAATTATCGACATCATAATTTAAGGAAATTAATGGGAATTTTAAAAGAGAAGTATGCGCCCTATAATGTCGCACAGAAATTGATAGATGCAGGTGTCTACCCTTATTTTAGAGAAATCACCTCCGATCAGGATACAATTGTTGAAATTGATGGTAAAAAAGTCCTGATGTTTGGATCGAACAGTTATTTAGGTCTTACCTGTCACCCAAAGGTCAAAGAAGCCGCCATCAAGGCGACCGAAAAATACGGAACCGGATGCGCCGGATCCAGATTTCTAAACGGAACACTCGATATTCATACTGCGCTGGAAGAACGACTGGCCCAAGTTGTTGGCAAAGAAGCCGCTTTATGCTACAGCACGGGTTTTCAGGTAAATTTAGGTGTAGTGTCTGTTATGGCTGGCCGTCACGATTACATTATTCTGGATGAATTGGATCACGCTTCTATCATAGAAGGAAGCCGTCTTTCCTTTTCCAAAGTCGTAAAATATGCACACAACGATATGGCCTCCCTGGAAAGCAAACTGAAAATATGCGATCCGGACAGAATCAAATTGATCGTTGTTGATGGTATTTTTTCCATGGAAGGTGACATCGTTAAACTTCCTGAAATCGTAGATCTTGCCAAAAAGTACAATGCTTCCATCATGGTTGATGACGCACACTCACTGGGTGTTATCGGTAAAAATGGTTCTGGTACTGCCTCTCACTTTGGTTTGACAAATGAAGTAGACCTGATCATGGGTACTTTTTCAAAATCCCTGGCTTCGTTGGGTGGCTTCATAGCAGCAGACAAAGATGTTATCAAATACATCAAACATAATTCACGTTCACTTATCTTCAGTGCCAGCATGACACCTGCCTCCGCAGCAGCAGTATTAGCCGCATTGGACATCATGGAAAGCGAACCGGAAAGAATCGAACATTTATGGAAAGTTTCCGATTACGCCAGAAAAGCATTCCAAGCCAACGGTTTCGACACTGGAATCTCTGAAACCCCTATTATTCCATTACTCGTACGTGATGACATGAAGGCCCTGCAAATGACCAAGCAATTATTGGAAATGGGCGTTTTTGTCAATCCAGTCTTGTCACCGGGTGTACCTGTGGGAAGAAGCCTGATCCGATTCTCACTTATGGCCACACACACTTTTGAACAAGTGGATGAAGCTGTAGAAAAAATGACGATGGTGGGCAAAAAGTTGAAAATCATCAAATAAATTCAAACGAATCGATTCATACGAGCATGCTGATAATGCGCGAAGCCCGCGAATTTTCAGCATGCTTTTTTTAATTAAGTACAAAGTCTAATCATCCATCATATGAAAAAAGTCATCCTCATAACAGGTATATCATCCGGGTTTGGTAAGAAAACAGCAGAGTTATTGGCGCATGAAGGTCACACGGTATATGGAACAGTTCGTTCCAACGCTGAAATGGATCCTGCCATTCATGTGCTCAAAATGGACTTGATGGATGTCGTTTCTATAAAAAATGCCGTTGCTGAAGTCATAAAGAATGAGGGCCGAATTGATGTTCTGATCAATAACGCAGGAATGCATTTAGGTGGTCCCATTGAAGAAGCTCCAGTTGAGCTTTTTACACGCCAGATGGAAACCAATGTCAACGGGCTGGTCCATATGCTTCAGGCTGCACTGCCTCATATGCGGAAACAGGGACAGGGTACCATTATCAATTTCAGTTCTATCGGTGGTTTGATGGGACTGCCCTTCCAACCATTCTATTCTGCCAGTAAATTTGCCATTGAAGGACTCAGTGAGTCACTCCGGATGGAATTAAAGCCCTTCAACATCAAGGTTGTAGTTATCAATCCTGGTGATTTTCATACCAGCAATACCGCAAACCGCATAAACATTGCAGTGGAAGGAGGCCCCTACGAAAAGCAGTTTAAACAATCGTTGGTTCAGATCGAAAAGGATGAGAATAATGGTGGCGATCCCATCGTGATGGCACTTCTATTAACCAAAATAGTCAATAGCAAGAACCCCAAAAACAGGTATATCGTAGCTGCATTTCCGGACAAATTCGCTGTTGTCTTGAAGAAACTTTTACCAATCAGCCTTTTCTCCAGCATCCTGGGATCGCATTATAAGATCTGATTATTTCCGGCTCAATTCGTGAAACATCCGATAAAAAGTGGAAATCAGTTTTGAGTCCATCGCTTTTCTCAGTTTACGAAATTTGACCTTTTTTAATTCCGGCTTTTTAGCAATCCGATCGATCAAGATGGGTTTGACGAAGGGTCCCCATTTGGTGTTCAACGAGTTGGCTGCCTCCAGATACTTATTCATCTTCTCTTCATCATTGGTAAAATTGGCATGTGTGATGGCCATAGCTATCAGGCAAATAAAGAGTCCCCTGGGATCAATGGGATAATTGTGCGCAAGATGCGTATCACGTATTTTTAAGATCTCCTTGTACAACAAAGATTTATCTCCGATTTTTACTGGATCGGCATTGTCGGTAATAAAGGATGGATACGTCTGGCTGATAAAATTGTACAGGATTTGAAATTCAGGACTTTGAGAGAGGAGATCGATTTTTTTCCGATAATCCAGATAGAGTTCTTTGGGATTATTATAGTCCCCTGCTATCCGGTTTTCAAAATGCTGACATATCTTAATGACCATGGAATGGCAGTTGAGGCTATGAACCAGCAGATCTTTCATATAGGCGTCTACATCCTGACGGATAAAAAACAGGTGTTTTTGAACATCAATGCCATACATCGTGTATACCTCACAAATGATGTCAACGATATCCTGCTTTTTAATTTCAGAAACGGGTGTATTCTTGTTGATCAATTCAACGGGTACATTCAGCTTATGAGCTATGGCACTGATAATTTTCAGATAAATGTGTTCCTTCTCAAAAAGGCCGTCCACCAGGAATTGTGGATTGACCGAAGTATCCGATTTCTCATCCAACAAACCTTTATTTTGCCTTGGCATCCGGTTTTTAAGCACTTCTTCCAGAAATTGTCTTGGTGTGAGCTCCAATTGATAAGTTTCATATTCAAGATGCTCTCCTTTTTCTGTCCATTCGGCAATGGTTTTCTGATTGTCACGACTCAATTCAAACGTGAAATACCTGGAGGTATTGATTTCCGGTTGAACCAGATTCAGGATAAATAGTGAATAAAATGCTTCACCAATGGCTTTCGGCTGAGGAAAACGAAAAAGTAATATTAAACGTCCGGATTTCTCAATAATTTCATAATCAATGCCTTTCGGATATATTTCATAGTCTTTCAAGTCTTTGGACAGGCTGTTCCACATGTCGTACAAGTATTCCAATCCATTGGTCACAGATCTGTTTTGGACATCCATTTGAACGATGGCCGATGAATCCTGCATATAATCAATTCCCTTTTTAAATCTTAGGTCCCCGAAGAGATTGACACCTTCATTAAACGCCAATCCAGGTAGTAATTGATGGACGTACGTATAATGAAGAGGCCTGGGCTTTAAATTCAGAATTTCTTTATCGATCTGCATTTCTGAAAAAACCACAATCAAAAGATCTTCAACGGTCATGTCAAAACTTTCAAAACCCAAAACAATGGAGAACCGGTCTTCAATATTTCGGACAATTTCATAAAGCTGAGTTTCTGAAGCTCCTAAATCATAAATCAGATGAGCACTATTTGTTATTTGTATCAGATTGACATCGAGGACTTCCTGGATGATGTTTTTGATTATTTCTTCCTTGCTCATCGTCGTATATTTATTTCGGATTAATTTAAAAACCAGAAATGGGGTATTCTTCTTTATAACACAAGGTTAATTTGTTTGTTCATGCTTATGAAAAAAAAAGAAAAAGAGTTATCGAATGACTTTCCAGGATTTAATCGTATACCGATTTAATGAACTGTGCCCATTTTTGGATATTTTTCCCTTTTTTCCATCCCAGAATAATTGATTCCACTGAAACTGTCCCAGCTCGAAGTCATAGGATTCACCATCATCCTCATAAAGGGTTGTAGTCGCCTTTCCATCACCATATACGCGACATTCAATGACAAATACGGTCTCATTGTTTACAAAAGGTACTGGATTGGCAACGGGTATGATGGCATGTTCTTTTACAAATAAGGGAAGTTTTTCGGGTACGTAATCTATAGTAAAGGATTGACCTCCCTCATATTTTCGGTTGGTAGTAAAGTCATACCACACTCCTTCCGGAAAATAGACCTGACGTTGTTTTGCCTGATCGTAAAAAGGAGCAGCCATCAGGTCGCCTCCTATCAGGAACTGATCGTCCAGCCTGAACACCTTTTCGTCTTGGGGATAATCTACCACCAATGCTCTGAAGGGAGGTGTACCGGCAAAATGATAGTTTGCAAATGCAGTATATAAATAAGGTATCAGTGACATTCTTTCGTTCAGTAGTTTCCTGACCTGCTGTTCCAGTTCATTGGCATTGCTCAGGAATTCTCCTTTGTTGTTTTTTTCTTTGTCGTATTGCAACCAGGGTGGGTACTGCAGGTACCAGCAATTCAGGACGACCTGTGAAGACATGAGTAATGTCTGCAATCGCTGAATCATTTCAATATCGGTGGAACTTTCTCTCAGTTCAGGAGACCATAAAAGTCCACCGAAACCAGAATTAGAGATCATTTGTATATAATCGCGATGACCGTAAATATCACTGTAAAGGGTTGCGGGAATGGCTGACAAGAATATATTTCCGGAACGATAGTCCGAATAAGTTCTCTTGTTCATGTCTTTGTAAATGCTGTTCATCGTGTTGAGATACAAGCTACCAAACAATTGATGCATTTGTTCTCCATCTACACCGGATGGGAATTTGGAATGACCTGGAAAGGACCAGGATCCGCTCCCAAAGGCCAAATCGGAGTTATCACATTCATCCAGCTTAAAACCGGAAATGCCCTTTTCGGCCAGGTACTTTTTATGATACTCTTTGAATATGCTGCGTCCTTCTTTGGTCAGAAAGTCTGGTACCAGCCCATTCCAGACCTGATAATCGCCTGAATAATTCATCAAAGTATCGTGAATGGGAGATTCAGGATTTACAAAAGCATGTTCCCAGAGATTGACTTTAAAAGACTGATTGTTGAGTTGTTTGATCATGGTTTCTGGGTCGGGAAATCGTTTCTTTTCCCAAACATAGGAACAGGAATAGGCTTTGGTTTGCCAACCCGGTTCCAGACCAAGGACATCGCATGGAATTTGTTTCTCACGAAAATAGGTCGCCATCTTTTTAACATCATTTGCATCTGAATCTCCTTTCATACGGTACTTGACACCCATGCCCCACATGGGTGGCAGAGCGCCTCCACCACTCAGCAGGTTGTACTTTTCAATCACCTCCTTCAGGTCTGACCCACAAATCAGGAAAACTTCGATGCCTGATGCTCCGGGAATATCCACCAGCATGTTGCTGCCAGATGATTCGGATGCATAAAGCGCTTCAGTTGTGGTCGCTATCATGCTATCCGTTTTCTTTATTTCGTTCTTTGATTTCTTTTTAAGCTGAAGGGTTCCACCGTAGAATGTCGTATATCTGGAAGTATTGACAAGAATACCATAACCCTTATTTGATACATAAAAAGTCTGTGGTGCATGCGTAAATCCCAGGTTGTTGAGTGGATGGTCATTGACAATGGGCTGCTTTCTCAGACCATTTTGCATGAATGAACCTATTTGCAATCCAAATCCATACAATTGTTCATCCGACTGAAGGGGAATTTCGACGATGCAGCCTCTTTCATTGGTTTCCATTTTAATTTGCGCGGGCTTGAGATAGTCATTCGAAGTTTCAAAAGTCGCTAAAACTTTAGCTTTTGGTGGCGTTTCACAGATTGAGAATGGTGTATGCCGATCTACCTGACCCACCGATATTTTATAAATCCCGGGGAATACTGTCTCAATGACAGGATTATTGTTGGCACTCAATTGAAAGGTTGCCAAAAGGAATAGGATAAAAGTCCGTTTCTTCATAGGTATATGCATATATTTCTCTATTAATCATCTGGTTATAAACCTAAAAACCGATACCAAAAGGTAGGATTTAGATTCAGGATGTGTCAAAGATATTTAAAAAAAATCTGGTTAAAGGAGTACTCTTCAGATAAATGTAACAATGAATATATATTGTTTACTTTATATGCGTTATTATTTTACGTTTACATAATTTATCAAATTGCGCCTACCCACTTCAAACAGTAGGTAGTCTTACATTATTTGCAATAATTAGAAACTTTTCAGGTGAATTTGATGGTTATTTGTTCGAAAAAACTAACTTTGTTGGTAAACACAGGAATTTATATTTTAAGGTAATTAACCATGGCAAAAGTAACAAAAGAGGCTGCGTTGCTCTATCATTCACAAGGCAAACCCGGAAAAATTGAGGTTGTTCCTACCAAACCTCACAGTACACAAATGGATCTTTCCCTGGCATACTCTCCCGGAGTAGCTGAGCCTTGTCTGGAAATAGAAAGAGATCCTCTGACTGCATATGACTATACTGCAAAAGGGAATCTGGTTGCGGTGATCTCGAACGGTACTGCCGTTTTGGGTCTTGGTGATATCGGTGCTTTGGCCGGAAAACCTGTTATGGAAGGTAAAGGTTTACTTTTCAAGATTTACGCAGGTATCGATGTTTTTGACATCGAAGTGGATGAAAAAGACCCCGAAAAATTCATACAGGCAGTCAAAGCCATCTCTCCTACTTTTGGAGGTATCAACCTGGAAGACATTAAAGCTCCTGAATGTTTTGAAATAGAAGAACGACTGAAAGCTGAACTGGATATACCAGTGATGCACGATGACCAACACGGTACAGCCATTATTTCAAGTGCGGGTCTTTTAAATACCCTGGAAATCACCGGTAGAAAAATTGAGGAAATTAAACTTGTTGTAAATGGTGCAGGTGCTGCTGCCATTTCCTGCACAAAACTATACATGGCTTTGGGTGTCCTCAGGGAAAACATCGTCATGGTTGACAGTAAAGGTGTCATTGACACCGAAAGAACGAATCTGGATAAATCCAAGCAATTTTTCGCCACTTCACGCACCAATCTGAAAACTTTGGAAGAAGCAGTAAAAGGTTGTGATGTTTTTCTTGGACTCTCAAAAGGGAATGTTCTTTCCAAGGAAATGGCAAAATCCATGGCAAAAAATCCCATCATCTTTGCCTTAGCTAACCCCGTTCCTGAAATCAGCTACGAAGACGCTATGGAAGCTTGTCCGGATGCACTGATGGCTACAGGCCGAATCGATTATCCGAACCAGATCAACAATGTGATCGGTTTCCCATACATCTTCCGCGGTGCTTTGGACGTATCCGCCAAAACCATTAACGAAGAAATGAAACTGGCTGCATGTAAAGCTATTGCAGCTTTGGCTAAGGAACCTGTTCCAGATGTCGTTAATGCCGTTTACAATGTGGATCGCTTAAGCTTTGGACGTGATTATTTCATTCCAAAACCCGTAGATCAACGTTTGGTTACCGAAGTTTCCGTTGCTGTTGCAAAAGCAGCCATTGAATCCGGTGTAGCCCGTAAAATCATAACAGACTGGGAAGGTTATAAAAATCACTTGCGTGAATTGATGGGTTACGAATCCAGTTTTACACGCCAGTTCATGGATCTTGCCAGACAAAATCCGAAACGGGTTGTTTTTGCTGAAGGTATCCACCCAAATATGTTACGCGCTGCAGTTGAAGCCAAGAATGAAGGAATTTGCATTCCAATACTTCTAGGCAACGACGAACGCATTGCCAAACTGGCTGCTGAACTCGACCTGAGCCTGGAAGGTATCGAGATCATTAATCTCCGTCACGACAACCAGGCTGAACGCAGAGAACGTTATGCTCGTATCCTGTCTGAAAAAGGTGCCCGTGAAGGCGCCAATTATCAGGAAGCGAATGATAAGATGTTTGAACGCAACTACTTTGGTATGATGATGGTCGAGACTGGTGAGGCTGATGCTTTCATAACAGGTCTGTACACAAAATATTCCAACACCATCAAAGTAGCCAAGGAAGTGATTGGTATTCGTGAAGGTTACGACAACTTCGCCACCATGCACATCCTGAATGGCAAAAAAGGTCCGTTGTTCTTGTGTGACACGTTGATCAACAGACATCCGAATACCGATACATTGGTTGACGTGGTTAAACTGGCTGAGCAGACTGTTAAGTTCTTTGCTCACGAGCCTAAGATTGCCATGTTGTCTTATTCCAATTTTGGTTCTGATGCCGATGGTAGCCCTGCTTCCGTTCATGAAGCTGTTGCTCGCATCCAAAAGGAAAAACCGGACTTGTGCATCGATGGTGAAATGCAGGTTAATTTTGCTCTGGACAAAGAGCTTCGCGACCGTATCTATCCTTTCACCCGCCTGAAGGGTCAGGATGTAAATACGCTGGTATTCCCCAACCTGAGTTCGGCCAATGCGTCTTACAAACTGATGCAAAGAATGTCTGATTCTGAATCTATCGGACCAATCCAAATGGGTTTGAACAAACCAATCCATTTCACGGATGCCGAAAGTTCAGTACGCAACATTGTGAATATCGTTGCTGTTGCTGTAATTGACGCTATCGCGGAATCAAGAAAGAAGGTTTTGTAGACTAAAATATTCCATAGTTAAAAAAGCCGTTTCATTAAGTTGGAACGGCTTTTTTTTTAGGTTGTTGGCAATGCTATCTTCGGATATCGGTACAGGTAAATGTCTATGGTTGATTTTGTAGACGTTCGGTGCTCGGCAACGCGCCATCAGACAGGGGTACACCTCCTGCTCGCTCGTCCGGACTTGTAAGCGCAAAGACTCTGGCGAAATTTGTTTGTCTCAGAGAGCCTTCACAAAATTTCATTGCCAGACTCTTCACACTTACTGCGCCCGGCCTTCGAAGTCGCAGTCGGCATACCCCTATCCGATGTTGCTCTCCGGTTGGATGTGATATCTACCGTCAGGTCCATCAAAAAACCATGACCTCCCTGCGGTCATTTTCAAATAGGGAGATGCAATACAAGGCACAGGCTGCAAAGGAATACCGGAGCGTACTTTTCGTACGTGAGGATTTCCTTTGCAGCCTGTAACGCAGTAGTGCGCTCCCTATTTGGAAATTATGTTTAGTCGAATTTTATTGCGGATACAGGCCGAATCCTGGCCACCATCGCCGTCGGGATCAACACCACAAACAACGAAATCACAGCCGTACCAACATTCACCGCCAAAAAATAAACCAGATCCAACTCGATGGGCACATAATCTACATAGTAGGTGTTTGGGTTGAGTGGTACAATGTGAAAAAAATATTGAATGAGGCAAAAACTCAATCCAATGACATTGCCCCAAAGCAAGCCTTTTCCGATAAGAAAAATGGATAGTTGAATGAATATTTTGCGAATGGATGTATTGGTTGCCCCCATGGCCTTTAACATGCCGATGAGGTTGGTATGTTCCAGAATGAGTATCAGTAGCCCTGAAATAATGTTAAAACCGGAGACACAGATCATCAGAATCAGGATAAGCCAAACATTCATATCCAGAAGATTCAGCCAGCTGAAAAGATCGGGGTTCAGTTCCTTCAGATTGCGCATGCTAAAAACATCCGTGCTGTTATGAAGCATTTTCGCAAAGACACCTTCTTCGATCGGAGTGAAGTTCTCCATGGATTCGGCAAAAATCTCAATACCTGCAGATTGTTCCTCCGTCCATTTATTCAGACTTTGAACATGGCGCGCATCGGCAACCAGAAAATATTTATCAAATTCAGAGAAGTGGGTATTATAAATACCGGCTATCTTTAATTTTCTGGCTGTAACATATTCACCCTTAATAAAATAGACGGGAATTCGATCACCCAGTTTCAGTTTCAGAAGTTTGGCAAGATGCTCAGAAATCAGTACATCATTGGATGGCCGGGTAAAATCCGGAAATGCACCTTCCACCATATTTTTAGTCAGAAATGACTTGTCAAAATCGGCATCGGCACCTTTAATGACGATTGTCTGAAAATCGGTCTTCGTCTTTATCATGCCAGGCTTGGTATAATAGCGTTGCACATGTCTGATACCAGGCACAGACCGAAGACTGTCCAAAAGTCCATCCGGTACATTGAGCGGATGCATTTCATACGTATTGTTGGAATTATAACTGATGATCTGGATATGTGAGCTGATGCCGATAATCTTATCCCGTACTTCCCGCCTGAAACCCATGACGACAGCCCACGCTATAATCATCACAGCCAAACCAACTGCAATACCAATGATTGCAATCTTTGTGGAAGGCTTGGACTTTTTTTCGCGATGGCTGCCTTTAAAAAAAAGGCGTTTGGCCATGAAGTACTCCCAATTCATATCAGATCACTCTCCCGGGATATGCCTCCAGGGCTTTTTCCAATACAATCATGGCTTTAGCTAAGTCTTCTTTGCTGATGACATAGGCTAAACGTACTTCATTCTTGCCCACATCGGGTGTGGTATAAAAACCGGATGCGGGTGCTATCATTAGTGTTTGTCCCTCATAATCAAACTCTTCCAACAACCAGGCACAAAATTTGTCCGCGCAATCGATGGGCAATTTGGCCACTGTGTAAAAAGCACCCATGGGGATGGGTGTATAACAACCTGGTATGCGGTTGATGGCATCAATCAGGAATTTGCGACGATCCACATACTCGTTGTAAACACCTAACATATATTCCGGTGATGCATCCAGGGATGCTTCGGCAACAATCTGGCCCAACAAGGGTGGGCTCAGGCGAGCCTGACAGAACTTCATCACATCCTGGCGGATCCGCTTATTTTTGGTAATCAAAGCACCAATACGGATTCCGCATTCACTGTATCTTTTCGAAACTGAATCGACCAGAACAACATTTTGTTCGATCCCTTCCAGATGACATGCAGAAATATAAGGTGCACCTGTGTAACAGAATTCACGGTAAACTTCATCTGAAAAGAGGTATAAATCGTATTTTTTGACCAAATCACGTATTTGGTTCATTTCTTGCCGGGAATACAAATAACCGGTCGGATTATTTGGATTACAGATCATGATGGCCTTGGTCTTGGGTGTAATCAGCTTTTCAAATTCTGAAACAGGAGGCAAGGCAAAACCGGTCTCAATAGTACAAAGCAAGGGTTTGATCACTGCTCCTGCAGAGATGGCAAAAGCGGTGTAGTTGGCATAAGCTGGTTCCGGTACGATAATTTCATCACCCGGATCCAGACAGGCCATAAAAGCAAATAAAACAGCTTCAGAACCACCTGTCGTTATAATGATATCATCCGCACAGACATCAATCTTGAAACGGTGATAATACTCAGCCAACTTTTCACGGAAACTACGTATACCTTCACTGGGACTATATTCCAAAATATCACGGTCTATCGCTCGCAAAGCATCTAAAGCTACTTGTGGAGTCTTGATATCGGGTTGACCGATATTCAAATGATAAACAATGGTTCCTTTTGCTTTTGCCTTATTAGCCAAAGGAACTAATTTTCGGATTGGAGATTCGGGCATCATAGCGCCGCGATTGGAAGGTTTAGGCATAATTGCTATTAATTAGTGGCATCGTTCTTGTGATGCGCAAAGATAAAAACATAGGCTGGTAAAAACAAATAAAAACCTTGCCAAACACGGGTTGTCGGGATTCGGCACATTAATTTTGAGTAAGCTTTTACTCCAGACTGTTGTTTGCTAGATGGAGAAAATGTACATTTGTCAGGTATTAATGCTAATACAGCAATAAAAAAAAAACTTAACGCTTTAAATCAATAAATTATGAGCTCTCATCTCTTATTTTTATCTTCAATTGGTGCACCGGAAATAATCATAGTCGCCCTTATTGTCCTTCTACTCTTCGGTGGAAAAAAAATTCCCGAATTAATGAAAGGTCTTGGAAAAGGCGTTCGCAGCTTCAAGGCTGGAATGAAAGACATTGACGATGAAATAAACAAGGATCCGGAATCTGATAAAAAGGAATAAATAATCCCCCACTTCTAATGCAGGAAATGACCTTTTGGGACCACCTCGATGAGTTCCGTAAAACCCTATTTCATTGTCTTGTGGCAGTGTTGATTTTAAGTATTGGTTTCTTTATGATTATGCCATGGATGTTCGACGCAGTCATCATGGCACCTTGCTTTGGAAGCTTTCCCGTCTATAGATTATTCGCAACGGTCAGCCAGCTATTTACGGAAACCTCTTCTTTTTCAGATGAAAGTTTCCAAATCAGCGTCATCAACATTAGGTTGACCTCTCAATTTCTGATACATTTCCAGACAGCCTTCATTTCTGCCATTATCATAGGAATGCCTTATATTCTGTTTGAAATCTGGAAATTTGTGCAGCCCGCCTTATACGACCTGGAAAGAAGAAGTTTCAGTTTTGCATTTTCTTTTGCCTCCCTCCTATTTTATGCAGGTCTGGCCATTGGATATTACCTGGTATTTCCACTGACACTCCGATTTCTGGCAGAATATTCTATCAGTGATCTGATTGTAAATCAACTATCACTGGATTCATACATCAGCACATTCCTGAGTTTGATACTGATTATGGGTATTGTGTTTGAATTACCCATGCTGGCGCTTGTCTTGTCCAAACTGGGTTTGCTTAAACGCTCTTTCTTCAAGAAATACAGACGCCACGCCGTAGTTGTTCTGGTTGTTGTTGCAGCAGTCATTACACCAACCGGTGACCCCTTCACACTGACCATTGTAGCTTTACCGCTTTATATTCTTTACGAAATCAGTGGACTGATCGTAAAAGATGATACAAAAAATCCGGATTGATTTCTCAATCCGGATTTTGTAACAAACCTGAAATAGTCTGTTGTATTTATTCTTATTCTATATCAGATACTGAGAGCTGATGGAACGGTGATCAAATATACGTTCAATGGTATCCGCAAACATATCTGCAATACTCAGAATCTTTACCTTATTACATGATTTATTGTAAGGAATACTGTCAGTCATGATCATTTCAGTCAGACAAGAGTTTTCGATGCGATCTGTAGCAGGACCAGACATCACACAGTGACTGGCAATAGCTCTGACTGATATTGCACCTTCATCCAACATGATACCTGCAGCTTTGGTAATGGTCCCGGCGGTATCCACCATATCATCTACCAATACAACATGTTTGCCCTTTACTGTACCAATAATCTTCATTTCTGCCACTTCATTGGCACGTTCGCGGGACTTGTGACATAAAACCAACGGAACATCCAGAAATTTCGCATAGCTGTTTGCACGCTTTGAACCGCCTACATCAGGTGTCGCGATGACCAGATTCTCCAAATTAAGGGACTTAATGTATGGAAGGAAAATGGTGGAAGCATAAAGATGGTCAACAGGTACATTGAAAAATCCCTGAATCTGATCAGCGTGTAGGTCCATGGTTATCAAACGCTCTACACCAGCAGCAGCCATCAGGTCGGCAATCAGTTTGGCACCAATGGATACGCGGGGTTTATCCTTACGATCCTGACGAGCCCAGCCAAAATAAGGAACAACTGCAATGATTTTAGCTGCGGAAGCACGTTTGGCAGCATCAACCATCAATAAAAGTTCCATCAGGTTGTCTGAACTGGGGAAAGTGGATTGAATTAAGAAAACAACCTCACCTCGAATGGATTCTTCATAAGAAACGGAAAACTCACCGTCTGCAAAATGTTGAATGTTCATTTTCCCAAGAGGGCAACCAAGACTGGCACATATTTTTTCAGCAAGATATTGTGAATTCGTACCCGAAAACACTTTGTAGGAAGCTTTTCCGTTCATAAAGTTGAAGAAATTATTATCGGTATAAAAGTTTATGCAAAGATAGGGCTTTTGGTACTAAGTACGTCTAATTGGATCAGTAAAAAAATCATTTATTTTATATCTATGACAAAATGGTGTCATTTTGTACAACTTACAACCCTATTAGTCAATTCGTTTCATTATGAATAAATTTCAGCAGAATTCCGGTGTTTGAAGGTACTTCCAATTTAATGGGTTCGTCTGACGACAAACGAATCTTAAAAAAATGATCGGTCAGAAGTTCGGTCGTAGTCCATTCTTTCCCATTGGGAATGCCCAAAAATTCAAACGCATACTTAGGAATCAGCAAATTGACTTTCTTCACCTCAGAAGAAAAGTTGGCCAAAACAAGAATAAACTCATTTCCGGACTTTCTGATAAATGCAAATATTTTGGAAGAGTCAAAATGTGCATTTTCATAATTGGCATACATCAAATCAAAGAATACCCCCTCTGATAAAGCTTTTTCGCGAATGGAAAGATTCAGGACACGTTGATGGAACGTTCGGACAGTTTTCTGCAGATCAGTCAGTTGCTCTTCATTCCATTTACCACCGTTATTCCATGCGGCCAATGAATGAATGGACCAATAATCAAAAATGGTACTTCTTCCGTCCAGTCCGCTGAATCCCTCATGATACATACCTGTTTCACCAAGCTCCTGGCCGGAGTACAACATAAACGGGTTATCCCGCATACAGGCAAGAACCAGTAAGGCAGGAAAACCTTTGATCGCATCATTGGCAAAGAATTCAGATGCCAGTCTCTGTTCATCGTGATTCTCAATAAAATGGAGCATGTGAGATTGTATGGTGTCCACTGCCTGCCAACAGCCGGTAATAGCTGAAACCGATTCCCGCTCTTCTAAAATGGCACGCATGGTATTGTACATGCCCTCTTTGTCGTATAAATAATCAAAACCACCATGATGGATATAATCGTGATACAATTCGGGTTTATAGACTTCTGCAATGAAAATAACGGCTGGATTCAATTTCTTTATTCTGGATATAGCCCAGCCCCAGAAGGCAACTGGCACCAATTCAGCCATATCGCAACGGAAACCGTCAACACCCATATTTGTCCAATAGCTCAGAATATCAAGCATCTTAAACCAGGTAGCCGGAATATTCTGAAAATATTGTCTGCCACCACTCTGATAATCCACTCCATAGTTCAATTTGACGGTTTCATACCAGTCGTTTGCATTGGGTGTGGAAGAGAAACAATCGTTACCTGTCACTTTAGCAGGATATTCGGTGTAAGGTTTTTCTGCACCTGCCAATCGGTTAATCTGGGGTTGAAATTTTTGCCCGGGCAGGTAGTAGAAATTGTTGTCGGGATTAAAGGATTGGTTGACGTAGTCGTCTGCACCAAAATCACGTGTGCCCGCAGGACAGGCATCTGATTTATACTGGCGTGCCACATGGTTTGGCACCAGATCAATGATGACTTTCAGATTTTCCTGTTTGCATCGGGTAAGCAGATCCTTAAACTCATTCAGGCGATTTTCCGGATGAACAGCCAGATCCGGGTCTATATCGTAATAATCCTTGATGGCATAGGGCGATCCTGCTTTCCCCTTCACGATAGCGGGATGATCCTTTGCAATGCCAATGGAGGTATAATCGGTTTTAGTGGCATGTTCGAGAACTCCTGTAAACCAAATATGTGTCGCACCAAGCTCATGGATTGACTGAAGCGCTCTGTTGGTGAAATCTTCGAGTTTACCACACCCATTCTGTTCAATTGTACCGTCAAACTTTGGATCCAGCTTTACATTTCCAAAATACCTTGGAAAAGCTTGATATATTATAATTTTAATCATGCCCATTCATTTGAAAAAACTTCAGAATACTTATTATGGATCTTAAAACCGTCCTTTTTCAACTTATTTCTAAATTGAAAAAGTAGGATATTTGAAAGAGTGGGATTATGTAAAACACAATCCCACCCATGAAAGTTCAGTAAGTCAAAGTAATTATTAAGTCAAAAATCACAAACGTCTATTGAAGTCCATCCGTGGCAACTTCCTTGTTTATTTTTTTGACCAAACCCTGTAAAACGGCACCAGGTCCCAATTCGGTGAAGGAATCTGCTCCATCAGCTATCATGGCCAGGACAGATTGTGTCCAGCGAACGGGTGATGTTAACTGGGAAACCAGATTGGCTTTGATCACATCCGGATCGGTCTGTGGTTTTGCATTCACATTCTGATAGATCGGGCATACCGGTTTGGAGAATGGGGTTTTTTCGATGGCAGCAGCAAGTTCCAGACGAGCCGGTTCCATTACGGGAGAATGAAATGCGCCACCTACGCTTAGTTTCAATGCACGTTTTGCACCTGCTTCCGTCAATTTCAGACAAGCCTGGTCGATGCCTTCGTTGGTACCGGAAATAACCACTTGTCCCGGGCAATTGTAGTTTGCAGGAACAACAATTTCGTCGGTGATACCGTCGCAAACAGCTTCAACTGTTTCATCCGGCAATCCCAGAATGGCAGCCATGGTTGATGGTTGTGCCTCACACGCTTTTTGCATAGCTAAAGCACGCTGATAAACCAGCTTCAAGCCATCTTCGAAGGACAAGGCTCCTGCTGCCACTAAAGCTGAAAATTCACCCAAAGAGTGACCAGCCACCATTTCAGGTTTAAAATCTGAGCCCATGGTCTTGGCCAAAAGGACAGAATGTAAGAATATGGCAGGTTGTGTTACTTTAGTTTGACGCAGATCTTCAGCTGTACCTTCGAACATAATGTCCGTAATTCGGAAACCGAGGATTTCATTTGCTTTTTCGAATAAATCATGGGCTAATGGAGACTCTTCATACAGATTCTTACCCATACCCGAAAACTGAGCTCCCTGTCCGGGAAAAACATACGCTTTCATACTAATCTATTAATTGGTTAACGCCGCAAAGGTAATACTATTTATTATATGTTCTCCGGACGCGCCTCAGATAATCGCTTGGGCTTTCGTTGTAAAAATCCTTAAAACACTTCGTGAAATAGGATGGTGTTGAAAATCCGGTATCATAGGCTATTTCAGCAATCGTCTTCTCGGAAACGGATAAAGACTGATAGGCTTTTTTCAGTCGGATAATTTTTAAAAGTTCATTGGGAGAGAAATCGGTCATGGACTTGATTTTTCGATACAATTGCACCCGGGATAATCCGATGGACTTTCCCAAATCCTCAATATTCAAATCCGGATTGGAAATATCGTTTTCAATCAGCTCACGAAACTTATCCAGAAAGGTTTTATCAGGGACACTTAAACGTTCTTTGGTCTCGCCCGATATCAGTTGTTCACTAAATAGAGTCTTTAATTGTTTTCTTCCCTCAATCAACTTACGGATACGGACTTCCAGCACTTGTGAATTGAAAGGCTTGGAAACATACTCATCCGCTCCACTTTCGAAACCGACAATCCGTTGTTCATCCAGGGAACAGGCTGTCAACAGAATAATAGGAATATGGCAGGTTGATAATTCCCCCTTCAACCGTTGACACATGCTGACACCATCCACTCTGGGCATCATTACATCACTTACGATCAGATCCGGGACGTTTTTTACGGCTTTCTGAATGCCATCCTCCCCGTCCTTTGCTTCTATGACCGTATATTTCCCCTGCAAAATGGTTTTAATATACATGCGAATATCTGGATTGTCATCAACGACCAATATAGTAGGAAAATCGGAGTTTTCAGCTGAATTAAACAACTGTTCCCTTGAATTTTCGGGTGTTTCATCATATACAGGTACCCGTTTCTTTTCCGCCAGGAACGTTTCAGGGTCTGGCGCCAGCAGTTCCTGATTGAATGGAATTCGTACAACAAAGGTGGTCATACCGTTTTTACTTACCGCCTCCATATGTCCGCCATGCAATTCAACCATTGCCTTGACCAGAGCCAGTCCGATTCCCGAACCGGCCATACGCGAATCGACCTGATAAAAGCGTTCAAAGATGTTGTGGATATCCTGTGGCGATAGGCCTTCCCCGGAATTGGAGACAGAGAATTCAGCAAAAAGTTGTCCATCTGTTTCCAATTGAGCAAGGCGAATGTTGATCTGACCTTTTTCCGGTGTAAATTTATTGGCGTTGGAAAGCAGGTTGAAATAGATACGTTCCAACTTTTCAAGGTCAAAATTGAAGGTGAAATCGGAATCCGATCCAATCTGAAAATCAAAATGGATGTGCTTTCTCCGGAAAATCTCTTCAAAAGATTCATTCCATTCCATCAATTGGCGCTTCAGGTCGTGGGAGGAGAGATGTAAATCCAGTTTCCCATTCTCGAATTTTCGGAAATCGATCAGCTGATTGACCAGTTTGAGCAAAACGGTGACATTCTTCTGTACCAAAGAAAGCAACCGATGATGTTCCGGCTTGAGATGCTCATCCTCAAGAAGGGTACTTACCGGACCGGCTATCAGGGTCAAAGGTGTTCGGAACTCGTGGGATATATTCGTAAAAAAGACCAGTTTGGCATGGGTTGCCTCCTCCAGTTCTTTGGAAAGTACAATCAATTGGTCGCGCTGCTCTTCCAGGACATTCTTTTGATTCTGAATGGATGCATTTTTTTCCTCCAGCTGTATGTTCAAGCGGTTTTTGGAGCGGTAGGCATGAAAAAGAAAATAGAACAGCACCATCAACAAAAGCACAATGGCAGAAACACTCCAAAGCAGATACCTCTGCAAGGTATATTGAGTGGTAAAGGTGTCTACCCGCTCGTTGAGAAAACCAATCTTGTTTTCCTGTTCAATGATCTCATCTGATTGAAGTTTAAAAACCCGGGCATTGGTTTGGTCCACGACCGCTGTAAAAAGGGTGTAGTTCTTTTGGTACGCTTTTCCCTGAAGTATTTTCATCACCAGCTGGATAATCTTATCCCCACCTGTGGGATAGATAAAGGTTGCCTTCAGTTTATTTTCGAGAACCTGTTCAATTCCACCATTCTTTCCTGGTAAAGCATCAATGCCCAAAAAATAGATGGCATCTGCTTTTCCTGCTTTTTTTGCCACTTCATAAGCTCCGAGAGCCATCCTGTCATTCTGGGCAAATACAAGGTCGATGTCCTGATGTTTGGACATCGCTTCTTCCATCTTTTTCCCGGCTTCCTTTTTAAGCCAGGCAGCATCGGCCTGATAAACCAGATCTATCCGGGGATATTTTTGTATGATCGAGTAAAACCCCTGATGTCTTTCGGATGCGGAGGTAGAACCCTCCAGTCCGCAAAGTTCCACTATCTTACCTTTACCCTTTAAAAGATTGACGACGTAATTGCCTACTTCTTTTCCAATTTGATAATTATCAGCGGCAATAAAGGCTGTGTATTGGTCGGAGTGGATCTTTCGGTCCACCAAAACCACCGGAATGCCACTTCGAAATGCCTTTTCGATGACAGGTGTCATCGGGGTAGCCTCATTGGGAGAAACAATAAGCAAATCTATTTCCTGAGAAATGAAATCTTCTATATCTTTAATTTGTTGCTGCGTATCATCTTCTACTGTTTTGATGAGCAATTGAACCCCTGGATGAAGCAGCGCCTCATGACGCATTTCCGTATTCATCTTCTGGCGCCATTCGTCGTTGCTGCATTGGGATATGCCAATGGTGAATGTCTGCGGTTTTTCTTTACAGGATGTAAGAGACAGGGTTATTAAAAATAATAAGGATATGAAGAAAGCCTTTCTGCTCATGTATCTTTAAATCTCTACGTGGATGGTGAACCAAAGATAAACCTTTTGGAAAGCAAAAGCAGGCATGCCCCTTTATTTTTTCATATTTTCAAAAAAAGCAACCGGTAGTTTGGGCATAGCTCCATGCTGCGTACAAACATAGGCTGAAACTTTGACGGCCAACAGATGAGCTTCCCGAATGGATAGTCCATGAAGCAATGCCGCCACAAAAGCACCGGTAAAGGAATCTCCGGCTCCTACCGTATCGGCCACTTCCACTTTGGGCGTTTCCTGAAAGGAGGTTTCATAGGGTGTGAACACAAAACTTCCTTCGGTTCCCCGGGTCAGAATGACCAGTCGAAGACGATAATCGGACAGTATTTTTTGGCAAAATGCTGATTCTGAAAGGTCCGTCCAGCCAAATAGTGCGCAAACGGCTGCAACTTCCTCTTCATTGATTTTCAGTATATTACATTTCAGAAGATATTGCTCGATCAATTCTTTGGTATAATAGTGCTGACGCAGGTTGATGTCAAAAATCCGGAAAGCATCCTCCGGCAAAAGGTCAAGAAAACGGTTAATAGTTTCTCTGGATACGGCGTTTCTCTGAGCCAGTGAACCGAAAGTCACTGCTTTTGTCTCTTTTGCCAGTTTCTCCATCTTTGAATTCATCGGAATATAATCCCAGGCCACTCCCTCACAAATCTCGTATTGTGGAACACCGGCGCTGTTGAGTGTTACCTGAACGGTTCCTGTTGGATAATCCGTTCGTTCGATGATGTAATTCAACGACTTTTCTGCCAGGTTTGCCAAGATTTCATCTCCCGGCGAATCCTTACCGATGGCACTCACAGCATAGCCTTCAAACCCGAATTGACTGGCATGATAGGCAAAATTGGCAGGTGCACCCCCTAAAATTTTTCTATTGGGGAATACGTCCCACAGTATTTCCCCAATTCCGACAATGATCTTTTTCATTCCTATGTATGTTAGTTTTTCAGGATTTCTTTTTCAATTTGTTCCAGTGTCTTTCCCTTTGTTTCCGGAATCCATATCCTGACAAACAGGAATGCAAGAAAACTGAATATTCCGAAAAATCCGAAGAGGACCGCTCCACCAAACTGATTGAGGATATAGGGTGAAAACTGTACCGTCAGGAAAGTAAATAACCAGCTGACCGCTGTCGAAAAGGAAAGCGCCAAACCACGTACACGGTTGGGAAACATTTCAGAAGTGACTACCCACATGACAGGTGCAAACGAGGCTGCAAAGAAGGCTATGTAGGCCAGCAGGGCAATCAAAATACTCGTACTGCTACCCTCAAATGCAAACGCATAGCTGAGATAGCCCAGCGCCAGGGTCATCCCTGCAGCACCCCACAATAAAAGAGTCTTGCGTCCCTTTTTGTCTACCAACCACAATGCTATAATAGTGGCCAGGAAGTTCACCAAACCAACCAGCATGGATTGCAACAAGGCGGTATCCCCTCCTACTCCCGTCTTTTCAAAAATGACTGGAGCATAGTTTACCACTGCATTAATACCGGTAATTTGCTGAAAAGCAGCCAGAAGAGTTCCCAGCAATACCACTTTACCCGTTTTTCCCTGAAAGATCTCCTGGAAAGAAACTTTTTCCTTATTGCTTTCTAGATTGATGGATTGCTCCATGGATTGCATTTCCTTTTGAGCATAATCCTTTCCACCGATTCTGGTCAAAACACTCATAGCTTTCTCCTTATTTCTTTTGGATAAAAGCCAGCGAGGGCTTTCAGGCAGCGAAACCGACACTAGTACCAGAAAAATAAGGCTGAAGACAAAGGGTACAGCCAACATATAACGCCAACCATCCACTTTGTCAATCAGAAAATAATCAAAGACATACGCCAGTAAAATACCGATGACAATGGCGAATTGGTTGAAGGAAACCAACGTTCCTCTTTGAGAGGCAGGGGAAATCTCCGAAATATACATCGGGCCCACTACCGATACAGCACCAACAGCTATACCGGCAATCACTCTGAAAACAGACAAAAGCAGCATGGTTGGTGCCAGGGCGCAACCCAAAGATGAAATGGCAAATAGGACTGATGTAAAAATCATGATCTTTTTCCGTCCGTATTTGTCGGCAAAATGTCCGGTAAACAAGGCACCTAACAGACAGCCAAGGGTCAGTATACTGACCACTGTACCCAGACTCCCGTCACTTAAATTAAAACTTGACTGAATGGAATTGACTGCTCCGGAGATACCGGCCATATTCAGTCCAAACAGAAATCCACCGTTTACGGCTACAAAAACGATCCAGTATAATGAAATTTTTTTAGGCATATACTCTATTTTAAAGCTTGATTATTTTTCGTACTATTTTGGTCTGATTTTCTTTGATGATGGTGCACATGAATTGAATCACTGGCAGGATTTGGTTACAGTGTCATTTGGTCATCGTTTTTTTTATTTCTGTCGATGTCCCATGTTCCCAGGATGGATCGATGATAATCGTCAATGCCATGAGTGCGACTTTGCGAAGGAGCCCAAAAAGGTTTTTCTCCATGGAAATAGCTATTCAAGGTTTTTGTGTATCTCGTTTTTCATGGTTGAGAATGACAAAGATAGAAGAATGGAGGGATTATGGATGAAACGGATGTTTCAAATGTTTGCAAATTTGATTCATTGAAATATATTTATCAACAGCGCTACCATCGTAGAGCGGCATAACTTCAGGCGCCCTAGTCCTTACTTGCGAACGAACCTTTCCGGCACAAAAATCTAGTCTCCTTGAGCCTTCGATATTTTGTATTGCCGGAGTCGCTTCGTTCACTGCGTTCGGCCGTCGCAGTCGCCTTCAGCCATGCCACTCTCCACTGTTCGCTTTTCTGATTGTATGTGATAATATCTTTATTGAACATTAATATTTTTGAAAGTCACTTTTTATAATTAAACTAAGTATGTGTTCATTCCTAAAAAAACGCTTTAGAAAATCGTTTTTAGTCTGATATTAAACTAGTTAATATTAAAAACAGAGCCATTTTTACAAAGATCAGATAAGCGTATAGAGGATAACGGCATGGCTGACGGCGACTTCGACGGCCGAGCGCCGTTAATGTGCCGAGTCCGGCAATACAAAATATCGACGGCACTTGTGACTAGATTTTTGTGACGGAGTCGGTGCGTTAACAAGTAAGGACTAGGTTGCCGGAAGTTATGCCGTTAGCCGATGGGAGCGCTGCAAATAGAACGCAAAAAGTCAATATTTTTTTACAAAAAAAATCCGACTAAATTTCAAGTAATCAAATACTATCAATTAAGTCGGATTTTATAACAAGTGATCCCGTTGGGATTCGAACCCAAGACCCACAGCTTAGAAGGCTGTTGCTCTATCCAGCTGAGCTACGGAACCCTGCTTATTTGCGGGGGCAAAGGTAGTAATAAAAAGGTAAATTCCAAGAAAAAAAATCAGAATGGATAGCCTATTGCAAAGTGCAAAGCAAAATCATTAAAATTATCAATATGCTTGATCCGCCAACGCTCGTCACCAAACAAGGTAGGATCATAGACCTTCATGCCCAGGTCCAAACGAATCAGGAAATAGCTAAAATCCAATCGTAAACCTGTACCTACACTGGCAGCCAATTGTTTGTAAAAAGAATCTATTTTAAACTGACCACCCGGTTGATTGTCGTATTCACGGAGAGTCCAGATATTACCGAGGTCAGCGAACAAAGCACTTTCGAATTTCCAGAACAATAAACTTCGGTATTCCGCACCCAAATCCAATTTAATATCTCCCGATTGATTCATGAAATCAACCCTGGAACTGCCACTATCGTAAGATCCGGGGCCCAATGTACGGACTGACCAGCCACGAACGGAGTTGGCTCCACCAGAGAAAAATCGTTTTTCAAAGGGTAAAATGGTGGAGTTTCCGAACGGATATGCCAACCCGAGACCAAGACGATAAGCCATCCGGCTTTTGGTTGATAGTACAACACTTCTGGCATATTCCACTTCCCCTTTCAGGTATTGGGCAAAACTGATATTTCCGATTTTATAATTTTCGTTTCCACCATCTACAGCCGTTTTATTTATTCCAGCCAGGGAACACAGTGCATAAAGGGAGTTTCCGGCTGATTCCACGCTTCCCCTCAACGTATAATACGTTCTGTTTGCAGAACCGAATGGAATGCTCGAATAGGAAAAACTATATCCCGATCGAAGGATGAAATGATCCTCATAACTATATCTCAGGTTTGTTGAGTCCAGATACTTTTCTTTAAATTCGGTTTGAACCCAAGGCATATACACATAGCTGATATCAATCAGGTCGAGGGTTTGTCTGAGATTGTTATTCAGCCAGTTGAACCGAAGCCCTGTGGATGCAATGATTCGTTCAAATTCCGGTCTTTTCATTCTTTGGAAAGCCATGTTCAACTCCGTATTGGCATCCACATTCTTTTTAAACTCCGGATCGAGGAATGGCATCTTGAATTCAGGCAAGGTCAAACTCAATTCCCCACCAAACTCGGTATAATCACTTTGAAAATTAGTGGACAGAGCTTCATAAGCACCACGAACTTTAGCCTGGAAGAGTTCAGCGCCTTTAAAGAAATTCCGGTGTGTATAATTCATGTTACCTGCTATCCCCATATCCCCAGCCGTATTTGTTCCCTCGAGTTCAAAGGACATGGCCTGATTCTGGTTGGGAGTAAGCACAATGAAACAATCAAGCTGATGCATACCCAGTGAGTCCACACCCATCTCTTTAAAACTAATATTGATGTACTTCGTCAATTGGAGGGAACTCATTCTGGAATAGGTTCTTTCAACCGTTTTTACATCGAAAAGCGCACCGGGTTCTATGCGACAATTACCGATTAAAGCCTCAGGTGAAACAAATGGTTTTCCACGGTAAATGGCACGATAACTTCCAATGGAAATGGTGTCAAAATCAGCCACATCATTGATTCTGGACATGGGTACATCCAACATGAAAACAACATGACGCACCTGAAACAAAGGATGATTGAACTCAGCCAGCTCTTCCTGGGAAAGGTCCATACCGGAAGTATCCGGCAAATAAGGGCTAAGAGTCAAGCGAACATCGGCCTGATGAATACCCAATGTACTATCCACCTGATAGTTAAAATATTCCTTATGCATGGCATAATACCCTTCTCGCATCATGCTCTTGGTCAGACGCGTTCTTTCCTCATCCAGAATTTCATTGTCCAGAAGGATACCCGGTCGGATCAATGAAGTTTTCATATTGAGATTGATCAATCTGCTAATGGAATCTTTGGTTGGTTGAAAATTGAAATTCCGGATGGTGTAGGGTTTATTGGGAAAGACCAAATAGTTTACATAAGCCTTTCTGCTCTTGATTTTCACATCAACGTCCACATTGGCTTCATAAAAGCCTTTGTTGACCAATACGTTATGCATGGCCATTCTTGACTTTTCAGTCTGGATTGGATCGTAAAGCACAGGTGGTGTACCCATTGACCTCAATTTACGATTGAGCCATTTACTGGAATCACTCCCGGACATATTGTACCAACCAAGATCAAAACTTACCAGACCTAGAAATTTCTTGTTCGGTTCCTGATACACATACATATCCAGATCAGGACTTTTTACGGCACCCTTTTCAGGGATAATTCGTACACGCTGCAATAAAGCTTCACCCTCCGGAACATACTTCGATGCATTGCATGAAATAAAAATCAGAATGATTAAAGGTAAAAGCAGGAGTTTGTATCTGCGCATAGGATTTTATTTGGAAATTGGAATGTTCCGACAAAGATGCAAATGTACATTATCTGCGGAAAGATGGCAAATACAGAAGGACAAATTTCGATGAGCGGAATTTCTTTTGTAATTTTGTTTCGTTAATAAATGTGTATGCTGAGCAACGCCAAACTGAAGTGGATTCATTCGCTGGAACAAAAGAAATTCCGGCAAAAAGAAGGTTTATTTATCGCTGAGGGGAATAAACTGAATTCGGATCTCCTGGAGCTCCTGCCCTGTCGTTTGCTGGTAGCAACAAAAGAATGGCTGGACACTCAATCCAACCTCAAAGGGGATGAAATAATCGCTGTCGAAAAGGACTACCTCCATAAAATCAGTTTGCAGAAAAGCCCTCAGGATGTGCTTGGCATTTTTGAAATACCAACCCCCAGTCTGAACATCCAGCAATTAAAAGGGAAAATCAGCCTGGTTCTGGACAACATTCAGGATCCCGGAAATCTGGGGACCATATTGCGCATTGCTGATTGGTTCGGGATTGAGCATGTCATCTGCTCCATTGGCACAGTCGATGCCTTCAACGCCAAGACTGTTCAGGCTACGATGGGTGCCATAGGCCGTGTAAAGATCAGTTATGTGGAACTGACCTCTTTTCTTACCCAAACCGACTTACCAATATTCGGTACATTTTTGGAAGGAGAAACCATTTATAATTGTGCGCTCCCATCTGAGGGACTCATCGTGATGGGAAATGAAGGAAACGGGATTTCAGAAGCAGTGGAACGGCTGGTCACTCAAAAATTATACATACCTGATTATCCTTTTGGTAAAACCGGATCGGAATCTTTGAATGTTTCTGTGGCTACTGCCATTGTATGTTCTGAATTCCGACGCAGGCTTTACGGAAAAACAGAATAAACTGTTGTTTCTGCCGATACTAAAAGGTTTACTAAATCCAGGGAATCCAGGCACCACAAAGTAGGATTTGAACCAACTTTTAATGCCGCATCATTGGTATGGTTTTGCAGAAAATCCTTTATGGAGATTTGAGGATGTTTCTCCCGGATCTCATTGATAAAAAAACGAGCTTCAGAAGGCGTCATTAAACTGCTGCTTCCGGACAAGCCAAAAGCCGCACAGAATATCCCGTTGTGAAAGATCGTTGAAGCTGTCTCTTCCAAAAAAGGTTCAAACGATAAAATGCTCCCATTTGCATCGACACAAATCATCCGGTTTTTAATCAGCTCACCCTGTCCCAGGTAAATGTAATGTGCAGCAAAACACTTCATTTTTCAGAATGGGCTTTTATCGGTTTCTGACTTTTTTATCAAAAAACTGGATTCCACTCTTTGCCTCCCGCGCACCAGTATGTGTTTTTCGGGGCATGACCCTATTCTCTTTGCCGGCCGACAAAGTATCAATCTGTAGGACAGTATCTTTAAGCAAATGCTTGGGTGTAGCAACCAGGTAGGAAATCGTATCCGGCACGATGTTGTGAATCCATTGAGCAGTCTTAACCGAAGCCAATGAAGGTATGGAATCCTGAATCAGGTAAAGTGGTTTGGTTATTTCTTCCATAGGCTTATAATCAAAGAAAGAGTACCATGCATGCATTTTGACAGAGTCCAGCTTACTTTGTGAGAGCAATTCTTCGGGGGTATCCGTAGTGTATTTCCCATTTCTGATTTCTGTCATCAGATCGGCCAGTCTCTGGTCGATATCGGCATATATTTTGATGTAAATGCGTAAATGCTTGCTGTAATAGGCCACCGATGAAAAGAATTCTTCTTCTGTGATTTTGTGCTTTTTCAACACAGATTGGTATGCCATGTCCCTGAAATCGGTGGGATTCATACCCCGAAGCCATTCGTTTGGAACAGGTTCTTCGGATCCGTCAGCCAGCGTTTCGGCAATGTGGATATCGTAGAGCACATCCGTCATCTTATCTCGGGACAGTACTTCTCCGGGCCGGCAGGAACATAGGCCGACAACTATCAGTAACAGTCCAAAAATCAAACGAAACTTCGACATGTTGTATTATTGTTCAACCGAAGACTGGTTTTCTTCCTGATCTTCCTTATCGATTGAAACTTCAGAAAGATCACGCCTGTAAAAAAGGAGCATCAGAATGATGCCTATTGTGATGGCAGAATCAGCAATATTAAATATGGGTCTGAAGAAAACAAAAGGATCTCCCCCTACAAATGGCATCCATTGGGGAAAGGTGCTGTCTATCAATGGGAAATACAGCATATCGACCACTTTGCCGTAAAACATGGGGGCATAACCGCCACCCTCCGGAAAGAGTGTAGCAACCTGACCAATACTTGGATTGAATAGGAGACCGTAGAAAAGACTATCGAAAATATTGCCAAGTGCTCCTGCTATGATTAAACCAACACAAACACAATAACCAAAACGAGTGGACTTTTTAGGTGAAATCCGAAACAGATACCAAAATAGTCCTCCGACAGCGGCAATACGGAAAAGTGTCAGGAATAGCTTGTCAAAAAGTTCAATTCCAAAAGCCATACCATTGTTTTCAGTGAAATAGATGTAGAACCAATCCGTAATACGAATACTTTCGTGCAACGACATATTGGTTTTAATCCAAATCTTAACAACCTGATCCAGCAGGAGAATCAAGAAAATCAAAAAAGAAACTTTCCAGCCTCTTGAAATTTTTGGCATCATTTATCTTTTGTCGCTTTTAGCTTCAATTGTAAGTGTAGCATGAGGCACTGCACGTAAACGTTCCTTGGGAATCAACAATCCTGTTTCGCGGCAAATACCATAGGTCTTGTTTTCAATACGAATAATAGCAGCTTCCAAATGTTGAATGAATTTCATCTGACGTTGAGCCATACGACCTGTTTCTTCCTTAAGCATGGTATTGGCGCCTTCATCAAAATTCTTGAAGGTAGGAGATGTGTCCATGACATCATTGCCATCCATGTTGGTGACACTGGCTTTCAATTGTTCATAATCTGCTCTCGCCTTTACCAACTTGTCCTCTATGATGGTACGGAATTCTTCGAGTTCCGCATCTGAATATCTAATCTTGTCTGACATAATCTTCCTATTTACTAGAATGTTTGAAAAAATAAAATCAAAAAAATAATTTGCGAATATAGACAAAAGCAAAAACACCAACAAGTAAAAAACAAAAATTGTAGTCTGCTCCCCAAAGAGAAACCAGGCTATATTTTCTTAACGCTCATATTCAGGTCCATATCTTCCATATCCAAAGCAACGCCGTCTGTCAAATTTTCTGTCAATTCGAGACTCTCAGCCAGTGTCTGAGTCATGATATAACCCTTCCATAACTTCAAGGCAGCACGAACTTCTTCATTTTCAGAAAGCTGGATCTTAATTTTGTCGGTAATATCGTAACCACTCGACTTACGTATGTTTTGAATACGGTTCACCAATTCTCTGGCCAGACCTTCCTGACGGAGTTCATCGGTGATGGTAATATCCAAAGCGACGGTCAAACGGCCTTCATTGGCAACCAACCAACCCGGTATATCTTCTGAGAGGATTTCTACGTCTGTAAGATCTACTTCTATCGTATTTCCATCCAACTGCAACGTATGAACAGCTTTCATTTCGAGTTCTGCGATCGCTTCCTGTGACAATTCTGTAAGGACTGCTGCCACCTGTTTCATTTGCTTGCCACATTTCGGGCCAAGCTTCTTGAAATCGGGTTTGACGCGTTTTATCAGAATACCGGCCGTGTTATCCACGAAGTTCAGGTGCTTCACATTCACTTCACCGAGAATCAGGCTGCTGACCGCTTCGATGTGCGCTTTTTGCTGAGCATCAATGGCAGGGATCATGATGGAGGTTAACGGTTGACGCACCTTGATGCTCACCTTGCGACGCAAAGCCAGAATCAGGGATGACACCTGCTGAGCAAGCTGCATACGGGTTTCCAGATCGACATCGATCAAGTTGATGTCAAATTTAGGAAAATCTGCCAGGTGCACCGATTTCGTCAAATCTTTTCCGGTCACTGTATTGAGATCCCGGAAAAGTTGGTCGGCATAGAAAGGTGCAATGGGCGACATTAGCCTGGACACTGCTTCAAGACAGGTGAACAGGGTCTGATAGGCAGAAACCTTATCTTCTGAATACTCCCCACCCCAGTACCGTTTACGGTTCAGACGAACATACCAGTTACTCAGGTTTTCACTGACAAAATCGCTGATGGCACGTCCTGCCCTGGTTGGTTCGTAGGTATTGTAGCATTCATCCACTTCACGAATCAGGCTATTCAGCTTGGATAAAATCCAACGGTCAATTTCAGGACGGTTTTCCATCGGAACTTCTGCTTCCTGATAGGTAAAACCGTCTACATTGGCGTAAAGTGAAAAGAAAGAATAAGTATTGTATAAGGTACCGAAAAATTTGCGACGAACTTCCTCAATACCTTCTGTATCAAATTTCAGATTGTCCCATGGTGAAGCATTGGTGATCATGTACCAGCGCAATGGGTCAGAACCGTATTTATCAATGGTTGTGAACGGATCGACAGCATTCCCCAGACGTTTGGACATCTTGTTGCCGTTCTTGTCAAGCACCAGACCGTTGGATACGACGTTCTTGAAAGAAACCGTATCAAAGATCATGGTAGCGATGGCATGCAGCGTAAAGAACCAACCACGGGTCTGATCCACGCCCTCAGCAATGAAATCTGCAGGGAAATTGGAACCGGAATCGAACGCTTCCTTATTTTCAAACGGATAATGGATTTGAGCATAAGGCATGGCACCAGAGTCAAACCAAACATCAATCAAATCGGTTTCCCGTTTCATGGGTTTACCTGAAGGAGAAACCAGGATTACATCGTCCACGTATGGTCTGTGTAAATCAATCTTATCGTAATTTTCAGCCGTATACAATCCGGGTTCAAAATCGCCCAGGGAGTTGGAAGCCATAAATCCGGCTTTAACTGATTTTTCAATTTCTTCGTACAATTCGGCAACAGACCCAATACAGATTTCCTCACTGCCATCTTCTGAACGCCAGATAGGCAGAGGAGTTCCCCAATAACGGCTACGGGATAGATTCCAATCCTGCAGGTTTTCCAGCCATTTTCCAAAACGGCCTGTACCAGTGGACTGAGGTTTCCATTGTATGGTCTTGTTGAGCTCCATCATGCGTTCACGGCAGGCGGTTGACTTGATGAACCAGCTGTCCAGCGGGTAATACAAGACCGGTTTGTCTGTACGCCAGCAGTGTGGATACGTATGTATATGTTTTTCAATCTTGAACACCAGGTTCTGCTGTTTAAGCATGACGCAAAGGTCAATATCAAGCGTTGAATCGTTTTCTGTCAAGGTTGAATCGTAGGCGTTTTTCACGAAACGTCCGGCATATTCTGAATAAGCGTCCACACGTACATTGGTTTTCACATATTCTGCATCGAGATCTTCCACCTTGTAAAATTTACCGGTTGGATCGACCATCGGACGCATATTGCCATCCTTGTCGGGCATCAAGAGCGCTGGAACACCAAACGTTTTTGCCACGCGGTCATCATCAGCACCAAAAGTTGGAGCGATATGCACGATACCCGTACCATCCTCTGTGGTGACAAAATCACCGGAAATGACACGAAAAGCTCCTTCACCCGGATTTACCCAGGGTATCAATTGCTCGTATTCAATGCCAACCAAATCAGCTCCCTTGTATTCAGTTTCCAAAACCTTGAATGGAATCAACTTATCTCCCACTTTGTAGGAATCGAGTTCCAGACCGGCAGCTTTTGGATTGAAATGCGTATCGACCAGATCCTTTGCCAGGATGCAAGTCATAGGTATACCTGTGTATGGGTTGTAGCTTTGAACAGCCACGTATTTAATGCCAGGTCCTACACATAAGGCAGTATTGGAGGGCAAAGTCCATGGCGTAGTGGTCCAGGCGATGAAGTAAGCATTACCAAACTTGGTCCATTCGTCTTTGGAATTCTTTATCTTGAACTGAGCCACACAAGTGGTGTCCTTGACATCTTTGTAGCAGCCCGGTTGATTCAGTTCGTGTGAACTCAGACCCGTTCCGGCAGCAGGTGAATAGGGTTGAATGGTATAGCCTTTGTAAATAAAATCTTTTTTGTACAGTTCCTTGAGTAAATACCAAAGAGTTTCGATGTACCGATTATCGTAGGTAATGTAGGGATCGTCCATGTTGACCCAGTAACCCATTTGATGGGTCAGCTCCTCCCATTCTTTGGTGTATTTCATCACATCCTTGCGACAGGCTGCATTGTATTCGAGCACTGAAATGGATTTACCGATGTCTTCCTTGGTGATACCCAGCGTTTTTTCAACACCGAGTTCAACAGGTAGTCCGTGTGTATCCCAGCCTGCCTTACGCATGACCTGGTAGCCTTTCATCGTTTTGTAACGACAGAAAATATCTTTGATGGAACGAGCCATAACGTGGTGAATACCAGGCATTCCGTTAGCTGAAGGAGGGCCTTCATAGAAAACGAAGGAAGGGCAACCTTCCCGGATATCCATACTTTTATGAAACAGGTCTTCTTCATCCCATTTTTTAAGGATGTCCTGATTAATTTTGGCTAAATCAAAACCGGAATATTCCGCAAATTTCTTTGACATAAATCACGTTTTTTTTCAAGCCGCAAAGGTAGCAAAAAAAAATATACAAATAGAGTTCTGAAAGTCATTTATCAAGGTACAAATCAGCCGTCAAGGCGGAGAAGTCATCGGAACGCTTGTGGTCGGAGGTCTCGAGTACCAGAGAAGTACGTTCAATCTGGGTGCGCGTACGCGAAAATTCGAGGAGGGTTCTTTTGGGTGTCAAACCTTCTACCGAAACAACTTCGCAACGTCTGGAAAGGTATAATTTGCTTTGCCAGCACAGATCGTCAAAATAATCGGAAGAGGTGGCCGGCAAAATAACAGCGAAACGTCCTTCCGCAGAAAGCAATTCGGCTGTTTTTTGGATGAGCGCGTCGTAGGAAAGGGTATCGGTGTGTCTGGCCTGATTCCGTTCTTTGCCGGGCGCTTTGAGGGATTCCCTGAAAAAAGGGGGATTGGAAACGATCAGGTCGTACAAGCCATTTGAATAATGGTTGAAATCGGCTTCAAAAAAATGGATTCTGTCGGTCCATGGAGATGATTGTGCATTATCAAGAGCTTGCTTAAAAGCCTCATGATCAAACTCAACCCCATGCACCTGCGCTTCACTCCGCTGGGCCATAATCAGAGCAATCAGGCCGCTTCCCGACCCTACATCCAGAATACGTCCGGCATTCCCCGGATTTACCCAGGCACCCAGCAAGACGCCATCAGTTCCTACTTTCATGGCGCAACCGTCGTGAAAGACTTCAAACTGCTTAAAGCAAAAGGAAGGATTGCTCATTTATAAAAAATGAAACGACACGGATTATTTCTGAATGGATTTATTGGTTGAATTCTTTTCAGCATCCTTTGTTTTTTGAGCCTCTGCAATTTCCTTTTCGTATAGGGAAAAGCGGATGCTGATGTAAAATTCGTTGAGTGCTGTGATCAGTAGTAAAAGTATCCACATGCCAATAACCCTGAATATCAGGATAGCAGATATAACCAACAAGATGGAGGACAAAAAATAGAGTCGGTTCAATCGCTTCAGACGAAAATCATCTCCAAGATAAATCATTTTGCTTCTGCTAAGAATAAACAGCCCGACGCCTACCGCAAAACAATATTTACCCCAGGAAACATTTTCCATGACTAAAACGGAAGAAATCAGCACCAGGATGGCACCTATCGCAAAAAAGGCATTCAGTAATTTTGTATTCATAATTTATAAGGAGTAATTATATATGGACATCACTCGACAATGAAGACTTCTTCATTTGGCTTTTTCATGAGATAATCTTCTCTCGCAACCCTTTCCAATTCAGAATCACTCGAGTGAAGTTTTTCCAATCGCTTGGTGCTCAAGTCGCGCAACTCCTCATAGTGACGGATTTCCTTGCGTAAACCTTTGATCTGCAGTTCGTATTTGACTCTTCGGATGACATTGTTTTCATCAATAAAAACAATGAATATGACAAATACGATCAGTGTTAGGATGTATTTGTTCACAACGGACTTTATGAGCAGATAAAAATTCTTGATTGCATTCATTATTCAGAGAATGATTGGAACAAAAGTAGTTCATTTTTTCGAATTAAATATTCCATCTGTTCCAAAAAACAATGTTTGCATCGGGAAAATTCCGAAAGGATTTTGCTACATTTGCAAAGCACACGAAAAAACAATTCTCTCTATGGATAATTACTTGGTTTCTGCCCGTAAATACCGCCCGGACACGTTTCAATCGGTTGTAGGACAATCAGCCCTAACCACAACCCTGAAAAACGCAATCAAGAACAAGCAATTGGCTCATGCCTATTTGTTTTGCGGACCCAGAGGTGTCGGAAAAACCACTTGTGCACGTATTTTTGCCAAAACCATCAATTGTTCAAATCCAAAAGCGGATGGTGAAGCCTGCAACGAATGCGAATCCTGCCAAAGCTTCAACAGTCAGCGTTCCCTGAATATTTTTGAACTGGATGCCGCTTCCAACAATTCCGTGGATGATATCCGTAGCCTGGTGGATCAGGTTCGCATCCCTCCTCAGCTTGGTCAATACAAGGTTTACATCATTGATGAAGTCCACATGCTTTCGGCCAGCGCTTTCAATGCTTTTTTGAAAACACTGGAAGAGCCCCCGCATCACGCCATTTTCATATTGGCAACAACGGAGAAGCACAAAATAATACCGACCATCCTTTCACGTTGTCAGATTTACGACTTCAACCGCATCAACGCCAACGACATTGTCGGTCAGTTGCAATTTGTAGCCAAGTCTGAAAATGTCGAAGCAGAAGACGAAGCACTGAACATCATTTCCCTGAAAGCGGATGGTGGTATGCGCGATGCCTTATCCATCTTTGACCAGGTATCCAGTTTCGGCAACGGCAAGATCACGTATCAGAATGTCATTGACAATCTGAACGTTCTGGATTACGATTACTATTTTAAATTGACCGAAGCTTTTTTGATTGGTGACCTGAGCAGTGCACTCCTTCTTTTCAACGATGTGCTGAACAATGGTTTTGAAGGCCAACATTTTATAACAGGCTTGAGTGCCCACTTCCGTGACCTTCTCGTTTGCAAGGATCCCGCCACCATTACCTTACTGGAAGTTGGTGCCGGTATCCGGACCAAATACCTGGAGCAGGCTGCCAAATGTCCGCCTGAGTTCTTGTTTATGGCCATCAAGATCAGTAACGATTGCGACTTGGACTACAGAGAAAGCAAAAACAAACGACTACTTGTCGAACTCGCATTAATCCGGATAACGCAACTTTCGGATTCAAAAAAAAAAATCCGTGAACTGATCTTTGACGAGATTCCCATCCCCATTCAACCTTTTTCGTTTGATCTGGTTCTTGATGAAGCTAACGCAGAGATCCAGACGCCTCCAACCGCAGGCACTATTCAGTCGAAGGTTATTGAACCAACTACTGGTATTTCTAAAACCGATGTGTCAAAATCGACGCCCCCCCCTTCACCAAAAGAAGAGGATGCTCCTCGCCTGATCAAGTCCATTAAGACCAGCTCCATCCGCAAACAAGTTAAAAAGGTTGACGCAGTTGTTCAGCAAGAAGCGTCCACCCCTACTTTCAATCAATCCTTCACGGCAGAAGCGCTCATTAGCTCCTGGAATCGTTTCTCAGATTTGATAAACAAAGATGTACACCTGAAAAACGCCATGAAAGCAAGCCTTCCGGTTTTACAGGCCGACAACGTGTTTGAAATCGTGGTGCAAAACCAGGTACAGGAAATGAAACTGTTGGAAATCGCCCGAAAAATTGAGACACATTTACAGAATGAGCTCAAGAACAGTCAGATAAAAATGCAACTTCGTATGGCAGAAACCGGAGAAAACGTGAGGCCATTTACAGCAAAAGACCGACTGGAGGTCATGAAAAAGAAAAATCCGAACCTCGATTTATTGTATCGAACATTCGGATTGGAAATGAAATAAGATCTTCCTGGAAAATCGGTCTACCCAACTACTTGAATTCTTTATTCAGCGCAATCATCTTAATAGCAGTCACTGCAGCCTCATCACCTTTGTTTCCCAGTACGCCGCCAGCTCTGTCGATGGACTGTTGCATGGTATTGTTGGTCAAAAGCCCAAAAATGAATGGAATTGAATATTTAATGTTCAGGTCGGCTAAGCCTTGTGCCACTCCGGAGCAGATATACTCAAAATGAGGTGTTTCGCCACGAATCACACATCCAAGAACAATAACGGCATCTACACCTGCTTTATCTGCAAAAAGCTTTGCACCATAGATCAACTCAAAACTACCGGGTACCCAGCGTTGAATAATATTTTCCGGTAAAACGCCATTCGTGACAAGGGTGGAAATGGCACCTTCCAAAAGACGGGAAGTAATCTCATAGTTCCACTCAGCAACAACAATGCCGACCTTCATGGCTGAAGCGTCGGGCATCGTAGTCGGATCGTAATCCGATAAATTATGGTATTTGGTAGCCAAATCAGTTCTTTATTTTAACACGTTCAATAAACTTTTCTACTTCAAGACCTTCCTGAGACATAGGATATTCTTTCTTGATCTGTTCGTAAATTTTCAAAGCTTTGCTGAATTTGTTCAGGCTTTCATAGACACGGGCAGCTTTCATCAGGTAGATTGGAGATAAAAGTTCGTTGTCTGCTTCAGCAGCATTTTCGAAATAGGAAATGGATTTTTCCGGTTTTCCAAGTTCCACGTAACAATCACCGATGGCGCCTTGCAAAGCAGGTGAAACCATGATATCGTCGGCGTTGCTCTTTTTCAGGTAATCAATGGCTTTTTCATTGTCACCCATAGCTTTATAGCACAATCCTGCATAGGCAGCAGCCAATTTAGCAGTTTTGGTAGCACTGTAGTCATCAATAATTCCTTCAAACCCGATAAATTCAGCACCATCACCTTGTAAAGCAACCTTGAAAGAATCCACAGCAAAATAACGTTCTCCCAGAAAAATCATTTCCTGAGCTTCTTTTTCCTTTGGTTTCAGGTAAGCCTGACGGAAAATAATGATACCGGCAACGACAAGTACAATTGCAGTTAATGCGATAAGGAGATTTTTTTGATTTTTTTCAATGAATTGTTCAGAGCGGGTTAACGCTTCGTTCATTTTTTCCAGCTCTTCCTTTTCTTCAGGTTTGTTCGACATATCTATTAAGTCTTAGGTGTAAATGGTACTTTAAAATTTGGTTCACAAAAATACATTAATTGATTTGATTCCGAAAATTTATCCCTCTTTTTTTATACATTTGTGTAGAAATCATGGTCTCAGCCCCCTTTATATGTATCTGTCAAATCTTTCCATCATCAATTTCAAAAATATACAGGAAGCGCAACTTTCCTTTTCACCCGGAATCAATTGTTTTTTCGGGAAAAACGGTGAAGGTAAAACCAACTTGCTGGATGCCATTTATTATCTATCTTTCTGCAAGAGTCACTCCAATCCGGTAGACTCCCAGAACATCATGCACGATACCGACTTCTTTGTCCTTCAGGCGCTTTACAGCGAAAAAGAGGTGCAGCAGGAAATCTACTGTGGCATGAAACGCAGACAAAAGAAAGTTTTCAAACGCAACAAAAAAGAATACGACCGGCTTTCCGAACATATCGGACGCATACCACTTGTCCTGATCTCACCCTCTGATGAAGAACTGATCCGCGAGGGCAGCGACGAACGGAGACGATTCATGGATATGGTCATCTCTCAATACGACCACGTATATATGGACGCTCTCATGAGCTACAACAAGACACTTCAGCAACGGAATGCCATGCTGAAGAACGAGATCGTTCAGGATGAGTCTCTTTGGGATATGTACGAGGAATTACTGGCTTCGGATGCAGCCATTGTCTATCAGAAGAGGCTGGATTTCATAAAAGCATTCACACCTGTCTTCGAAAGTTTCTATCAGAGAATATCCGGAGGCAGAGAACATATTTGCCTGAAATATTCATCCCATCTTTCCGAAGGTGATCTGGTTTCAAAACTTCGCGACAGCAGAAAACGGGACATCATTTTAGGTTACTCCACAGTTGGTATCCATAAGGACGATCTTATTATGGAGCTGGACGGATATCCTATTAAACGTGTCGGTTCACAGGGGCAAAACAAGAGTTACCTGCTTGCCCTCAAATTTGCTCAATTCGATTTTCTCAGGAATGCAGGTGGTAAAACACCCATCCTTCTTCTGGACGATTTATTTGACAAGTTGGATGCAACCCGGGTGGAACGGATTATTAACCTGGTAGCAGGAAATGAATTCGGGCAAATTTTTATTACAGACACCAACCGGGAAAATGCGGATCACCTGCTCCAACGTACCGGTGAGGATTACCGTATATTTTACGTGGAAAACGGTCAGATTGAAACCAGGGAATCATGAGAAGAAGAAATTCACAAACGATTCAGGAGATTCTGGAGGAATCACTGAAAAGCATGCACATCGATGGTAAAATATATGAAACGCGTTTGATGAATGCCTTTCCGGAAATTGTTGGTTCCGGTATTGCCGCGCACACCAAAAATATTTACATCAGCAGGGGGACATTGTATGTTCAGATGGACTCTGCGGTGATTCGAAACGAACTGCAGATGATGAGGCAAAGCCTCATCAATCATTTGAACAAGCAAGTCGGTCACGAAACCATAAAAGACATCATCTTCCGATGAAATGTTTAAAGTGGACGTAAATCTCGGCGTTGCTTATTCAAAGGCAATCCTCACGTACGAAAAGTACGCTCCGGTGTGCCTTTGAATAAGCGCCTTGACCTTTGCGCCCATTTTAAACATTTCGTGCGTTGTTGAAAAGAGGGGGTTTCAAAGGAAGAAAACCCTAAGAGTTTTTGTCAAACTTTTAGGGTTTCTTTTAAATTAATTCTGTTTCAGCTTTTTTTCTTAGTCTATTACTGTATGCTTTTTTGTGCGGGTAATGACTTCCACAGCCTTGGTCAGGGCTACATCGTCTTCCTGATAGATTTTCCAGAAGGCATCCTCGTCGAGCACTGCTCTGGCTACAAAGGCCTTGATATTTGACAGCACTATTGGGAAAGATTTCTCAATAAAGGACAACCTGCCACGGACACCCTTACTTTCGGAATAGGTTATAAACATAGGTATCAAATTCTGTTCGTCCAGATAGGATGACAATTTATTCGGTGTATTGCAAAGTCGGAGTGAATCCCTGTGGTTATCGGTGTATTGAAAGGAGAAACTATTGATCAGACCATTGGTGACCACTTTATTATACCAGGCAGTCACACCTGTTGTATCCAGAGGGATGAAATAATCTGGAATGATACCACCACCGCCATAAACAATTCTACCACCTGCCGTTTCGTACTTTTCTTTTTTATTGACTTCAATGCTATCCTTTGAACCAAATTCGCCACTGATGTAACGATTCAGGATGTCTTGCTGATAATTCGCATCTTCACCGTTTTCATAGGGTTTCTGAATGCATCTTCCGGAAGGAATGTAGAACCGGGCAATGGTAAGACGTACAGCTGATCCGTCGCGGAAAGGAATTTCATTCTGAACAAGACCTTTTCCAAAAGAACGACGACCAACCACATAACCCCGATCGTTGTCCTGTATGGCACCTGCCAGAATCTCGCTGGAAGAAGCAGACCATTCGTCCGTCAGAACGACCAAAGGGCATGTCTGGAAGGATCCGTTACCGGTTGAATAAACATCTTCTCTTGGATAAGCTTTTCCTTGTGTATATAGAATCAATCTGCTTTTCGGAAGAAACTCATTGGCAATATTTAAGGCAGGCTCCATCAATCCACCGGGATTGCCGCGTACATCAATGATGAACTTGGTACAATTTTGTTTTTTTAAATACGCCATAGCTTGCAGAAACTCAGTATGAGCATTACGTCCAAAATTTCCGATCTTAATATACCCGATCTCTCTCCCAATTTTATAGCGTGCATCGACACTATACAAGGGTATATCATCCCGGAGAACAGTATAGGTCAAAGTCTGGGATGGCTTATTGCGGAGTACGGTCACCTTTACTTTTGTGTCTTTTGTCCCACGAAGCGTTTTCATGATGAGTTCATTCGTAACCGATTTACCCACAAACGGCTTACCGTCAATCTTAATGATACGGTCACCGGCCAGTAAACCGGCTCTGGCTGAAGGTCCGCCTTTGACAACAGACACTACACGAATCGTATCATCGTGTATATTGAACTGAACGCCGATTCCACTAAAACTGCCTTCGATCACTTCATTGGCAGATGTTCGTTCTTCTGCAGAAATATAGACTGAATGCGGATCCAATTCACCCAGAATCTTTGGCATCAGATCTTCCACAATTTTTTTCTGGTCTACACTATCCACGTATTTGTTATCAATCAGAGACATCAATGCCTCCACCTTGCTCATATATGGATTATTGGCGTTACCAATCAGAGAATGCTGAGACATGAAAGTCCCTATGAAAAGACCGGCCACAATACATATAGCCATACCCATTGGTATCCAGACTTTTCCTTTGTTATTCAATTCCATCTGACAATTTATTTTTATCACAAAACACAATTTCGATCTCTGCACGACTCAGGAGATTCAGACCATCATCCAAATGATAAGGCTCTCCATAAACAACTCTGACAATGCCAGCCTGTATGATCAACTTCGCACATTCAATGCAAGGTGAAGCCGTCACATAAAGCGTAGCTCCATCACTGCTGTTGAAGGAACGTGCCACTTTGGTGATGGCATTGGCTTCTGCATGCAGCACATAAGGCTTGGTCACATTGGAGTCGTCCTCACAAATATTTTCAAAACCAGAAGGGGTGCCGTTGTAACCGTCTGAGATAATCATTTTATCTTTGACCAAAAGAGCACCAACTTGTCTGCGTTTACAATACGAATTTTCAGCCCAGATGAGTGCCATTCGCATGAAACGCTTATCCAGACTGGTTTGTTTATCAGATGCAATATCCATCTATTTATACCTATTTTATAATTCCGTTTCTTCTCAGTAATGCCTCAATACCAGGTTCCTGACCTCTGAAGCGCTTGTAAAGCTGCATAGGGGGTTCAGTACCACCCCTGGAAAGTATATTCTTTCGGAAGGATGCGGCAGCTTCGGTATCAAATATTTTATTTCTGGTTAAAAAAGCATACGCATCGGCATCCAGAACTTCCGCCCATTTGTAGCTGTAATATCCTGCAGCATAACCACCTGCAAAAATATGATTGAATGTGGTACTCATCATACAATCAACTGGTTGTGGCAAAACAATGGCTTTTTTAAAGGCTTCACGTTCAAATTCATAAGGATCACCATTAAAATCAGAAGTCAGGCTATGCCAAGCCATGTCCAGATAGGCAAAACTCATCTGACGCATACTTCCGTAAGCAACATTGAAATTTTCGGCAGCCTTGATTTTTTGCACCAATTCGTATGGAATTTTCTCGCCGGTTTGGTAATGCACAGCAAACTCGTCCAGGAATTCTTTTTCAGAAGCCCAGTTTTCCATAACCTGAGATGGTAGTTCAACAAAGTCACGGTATACATTGGTACCGGATTGACTGCGGTAGTTGACATCAGACAAGAGGCCATGTAACGCGTGACCAAATTCGTGAAGGAACGTAGTCACTTCGTCGTAAGTCAACAAAGAGGGCTTGGTATCGGTGGGACTGGTAAAGTTCATCGTAATGCTGATGTGTGGACGATGATCCTTCCCATTCAGACGATACTGCGGATTGATATCGCTCATCCAGGCTCCTGCCCTTTTGGTTTTTCTGGGGTGAAAGTCCGTGTATAGGACGGCCAGATAACTACCATCCTTATCAAACACTTCCCAGGCTTCCACCACTTTGTTCCAGGTTGGTATCTTTGGATTTTTCTTAAAGGTGAGGCCATACAGTTTTGTAGCCAGACCAAATACACCCTTTTGAACATTTTCCAGTTTAAAATAGGGACGAAGAATTTCGTCGTTGATATCAAACTGGGCACTTTTCAGTTTTTCTGAATAATAAGCCCAGTCCCAAGGTTCGATTTTTATGTTTTTGCCTTCCATTCCGATGGCAAAACCTTGCACGGCAGCCACTTCGGCTTTTGCAACAGGCATATATGCATCCGACAATTTATCCAACAGGTTGTAGACTGCTTCGGGTGTTTCAGCCATTCTGCGATGCGTGGCAAAAGAGGCATACGTTGGTTTACCAAGTAAATTGGCGATCTGGCGTCTGCAATTCACGATTTCAGCAATGACTGGTGCGTTGTTGAACTCACCCGATGTGGCAAGTGTCATTTTTGCACGATAAATTTCCTGTCGCAGATCCCGGTTATCGGCATATTGCATGAATGGAGAATAACTGGGCGCTGATAAATTAAACAACCATCCATCTTTTCCTTTCTCTTTTGCCTTCATGGCTGCTGCAGCTAGAACATCATCGGGCAAACCCTTTAAAAGACTTTTGTCTGTAATGACTTTCTCGTATTGATTGGTCGCTCTCAGCGCATTTTGCTGGAATGTTTCACCCAGCGCACTCAGCTTAACACTCAGTTCGCGGTATTTATCACGATCTGCACCCTGAAGTGCAGCACCGCTCAACATGAACTCCTCGTACGTGTCTTCCAGTAGTTTTTTCTGGTCGGGTTCGAGTGCCAAACTTTCACGCTGATCGTAAACCTTCTTGATGCGGGCAAAAAGCGCCTCATTCAGATTAATCTTATTGGAATGCTCCGTGTACATGACTGTGATCTTCGAAGACAGAGCCATCAGCTCATCCGTACTTTCCGTTTCAGTCAGTGTATAAAAAACGGCTGCCACATCGTGCAACAAATGGCCTGAATACTCCAAAGCCAATAATGTATTCTCAAAAGTAGGAGCTTTCTTATCGTTTACAATTTTCTGAATTTCTTCATCTTGCTTTGCAAACCCCTTTTCGAAGGCAGGCATGAAATACTCCAACTTGATCTTGTCGTAAGGAAGCGTCTGATGTGGCGTCTTATAACTTGAGAAAAATGGATTTGCCGCTTCGATGCTAGTTCCAGCCAACATAACTGTCATAATGAACAAACGAATTAATTTCATATTATACTATTAATAAATCTCTGTTTTCAGAATAAAGTGAGTTTATGGTATCAGAAAGTAGTGCCATATAATTGGACAGAAAGACCGGGCAATTCCGCAAAAGATACAAAAGGGATTTCGTGTCAATATTTAACGTGCTGCATACTCCCTTTGCTGTCACGTCAAAAAGGAATTGGCGTTCATTACCAAAAAGCCCTGTATAGGACAATAAAACAGGGGCTTTAATCAGCTTTTCACTGCCCTTCGCTTTCACATTCACTGAACCCTTCAGCAAATACACCAGACCTTGTGCTTCCATTTGACGGTCAAACACAACCTCCCCAGGCTGAAAATTTTCAAAGTCCAAATTGATCTTTGGTATCAATGAAAACAAATCATCCTTTTCAACACCCTTAAAAAGAGGCAATTGTAAAAACAGCTCAAATGTTGACATCTGTTTTTCTTAATTATTCATTAACCGGTTAAAACCCTTGAAAAATTAGCGCGAATTTACATATTTATCTACACAAACTGATTACATTTGCAAAAAAAAGTGATGGGTTTTGATATTAAAGAAATAGCAAGTGCCTTTGTTGTACTTTTCGCAATTATCGATATTACAGGTTCTATTCCGATCATCGTTGACCTTAAACAAAGAAAAGGCAACGTAAAGTCCGGTAAAGTCAGCCTTGTATCCTTTTTTACACTGGTTGTTTTCCTTTTTGTGGGGGAAGGTCTTCTGAACCTTTTTGGAGTCAATCTTTCATCCTTCGCAGTGGCCGGTTCCATCGTGATCTTTGTGTTGGCAGCGGAAATGACTTTTGACGTACGAATTTTCCGGGATGAAAGCCCTTCGGAAGCCTCATTCATTGTTCCGCTGGTTTTTCCATTGATTGCCGGTGCTGGTTCTTTCACAACGCTGCTTTCACTCCGTGCAGAATACGAGATTCTCAATATTCTTCTTGCTGTAGCGCTGAATATGCTCTTTGTCTATTTCGTACTCAGATCGACAGACAAGATCGAGAAGATATTGGGTAAAGGTGGAATCTATATTTTGCGTAAGTTTTTCGGTATCATACTTCTGGCAATTGCTGTCAAACTTTTTACCAGCAACCTCGATCCACTCCTGAATCAGTTATCGCTTGCCAAAAACACGGAAGCAATCCGGCAAATTCTGGAAACAGTCTATCCCAGGTAAAATAATTTGGATTTGTTCTAGGTTACATTCTTTTTTTTCTCAGTTAGAATCCTTACATTCGTTTCTCTAATTAACCAAAAAATCCATGAGCTACCTGAAATTCGACAAAACCCTCATGATAAATCTGGAGCAATCTCTTACAAAAGAGACACTTCGAACAAATAAATCCGGAGCCTACAGCTATACTACCATCGTTGATTGCAACACCAGGAAGTACCATGGTTTATTGGTTCTCCCACTGCCCGAACTGGACGGTGACAACCATGTACTGATGTCTTCCCTGGATGCAACAGTCATTCAGCATGGGGCAGAATTCAATCTGGGCATCCATAAATATCCGGGAGACAACTACAGCCCGAAAGGCCATAAATACATCCGTGAGTACGAATGTGACTCAACCCCATCCACCATTTATCGGGTCGGTGGAGTGATCTTATCACGAGAACTGATTTTCGTATCCTACGAAAACAGACTCTTGATCAAGTACACCCTGATTGAAGCGCATTCACCTACTCATCTGCGGTTTAAGCCTTTCCTGGCGTTTCGGAATGCTAACGCCCTTTGTCATGAAAACCAGGACATCAACAAAAACTATGAAATCATAGAAAATGGCATCAAGATGTGTCTGTATCCGGGTTATCCAGAACTGAACCTCCAGATATCACACAAGAATGACTTTTCGTACAGACCCGACTGGTACAAAGACATAGAATATATGAAAGAGCAGGAACGGGGTTACGAATACAAAGAAGACCTTTTTGTTCCAGGCACATTTGATTTGCCCATCAGGAAAGGGGAAAGCATCTTTTTTTCCATTGGAACCTCCCCTCTTTCTCCCCGCAGCATGAAACACCTGTTTGAAAAAGAAACAGCCCTCCGAATTCCAAGAAACAGTTTCACCAATTGCCTGAAAAATGCTGCCTATCAATTATACATCAAACGGGAAGATGGTCAGCGTTACATTCTGGCCGGATATCCATGGTTTAAATGCCGTGCCAGAGATTTCTTCATATCCCTTCCCGGCTTTACCTTTGCTGCGAAAAACCCGGGGCTTTTTGAAGCCATCATGCATACCGGTGAAAAGGCTGTAAAAAACTTCATAGAAAATAAACCGTTGGATTGCGACATCAACGAAATGGAAGCACCGGATGTTTTACTCTGGTACATCTGGTCCATTCAGGAATATTCCAAATTTTTCGGTATCAATGCTTGTGCCCTTAAATATGGAGAAATGGTCATGGCAGTCCTTGAATACATTCGAAACCAAAGGCATGAGAATCTGTTTTTACACAAAAACGGCCTTTTATATACCAACGGAGTTGATAAACCGGTCAGTTGGATGAATTCGGTGCAGTTTGGCAAACCGATCGTACCAAGAACAGGATATCTGGTTGAATTCAATGCACTGTGGTACAACGCCCTGCTGTTTGGTGCAGAATTGGCTACCAGCTTAAACAAAGATCATCTGCATGGCATTTATGTTTCAGAAGCCGAAAAGACCGCTAAATATTTTGTCAGTACGTTTTACAACAAATATGGATATCTCCTTGATTATGTAAACGGAAACCATCAGGACTGGAGCGTAAGACCCAATCAGATTTTTGCCGTTTCCCTGGAGTATTCCCCACTTAATCGGGAACAAAAAAAGTCTGTTCTTGATTTTGTCACCAAAGAATTACTGACTCCCAAAGGTCTTAGAACGTTGAGCCCCAAAAGTGTCGGATACAACCCCATTTTTGAAGGAAACGAAGAACAACGCTTAGGGGCTTATCACAATGGTACTGCCTGGCCCTGGCTTATCGGACCGTATCTGGAAGGCTATCTTAAAATTTACAAAAACAGCGGAATCAGCTTGGCTCAACGAGTCATATATGGTTTTGAGGAGGAGTTCAACGAAAGAGGAATCAGTACCATTTCCGAACTTTTTGACGGTAATCCCCCCTATCATGGCCGTGGAGGTATCACTTTTGCCATGAGCGTTGCCGAAATACTGAGATTACAGCGATTAGTGAAAAACATGATAAATACAATCGTACAATGAAAGCCCTGATGTTTGGATGGGAATTCCCGCCCCACATTCTGGGAGGATTGGGAACAGCCAGTTATGGCCTCACAAAAGGGATGTCCCTGCAAAAAGACCTGGACATCATCTTTGTCATACCTAAGCCACACGGCGATGAAGACAAGAGCTTTTTAAAGATCATTGGCGCATGTCATACTCCGGTCGTTTATCAGGATGTGGCACCTGAAATTTTAAAGGAACGATTGGGTAATGCCATGAGTCCCCAGGAATATTATGATTTACGCGAACATATCTATGCCGACTTCAGGTACTTGTACACCAACGACCTGGGATGCATCGAATTTTCAGGAAAATACCCCGACAATCTGCTGGAAGAAATCAACAATTACTCCATTTGTGCAGGTGTCATCGCCAGAAAAGAAGAATTTGACGTAATCCATTCGCACGACTGGCTCACTTACCCGGCTGGCATCCATGCAAAAAATGTGAGTGGAAAGCCTCTGGTCTTACACGTACATGCCACCGATTTTGACAGAAGCCGTGGCAAGGTCAATCCACAGGTATACAGCATAGAGAAGAATGGTATGGACTATGCAGACCACATCCTGTGCGTCAGCGATCTGACCCGCGACACGGTCATCAACAAATACCACCAGAACCCGGCTAAGGTCACCACGGTGCACAATGCAGTGGAGCCAGTGAGTCAGGAAATTCTTGATATTGTCCCCATCCGCAACATCAACGACAAGATTGTCACTTTTCTGGGACGCATCACCATGCAAAAGGGGCCGGAATATTTTGTAGAAGCTGCTGCCAAAGTGTTGCAAAAAAATACTCATGTACATTTTGTGATGGCCGGAAACGGTGACATGATGGAGGCCATGATCAGACTTGCAGCCAGACGAGGCATTTCAGACAAATTTCACTTTACGGGTTTTCTAAAAGGAAATCAAGTTTACGAACTATTGAAATCCAGCGACGTCTACATCATGCCGTCTGTATCCGAACCCTTCGGCATTTCGCCCCTGGAAGCCATGCAGGTCGGCGTGCCAACCATCATTTCCAAGCAGTCCGGATGTGCTGAAATCCTCGACAATGCCATCAAGGTGGACTATTGGGACATTGAAGCCATGTCTGATGCCATTTATTCCATTATCAGCTACCCGGCCATGTACCAATTCCTTAAAACGGAAGGTAAAACCGAAGTCGATGAGATAAAATGGGAATATGCCGGCAAAAAAGTCCGGAAGATTTACAATCGGGTTTGTGGTCGTTAATTGCTGAAAGAAAAATTATAACCTTATTACATATGAAGACTATTTGCTTCTATTTTCAGATTCACCAACCGTTCAGGCTCAAACGCTACCGGTTTTTCGATATTGGTGCAGATCATTACTATTACGACGATTTCAACAACGAAAGCATACTTCAGAGAGTAGCTGCGAATTCTTTCCTGCCTGCCAATCAAATCATTCTGGATATGATTGAGGCCAACAAGGGTAAATTCAAGGTCGCATTCTCCATTTCCGGTGTGGCTCTTGACCAATTGGAAATGCATGCACCTGAAGTCATTGACAGTTTTCGGAAACTCGCCAAAACCAATTGTGTGGAATTTCTGTCCGAAACCTATGCACACTCCCTTTGCAGCCTCAATGATCCGGACGAATTCAGGACACAGGTAGAATTGCACAGCAAACGCATTGAAAGCCTATTTGGTAAAAAGCCAAAAGCATTCAGAAATACGGAGTTGATTTATTCGGATGAACTGGGCAGTATGCTTGCAGATATGGGTTATAAAACCATTATGACAGAAGGTGCCAAGCAAATTCTGGGTTGGAAAAGTCCCAATTTTGTCTATCAGTGCGCCACAAATTCCAGTGTCAAATTATTACTTAAAAACAGCAAACTAAGCGATGATATTACTTTCCGGTTTTCGGATCATCACTGGAATGAATATCCCTTGACAGCAGACAAGTTCATTGACTGGATTGATCAGATTCCTGAAAACGAACCGTTGGTGAACCTTTTCATGAATTATGAAACTTTTGGAAATCTTCAATCCAAAGAAAGCGGCATTTTTGAATTCCTGAAAGCACTGCCGTATTTTGCGGCGCAAAAAGGGATTACATTCTCTACGCCCTCAGAAGCTGCATCCAAACTAAAGCCGGTTGAACCACTTTCTGTCCCTTACCCCATCTCATGGGCAGACGAAGAGCGCGACGTTAGTGCGTGGCTTGGAAACACGCTTCAGAACGACGCTTTCAAGAAGATCTACAGCATTGGTGAACGGGTGCGTATGATTAAAGACAGACGCATCCAACAGGACTGGCTCTACCTGCAATCCAGCGACCACTTTTTCTATATGAGCACCAAACGTGCATCCGACGGCGCAGTGCACCAGCATTTCAGTCCGTACGAATCTCCTTACGAAGCTTTCACCAATTATATGAATGTGTTGAGTGATTTCATGGGCAGGGTTCGGGCACAATTTCCTTCTACTGTGGATGATGAGGAGTTGAATTCGTTGCTGACGACTATACAGAATCAGGAAAAGGCTATTGAAAAGCTGGAAGAAGAAAATAAGGCGTTGAAGGCGAAAAAGGTGAAGGCGGAAAATAAGTGATTATAGGGCAATCTCTTATTGCTTTCTATGAGCAGCGCTCCTATCCGATCTTTGTAAACACAAAAGGTTGCCCTTTTGAGACAACCTTTTTAAGTATATAAGAAAAAGTTTTACTTTACTTCGATTTCGTATAAATCACCTCCAACTTCATCGGTTGATGCGGATGATTCCAGGCTTTTAATTTGACAGCAGCCGGGGTTATGACATGATCCACACGGACGTTATCACCATCCGAATTCTGAACAATGTTGACAGGTATCAGAAGCATATCGGTAAAAGGCTTGAAGTCCTGAAGAGCTATAGAGCCAATTGTGCCGTCCATCTTATGAATCATGGCCTGAGCATAAATGGATAAATCAAAAACATACTGCTGATCATCCGAATCATAATTGGCGACAAACGAATGGATGCCATCGTTCAATTCGTAATTCTGAAAGAAATCCTGTGCATCGGCCTTGTTTAGAAGCAATAAGGATGAAGGTGGATTCATGGCATACTTACCATCCTCGTCCAATTGGGCAGCTGATACAGTTAAACGTAGTCCGCTGACTTTTTTTCCGGAAAGCATACCGGTATCTTTCATAAAAATATCTTTGGGAATGGTCACTTCTGTGAACATGCCGGCAGGTGCAAAGATATAATCAAGGCTGTCTGTAGGTGATTGATTTGCGTAATAGGATAAATCCGGATGCTCCACCCTGTTTATCTGTTTCACTTCCTTGTTGATGGGAAAATAAGCACCGCCTAACACTAATGTATCTTGTAAACCGTTGTTCTTATTATTCAACCAAGTTTTAAAACAAAGCTCAATTTCAGCATTGGTAGCGTACAGAATACTTCCATTTCCATAATCGGTGGTCACGTAGATTCCATTGAAATAGTTCTGAAATGACTGAGGGTCCTTAAAGTATTCCGGGTGTAACCGGGAATCAACCAGGAATCGCTGGGCAAATTCGTTGTTAACTGGTATTTTCACATACGGTGAGTATGAGTCAAGTTCT
>Ga0209512_1000182_pt1 | contig 131017 bp, 121 predicted proteins | sample frozenSSSSmetaG_FD_184142 | JGI IMG/M metagenome (GOLD analysis project Ga0209512, IMG submission 184142) | Glacier valley bacterial and archeal communities from Borup Fiord, Nunavut, Canada, to study Microbial Dark Matter (Phase II) -... | ecosystem: Environmental > Aquatic > Freshwater > Ice...
TAGAATAGCTTTGATGTATTTTTCCATTTGGTTATGATGCAGAAATTATGGTTTATCGTTAATTGGATGTCTGAAGAATATGACTCCAAATGCAAACCCAAAAAGAATATAAATGATTCCTATTACCCAAATTGTAAATTGGAGTTCTGGATTAGAAATAAGTCCTTTTAGCAAGGCCAATCCGGCAATCATGAAATGACTTAGATTGGCGATGGCGACAGGTCGATTATAAATACCACCAATTGGTCTTCCTTTATTCATCCAGTTGAGCATCCCAAAACCGAAATACAGTGCTCCAAGTAGTTGAAGTAAAAATACGATGATTTGATTCGGATTAAGATTGAGAGAGCCCAAAATCAAATCAGGGGAAAAGGTGAGGGTTATTCCTGCTGAGAACATGAATATTGCACTCAAAGTCATGATAAGCTTGGTGTTCATTCAAGGCATTTTTGGTGAATTTGCTCTGAAATTAGGAAGTTTTGGGCGCCCGCACGAAGGTTCTCAACTTTTCTTTGTCAAAAAGCAAGTCAATGATTTTTAAAAAAAAAATAAGAGTGCGACGTAGGTCACACTCTTTAATACTTAGACGTTTTTGGATTGATCCACACGGAAAGAAATCTTGCAGACACATCCATAAGAACTGACTTTGCCGTCTTTTACATGCGCTTTGATATCTTTTACATAAACTGAATCAATGTTGTGTACAGTCTTCGATACTTCAGTTACTGCATTCTGAATAGCTTCTTCAATACTGTTTTCTGAAGAGGAAATAACCTCTAATACTTTTACTATTCCCATGGTAGTTTTGGTTTTTGTTATAATTAGGATTAAGACTAATTTTTATACAAGTGCCATGCTAACAGTAAGTGAGTCCTACTATTGGGGAAAATGTGATAGCATTTTAGAATTTCGATTATCTATCCCTTAGCTGATTTAATCCTGTCTTTTGATCAAGTTTGTGGACAGGATCAAAATGTCGCTTTTAGGTCTATCTCGATTATTGGTTTCCACTGCAGCAATTTTATCAACTACATCCATTCCAGAAACCACCTCTCCAAAAACCGTATAGTTTTGATCCAAATGAGCTGCTCCACCAACGGTCTTATATGCTTCGCTATGTGCTTCAGGATAGTGATATGGATTCATTCCGTTTTGCTCGATTTCAGCTAAGGAGTCCAGTTCAGCTTTTAGCTGTTTAGCGGCCTCTCCGCCTCTGGAATCTCTATTTCCAATCAATTCCTGATACTTCGCAAAGGTGGATTTATGGGTAGGATCATTAATGACCCGATTGTATGCAAGCATTTTATTGATGCGATTTTCTGCAATATCTAATGTGCTATCAGTATAGGTTCGACCTTGTACAATATAGAATTGAATGAAGCTGCCTTTTCGCTCAGGATTCACGTCGTCGCCTTCTCGCGCTGCACCAAGTACACCTCTTTTATGGTAATGGATGGAGTTGATCTCAGCCGGAACTGTTTCAGATAGATTCAATAAATTCTTCTTTTTCTGGAAAGCATCTTCGTCAAATCTCTCACCAGCTTGAATCATGAATTTTTCAATCACCCGATGAAAAAGAATACTGTCGTACATCCCCTCTTTCACCAAGCTGAGGAAATTATTGCGACTTAAGGGGGTGTCATCATATAAGCGAAGGACAATCGTTCCTTCTGTGGTAACTAACTCTATGTCTTTCTTCAAATCCTTTTTGCTGACCTTAGATTTGCTCAATGAATCACAACTGGCAAGTAAAAGCAGTAAGGAAAAAGCGAGTAGATTTATCTTCATGAAGTTTTATTTTGTGTGGAAATTACTGAATTGTGAGCTGTGTGAAAAATTTTTTCTTAGCACAAAGATTACGACATGACTGGTTCAAGTCTCCAGACTTGGACCTACAGCTATTGCAGTCTCTTGACAGTAGCTTATTCTTTACTAGAGTTGGACAGGCTGAGCGAGGGTGTAGTTCTAATCCTTTATTGTTTTTTCTCCAGGCTCTTTTCCTTAAATTCCTTTCTCAATTAAGATTTGCCATGACCCTAGAATATTACCGCGATTACTGCCTTGCTAAGCCTGGAGTGACCGAAGACACGCCTTTTGATCAGGATGCCCTTTGCTTTCGAGTGGGCAATAAGATATTTTCGATCTGCTCCATTTCAGCGTTTCAATACATCAATCTGAAGTGTGATCCTGAGCGTGCGGTAGAGTTACGCGAGCAGTACGATGGGATTACTCCTGGTTTTCACATGAACAAGCAGCAGTGGAATTCGGTGAGTACGACGGGAAATGTGCCTGATCGATTGATTTTGGAATTGGCGGATCATTCTTACGAGCTTATCTTTGGCAGCTTGACCAAAAAACTGCAAGCTGAAATCCGCCCATGAGTTATTTTTCCATTACGAATGTTTCTAAATCTTACGATACCCAACTTGCACTTCATCCCTTTTCTTTAGAGCTGAAGCAGGGAGAATTCCTTGCGATCGTTGGAGAAAGTGGTTCGGGCAAAAGCACACTGCTTAGGATTATGGCAGGATTGGAGGTTCAGGATTCTGGAGATGTGATGTTGGAGGGAAACCCCATTTTGAATCCCAATCAGAAGATAGTGTCTGGCTACGATGAGATAAAGCTGATTCATCAGAATTTCCATCTATATCCTAATTCTACGGTGGAGGAGAATCTTTCGAGGCCTTTGCTGCACTATGAACGAGAATATGCCAAAAATAGGGTGGAGGATCTGTTGAGATTGTTAGGGCTTACAGATTTTCGAGATCGCTATCCTCATCAGCTTTCCGGTGGGCAAAAGCAAAAAGTGGCTATTGGAAAAGCATTAAGTGTGGAGCCAGAAATAGTATTGCTGGATGAGCCATTTAGCTCATTGGACAGCATACAGACTCATCAGTTGATTTCTGAGATGAAGACTACTTTTCGGGAAATGGGTACTACCGTAATTTTTGTGACGCATGATCTCGATGATGCGCTTCGGTTGACAGATAACTTGATCATTCTTCAAAAGGGCAAAGTGGCACAAAAGGGGACTTCAAGGCAACTCTGTGAGAAACCGAAAACAAAATATGTTGCCCAGTTATTTAGCCCAATCAATAAACTTCCCGATACCAAAAATATCTATGTCAGACCAGCGGATGTAAAGCTGAGAACAAAAGGCGGGGTATTGGCGCATGTGACAGATTCACGCTTTTTGGTGCACTACAATTCTCTTCAGGTGCAACTCAAAGAGAGTGGCATCACTTGGGAGGTAGATGATCCTCAGAGAAAATACGCGGAAGGAGACCGCGTTTATTTGAGTTGGGATGATACCAAAGTAATGAGTCTTTGAGCATTTTATATTTTTTCAAATGCCTAAAAAAAGACATATACCACTCACTATTCTTTATGAGATCAAACTAGCGATCAGTCAGGCGAAATTGTGGCTGTGGATCAAATTAGGTTTGGTGAAATCTCTGTTGATCATTCCTTTTGAGGGGTTTGGCAATGAGAAGGAAATCTTTTTAGTAGGTAGAGTGATTCGCGATAATAGAGTAGGAGCATCACATCCTGAGGATAGCGTCTGGCAGAATATCAGTAAAATGCGCAGGAGATTTATGAGCGTGGTCATTCCTGAAGTGGAGTTGAAGGCTGAGTTTCAAGGAGAGGAGTACTTCACAAAGACAGACGAGGAAGGCTATTTTGAGTTTAAAATTCAGCCGACAAAATCCTTACAATTTTCTTCACGCTGGCAGCAGATAGAGTTGACCTTGATGGATCAGGTGATCAGAAATCAGGGAGAGATCAGATCTTGCGGAGATGTTTTTCTACCAGTGGGAAACATTGACTATGGCATTATCTCAGATGTGGATGACACGATTATTCCTACTGGAGCGATGCGAATGACAGAAATGCTGAAGACCACTTTCGCCAAAAATGCTCACACCAGAGTTCCCTTTCCCGGTGTTTCGGCTTTTTATAAGGCCTTGCAAAAAGGTGTGGATGGTATTGAGAGTAATCCGTTTTTTTACGTTTCCAGCAGCCCGTGGAATTTGTATGATTTTCTCCATGAGCTCCTGCAGATTCATCATATCCCCAAAGGGCCATTGATGCTGCGGGATATTGGGCTGTCTAGGACTGAGCTTATCTCAGGAAGTCACTCGGAGCATAAACTGGAGCAAATCCGGCATATTTTATCCACTTATACTCAGCTTCCTTTTATGTTGATCGGCGATAGCGGGCAAGAGGATCCGACTATTTATTTACAAGTAGTGCGCGAGTTCCCCGGAAGGATAATGATGATTTTTATACGTGATGTGCATTCTTCTAAGCATGCTTCGGTGAAGAAAATTAGTGAAGAATTGAAGGTACTGGGAGTAGAAATGTTACTTGTGAAAAACACGGTAGAAGCTTCTCAATATGCTCTTGCCAAAGGTTGGATTTTGGAAGAGGATATGGATGAAATTGCGCAGGAGAAAGTTAAAAATGAAGCTGAAAATGATGAGGACTAAATCTTATTCTTTCAACGAAAGTATATAACTCACCATTGCTTTGGCATCTTCTGTCTTCAAGTCAGGATGAGGAGACATGACTGGACTTCCCCAAGATCCAGTGCCTCCCGAAATCACTTTTCGTGCAAGTAGGTCTACATAAACTTCTTTGATAGGGTATCGCTTGGCAATGTCCTGGAATGCTGGCCCTTTCGCTCTTTTATCCGACTTATGACAGGTTGCACAGTCAGAGTAAGCAATCAGAACCTCGCCTCTTTTGATAATTTCCAGATCTAAATCCTCGTCCTCACCTTCAATAGCTCGTATGTAGGCTCGCTCTTTTTCCTCAGAAGAGTCAATACTCTCCTCAGCAGATTTCTGAGAGCAAGCTGCAAGTAGGACTAAAAAGAAGATCAGATTCCTTTTCAAATCGGGATATTATAAAGGGGTGAAAAAACAAAGAGGTAAGAAGTTAAACCTCTTACCTCTTACAATACTTATTATTTACAAATGACTATTCTTCGTCATGAGCTCCGTGCGCACCATGAACGTGGCCATGTGCAAGCTCATCTTTTGTCGCCTCTCGGACTTCTTCGATATTTCCTTCAAAATGTAAGTCAAATCCTACCAATGGATGATTGAAATCCAAGAGAACTTCTTCGCCCATGTCTTTCAGGATTTTTGCCTGCATAGGATAACCATCTTCGTCCATCAGTGGAAGAAAGTTGCCTTCTTGTAGCATCTCAGGATTGAAACCATTTTCTCCTGAAAACTGTGACTTCGGCAAGTTAACGATCAGTTCCTCATCGATCTCACCGTATGCTTCTACCACTGGAATCACGAAGGAAAAGTCATCGCCTTGCTCTTTTCCCAAAAGCAATTCTTCGAATTTTTGAGGTAGATCACTCGCTCCAAAAAGGAAGTAAAAAGGGTCTTCCGTATCCCGTACTTCTACGCTGAAAGGAGCTGATTCTATTTCATCTGCCTCTTTGCTTACTTTGAGTTCGTAGGTAAGTCCGACGACTGTGTTTTCTGCTATTTTCATGTTCCTAATTTATGATTCTTTGTAATGTTCTGAGATGAAAGCTTAACTCTCAGTGCTTTTGCTTGTCTGGTTATTTTCTTTTACAGTGAAGAAGACTCCTGCAATCAGAGACAAAATGATCAAGTACTGAAATATGATCATTGGTGTTTTCGTGGCTGTGTAGCTTTTTGGTTCAAATTTGAAAACAATCTCATGAGTTCCTGCTGGCACTATTAACCCACGAAGTAGGTAATCGGTTCGGAGAATCTCAGCTTCGTTCCCATCTATTGTCGCTGTCCATCCCACAGGGTAATATATTTCTGAGAAAACTACCAAGCCTTCAGCATCCATTTCTGCCTGGTATTTCAATTCATTTGGAGCATAGGAGGTATGGGTGATTTGACCAGATCCAGCTTTTATCTCACCGAATTCGGCTGCATTCACAGTAGCCTGAGCTTTGGTGTTTATTCTGCCTAGTTCATCCATTTCTTCTTGATTTGTCTGAACAGAGACTATCTGTGAAGGAACCCAAGCTGGGCCATTGGCTTCTGGGTTTTCAAACACTGAATTTGCAGCTGTTCCAGCAATGACATACTTGGTGTTCATCATATTGATTGTCTGAATACCGGCAAAGTCAAATTCACCTTCCTGAGCTTTTTTCACAAAACCATTCAGCTCAAAGTTTAAGCGATTGTCCAGTAAATCCTGATACCTACGCATTTTGGCGCCATGATACCCGCCAAGACTATGGAATCTATAAGGAGATTTGCCTGTGGAGGTTAGTCCTTCTGTGAGATCTAAAACTCTGAAATAAGAATCGTCTTTGGCGATTTCCTGATCGGCAGGAGTTTCTGCAAAGTATGCTTTGGTAGGATTTTCTTGAAATGAATTATCATTCAAGTAATGCTTATTGACCGTCCAAAGGTCAATCGTAACCAAGGCGAAAATTCCAAGGCCTAGAAGGATATCAGAGATTTTGCCCTTCATAGCAAAGTAGATCAGGGCGAAAGCTGCTGCAACTAGCGCCAAACTTCTCCAGGCACTTGCTGAAAGCATAGACTTACGGTCCTGTCTCAAGGAATCGATCAACCAATCTGGCAAACCAGCATCAGCTGCTCCTTCAAATCTGAAGACTCCAGCGCCAAGGGCAAGTAGAAGTAGAAGTCCTCCAACTGCAGCTCCAGCGATATACAATGGTTTGAAATCTTTATTGCGGTACAGTCTTTCCAGTGAAATAGCAGCCAAAGCAGGAATAGCAAAGAGCGTCATTCCTAGTGCCATGGAAACCGCTCTGAATTTATTGTAACCTGGAAGTATGTCGAACAGCAGGTAGTTAAACCAACTCAGATTTTTTCCCCAGGAAAGTAATAGTGATAGAATTATAATCGCTCCAAAGGTGTATAGACTTTCTTTTGGCGCAGCCCAAATTCCTATAAATGCGAGGAAAACCAAGATCGCCCCACCGTAAATCGGGCCGCCTGTAAAGGGCTGATCTCCCCAATAAGTTGGCGCGCCAGCAAGGAAACCGTTGATTTGTGCTGGATCAAGTCCATTGCTTCGCAAAGCTTTTTCAGACGCGGTGTTTTTGCCAAGAGGAGTGCTACTGCCGCCTCCATAGAAGTTTGGAACTAATAAGGTTAGGGTTTCGAGTTTTCCATTTGACCAAGAGAAGGCATAATCTCTATCCAAACCAGCGGATGCTGATTCTAAAGTAGCTTGGCCGCGAGTAGAGTAAGGAGTGTATTCAAGAGCAGTAGTTAATCTGCCTATATTTCCGCCAACAGCCAAAATTGCTCCTAAAACTAGGAAACCGATAGTTTTGCCGATTTGTGCAAAACCCTCTTTTTTCCAGTCAAAGACAAGCCTCACGATGACGTAGATCACCGAAATGATCAAGGTATAATAGGTGATCTGAATGTGGTTGAACTTTAATTGGAGCAAAAGTCCCAGTGCCATGACTGCTGCTCCGAGCAAACGTTTCTTTTCGAAAGCCAAGTGAATGCCGAGCAGAATTACCGGGATCAGGTTGATTGCCCAGATTTTGGCATTATGACCCGCTGCGAGACTGAGGAGATTGTATGAACTCAAGGCAAATGCAACACTGGCAATGATGGCAAAAGCTGGCCTGACTCCGAAAGTCAGCATCAGCACATACATGGCAACCATCCCGAGGAAAAGGCTGTTTACCGGATGGGGAAGGCCTAATGTGATGATTGAAAGCAGCGAAGTGGTGATGTCACCGGCAAATTCCAAGCTGACAAAATAGGCTGGCATTCCGCCGAAAACGCTATTTGTCCAAAGTGCTTCTTCACCGGTAGCTTCACGGTAATCCAGAGCTTCAGTGGCAGAACCTTCCCACTTTAAGATATCACCCTGCATGATCACTTGATCTTGAAGCACTACAGGAGCGAAATAAACCACTACAATAGCATAGAAAATGGCGATTCCCACCAAATGGGGAAGTACGTCTCTTTTGAAATTCAACTGCATGAAAAGAATTTTTCTTTGGAAAATGGATGCTGACGCAAATTAAGGATTTATAGGCAAATCCCATCTACAAAAATAGGTAGTCTCTGGCTGGAATAGATGCGAGACTCCTTTCTATCACTGATGAAAATCATTACTTTTGCACCAAATAGCCACAATAAAGGAATGTTTGATAATCTTAGCCTAAAACTAGACCGGGCCTTCAAAACACTGAAGGGAACCGGGACAATCACCGAAATAAACGTCGCAACGACCGTCAAAGAGATCAGAAGAGCTTTGATCGATGCCGATGTTAACTATAAAGTTGCCAAAGAAGTCACGGATACTATCAAGACGGAAGCGCTAGGTAGAGATGTGTTGATTTCTGTTTCTCCAGGTCAATTACTGATCAAAATCACCCAAGAAGAGCTTACTAAGCTCATGGGGGGTAAAAAGGAGGATATCAAAATCTCCGGTGATCCGGCGGTTATCTTGATCTCAGGTCTTCAGGGTTCTGGTAAAACCACGTTCACTGGTAAGCTTGGTGCGCACTTGAAGAAGCAAGGTCGTCAGGTATTGTTGGTAGCTTGTGATATCTACCGTCCAGCGGCGATTGATCAGCTGAAAGTATTGGGTGAGCAGATCGGCGTAGAGGTCTATGCTGAGCCTGAGAACAAGAATGCACTAGAAATCGCGACCAATGCGATTGCCTATGCAAAGAAAACTGGTAAGAAAACCGTTGTAGTCGATACAGCTGGTCGTCTGGCAGTGGATGATGTGATGATGAAGGAGATTGAGGCGTTGAAAAAAGCCTTGAATCCATCCGAAACACTTTTTGTAGTCGATTCCATGACTGGTCAGGATGCGGTGAATACTGCGAAGACCTTCGACGAGCGTTTGAATTTCGACGGAGTCGTATTGACCAAACTTGATGGTGATACACGAGGTGGAGCTGCGATTTCCATTCGCCACGTAGTTAATAAGCCTATTAAGTTTATTTCTACTGGTGAGAAAATGGAAGATCTGGATGTGTTCCACCCAGATCGTATGGCTCAGCGAATCCTAGGAATGGGTGATGTGATTTCCTTGGTGGAAAGAGCACAGCAGTCCTTTGACGAAGATGAAGCTAAGCGTATCAATTCGAAGATCCGTACCAATAATTTCAACTTTGATGATTTCCTTTCTCAGCTAGAGCAGGTGAAGAAAATGGGTAACATCAAGGATTTGCTAGGCATGATTCCTGGTATGGGCAAAGCCATGAAAGGAATGGATATCGACGATGATTCATTCAAACCAATCGAAGCGATCATCAGATCCATGACTCCAGCAGAGCGGGAGCATCCAGATTTGATTGATGGAAATAGAAGAAAGAGGCTTGCTGCCGGATCTGGCCGAACTATCGTGGAGGTGAACAACCTCATGAAACAGTTTGCGGATATGCGCAAGATGATGAAGCAGATGAACAAAATGGGCGGTGCCAAAGCCGCCATGGGCAAGATGCTGCCTCCAGGTATGGGAGGAAGAAGATAAGAAATTGAAACCCGGTCGAGAGATCGGGTTTTTTTATGGCCATTAACCGCAGTGGTCGCTGATTTTTCGCAGAGAGCGCAGTTGTCCTGCTTCTCCAGAAGCTGGACTTAATTAGTTATTTTCAACTAATTTTTAAAATATGGGGCCTAAATAGTAGCGTTTGGAAGTTCGTTGACGTAAAGTTTAAGATTTAGATTTTATTCTATCAGCCAAAACTTTAATTTCACACAAAATCAATTCTCAGATGAAAACAAAACTACTTCCTTTGTTCGCCCTGTTCATTATTCTTTTTGGCTGTAAAGACAATGACGAGGTATCTCCCAATGCTATAACTGAAGGTAAGTATAAGTATAGCTCTGAAGGGAATATGTCATGGATTGATAAAACTTTCAATTTTGTGGACGTGATGGAGTTTAAGTCCGATGGTACTGTGACTGGAGAGAGCTACACCACTGACTTAGGATCGGATAAAATTTTAGGTTATAGAGGTTATTTTTCGGGTTCCTATATGGTCATTGAAGGTAAAGTCACTATCGCCTATAGTAAGTCATATCACATGGGAGTGGAAGATGTCAACTATATACCGAAGGAGGAATTGATCCAATCACAAGAGGAAGGTTATACAAGTGATTATGTTAATTCAGAAGATTATTCCCAACTTTCTTTTATATGCCCACCGAATGCTTATTGTACTTTTTTACCGGTTTATGTAAAGGTCAATTAATACGGATAATACTAATAAAAAAGGCTGTTTTCTGATTGGAAAACAGCCTTTTTTGGTTTAGATAAATCAATTCATCCACTTACTCATGAACTCCAAGAATGCTTCCTTGTAGTTGTCACTTACGCTGATGTGATTTTTTCGATTTGGATTAAGTTTTTAGCGCTTGAATCTTTTGGCCCAACTCATCAAAGCTTCGTAAACCAGAAGCAGGGAAAACATAGTCCATATTTTTTACGTGTAAAATTATTATATTTGTACGTATAAATGATTTCGCCATGGATACTAAACTCACATTAAAGCTTGATCAGGAAGTAATTGAAAAAGCTAAATTATTTGCATCTGAGAGGAAGTTGAGCTTGTCTCGATTGATTGAGAATTACCTTAATTCTTTGACTTCAAATCAACCTACGGGTGAGCTGGAAATTTCTCCTTTTGTGAAAAGTCTTTCTTCAGGAGTTGAAATACCTGCCGACTATGACTATAAAAAGGATCGTGCTGATTATTTGGATCGCAAATACAGATGAGGAGGGTTTTCTTAGACACGAATGTCATTTTGGACCTGCTAGGAGAAAGAGTCCCTTTTTATGATGCAATAGCCAAGGTTGTGACGTTAGCAGATAACAAGAAAATCAGGTTGGTTGTTTCCCCGCTTTCGTTTACAACAGTAGCTTACGTTTTAAGCAAATTTGAAAGCTCAGGGTTAGTTTTAAAGAAGCTTCGGATGTTTAAAATTCTCTGCGAGGTATGTCCTGTTGATGAAGAAACAATTGACAAAGGATTGAACTCAGATTTTAAAGATTTCGAAGACGCCGTTCAGTATTTTACAGCATTGCAAGCAAATTGCTCAGTCATCATTACTAGAAATGGGAAAGATTTTAAGAATTCTACCTTGCCAGTGATGACAGCGGAGGAGTATTTAAGCAGTATTGCTTAAAACACTCAATTCATCCACTTACTCATAAACTCCAAGAATGCTTCCTTGTAGTTGTCACTTACGCTGATGTGATTTTTTTCGATTTGGATAACGTTTTTTGATACCGAGTCAATGTGATCCAACGCCACTATATATGAGCGATGAACTCTCATGAATTTGTCAGCTGGAAGCAATTCCTCCATGCTTTTCAAACTAGTCAGGGAGAGTATCGGGTTTGGCTTTGAGAGCAAATGTACTTTTACATAGTCTTTGTATGCTTCGACGTATGCAATATCCTTGAGCATTACTTTGACCAGCTGATATTCTACTTTCAGAAAAATGTATTCGGGAGCAGCGGCATCTATAGTAGTGCCTTCAGATTTGGTTTGCTCTTGCTTCTCGAAGTAGGAAAAAGCTTTGGTCGCAGCATTTAGAAAATCCTCGTAGCTGTAAGGCTTTAGCAGATAATCGAGTGCTTCGACTTTGTATCCTTCGATGGCAAACTGATGATAGGCTGTCGCAAAGATGATTCGGGTTTTATCTGAATTTTTCTTTCCATCAAGCACTCTGGCTAGTTCCATCCCGGATAGATCCGGCATCTGAATATCCATAAAAGCAAGTTGCACCTCATTCTGATTGATAAAGCCTAAGGCTTCAATGGCATTTGAAAACCTGCCAATCAGGTTTAGAAAAGAGGTTTGCTCGATGAACTTGCTAAGCAGTTCCAGTGCAAGTGGCTCATCATCTATTGCGACGCAGTTAAGTTTCATCTGTTTATGTTTTCTTTTTAATGGTCAGATGGAATCTCGCACGATGATTTATCACCTCTGTGTGTCGAATTCGACGTGCTCGATTTCATGTGTTTATTATTTGATTTTCAATGGCCACATGCCAGCCCGGCTTACGCCAGTCGGACGGGGAACTCGCAAATCTTTCCCGATAACAATCGAGACATCTCGTCCTGTGACACTTGAGTCATGCCTGTCTGACTCAGGCAGGCTCGATTTCATTCGAGATTGATTGTAAGATTTACCCAATACTCTTGTTTGGCTTCGTCTTTACCAAATTTCAGACGATGTTTATCTGGATAGAGCAGACTTAATCTTCTTTGAGTATTGACCAGTCCAATGCCATTTTCTTTGGCTTCCGGACTTTCAGCATGCACAGGGAAAATATGATTTCGAGTTTCGAAAAACACAGTATTACCCATGACTTCAAGTTTAATCATAATCTCACTTTGCTGCTGGCTACTCACACCATGTTTGAACGTGTTTTCCATAAAGGGGAGTAGAAGCATTGGAGCGATTACCAGGTCATCTTTTGGTTCATGTATGGAGATGTTAAGGGTTACTTTTTCAGTAAGCCTCATTTTCATCAATTCTATATAATCGTTTATAAAGCTGACTTCCCGGCTGAGCAATGTTTCATTTTTCTGATTTTCATATAATACGTAACGCATCATTCTTGAGAGTTTCAAAAGAGCTTCCTGCGCCTTTTTTACATCCAGATTGGTTAATGCATAGATATTATTAAGTGTGTTGAAAAAGAAGTGTGGGTTGATCTGAGCTTTCAGGTAGGAAAGTTCAGTGTTGATCCGCTGCTGGTCCAATTCTCTTCGAAGTGCTTCATCCTTTTGCCATTTCTGCACTGATGCCACAGAAGTACTGATTCCTATGGTCAACAGATAAAGCATAATATTGAAAACATCTCCCGATGATCTACGTGGTTTCGGCACGTATGGCTCATCTGGATTGAAAGCTCTATGCATCAATTCCTGAAGATTCAGGAAATTTTCAGCGTAGATAAGCACACCTACAAAAAGCACCGCAACTAGAGTAACCGTCAATAGATATACTGCATGCTTCCCTTCAAGTAGCACCTTGGGTACAAACCAGAGCATATTAACATAGAATATACCAATGAGAAGTACCGCCATGAATATTTGCCTAATCCAAAACTCTACAGGGATGTCAACTCGCCATGAAAGTGGGGTGAGTAGCAATAGTACAGTGCTTAGCATAGTCCAGCCTAGAATGTGGACTAGTATAGATACTCTCCTCTTGGGACTTAGATTGATCATAAAATCTGATTTTCAGTATCCAAACTAACGTAAAGGTAGGCTGTATATAAAATGAAATCTGCGAATAAGGCTGATTTGACTACCAATAGTGTATATGAGCTGATAAAGTGACTCATGGGTGAATATATCAGTTTTATCTGTTGAAAGTGGGTGTTTGTCGATGAAACCACCGCTTCCGTCTATTACCGGAAAATGTGCGAAACAAACCCTGTTGTTTTGGGGTATCAACTAGCACGAGGTCCAGGAATTGAAATTAATAGGTGATTTAGAAAGGGGCTTCAGAAAAACAAGATTCAACTTTCAATCACCAGACTTATAGAGCAACTATCTACTACAAATGAAACAATTATTAAACATTATCGCAGTTTTTCTTCTGTTCAGCACAAGTGGCGTCATGGCCCAGCAGACAACAGGTAAAGTAACTACTCCTTCTAAAATCGTTGGTGTTGCCAAGGATGTAAAAACAGGAGAGCCAGTAGCCTATGCTACAGCCGCACTTTATGTAGCGGGAAGTGATACCAATGTCGCTGGCGGTGTCGCTGACGGTGAAGGTAAATTCTTTATCACTGGAATGACCCCAGGATCTTATGACTTGAAGATTAGCTTTTTGGGTTTTGAAACAAAAACAGTGAAAGATATTCAGGTAGTCTCTAAGACAGGTGATGTTAATATTGGAGATATTCAAATGACAGACGAAGGCCTAGCACTTGAAGAAGTGACGGTACAAGGTCAGCGTGACTTGATCGAAGAGCGTGTGGATCGTACGATCTACAAAGCTGAAAATGATAAAACTACTGCAGGTGGTGATGGTACAGACGTACTAAGAAGAGTGCCTATGCTTTCTGTGGATTTGGACGGTAACGTTTCCATGAGAGGAAGCAGTAATATCAGAGTATTGATAGATGGTAGACCATCCGCTATAGCTGCAAGTAGCATTACTGATGCCTTGAAGCAAATCCCCGCTGACGAAATAAAGGAAGTGGAAGTAATTACTTCTCCTTCTGCAAAATTTGATGCTGAGGGCACTTCCGGAGTTATTAACATTATTACTAAGAAGAACAACCTGCAAGGAATGTCTGCTAACATACGTACTGGTGTTGGTATAAGAGGCTCTGATTTGGGACTAAATCTAAGTGCTAAAAAAGGCAAATTTGGTTTTACCCTAGGCGGACATGGTAGATCTGGCTACAACATCAATGGTACATTCGAAAACCAGCAAGTAATCACGAATCCAGACAATTCTATTTCTAAAGTTATTCAGTCAGCAGATACTAAGAGTAATCAGCTTTTCGGAAGATATAATTTCGGAGTAGATTATGAGATTGATAAATATAACTTCCTGACAGGTGCTGTAAACTTTGGTATCAGAAATAGAAATAGCAGTCAAAATGACTTCCTTACGCAGAATTTCCTTGATGGAAACTTGGTAAGAAATGCACTGAGAGAGACAGACACAAAAGACAACTCAAACTCTATAGATGTTAGCTTAAACTATACCAAAACCTTCGAGAAAAAGGGTAAGGATATATCATTGCTGACTTTGTATAGCCGTAATAACGGAGAAAATTCTTTTGTAAATACACTTTTCGAAGAAGACTTATCTACTGTCAATTCAAGATTGAAGAATGACAATCCAAGCAGAAATGAAGAGTTTACAGTTCAGCTTGACTTTGTAGAACCACTTGGGGAAAAAGGCAAATCAATATTAGAATATGGTGCTAAAAACATCTTAAGAAAAGCGTATTCTGACTTCGCTTACTTCCAAGCTGATGGTGCAGATGGAGCATATGTAGAAAATCCGAATCCAAGCTTAAGCAATGCTTTCAGCTACGATCAAAATGTAACTGCAGGATATTTGTCCTATACAGCGACTTTGTTTAAGAATTACACGATCAAACCGGGAATCAGATATGAGTACACTACGATCAGTGCAGATTTCAAAACAGAAACGACTACTACTAAAATACCTTCTTACGGCACCTTTGTTCCAAGTTTGAATTTGAGTAGAAGCCTATCTAATGGCAACATGATTAAGGCGGCTTATAACAGAAGAATTTCTCGTCCTTCGCTTAGATTTTTGAATCCAAATATTGATCAATCTAACCCACTTCAGGTTTCTCAGGGTAATCCAGAACTGGATCCAGAATTCACAGATAACTACGAGTTAGGCTATAGCACCTTCTTCAAGAATACAATGGTAAGTTTTACCGGTTTCTTTAGAAACACTACAGGTTCCATTCAGTCAGTAAGAACTATAGCAGAGGATGGGGTCATTTATACAGGATATGACAACATCGGTTATGAAAGAGCTTATGGTACTAACGTCTTCACCAATATCAGTATTAGCAATAAAGTCTCTTTGAATGCTAGTGTAGATGCTTACTACGCAAACCTTGGTAGCGAACTTAGCTCTGTTTCAAATAGCGGATTTGTAATCAGCGGAAGACTATTTGGTAACTATACGCTTCCTAATAACTGGCAGGTACAGGCATTCACTTTTGCAAGAGGACGTCAAGTTCAATTGCAAGGTTCTTCTGGAGGATTCTACATGTACGGACTTGGGCTTAATAAGCAGTTTGACGAAAAGAGAGGTACTATTGGCTTCGGAGCAGATAACTTCCTGACTAAGGAATTTAAAATGAAGAATGAAATCATCACTCCATCTATCGTTCAGAATAGCACGAATATCATGCGAAATATGAACTTCAAAATCAACTTTAGCTATAGAATCGGTAAGTTAAGCGTGGATCAGAAGCCTAGAAGAAAGAAATCAGTTAATAACGATGACTTGAAAGAAGGCGGAAGTGAAGGTGGTGGAGCTGAAATGACTCAGAATAAATAATATTAAACAAAGTAAATAGTAGATTGGGTTACAAGAGAAAACCCGTCCTCAATTGAGGACGGGCTTTTTTATGCTTAAAGCACTTAAGAGGCGAAGTCAAATGAATTAACCTCGCATGTTCATTTCGCATGTTCATTTAAAACCAAAAATCCCGACTTCAATGGATGAAGTCGGGATTTTCTATTGAGAAGAAAGAATACTATTTGTAGCAGACTTTCTTGATAGCATCTATTGTTCTCTTCACATTCGGTAAAGTAGCTTCTATATAAGTAGGAGAGTAGCTCAAAGGTATATCCATTGAATTCACACGAATTACCGGAGAGTCTAAGTAATCAAAAGCATAACGCTGGAAGTGATATGTCAATTCAGAAGAAATACCTGCGATTGGATTTGCTTCCTCTACGATCACTACACGATTGGTTTTCTTTATAGATTCCATGCAAGTAGCATAATCTATAGGTCGCACTGTACGGAGGTCAATGACTTCAGCTTCTATGCCTTCTTTTGCCATTTCTTCGGCAGCTTCTAAGGCGACTTTCATCATTTTACCGAAGGAAATCACAGTGACGTCTTTTCCTTTTCTCTTCACGTCAGCTACACCTATAGGAAGTAGATATTCTCCCTCAGGCACTTCACCTTTGTCAGAGTACATCACTTCGGACTCCATGAAAATGATTGGATCTGGGTCCCGGATGGCAGCTTTCATCAAGCCTTTTGCATCGTAAGGATTGGAAGGGACGATTACTTTAAGACCTGGCGTGTTAGCAAACCAGTTTTCAAAGTTGGAAGAGTGTGTTGCTCCTAATTGACCTGCATTACCTGTAGGGCCTCTGAAAACGACTGGCACACTGTAAGCTCCGCCTGACATGGCTAGCATCTTTGCAGCAGAGTTGATGATCTGATCTATAGCAACTAAAGAGAAGTTGAAAGTCATGAACTCGACGATAGGCTTAAGCCCATTCATCGCAGCGCCTACAGCAAGCCCAGAAAAACCGAGTTCGGCTATTGGCGTGTCATAGACACGGTCCGGACCGAATTCTTCAAGCATTCCTTGGGATACTTTGTAAGCTCCGTTGTATTCAGCAACTTCTTCGCCCATCAAAAAAACGTCTTTATCACGTCTCATTTCTTCGGACATTGCCTCTCTGAGGGCTTCACGAAACTGTATTTCTCTCATTAGTTTATGACAAAATTTTGGCTCGTAAAAATAGAAAGGAATTGGCCAAAACCAAAAATTAAGGGCGCTTTATCCCTAATTGATTACCCTAAATACACGGTTTTTGAATTAACGAACTCTAAAATCCCATATCTGCTCAGTTCTCTACCGAATCCTGATTTTTTCACACCACCAAAAGGTAGGTGCGGATTGGATGCCACCATCGAGTTGATAAAGACTGCGCCGCTTTCGATTTTGCCGGCTAAGTTCTCCGCTTTTTCTTTGTCCTCAGACCAGATAGAAGCGCCTAATCCAAATTCAGAATCGTTGGCAAGTGAAATTGCATCTTCCTCATTTTTCACTTTGAAAATAGTCGCAACGGGCCCAAAAAGCTCTTCATAATATGCTGGAGCCGAGGTCGGGATATCAGTTAATATTGCTGGTTGAAATAATGCCGAGCCTTCTTCTGGTTTATTTCCACCATAAAGTAAAGTGGCGCCAGCTTTTACGGATTTGTCTAGCTGATTGTGTAGCTCTTCCACCAAATCTGGCCTTGCCATACAGGCATAATCAGAGCCTTCGTCCATTGGATCTCCTAGTTTCAAATTTCTGAAATGCTCTACAAACAATGCGAGGAATTCTTCATAAACATCTTCCTCTATAATAAACCGCTTGGCTGCAATGCAGCTTTGGCCAAAGTTGATCATTCTAGCTTTTACGGCCGTTTCAGCTGCTTTCTTAATATCAGCATCTTTCAAAACAATGAAAGGATCACTGCCCCCTAGTTCCAGTAGGGATTTTTTGATATTTTTTCCAGCAGCCGCAGCAACTGAAGCGCCTGCTTTTTCGCTACCCGTTAAGGTGACTGCTTTAATTCTGTCGTCCTCAATTAGGGATGTGGTTGTTTTGGAATCAATGAGGAGGCTTTGGAAAGTTCCTGTGGGGAATCCTGCGAGAGTAAATACCTCTTCAATCGCCAATGAACATTGAGGGACATTAGAAGCATGTTTTAGTACGCCTACATTTCCGGCCATCAAAGTAGGTGCAGCAAAGCGGAAGACCTGCCAGAATGGGAAATTCCAAGGCATCACGGCTAAGATAATTCCTAGTGGCTGATGGATGACTTTTGCTTTTTTACCATCAGGTAAATCAATTGCTTCAGCTTGGAGGAATTCAGAGGCATTCTCAGCATAATACTCACAAGCCCAAGCGCACTTATCTACTTCCGAAAGTGATTCTTTGAATACTTTTCCCATTTCCAGAGAAATGATGCGAGCGTATTTATCTCTGTTATCCTTTAATACTCTAGCTGCATTGTTCATCAATTCAGCTCGTTTTTCAAAATCAGTTTCCTTCCAAATCGAAAATGCAACTGAGCCCGCGCTAAGTTTTTCCTCGATTTCTTTTTCCGTTAAGGAGTTAAATTCAGCTAATAATTCTCCAGAATAGGGATTGATTGATTTGATAAGGCTCATTTTTCTATAGGTTTACCAGCTTCCTGCCAAGCTTCGATTCCTCCATGTAGCGAATAGATATGAGTAAATCCAGCAGCCTTCATTACATCTGCTGCATTTCCAGATCTCACCCCTATTTTGCAATAAAGGATGTAGGTTCTGTTTTTATCTAGCTTGGCAATCTCACTTTTGAAATTGTCATTTATATAGTCTACGTTTTTAGCATTTGGGATATGTCCCTCAGCCATTTCATCAGGTGTGCGAACATCTATTATTCTTACAGCACCTTTGTTTTTTGCTAATTCTTCAAATTCTGATACACTAATCGCTTTTACCCCAGAAGATTGAGCATAGGTTAAGTCAATCTTGACTAAAACGAGCGCTACTATTAGGAAAATAATTTTTTGAAGTTTCATGGTTTATGAGTTTGATGTGAAAGATTGACATTCCATATTGAAATGAAAATTTAGCAAGATTAAATTCAAATGCCTACGAAGATCGCTCTCATCTCAGATTCCCATAGTTATATAGACCACAAAACCCTCGCCTACTTAGATGAGGTGGATGAGATTTGGCATGCAGGGGATATTGGGAATTTTGAAGTAATGGATGCTTTGCCTCAGGGGAAGCCTGTACGGGCTGTTTTTGGGAATATTGATGACAAGGCTATGCAGCAATCCTATCCGGAGTGGCAGGAGTTTACGCTGGCAGGAGTCAAGGTGCTGATGACGCACATCGGGGGTAAACCTCCCCGCTACGCCAAGGGTGTTAAATCTAAAATTAAGGAATCTGCCGCCAACCTTTTCATATGTGGGCATTCACACATTTGCAAGGTGGAATTCGATAAGACAGTGAATTGCCTCTATATGAATCCTGGGGCTATTGGTCAGCATGGATTTCATGTGATGCGGACGATGTTACTTTTTGATCTGGAGGCGGGGCAAATAAAAGATCTCCGAGTGGTGGAATTGGGGAAAAGAGGGAAGGTTTTGTAAAGATTGTAAGATGTGAAAAGTGAGAGGTTATCTTATTTTCAGTCACAGTGATCAGTCGCAGTGGGGTAGTGTTCTGGTTTCTGAGTGTGTATTTGTTAGTGGTAAGATGTAAAAAGTTAGAGGTAGCCTCAGTATTCAGTCGTGGAGCCTTGTCTAGTTTCTGCGGACATTTTCTAATGTCTTAAGTCTAACGTCTAAAATCTAAAAAATGCCAGAAACCAAAAAAGGCGATCATACTGACCGCCTTCAATGTTTTTGCAGAAATAAATATTATTTCGCGAAAGACTTCTTAAGCTCTTCAACGTCCACGTTTCTGATTACAGGCTGAGCAGACAATTGCTTGATCTTAATCACACGTGTGGTCTGAGATTGTCTTTTTCTTTTAAGTTTTCTCTTCAGTGTAGTAACTGCCATGGTCGTATATTTTTAATAGTATTGTTTCGAAACGAGTCGCAAAAGTAAATAAAGATTTCTTTTCAGCCTAAAATAAATAGAATTTAATTCCGTGACTTTCGTGATATCAGGGAGCGTTTCCTTTTTTTTGAATAAATTTGGCAGCTAATCACCAAAAAACAAGCTATGCAAAAGCCAAGTCTGCCAAAAGGAACCAGAGATTTTGGAACCATCCAGATGGCCAGAAGAAATTATATCCTAGATACAATCAAAGGCACTTTTCAACTTTTTGGCTTCAATCAGATCGAGACTCCTGCGATGGAAAATCTCAGTACTTTGACTGGGAAATACGGCGATGAGGGAGATCAGTTGCTTTTCAAGATTTTGAATAGTGGAGATTACCTGAAAAATGTGGGTACTGAAGATTTGCAAAATGGCTATAAGCAAACATTGACAAAGGTTTCTGAGAAAGGCTTGCGTTATGATCTGACTGTTCCCTTTGCCCGCTTCGTGGTAATGAATAGAAATGATTTGACTTTTCCTTTCAAGCGTTTTCAGATTCAGCCAGTTTGGCGCGCAGACCGACCTCAGAAGGGTAGATACCGCGAATTCTATCAGTGTGATGCAGATGTGGTTGGGACGGATAGTTTGCTTTGCGAAGCAGAAATCATTCTGATGATACGATCTGTTTTCGAAAAATTGAAGTTGAACGATTACAGCATCAAGCTGAATAATAGGAAAATCTTAACTGGAATTTCTGAAGCAATCGGAGAAGCTGGCAAAGAAGGCCCGCTTTGCGTAGCCATTGATAAGCTGGATAAAATAGGTTGGGATAAAGTAAAAGAGGAATTGAGTGAGCGAGGATTTGCAGCTGGTTCTATAGATAAATTGGCTCCACTTGTGAAGCTGGAAGCTAATCAGGCGGGGAAATTGAGCTATTTGAAAGAATTCCTTGCTACGAGCGAGGTTGGACTTCAGGGAGTGAGCGAGTTGGAGGAAGTATTTCAGATCTTGGCAGACATGGGTGAAAACCTGGATTTAGTGGATTTGGATATTATGTTGGCTCGAGGGCTATCCTATTACACAGGAGCGATTTTCGAAGTAAAAGTGAACCATGTCTCCATAGGATCCGTCAGTGGGGGTGGTCGATATGATAACTTGACTGAAAATTTCGGGCTTAAGGAGAAAATGTCTGGAGTCGGATTTTCGTTTGGGGTAGATCGTTTGTATGATGTGCTTGAAGAACTAGGTTTATTTCCAGATGACAGTATTCAAAGCACCAAAATTTTGTTGACGCACTTTGATCAGAAAGCATTTGTATATGCTTTGGGATTGATGAAGAAATTCAGAGCAGCGGGGATCAAAGCAGAGCTTTATCCTGACCTGACCAAAATGAAAAAGCAACTTGATTTTGCTTCTAAAAAAGCAATTCCTTTCGTGGGGATTTGTGGAGACTCAGAGATCGAAGGGAATGTAATAGCCTTGAAAAATTTAGAAACAGGAGCGCAAGAATCCGTAAGTTTAGAAGAGGCAATCGCGCTGTTAAAGTAAATTGTAACTCACGCTTTGTGGGAAGATCTTAATAAAGAAAATATGTTTGATATAATGGGCATGATGGGCAAAGTGAAAGAAGCCCAAGCAAAAATTAAAGAAACGCAGGCAAAGCTTGTTCATCTTACTGCAACTGGAGAATCTGGAGCAGGAATGGTGAAAGTATCTGTGAATGGAGATAGAAAAGTTGTAAGCATCGAATTTGATGATTCGCTTCTTTCTCCAAAAGACAAGGAAATGTTAAGTGATTTAATCGTAGCTGCTACCAATATTGCGATGACAGCTATCGAAGCCAAAATCAAAGCTGAGATGAAATCTGCTACAGAGGGCATGATGCCGAATATCCCTGGAATGGATCTAGGAGGCATGTTTGGGTGAAATCGAGCCTGCCTTAAGCAGACCGGTTCGGGAAAGGCTTTCTGAGGATTTATAAACAAAAGGTATACAGATGAAATCGAGCAGAACATTACCGTCACAGATTAGGATGATAATAATTCATGCGAGATTCCTCCCGATAGCTATCGGGATGGCCGCTGAAAAACGATATTAATCAAATGAAATCCTGCGCCATCGTCATATTGAATTTCAATGGGGAAGAAATGTTGAAGACATTTCTTCCTTCAGTTTGTAGGCATAGTACCTATGACGTTTGGGTAATAGACAATGCGAGTACCGATGGCTCGATTGATTTTTTAGATGAAAACTATCCTCAGATTCAGCAAATTAAGCTTTCTGAAAATTTTGGCTACGCTGGTGGATATAACGAAGGACTTGCTCACATCCGAGGCCAATACGATTATTATATTCTTTTGAATTCTGATGTGGAGGTTTCCGCAAGTTGGGATTCGGTTCTGATTGCTTGGATGGAAGCTCACCCTGCTTATGCGGCACTTCAGCCTAAGATATTGTCCTGGGCAGCCAAAGACACTTTTGACTACGCAGGTGCTGGAGGTGGGTTTTTGGATGCATATGGCTATCCTTATTGTCGGGGTAGGATTTGGGATAATATTGAAAAAGACCTAGGTCATTACAACGACGCAATTGATGTAGATTGGGCTTCAGGAGCCTGTATGGTAGTGCATGCTACAGTTTTCCATGAATTGACCGGCTTTGACTCAGATTTTTTCGCGCACATGGAGGAGATAGATCTCTGCTGGCGTATGCGGACTTCAGGTTGGAAAATAGGCTACAATGGCTCAGTAGAAGTATATCATCTGGGTGGAGCTACACTGGATAGAGCGAGTCCCAAGAAAATGTACCTGAATATTCGGAATAGTCTCAGCATGATTTATAAGAATGAGACTTCCTTTAGGTTCTTCAGGATTTTTCTGGTCAAATCTTTGTTAGAGCATCTGGCAGCACTGAGTTTTGTGAGTCAGGGAAAAAAAGAGTTTTCGAATGCAGTATTAAATGCGTATCGAGATTTTAGGTTAAAAAAGAATTCTATTGATAAATTTCGCCCAGAATTGGATGGGAGAGAAGTGGTGAAAAGACAAGGGAAGGTGACTTTAGTCTTTTGGAACTGGAAAGTGTTAGGAAAGAAGCGCTACGATCAACTTTAATCAAACAGGACAGGGTTGTTCTTTTTCCGGAAGAACTTTCTGATTTTCATAGTCATTGCCATACTCACATATAAGATCACTGGCGATCCCATCGTAACGAATGAGGCATAAATAAAGAATAAACGAATGCTGTCAATAGGAAAGTTGAGCTTTTCACCCAAGCGTGAGCAAACCCCAAATGCTCTTTCTTCGAAGAAGATTTTCAGTTTTTCCATGGTAATAGGTGAGTTCGTTGCGGTAAATTTAAGGAAAAAGTCTCGTGTATTAATAAATAAGAATGTTGGATCAATTGTTTAAGAAAAAACCTATTTTGTTTTTAATGCTTTTATTGCCACTGCTTTGTAGTTCAATAATAGTGCCCGAAACCGATTTTTTAAAAAATTCTAAAGTAACACCAGGCAAGTTGGAATTCTTTAGAGATTCAGTTCGGTTTGAGGTTTCAGGTACCATTCCTATCGAATCAGCCTTAAGTCCGAAAAACCCAAAGTTCAGTTTGCTTTTCAAGTCTTCAGAGAATTTTATGCGCTTTGATGATATTGAGTTAACCAAGAAGGTTGCCGAATACGAATACAAGAAATCTTTTGTGCTAGCTTATGAACCATGGATGGAAGGTGCTTTTTTGGAAGCTCAGTTTTTTCAAGGTAAAAAAGCCTCACCAGAACCTCATCAGAAAAAAATACTAGCCAGGGGTGTGATCACTACTCCTTTATTGGCGAAAATAGGTAATGTCAATCCAGATGAGCCAATACCTCAGATTGGACTATTTATTTCCACAGGGGTGATGGATGCTGATCTTTCAAGATCGCAAGAGTTTTTAGTCAAGTTTGATGCAGGTTCTTCCACTATTAAAATGAATGCTGCGAATAAGAAAGCTATTGCTGATTTGCAAACTTTTTTGACTGAAAATTCATCTGTGATGTCTTTTAGGATAACAGGAACTCAATCTCCAGAGGCCTCAGAAGGGAAAAGTAGTAAGCTGGGCATGGATAGGGCAGAGGCAGTAAAAAAACTTCTACTAGAATCAAATGTCTCTCTTAAAGAGAATGTGACAGAAATAAAGTCTCGGACGAATGACTGGTTTGATTTTCGGTTGCAGCTTCGTGGATACGATAAGCTTTCCACCCAAAGGAAAGACCAATATTATGCAGTTTTGTTAGATGGCTCAGACTATCAGTCACAAAGTCAATCACTAAAAAAGATAACGGGCTTTACTCAGGTCGCTAGTGAATTGTTTCCAGGTCTACGAGCTGCAAAAATTGAAGTGGTAGCAAAACCTCTTCCGGGACTTAATCAAGTGCAGTCTGCTTTGCTTCAAAGAGCATTGGAGGAAAAATCAGCAAGTTCTGATCTCGATTTAGTAGACTGGGCCATTGCTGGTGAGACTACTCCTCGTCTTGAAGATAAGGCGAAGATTTACAGCAAAATGACAGAGCTTTTTCGATCCGCGATTCCGTATAACAACTTGGCAGTAGTGAAAATGCGTCAAGCCCAGCGTACACTTGATCAAGCTACCAAAACTAAGTTATGGGAAGAAGCGAATGAATTGTTGTACCAAGCTTCCAAAATAGCCACCGATCCTTACGTTCTACACAATCAAGGTCAGATCTTGGTTTTACAGGGCAAAACTTGGGAAGCCTATAAGAAGCTTTCAGATGCTTCAGTTTTGACGCGTAATCAAGATTTTCTGAAATACAACGAAAGCTTACGAGGAGCATTAGACATTATGCGGGGAGATTACAAATTGGCTACCCTACGTTTTGATTATACTTATTCGGAACCTAAGGATTTTTTCAATAAAGGATTGGCATATTTTCTCTCAAAAGATTACGCCAATGCAACTTTGTCATTTGAGGAGTCAGTAATGTCTGGAAGAAACTATGGATATGGCTTTTATGGTTTGGCGATGGTTGCTGCGCAAAGTGCGCAAACCGAGGTTGCACTACTACAATTAGAGAAAGCAATTAATGCTAGTGAATTAATTTATCAAAAAGCATTGGTGGATCCGATATTTGAAGAAATCAGGTCATCTGATGAGTTTTTTCAAATATTCAGACCGTCTGTTAGCATTAATGAAAAATAAGTAACAATTTTTTAATTATTCACCTATTTTGATAAGTTAAAATATAGGGAATTGTATTATTCTGATTTTGGTAAAAGTCATAAATTAACCTAAATTGAGGCGTAATTGATGTTATTGCTACGAATTAGTGCAGGTAACCTAAAAAAATTCCAAATTTTATTTTAGCCTTTGAATTTGAATTTTGTTTAAGAATCTTTAACATTGATGCTTTAGTACAATTAGTGTAACCCAAAATATTTGCCTATGACCTATTCTACTTAGAAAGAAGTGTGCCCACCCATGTAGCGTCACTTACAGATGCTCTCAAACCTAAAGGTTTTTCACAGCTGGTTTTTAAAAAGCCGCGGTATCGCAAAAGTATCCTGTAAATCGGGAGAATATCTTTTGCTATTATTTTGAGCATGATCGCAAACGATTGCATCAATAAATTACAAGGACAAGTTTTTGAAATTAATCTTGTTACCCAATCTATCTATGTTTATGAAAAATATTTACAAAAATCTGAGTGCACTTTTTGTGCTCTTAGTTCTTACCGGAGCGGCTGCCTTTGCGCAAAAAACCGTTACTGGTACTGTATTAGACGAGTACGATATAGGACTTCCAGGGGTTACTATCCTCGTGAAAGGAACGACAACAGGTACTGCTACAGACATTGACGGAAAGTTCTCCCTCAATGTGCCAAGTGATCAGTCTGTTCTAGTGTTCTCATTTATAGGTTATTCTCCTATTGAGCAGGCAGTTGGAAACAGAAGCGTCGTCGATGTTAAAATGGCTCCAGACGAAAGAACTCTTACTGAAATGATTGTAACAGGTTACACCATTGACAGTAGAAGAGAAACTACAGGGGCTATCGCTACTGTAGATCCAAAGGATTTGACAGTAATACCTACTGGTAACGTAGAGCAGGCTCTTCAAGGCCGTGTTTCTGGTGTTACGGTAATTACAAACGGTCAACCAGGTACTTCTTCAATTATCCGTGTTCGTGGTTTTGGATCTTTCGGCGGAAATCAGCCACTATATGTGGTGGATGGGGTTCCAGTACAATCTACAGATTTCTTGAATCCTGATGACATCGAATCAACTACAGTGTTGAAAGATGCAGCAGCAGCATCTATCTATGGTGCTAGAGCATCAAATGGTGTGATCATTTATACTACTAAGAGAGGCCGTAAAGGAAATCAGAAATTGAGAGTGGATTACAACGGTATGTTCGGTGTGACTACTCCAGGTGAAGGATTAGAAATGATGAATCCACAGGATTTCGCTACCTATACTTGGCTAGCAGAGACTAATCAAGCTATGCAAGATGGCAGAGCTCCTAAATATGAGCACCCTCAGTTCGGTAACGGAACCACTCCTGTTTTGCCTTACTATATCAATGTCGGTGGTGCATCCGGAGTAGCTGGACCATTCTCTGAAGCACAATTGGCTACAGAGAGAGAAAACTATAATGTGGATAGATCAAAAGGTGGTGTATATCAAGTAGTAAGAGCTGCAACTGGTCAGGGTACTGACTGGTATAAAGAACTTACTAGAAATGCTCCTTTGAATAGACACTCTATCGGCTTGAATGGTGGATCTGAATCCAGTAGATTTTTTGTTGGATTAGGATATCAGGACCAAGCAGGTATTATGTTGAATAATAATTTCAAGAGGATATCACTACGTGCTAACTCTGAGTTTGATGTTACTAAGAGATTTAGAATTGGAGAAAACTTCCAAGCTACTTATCGTCAAGTTTTAGGTCAAAGTGGTGGTACTGGTGGACAGGGTGTTGCTCAGGATGAGAACGATATCTTGCAAGCATTCCGTATGCCTTCTATTATACCTGTTTACGATGAATTCGGTGGCTACGCAGGTACTGCGGCTAAAGGATTTAACAACCCTAGAAACCCGATTGCAAACCGTGATGGTCAAGTAAACAATAGAAACTTTAATGCGAATATCTTCGGTAACGTTTATGCAGAAGTTGATCTTATTGACAACGTGAAGTTCAGAACTTCTTTCGGTGGACAGTATAATAACTACTACTATTGGGACTACGGCAGATTGCAGTATGAGAACTCTGAAAATAACTCAGCATTCGGTTATGGCGAAGGTTCTGGTTTTAACTTCGGTTGGGTATTTACCAATACAGTTAGCTGGAAAAAGCAATTTGACAAGCATTCATTTGACGTGATTTTAGGTCAGGAAGCTTTAAATAATGGAGCAGGGCGAAACATTAGCGCAAGTGGACAGAATCCTTTCTCTACTGATCCAGACTTCGTTACAATCTCAAACTTACCAGTGTCTACTAGACAAGTAAATTCATCTCAGTATAAAGGCGTGAATTTCGCTTCCTACTTTGGTAGATTAAACTATACTTATAACGATAAGTATCTATTCAGTGCAGTGATTAGACGAGATGGTGCATCTGTATTTGGAGCTAACTCTAGATATGGTGTATTCCCTGCATTGTCAGGTGCATGGAGAATGTCATCTGAAAGTTTCATGTCTGGCATGACTTGGATAGACGAACTGAAAGTTCGTGGTGGATGGGGACAAATGGGTAACTCTAATCCAGTTCCTGCGACCAACCAATATTCTCTATTCGGAGGAAATGTCGGTGCTTCTTCTTATGACATATCGGGTTCTAACTCTTCAGCTTTAATAGGCTTTAGAAGAACTACTATAGGTAACCCAAATACACAGTGGGAAACTGCAGTTACCCAAAACATAGGTTTTGATGGTACATTCTTCAATGGTAGATTAGATGTAATATTTGATGTATGGCAGAAGGATACTAAGGATCTATTGTTCCAACTTCCAATTCCACAAACTGCTGGTAGTAATGCTACTCCACCTTATGTGAACATTGGTCAGATGAAAAACGCAGGTATAGATCTTTTGGTAGCTGTAAAAGGTAATCTTTCTAGTGCCTTCACTTACGATATGACAGTTACTGCATCTACTTTGAAAAATGAGATTGTTGCTTTGGCGCCAGGATTAGATATTATTACTTCAATCAATCCTAGCTACAGAGGTATTCAGCCAATCAGAAACCAAGTAGGTCACTCACTTTCTTCCTTCTACGGATACCAAGTTGAAGGTCTATTTAGTTCTGCAGAAGATGTCGCTAACCACGCAACACAAGATGGTGCTGCACCTGGTCGATTCAAATATGCTGATATTGAAGGTAGAGATGCAAATGGTAAGCTAACTGGTAAGCCAGATGGCCAAATCACTCCAGATGATAGAACATTTATAGGTAGCCCAGTTCCTGATTTCACAGGTGGTGTAAACTTTACAGTGGGTTACAAAGGATTGGATTTGTCTGTTTATGTATACACTTCTCTAGGTAATGAGATTTTCAATCAATCTAGATGGTTCACTGATTTCTATCAGACGTTTGAAGGAGCAGCTATTTCTGAGCGTTTGAAAGATGCTTGGACTCCACAAAATCTTGGAGCTACTATTCCTATTGTAGAAAAAACTGCAAACTTCTCTACCTCTAACGTAGCTAATTCATTCTATGTAGAAAATGGATCTTACTTGAGATTGCAGAACGTAACTTTAGGTTACACTCTTCCAGCTCCTTTACTAGAGAGATGGAGATTGGAAAAACTTAGAGTATTTGCTTCTACTAACAACTTGTTTACTATCACAGGTTATAGTGGTCTAGACCCTGCAGTAGGTGGAAATGCCGATACTACTTTCGGTATTGATGTAGGTAACTACCCAGTTACTCGAGGTTATACTTTTGGAGTAAATCTTAGCTTCTAAGTATTGTTAAATAGATAAATCTAGTTATAGAAACTATAATTGATTATAAAACATGAAGAATTATAAATTAAAAGTCGGAGCTCTTTTGTCATCAGCATTGATGATGGTGGCAGTGAGCTGTAGCGATGAGTTTCTCGAGGTTCCAGCTACTGGACAACTCGCAGAGGCACAATTGACCACCCTTGCTGGGCTTGAGGCATCTTTGATTGCGGCTTATTCTCAAGTAAATGGCAGGGGAAATAGACTAGCCTCACCATCCAACTGGGTGTGGGGAAGTATCAGAGGTGGAGATGCCAATAAAGGGACAGATCCAGGTGATTTCAGTACAATTAACCCTATTCAGCGATTTGAAACTAATGCTGCCTCAGGTGATGTTGGGTCTAAGTGGGACGGCGCATATGAAGGCATCGCAAGAGCAAATAATGTTCTTAGGCTGATGATGAGTAAAGCAGCTGACGTAACACCTGCAGATGAAGCTAGAATTTCAGCTCAAGCTAGATTCTTGAGAGCTCACTACTACTTTGAACTGAAAAGAGACTACGGTAATACTCCTTATGTCGATGAATCAGTAGATTATGGCTCAGGATTAGAGGAAGTTAGCAATACGCAAGATTTGTATCCTTTTATCGAAGCCGATCTTCAATTTGCAATATCAAACCTTCCAGCTGTTCCTTCTCAGGTAGGTAGAATTAACTCATGGGGTGCCAAGGCACTTCTGGGTAAAGTTTACCTTTATCAAAAGAAGTATCCTGAAGCTAAAACTCTTTTTGACGATGTAATAGCAAATGGAGTAACCAGTAAAGGAGATAAATATGGTTTAATTGATAATTATGGAGATGTGTTTAGAGGAGCATTTGACAACACCCAAGAGTCAGTTTGGGTTTATCAAGCGGCTGCTGGAACTGGTTCTGTAAATAATGCGAATCCTGAATTTGATTTGAACTACCCTTACAATGGTGGACCAGCTGGTTGCTGCGGGTTCTTCCAACCAAGCTTTTCTTTCGTAAACTCTTTCAGAACTGATGCTACTGGTCTTCCATATGTGGATGGGTCTTTTAACGCTTCAGCTAATAGAGTTAAGAATGATATGGGATTAGCTAGTGACGCTGCCTTTACAACTGATCAAGGAAATTTGGATCCAAGATTAGATCATACTGTAGGTAGAAGAGATATCCCTTATTTGGATTGGGGAAATCACCCAGGGGCTGCTTGGATCAGGAATCAGCCAAATGGTGGACCATATGCTCCTAAAAAGTATATCTACCAGAAAGCTGAAATCGGCAGCTTCCAAGATGGATCAAGCTGGACGGCTGGCTACACTGGTATGAACTTTAACATGATCAGATTCGCTGATGTATTGTTGATGGCTGCTGAAGTAGAAGTAGAAGTAGGTAGCTTGGAAACAGCTCGTGGATATGTGAATAGAGTTAGAACTCGTGCTATGAACTCCATTCTTAAAGATGAGACAGGAACCGCTGCAGCTAACTATAAAATAAGTCTATACAATACACCGTGGAGTAGTCAAACTGCTGCTAGAGACGCGGTTCGATTCGAAAGAAAACTTGAACTCGGAATGGAAGGCCATAGATTCTATGACTTAGTAAGATGGGATATCGTTCAAGCAGAATTGGATGCGTACTTTGCACATGATGGAGCTATTTTGATAGCTGCACTTGGTGGAGCCAAATTTACTCCAAAGTATAAATTTGTTCCTATCCCACAAGATCAAATTGATTTGGTAGGCCCTGATGTTCTAATACAGAATACTGGATTCTAATTAGTTGATTAACATAATTTAAAGGGGAGGCTTATGCCTCCCCTTTTTTTGTATTTAATGCCTAAAAAAGCTAAGTTATATTTCTGAAACGCACCCAAATGTGGTAATTTCAAAGCAACCCAAGTACACAACCTATTTACTATGAAGTTCACGTATTCTGGCCTATTGGTTTTATTCCTTTTGGCTTTTTCCTCTTGCAAAAAAGAAACTACTCTATTCGAACTTATCCCCTCTAGTACGACAGGCGTTGATTTTAGTAATACAATTGTAGAATCTGACTCATTTAATATCCTCACTGATGAATATATCTTTAATGGTGGAGGTTTGGCCGTGGCAGATTTTGACAATAACGGACTGCCTGATCTGTTTTTTACAGGAAACCAAGTTCCGAATAAACTATACCTCAATTCTGGTAAATTCAAGTTTGATGATATAACAGAGTCTGCCGGTGTAGCTGCTGCTAATCAATGGTGTACAGGTGCGGCTGTTGTAGACATAAACGGAGATGGCTGGATGGATATTTATGTTGCCTCCGCAATGAAACTCGGTCCAGGTGAGCGGAATAATTTGCTTTTTGTGAACCAAGGAAAGGATGCCTTGGGGCAAATTACTTTTAAAGAAATGGCAACTGAGTATGGTATTGCTGATTCTGGAAATGCAATGTGGGCTTCCTTTATTGATTATGATTTAGATGGAGATTTGGATTTGTACGTGCTGAATAATGAGCAAAAGAGAAGTGTACCAAGTAATTATCGTCTGAAAATAACTGACGGTTCTGCGATCAATAACGATAAGTTTTACAGAAATAATGGTGACGGTTCATTTACAGATGTGACCATTGAAGCCGGGATTACCATTGAAGGATATGGATTGGGCTTAATGGTTGCTGATTTGAATAACGATGGCTGGCCTGATATTCATGTCAGTAATGATTATGTGACTAATGATATTTTATACATCAATAATCAGGATGGTACTTTTTCCAATCAATCCAAAGAAAGGCTGAGACATCAAAGCCAATTTTCAATGGGAGGTGATATTTCTGATTTTAACAATGATGCCAGACCAGATATTATCACACTTGATATGCTCGGGGAAGATAATTATCGGAAGAAGACGACCATTGGAAACAACTCTTACCAGGTCTATATAAGCAACGAACAATGGGGCTACGAATACCAGTATGTCCGGAATATGCTCCATATGAATACTGGCGATAATGTGCCATTTAGTGAGATAGGAATGATGGCAGGCATGTATCAAACTGACTGGAGTTGGGCGCCATTATTTGGTGATGTGGACAATGATGGCTATCGTGATCTGCTGGTGACTAATGGGTTTCCAAGAGATATTACAGATAAAGACTTTGCTAATTACAGAGCAGATGTGGGCAGCATAGCTACTACCCGTCAGCTGTTAGATTCCATACCAATCGTAAAAATTCCAAACTATGCATTCAAAAATAATGGTGATTTAACATTTACTGATCAAGGAATCAATTGGGGTTTGAATAAACCTTCATTTTCCAATGGGGCAGCTTTTGTAGATCTGGATAATGATGGTGATTTGGATTATGTGGTAAATAATATCAATGATCCTGCTTTTGTATTTCAAAACCATCTTAAAAATTCGGAGCAAAAGAATAATTATGTGAGGTTGGAACTGAAAGGCTCAAAGCTAAATCCCCAAGGTTTAGGGACCAAAATTTTACTCACGCTTCCAAACGGAAATCAGCTCTATCAGGAGCAGCAAGTCGTAAGAGGCTACATGTCATCGATTGATGAAGTGATGCATTTCGGAGTTGGTGAGGTTTCTGAAATCACGTCTATTCAGGTTATTTGGCCTGATGGAAAAGAAAGTTCTATGGCAAATGTGAAGGTAAATCAGCTACTTGAATTTGCATATTCAGATGCAAAGCAAGGCAAAAACAAACTGGCAATAATTCCTACAGAACCAACAAATGCACTTTTTGAGGAAGTTTCGACAGCAAAGGGTTTAGAATACACACATGAAGAAGATGACAAAGTTGATTTCAATATTCAGCGTGTCATTCCACACAAATTGAGTCAGTATGGACCAAGCCTAGCAGCTGGTGATGTGAATGGAGACGGACTCGAGGATTTGGTGGTTGGATCAGCTTCTGGGTATGCTCCGCAGGTATTTATTCAAAATTTAGAAGGAAAGTTTTCTATTAAGAATCTAATTCCAGAAGACGGGAATTTCTTTGAGGAAATGGGTATTCTGCTTTTTGATATAGACAACGATTCAGATCTCGATATGTATCTGGTGGGAGGAAGCAACGAGTTTTTGGGAGATGCCACTGAGTATACAGATCGATTGTTTTTAAATGATGGTAAGGGAAATTATTCGCTGGACAAGAACTTTTCTTCGGTAAAAGCAAGTGGATCAGCCGTTCGTGGTGCTGATTTCGATGGAGATGGTTTTATGGATTTATTCGTGGGAGGCCGGACACCTGTTGCGCAATATCCTTTTCCTGATAGAAGCTTTCTACTTAAAAATATCAATGGTCAACTTCAGGATGTCACGGATGAAATTGCTCCTGGACTTCGCAAAGTAGGTATGGTGACGGATGCAATCTGGTCAGATGTAGATGCTGACGGGTTGGTAGATTTGGTTGTAGTAGGAGAATTGATGGAGATTTCTGTTTTCAAGAATACCGGAGAAAAACTAACAAAGCTCGAAAATACCGGACTTGAAAATTATTTGGGTTGGTGGAATTCTATCACTTCTGGAGATTTTGATCAAGATGGAGATACTGATTTTGTAGTAGGTAATCTAGGCGAAAACAACTCGCATCACCCAACGGCAGAAAGGCCAGTTAAGATTTATGCTAAGGATTTTGATAATAATGGAAGTGTGGACCCTATCACTTTTGCATATTACAAGGATCGTGAAGGTAATTACAACTCATTTCCAAGTCATTTCTGGGGAGATCTATATGGACAAAGCACGTTGTTTAGAAGGAAGTTTGAACGCTATAAGCTATATGCACTAAGTACTGAGCAGTCTCTTTTTACTGAAAAAGAAAGGGAGGATGCACTAATTCTTATAGGTAATTATGACAAGACTGCCTACATCGAAAACCTTGGTAATGGTAAGTTTCAGGTGAAGCGACTACCAACTTTAGCGCAGATAGCGCCAGTAAATGGACTAGCTACAGAAGATGTGAATGGAGATGGGGATCCTGATGTAGTTCTGATTGGCAATGATTACGGTAATGAGATCTTTGTCGGTCGCCTTGATGCTCATTTAGGCTTGGTGCTCTTAGGAGATGGAAAAGGAAATTTTACGCCAATGAGCCCTCAAGAAAGTGGATTTGTCGTTCCTGGAGATGGTAAAGCCTTGGTGAAAATAGCTTCCGCTCAAGGACAGCCTCTTTTCGTGGCTTCCCAAAACAGAGGAAAGCTTCTGATGTTCCAACATAAGAATGCGCAGACGAATAGATCAATCACCGTTGGTCAGGAAGTCATGGCAGTGATTTTAGAATTGGAAAATGGTCAGAAACAACGGATTGAAACCAGTCTTGGGTCTGGATTTCTATCTCAATCTGGAAGAGAAGTTATTCTTCCAAAAGGAGTGAAAGGAATTCAATTACAGGACTATAAAGGGAATATGAAGGCTGTAGATATGAATTCCTTGGATTGATTACTTATACATTTTCCCCGCCTTAGCCTCGCAGATATCAATCATAAGCTCAGCAACTTTATCGGTAACATCCTCAAAATATTTCCTCCCTTTTTCAGGGGAGGATTTTTTTGGATTGCCTATTCCAGTGTCTTCCGATACTTCAGACCATTTTCGCTCGGCCCAAGCCCATTTTTCTTGCACTCCTTTGATTGTGGACTTTTTCTCTACCCCATCCCCAGCTTGCTCTAGCGGTAAAACCAATTCGGGATGTAGATGCATAATGATGGAAGTTTCCATTTCGTCAGCATGGTCACCAGCTTCTTCAAAGTATTTAGTCTTATCTAATGCCTGAAACCAGTTGCAGGTAAAAAGCATCATCTCAGGAAACTTGAGTCCAAGTTCACGAAGCATCGTTTTGAAGTCATTTCCTCCGTGGCTATTTAGTATCAATAGCTTCTTTGTCCCTTGTCTATTTAGAACTGTAATGATATCCTTCAGAATCATCAGCTGCGTACTTGGATTCAGATTGATATCTAAATAGATATCGGACTGACCCGTATTTACTCCAAAAGGAATCGTGGGCATGATCGTGACATTGGCTCCTTTTTCCCAGGCTTTTCTTCCAGATTCACTAGCCACAGCATCCGCTTCATACACATCTGTGCCATAAGGCATGTGATAGTTATGTGCTTCAGTAGCACCCCAAGGTAAAACGGCCAATTCGAAACGATGATTTTTAAGAGTTTTCCAGTTGGATTCTGCAAGTAGGTAGGGTTTCATATGACTGTTTTCTTATTGAAGTTAGATGGGATTCGTCTGGTTAATAAACAATTCTTGTTGCTGTTTGGCTTAATCATGCTCCTTTCATAAATTGATTTTAAATGAAATCAAGGATGATGAGCCTAATTAGCCTCAATTTTAATAATTTGAACGCTGATTCTAAATTAACTCGAATGTCTCAAAGAAGAAAGTTTATTAAACAATCCCTTATGGGCTCTGCACTTTTCATACCAGGAGTTTCTACCATTGCTGAAGCTAAAGCTCCTTCGCTTTTCAAAGGAGAAAAACCACTTATCTTGTCAACTTGGAATCACGGTTTGCCGGCAAATGCTGCGGCTGTAGAAAAATTGAAAACAGGCGGGAGCATAATTGATGCTGTAGAAACGGGAGTTAAAGACACTGAGTTGGATCTGAGTAACTTGTCTGTAGGCTTGCAAGGCTTGCCAGACAGAGAAGGAATTACTACGCTAGATGCTTCTATCATGTCAGGAGATGGTTCTTGTGGTGCTGTAGCCTTTGTAAGACAGGTTAAGCACCCAATATCCTTGGCAAGAGTAGTGATGGAAAATACGCCTCATGTGATGATTGTTGGTGAAGGCGCAAGACAATTGGCTATATCTGAAGGTTTTCCAATTGAGAAAGAGGAGCTAAGCCCAAAAGCTAAGGAAGCTTACGAGAAGTGGAAAATCACTAGTCAATACAAGCCAATCATCAATATTGAAAATCACGATACTATTGGAATGATCGGGATGGATGCCAAAGGTAATATGGCAGGAAGTTGTACGACTAGCGGTCTTTCTTACAAAATGCATGGTAGAGTAGGTGATAGTCCGATAATCGGCGCCGGATTATTTGTAGATAATGAAGTCGGAGCTGCTACTGCCACTGGTTTGGGTGAGTCTATTATTCGGATCTGTGGAAGCTTTTTGATTGTGGAATTGATGCGTCAAGGACGTACACCACAAGAAGCATGTGAAGAGGCGGTGAAGCGTTTGATTGCAAAAAACAGCAAGAATATTAAAGATATACAAGCAGGTTTCCTTGCCATGAATAAAGATGGTGAAGTTGGCGCTTACGCAGTTCACCCAGGTTTCAATTTTGCGCAAGCAACTCTTCAGAAAAATGGGATGATTGATTCAGGCTCACATTTCAAATAATGAATAAGATAACCTTAGAATCTCCGGTTTTCAATGTGGAAGCTGCCATGGATGCAGCGAATTTTGGTGTTCACCGCTTGGAGCTATGTGCTAATTTTCTTGAAGGGGGAGAGACACCTAGCGCTGGAATGCTTAAATTCTTAAAAACTGAAATTGATATCCCGGTATTTGTGATGATTCGTCCCCGAGGTGGTGACTTTGCCTATTCTCAGAAAGAGCTGATGGTGATGAAGCGCGATATTGAATTATTGGGAGCTCAAGGCGCGGATGGGTTTGTGTTTGGAGTATTGGATAATCAGGGTTTTGTGGACGTGGATTCATGTAAGTCGCTTTTAAGAGCGGCCTCAGGCAAGCCATGTACATTTCATCGAGCATTTGATGCATCTGCTGATTATTTCGATTCCTTGGAGAAAATCATAGCCTGTGGTTTTGATCGTATTTTGACTTCGGGTGGAAAAAATTCTGTTACTGAAGGATTGGATACGTTGAAAGAATTAATGGCAAAGGCTCAGGATAGAATCAGCATTATGCCAGGAGGAGGAACTAAGCCTGAACATGTTTTGGAGTTGAAAAAAACAGGTTATTTGACTGAAATCCATGCCTCATGCAAAACTTGGAAACCTTCGGCTAATCAATATCTTAATGCGGATGTTTCATTTTCTGATGATCCTAAATCCTTTACCCACCACCTTAGAATAGATCAGGAAGTAGTTAGACAATTTTTGGAGGTAATCAAAGAATGAGGTTATTAAGCCTGACTGTAGTAGTTGTAACGATTGTCTTAGGCTCATGCAGTCCTATTTCTGAGAGGAAGCAACCCCCTCCTTCACTTGAGTTGTTGGCTTCTATCGATTTGAATTTAAATGGGGAGCAACTTGCAAATGCCTATTGCGCAAGCTGTCATGTGAAGCCTGAGCCCGAAATTCTGGATAAAAATACTTGGAAAGATAAAGTGCTTCCAGACATGAGAATGCGAATTGGACTTTATTTACCGGAAGATTTTGGAAACCCATTACCAGAAGATTTGGGCGTGCCTCCGGGAATTTATTCAAAGAGAGCATTGATTCGAAGAGAGGATTGGGATAAAATTCATGCCTATTACATGGAAAATGCGCCAGACTCTCCTTTACCTCAGGCTAAAAAAGCAATCCCAAAGGTGGGAATCCCAGGCTTTCATGCTTCTCAGCCTGATTTTAAAAGAACTAGAAGTAATCTATCTATCATGCTAAAAATTCATCCGGAAAGCGGTGATGTGTGGCTGGGAGATCGTTTGAAGATGATTTATATCCTTGATTCCAAAAATGGATTTCAGATAAAAGATTCTATTTCAACTGATGTAGCGCCTGTGGATATCAGATGGAATGATGATGCTACTTTCGACCTGCTGACGATGGGAAGAATGGATCCATCCAATGACACATTGGGAAAGGTCTCCAGATTTTGGAAAGAAGGTCAGGTGTGGGAAAGTGAAGAGCTATTGAACAAGCTGATCCGGCCGGTAAATCTAGCTGTTGCTGATTGGAATGGAGATGGGCAGCTGGATAGAGTTGTTTCGCAGTTTGGAAATCACCTTGGGAAATTGAGTATTTATCTTTCTGGAACTACTACGCCAACAGAAGTGATTTTGAGGGCTCAGCCTGGTGCAAGGCGTGCAATTGCAGTTGATTTCGATAAAGACGGCGATTTGGATGTGCTTGGACTTATGGCGCAGGCGCAGGAAGGAGTTTATGTCTGGTTAAATGAAGGTGGGAATAAGTATAAAGAGAAAGTGTTACTTCGTTTTCAGCCTGCATTTGGATCTAGCGACTTCCGGTTTGAGGACGTGAATAAGGATGGGCACAAAGATATTATTGTCGTGAATGGAGACAACGCAGATTTGTCAAAAGTGCTTAAGAATTTCCACGGGGTTCATGTTTTTTTGAACAATGGAGAAAATGAATTTGAAGAGTCTTGGTTTTACCCCATGAATGGAGCGAGCGGGATTGAAATAGCTGATTTTGACGGGGATGGTGATCAGGATTTCTTTGTTTTGTCTTTCTTCCCTGATGATTCACAAGTACCTAAGCAGAACCTAGTTTATTTCCGTCAAAGTGAAAAAGGTGAGTTTGAGCCTTTTGTAATAAGTGAAAATTTTGAGGGAAATTGGCTCACGATAACATCTGGTGATACTGATTTGGATGGGGATATAGATTTGTTGGTTGGATCCTTCGAATTTGATGATCTATACAAAGGAGCTACTAAATCGTGGAAGCCATTTATTTATTTGGAAAACAAAAGGAATTAATGTTTTGGTGTTACGACTATTTAAAAAATATAGTTCTGATTAATCATATTTTTTAAACTATAATTTTTAATTGTGGTTCGATTTCGGTAATTTATTCTTTCAACCTTAATTTTTAACCTATGGTAAAAAGTTTTCAAGGGGTCAGAATGGCAGAGCCCAAAAAAGCCCCGATTCCGCAAATTCTTGTCAAAGAGTATATGAGTACTGGCTTGATTACTTTCAAACCTGATGACACCATTGATCAAGTGATGGAAGTACTTACCAAGCGAAGAATCTCCGGAGCACCTGTAATTGATGCTTCTGGTGCCTTAGTTGGTATTATTTCAGAGGTGGATTGTCTAAAAGAGATCATTAAAGGGAAATATACCAACACACCTAAGTTTCCTGCCAAAGTCAGTGAGCATATGTCTATTGATGTGCTTACGCTTTCTCCAGATTTGTCCATTTTTGATGCTGCTTCACAATTTTTGATGCATAAAATCCGACGATTCCCTGTGATGAAAGATGGAGTACTTTTGGGTCAGATCAGTCTGAGTGATATCATTCGGGCGTTTCCTACTTTAAGGCAGACTACCTGGTAAAAAAATAATTGCTAAAATATGAATACCCCCAGTAAGGAAGAAGATTCTTAGTGGGGGTATTTTTTATTTTGAACTGTCAATCGCTCTCTCTATATCAAGAATGATATCTTCAAAATGCTCTAATCCGATCGATAATCTGACCAATCCATCCGATATCCCGACTTGAGCCCTTTCTTCAACAGAAAGCTTGCTGTGTGTAGTGGTAGCTGGATGAGTGACTATGCTTCTACTATCTCCAAGATTAGCAGTGATAGAGATCATCTGAAGTTGGTCGATGAATCGCTGTGCGCGTTGTACACCGCCTTTTAAGTCCAGCGTAATTACTCCACCACCTTGACTCATTTGTTTTTTGGCGATTTCGTATTGCGGATGCGATTTGAGGAAAGGATATTTTACGGTAAGTATTTCTGGATTTCCTTCAAAATACTCAGCTACTGTTAGTGCATTGCTGCAATGTCTGTCCATTCTCAAGCCAAGTGTTTCCATACTTTTTGCAAGAATCCATGCGTTGAATGGAGAAATGGAAGGTCCTGTATGTCTGGCGAAAAAGTGTACCTCTTTCATCAAATCAGCTTTGCCTAAGATCAAACCACCAAGAACTCTTCCTTGTCCATCAATGTATTTGGTCGCGCTGTGAGTGACGATATGAGCACCCCATTTGGCTGGTTGCTGCAGGTAGGGGGAAGCAAAGCAATTGTCTACTACTAGGATTAGATTATGCGCTTCCGCAAATTTCCCCGCCCATTCCAAATCGATTATCTCCAGGCCCGGATTGGATGGAGTTTCGATGAAAAGCATTTTAGTGTTGGGTTGTACGAGTTTATCCCAATTCAAATAATCAGAAATATCACCGTATGTCGAGGTGATGCCCCATTTAGGAAATACTCGTGTCAAAAGCTGATGTGTAGACCCGAAAAGGGATCGGGCCGCTAGCACATGATCACCTTGCTGAAGCAGCGCAGCAATACTTCCAAACATGGCTGCCATACCAGAAGCTGTGGCAAAGCCATCTTCAGTTCCCTCAGCAGCGCAGACTTTTTCTATCAAGTCGCTGGAGTTGGGATTGGCATATCGGGAATAGATATTTCCTTCTATTTCCTCTGCAAAAGTAGCTCTTGCTTCTTCTGCAGAATCAAATGTAAAACTGGAAGTAAGATAGATCGGAGCAGAGTGCTCTCTTTGGCTGGACTTTGAGGGTGAAATCCGTACAGAATTCGTTTCGAAGTGCTTACTCATTTATTGATCAGTTTAGATTTTGACAATACTAATCAAGCAGATTTGAGAAAATCAAACCCAAAGGCGGTAAGCGAACTAAAAGGGATTATTTGTTAAGTAAGCCAATCTATAGTTCCCGCATAGGGTAGGATTTGGCACCGTTCTCCGTTTCGGGATGGTTGCCAGAGGGTCATAGAGCCTAATCTCTCGCCTCTTCTTTATAAATCAGTTGCCTGAAGTGATGCAAAGAAAGACCGAGATTCGGGAAATTCCAAATCTTTTTGATCAATCGTTAAATTGATTCATAGTTCGTTCTATACCGATGGAGCAAAAAGTCAAGCTCATTTCTATCGCTTTGTCCATTATTATGGGTAATTCAGCAAATTCAGGGGTAGTGAATTTGCCTAAAACAAAATCAATTTGCCTTCCTTTTGGGAAATCATCTCCTATTCCCATTCTGAGTCTTGGGTAGTTTTGACCACCCGTGAGTTCCTCGATGTTTTTCAGGCCATTATGACCAGCCGCACTTCCTTTCGGTTTCATACGAAGTTTACCAAAAGGGATAGCTACATCATCTACGATCACTAACGTGTTCTCTTTGGTTACCTGAAGCTCCTTCATCCAGTAATTCATTGCTTTACCACTTAGATTCATGTAAGTAGTAGGCTTGATCATATGAATAGTTCTGCCTTTGTGTTTGAACTCTGTTTTGAAGGCTAGTCTATCGCTTTTCCATGAACATTCTTTTGCGTCAGCAAGTCTGTCCACAGTCAAAAATCCAATGTTGTGTCGGGTGAGTTCGTACTCTGGGCCAATGTTTCCTAGGCCAATGATTAGATATTTCATCTTACTGCAGCTATATGGCTTGAAAATAAAAAATCCTGCCCAGTTATGGGCAGGATTTTGAATGAATATGAGACTGAATCTATTCTTCGTCTCCGCCTTTCTTGCCTCTAAGTGCTCTTGGAATACCAATAGTCACGATAGAAACACTTGGGCTTGTCAAAACTTCAAATCCTTCTACTTGTACATCTTCTACTTTAAAAGATTTACCCAAGTCAAGGTTAGAAATATCAACAGGAATAACGTCAGGGAAGTCTTTTGCAAGACCTTTTACTTTCAATACTCTAGTTTTCAATTCTAGTTTACCACCTTTTGCAAGGCCTGGAGAACTACCAACAACTTTCACAGGGATTTCGAATTTGATCGGCTTATCATCAGCAAAAGCTACAAAGTCAGCGTGGAGAATAGCCTCACTTACCGGGTGAAACTGCGCATCCTTCAATACTGCTTTGATGATAGTTCCTTCGATGTTCAACTCAACCATGTGAACTTCAGGAGTATAAATCAATTCTCTGAAAAGGATAATAGGAGTGTAGAAGTGAATCTGCTCTTTGATACCTGGTCCGTAAACCACACAGGGAACATTACCTGATTCTCTCAATTCAGAAAGACTGGCACTGTCGAGATTTGCTCTTTTAAACCCTATAATCTCAAGATATTTCATATTGTATTTTATTAAATTGGTTTTTTTAAATAAATAAAGAACTGATAGAAGTGTTCCCTGTCACGGCGTGAATTGCCTTTGCGAACAGGTCAGCTACTGTCAATACTTTGATTTTGGATGATTGCTGTTTTGGAGAGATGGTGTCTGTAATTACCAATTCTTCTAAAACTGAGTTTTCGATGTTTTCATAAGCTTTACCAGAAAGAACGCCATGCGTTGCAATAGCTCTTACTGAAGTAGCTCCTTTTTCCATGACGATTTGAGCAGCTTTGCAGAGCGTGCCTGCTGTATCTACCAAATCATCCACAAGAATTACATCCTTACCCTCTACATCCCCGATTACTTGCATTGATGCAATCTCGTTGGCTCTTTTTCTGTGCTTATCACAGACCACCATTTCTACTTCAAAATGCTTAGCGTATGCTCTGGCTCTAGCTACTCCTCCTACGTCCGGAGACGCAAAAATCATATTTGGAAGCCTTAGCGAATTCAAATAGGGCACAAAAATAGCTGATCCATTCAAATGATCCAAAGGTATATCGAAAAAACCTTGAATTTGTCCAGCATGTAAGTCACATGTCATGATTCTGTCTGCACCTGCAGAGGTAATCATATTGGCGATAGCCTTAGCAGCGATGGATACTCGCGGTCTATCTTTCCTGTCTTGCCTAGCGTATCCGAAATAAGGAATGACAGCGCAAACTTTATATGCACTTGCTCTTTTGGCAGCGTCTATCATCAGGCAAAGTTCCAACAGGTTGTCACTTGGAGGTGTAGTGCTTTGTACCAAAAAGACGGTGCAGCCTCTGATGGATTCATTGAAACTGGGAGATAATTCGCCGTCACTAAATTTAGACAACGTAAGATCGCCTAGCTTTTTGCCATAGTTTTTAGCGACTTTCTCGGCAAGTGATTGGCTGTTAGTGCCTGAAAATATTTTAACCTCGGACATGGTTAGTAGTTTTTTTTTCGGGAAAGGTATGGAAAGGACTTAAGATCAAAAGTAATAATTTTTGAATGGATGGCTAAGGTGTTTGAAATTGAATCGGAAGATAATTTTGACTTTTGATACTATTAGGCTCATTTTTTAATTACTGGGGTAAAAGATTCAGTTTTCAATCACGTATTATAGGATGACTGTTGGTTGATCCTCGCGTCACAAATAGATTAACCACAATTTTAGAGGGGCATAGGGGGTTGATTGTTTCTATTATTGATAAGCTTATTGCCTTTTTTTTCCAGTCCTGTAAAATTTCAAGATTACAGGCTCTCGATCAAGAGTAGCTTCTTTTTTCGTGTTATTTTGGAAGTGAAATACCAGAATATAAACCAACCCGAATGTTTATGAGATTACGATTTACTTTTCTAGCGCTGATTTTTGCCTTTTCTTTTGGCTCTTTTGCGCAAAATGTACCTACGCCAAAATCACATTTTGGCTTTGATATTGGCGATGATTATAAACTTGCCAATTTCTCCCAGACAGAAGCATACTTCAAAAAAGTAGCTGATGCGAGTGACCGAGTGAGCATGGTAGAAATCGGTAAAACCGAGTACGGTAGATCTCAGCCTATGATGATCGTGACAGCTCCTGCTAATTTCGCGAAGCTAGAACAGTACAGAGAAATTTCGCAGAAGCTTGCCCATGCTGAGATTACCAGAGAAGAAGCTGAGAAGCTATCGATAGAAGGTAAGCCTGTCGTATGGGTTGATGGAGGTTTGCATGCAAATGAAGTAGTAGGCCCACATCAGCTGATTGAAACACTTTATCAACTGGCTTCAAGAGATGACGCGGAGACGTTGAAAATTCTTGACGACGTGATCATCTTGCTTGTACATGCTAATCCTGATGGGATGGAAATCATGTCAGATTGGTATATGAGAAAGGAAGATTCTACAAAACGTGATCAAAATATCCCGATTCTATACCAGAAGTACGTAGGGCACGATAACAACCGTGATTTCTACATGAATAATATGAGCGAAGCTGCAAACATGTCTCTTCAGCAATATGTAGAGTGGATTCCGCAGATTATTTACAATCACCATCAGACAGCTCCAGCAGGCACTGTGGTGGCTGGCCCTCCTTATAGAGATCCATTTAATCATGTGTTTGATCCGCTGATCATCACTAGTCTAGATGCTGTAGGTGCAGCAATGATCAATAGAATGCATACAGAAGATAAGCCAGGCTATACCAGATTGGATGGTTCTGTATTCTCTACCTGGTGGAACGGTGGGCTTAGAACGACTCCTTACTACCATAATATTATTGGGATTCTTACAGAGATCATTGGTAACCCTACTCCGTATAGTGTGCCTTTGGTTCCAGACCGTTTGATTCCAAACAATGGAACGCCATATCCAGTAGCTCCTCAAGAATGGCCTTTCCGTAGATCAATTGATTACTCTGTGTCATTAAACTATGCGATTTTCAATCATGCAGTGAGACATGGTGATGAGTTGCTATACAATATTTACTTGATGGGGAGAAAGTCCATTGAGAAAGGAAGTCAGGATAATGTGACTATGTATCCTAAATATGCTCAAGCAGTAGAAGATGCTTTCAAGGCATCAGATAAAAGTAGAGGTGGCGAGAGATCAAGAGGCGGAATTCCAGCTGAGCTCTACGATTCTATCTACAACGCGCCAGCGAATAGAGATCCTCGTGGTTATATCCTTTCCGCAGATCAACCAGATTTTCCTACTGCAGTGAAGTTTATGAATGCGTTGATCAAGTCAGGGATTTTGGTAGAGAAAGCAACCGCTGAATTCACGGTCAATGGCAAAACCTATCCGGCAAATTCTTTCATCGTGAAAACCGCGCAAGCATTTCGTCCGCATGTAATAGATATGTTTGAGCCACAAGATCACCCAAATGATTTCCTATATCCAGGCGGTCCTCCTATCCGTCCATATGATGCTGCTGGCTGGACCTTGGCTTTGCAAATGGGAGTGGAAGTGGATAAGCAATATGAAGGTTTTGAAGGCCCTTTCGAGAGAATTCCTTACGGAGAAATTCAGTCATCTCCCGCTAAGTCACTTGCAAATGGATCAGGTTATTTACTTGATGCTAGAAATAATAACAGCTTTATGGCAGTGAATGATTTGCTGAAAGCAAAAGTGAAAGTTTATAGAACCAATAATTCAGTGGATGGGCTACCAGTTGGTTCATTCTACGTAAGTGGAGGTAAAAAAGAATTGGAACTGGCTGCCAAGGAATATGGAGTATATCCAGTGCCGGCATCTATGCCTAAGGGAGCAACCTTAATCCAGCCAGCTAGAATCGGTTTGTATGATTACTATGGAGGCTCTATGCCTTCAGGCTGGGTTCGTTGGATGATGGAGCAATTTCACTTTGAATACCAATTGGTATTCCCTGAAGAGATTGACGCGGGCAACTTGAATGAGAAGTATGATGTGTTACTATTTATCAGCTCAGGGATTCCTTCTGTGGGCGCAGCAGGATTTTCTAGATCTCAGCCCAAACCTGAAGAAATCGACGAGAAATATCACCATATGTTGGGGGACTTTAGTGTTGAGAAGTCTGTGCCGGAGTTGAAATCTTTCATAGAGAAAGGTGGAAAGGTGATTTCTGTAGGTTCAGCCACTGATCTAGCCTATCACTTCGGTTTGCCAGTAGAAGATGCCCTAGTTGAAATAGATGAAAACGGTAAAGCCAAATCACTTAGCGGTGAGAAATACTATGTGCCAGGCTCAGTGTTGGAAATGCAGGTAGATAGTTCTGTGCCGATGAATTATGGTATGGGTGAAAGTGCATACATCATGTTCAATAGAAGCCCAGTATTCAAATTGTCACCTTCAGCGGCAAATAAAGGAGTGAAGCCAATTGCTTGGTTTGGAGAAGAGGAGCCACTAAGAAGTGGATGGGCATGGGGACAGTCTTATTTGAAAAATGGCGTTACAGCCTTCGAAGCTCAAATGGGCAAAGGTAAGTTCTATGCTTTCGGACCAGAGATAACCTTCAGAGCTCAGTCCCATGGCACGTTTAAGATGCTATTTAATGGATTGTATAAATAAGAATCATGTTCTGATTATTGAAAACCGCCTTGAGAGAGGCGGTTTTTTTTATGGTTATTATTCTTTCACCAAAGTAGACACGCAGGTTGTTGCTGAGAGCACAATATATTTGCATTTCCATCTTCTCAGTCTCTATGGACAGTGCCTTCTTAGAGTACTTTATTTCACAAATCTTTTTTAACTTAAACGTATTCATATCCCTCCCCTTTTTTCATTGATCCATGAATAACGACGATTCAATTTTTATTTCAGGAATACACAATTGGTGCGATCGCTGGTGTGAACGCTGTTCATTTACAGCGAGATGCAGAGTTTTTGAAAAGGAGGAAGAAAGAGATTTGAAAGATCCTGAGGATTTTTGGAATGCTTTATCCCAGAATTTCAAGGAGACTTTAGAGATGCTTCGTTTAATGGCAGAGGAGAATGGGATTGATATTGACAACATTATTGAAGAAAGTAAGAATGATACTTCTTTGTCTCGGGCGGATAAATTACTAGATGAACATCCATTGAGTGTGATTACTAATAAATATTTATTTGAGGGTAAAGATTGGCTTGACTCATCTAATGTCAAAGACTATCTGGAAGAATTAACTCAGCAAGTAAATCTTGGGTTGATGGATCTTTCTGAGGCTCAGATACAAGGTGCTAAAATTGAGGAGGGGCTTGAAGTGATTCGATGGTATTTATTTTTTATCCATGTAAAATCTAAAAGAGTGCTCAACGATATTTCTGATGACTTTTGGGAAGAGTACCCGGAATCTGAAAAAAGCTATAACGGATCAGCAAAGATTGCGATGATCTCGATTGAGCGAAGTATGCAAGCTTGGAGAATATTGCTAGATGCATTAAGATCGGAGCAGGATTCAATTTTGAGCTTGTTGGTCCTCTTGGAGAAATCCAGAAATTTGTTGGCTGACTTGGTTCCAAATTATGCTCAATTTATTAGACCAGGCTTTGATGAATGATCCATCAAAGAGTTAGATCTTAGTAACTATTACTCAAAAATCCGTTAGACAGAAAAGTTAATTAATTTGATTTTATGGACTCTTATTTACATTATGCCCATGCTGAACTCGCGCTTTGGCAGTATAGAATGAAGAAAAAGCCAAGTCTAGGAGGGAGAATCACTCATGGTGTCCAGAATAAAATCAATAGCTGGATTCCTGAAAAAGTCCACACGGTGGTGACGACTGCTATTGAGCATATGGTCAAAGTAGTCCTTACAGGTTCTAGCTGGATTGTCCCAAAGCCACATGAAAGTCTGTCATTCAAGCAGCGAGAATTCAAAGTGAGAAGTAGAATTAAGTGGTATCGAAATACCGCTTCTGTGGAGGGTGCCGTCACGGGTGCAGGTGGAATTCTTTTAGGCTTTGCAGATTTCCCTGCTTTTCTGACGATTAAAATGAAAATGCTTTTTGATATCGCCGCGCTTTATGGTTTTGATACCAAGGATTTCCATGAGCGACTATTTCTACTATATGTTTTTCAACTTAGTTTTTCCTCTCAGCAAAGACGCAATGATCTGATCGGACTTGTGGAAAATTGGGAGGAATTTAGGGGCACTTTGCCCAGTGACCTCAAAGAGTTTGATTGGAAAACTTTTCAATTGGACTATAGAGATTACATAGATCTAGCTAAACTGGCTCAACTGATTCCAATCGTAGGAGCAGGAGTCGGGGCGATTGCAAATTATCGCTTGACAGAGCATCTTGGGAAATACGCAATGAACGCATATAGATTACGTGTGTTAGAGTGATAAGCCGCTAAGTCGGAACTGTTGCATTTCAGAAAACGAATTAATTCAACATCTATGGAATCTCAAAAACACCTTTTTAGCCTCGATCCAGCTATTCATTACCTCAATTGTGGATATAAGGGGCCGCTTATGAAATCGGCTGAGCAAGCTGCTATTGGAGCGCTTATACGGGATAGAAACCCAACTAGTATTGCACCCGAAGACTTTTTCACTACCGCCAAAGAGGTCAAGGGGCGATTTGCTGAGTTGGTAAATTGTGATCCTTTTCAAGTAGCATTGATTCCCTCGAGTTCATATGGCTTTGCTACAGCCCTACGCAATATTTCCTGTGAACCAGGCCAGCATGCGATCGTTTTGGAAGATGAGTTTCCAAGCGGGTATTTTTCTTTGAAAACTTGGTGCGACGAAAATCAGGCACTGCTTAAAGTAGTCGGGCCCGATAAAGAGGCTGAGACCCTCGGAGAAAGCTGGAACAAGAACTTACTGGAAAGTATCACTTCAGAGACTGCTGTGGTGTTGATGTCCTCTGTGCACTGGATGAATGGATTGAAGTTCGATCTGGAGAGCATAGGACAAAAATGTAAGACGGTAGGAGCGATTTTTATAGTGGACGGCACTCAATCTACTGGCGCGGCTCAGATGGACGTGAAACGCTTTAAGATTGATGCACTGATTTGTGCGAGTTACAAATGGCTGCTTGGACCATATGGGATGGGGATTTCCTATTTCGGTCATGCGTTCGACAACGGAAAGCCTCTGGAGGAATCTTGGTTGAATCGTACCAATTCTCAGGATTTTGGGAACCTGACCAAATACGATCATGAGTACACCGAGGATTCTGGTCGCTACAATGTGGGTGAGATGAGCAATTTCATCCTTTTGCCTATGCTGAATGAGTCCTTGAAGCAGATCAATGAATGGACAGTGCCCGAGATAGAGAGCTATTGTCAAGAGCTTACAATTCCTCTTTATAGCTATCTAAAAAGCAGAGATGTAGTACTTGAGGACGAGCAGTATACCTCACATCACCTTTTTGGTTTGAAATTGCCTGAGGACATTGATACAGAGCTATTGAGAAATAACCTACAGACGAACAAAATTTCGGTGTCCAATCGTGGAGGTAAGTTACGTATTTCTGTGAATGTGTTTAATACCACTGAAGATATTGAGAAGTTGATTCAAGTATTAGAGTCTAGTAGGTTCGTAGAATAACTTCTAGGTCGTTAAAAATAGGCATAAAAAAAGACCGCTGATTCAGCGGTCTTTTTTACTTTTTTAGTTGGCTTACCAGGGCTCGAACCTGGACTCTTCTGAACCAAAATCAGACGTGTTGCCAGTTACACCATAAGCCAGTTCAGTAGGGAGATATAACTCCTCTCCTTTAAAGTGTCACAAAGGTAGAGTCTTGCTTCTTTTTTTCCAAACCAGTATTTAAAGATTTTTGTGTTTTTTAGCTAATTGCCTTTGAATCAGCTGAAAATATTGGTCTTTTAGACTGTGGGTATATGCTATACAAGTTAACTTAAAATGAAATTTCTATTTGCGATAATAGGAATTGAACGTCTTAAAATTGTGATTCTGTTAACAGTGAGGAGGTTATATTGCGTAATTGGAAATATATGTTCATTTTTGTCAAAAATTACAAAAAAAGCTACTAAACCATTATTCGTTATGCAAGTTGAGAAATTAGAAAAAACTGTACCTGAAGTGGTGCAGAAATTAGTAAAGTTAAAATCTGGTGAAACCTTGGCGGCAGAGCTTTCTTGGTGCTGGGTAAGTTTCCAAAATGATCAGAACCCTGTAGGTGTGATTCAAAAAGGGCATGAGGCTCTAGCATTTTTCAAAGAAGCTAGAGAAAAGAACAGCAAGGCTGTTTCTAAGAAATTGGTAGAAAGCTTTGAAAAAGCATTGAGTTAAGCACAAAAAAAACCCCGAATTTATCGGGGTTTTTTATTTTTATCCGTGTGGAAGAATTACTCTCCTGACACGTTGAATTTAACGTTAGTTTTCACTTCTCTATGAAGGTCAACTTCTGCAGCAAATTCTCCAGCACCATCAACTGGCGTATTGATAGAGATTTTCTTTCTGTCGATGTCGATACCTTGAGCTGCCAATGCGTCAGCAATCTGAAGAGTAGTTACTTTACCGAAGATTTTACCTGATTCACCGATTTTCGCTTTGATCTCTAGTGTTAGAGCTTCAAGTTTTTCAGCGATATTCTGAGCTTCAGTTTTAATCTTTTCTGCTTTGTGAGCAGCTTGCTTGATATTCTCAGCAAGAATTTTCTTGTTAGAGCCAGTTGCAAGTACTGCGAAACCCTGAGGAATCAGGTAATTTCTTCCGTACCCTGGCTTTACAGCTACCAAGTCATTCTTATAGCCAAGACCTTTGATGTCTGTTTTTAGTATGATTTCCATTTGTAATGATCTTTTGTGATTGGACGATACAAGACCGAATTATTTCAACCCATCGGTTACGAATGGCAACAAAGCCAAATGTCTTGCTTTTTTGATGGCCTGGGCCACTTTTCTCTGAAATTTCGCAGAGTTACCAGTAAGTCTTCTTGGAAGAATTTTACCTTGCTCATTGACGAACTTCAACAAGAAATTAGGATCCTTGTAGTCAATGTACTTAATGCCGTGCTTCTTGAATCGGCAATACTTTTTTCTGATTTCGCCTCTATTGATTGGCTCGTTAACTAATGTCATTTGGTGGCTTCCTCCTTAGCTTCAACTTTTTTGTTAAACTCTCCTTTTCTTCTTCTTTCGGCATAAACAATTGAATGCTTATCCAAAACAGTAGTCAAGAATCTCATCACTTTCTCGTCTCTTCGAAGTTCTACTTCGAATTTGCGGATAAGCGTAGGATCGGCCTTGAATTCAACCATAACGTAGAAACCTGTAGTCTTTTTCTCAATAGCATAAGCCATTTTCTTAAGACCCCAATTTTCCACATTAATAACGTCTGCCCCCAGTTCTTTTAACAAGTTCACAAACTTGTCGACAGTATCCTTTATCTGAACATCAGATAAAACGGGAGTTAAAATGAATACCGTCTCGTAATTTCTTTGGAACATTTTTTTAATGTGTTTAAGGAATTTAATAAACAGGATGCAAAAGTAGGGGAAATCTCACTGTATTCCAAATGAATAGCTAAGTCAAAAGTAAGGGAAATAGAAAAGATTCAAGCACATGACTCCTATATAAGCAATGAAAGTGCCTTAGGATTGGCTGAGCTGTAACGTAATTGTTTGTATTGCCTTGAGATAATTGATAGATAATTTTTCTATTGTTTTCTCTTGGTCCACTTCTGAGACTTCTTTAGCAAAAAAATAACGGACTTTCATGAAAAAGCCTCCCAAAGGAGGCTTTGATTATTTCACAGTGAAAGTCTTAGAACCGACTTCGTAATTGTCGACAAAAATTTTGACCTGATGTATGCCAGAAGTGTAATCCGTGCCTTTTTCATAGAAGAAAGTGAGTTCCTGCTCTGTATTGTCAAAAATCACATCTTGTTTTACAGTGTAGAATTTCTCTGCTCCGTCCATCATAAATGTTCCAGATCCCTTAGCTACATCAAATATTGGTTGAGCATTGGGTGCCAAAACCTGCACGTAGATATTCCTAGGCCCTTTCTCCGCGACTTTATTGTCAGCAAGATTGAAACTCACTTTGATGCGTTCAATCTGTCTGTTTTTGAAGTCTTTCGTAGTTTCAACTCGTTCTTTTCCATTAGAATTTACAGCTGAGATTTCAATGTTTTCAGCCTTCAGCATAGAAGCCACATTAACTTTGGCTTGAAGATCTTCTTTTTGGATATTCAGTTGAGCTACTTCTTCTTCAATCTCTGCTTGAGTGGTTTTTAGATCCTGATTCTCTGTGAAAAGTTGCTGATTCATAGCCCGTAATTCAAGTATCTCCTGGTCTTTCTGTACTATCATACCATTGTAACTCTTGATTTTCTCATTTAAGGCAACTATTTCTGAAGAACTTCTCTGTCTCGATGTATTTCTTTCCGCGATTAATTGATCACGTACTTCTTCGAGCGACTTCACATCACCGCCAAGTTTCTCTATTTCTAGTATTCTTAGATCTAACTGATAAGTCACAGAGTCAAGCCGCTTGTTCAGGTCATTGTTTTCTGTAGAAAGAAGAAGAATCTCTTCTGATTTTTTGGTTCGATCTACATAGTCAGTGTACAATTTGATTCCGCTTATTATTACCAAGAGTACCAAAACAATAATGATAATGTTTTTACCTTGGTCTTTCTTTTCAGGCGAGGTTTTTTCAAATTCCGTATTCATGATTTATTCAGATAAGGCTATATAATGGCTTTTTTAGACAAAAATTATTGGACCCAAAGGTATTCTACAGGCAAAACCGGTTGGGATATAGGATATGCCTCTCCACCACTTGTGCAATATTTAGACCAAATTAAAAATAATGGCATCCAAGTCTTGATCCCTGGTGCTGGCTCGGGCTATGAAGCTTCTTCCGCTATGCAATCTGGATTCACTAATGTCCATCTGCTCGATATATCCGAAGAGCCGTTAAAGAGATTTGCTTCATTGAATCCTGATTTTCCTGTTGAGCATATTCATCATCAGAATTTCTTTGAACATAACGGTTCCTATGATTTAATTTTGGAACAGACATTCTTCTGTGCACTCAACCCAAATCTCAGAGAGGATTATTTAATCAAAATGAAAGAGCTGCTAAAACCAGGAGCTAAATTGGTTGGTGTTTGGTTTGATCGAGAATTTGACTTTGAAGGTCCGCCTTTTGGAGGGAAATCAACAGAATATAGAAAGCTATTTGAAAAATACTTCGATATCAAAGTTCTAGCTCCCTGTTACAATTCTGTTCCTGAGCGATTAGGATCAGAGGTGTTTATGATCCTCGAAAATTCAAAAATCTAGTATATACTCTGTTTTTTCTCCTGGATAGTCAAAGAACACAATACCGCATTCATAGAAATCTAAACTGAGTTTGACTTCTGGTTTGCATTTTATTTCTTCCCATGCCATTTCCATTTCTCGCGACCAATGAATGTCGCCTATGGCAATGATGGACTTAGGGTGGATTTTCGTAAGTAGTAGCTCAAAATAGCTTAGTGTCCCTTCGAACGTGTGGGTTGCATCTATCAGCACAAAGTCTACTTGGTGCAAGGGTTCTAAAGCGTTGGGGAGTGTTTCGGATAGTTCACCCACAATAATTGTAAGATTTTCATATCCATCAACTGGCTTTGCAACTCTGGCTATTTCTTCCGAGCCTTCAAAAGAATAAATTCGACCTTGGGTGACTTTGGAAAGATACCTGCTACTGATCCCCATACAAGTGCCTAGTTCGAGCACTGTATTGGCAGCAGTTAATGAGCAGAAAAACTGATAGAGTTGTGCGAATTTCCTGTTACTGGTGCTGAATTTTGTAATATCAGCAACTCGTCTTTTAGCAGCATTGACACTTTTAGACCCTGCTCCAAAATCCTCCACATCAATTACCTCCTCGGAAGAAAGAAGCTCTTTTCTGTAGATTTCTACGTCCAGATCTACTTCTTTTCTAGCTTGAATAAATCTGAAAAGATTTTGATGAGTATTGTAAAGTAGGGGAGACTGAAGTGAGTATTTGTCCTCTTTCTTTAGCCAGTAACTTAGATAGGTAAGGAGCGGATAAACTTTGTTTTGCAACTCAATTGTAGAAGTAATTGGCAATCATCTGGAATTCTGGTATTACTACCTCGAATTTACTTCCATCAACCAATTTTTCCATGAAGTATACTCCTTTCATCTTACCCAGACCAGATTTCAAATTGCAACCAGATACGTAGCTATGCGATTCACCTGGTTCCAATACAGGTTGTTGTCCAACGACACCATCTCCTTCAACAATTTTTTTGATTTCTGCAGCATCAGAGATTTCCCATCTTCTGCCCATTAACTGAACAGTTTGGTTGCTTTTGTTTTCAATAGTTACCTTGTAGGTAAATACAAAATGATGCTGATGTGGACTGGAGAATTCTGCCTGATAGGTGACTTCTACACTGACTTGAATACCTGAAGTGACTGTAGTTACCATATATTAAACAATTTCATAGCTAGCAAATATACAATTTATAGTTAAATATCACCAAATTCTAATGGAAGTTAAAATCGATCCAAGTTGGAAAATAGCTTTGAATCAAGTGTTTGGGCAAAGGTTTGTTGAAAGCCTATTTGCGTTTGTAAAAGACGAATATACCACCGTAAAGGTTTTCCCTCCTACGAAAGAAATATTTAATGCATTTAACCATTGTCCAATAAATTCTGTGAAAGTGGTTATTCTAGGTCAAGATCCTTATCATGGTCCAGGGCAAGCCCATGGTTTAGCTTTTTCAGTAAGGCCGGGGGTGCCTTTTCCTCCAAGTCTTTCCAATATTTTCAAGGAAATAGAATCTGACTTAGGAAAGCCTTTGCCACTTAATGGAGATCTTACCAGATGGGCAGACCAAGGTGTGTTTCTATTGAATGCGACACTAACAGTTCGAGCACATCAAGCTGGGTCTCATCAGAAAAAAGGCTGGGAGGAGTTTACCGATGAGGTGATTCGCGCGATAAGTGATCAGCGAGAACATGTCGTGTTCTTTCTTTGGGGAGCATACGCTCAAAAGAAATCTATTCTAATCGATGCTAACAAACATTTGATATTGAAAGCGCCACACCCCAGCCCACTTTCTTCTTACCGTGGTTTTTTTGGGTGCAAGCACTTTTCAAAAGCCAATGAGTATTTAATAGCAAATGGGATAAAGCCGATTGACTGGTAAGAGCAAGTATTCAGTTTTTCAGTCGCAGTGATCAGCTCAGTTTTTTTTTCTTAGAAGAGAGTTTTAGTATAGTTTCAAAGACGATAGGTAAGAATTACTATAGTAAAACTAGGTTTTAGCAGAAACCGCCTTGAATATTAGTGGTAAAAAAAAGCCCTGAGATGATCAGGGCTTTAAGTTTAATTTATTCCGCTAAATATTCTACTCCATCGAATTTTGCTGAACATCGATTCATGCTTATCCAGGGAAAGCCACAGGAACCAAGCTTTACCTACAATGTGATCTTCCGGCACAAATCCCCAATAACGTGAATCCAGAGAATCGTGTCGATTGTCTCCCATCATGAAGTAATAATTCTGTTTGAAAGTATAGCTTTCTACTTTTTGACCATCGATGAAGAGTTGACCGTCTTTGGCTTCTACATTTTCGAGGCCTTCATAATTCACAATTGTTGAACTGTATTTCAATACATTATCCGCGGTCATTTGAATTGTCAAGTCCTTAGCAGGAATCTGAAGGGGTCCGAAATGATCACGGTTCCAGCCTAGCGCAAGTCCATCTGGGAAAATAAGTGAATCTCCTTTACTTTTCTCGATACGTTTAATGACGGAAGTAACTACTGGGGAGGATTCTAATCTATTGATGACCTCTTCAGTAGCGAAAACCATATAGCCTGAGCCATCGCTAAAAGTCAAATGACTGTCAGGATTGATTCCATAATCTTTAAAGAAATCTTCCGTAAGTGGTCTGTTAGTAATCACATCGTATGAATACTGCATCTCTGCAGGTTTTTCTGCAAGCTCATTGTTGATATAAGCATCTCCATTTCGTACTTCTATTACATCTCCGGAAATGCCAACAGCTCGTTTGATGTAATTGGTTTTAAGATCAGTTGGGTATTGGAATTCAACAGGGTAGTTGAATACTACTACATCATTTCTCTGAACATCTGAGAAACCAGGAAGTCTGTAATAGGGAAGCTGAATAGCATCTGAATAGGATGGTATCTCTGTACCCCAGACTTTCTGATGGGTAAGAGGAACTTGCAAAGGTGTCATTGGAAACCTCGTTCCATAATGCATTTTACTTACGAAAAGAAAATCCCCCACTAAAAGTGATTTCTCCATTGAGGCAGTGGGGATTGTAAATGGTTCTAGAAGAAGCCAACGGATCAAACTGGCGGCTACTACTGCAAAAATCAAGGCATCACCCCATTCTCTGGCGGCTGATTTTTTTTTGGTTGACTTACTCATGATTGGTTTTTAAGTTCAGAAAGATAGAAAATCATCCATGGAAAGCACGCCTTTCTTACCTTGAATCCACTCAGAGACTAAAATTGCGCCAAGTGCGAAGCCCTGTCTGCTGTGTGCGGTATGCGAGATTTCAATATCGTCTATTTCAGATGAATAGCGAATGATATGCGTTCCTGGAGCTGGGTCTATACGTTTAGAAGTGATAGGTAGCGATTGTTCATTTTCGTTCACTCCTTCGGACAGGTTCCAGTTGTTCAGTACGTTTATATTTTTGATTATGCCTTCGGCCAAAGTGATCGCAGTCCCTGAAGGAGCGTCTTTTTTAGCAGTATGATGAATCTCTTCTACAGAACTTTTGTAGCCAGTAGTTTCATTCATAAGCTTGGCAAGGAATTCATTGACTTTGAAAAAGATGTTGACACCGATACTGTAATTGGAAGCATAGAAAAATGCACCATTCTTAGCTAGCGTTAGTCGTTCGATTTCTGCTTTTTGGTCTAGCCATCCAGTTGTACCAGATACAATAGGGATGCCTCGCTCAATAGCCCACTTAATGTTTTCTACAGCAGCTTCAGGCTGGCTGAATTCAATCGCCACATCTATAGTAGCTGGATCGAGTGAATCCAACTCATCTCGGTTGTCAATGTTGATTTTTGCAGCTATTGTATGACCACGGGATTCTGAAAGCTGACCAATCAGCTGTCCCATTTTTCCGTAGCCTAGAAGTAAAATATTCATTAGTTAAAAATTGAGTTTTAAAGAAAGTCCAACTGAGGTATTATTGGAAGAGAATCTTTCGTAATGTGGTTCAAATTTCAATGAGATATCATCAGAAACATCAAATCCGGAGAGGTGTGCATCCACATTGGCATCTATTAAATTCAGTGCATAAATGCCTCCTAATAGCAGGAAGCATAGATCACGGTTTTTTCTCCAATAGTTTACATTTCGCACTAGTCCATCACGGTTCAAGCTTGGGAAATCTGTTGTTAATTCATCATCGAAGTCTGAAAGTGCTTGTTTGAACACATTATAGAGGCGATTATTATAATTTATAAAGTAAATATCGGTAATGAATCCCCCATAAATTAAAGGGACTTTCCAGGATTTTCCGTTATAAACTTGCCCTGCTCCAGGTAAAATCGCCGAGAGAATGGTGGCTTTTCGAGGATTCTTAGGCAGTGAAGAATAATCAGGCTTTACTTTAGGTTTTGGAGGTGCTGGGCTTTCTTTTTCTTGAGCAAGGGATACGGTGCTCAGACTAAAACAGAAAAGCAAAAGTCCCACTAAAATCAGCGGGGCTTTTATATTGAATTTGATATGAGAAACTGGGAGCTTCAAGGTTAGATGATTTCCAAGATTTCAAGAATTCGATTCAAATCTGATGCAGAATTAAATGGGATTTTAATTTCGCCTTTGTTTTTGGGATTTGACTTCAATGCGACTTTGGTTCCAAAATGAGAGGCCAATTGCTGCTGGAGCTTATTGATCTCATATTTCCTTACTGGATCTAATTCTGGTTTGGAAGGTTTCTCAGGTGTTCCTTCATTCAAAGCCTTAACTAGAGCTTCTACTTTACGAACACTTAATTCTTCCTCTACCGCTTTCTTGAAAATGGCGAGTTGCTTATCTACATCTTCAATATTGATCAAAGCTCGGGCATGCCCCATAGACAGCTGCTGATCCCGGATAGCACTTTGGATGGTAGGAGGGAGCTTTAGAAGTCGTAAGTAGTTATTTACAGTAGTTCTGTTTTTCCCTACTCTGTCTCCTAATTCTTCTTGTTTTAGGTCACACTCAGTAAGTAATCTCTGATAAGATTGTGCAATTTCAAGCGCATTTAGATTTTCCCGTTGAATGTTTTCGATCAGTGCCATTTCCAGCATTTGCTGATCATTGGCCGTACGAACGTATGCAGGGATTTGAGTTAAACCCGCAATTTTGGAAGCTTGGAATCTACGTTCACCAGAGATTAGTTGATATTCATCCGTATCGAGTTTTCTGACGGTGATAGGCTGAATGATTCCTTGAACCGTGATAGATTCTGCAAGTTCAGCTAGAGCGTCCTTGTCGAAGTGGAGCCTAGGCTGAAAAGGATTGACCTGAATTTGATCAAGTGGAATTTCAAAAATCCCGGTTTTAACGACCTCAGGTAATATGTCCTCAGATTTGTGTTTTGCAGGGCTGTCTTCTAGCAGAGCTCCAAGACCTCTTCCCAAGACACTTTTTTTTCTATTCGGTTTCTGGTCTGACATAGTTTATTTGGTCACTTTTTGCAGGTCGTTTTTCTGCGCGATTTCACCAGCAAGATTTAGATAAGCTACTGCACCTTTTCCATCTGCATCGAAGGAAATAGCTGGTAGACCAAAACTAGGAGCCTCACTGAGCCTCACGTTGCGAGGTATGATGGTGTCGAAAACCATGTTTTTGAAATGTAGCCGAACTTCTTCTACGACTTGATTAGAGAGTCGGAGTCTTACATCGTACATGGTAAGCAAGATACCTTCGATTTCCAAATCAGGATTCAATCTGGTCTGAATGATTTTTATGGTATTCAGTAATTTGCCTAAGCCTTCTAATGCAAAGTATTCGCACTGAACAGGGATGATTACTGAATTGGCTGCGGTAAGCGCATTGATAGTGATTAATCCTAGTGATGGAGAGCAATCGATGATGATGAAATCATATAGCTCTTTAATATCACTAATAACCTCTTTCATCTTCTCTTCGCGGTTATCCAAATTGATCATTTCCACTTCAGCACCTACTAAGTCAATATGAGAAGGTACCAAATCAAGATACTCCAGATCAGTTTTGTGAATAATCTCTTTTACATCAATTCCATCCACCATACACTCGTAAATACTCGTGTTGACGGATTTGGGATCATGACCTAGCCCGGAGGTTGTATTAGCCTGTGGATCAGCGTCAATCACCAGGGTCTTAAATTCCAGGACAGCTAAACTAGCCGCCAGGTTCATCGCTGTGGTAGTTTTGCCTACTCCGCCTTTTTGATTGGCTATGGCAATGATTTTTCCCATGGTGTTATTTGAAGAGTAATTTAATCTCAATATTAAGCAAAATGAATTCTTTTCCGGCCGATCTCTCCGCTTTTTTTAGCATTTTCAAAATGACCTAAAATTAGGGTTTTGGCGATAATCTATATTGTTATCATGTTATAAGTTTATGATAAACAGTGTATTAAATAAATTCAAGCCTGCTACATAGGTCTTTTAAAAGGAGAATAATTTCTAAATCGCTCAATTCTTAATTCTAGTTAAGGGGAACGATTGATCTTGGGATAAATTACACTCTTCAAGAAAATATCAATGCAAAAAAAGGAGCCCGATGTGGACTCCTTTTGAATTATTTTTTACGAGTATTATCTGCTGCTTTCATAGCATTTTCCAGTTTCTGCTGGAATTTCGATTTCTTTTTATCCACATTTTTCAATTTGCTCTCTTCCACTTTTGCTCGTATTTTCTCGTCATCCACGAATAGTTTAATCAGGGCTTGCTGACCAAATGTCACCATGTTGGATACGAAATAATAGAAGCTCAATCCTGCTGGGTAAGAGTTCAAAATGAACATAAACATGACAGGCATGATGTAACCCAAGTTTTTCATTGGTCCAGTAGCCGTAGTCAGTTGGTTGTTGAAGTGTGTGTAGATAATCTGAGACACAGTCATCAACAACGTAAACATACTCACGTGAGATCCATAGAAAGGGATCGTGAATGGCAGATTGAAAAAGGTATCGTAGGTAGAAAGGTCAGTCGCCCAAAGGAAAGATTCCTGACGAAGTTCGATCGCATTTGGGAAGAAAAAGAACATCGCAAACAAGAATGGCATCTGAAGCACCATCGGTAGACATCCCGAGATAGGACTCACACCAAGCTTGGAGAACAACTTCATTTGTTCTTGCTGCATCTTTGTCGCGTCATCACCATATTTCTCTTTTAGCTCATCAATCTCAGGCTTGATTACCCTCATTTTCGCCATTCCTATGTATGACTTGTAGGTTAGTGGGAAGAGTGCAAGTTTGATCAGGAATACTATGATGATAATGATAACACCATAGTTGGTGAAGAACTTCTCTAGGAATGCAAAGAGATTTACGATGATATACTTATTCACCCAGCTGACGAAGAAGTATCCCATGTCCACATTGTCTTCAAAGCCATCAGTGACTTTTTTCAAAGTCTTATACTTATCTGGGCCGAAATAGTACGTGAATCCAGCTTTACCGTCCTGAAGAGGAATAGATAGGCTGGTTGCCATTGTCCGCACAATAGCGCTATCTTCTGGAGTGCTTTGAGTGATGGATACATTTTGGAAGTCTGTATCAGCAATCATCGCTGCCGTGAAGAATCTCTGACTAAAGCTTATCCATTTTACTGGTTCTGCAATAGTCTCTTGCTCCAAATCATTGCCAGCTCCTAGGTTATCAAAAGAACCTGAAGTGGTATAGTAGTTCAGTCTAGCCTGTCTTCTGGATTCCGCTAGGTTCATCTCCTGAGCGATCACTTTGTCTTCCCAGGTTAGTGCCAGAGCATTGCCTGTGAAAACACCTTGGTAGCGATCTATCTCAAAGGATTTCTTTACTTGATAACTGCCATCCGCTAGGGTGTAGGTCTGAATGATTTGACCACTCTCACTGCCAGACTTTAACGTAAGTGTTTGAGTTTTTACGCCATCTTCATTTTGACCATTTTCCACTGAAGAAGTGAAATAAAGGTCATTCAGGTCTAATGGTCCATTTTTGCTTTCGATGATGTAGTCCATATTAGAACTTTCTTCATTGAAGAGTTCCAGGGGCTTCATTTCCCAGCTTTTATATTCCTTTAGAATTACCTCTTTGACTTGAGCTCCTTTAGAAGAGATTTTTACTTGAATTAAATCGTTTTCAAGTGTAAGAACTTTTTCTTCTCCTACAGTCATGGATGCTAAAACACCGTATTTGGCAAGTCTTGCTGCATCCATTGTGCTGTCGTTTTCAGAATTAGTTTCTGTTAACGCTGGTTGGTTTGCGGCATTAGATTGAACCGATTCTGTTTGAGTGGTAGTTGCTGTCTCCACCTCAGGTATCTCCGGTGCGCTCGCAAAGAAAAACGAGTAGACCAGGATGACTGCTGCAAAAAGGATCAAACCTGTTGCTTGATTTCTGTCCATAAAGATTAATCGTAAACCCGATAAAGTAGCTTCGGGGAGTTTTATTTAATTTTTTTGTCCACAGCCGCCTGGATGAATTTCACGAATAGTGGCTGAGGAGTGAGTACGGTACTTTTATATTCTGGGTGGAATTGCACACCAACAAACCATGGGTGGTTTTTGATTTCCACAATTTCCACTAAGCCTGTTTCTGGATTTTTCCCTGTAGCGATCATGCCATGCTCTTCCATAATGGCTAGATATTCGTTGTTAAACTCATATCTATGACGGTGTCTTTCTTGGATTTTAGATTTCCCATAAGCCTGGAACGCCTTACTACCTTTTTTGAGGTCGCAAGCATACGAACCTAGACGCATAGTTCCGCCCATTTGGTCAATATTTTTTTGCTCTTCCATCAATCCGATTACTGGAGTAGGCGTATTTGGATCCATCTCCGTACTATTTGCATATTTCAAATTGACTACGTTTCTGGCGTATTCGATTACTGCTACCTGCATGCCAAGACAAATTCCAAGAAATGGAATATTGTTTTCTCTTGCATATTTCACCGTTTCAATTTTTCCCTCAAAACCTCGCTCACCAAATCCTGGAGCTACTACAATTCCGTCTAAGTCTTCGAGCTTGTGAACGATATTATCAGGATTAATTTCTTCTGATGATATCAATCGAAGATTAACATTACACTCAATCGATGCACCTGCATGAGTGAATGACTCAATAATTGATTTATAAGCATCTGGTAAGGAAACGTATTTACCTACCAGACCGATAGTCACTTCTTGAGTTGGATTTTTAAGTTTCCCGAGGAAATCTTTCCAATTTTCCAGATCAGTATTTTCTTTGGATGTAAGCTTCAGCTTAGTCATCACTCGCTCATCCAGCTTTTCCTTTTTCATTAAAAGAGGCACATCGTAGATCGAGTCAGCATCCATTGCTTCGATCACATTGTTCAGCTGAACGTTACAGAAAAGGGCAAGCTTCTTCTTTACGTCAGCAGGCAAATGATATTCTGTACGACAAACTAAGATATCTGGCTGAATACCTGCTTCTAGCAATTGTTTGACAGAGTGCTGAGTTGGCTTGGTTTTTAATTCTTTGGCAGCTTTGAGGTAAGGAATCAGAGTAAGATGAATTACCAAAAATCGATTTGGACCAAGATCCCATTTAGCTTGTCTTACTGCTTCAATGAAGGGAAGGGATTCAATATCACCTACACAACCACCGATTTCGGTGATTATTACGTCATATTTCCCGTCTTCACCTAGCTTGTAAAAATTAGCTTTGATTTCGTCTGTAATGTGAGGGATGACCTGAACAGTCTTTCCAAGAAATTCGCCTTTACGCTCCTTAGTAATCACATTATTGTAGATTCTACCAGTTGTGATGTTATTGTCTTGAGAAGTAGGGATATTCAAAAATCGCTCATAATGCCCAAGATCCAGATCGGTCTCAGCTCCGTCATCAGTCACATAGCATTCACCATGTTCATATGGATTTAGAGTTCCTGGATCGATATTCAGATAAGGGTCAAACTTTTGGATGGTCACTTTGAAGCCTCTGGCCTGGAGCAACTTGCCTAATGAGGCTGCTATGATGCCTTTGCCGAGAGAGGAAGTAACTCCTCCGGTAATAAATATGTATTTGGTGCTTGAAGCCATAAGAATGGGGGAGATTGGAAATTTGTTTGGATTCTTATGGGGCTCAAAATTATGGAAAAAATCCCGATTAATGACTTTTTGAACATGAGATAGATCACTTTTCTCATATTTATTGCTCCGAGACACAAAAGTATATTGCGACAATATGTGTCAAATATTAGTAATTCAAATTGAATTAAGGTAGTTTTAATTGTTGGGTTTTGAATTTATTGACCAAATTAAATAGGTTCCCACATTTCGATTTGTAACTATTAAACATGAATAAATATGAGACATTTAAATAGAAAAGTTGTTTTGATAGATCGCACGCTAGATCAAAAAACAATTGATTGGAGTCGGCTTGAACTTGATGAAAAAGAAGCTTTTATATTGGATCCATTTGAATTGTTCGCACAAATTGATTGGACAAAATTTGAAGACAATGTTGATGTGATAAACATAGTATATTCTGATTTATTTGAGGCATTGGTCGTCGATAGAAAGACTTTATTATGCTACTGGCCTATGTTAAATTTTCCCGATGATCGATGGGTGGAATTATTGGGTCATTGCAAGTCTGCAGGTATTCAAATGTTAGTGAATTACACTAAAGATAGAGGTGAAGTTGCTAATGATATTCTACCTGAATTTCATGATTCTTGGAAATCCTTTGTTTTATTTATGGTTCAGTCGCTTTTTGACGATATTCAACTTAATGATGGTTTTGAAGAAATTGCTTGGCTGAGAAATTCTGAAGAATCCATTCTATTATTTAGTGTGGAAGAGAATGGTGTATCAAAATATTCCTATTTAATGTCTGAAAATATTGCATATGAATTTGAATCATCCTATGAATTTCAAAAGAAGATACTAGCTAATAATATTCCTTTTTTCAATAGTATTGAACAATTAATGGAAAGCTTGCAATCAGATATAAACCTAGAAAAATGTATTACAACATATGTTAATAGACGTTTAGAGAAAAATTATTTTCATTCCTTGATGAAAAAGTACAATTCAAATAATTTAATTCAGCATTGGATAGAAAATTATTCTGATAATTAGAAGATTAGCTAGGATGGTTTTTTTATGTTAAAAAATATTTTTTCGAACAAAATATTTTATTCGGAGTTTAATATTTCTATATATTGCAGGATTATTAATGAAACTATTATTAACAAGTAAAAAAATATGAGAGATTTAATCAAAGAAGCTATTGCTGATCTTAAAAAAGGTGATGGTTTTATTTATGTAACTTCAGATGGAAACAAGATCGATTTACATGAAGCTGCTTCAAAAGGAATAGCAGTTACTCCTGTAAATCCAAAAGATCAAGTAATTAAGAAATTAGAAGCTGCAGGTCTTCATTTGAATGACGGTAGATTCCTTAATGAATTAAATGAATTGATCTCACTTGTTACTGGAAGTAGTGCTGCTACGAAGACTTCTAAAAGAAGAACATTCAGCGACGCTGAGAAGAGCAAGATTGTAGAAGAGTGGAAAAAAGTAGAAGCTGCTGGTAAGAAAACAAAAGCTGCATTTGCAAGAGAAATAGGAGTTGGATACCAAACATTCATCAACTGGTTAAGAGGTTAATCTCTCTTCCTTGATAAACAAAAAAGGCAACCGTAATGGTTGCCTTTTTTGTTTGATGCTGATCTAAGGTTCTATCCAGTTAGGTGCTTCTTAAGCTTGTTTACAGAGAGCTGGGATTAGTTTTGCCCATAGTGAACTGATCAACTAATACTCATAGAAATGCCCCCATTAGTACTTGTCTGATGGGGGCACATTATATTGAATTTTTGCTTTCAATAGCTAGAAAAAGCTAATCAATTTGTCTTAGCAAGGTTTTCCTTAACTAAACCAAAATCTGGATCCAGTGATAATGCTTCTTCAAAAGCCGCTTTAGCCTCAACTTTGGAACCTTGATCCAAGTAGATCATTCCTTTTAGATTCAATGCAGCAGCTTTTATAGATACTTCTTGATTTTCTGTCTCTGATTTTGGGAATCCTACTTTCTCATCTGGCTTAGCATTTTTCACAAGCATATTCACAGAATTCATAGCCTCCTGGTATTTCTTTAGGCTATATTGGATAAAGGCAGACTTATAAAGGCTGAAATTATCACCGCCAAGTAAATATAAACTTTCAAAATAAGGCAGAGATTTCTCCAGTGCACCGACCTGCTCCAATGAGTAGGCAGCGATCTCTAGAGATGTGACACTTTTGTCATTGACTTCTAGAACGTCCATGGAAACTAATGCTGCAGACATCGCCTGGCCAGCTTCATAATACACCGTGCCCAACAATTCTACGTAGCGTATATCATCAGGATTTCTCACGATCAGATTATACAAGAAAGTTTTGGCAGCCGCAATGTCATTGTAGCGCAAAGCCAACTGATAAGCTGCCTGATCTGAATTGTTTAATGTTTTCTTAAGTTTTGGGTCGAGTCTGGCTACAGAGTCTGCAGTTTGTGCAATGGTTGTGCTGGCGCAAAAGGCCATAAGCAGCATGAATAAAACGCGCTTCATTTGTTATTAATTTTAATTGTTTATGATTTAGGGGGATTGCTAACTAAAGTCAAGCCTTTTGCTTTGGCTATTTCTAGCATTAATTCGCGAGCCTGTTGGGGATTGTTATGAATTTTGCCCTCCAATATAGCTTCTTTAATTTCTTCTTTAATATCTCCGACGATTTTTGAGGGTTCCAGACCAAATATTTCCATGATTTCCTCGCCAGAAATAGGGGGTTGGAAATTTCTGACCTGATCTTTCTCTTCTACTTCGATCAACTTTTGGGCTACTTTATCGAAATTTTCCAGGTATCGCTTTACTTTCTTGTTGTTCTTAGAAGTCACATCGGCACGACAAAGTTTCATCAGATCATCTATATCATCTCCTGTCTCAAACAACAGTCGTCGCATAGCTGAATCTGTCACCTCATCTTTCACTAGCGCAATTGGCCGAAGGTGCAGTTTGACGAGTTTTTGCACATATTTCATGCGATCATCCATAGGAAGTTTCATCCTTCGGAAAATCCCCGGAGTCATACGTGCTCCTTTGTCTTCATGACCATGAAAAGTCCAGCCGACCTTCTTATTAAAGCGTTTGGTAGCTGGTTTCGCTATATCGTGCAAAATTGCCGCCCATCGTAGCCAAAGGTTATCACTCATCAGACAGACATTGTCTAGCACCTGCAATGTGTGGTAGAAATTGTCCTTATGGGATTTGTCATCCACAGAATCCACTCCTTGCAACTCAACCATTTCCGGGAAAAACTCATGAAGCAATTTGCCTGCAAACAACAATTTGAAGCCGTAAGAAGGCTTTTTTACCTCTATGATTTTGTTTAACTCCACTATAATTCGCTCCGCTGAAATGATAGACAATCGATGTGCATTTTCGCTTAAGGCATGAAAAGTATCTCCATCGATATCAAAATCCAGCTGAGCAGCAAATCGTACTGCACGAAGCATACGCAGAGGGTCATCCGAAAATGTAATATTAGGCTCAAGAGGTGTGCGAATCAATTTATTTTTGATATCTGCAAGCCCATCAAATGGATCTAGCAATTCGCCGTAATCAGCTGCATTCAACGAAATGGCCATGGCATTGATCGTGAAGTCTCTGCGTTCCAAATCTTCCTGTAGCGTTCCTGTCTCCACGATTGGGTTTCTCGAGTCTGCTCGATAAGATTCCTTTCTTGCACCCACAAACTCCAATTCCCAATCCTCCAGTTTCAGCATGGCTGTACCGAAATTTTTGAAAACAGAAAGAGGTACATGTGCATCATATTGCTTTGCAACTTCTTTTGCAAGCTCTATTCCACTCCCAACGCAGGTGAAGTCAATATCTTTTTGTCCGCTTTTTTCTCTTTTCAGAATCAAATCTCTCACATATCCGCCAACCACATAGGTTTCTAAACCTAAATTGGCTGCAGCTTTTGCTACTTTGCCGAAGACTTCGAATTCGTCAAGATGCGATTTGAAATTCATCCTTTAATAATTTTTACATCCCCATCTGGTCCCAAAAACATCTCTTTGGTACTTGGACTCAAAAGTGGAAATAAGATAGGTGTCTGGTGAGTAGTTGCTTCTTTTGTGTCCAATTTTACTAGGACTGGCTGGGAGATCTGAAATAACAGTTTGTTCCAGTTCGGCTCCAAAATCAGGCTAAACTTTAGTACTCCGTCTACAATAGGCCCATCTTTAATGATTCTATTTGCCGGACTATGGTAGATAGTAGGTTTGTTAGCATATTCTACGATATCCAACGAAACTTCAGAGAAAGGTTCGCAAATCGTACGGATTTGGAATAAATCAAAAAGTAAAAATGTCCAGTCTTCACCCATTTCAGTCTTCCAGAGGGCTGGTTTCATGAAAGTGATTACTTTTCCATTTCCTTCTTTTAGATGCAAAATGCCCTTTTCTCTAAAATCAGATAATAATTGTGAATGCTCCAAGGTGATTTATTTTTTGACAAAATTAATCAGAATTTCGAGAGCAAGGTCGTTTGACTAAAAGCAAAAAAGCCTTCCCCGTAAAAGGAAGGCTTTTGGTAGGTATTAAAAACTGGTTTAGTTATCCTCTTTATCAAGTTTTCTGTTCAAGAAAAAGCTAACCATCAGGCCAATCCCTCCAAAAATAAAGATGCAAGAAGTGAAGGCAACTCCTTCTTCCATTCCTCCATTATTAAACATTGCACCAACCAATACGCCAATTCCAACGCCGATTGCCAGAAGTGCAAGGTTTAGGATAAATTGGCCAAAGCTGTACTTTTTGCCAGAATTGAAGAGTTTTGCGTCAGCACCATTTTCTATGAGTGCGAGTCTTTCCTTATTTCGGGTGCTCAGGAATGTGAAGATGACTCCAAAAATACTGGAGAAAATAATCAATGTAACTAGGATGGTTTCTGCCATGGTATGTTTGTTTTTTCTTCTTGGATGTAGTGACTCAACCAAAAGGTTACAAGTCTGTTGAAAAAAAACTGTAACTTTTTTTCAGGTACTTGCATCCAATGTGAAAATGCGATTCGAGGAAGACCACCATTATATACAGAAAACGCTGAAGGGTAATATGAATGCTTTTGGACAATTGATTCAAAAGCATGAAAAGTATGCCTTTACGCTTGCGCTTCGTATTCTCAAAAATAGAGAGGAAGCTGAAGAAGCTACTCAAGATGCCTTTATGAAAGCTTACCATTCCTTAAAAACCTTTGAAGGAAAATCAAAGTTTACTACCTGGCTATATAAGATAGTATATAATGAGGCGTTGGGGAGATTAAGGAAATCAAAAAACTACACAATCCAATTGGATGAAGTCGAAGACTTGGCTAGTGATTCTGTTGATTATTTGGATGGGCTAAAAACACTTCAGCTGTTGGAACGAAAAGAACTTATTCAGCGAGGACTAGATGCAATGAAGCCAGCGGAATCAGCTGTACTCACCTTGTTTTATCTGGAAGAACAAAGTATAAAAGAAATTGAGGAGATTATGGACTTAAAAAGTTCTCATGTTAAAATCCTTCTGCATCGAGGAAGAAAGAGTTTGTTAGAGTCGCTGCAAAAAATCACTAAAAGTGAATTAATACATCTGCTATGAAGAACCTAAGCAAGGAAGACGAATATATTAAAAAATTTATGTCTGAGTTGGGCACAGATGAGCCTTCAGAAGGCTTTCATAAATCTATATTAGAAAGACTTAGCCCAAAGAAATCAGTTTCGGTGTATAGACCAGTAATCTCATCTTTTGCATGGAAAATAATCGGTGGGGCTATTGCGGTGATTGTTTTATCTGTCTTACTATTCTTACCATCGGCAGAAAATGCATTGCCTCTAGTTGATCAGCTTCCACAGGTAGCTATTCCTAAAATTGCCCTTTCACTTCCAAGGTTTTCTATACCAATTATTAACCTATCATCTATAGTTATTCAATCCTTAGTTGTATTCACTTTACTCGCTTGCGTGACGGTGATCTCTTCACTCAAGAAATGGAACATTTCCTGAAGCAGGCATGCATTTTAAGGCGTAGATAAAACATTGATGTTTTTCTACTTTAGAAAATGACCTTAATTATGATTTTAGGATTACTTACTAGTAATTCAATTTTTTATGGAAATAATGGAAGGAACAAAAGATGACTATCTAATTTCTATATCTGTGGATAAGTTAGACCTAAAACTTATTTATAACTTTTTAAGCCCTGAGTTGGGTTGGAGCAATGGGATTTCATTTGAAACTGTTAATAAATCAATAGAAAATTCTCTGAATTTTGGGGTTTACTTTGGGAGCCAACAAATCGGTTTTGGACGTGTGATTACTGATTTTTCTACAATTGCCAGAATTAGGGATGTTTTTGAATTATAATTTGAAAATTATGAAGATTAAACTCATCAAGCTGTTTTTGAGACTGGCGATTTCATTGTCTTTTTTGTCTGCTGTGGCGGACAGATTTGGGATGTGGCCTGCAGAAATTTCTGTATGGGGTAATTGGCAAAACTTTGTTGATTACACCGCAGCGATCAATCCATGGATACCAGCTTCACTTATTCCAATGCTTGCCGTCATTGCTACAATTGCGGAGATTGTATTTGGACTTTTTCTGCTGATAGGTTTTAAGACGGAGCTTTTTGCAAAGCTAAGCGGACTGCTCATGTTGATTTTTGCTCTTTCTATGACTTTCTCTGTCGGTATCAAAAGCGGATTTGATTATTCGGTATTTACTGCTTCTGCTGCAGCTTTTGGTTTGAGTTTGATCAAAGAGAAGTATTTGGAAGTGGATAGTTTGATGGATAAAAAATAGTAGGATGATATTTTATACTAAAATCCCAACCACTCTTAGCCCATATTTCCAGCGAGAACTTCAAATGTACCGGGAGGAATATCTGTCTGGCCGACTTCAGATAGCTTGGTCACATTTGGAACGGGCACATATCATCGGACAGAGATATCCTTTTTCTCACAGCTTTGTACATTGGGAGATGCTTCTTTTTGGTTTTCGAATCAAAAATCCCAAAGAAATCATTGGCCAAATACCAAGATTGTTGGTGGGTGGAGTGAAATCTTTTGTGGGTAAAGTGCCCGTAGGAAATCCCGGTGGAGCAAATTTTCCTCCGTTAAAATCGTTTGAGATAACTCAGGATATTCAGGAGATTTTCAGCAAGGCTGGTGTGAGATATTTATAAGTTAAAAATTGAAATAACCGGTAGGAATGGAATTGAAAACAAACCCAGAAGTAGAATCTGTTTTTTTGAAATACCCTGACTCCGTTCGTGATAAAATGTTAAACCTCCGTAGGTTAGTTCTGGAATCAGCAGAGGAATTGGGCTTAACTAGTTTAGAAGAAACCCTCAAGTGGGGTGAGCCTAGCTTTTTGGCAAAAAAAGGAAGTACTATACGGATGGATTGGAAAGCTAAAAGTCCAGAGCAATATGCGATGTATTTCAAGTGTACCAGTAAATTGGTGCCAAGTTTTCGCTTGGCCTATGACGAAATATTTGCCTATGAAGGCAGCAGAGCGTTGGTGTTCAAATTGGATGAGAAAGTTCCAGAATCTGAATTGAAGAAATGTATCAAAGCAGCGCTTACCTATCATCAAGTGAAGCAACTTCCATTGATTGGGTTATAGTGCGAAATTAAATTTCTTGAAAAATTAACAGGTTAATAATGAACTCTAAAGTTGACTTTTTTTTCAACAAACCATCTCAATGGCAAGAGGAATATAGACAGTTGAGAACACTGATTCTTGAATGTGGCTTGACTGAGGAATTGAAATGGGGTGTCCCATGCTATACGATACATGGTAGTAATGTGGTGCTTATCCATGGATTCAAAGAATATTGCGCGCTTTTGTTTCACAAAGGTGCTTTACTAAGTGATGCAGAAGGTCTTCTAATCCAACAAACCAAAAATGTGCAGGCAGCTCGTCAGGTTCGGTTTGCTAATCTTCAGGAGATAGTAGAATTAAAGGCGACTTTGAAGGCATATATTTTTGAGGCTACAGAAGTAGAAAAGGCTGGGTTGAAAGTAGAATTGAAAAAAACGAAGGAGTATGCTATTCCCGAGGAATTTCAAGTAAAGTTGGACGCAAATCCGGCCTTGAAAACAGCCTTTGAGGCATTGACACCAGGACGACAGCGTGGGTATCTTTTGCAATTTTCCGCAGCTAAGCAAGCTAAGACCCGAGAGGCAAGAGTGGAGAAATACATTCCGAAAATTCTCTGCGGAAAAGGATTAACTGATTAATTCCATAGCATTTACTATGCGCTTTGCGCTTCATTCTAATTTGTTGGCGAGGGCTATTAGATTATTTTTTTGAGGAAAAGAGTTGATTTCAATTCAAAGAAGAGTAAATCAATTTATCTTTGTGCGATAATTGAAAAGCTCCTAAAAAGGAAAATTTCGAAATCTAATATTACTGCATGCCCTATTTGATCAGAAAAGCCAATTATGCTGACCTGAATTCTTTGGTGGAAATGGCTAGGACCTCTTTTGTCGAGGCTTTTACCGAAGGAAATAAAACCGAAAATGTGAACGCTTATCTCGAAGAGGCATTCACTGAAGAACAATTCACCGAGGAACTGGAAAATCCAGCGTCCATATTCTTTCTATTAGAGGTGGATGGAGATCTTGCGGGTTATGCAAAAGTGAACTTTGTCCCCGCTCAGACTGATCTTCATGATAATTCCAGTTTGGAAGTAGCTCGACTTTATCTTTTAGAAAAATATATTGGTATGGGGCTGGGCAAGGTTCTACTTAATCATACCATAAATTTTGCGAAGCTGAATAGGAAAAAATATCTCTGGTTGGGTGTGTGGGAAAAGAATAAGCGAGCGATCAAATTCTACGAAAAGCATGGCTTAAGCATTTTTAGCTCACATCCATTTCCATTTGGAGATGAACTTCAGACAGACTTTTTGATGAAGATTGCTTTATGACAGCAAGTGAAGTTGGTTCAAATTTAATATCCGTTAATGTGCTTAGAATAGAGGGTACGGCCTGATTTGGGTCTATACTTCATTTCTGAAATTGGCCATCATCTAATTGATAGATAAGCCACAGCACAAGGAAAAGTACACATAAAAAAAGCCCGAATTCAATCCGGGCTTTGGTGTTTGATTTAAGGAAATTCAAATTTAGAAAACTCCTTTGAAACCTTCTAATTTCTGATCTACCTGCGTATCTACTTCAAATGAAAGCATTACATCTGCCCACATAAAAGTAACTGAGGCTACCTTATTGTTTTCTGCTGAGATAAAATAAGCAAGTCTTTCAAAGGTAAATGGAGCTGCGATAGGAGATACTTTGATAGCTACAGCATCATCTTTAGCCATAGCTTCTTCGTCTATCTTGCCATCTTTGGTATAAGCAAACACTGCATTTTCTTTACCATTCAAATGGATAGTCCAATCACCAGATTCCATAGGAGTGATGAAAAGAGTGTATTTGCCAGCTGCTAGGTTTTTGCCTGCAATGTTCACTCCTGTACTGAATTCGATGATCGTTGGACCATTGGCACCTGCTCTCCAAGTAACACCATATTTTTCCAGCTCACCGAATACTTTTCTGCCCTTTACTGCTGGAGAAGAATAATCAATACTGATTTTGGTGAAGCCGACATTTTGAGAAACATAAGCTGACGGGCTAGGTGCAGGTGCTTGTAGCTGCGCAAAAGAGGTGGTAGAAACCGATAAAAAGAGCATGAAGGCGAGTGCCGATAAAAAGAGTTTGTTGATTTTCATGAGTTTTCTAATTGTTTTGGGATTTATAATAGAAGCAATCTAAGTCAATTTTTACAATTGAAGTCTAAGGGGGGAATGGATTATTTCTTTTCAAGTTCACGCTTAATAAAAGTTATGCTCAAAGGAATTTGTGTTACTGATCTTGAGCTTTCGTCTTCTATGCTCAAATACTCTGTTCCCTGCTTTTTGGCTTCCTGTATAATGCCTGCTATATCTATGTCTCCTGTGCCTAGGATTACATTCGTTTCTACATCACCATGACCATCTTTTGATCCTGGAGTTTCTTTTCTGCGATCTTTCAAGTGAAGTACCGGGAATTTACCGGGGTATTTTTTCATGATCTTCAGTGGATCACCGCCACCCATTTTCACCCAGAATACATCCAGATTGAAGCCAAAGTTTTTAGCATTTTTAAGCATGTAATCTAAGGCGACTCCTTTACCATCCTTTGCAAACTCATAGCCGTGAGGGTGGTACAAAAATGTGATTCCTTTCTTTTGTAGTTCTTCGCCAACAGCATTGAAAAGAGCAGTCGCTATTTTGATTTCCTCCATGGAAATTGGCCCGTCTTTGTGAGGTATCCAATAGCAAGTGGCGTACTTAGCCCCATACTTCTTGGCTTGATCAATTATCGGTGTTAGGTCCTTTGTGAGCTGATCGTAATCTGCGCCTACTCCGATGACACGAAGATTGTTGTCATTGAGAAGTTTGGCGTATTCAAAATCCGACATGCCATATCCGCCCCCGCCTTCCAGAGCTGAGATACCCCATTCTGAAATCAGTTGGTGGTATTTCACCGGATCTACCTTCATTTCATTGCGCAGAGAATATAGCTGTAAGGCCACTTCCTGTGCCTGGAGTTGTAGGAATGGTGAGAGTATAAAAAGGAATGATAAGAGTAATTTGATCTGTGTTTTCATGTTTTCGTAAATTAGGCTTGACCTAAACTATGGATTATTATCCAGTTTTCGATTGTAATCCTTAAATTCAAGCTTTACCCTGTACCTATGAATTCTGATCGAAGAAAGTTTATCCAAAATACCTCCCTGATGGGACTTGCTATGTCAATTTCACCTTCTTTTACATTTGCCCAAAACCGTGATCAGGTAATCGGTCACGGAAATTTTCAATATCAGGTTGACCCTAAATGGGGTATGCTAGATCCAGCCAAAGTGCCTGTTAACAACTGTCACGAGATGGTAATGGATCGCAAAGGCCGAATGATCATGGTGACTGACGAGCCCAAAAACAATGTTATTATATATGATCAATCGGGGAAGTTTCTTAATTCTTGGACACTTGGAATGGATCGTGCCCATGGTTTGACCCTAGTGGATGAAGGCGATGCAGAGTATCTTTGGGTATCTGACAATGCTGGTAGAGTGGTCAAAACCACCTTGGACGGTACTATTGTAGCTGAAATAGCTGCGCCTGCGACAGAAGGGATCTATACTGAGAAAATGGCTTATGTACCTACTGAAACAACAGTAGCGCCTAATGGGGACTTATACATAGCGGATGGCTATGGCTCACAATTTTTCTTACACTATGACAAAAACGGGAAGTTTATCCGAAAATTTGGCGGAAGTGGATCTGGTGATGCACAATTTAGTACAGCTCATGGTATCACGGTAGATCAGCGTGGAGGAAAAGCACCAACCTTACTTTGTACATCCCGAGGTCACAACTCTTTTAAGCGTTTTACTTTGGATGGGGAGTATATGGAGACTATCTTCTTGCCGGGAGCATTTGTGTGCCGACCGGTGATACATGGGGATAATCTTTATGCTGGCGTGTGTTGGTCCAGACTTCGCTACTTGGAGCAAACGCCTGATTCGGGTTTTGTGACTATTTTGGATAAAGACAATAAAGTGGTCTCCAACCCAGGTGGAACGGCTCCGGAGTATAGAAATGGAGAACTACAATTAATGGTGCAATCAGAATCTATTTTCAAGCATTGTCATGATGTATGCATAGATCAGGACGAAAATATCTATGTATGCCAATGGAATGCAGGAAAGACTTATCCTATTAAACTTACTAGAGTTTGATATAAGCCTTCTCTAGTTTTATAAATGTTGTAATTTTTAATTTTGTAAATCATGAGAAAAGTAACTGTCGGTTGGTTTGAGATCCCTGTTTCTGATTTAGATAGAGCAATTTCTTTTTATCAAAAAGTATTTGATTGCACACTTCACAAACTTGATATGGGCGATTTTCAAATGGCAATGTTTCCTGGTGAAGGTGGGGGAAAGGGAGCTGAGGGTAGCTTGGTTTACAATAAGGAGTTTTATAAAACAAGTAATCTAGCAGGTACCCTAATCTACTTTTCTTCCGAAGACGTATCTATAGAGCTGGCAAAAGTGGAAGAAGCTGGGGGGACTGTACCGATTCCTAAAAAGATTATTTCGCCTGAGTATGGCTATATGGGCGTGTTTTTGGATTCGGAAGGCAATCGTATAGCCCTTCATTCTTTGGCTTAGTTTATCGTCAATTTGGATGAAATCAGAATTTTTGCCGTAATTTTCTTTTGCTCAGACTCTTAATTTAACTGAGTTTTATAATTTGCGATTTAATTTAGTCTAAAAGATTTTTATGCTGCTTACCAAAGGCTTGATGCTTTCTGAGGAGAACGTTACCAATCTGGAATACATCCAGAAACAAATAGCTATTATAATTTCACTTTTAGCATTTGTGTTATTATTGCTGCTAGGTATTTCGGATATATTTCTGGGTATGTCTCCAGTCATTGTTTGGGTTAAAATAGGACTTTCCTTTCCATTTATAATAGCCTATTTTTTGGTTTCTAAATATGGCAGGGTACAACTGGCATTAAATATTTTGCTGGTCTTGGCTCACGTAGTCATTTGCTTCAATTTCCTCTATAATGATGGGAATGATGGTCCTACCATCTATGCTTTTTTCTTAATGCTGGTTATTTCTTCCTTGCTAATTCAGGGCTGGCTTAAAGGGGTTTGGTTTATTGGTTCTATATCTATGTTTTTTATCCTTTTTTATGGGGAAGCACAAGGGTATATAGAAGTTGTCCATTATTATGATGGTCCCGAAAATCAATTTATTGATCATACTATCTCGATCATGTGGATTAGTATGTTTGTATTTACTGTTCTACATTTTTTCATTAAAAGTTACCAAAACCAAAGTCAACTACTCAATAAAATAAAGCAGAGACAAGAGCAGTCTCTCGAGGAAGTGAAGATGCTCAACGACCAGAAAAACAAGCTTATTGCCTTACTCTCTCATGATTTAAAAAATCCTATAGGCATGCTTCATACCACCCTCGGACTTGTGGACAAAGATGCTTTTGAGCCAGGGGAATTGGAGCAAATTCTCAGGAATTTGAAAGGGCAAAGCTTCCATTTGAATAAGGTATTGAACAATACCTTGAGCTGGGTAATGACCGAATTGGAGGATACGCCTATCCAGCTTCATCAGATTAGCTTGCGAGAACTTACGTTGGAAATGAAAGAGATGATGCTAGTCCAAGCTATTGAGAAAAACCAGACGATAGAAGTATCCATAGAAGGCGATGATAGAGACATTTCTTTAGAGATCAATGAGATTAAGATTATTCTAAAAAATTTATTGGATAATGCTATCAAGTTTTCTTCCATGAATTCAACGATTAACCTGGATCTTAATATCAATAAGAAAAAATTAAGCTGGTCAGTCTGTAATGAAGGAGCCACTATATCGCCTGCAGATCAGAAAGATTTGTTTGTTTTCCGCGCTAGAACTTCTTATGGTACGAAGAAAGAAAAGGGGACAGGTGTAGGCTTACCTCTGTGTAAAAGAGTAGCTGACAAAATTGAATTTGATCTATGCTATAGTAGCACTAGAAAAGATCACAACTGCTTTACTTTGACCAAAAGGTTGGCTTAAAGAATCACTACTCTTAGGCTCATTGCTCCGTGAGCGCCTATTACCAACGATTGCTCGATATCAGCGGTTTTGGAAGGTCCAGCGATAAATACACCAAAGCCAGAATTTGTGTCTCCAATTCTTTCATAAGCTTCGTGCATATTTCCTACGATGTTTTCCTTCTTGATCACAATCACTAGGTGTGCTGTGATAAAGGGGATTGCTCTGAGGTCTAAATTGCTTTCATCCAGCCAAATTGCAGCATTCTCTGCCGAAGCAAATTGTCCCTCTATAATCGCCAAATCCAGATCTGCAAAATCAGCTGGATGCTGTGGTAGTTTACAATTGGTAAAGGATTCAAAGGCAGGAGAGGAACTGTAGATTTTTGGAAAACCAGTTTCTAGGATCAACTGTTCAAGTTCCTTTTTACTTACCACGGTGCCTTTATTGCCAGTCAAAGAATGAGTGTAAGCCTCTACGAGGTCAGGAGCAACTTCAAAATCAGGAATCTCTGGAAGAGGTTTCTCTTTCATATTCAATCCCTTGATCGCTGCTAATATGGATGCTTTGCTGCTCATTTTCTGTTCTTTTTGTACCAGTCTTTAAATGATTCTGGAGGCAAGTCCGGTAAGTTTCTGCCTTTTCCCCATGCGTTCAATGGGTTGTAGATGATGCTGTCAGGCAAGGTCTTCAAAGATGCTCGCATCATTTTCCCTGAAATTTTATAAGCCAATGGGCTTTTGAAGATTCCATCGGCCAATTTCATTGACAGGCCTTTCAAGGACGCTCCATTTGCTTTAGTGATTTCCTGTCTCCACTCGTAGAGTTGCTCGTGAATGTTGATTTTCACAGGACAGACATCGGTGCAGCTTCCGCAAAGCGTGGAGGCAAATGGTAAGGTGCTGTATTTCTTAAGATCGATTCCCGGAGAAAGTATGGAGCCAATTGGGCCAGGGACTGTACTTCCGTAGCTGAATCCGCCACTACGGCGATAGATCGGGCAGGTGTTCATGCATGCTCCACAACGGATACACTTGAGAGAATTTCTGAATTTCTCTCGTGCAAGCTGCTTGGTTCTGCCATTATTTACCAAGATCAGATGAAGTTCTTTGCCTGGCGAAGGGCTTCTAAAATGCGAGTTATAATTCGTGATAGACTGGCCTGTGGCGGATCTCGCTAAAAGACGGAGAAATACACCCAGGTCTTTTCTTCTAGGAATGAGCTTCTCTATTCCCATGCAAGCTATATGCGTATCAGCTAAGTGAACGCCCATATCGGCATTACCTTCATTGGTACATACCACGAATTCACCAGTCTCTGCAATAGCGAAATTCACTCCCGTGATAGCTACTTTGGCTTGCAGGAATTTTTCACGTAGATGCAAGCGAGCTGCGTACGTAAGGTAAACAGGGTCTACGTTACCTTTTTCTGTATGTAGTTTCTCGTGGAAAATGTCTGAGATATCCGACTTTTTCAAGTGAATAGCCGGCATCACGATATGACTTGGTGGTTGTTTTAGAAATTGAATAATTCGCTCTCCCAAATCTGTATCCACTACCTCAATACCTTTTTCTTCTAGGAATGGATTCAAATGACACTCTTCGGTAAGGATAGATTTACTCTTGACTATAGCCTTGCAATTCTTCTCGTCGAGGATTTTTCCAATGATCTGATTATGCTCCTCAGCATTTTCGGCCCAGTGAACTTTGATGCCATTTGCAGTAGCATTTTTCTCTAATTCTTCGAGATAAAAATCAAGCTTCGAAAGGGTGTGATCCTTGATCTGAGAAGCTAGTTCTCGAAGCTTTTCCCATTCGGGGATTTGATGTATCGTTACATCACGCTTTTGGCGAACGATCCAAAGTGTGTCATCATGCCATTTGGCACGTTCTTTATCTTTCAGAAATACGGTCGCATTTTCCGGATGGCTCATGACATGACTTGGTTTAGGATTTCTGCGAAATGCATGAGTTGTACGTTGTCTTTGTCTCGTGAGGCGATTCCCTGCATGTGCATAATGCAAGACATGTCTCCACCGACGATGATTTCTACGCCTTTATCTACGTGATCTGCGATTCGGTCTTTACCCATTTGCACGGAGATAGCTTCTTCGCTTACAGCGAAAGTCCCGCCGAACCCACAGCACTCATCTTTTCTCGTCAATTCCACTATTTCCAATCCCTCCAGATCTTTCATCAGCTGGAGCGTTTTATTGAAAGCGGGTTCATTAAGTTCTGTATTACTGGCAAGCCTTAGGCCACGAAGTCCATGGCAAGAAGCATGAAAACCTATTTTATGTGGATAGCTACCTTTGATCGAATCCACTTTAAGTACGTCGGTGATAAATTCACTGAGTTCGTAGATGTTTGATTGTACGTGTTCTTGGTTTTTCTTGAGCTTATCTACTTTTGGCGAGTGCTCTTTGACGTGCAATACGCAGCTACCAGAGGGAGCAACGATATAGTCAAACTTGGCGAAATCACTAATGAACTTGGATGTCGTGCCAGCAGTGTCTGCTTCGAAACCCGCGTTAGACATAGGTTGTCCACAGCAAGTTTGGCCGAGTGGATAGGTGACCTTACAGCCAAGTTTCTCCAACAGTTCTAGAGTAGCAATTGCTACATTGGGATAAAACTGATCGATGTAGCAAGGGATAAATAGGCCAATATGTGGGACGTCTTTTTTCATCTGTTTATATTTAGATTTTCAAAGGTCAGATGGAATCTCGCCTGATAGATAATCATTCCTTCGTGTGACGCTTGCGATATGCTCGATTTCATAGGTAATGTAAATTAAGCCATCTAGTCCATTGATACCAGCATAGCCGCGCCTAATGCTGAGCCATTCGGGAAATCGCTTGGAATGATCGTTAATTCAGGAAGCTTTTTGCGAAGCATCTCTACAAAGATATCGTTGGCATTGAAGCCACCATCTATGAAAAGCCTACCTACCGGGGCATTGTCTAGAACAAGTTTAATGGCTGCAGTCTGCAGATCTGTGAGCTCATGGACAAAGGTGTAATATGCTTCATTAAACTCTTGGAAAAGAGACCAGTCATTCTCATTGGCTTGAGCTAATCCGTAATCCTCAGGTTTGAGGTAATGAAAGTGAATACGCTTGCCTTTGTGATCTCGCACTTTTTCAAAAAGAGTCGCGCTGAATTTTAATTTCTTATAGGTGCCAAGAGGCATTTGGAAGTGTTCATACAGCTTTTCCACCTGATATTTGTGCTCTTCTCCGATGAATAGTCGAGAGATTTTAATAGGTTCTCCTTTGATACTGAGAAACTGCAGGCAGTCCCGCTTAAGCTCTTTTTTCTTGAGCTTGGTTTTGTTGGATGGATTGATGCAAATAGCCCAAGTACCTGTAGAAAGCAAAGCAAAGGGCTCCGTTTCTTGCTTGATGTAAGGAAGTAAAGCGGAGGAAGAATCATGTACTCCGATTCCGCAGGGGATGTTGCCAAGTTCTGGTTTGGTCTTTAAGAGTGTATTTCCAGGCACAATAGGAGGAAGCAATTTTCTGATTTCTTCCCGATCTACCCAGGCATGGTAATCATTTGCTTCGTAATCCCAGAGTCCGGTATGACAGCCTATGCTGGTGTAATCAGAGACCATTTCTCCCGTAAATAGGAAACTCAGGTACTGAGGGAAATGGAAGGAATGGGCAATTCTTTTGAAGAAATCCGGCTTAGCGTATTTTATAAAGTAGAGCTGCAAACCCGAATTGAGCATCGCCAAAGGTGGAGAAGATGTGGCTCTACAGAAATTCATTTTTCCTCCGTTTTCCTCATAAAACCTATTCAACAGGTCTTCTGGAAAAGGCTTTAGGTAATCATAAAGCGGAGTGGCTGGAATACCATTCTTGTCAATATGCACGAAAGAAGCTCCATGACAGGAGAAATTCAATCGTTTAATCTGATATTCTGTTGACTTCAGTGCATCCTTAAATGTCTTTAGCATCCACTCTTCAAGCGGTGCTAGAGGTTCACTCGGGAAATTGTCTTCGTCTGGAATAGGATCTAGACGTATGTAGGAACTGTATACTTCGGTTAGATTTTCATCAAAAAGAAAGAACTTTTTGTTCGTCCTGCCGATGTCAAATACTGCCGTTACTGGGATTTTACTCATAGTTACGCTATCAGAGCGATTTTCGGATGATCATCTTGAATGGGCTTTTCAGAGGAATTTTATCCTCTTCTCCCAAGATTTGATTTGCGATTGTGGTGCCCATTTCTACGAAATCAGTGGAGATAGTGGTAATTCCCTCTGCCAAAATTTCCTTCAAAGGAGTCTCGTTGTACGAGATGATTCCTATGTCTTTTCCAAGTTGAAAGCCCTGCTCACGGGATTTTTTCACAATATTGGCCAGGTCAGTTTCTGCCAATACGATAAAAGAGTCTCCTTCATACAGTTGCTCATCATCGATTCCATCTAGTATTAGGTTGTTGAAATTGTGGAAGAAGCAAAAACGCTTAAATCCATCAATGATTTCAACTGGATACATATCCCCTTTTGGGAAAACAAGAGTCAATCTCGTGTATTTCCTTAAGTGGGTAATGCCCGATTCAAGTGCTTCGAGAATGTCTCTAGCAAAATCCTGATAAACTCCCGGGAATTCGTTTTCATGATTTTTCACGTCACGATCCATTATCAGGAGTTTATCTTTAGGGATTTGCTGGATAAGGTCATAGCACGTTTCTGGATGATTGTTTTCATCAAAGAAATGCGGTGCCAAGACATAATAATTATAGTGCCCCAGATTTCGCTCCAAAAGGTTTTCGAAAATCGTACGATTATAATGGTGGATCTGTAAATCCACCGTCGCTTGATTCCCTAAAGTCTCTACAATAGAGTAGTAGATGATCTTCTTATAAGAACTTAGCTTATTGAAGATTAATAGAACCTTTACTTTGTTAGTCATATTCGTAGAACTCACGTAGAAGCCTTTACCTCTCACAGAAGTGATGATGCCTCGATCCCGAAGTTCATTGTAGGCTTTTTCTACAGTATCACGGGAAAGCAGAAAGTCGAAACTCGTCTCGTTGATAGATGGGATTCTATCTCCGATTTTGAGTTTACCACTATCAAGATCATCAAGTATGAGATTGACTACCTGCATGTATTTAGGTGTCCGTGAGTCCGTGTGGATCTTTTCCGATTTGTCAACTAACATAGCATTTTGGGTTATTGTGGGGTACTAGGTGTAATCGAGGTTTATTAATTCAAGTCTATCTTGGGAATGCAGCAGCTAGTCCGCCGTCTACATTAAGCATATTTCCTGTGGTTTTGCCAAGTTGACCGCTTACAAAAACGAATGCTGCGTCTGCGATGTCGCTGGTTTTTACACTTTCTTTCAATAAGGTACGATTAGCATAGAACTGAGGCAAGTCCTTTACTTCAATTCCGTATGCCTTAGCGCGATTTTCGCCCCATCCACCTTCCCAGATGTTTGAGTTTTCGATCACTGCATCAGGATTCACCACATTGACTTTGATTTTGTCTTCAGCAAGTTCTGCAGCCATTAATCTGGACATATGAAGTTGAGCTGCTTTAGCAGTACCGTAAGCAACGTTTTTCGCTCCGGCTACCAAGCCGTTCTTACTTGCAATGTTTACTATATCTCCACCATGGCCTTGAAGCTTCATGATTTTAACTCCAGCTTTGGAGATGTGATATTGACCCATTACCAAGATATCATTCAGTCTGTCCCAGTCTTGATCGGTGTGATCTTCAAATGACTTGCTGATAGAAATACCTGCATTGTTGACCATGATGTCCACTCCACCGAATTGTAGGCAAGTAGCCTGCATAGCAGCTTCTAAGCTTTTTCCATCAGTCACATCCAGTTTCACTGCTAAGAATGCGTCTTTTCCATATTTCTTCAAGAGTGCATCGCTGGTCTGTTGCAATCTGTCTCCATCAATATCTGTTACTACCACGCAAGCACCTTCTTTGATGTATTTCTCTGCGATAGCCAAGCCGATTCCGCCAGCACTTCCAGTAACCAAAGCTACTTTTCTAGAAAGCGGCTGCTCTTTTGGCATTCTCTGAAGTTTTGCTTCTTCAAGTAACCAGTATTCAATATTGAAAGCCTCCTGAAGAGGTAATGATACGTATTTAGAAACAGCCTCTGCACCACGCATTACGTTGATTGCGTTGATGTAAAACTCACTTGCCACACGGCTAGTTTGCTTATTTTTTGCGTAGCTGAACATGCCCACACCTGGCCAGATAATGATTACCGGGTTTGCATCTCGAACAGCTGGGCTATTAGCATGTTTATGCTTCTCATAATAATCAGCATACATTTCTCTGTATGCTTGGAATGCTACATTGATTTGTTCTTTCAAAGCAGTAAGATCTGAAAGATCCGCATCAGCAGAAATATCCAAAACCAAAGGAGAAATCTTTGTTCTCAAGAAGTGATCAGGGCAGCTTGTTCCCATAGGAGCCAATTTGCTTAGATCATTACTATTGATGAATTGAAGGACTTCAGGTGCATCCGTGAATGTGCCAACCATTAGGTTTTCCGAAGAAGCTAGACCCCTTAGTAAAGGAGCAAGTTTAGCTGCTTGACTTTTTCTTTGCTCAGGAGCTAGAGATTGTACTTTCTCACCTCCGAATACAGGACGATTTTTCCCGTAATTCTGAGCCAAGTATTCAGAAGCAGTTTCAATTACTTCCAAGCTATTCATATAGCACTCAAAGGCAGTATCTCCCCAAGTGAAAAGTCCATGCCCACCGAGCATAATGCCACGGATTCCTGGGTTTTCGTCAAGTGCTTGCTTCAGTTGTAGTCCAAGATCGAAACCTGGTTTTTGCCAAGGTACCCAAGCGATCTGGCCGTCCCAAAGATCCTTCGTGATTTGCTCTCCATCCTTTGCTGCTGCAATAGCAATCGCAGCATCTGGATGTAAGTGATCAATGTGCTTGAATGGCAAAAATGCGTGTAAAGGAGTATCGATGGAAGGTGCTTTAGACTTAAGGTCGTAGATACAGTGATTGAAAAGTTCAACCATCTCATCTTCAAATTCCAGACCTCTATAGATTCCTTTCAAAGCTCGAAGTTTGTCTACATAAAGTCCGGCCAAGCCAGCTTTTGTCAAGGTTCCGATGTCTCCACCTGAGCCTTTTACCCACATTACTTCTACCTTTTCATTGGTAAGTGGATCCGCTTCGTAGGTTTTGCAACTAGTGTTTCCACCGCCGTAATTTGTGATTCTCAGATCGGCTCCAAGTATATTTGAACGGTAAATAAGAAGATCAACTTCTTTGCCCTCTAGTTTGGATGCGACTGCATCATCCCAAAGGTAACTTACGTGCTTAAAGTTTTGTGTTGTTATGCTCATTGCGTTTAGCAGATTGTTCTGATAGTGAATATGGGTGAAAATATTACCTGAGGTATCCTGTGCTGTCTTGAATACAAAAGGAATTTTATTGATTTATTAGATTGTTAATCGTTGTAATATTTTGACTATAACATAAAATCACTTGTTTATTTAATTAAAATAGTTAATAACCAAATTTACTTTGGTTACGGATTGAAAATAGTAGTATGGAAACGGTTACTACCTGAAGCAATCACTGTTAATTTATTTGCGATTTATTATAAACTTAATCTAGACCGTAATTTAAAAAGTAATAATCAAAATGCATGAAGACTATAATAGTAAGTGTCTGCGCTTGAAGAGTCTCAACTATTCTTCTATTTACTTCAGACTATTCATGTGTTTTGCTTAGTTTAATCAGAGCTTCAGCTATTGTTGCTCGACCAAAACTTGCGCTCCCCAGTTATTTTTTGATTGTTAACTAGTTTGAAATGAGTTGAGCTATTGGCTCTTCCAACAACAGGAGGGATTTTAACCTGATTTTTGCATTATCAGTATGCTACGAAAATCAAAAAATAGATTTTGGATGGTCGTTTTTGAACTAGTACATCAAGGGTATAGCAGTGATTTCAATATAATGTATTGAATAGTAGGAGACTAATCATTTTTATTTCTAAATCAAAGAATCTTGTTACATGAGATAGCACATCTGCCTTGTTCTTTTTGCATAGAAATGCTAGGGTTTTCAACGACATCCAAACCGATTCCATTTGCCCATTTTTTGAGCAATTCGAGTAATAGAGAAACAACAACACAGTAAACATGAGAATTACAGAAGACCAACTAGCATCTTTTTCTTCCACTGACTTTCATAACCGTTCGATTGATCTTTTGCGTGAGCGATTCTCAAAGCAAAATTTGAATTTTGAGCATGTTATCCGTAAAATTCAGGGATTTCAGATTGCTATTCCCAGTGCCGCTTTGGGAAATGGCAGGGCGAGAAATAAGAAGTCAAGGACAGGCGGTGAGCCTAGAAATCTAAATGAAAAGCTGGAAGATATCGGGCTGTTACAGCAATTGACCTGCAAGACCAATTCTGTTTCTGTATATATTCCATGGGATATGCCAGAGGATTATCAGGAGGTAAAAGGCTTGGCAAATGAACTCAATTTGGAGTTTGACTCGATGAACAGTACTAGTTCTCAGGATCAAAATCAGAAGCAGTATGCCAAGTTGGGATCCTTGGGTAACCCTAACAAAGCTATTCGGGAAGAGGCTATCGCTCATAATGAGGATGTAATCGATATAGGTAAAAAGCTCGGGAGCAAGGGGCTGACAGTTTGGATGGCTGATGGGAGTAATTTTCCTGGGCAGTCCAAATTTAGAAGTACGCTAGGATGGACGGAGGAGTCACTTCGTGAGATCTACGAATTCATGCCGTCGGATTGGGATCTTATGTTGGAGTACAAACCTTATGAGCCTAATTGTTATCATACAGTTGTTCCTGATTGGGGAACTTCATCTATGCTCGCCAAGAGATTGGGATCACGTGCTAAAGTACTGGTGGATCTTGGTCACCATTTACCCAAAACGAATATTGAACAGATCGTAGCTACTCTGATGTATCAGAACCTTCTCGCTGGATTTCACTTCAATGATAGTAAATATGGTGATGACGATCTGAACCCTAGTAGTGTTAAGCCTTATCAGTTGTTTTTGATTTTCTGTGAACTAATAGGAGGTGACCAAGACGGGGCTCAAGCTTGGGATAGTATTTCCTGGATGATTGACGCAAGTTATAATACTCAGGATCCTTTGGTCGATTTAATTCAAGCTTTGGAAGCGATTACGATTGCCTACACCAAAGCCATGCTGGTAGATAGAAAGAGATTACAGGAGTGCCAGCAGAATGGGGAAGGATCACAAGCACAGGAAATCCTGCAAATGGCTTATTTGACAGATGTAAGACCTTTGGTGTGCGAGGCCAGAGTTCGTGCTGGGGGAGCAGCAGAACCCTTAGAAGCATATAGGGTTTTGATGATTCGCAATAAACTGGTTCAAGAAAGAGGCGTGAAATCTTATAATTCAATATTTTAGCCAGAAGTAAATCTTATTATCTTAGGGCATGTTAAAATGCTATACTAATCTCCTAACGTTACTTTTTCTTTCCTCCTCACTAGTGTTTACTAGTTGTAGTTCAAAAGAGGAAAAGACGGTAGAAGTAGAAAAAAAGACAAACATCATTTTTATCCTTGCAGATGATCTCGGATATGGAGATCTGGGTTTTTTGGGTCAACAATACATTGAGACACCAAACATAGACCGACTTGCGAAAGAAGGAATGTTTTTCACGAATCATTATTCAGGTGCTACAGTCTGTGCTCCATCTAGATCTTCCTTTTTGACAGGCTTGCATACGGGGCATACACCTATAAGAGGTAACCGGGAAGTTCAGCCAGAAGGTCAGTATCCTATGCCTGATTCCATCCCCTCCATAGCCAGAGTGATGGAAAGTGCCGGATATAAGACTGGTGCTTTTGGGAAATGGGGTTTGGGTTTCGTGGGAACTACCGGAGATCCTAATAGTCAGGGTTTCGAGGAGTTCTATGGGTACAATTGCCAGAGATATGCGCATCGATATTATCCTGCGCATCTTTGGCACAACAGTGATAAAATTGTTCTCGAAGGAAATGGTTGGGTAGAAAAAACGGTTTATGCTCCTGATGCTATTCAGAAAGAGACGATCTCTTTTTTAGAAAATAATAAGGATAATCCTTTCTTTCTTTTTATGCCCATCGTAATGCCTCACGCAGAACTAGCCGCACCAGAGGATGAAATTATTCAAAAGTACAGAGCCAAATTCGGTGATGAGAAGCCGCATCCGGCAGGTAAAGGAACTGAATATGGTCCTGATCTAACTATCTCTGCGTACCAATCACATCCAACTCCGCATGCTGCTTTTGCTGCGATGGTGGAAAGAATGGATGTGTATGTAGGAGAGGTCTTGGCTAAGTTGGAAGAATTAGGCTTAGCTGAAAACACTTTGATCGTATTTGCTTCTGATAATGGTTCGCACCAAGAAGGAGGGGCCGACCCAGACTTCTTCGATAGTAACGGGCCTTATCGCGGGCACAAACGTGACTTATATGAAGGCGGTGTACGCACGCCTATGATTGCCTGGTGGCCAGGTAAGATCAAAGCTGGTTCGCAAAGTGATCACATTTCAGCATTCTGGGATCTCATGCCGACTTTCGCTGCGGTGGCTGGTACCAAAGCGCCAGACACTATAGATGGGATTTCATTTTTGCCAGCTTTATTGGCTCAAAAAGACCAGAAGGAGCATGAGTATTTGTATTGGGAATTTCACGAGCAAGGAGGGAAGCAAGCGGTGAGACAGGGCAAATGGAAAGCGGTGAAGCTTCAGGTTTTTGGTAGTAAGGAGCCTGTATTCGAGCTCTATGATTTAAGTGTGGATATAGGGGAGCAGAATAATATAGCGACAGAAAATCCGGAAAAAGTTAAGGAATTGGAAGGCTTGATGAATTCATCGCATATTGCAAATCCGATTTTTGGTTTGCTGCCTTCAGAGCGGAAATAAGATAAAATACAGGAGTATAAATGTGAAAAGGCGGAGAATAATCCCCGCCTTTTCGTACCCAATCTATTTACTGTTAAAACCTTTGAATAATTGAATATAATTATGAAATAGAATTTGAGTGTCCTTCTCTGTCCTGTCTTATTCTTATATATTCATGATATTATTACTTCTCCATACTTTTAAAATAGATAAATTAAATATTCAGATATGAGAAATTCAAGTATTTTATGCCTCCTTGTTTCAGCTTTTGCCTGCGCCAGCCCTAAAACATCTTCTGATACAGAGGTGGTAGAATCTCCTTATAAGACGGTTGGTTCTGTGGAGAGAATAGATTCAGAGATCAATTCATTGATAGCTGTCGGAGCTGAAATCGAAGTTATCGCTTCCGGATTTGAATGGTCTGAGGGGCCGCTTTGGCTTGCTGATCAGAATGCATTGATTTTTACAGACGTGCCGACTAACAAAATCTGGAAATGGACAGAGGCTGACAGTCTGAGTTTGTTTTTGGAACCTTCTGGATATCTAGGCTCAGAGACAAATAAGAAAGAGCCAGGAGCAAATGGCTTGATTCTGGACAGAGATGGAAATCTAATTCTTTGTCAGCATGGAGAAAGACGTATTGCAAAAATGAATTCTCCGCTCTCCGCACCGACATCTGATTTTACTGCATTGGTTTCTGATTACAAGGGCAATAAATTCAATAGCCCAAATGATTTGGTTCTAAATAATTCTGGACAATTATTCTTTACAGATCCGCCTTATGGTCTGGATGATTGGGATACCAAGGAATTGGATTTTCAGGGTGTTTACAGATTGGATACTGATGGAAGTTTGACTTTGCTATTAGATAGTCTTAGCCGGCCAAATGGAATAGGGTTAAGTCCAGACCATAAAACACTTTACATAGCTCAATCTGATGCTGAAAAAGCGAGGTATTATTCTTTCAGCTTGAATGAGAATGGAGATGTTTTGAGTGGGAGAATTTTATTGGATGTTACTTCAAGTGTAGGGGATGAGCTGCCTGGGTTGCCTGATGGTTTGACAGTTCATAGTTCGGGTACTCTCTTTGCTTCTGGGCCAGGCGGAGTTTGGGTGATCAGTTCGGAGGGAAAGCACCTAGGTACTATCCTGACTGGTGAGGGTACGGCGAATTGTACTTTTGACAGCGAGGAGAAGTATTTATACATCACTGCAGATGCTTATTTGATGAGAATCAAAGTCAACTAAATCCGGGTTCGAACCAATTATCTGGGATGGGTATCCAGATGTGATTAAAAAGTTGATAACCATCTATTTAAAGTGAATAAGTGTGTTGATTTAGAATAATATTTGGTGGAAAGATAGTGGAGAAATAAGGTCTTTAAATCTTGCGATTAGGTGAAATTAGGAAGATATTTATTAAACCAAGTAAGAGATAAAAAGACCGAGAGTACGATCTCGGATACAGATTGAAAGCTCGTAATTAAAACATGAATGGTCAAAGACCTCAGGGTATTTGTCTGAAATGGATTACCACAGAAGTGTTAATTGATATCTTCAAAACCGCAAGGTGGAGAGGGCGGAGTTTGAAAGTCAGTATTAGGAATCCGGGTAACTGGATGAAAAGTCTTTAAACAGTAGCTTGGCTCTTGTTGATGACTATGGTTATCAGTGAGAGAGAGGGAAACAATCGCAAGAGGGTTTCCCTTTTTGCTTTTTAAGACTTTTCTGGGCAATCTCCGATCTCAATATTCCATTCTTACACACACACACACACACACAGCCATGAAAGGTAAGGGTCACCTGAACATAAAACGCTGAAGATAAATACTCATTTTTTAGGATTGTGATATTACCTAGGATTAATGGCAATGTGTATTATTCAGGAAAGATTTTTTGTTTCTTTCGAAAAGTCTGAATCACTTCTTAGTGAACGAGGTAATATCCTGCTTTTTATAGCTATTTAAGTCAGCAAGTATATCTTCATTTGTTAACTTGGCGGGCTAGGTATTATAGTTAGAATGGCCGAGTATTTTGACAATTCAGAAAAATTTATCAGATAATTTATTGGATAGAAGTAGTAGTAAAATAATTAAGTTTCTTTGTTTTCTGTAAATTTGACCAAAACCCTAAAATGCTATGAAGTTTAATAAGATCTTTTTTGGAATATGGATTTTCATTTTCGCTCTATTTGCCTTTTGGCAATTTAATGATCCAGACCCTGAAGTTTGGGTGAGTATTTATGGTGTAGCGATGATATTTTGTCTTTTGGGGACCCGTGGCGTCTTTCCGAAAATCCCTTTGACCATTCTTGCAATTGGATGCATCATTGGCGCTATTTATTATTGGCAAGGAGATGTGGGAAGCTGGGTTTCGCAAGAAGTAGAACAGCATAATCTTAGTATGAAAACTCAGTCTATGGAAGAGTCCAGAGAGACTTTTGGACTCTTAATTATCCTTGTAGTGATGCTTCCTGCCTTGTGGAAAGCCTGGAAGAAATAGGAGACAATTTCAGAAAGATCAATTCCCCAATTGAGATAGCTCTGATTAACTATTTTTCCTAAACTAATCAAACCAAACAACCATGAAAAAGTCAATTCTAAGTTTACTAGTTATGTTATTCGCCTTTGGCAGTTTTGCGCAGCAGTTAAGTGGAAGTACGTCTACCTATTTTGAAATTAGGAAGTACTACGCTAACGAAGGCAAGTTAGACGATTTGATAAAGCGCTTCGAAGATCATACGATGAGCCTTTTTGAGAAAAGTGGAATGGAGAACATTGCCTATTTTCTTCCAATAGACAACACCGATAATTCCCTGACATACATCTTGGGATACCCAGATGAAAATTCTCGCGATCGGATGTGGGCAAAATTTGCTAATGATCCAGAATGGCAAAAAGTGAAGAAGGAATCAGAACTGAATGGAGGCCTGGTAAAGGGGGTAGATCAAACTTTTATGAAATTGGCGCAAGGACTGAATGATACCCCAAAGAATCAGGAAAGTGGAGTCTTTCAGTTAAGGACCTATACTTGTTTTGATGGAAGGCTAAATAATCTAATCACTAGATTTAATGATCATACGCAGGATTTGTTTGAGAAGCAGGGCTTGCGAAATTATCCGTATTGGGTTACAGTAGAGAAGGACGGAAGTCAACCAAAGTTGGTTTATCTTCTTGCAGACAAGGATCAAGAATCTTTTGAAAAGAATTTTCAAAACTTCATCAAAGATCCGGCTTGGGTAAAAGCTAGAGATGCTTCGGAGGCTGATGGAAAGATTGTAGAGAAAGTGGATGCTGTGTTTTTAAAGACTTTGCCTTTTTCTCCTTTGAAATAATTAGAGTGTAGCGTAAAGGTTGGACTGTCCGTAATAGTATCAAACTACTTGCTTTCTAGAAAACTCTTTACCATGAAAAAGTCTATTTACCCTATTTTATTCATTGTACTAATCGGTTTTGCATGTGAGGAGAAGGATGACCCTGCCACAGCCTGCGGAGTGAGTGATCCCATAGAAAATCTTCCTTGGCTTAAGCTATTGGCTGAAAGTGCCTCAACTGGAGGATTTTCCGAATATGCTTATATCACTCAAGCTAAATACAAAGGGAAAAGAGTTTTTTATCAAGGCTCTTGTTGTCCCAATTGCAGTTGGGCATTGATCTTACTTGATTGTGAAGGGAATAGAATAAATGAACAAATAAGCTTTGATGATTTGGAAGACAGCGAGGTTATCTGGCAGCCGGCAAACTCAGAGTGTGTTTTTGGGTAAAAGGAAGTGATATTCTAGCTAATCTTCATTAAATGAATTGATTAGATACAAAAAAAGCCATCCCGATTATCGGGATGGCTTTACTGTTCTAAGTAAGTTGGTTTTATTTAGAGTTGAATGTGAAAGCTCTAATAGTAAATCTTCCTTTATTTCCTTCGGTATTTGGTTTTGAAATCAAATAGACCTTGTGCATTTTTCCAACAGTAGTTCCAGTGAATGGGATAGTCAGCTCCCCTTGGTTTGGCGCTCTGCCTGTGGAAGCTTTTGGACTGAAGTTTCCTTCACCCACTAATTCTCCCGTAGGGCTATCCAATCTTAGTTGGAAATCATACTGCCCAGCTAAAGCTCCCATGGTAAACATGTTTAGAGTTACTGAACCAACGTCAGTCAAATCTACAGTACCGATAAGAGCAGTGCCCTCCTCGTTAGGAACCGATAAGAAAGTTGCTCCATTATAACTGCTGATGGCATAGCCTCCAGTTAATTCTTCCGCATTACCCAAATCTATGGTGTTACTCTTGAGCAATAGGGTAGAGGAACCTGTTAGTGGTTTTATGTTTTCCCCTCCTTGGTCTGTATAAGATGCATTGAGCATCAATATGCCTGTTGGAGTTGGAGTTTTACCAGCTGTCGCATCTACAGATCCAGTTTTTGGAAGAGAAGGAGTAGTCACTTGATCCAAAGAAAGAATATAAGCAACCAAGGCATTCAAATCAGAATCTTTCATATCTGGATTTGCAGGCATAGCTGTTTCGCCCCAGACTCCGCCACCACCATTTTTGATCTTATTCTTTAAATAGTCGATGTCTCTTTGATTGTACTTCTTCGCTACATCAATGTAAGCAGGTCCAACAGACGCTTCAGCTTCCTTATGACAGGTTTTACAAGTTAATGTTGTGAAGAGAGATTTACCCATCATTGCTTCAGTCATCACCTTGTGGCCCATGTCAGATTCTGCCTTATCTAATCCTTCGATATAGTCAGCTGAAATATAAAGGGTACTGAGGTCTGTAGCAGCCTCAGGATTATCAGCATCTGCCACAGATACGTTGTATGCTACTTTCTTTCCAGGGAAATAGAAGGACTGATTTCCGTCTATTGAGATAGAAACTTCCGGAGCAACATTGCCTGAATAAACACTTGAGATAGTACTAGTGCCTGTTAATCCTGCAGGATCTTTTGCAGTTACTTTTACTTCGTATTCACCGATTCCATTAAAAGTATGGGTAAGGCTAGGAGCCTCTGTAGTCTTGGTTTCACCATTGCCCAAATCCCAAATGTAAGTCATTGCGTCATTTTCAGGATCTGAAGAAGTCGCACTAAATGTGACAGTCAATGGATTTGTTCCTGAGGTCTTATCTGCTGAAATTTTAGTCACCGTTGGCGCTCTATTTCCTCCATTAAAATCTATTCTGGAAAGTCCTGAATCTGGATTCTTGGAGAACCAGCCATTTCCGTATTCCAATATATAGATTCTGCCGTCAGGCCCCATTTCCATATCTATCAATGCGTTGAATTTGATGCTTGGCATAAATGCTTCCATTTTGTCAAAATCACCATTTTCCTTTATGGTAACAGCCTTAATCCAGCCTCTGATCCAATCATAGATAAAGATTTTCCCATCGTAGTAATCCGGGAACTTCGTGTCTGCAGTGTACATGTCAGAATAATAGATTGGACCTGCCATTGCATTTCTTCCTCCCGTTCCTAATTGCGGAAACTCTTTAGATTCCGCATATGGATACCAAATGAATGCAGGTGCTAGTGCAGGCAAATCCTTTTTACCGGTGTTATTTACGGATGTGTTTGTTGGGCCATTAGGATCAAAAGCTGCTCCTGATTCACCAGTTTCATAGTCAAATTCACGGTAAGGATAATTATTTCCTACGAAATAAGGCCAGCCAAAATTCCCTGCTTTTCTCGCTTGGTTTACCTCATCGTAGCCTCTAGGACCACGAGTCTCCAAGCTGTCAGCATTGGCGTCAGGACCAACTTCACCCCAATACAAGAAACCATTTTTCTGATCAACAGATATTCTGTACGGGTTTCTGTTTCCCTGAACATAAATCTCAGGTCTAGTGCCCTCTGTTCCTACCGGGTATAGATTGCCTTCAGGGATATCATAAGAACCATCTTCCTTTACTTTAATTCTAAGGATTTTACCTCTAAGGTCATTTGCATTTCCAGATGATCTTCTCGCATCATACTGTTCCTTACCCGGTCTCTGATCTAGCGGAGCAAATCCGTTGTTGATGAATTTAGAATCAGCTTGGTTGAAAGGAGTAGAATTGTCTCCTAAGGAAAGGAATAGGTTGCCATCTTTATCAAATGCGATAGATCCACCAGTATGGCAGCAAATATCACGATCGGAATGTATATCGAGAATGACAACTTCTGATGCCATATCCCATGTGTCGTTTTTGAAAGTAAACCTTGCAAGCCTGTTGATTTCTTCATCACCTGCTGGTGCATAATAGACAAAAACATAGCCGTTTTCAGCGAAATTTGGGTCTTTTTGAATCCCCATCAATCCTTCTTCAGCATTTACTCCCTTTACTTCTGTTTTCCAGTACACATCAAGTTTGGCTACTTCTTTCAGTTCCTCTGTATCATTATCGAATAACAGAATTTCTCCTCTTCTCTGTGATACAAGAATATCTAAGTTCGGAAGTATGGTCATCTCAGTTGGCTCAGTGAATTCTCCATAAGCATAAGTCGTCTTTGTAAACCTGTTTTCCTCAGGAACACGCTTGCTCTTTGCTTTAGAATAATCTAATTCGGAATTGTTTCCAATAGCGTATTCAATACCTGCAAGTACATGCTTCAAGAATAATTCTTCAGAATAAGATTCATTAGTATGACCACCTCCAGTATAGAAAGCTCTTCCTCCATCATAGTCATGATACCAAGCGATAGGATGCTCTCCCATGTCGAAACCACCTTTATAAGAGTCTTCTTCTAGGTTCAATAGCACATGGACGTCTGGGTTCATGTTTTTGTAGCTGTACCACTCATCTGTTCTTGCCCAAGGACTAGTTAGGAAAGATGTAGAGGAGTTTTTAGCATCCACCACAGTGATTTCTCCAGCCTGTACATTTGGGTTAGGATCGTTGATGCCGGGATGATCGGTGAAATAACCACCTACTAATCGGCCATACCAGCCCCACTCATATTCTGTGTCAGCTGCAGCATGGATACCCATGAAACCGCCACCTGATTGAATGTATCTTTCGAAGTCAGCTTCTTGGTAGTTGTTTAACACATCGCCAGTAGTGCTTAAAAAGATTACGGCTGAGTATTGTGCTAAATTCTCCTCGGTGAACATTTCTGCCTGAGTGGTAGTATCCACGTCAAAGCCATTTTCTGACCCTAGTTTTTCTATTGCTTCTATTCCTTTAGGAATGGATTCATGATGAAATCCTGCTGTTTTGCTAAATACAAGTACTTTAGGTTTTCCAGAGCGAGAATTACAGCTCCAGAAACCTACACTCGCAATCAGACCAAGTAGCAGTAGGCTTCTTAGGTTTTTTGGAAAATTCATAGGTTTCAAATTTTTGGGAAAATAGGTAATAAAACTCAATTCAGAGTTGGGGTTACAAATTGGGGAAAATTTTGATAAAAATTATAGTAATTGTCTAATTGAAACAATAGAATTTTTAAATGATGGCTCTTTATAGTATTCTAGCTCCTTCGGAAAGTTCAACTGGGATAAAATCTGCTTCTATATCAAATTTTTCCTTGTAGGCAGCTAGCATAGTAGCTTGGAAACTCTTCAATTCTGAATTAGCTACCAAATTGATAGTGCAACCTCCAAAGCCTCCGCCCATAATTCGGGATCCAATTACCCCTGGTAATTTCCATGATTCCTCAGCAAGGAAATCAAGTTCCACGCAACTCACTTCGAAGTCTTCACTTAAGCTTCGATGAGATTCCTTCAGAAGGTTTCCAAAGACAGTTAAATCGCCAGCATGGAGAGCTTTAGATGCTAGGTTTACCCGTTCGATTTCTGTGATGACGTGTTTTGCCTTTGGAAAAAGATCTGAGGGTAAAAGTTGCTGAACTTTCTCAATATCATTCACTGGTATATCTCTAAGTGTTGTGGCTTCAGGGAAAGTGCCTTGAAGAATCTTTACGCTTGCTTCGCAAGCCTCTCTTCGCCTATTATAAGCAGAGTCGGCAAGGGAATGTTTTACCTTAGAATTGATCAGTATTAAAGAATGATCACCAAAATCAACTTCAACTTCAAAGTGCGTATTGGTGCGGCAATCCAGTAATAAGGCTCGGTCTTTTACTCCAAAAGCAGAAGCATAAGGATCCATAATGCCGCATTTCACACCAGCAAATAAATGCTCTGCTTTTTGGGCGTAGAGAACGATTGACTTTTTGGTGATGGTAAGGTTAAATAAAGCGGTCAATGCCGTACCGATTGCTACAGAAAGTGCCGCTGAGGAAGAAAGACCTGAAGCTGGGATGTTACCGACGAAAGCTAAGTCAAAACCTTCAAACTTATAACCCGCCTGCTGAAATTGCGAGATCACACCCATGGTATAATTTGCCCAGTGACCCTTTTTTGGAGAAAATGAAGTGATATCAAAAACAAATTCTTCCTCGTAATCTTCTGAGTAAAGGCGACAGGATGAAAGACCATTTTTTTGGATAGCTACCCATATACCTTGTTCTATTGCAGCTGGGAATACCAAACCATCCTGGTAATCTGTGTGCTCTCCGATCAGATTGATTCTTCCTGGTGCGAAAGCCAAAATAGGTTCACTACCAAACAGTTTCCTGAAGGTTTGGGCAATTTTATCTTTCATTTACTTAAGGGCTTTTGTTGATTGTCGAGGTACGAGAGTCGTTTCGAGTACTATAGAAATAGGGTCGTCAGATGCGATGCCATCTAATTGATCAAGTAAGTGAGTTACTGATAATTTCCCCATTTCATAGCCAGGTTGGGCTACCGTAGTCAGTGGCGGTTCCACCACGGCGGATGTAGGGTTGTCTGTAAAACCAGCTAATGCCATGTCATTCGGCACCTTGATGCCCATGGATTTCCAACAGGTCAGAATATCTATTGCTACCGGATCTATCATACAGAATACGCCATCTGGCCGATCTTTCATTTCGGCTATTTCTTTACCTATTTTGATGTTTCCTTCTATGGTAAGATCAGATATTTTCACCAATGCTGGATCAGGAGTGATCCCAAACTCATTTAGTGCGTGCAGATATCCTTCTTTACGTTTTTTACTGATATAGAGATCTTCTGGTCCTGATACATACATCACACGCTTGCAGCCAGTTTCCAATAGATGTTTGGTGACTTGATAGGCACCGCCTTCATCATTGAATGTCACTCTCGATACTGGTATATCTTCATTTACTCTATCAAAAAGCAGAAAGGGGATTTCTCTATTGTAGAGATCAATCAAATGATCGTATGTGTTCGTTTCGCGGCTCAGAGAGATTAATAAACCATCCACTTGAGAGGCTACTAAAGTTCTGATATTAGCTTTTTCAAGTTCCAATGTTTCATTCGATTGACAAATCATCACGTTATAACCACGCTTATTCGCATGATCCTGAATCCCAGAGATACAGGAAGCAAAAAAGTGTGAAGTAATTTCTGGTACGATTACGCCGAGTGTATTCGTACGGCTAATTCTAAGGCTTTGAGCAAGGAGGTTAGGTTGGTAATTCATCTCCTTTGCCATCTCCACTATTCGTTTTTTAGTGTCAGGATGAAGCTCAGGAGAATCCTTGAGTGCTCTTGAAATGGTCGATACAGAAACGCCTAATTTCTTGGCGATTTCCTTCATGGTGACTTGATGACCTTTTTTCATGGGGTAAAATCATTTAACTATCACTTCGAACCCTCCAAATTCGACGATTCTAAGACGGAAAGATAAGCTTTTACTCTTGGTAAACTGTAAATAAAACAGTTTCTCCTACTGCCTGCAAAGTTCTACGGTCTATGATTTCCATATTATCTGCATGCTTATGATGGTATTGACCGAAGCCATAATCCGGGGAAAACTCAATTATATCAATCATTGGTATTTTGGCAAATTCATTGACAAAAGCATGATCATCCAGGATCTCAGGAGAATCTTTGTAAATAAAGAAGTCTCCTTGACCAATCTGTGCAGCATTGTCCCAGACTTTTTTCAAAATTCCAGATGCGTATTGACGGGAATATCCTTCTCTATAGAAACGAGCTCCCTTGGCTCCAACCAAATCCACAAGAATCCCATAATAGGCTGAGTAATTCGGTTTGTGCTTGTTTTTGGACCAGTGCTGAGATCCTAGGCACCACCATATTTGACTGTTGTCTCTTTCGGAAGATAGATCTGGTTCCCCATCATCTTCTCCATCGAATAAAATAATGTCTATCCCAACGCCTGGCTTTAGTTCCTGAGAACCGATCACACGAGCGATTTCCAGTAAAATCCCCACTCCGCTGGCGCCATCGTTAGCTCCATCGATAGGTTCATCCATCCTGTCGGTATCTTTGTCAGCGATTCTTCTTGTATCCCAGTGTGCAGCCAAAAGTATTCTTTTCGTTGCCTGAGGATTGTAGGAAGCAATAATGTTGCTCAGATCCCAAGTTAATCCATCGTAGGTTTTCGCTTCGAAATCCTGAGTTTCTACAGTAAAGCCATAACCTTCAAACTTAGCTAATAACCAGTTTTTAGTTGCTTCATGCGCTTCGGTTTCCGGTACTCTCGGGCCAAAATCAACTTGCTTTTGCACAAATGCATACGCAGAATCTGGAGAGAAAGTAGGGTAGGGCTTAGCAGGAACTTCCGCTACAGTCTCAGCTTTTTTGTCAGGACTTGTACATGCCCAGGCTAATGCTAGTAAGCCTACCAGCCAAAATCTATTCTTCATATGCCCAGTCAATTTTATCTTTCATGTCTTTTACTACAAATCCGATTTCTTTCAGACCTGCTCGGATTTCATCCACTTTTGCGTAGTCTCTGGCTGTTTTTGCTTCAGCATACAATTGCAAAAGTAGGTTCAGCATTTCATTTTGAGTATCTGATTTCTCCTCGATCAAACCCAAAATATCGGAAACAAAGGTGTTGAATGTTTCAATCAATTTATTGAATACATCCTCTCCAAAGACAGCGGACTTCAATTGTCCTGTGTACATGGAATTGATTTTCTTCAGTAAGTTGAACAAATGCCCAATCGCCTGTGCGGTGTTGAAATCATCGTCCATGGCTCGGTAAGCGTTGTTGATGATTTGTTCTACTTGCTTGATTTGCTCCTCATCTTTCTCAGCATCATTCGCTTCGAATTTCAAAATCTTTGCAATTCTCAATCCGTTGATCAGCTTTTTGTATCCCTTTTGCGCAGCCTGAAGTGCTTCGTTAGAGAAATCCAAGGTAGAGCGATAATGCGCTGTCAAGATGAAATAACGGATCGTCATCGGACTATAAGCCTGTTCCAGAAGTTTATGGCTTCCAGTGAAGAGCTCCTGCAGGTTGATAAAGTTACCCAGTGACTTACCCATCTTCTGTCCGTTGATGGTGATCATATTATTGTGCATCCAATACTTGGCAGGATCCTGATGATTGCATGCATTTCCCTGTGCGATTTCACATTCGTGGTGAGGGAAAAGAAGATCCATTCCGCCTCCATGGATGTCAAAATGCTTGCCCAGGTATTTGGAACTCATGGCTGTACATTCTAGATGCCAGCCAGGAAAACCAACTCCCCAAGGAGAGTCCCACTTCATGAGATGCTCCGAAGAAGCATTTTTCCAAAGTGCAAAATCAACTGAATTACGCTTTTCATCCTGTCCATCCAGCGTGCGGCTTCCGCTCATCAGGTTTTCCAAGTCACGACCTGATAGCTTACCATAGTTGTTCGTTTCGTTGTATTTCATCACATCGAAATACACAGATCCGTTTACTTCATAGGCAAAACCCTCTTTGAGAATGGCCTCCACCAAAGCGATTTGCTCAGGAATATGGCCTGTTGCACGAGGTTCGATGCTCGGTTTCCAGGTATTCAAAAGCGCCATGTCTCTGTGGTAGCTGTCCGTATATTGCTGGGCAACTTCCATAGGTTCAAGCTGTTCTAGCTTTGCCTTTTTAGCGATTTTATCTTCACCCTCATCTGCATCTCCTTGTAAGTGACCTACATCCGTAATGTTGCGCACGTAGCGAACCCTGAAGCCCAAGTGGGTAAGGTAACGATTGACTGTGTCAAAAGTGATGGCAGGACGAGCGTGGCCAAGGTGAGCGTCTCCATAGACCGTCGGTCCACAGACATACATGCCTACGAAAGGCGGATTGATGGGCTGAAACTCCTCTTTCTGGCGTGAAAGAGTATTGTATAATTTAAGATTATGCGACTTCATGAGTAGAATCTGTACTAAGTATCAAAAACCAACAACGGATCTAGCCCGAAATTGATTCAGGCTGCAAAATAGCGGATTCGAGTGGGGAAATGAAAAAGAATAAAAATAACTGTTGAGTCTAGGTAGTTACAAGGATTCAACCAAGAATATTTAAGTCATTAAATATAATAAGCACTAAAAAACTATTTCTATTAATACGGCTAAGCTAGGTCAGTCCCGCGGATTTCAAAAGGTCTATTAATTTCGCCTTTGGGATATTCTCAAAATCACTTTTATCGAATATATGGATCAGGTAGATTTCTTTATCCTGACTTAAAAAGTAGTATATAACTCTTGCTCAGCCTGATTTCCCTTTGTTTTTGCTACTTATTGATAATCGGATTTTAAAGAGATTTCCACCAAGTGGAATTTCTTCTTCATAATCTTTTTCCAATTAGACTGAAGAGATCAGCTTTCAGGGAAGGATATTTTTTAAAAAGCTTTTTGAAGAACTTTTAAAATTTTGGGTGAGAATTACCTCATAGCTCATTTAAAAAGTCTCTGGCACTTTCTTTTTTCATTTCTCTTTTTTGAATCTTTTTTACTTGCGACAAGCTAGACTCTATTTCTCCTAGGAACTCCAAGAACTCTTCTTTTTCAACCATTTCAAATTCAATACCTTCTTTGCTCAAAAAATCAGCAATAGATTTGATTTGTGTTTTGTGTTTTGGATAGGCTTTGATTCTGATGGCTTCCATTTCTTATTAAGTTTTATACAATTTACGAGAAGGGTAGAATAGTGTTAGGCTAACATCAATTTCCCTTTAGGCGTAGGTATAGACCTTCCAAGAGATTTCGCTGTTTCTACCCATTCCCCAATAACGATTTCTGCATTGGCTAATGCCTCTGAGTAAGATTCTCCATCGGCTGCACAACCTGCCAATTCAGGTACTTCTGCAATGAATGCTTGATCTTCTTCACTCCAGTAAATGATAATCTCGTATCGAGGGTTAGTTTTCATCTTTATCTAGCTTTAATCTATATTTCAATATAAGATTTCTTACTTGTTTGACCTGATAAGGTTTAGCTTTTCCTCCTTTTTCCTGAATGTTGAGGATTTCTACCATTTGAGATTTAGAGAAAATATGATGACTTCCTTTGATTCTTTCTTCAAACCCAAAAATAATTAGTAGCCTTTTAAGGTCTTCAAAATCAATGTTTTGGTCAGACCTTCCTCTAAGTATTTTCAATAGGATCTTCTCATACTTTCCCATAATTAAATATATGGAAACTTCTGATTTTGAATTCTATTCTAATAATCTCAAAACCAAAAAAAGACCTTCGAAATGTTCACTTCCGAAGGTCTTGATACTTTTGTCTAGCGACTTGCTACTTTATTAATGTTTAAAGTGTCTCACTCCCGTCATCACCATTGCGATGCCGTTTGCGTCACAGTAATCTACGCTCAATTGATCTTTGATAGATCCACCTGGCTGAACTACTGCAGTAATTCCTGCTTTGCCTGCGATCTCTACACAGTCTGGGAATGGGAAGAAAGCATCAGATGCCATTACAGCTCCATTCAGGTCAAAGCCAAATGCTTTCGCCTTGTCGATTGCCTGAAGCAATGCATCTACACGTGAAGTTTGACCAACTCCGCTTGAGAATAATTGGTCTCCGTTAGAAAGAATGATCGTGTTTGATTTAGTGTGCTTACAGATTTTTGCTGCGAATACTAATGCATTTTGCTCAGCTTCTGTTGGAGCTTTTTTGGTAGCTACAGTAAAGTCAGCCTTTGTTTCAGTCGCCAAATCCTTATCCTGCTCGATCACGCCGTTAAGCAAGGTTTTGATCATCTTGGTGCCAGGAAGATCCATTTTCTGCAACAACAAAATTCTGTTTTTCTTGCCTTTCAAAACTTCCAAAGCTTCGTCTGTGAAAGCAGGTGCGATCAAGACTTCGAAGAATAAGGAATGCATTTCTTCAGCTGCATCTTTATCTACTGTCTGATTTGTGATCAACACGCCCCCGAAAGCAGAAGTAGTATCTGCGGCAAAAGCTTTCTGATACGCCTCTTTTACTGTAGATGCTAGGGCAACTCCACAAGCATTGGTGTGCTTCAAGATAGCAAAGGCTGTTTCACCTTTGAATTCAGCGATCAAATTCACCGCGGCATCCACATCGACCAAGTTGTTATAGGAAAGTTCTTTTCCGTTCAACTGATCAAAAAGTGCCTCCATATCTCCATAGAAATGGGCGTTTTGATGTGGGTTTTCTCCGTAGCGAAGTGCTTTTGCTTTGGTTTCAGATACTTTCAATGCTGGAATATTTTCAGCTTGGTTGAAGTAATTGAAAATATGTGTGTCGTAATTAGAAGAAACCTGGAAAGCCTGAGCTGCGAAATAGCGACGGTCGGCTAGTGTGGTTGCTCCTTCTTGTTCAGTTAGTCTTCCTTCCAGTTCTGTGTATTGATCTTTGGAAGCAATGATCGTAACGTCTTTGAAGTTTTTCGCAGCAGCACGGATCAAAGAAATTCCTCCGATGTCAATTTTCTCGATGATATCTGCTTCAGAAGCACCAGAAGCTACAGTTTCCTCAAAAGGATACAAATCAACGATCACCAAATCAATGGCTGGGATGTCATATTCTCCAGCTTGAGAAAGATCACCTTCATTATCTCTTCTGTAAAGAATACCTCCAAAAATCTTTGGATGAAGGGTTTTTACTCTTCCTCCGAAAATGGAAGGATAGCTAGTCAACTCTTCCACTGGGATTACTTCCGCGCCTTGTTCCTCGATAAACTTCTGAGTGCCACCAGTAGAATAAATGGTGACGTCATGTTTTTTCAATAGGGCGATGATAGGTTCGAGGTTGTCTTTATAGTAGACAGAAATAAGGGCAGATTTTATTTTTTTGGTAGCCATTTGGAAATGGGTTGATTTGTTTTTGGGAAAAGGCAAAGGTAGGAAAAAAGACGTTAAGACAGGGCGTTTTACGCCATGCGATTTATATTCAAACGCTCTGATGGAATTTGTTTTTTTAGAATACTTTAACTGATTCCTTATATTTGATTTGTGGGTAATTATCTCACGAAGAGTAAATTACAGGAAGGAAGAGAGAAGTTTTTCACTGAGAAGGGAATTGGAATTTATTCATTTCTCAACCTTACTACATTAGAAAACTCGATTAGTATACTTTGCTTAATTTTTTTTCCAAAGGAATCATGCTCAAAAACTACTTAAAAATTGCGATTCGAAACTTGTTGAAAAACAAGGTATATACAGGGATTAATGTGTTGGGCTTGACCCTTGGGTTTATGTGCTGCATATTGATAATGCTTCATGTGAAGGATGAGCTTTCTTATGATAAATTCATTCCAAATCACGAGAATATATACAGAGTTTCCTTGGAACGTGTGTATCCTGATCATGTGAGTTCTTATGCAATTATTCCTGACAGCTACTCAGAAGTAATTGCTGATGAAATCAACGGAGTAGAAGAGTCCACGCGTATTTTTACCTTGGGAAATGGTGTTGTGATCGGAATCGGAGATGTGAAGTTTGAAGAGAATTTTGGTGCTGCTGCTGATTCAAACTTTTTTAGAATATTTGATTTTGAGATCCTCCAAGGCGCTACACAAGATAAGGCTTTGATCCGCCCACACACGGTAGTGGTAACCCAATCAGCAGCTAAGAGAGTATTCAATACGGATAATCCAGTAGGTAAATTACTTAAAGTCTTTGGGTTAGATTTTGAGGTTTCGGCAGTGATGGCTGATGTGCCTGAAAATTCCCATCTGAAATTTGACTTTCTTTTTGCCACTGTTTCATTTCCGGATCTTATTCATGAAAATTTCACTGGGTTTTCTGCTTTTACTTATCTGAAAGTCAATCCAGAAGTTGGTTATAAGCAAGTTGAAGCTCAGATTCCTGTCCTGGTTTCCAAGTATGCAGCAGGTCAAATCGAACGCGACTTGGGTGTTTCCTTTACAGATTATACAGCAGCAGGAAATGGGTACCGCTATTTTCTACAGCCATTAACATCGATTCATCTGCACTCCAATCTTGAAAGTGAAATGAGGCCAAACGGCAACTTTTTATATGTCTATATTTTTATTAGTATAGCCATTATTATTTTGGTTTTGGCTTGCATCAACTTCATTAATCTGGCTACAGCTCGGTCTTCGGATCGTGCCCGTGAAGTAGGAGTAAGAAAAGCCATGGGCTCGGGGCGCAGTCAAATTATCTCTCAATTTCTTCTTGAGGCACTTATTTTGACCTTCAGTTCACTTTTGCTTGGGATTTTGCTTGTTTATTTAGCGCTACCTTTTTTTAATGACTTGACTGAAAAGACGCTTATAATTGATTTGAATTCAGTGCTTTTTGCCTTGCCTATTTTGATTGGATTTGGAGTTCTAGTAGGACTTTTGGCAGGATATTATCCAGCATTTTATATTTCCAAACTGAATACAATCAGTATTCTCAAAGGGAAATTGGAAGTGACCGGTAGCGGGAATTGGCTTCGAAATGTTTTGGTGATTTTCCAATTTTCTATTGCCATTATGCTGATTGCTGGCACCTTGATTATTAATCAGCAGATCAACTTTATTCAATCCACCAGTTTGGGTTTTCAAAAGGAAAATATCCTTGTGCTGGAGGGATTTGGCAACCAAGAGAAACGTGAAGTAATACAGAATGAGTTAGAAAAACTGTCTGGAGTGCATTCAGTGGCCACGTCCAGTAGCTTGCCTGGAAAAGGTAGCGTTGGAGTTCAATTTACAAAACCTGGTGGAGGAGATGTTTTGACAGCAAAGAGTTTTGCGGGGGATGATTATTTTTTCCAAACTATCGGGATTGAGCCTGTAGAAGGGAGAGTTTTCGATGAGAATTTCAATGATTCGCTATCCTTGATTCTCAATAGGGAGGCTGTAAAGATTTTTTTCGGAGATCAAGACCCCATCGGGCAACGACTTAATACCAATACAGATATTAATGGTGAAAGAGGTGAGGTAGCGTTCACTGTCATTGGTGTGGTAGACAATTTCAACTTTGAATCACTGCATACGAAGGTGACTCCTTTGGTGATGTTTAATACTGATAATGCCAGAGGTTTTGAAAATTTCTTATCCATCAAATTCGCTTCAGGTCATCAGACAGAAGTCGTCAAAGGATTAGAAGCTAAATGGATCGAACTTTCAGATGGCGCTCCTTTGTCTTATTTCTTTCTAGACGATGATCTAGCCCAACTTTATCGAAGTGAGCAGGTTTCTGGTCAGGTTTTGGGTATGTTTTCGATTTTGGCCATCGTAATTGCCTGCATTGGTTTATTCGGTTTGGCGGCCTACACTGCTTTTTTGCGAACCAAGGAAATAGGAGTTAGAAAGGTTCTAGGAGCATCAATTGGAAGTATCATACTGTTGTTGTCTATAGATTTCGCGAAGTTGGTGACAATTGCCTTTGTGATAGCGGTTCCTATTGCGTGGTTTGCCATGGCAGGCTGGCTGAATTCTTTTGCTTTCAAAATTGACTTGGGAATCAGCGTATTCTTACTTGCTGGCTTGGTGACCTTGGCTATAGCACTACTGACAGTAAGCTATCAGGCAATTTCTGCGGCTATTGTCAATCCAGTAAAGAGCTTGAAAAGTGAGTGAATAAGGGAGTATTAAGTAATGGGTGTCTAGTATCAAGATTCTGATGTTATGAGTTCAAACAGCAGAGAAAAAACCTTCTGAAAGTGTCTTGAATATTAGAATTGAGAGACTATTATGGTAATGCTCACGCATCAGTTTGTTCTAACTAGTTGGGATTTCTTTTAGTTAAATCACTATAAAAACAGCAAGGTGTAATCCTGAGAATATTTCAGGACTACACCTTGCTCTTTTCCTGTGAAATCAGGTTTCTGGCTACATAAGCTTTTACTCTTTTACAGCCTTATAAATAGCATCAAGTAAACTTCCTGCTTCTTTGGTGTCATTTCCCAATTCCCAAAACATGATGCCTCCCAAGCCTTTCTCCATGGTGTATCTTGTTTTTAGCGCAACGGAAACTGTATCGTCATACGATACAAACAGGCTGTCGGAAGCATTATACAAATAAGGTGCTTCGGCTTTTTCATCCCAGAAGCGTTTGAAGTTACTGTCTTGTTCGTATTTGTCCCGAATCTGATGATAGGCCATCCAACCGATATGTAGCCCATTGCTCAACTGGTATAATCCATTATTTACTGGAGGGACACCTTTCCAGACTCTGCCATAAAAAGCGCTCCCTATGACAATTTGCTTAGGATCTACTCCTTCCTTAATTAGGAAGTCTACAATTTTCTCTGATGAACGAGGATCAGGATCTAGGTTGTCACCATTTGCATACAAGCTATCTAAATGCGCTTGGAATGGAGTTCCTGCTATGTCTGCACTTTTCACATCACCCAGTGGTGTATGATGACCTGTGTAAATAGAAACACCTGAAACCTGATCATACGTCATTACATTGGTGAAATTCGCATATTTCATAACCTCATCCATATCTACAAAATCATAGTAGCGCTTCCAGCCCGCTGATGCAAAGGTGAGCACTTTTGGAGCATCGAATTCGTCAAGCATTTCACGTAAACCTTTCATCAGGGCAGTGAAATTCTTTGTGTCTTCTGGACGAGCCATGGTGCCTGCACCGGAAATCCCAGGGTATTCCCAGTCCATATCCATTCCATCAAGCTTATATTTTGTGATGAATTCAGATGCACTTTTGATGAATTTAGCTCGACTTTCTTCTGTCAATGCCATATCAGAGAATCCATCAGCTCCCCAACCACCACAGGCGATCATTACTTTTAGATCAGGATTACGTTCCTTTTGTTTTACCAGAGCCTCAATTTTTGGACCTGCTGCCTCCTCATTTCTGAATTTCATTTCCCCATCGATCACATTTGTGAAGGAGTAGATAATGTGCGTTAGCTTTTCTACTGGAATATTCTCTGGCTTATAATCACGTTCCGCCACATAATAGGCCATGATCACTGGATTGGGAGTCAGTAAAGTTTCTTGCGCTTCTTCAGTCTGATTTTCAGTAGGAGCAGAGCAACTTATGATACCCAACAAAAGAAATAGATAGGAGAGAGTAGCGGTTTTCAAGGCGTTGTGGTTTTGCGTACTTATTTAATAATTTCGAAGAAGTTGGAATTACCTAAATTAAAATATTTTTTGTAGGGAGCGGAAAAAATTTTTTAAGTCAAGGAGATAGGTCGGCTTTTTTAAAGGTTTTGGATTTGATTGCCTGTTAGATTTTGAATGTTGGCAGTGATTTTATCAATATCCCAGTCCCACCATTTTAATTCTAAAAGTTTCTCTATTGTCTCCTTTGGGAATCGCTTTTTAATTTCAAGCGCAGGGTTTCCACCAACTATCGTGTATGGCTCAACATCTTTGACGACGGTAGAATTTGTTGCGATTATGGCTCCATCGCCAATTTTAACTCCTGCCATAATGGTAGCATTATGACCTATCCAAACATCGTTTCCGATGACCAAATCTCCTTTGTTTGGATATGATTTTCCTTCCATTGCCTTCTCCCATCCATTTCCAAATATGGCAAATGGATAAGTTGATAATGAATCTGTGAGATGATTCGCTCCGTTCATTATGAATTTTACTCCGGAAGCGATCATGCAGAACTTTCCGATTATTAATTTATCACCAGTAAAGTCAAAGTGGTATTTTACGTTCTTCTCAAAATTCTCCACATTTTGAAAGTCATCATAATACGTGTAGTCGCCCACAATGATATTGGGGTTCTTGATGATGTTTTTTAAAAAGCATAGCTTATCATAATTCTGAAGCGGGAATTTCACATGCTTATCAGGCCCAGTCATATCTTAAATTTCTATTCTGTTTATTTTATTTCAAACACAGTTACTACAAATCCATGATCCGAAGGATAGTTGAACTCTTTGTTATTTATAGAAAATGGTTCATTTAGAAAAGCCTTATAAGAATCGGATTTTATTGCTTCTATTGAATTCCCTTTGTAAAAAATATAATCGATCCGATGCGAATCATTAATTCCTTTGGTATCCCAGGTTATGCCTGGATACGAAATAGGATCAGGATTTATTTTCCTGAAGGAATCTATCAATCCTAGATCTTCCAATACTTTGGTAGAATACCAAGGTACCACCAAGCCATTATGCAGATGTTTTGTTTGTTCTCCCCAATCTTTATGTGATGGTGTATTCATGTCACCTCCAAAAATCATGGGAATAGAATCTGTTTCATCGCTGAATTTCTCTAAGTAGGGAAGTACTTTTTGAATCATCTCATATTTCTGCCCTGTACGTTCCCATGCCAACAATTCTTCACTTGATTTTCCCATTTTCTCAGGTTCATCATCCCATGGTAAATAGTGAAACCAGTTAGAGAAAAACCGGATTTTTTTATTGTGAATTAGAATCTCTATCCCACCTAAATAGAAGGGGTATTCTGTATCTATTCTATCTCCAAAGGGATATTTTGAAAATATTGATAAGTTGACATTCTTGTCATCTAGGGCAGTGCCTTCTGGGGCAATGAGATGAAAATTATAGCCTAAAGATTGAGCAATCGACAAACCTGATCCATAAGTTTCTACCATCAAAATGACATCAGGATCGATTTCTTTGATGATTTTTATCGCGTTTTCCTTTCCGTTATCAATGTCATTAGCTCCATGCAGAATGTTCCAAGCCATTACTGTGAAACTCCTGTCTTGGGCGTGGGTTTCTGTGCCCACTAGCATTAAAAAGCAGAAAAGTAGTTTGCGCAAACACATTATTAGAATAGGGTTTTTATTGGAAGATAGGGTAGACCTTCAATGTACTTTGCTCTTTTGGCAATTCTAAAAAGAACAATGATTTTTAATGAATTCTACCTTAAATCGCCATCCATCTTCTTGATCTCACCTCGGATAGAACAGGAAGACTTAACAGTATTCACGATTGTCCCAAAGTTTTCAATGTTCTTTTGAAGTAGTTTGATGTTCAGTGAGGGATCTTGACTATAAACGAGTAATTCATAGCTAATCTCATCCATACGTGGAGGTTTCTCCAGGCGGGTTGCAGTGACTGTTACTTCTGCATGTGAGTATTCAAAGTTCATCAATGAAGAAAAACGCTCCACATTTTTCAGAATACAAGCCGATATTGAGCTTAAAAATAATTCAGCCGGGTTGGGTAGCAAATCAGCTGAAGCTGGAGTAATCCCAAACTCAATATGCGAATCTTTGATCTTAATGGAAGCCTTATCTTTGGATGAGGAATTTGCTTTGCTAGAATATTTCATTGGTCGGTGGTCTTTTCGTTTTATGGATAGCTAACTTATTTCATGCTCCGCACTTGGTGAAGCTATTCATTCTTTTTAACAAAAATGATAGTACCTCAACCTTCTTAGCTGCTTTTGCATCTCATCAAAGTTCAACTTTAAGCTTCAGTTTATTTCACTGTTGATTTTTTAGAAATATTGGGTATTCCTAAAAAGATAATGTTCGCTCCCGCACAAAAAAGGCTCTGCTCGGACAGACTAACTGTGTGAAATACTGTTAAATCGAGCGTGAAGGCATTTTTTGGCATTGGCACAATCTCTGAAAAGTATTAGGGAAATAGAACTATATGCAATTCACTATGAACTTCTCTAAAATATCTGCTTTTGTCCTTTTACTTTTTCTGATGGGGACCACAGTACAAGCTCAAACAGAAATACGGACGCCTGGCAAATTCACTGGGATCAATTCCGAAGGTTCTTGGGATGTGATCATCACTCTTGGAGAAAAGGATGAAGTCAAACTGGTGTCCAAAGGATTTGATTTGGACGAGGTAATCACCGAAATAGAAAATGGAAGTCTTACAATCGAATTGGATGATTCCGATGATGATGATCGTGCAAATTTCACTGCTTATGTTACCGTCAGAAATCTGGAAAGTTTGGGTTTAAGCGGTTCGGGAAATATGATTATTAGATCTGATATCTCTGCCCAGGAATTTAGCATAGGACAGGCTGGCTCGGGAACTATTGAAATGGCGATGCTTACTACTGGTGATTTGAATGTGGGAATGGCTGGCTCAGGTAATGTATTGATATCGTGCGGTACTGCTTCTGATGTCAATATTGGACAAGTAGGATCAGGAGATTTTAAAGCCTCAGCGTTGAAGGGCAAAGATGTGAAAGTCGGCAAAACAGGTTCTGGAGATACTTATATAGGGGTAGAAGGCGAACTTACCGTTGGTTCACTTGGCTCAGGAAGTGTTTATTACAATGGAGATCCTACCGATATTAATAAAGGGAGTTTAGGGTCTGGAAAAGTAGTTAGAATGTAACTATGTCGGGTGACTGATGAGATTGACATTCCACACATAATGATTCAGGAAGGGAAGATTAACTCCAGAACTCATAAAAATACATCTAACTATTTTGCTCTAAATTATCAATTTGAAACGGTACTAAAATCCTTTTTCTAAGAGGCATTAACAAAACCAGAGACTCTACAGGAGCAATGTAATCTTCCAATCTTCCAATTGTTAAACCCACCTAATCATGCTCAAAAACTACCTAAAAATCCTGATTCGAAATACTCGAAAAAACCCGCTTTACATGTTTATCAACGTGTTTGGGTTAGCGGTTGGAATGGCAGTGAGCATTTTGATTTTCTTGTTTGTACAGCATGAGCTCAGCTATGATAAGTACCATGCAAATGCTGATCGGATTTACAGAGTCTCCAGGGCTTGGTTCAATCCAGATGGACAAATCAGTTTGCATCTTGGGCATACAGCTCCGCCTTTTGGACCATTGATCAAGTCTGATTTTGGAGATGATGTGGAGACCGTAGGCAGATTTTTTCACTTCGATCCCTTGATCAAATACGAGGATAAGGCATTCGAAGAGGAAAATTTCTTCTTCGCAGACCCTGAGGTCTTTGATATTTTTTCCTTTAAGATGCTAGAAGGTGAGTCCAAAGATGCACTTGCTAATTCAGATGGTATGATCATCACTGAGACTATGTCCAAAAAATACTTCGGAGAAGATAATCCCATCGGAAAAGAATTGGAATTGAACCTTGCTGGGCAGGAGGCTACTTTTCAGGTTCGCGGACTGATGGAAGATATGCCGGATAATTCCCATTTTCATGCGGACTTTTTAGCTTCCATGGCTCCGGTAGTTGCTTTCTACGGTGGTCAAGATGCATTTATGAGCAATTACGGAGGGAATAATTTCTCCACCTATGCACTGCTCAATGAAGGAGTGGATTACAAGTCATTAGAAGCAAAACTTCCAGGATTGATCGATAAATACATGGGAGAAACTCAGTCAGGAGTTCCGATGTCGAAGGGTACCAAGCTTTTTCTTTGGCCTATGACTGATGTGCATTTATATTCAAATCTAGATTCTGAGATGGAGCCTAACGGCAATATTGACTACGTCTATATTTACCTAGCAGTAGCACTATTTATCTTGTTGATCGCCTGCATCAACTTTATGAACCTGTCCACGGCTCGATCTTCTATGCGATCTATGGAGGTAGGCTTGCGCAAAGTGATGGGTGCAGACAAGGGACGTCTGATTAGACAATTCATGGGAGAGTCGTTTATGATGACCATTATTTCCATGGTTTTCGCACTGGTGTTGGTTTATCTGTTTTTGCCCACCTTTTCCAATTTTACAGATAAAGAACTTAGTCTAAATTTCCTTAACAACCCTGAATACATCGTGGGTTTGACAGGCTTGGTGGTTTTGGTGGGTTTGGTTTCAGGGAGCTATCCTGCTTTGTTTCTTTCTGGTTTTTCTCCTGCCAAAGTGCTCAAAGGAGCTTTCAAAGCAGGCAAAGGTCATGAGCAATTCCGCTCAGTATTGGTGGTGGGTCAATTCGCTATTTCGGTAGTGCTCATCGTCGCGGTGCTGGTGGTTGTTCGCCAGTTGGATTTCATGCAAAGCAAAGATTTGGGTTTTGAGAAAGAGGATATCGTCGTGCTACCTTCCAGCCCTGCTATTCAGGAAAATTACCTGATTTTGAAGGACAGACTCGAAAGACACCAAGGAATCAAATCAGTCAGTATTTCTAGTAGAGTTCCCTCTGGCAGACTCTTGGATTCCCAAGGAAGTACCGCTGAGATTGATGGGGAAATGACACAGCTCAATGTGCGGATTGCAGATATAGAGGTAGGTCATAATTTCTTGAAAACTTATGGGATTCCTATGGTGGCGGGAAGAGATTTTGATTTTAACCTTGCAAGTGACTCTACAGAAGCTTTTATACTAAATGAAGCTGCTATCCAAGAAATAGGATGGGCAAGCTCTGAAGAGGCTATTGGTAAAAAATTCTACTATGGAGGAAGGCGAGGCTTCGTGACTGGGGTCATGAAAAACTTCCACTTCGAGTCTTTGCATCAGCCGATCGTGCCTATAGTATTTATGATTCCTGAGGATATATATAATCGTATTAGCTTAAAAGTAGATGCTGAAAATAAGGAGCAAACATTGTCCTATTTGAAGGAAGAATGGGCCGCACTTCGGCCTGATTTCCCATTCGAGCCATTATTTGTGGATGAGGGGTTCAATAGACAATATGAAGCAGAAGAGCGGGTGAAAACCATTTTCACTTTCTTCTCTGGCTTAGCCGTGGTCATTTCTATTCTAGGATTATTTGGTCTGACTACTTTCGCTACACAGCAGAGAACCCGAGAAATAGGCATCAGAAAAGTGATGGGAGCAGAGACCTCTAATATTCTAGTGCTACTGGGTAAAGACTTTCTGAAGCTAGTAATGATAGGATTTCTTATTGCCATTCCTGTTTCTTGGTTTGGAATGTCTAGCTGGTTGAATGATTTCGCATATAAAATCGGTATCAGCTGGACCGTTTTTTTATGGGCTGGATTGATAGCAGGGGCAATCGCCGCCATCACAGTTATGTCTCAGTCATTGAAGGCTGCATGGGAGGATCCTGTGAAGAGTATTAAAAGTGAGTGATTAAGAAGTAGCAAGTAGTTAGTATCAAGACTTGAGATTTTAGAATCAAGAAGAGACTAGATGCAAGTATTTGAAAAGCGGAATTTATATTCACGTGCAACCTTGTGTAGAATAATTGCATCTAATAAAAGAGACCTGATTCTATAGCACTTTTAGAACTTTCACACTTTGCAACCTTTCAATTTTCCAGTTACTAAATTTTCCAATCCGCCACGGCGGACAAGTCTTTAAAATTTTCAAATCTTTCAATATTTTCAAAATGAAAACCTATTCAAAAATTTTAGCATTTGCATTCACTGTATTGGTGATGGCATCTTGCGCACAAGCTCAATCTACAGAAACCAGAACTCCTGGGCATTTCACCAAAGTACATTCTGGCGGTAGCTGGGAGGTAATCATGACGGAGGGAAACAAGGAAGAAATAAGAATAGAAGCCAGGGGAGTGGATCTGGATAAAGTCAAAACTGAAATCGACGGAGATGTATTGAGTGTCGGTTTGGTAAAAGGAAGTTATAACAATGTGAAATTGAAATTCTACATCACGTATAAGGAACTTGAAGGTGTGAAATGTTCTGGCTCAGGTACAATAGAAGTAACTTCTCCAGTGAGATCTGATGAATTCTCTGCTGGTATTTCGGGTTCTGGTGACATCATCATGGACAAGCTTGAAGCTAAGGAATTGTCAGTTTCTATTTCAGGCTCTGCAGACCTTAAGATCAAGGGTGGATCAGTGGAAGAAGCTGAGATCAAACAATCAGGTTCAGGTGATTTCCATGGAGAAAATCTAGCAATCGGAGAATTGAATGTAAGCAAGTCTGGTTCTGGAGATACGCATGTAGGTGACTTAGGTAAAGTGTCTGTGAGTGCTTCCGGCTCAGGAGATGTGACTTATTTAGGTTCGCCGAGATTAGGAGAAGTAAGAACTTCAGGCTCTAGTAGCTTAAGAAAAAGATAAGAAGGTGAATGTTCACTTTACAATCCCTCAAGCGAAAGTTTGAGGGATTTTTTGTGTGAATTGTATCTCAATTAATCTCACATTTTATAATTTTTTACCCTTCTACTTTCAAACTCGATTACATCAAAAATCCATTTTCAACTGCGTATGGTTCTGGTATATTTTCCTCCTCCAGCATTTCGAGTAGGTCAATTTCCACAGCCCGAGCAATGGATGAGATAGGCACATCGTTGTAACCTCCTTCAAATGGATTTTCGGAGTAATCTCCAATTCTATCCACTACAAAGAATGTCCAGATAATAATAGCAGAAAACGGTATGGTTAGCCAATAGTGCAATGCCCTAGACTCCGCAAAAATGTCCAGCAAACCGAAGGGAATCAATCCACAAAATATGTAAGTGATCCATAATCCTGTGGAGGCATATTGCCTAGGAAATGGAAAGTTTTTGATTCGCTCGCTCATTCCTTGGTTGGTATATAGATTCCCAATCAACTCGTGAAGCCAAACTTGCTTATGATCGCTGATAAACTTCTGTTCGTTCAAAAGGCCAATTTCCTTACTCTGATTTTTGAGTATCTGAGAGGGAATATTGGACTTGGTCTTCAAATTCGAAATTTCTTCTTCAGATAAGTATTTATTGATTTCCATATAAACACCATCATTGTATTCTTTGATGAAACCAGGAATGAAATTCAGCTTATTTACTGGTAGATTATGTTCCCAAGACTTTTCTTTTCTCATCGCATGCTTGAGTGCTAGGACCCAAGCCAGATGTCTGTGGATTAGTTGTCGTTTGCTTTCAAAAGGTAGGTTGGAACTTGGTAGGCTAAGAATTCCAGTTGCAAATGTCCTACTGTCATTGACTATAGCTCCCCATATTTTTCGCGCTTCCCAAGTTCGGTCATAAGAACTGTTGTTTTTGAATCCAAGGAAAAAGGCAACGGCAATACCTATTACTGATATTGGTTGCCATGGAAGTGAAAATGGAATATTGGTGATCTCATATAGAAGTATGATGACAAATGAATATAGTAAACCATAGATCAATGAAAACTTAGACCAGCGCACGGTCATCCAAAAACTGTAATATCTCTTTACGTACATAAAAATTTGTTTGCGATTAAGATATTAAAATATCCAATAGATGACAATAGAATTTAAACCTAATAAGGCTAAAAGCTTCTCACTATAAACATCTTACTATCATAAACATCTTGATAAAATATGCATAAAGCTTATTACGATAGACTACGTGGAAGCTTGGCTTCTATAAGTTTATAGTGATTAGTATCGCCCGATAGCGAACAAAATTGTCCGAGGTTAAGATGCCTTTTATTTTAAAAGCCCTTTTTAATGCGTCTGAGACTTGTTTTTAGTGGCACAAAAGTGGAATTACTAATAGAGAGCTAAAGTAGATCTGCTGCATGCATGTCTACAGAATAATATGTGGTCCAAGTCGGAGACTTGAACCAAAAATGAAACAAGACTTGAACCAGACATATAATCCAACTTTTCTAATCCATGAAAAAGCTAAACTATTTCCCCGCCTTACTAGTACTGACCCTAATTTCTTTTTGCGTCAGCGCTTCAGAATTCCAAGCTGATCCTTATCTGACCAAAGAGTTTACACTGAATGGTTCTGGTAACCTCAGAGTAGAAACTTCTGGATCATCTGTAGCCGTAACTGGAGGCAATGGAAATGAGGTGATCGTAGCTGTGTATGTGAAATACGACGGAAAAGAAATCGAAACGGAAGATGCAGTGGTGGAAAGAGAATTGGAGAATTATACCCTTGACATCAGTCAAAGTGGAAACACCATCTCTGTGATTGTGAAAAAGAAAAATAATATCGGGCGAAGTAAGTTGAACCTTTCATTTAAGGTGCAAGTACCAACTGAAATGTCGTCCAAATTCCAATCCAGTGGAGGTTCGATTTCAGTGGAAGGAATAAACGGAAATCAGGAAATAGCCACAAGCGGAGGAAGTATTCAAGTGTTAAACAGCAGGGGATATGTAAATACCCACAGTTCCGGTGGCTCTTTAAAAGTTGAGAACTTCGAAGGAAACGTAGATGTGCAGAGTAGTGGTGGATCAGTAAAAGTCAATCTGCTAACCGGTGATCTGAAAGTGAATACTTCAGGAGGTAGCGTCAATTTGGAAGAAATCAGTGGAAGCATTTCTGCAAATACCAGCGGAGGATCCATCAGAGCGCAGCTTTCCAATTTGGAAAAAGAACTTAGCATGAAAAGCAGTGGAGGAAGTATCACAGCGGTAGTTCCTGAGGGATTGGGATTAAACCTTGACCTGAGTGGAGGAAGAGTGAATTCCAAGCTTTCCAATTTCAGTGGAGAAGTGAAGAAGGATAGAATCTTAGGCAAAATCAACGGAGGCGGGATTCCGGTAACCATGCAAAGTTCCGGCGGCAGCATCAATCTGGAGTTTAATTGAGTAGCTAGTATCAAGACATGAGACTTAAGATTCTAGATGCTAGAATCAAGACACAAGAGCCAAGAAAATATAGCGATAAAAGACTTCGATCCCGATAGCTACCTTAGGTTTGTTTGATGAAAAATTTAGGATTTACAAAAGAGAGATGACGGTGTCAGCCTGAGCGAAGTCGAAGGCTCTTTTAAATTTAGGTAAAATTATTGTCCTCGATCCCAATATCGGGACGCTCAGTCAGACATATAGTTACACTTTACCACCTTTCAACTCTATCAATCTTTCAATCCATAAAAAATGCTCAAAAACTACTTTAAAATCGCCTGGAGAAATCTTCAAAAAAAGAAGGTGTATTCATTTATCAATATTTTAGGATTGGGAGTTGGCATGGCTTGTTGTGTGCTGATTTTCATGTTTGTGCAGGATGAACTTTCCTATGACGACTACCATGAAAAAGGAGATCGGATCTATCGGGTTCTTCATGGTGAATCGGCAGTCGATGGAGTGGAAGAAGGAAATTCCACAGAAGACTTTTGGGTGTGGGGAAATGCACCTGTTGGACCAGCTCTTCAGCTTGATTTTCCTGAGGTCGAAAATGTCGTTCAGTTCTCAGGTAGAGCAGATATTCTTTTCACCGTAAATGATCAAACGCAGCAGGAAGACGGAGTGTTTTTTATGGATTCCACAGTTTTTGATGTGTTCAGTTGGGAGCTATTGCAAGGCGATCCAAAGACTGCTCTAGTCGCGCCTTTCTCTGTGGTCCTGACTGAGTCCACTGCCAAGAAATACTTTGGTGATGAAGCTGCATTGGGAAAAACCATAAAGGGTAGTGAAGCAGCAGGAAGAGCAAATTCTGGAGATTACACGGTTACCGGTGTTATGAAAGATCTACCTTCCAATTCTCATTTTAAGTTCAACACCTTACTTTCTCTCAGTACATTTAAGCAGTCCAGGCCAGAGGTTTTTGATGCTTGGGGCTATGTCGATACCTATACTTATTTCTTAGTAAATGAGCAATTTGATCAGGCGAATTTTGATGCGAAAGTCCCTGATTTTATTGAAAAAAGAGCAGGCGAAGACAACGGACCAAATTATACCATAGCGATAGAGCCATTGAAAGATGTTTATCTCAGAACCGTAGCTCAGCGGCAGCCAGGCGATACGGGTTCGCTGACTAATATTTATGTGTTCTCTATCATAGGATTGTTCATTTTGGCGATAGCCATGATCAATTTTATGAATCTATCCACGGCGAGATCCATGGAGCGGGCAAAGGAAGTAGGGATCAGAAAATCAATCGGTGCAGATCGAAACAGCCTGATATTTCAGTTTTTGGGAGAGTCCTTGATTATTGTGATTCTCGCTGCTATAGTCGCAGTGATTTTCGTATCAGTGGCGCTACCGATGATGAATAATCTTACGGGAAAAGTGCTTGAGGTAAATCGTGTGATCAATTGGCAGACCATTCCAGTGTTTTTTGGGATAGTAGTAGTGTTAGCCCTTTTGGCAGGGTCCTATCCAGCATTTGTACTGTCGAGTTTCAGACCGGTTTCTATTTTGAAAGGCATCAAAAAATCAGATGCTCGCGGAGTGAATTTGAGAAAAGGGTTGGTTGTCTTTCAGTTTAGTCTTTCTATTGCCTTGATAGCAGGTACAATCATCGTGTATTCTCAGATGAGCCATTTGCTGGATAAGGATATGGGTTTTGACAAGGAGCAAATGCTTGTGATCGACTACAATTATGACGAGCAAGTCAATAATGTGTCATCAGCGTTGGAAAATGAATTGGAGAATATCCCAACTATTCAATCGGTGGCATTTTCAAGGTCTGTGCCTGGTAGCTATTTCCCAAATGCCGGAACAACTATTGAAACCCCTGAAGGAGAGATGGTCATGATGGGTCAGGGTGTTTTTCAGGTTGGTTTGGATTTTATTAATCATTTCGATCTTGAATTAGTCGCAGGGAGATCTTATTCCAGAGATTATCCTTCGGATTCCACGTCGGCTTTGGTACTGAACGAAGCAGCTGCTAGGCAATATGGCTATGCTAATCCTGCGGATATCGTTGGAAAAAAGTTTGACCAGTGGGGAAGATCTGGGGAAGTAATCGGGGTAGTCAAAGACTTTAACTATGTCTCCTTGCACAGCAAAGTGGAACCATTGACCCTTCCATTTGAAGCGTATGCCAGTAGGTATGTGAGTTTGAAGGTATCGGGAGAGGATATCCCTGCTACGCTGTCAGAAGTCGAAAAAGTGTGGAAGCAACTAGCTCCACATCGTCCGTTTATCTATAGCTTTTTGAATGAAGATTTCAATAAGCAATATGAGTCAGACTTCAGGTTCAGACAGATTTTTACCACCTTCTCTATTTTGGCGATTTTGATTGCCTGCTTGGGATTGTTGGGGCTTGCTACTTACACAGCCGAGCAGAGAACCAAAGAGATAGGCATACGAAAAGTGTTGGGTGCAAATATCGGAAGCATCGTTGGGTTGCTTTCCAAAGACTTCATCAAGTTGGTTTTGGTGGCGATCGTAGTCGCTACTCCTGTGGCTTGGTTTGCGATGAACAAATGGCTGGAAGGATTTGCCTATCAGGTGTCCGTTCATTGGTGGATATTCTTGGTTGCTGGTATACTAGCCGTGATTGTGGCTTTGGTTACGATAAGCTTTCAAGCCATCAAGGCTGCGATGATGAATCCAGTGAATAGTTTGAAAAGTGAGTAGATCGATGCTTCAACTTCGCTCAGCACAAGTTTCGGATTTCATAGAGGAGATTTGGGACTCCCTGTTCTAAAAGCTCATTTTGATGTGTAATGAGGGCTTAACCTTTGAAGTTTTTTTGAACCTCGAAGGTTTGGTACACTCCTGCCTCAGTTTAAACCGTTGGCTACGCTCAATACTTAATCTTCATGATTTCAAACGTTCTATTTTCCCTAGCCAGCTTTAAAACTGCTTGTTCTCCTACTTTTAGGCCAATCAGAATTTTGGCAATAGGAGAGATAAAGGAGATTTTTCCTTTTGAAATATCGGATTCATCCACTCCCACTATTTGGTAGTTTTGAAGTTTTGTGCTGTTACCGATTTTAAGTGTGACAGTAGCTCCAAAGCGGATTTCATCTTTAGGTTGCTCATCTAGCTCCACTACTTTAGCCGTAGCAATTCTATCTTCCAGCAGATGAAGTTTAGAAGAAATGTAGTTTGATGCTATCCGCTTTTCTTGTTCGGTGGCGGCTTCTATCGAGCTTTTTTCATTGATCAATACCTGTTTTTCTGCCAACAATTCTTCCATCCCATTTGGAGTGATGTAATTGGTGATACCATTTGGCAAATCCGCTCTAGGTGGCACTAAGGGTGTTTCTTCCTGATCTTCTTCTTTTACAAATCCTCTACTCATGAGTTCGTTGGTTTAGGTATATGCTACCCTAAATAATGAATAGAAAGACAATTAAGTTTCATGATGACTGGTCACGTAGTCCTAATAGGCTGTCCATGAATGAAAAGCGAAAGGGGATTTTACGTGGTAATCAAGAATTGTGTATCCAAAAATGTATAGTCTTTAACTACACTTATCCCTACATCATTGAGAAGATATTCAACAGGAGTAGTCAAAAAAATCAGGATTTGAACTCTGGAGTTCTTGATCTACATGAAAAAGAACTCCAGAATTCAGACCTTTCAACCTATGAATAATAGCCTGTTTAGTTTCTTATTTCCCCTGTTTTTCGGCATAGCCAAATACTTTTTGAAGTAATATGGTGCTTCTGGCAGCGGCATTTTCCCGGATTTTCAATTCTTCCTTTGCAATCTCATAAAACAATCCATCGATGGCTTTTTGAGTTACATAACTTGATAAATCTGGATCGATTGGTGTCATCAGTGGGATTTTATTGTATCTCCCGATTACATCACTCCAGTATTTGGTCGCACCAACTTTGGTCAAACTGCTTTCAATGATAGGTTTAAATTTCCCCTCTAAAGAAGTAGTAGTTTTTCCTTCAAAATATTGTGTAGCGGCATTATTTGATCCCAGAAGAATATTCTTTACGTCAGTAATACTCATGTCCTTAATAGCAGCTACAAAAATCGGTTTTGCTTCGATGGCTGCATCTTCAGCTGCCCTATTTAAGCTCGTAATTACCTGATCACAAAGGTCCCCAAGACCAAAGGAGCGTAGCGTGTTTTCTACTTTTTTAGCTTCTTCAGGAAATAATATTTTGACGGCTATATTTCCTAGGTATCCATCTTCTTTCGAAAGGCGATCTGAGGCATAACTTGTCCCATATTCCAGCGCTTGCTTTAACCCTGAATTAATCTCTGATTCAGTTGGAGTCCCAAGATCCAAAGCACTACCCAATTGACTCAGCGTATCGCAACTTCCCAGCAGCATCGCAGTGACCAGTGTGAAAGTGATGGAAATTTTTTTGAATGTGGTATTTTCTAATTTCATAGGATTTGGCTTAGGTGAATTCTGTAACTATTCAACAATGATACCTCAATTGGGAATTTAAGAAAAATAGAGAGAGGAGATTCGCTCGTCACACTTGATTTAGGTTGAAAATTACGACTTGGAACTTGATATTAGCCTACTTGACTTGTTAGTAGACTCTTTTAACCCTACCGGATTTTTGATCATGTCTACGCAAATTGGATTGCTATTACTGGATATAATCGGAAGGAATAGCTTGTTCTGAGTGATATTCATGAAATTCAGAATTGTGAAAAGAGCATTTTCTCTTTGGATATAGTATAACCAAATGAAATATGACTGTTTCAATTTGTACTATACCTGAAAAAAAATCTGTTGTAAATGTTAGTGTTAAATTTTTTCAGGATGAACGGCACTACTGATTAAAAATAAATCTCAAAGTGGGGAATAGAATACTATTTGTTGAATTGTTATTAGGTTAGGTAATTCATTGAATTATTGATAATTTATGAATTCAATTACTGTAAAATACGTAATCCTATGAATCTTAGACTTAATTCAGAATTCGGTACGCTCAAAGCAGTTTTGATGCATAGACCCGGAAAGGAAATTGATAGGTTGACTCCCTACAATAAGGAATTTCTGCTTTTTGACGATGTGCCTTACTTGGAAGCACTGCAAAAGGAACATGACTTCTTTTCAAATCTGATCAAAGAATCCACGGGAGCTAAGGTTTATCAGTTACGTGAATTGTTGATTCGTGTCCTTTATGATCAGGAAGTCTTGCTCAAACTTTTGCAGGAATCTTTGAATCGCTCAGGAATGGTGCATTTAGCTGAAGCAATTTTGGTGCGATATTCTACGGCGGAGTGTGCCGGGATTTTGACCGCTGGACTGAAAGTTCACGAACTCAGAAAAAAGCTCCCAAATCTCAATGTCGGTGAATTGATGGAATATGCTTTTGTGATTTCTCCTTGTCCTAACTTGTACTTTCAGCGAGATCCTATGGCACTGACTCCGGGAGGAATCATTTTTTCAAGTATGCGTATGGAAGGCAGACAGCGTGAGGCGGATCTGCTTCGGACTATTTTTGAAAATCATCCGGATTTTAAAGACAATATCAACAAACTATATCCAGTTCTTGGACATGATAATCCTCCGAGCATTGAAGGTGGTGACATCATAGTACTATCACAGAAGGCCGTAGCCATCGGCAATTCGGAGCGAACAGATGAAAAGGCAATCTATCATGCTGCCAAGGCGATGCTAGCCGAAGGAACTGTAGAGCGTGTGTATGAGGTGCATCTACCACAAAAGCGTCAGTTTATGCACTTGGATACGGTGTTCACGATTTTGGATGAAAATCTGGTGCTAACCTATCCTGATGCGATGAATGCAGTGCTTCAGACCTCCCTTTATACATTGAAAGAGATCAAAGATGATAAAGTCCATATCAAGCGGGAAGTGTTGAAGGAGTCATTACTCACCGTTTTAGAACGGGAAATTCCGCATTTAGAGATACTGCACACAGCAGCTGGCAATCCAGATTATGCGATGCGCGAGCAGTGGTTTGATGGGGCAAATGTCTTTGCGATAGGCCCACGCCGGGTGATTTCATACAATCGAAACGTGCACACGAATCGGGCATTGCGACAAATGGGAGTTGAGGTATTAGAGATTCCTTCTTCTGAACTTTCCCGAGGTCTTGGCGGTCCACGATGTATGACCATGCCGATTAGCAGGTCGAGAGTTTAACGATGTCGGATTATCGATCAAAAAATGACCTTCTTCTAGATACTTTCAAATCCTGAAGGATAGTTGATTTCACTCGAATGTCGATATTATAGGAAGTGAATCGACCAAAAGGAATCCAGTTCACATTCATCTGCCAGCAGTGAAGATCTCTTGCAATTCCTACCATGGTTTGGGTAAGCTCTCTAGTCTGCATATCCAAACCAGTGTTGAAGTTGATCTTCCACTTATCAGATAAAGAGAAATCACCATTCATGCTTATGGTTTGAGTGATGTTTTTTCTTCCGGTTGTCACTTGATTGCTATAGGATAGAACATAGCCAAATGAGACGTTCCAAGGAATATCCCAGTCGATGTATTGGCTAGGATCTGTTGCGATTCTATTAATTTCACTTTCGACAAAATCATTCATCACTCCACCTGTCTGCATAAAATTATCCGTGAGTTCATCTCTCACTTCTGCTTGATTTTGGGCAGAATTGGGATTGATAGAGGCATTCATATTCAATGATGCATTTCGGATAGTTCCCAGTCCCTGTCCATTTTTCCATGCAAATTTATTGACGGAGCGAAAGGATTCAGTGCCACTTGTATTGGTATAAGTCGTGGTGGCATAAGGATCTAGCGTAGAGCTCATATTCACAGATAATTTCCTGTTGAAAAAACTTGTCCGTGCACTGATCCGAATAGGAGCAAGATTGAATGAATCTGCGGCAAAGTTATAGCTGGATCCAAAATCTATATTTTCTAATAGGGAGATTTTCTTGGTGGCAGTTCCTTCGATGGAGTCGGTTTTGTCTAGGATTTTTGCTTCCACCACACTACGAATGTTAAAACTCATTGACCTGCTTTCTCCCATTGGAGCACCACCGTAAGCGAATCCAGTATGTCGGGACATTAAACGAGTATCTCCTTTTGCATTTGTCTGCACCTCCTGGTAATATCCAAAAGAAGGATCTGAAAAATCTGGAGTAAAATTAAAACTAACTGAAGGTTGAATATGCTGACGGATCGTTTTTACTTTACCTTTTTTGAAATCAAAGTACCCGTAGATATTGGTGGCAAGACTGAAGGAACTGGAATAGAATGTCACCCGGTTAAAGCCATCTTCCAAGATTTTATCTACACGCCCTTCTTCAGGATTATAGAAGTAATTGATACGTTTGAGATACCAAAGTTCGGTTAAGCTGGTAGAAGCTGTGCCGGTGAAATACTTGAAAAGTGTAAAATTAGAACTCACAGGGATTCTATTTCTAGCGCCATTATTTGCATTCTCCAGCAAGTAGCCAAAGTTAGCTGGTGTGAAATCTACCAGTTCTGGTTCACCAGAATTTTCCACCAAGTCAGGATCTACACCGAAATTCTTCTCGACCTTATTGGTAATCGTGTTTTGCATATCAAAAGTATACGCAATATTTAAGGTTTTCAGAGGCTCGAATTTCACGTTTTTGAATGGGCTTTGCCTATTCATACTGAGGTTCATAGTCGGTAAACTCAGTTGCACTTCACCAGTCTGCACACTTTGGGAATGCCTCATACTCGTTGATAAAGAGAATGGAGTTCCTGTAAAAGTTTTGGTGTAATTGATATTCGAGGACAAATCCGAAGTCACATTGTTAATGTAGCTGTTTGGATTGATGATGTTGTTGAAATAACTGGTAGACCCAGCATTTACCGAAGCAGAAAAATTACTGTTTCCACGGGATACAGGAGTGTGAGACCATTGGATTCGGAATGTATTGTAGTCCACAGGATTCAATTCCGTTTCTGGAGATTTGAATTTTTGGAAGTCAATATTGAAAGATCCTCCAAATCTGTATCGTTTTTTGTATACAGTTTGGGACTTTAAACCCCAACCTCCATTGGAGTAAATGTCTCCAGTCACCCTGCTGTGTACATAGTCATTGATTGCAAAGTAGTATCCCAAATCCCTTAGATATAAACCACGTTTCTGCTCCTGTCCATAAGAAGGGAAAATAAGTCCTGAGGCCTTCTCCTCAGGCGTATTTGGAATGATACCAAAAGGTAAGCCGAGCGGAGTAGGAATGCCGTTAAAATAGAGATTGAAAGGCCCTGATACTACCTGGCCACCCTCTACAGATTTGATTTTTTTGGAAGAAACGTGGTAGTGAGGTGTGGTGAGTGTACAGGTAGTGTAATACCCATTTGCTAGATAAACACTGCCATTTTCCATTTTCTTAATGGTTTCCCCTCGAAGGATACCATCTTGCTGCTCAGTGACCACATCTTTGATGATGGCTTTTTGAGTTTTGAAATTATAGCGCATTTCCTTCCTGATTTCATAGGAAGCTGATCCGTCTTTGAAAAATGGGTTTCCGGTTACATTTCCCAAACTATCAGTCACACCTGAGGCATACAGTTCAGAGTTTTTCCAATCGATGATGATCAGATCAGCTTCTAGTCTCATCGTTCCGTATTCAAACCAGGCTTGTTTGTGGAGGTAGACTTTGTTCTCTGTGAAATCCGAAACGATACTATCTTCTCCGTAATAAGTAATATCTGTAGAGATATCACTCCTGGGCATAATTTTTGTCGAGTCAGTAAGCGCAAGCGTATCAGCAGGACTGGGTACAGTATCCAGAGCTATCAGATCTCCCGAAGGTGGCATTAATGTATCTGGAAGCGTAAGAGGCTTCTCTTGACGCTGTCGAACGGGTTTTTGCGCAGTCGCTATTAGCGGAACGATCAATAGCCCAAAAAAGCAAAATAAAAAGAGCCTGAATCCCTGCACTGTTGCTTACGCTTTATTTAATTTGAGTGAAATTTCGTGTAAAGTTAATTTTATTGCCCTCATGGAACGGTCCAAAAACAAAAAAATTCTTCTTAGTCTGATTTTATGCATTCCCTTGGTGTTTGGCGGATTTATCAACAACGAAACGATGATGCCGAAGTTTCGGATGAAAAAAATCGTTCTCGATGCCGGACACGGTGGAAAAGATCCAGGTAATGTAGGATCAAGGTCGAAGGAAAAAGATATCAACCTAGCTGTAACTCTGCTGGTTGGGAAATATATCAAGGAAAATATGCCTGATGTGGAAGTAGTCTATACCCGTAAGGATGATAGCTTTCCTACGTTGAAAGAAAGGCCTATGATTGCAAATAATAACAAAGCAGATCTATTTGTCTCCATTCATTCCAACTCAGCTCCAAACAAATCTGCCTTCGGGACAGAAACATTTGTGATGGGTACCAAACACTTTGATGCCAACTTTGATATAGTAAAGAGAGAAAACTCTGTAATCCTCCTAGAGGATAATTACGAGGAGAACTACGAAGGTTTTGACCCTTCTTCTCCTGAATCCTACATGATGTTCAACTTAATGTCAAAAGTTCACTTCGAGAATTCTGTGAATTTGGCGGATAATGTAGAAACACAATTCAGAGAGCGGGTAGGTAGAAAAAGCCGTGGTGTAAAGCAAGGTCCATTCTATGTCCTTTGGACTCCATCTATGCCATCAGTTTTGGTTGAGCTTGGTTTCCTTTCTAATACTGAGGAAGAGAGATACCTAATGAGTCAGGAAGGTAAAGAGTACATGGCTTCAGCGATTTATAGATCGATCAGAGATTATAAGGAATCGATTGAGAAAAATTAATCCCTAGTTTTCTCATAGTTACTTAGCCCTTTTTCATGTATGGAAAAGGGCTTTTGTTTTAGGGACAAAAAACACTCAGCAACACCAAGTTCACTTTATGTTAGTATAGTAGTTTGTGACAGAGATTTCTGGATGACTTTTCTAAGACTGAATACTGCGAAAGGGACTGTTCGCTATTTTCAGGATAGTTTTTTTAACTTCGAAATTAAACTATCCCTTAGGTGCGATAGTTTTGATTACTAAACCCAAAATTGACTAATGAGAGCAACTACCGGAAATTTTAATCCAAGTATGGAAAATTTACTTCAGAATTTACAGGCTAAATACGAGCAAGTAAAGCTGGGAGGCGGGGCCAAAAGAATAGAAAAAGAACATGCAAAAGGTAAGCTCACTGCACGTGAGCGGATTGATTATTTGCGAGATAAGAATACTGATTTTTTAGAAGTTGGAGCATTTGTAGCCGATGGAATGTATGAGGAGGAGGGTGGATGTCCGTCTGGCGGCGTGGTTACCGGGATTGGCTATGTCAGCGGAAGAATGTGCATGATCGTAGCCAATGATGCGACGGTAAAGGCTGGAGCATGGTTTCCGATGACAGCTAAGAAAAACCTACGTGCACAGGAAATCGCTATGGACAATCAAATCCCAGTTATCTACTTGGTGGATAGCGCTGGAGTTTTTCTGCCTATGCAAAATGAGATTTTTCCGGACAAAGAGCATTTTGGTCGTCAATTCCGAAACAATGCGAAAATGTCTGCTATGGGAATTATCCAAGTTGCTGCGATCATGGGCAGCTGTGTGGCAGGTGGGGCATATCTCCCTATTATGTCAGATGAGGCGATGATCGTGGATAAGACGGGATCTATTTTCTTGGCAGGTTCTTATCTGGTGAAGTCAGCCATAGGAGAGACAATAGATAATGAGACACTAGGAGGAGCAACTACGCACTGCGAGATTTCCGGTGTGACGGACAATAAGTATGATACAGATCAGGATTGCCTAGATGCGATCCGTAAGATTTTTGATAAAATAGGACACAATCCCACTGCAGGTTTTGACCGGGCTGAATCTAGATATCCTGGGATGTCAGGAGATAAACTTGTAGATGTTTTTCCAACGGAGCGCGTGAAGCCTTATGATATGCTGGAAATCATCAAGGGTTTAGTAGATGCTGGAGACTTTGATGAATACAAGAAGGACTATGGTAAAACGCTGATCTGCGGAACCGCTAGAGTTGATGGTTGGGCAGTGGGGATAGTGGCTAATCAGCGAAAGATCGTCAAAACTGCCAAAGGCGAAATGCAGATGGGTGGAGTGATTTACTCAGACTCAGCAGACAAGGCAGCACGATTTATCATGAATTGCAATCAGCGTAAAATTCCCTTGGTATTCTTGCAGGATGTGAGTGGATTTATGGTAGGAAGTAAAGCTGAGCATGGAGGCATCATCAAGGATGGAGCGAAAATGGTGAACACCATGGCGAATTCAGTGGTACCGAAATTTACCTTTATTCTAGGCAATTCGTACGGAGCAGGAAATTATGCGATGTGCGGCAAAGCCTATGATCCTCGGCTGATATACTCTTGGCCTACAGCTCAGATGGCGGTGATGTCTGGAGCAGCAGCAGCAAATACTCTTTTGCAAATCAAGGTTGCCGGTTTGAAGAAAAAAGGTCTGGAAATATCTCCTGAAGACGAGAAGGAATTGCTAGACGAAATCACTTCCAAATACAACGAGGAGTTGAGTCCTTACTATGCAGCGTCAAGACTTTGGGTAGATGGAGTCATCGATCCTCGGGAAACTAGAAAGGTGATCAGCATGGGGATAGAAGCTGCAAATCATGCTCCCATTACAGAAAGATTCAATGTAGGAGTGATTCAGACTTAAGATATTTTTTAGTATCTTATTTTACGGTTTTATTCCATTAACCTTTGCCTTTTGACTATGAGTGATTTGACACCCGGAGAATTAAATGCCTTGGTTTCCTTGTTGGATGATTCTGATCGTGAAGTGAGAATGCACGTGCGGGATCGGATAACTTCTCTTGGAAATGAGATTATTCCATTTCTGGAAAAAAAGTGGGAGAGTAGCTTCAATCCGGATATTCAAAAAGAGATAGAAGAGTTGGTTCACGATCTTCAGTTTTCATTATTGAAAGCTCGATTGACAGACTGGAGAGATACGGATGACCGAGACTTACTCACTGGACTCTGGATTATCAATACCTACCAATATCCAGATTTGGAATACTCCAAGCTGAATGCCGAAATGCATCAGATTTACTTCGATGTATGGACTGCTTTCAAAAATGATCTGACTCCTTACGAGCAGGTGCGGGCAATCAACAATGTCTTGTATAATACGCTTCGATTTTCAGCAAATACCAAGAATTTTCATTCTCCTGCCAATAGCATGCTCTCGTCTGTGCTGGATTCCAAGCGTGGAAATCCACTGACTTTATGTTCTATCTACCTGCTGGTAGCGAAGAAACTTGGGTTGCCGATTTATGGTGTGAATCTCCCAAATCTCTTCGTACTTACCTATAAATCAGCTGATATCAATTTTTATATCAATGCTTTTAATAAGGGTTTGATATTCAGTAGAAAAGATATTTTTAACTACTTGGAGCAATTGAAGATCGACCCTAAGGAGGAATACTTTGAGCCTTGTGCACATCTTCAGATTATGCTACGGATGTTCAGAAATCTGGAAAACGCCTTCGAGAAACTAGGGGAATCAGATAAAGTGCAAGAAATACAGGAGCTTATTACACTGCTAAACTCTCAATAGGTACGTAGGTTGCAGCCTACGGCTCTGGCTTGGCCTGGACTTGGAGCTTCGCCCTTTAATAAAGAGTCCATCGCCCTGTCTAGGTACTTTGCTGATACGGCAGTTTCCGCCTGTGGATTGTTGTCTATTGCACCTCTGTAGCTGATCGTATTTCCATTGCCTCCGGGAGTAATCAGCAACACCTCAGGAATTTTGGTGATTTTATAGAATTTACTGAGCACTTGATTTTCATCTATCAAGTAGGGCATATTGATGTCCGATTGATCAATGTAGGTGCGCAGCGTGGTTTTGTCTTCTTCGTTTCCGCTGACTTCAGGGTTCACTAGAATAAAAGTAAAACCTTGACTTTGGTATTTGCTTCGCAAGGCAATCAATCGAGATTCATACAGTTTGGCAAAAGGACATGCCAAACTATGGAAAATCAGTACTAAGCCTTTTCCCTTCACCTGAGACTGAATATTGATGGCTTTGCCCGTGACTGCATCAGTTAGATTTATTCCTTCTAGGCCTTGAGCAGAAAGAGATAAAGAAGTGAAAAGGAGAATAAGGAATAATAAGCTAATTTTTTTCATTTACCAGATAGTGTAAGTGAGCACAACATCCGAGATCACCCGAACTTGTACTGTGTAATGATGATCCGTAAAGTCCGTACCTCGGATCTTACCTTTGATGATTCCAGTTTTCGAGTCAAATGGTTCTAAAAGTATATTTTCCCTGAAGGATACACCTCTTTTTCCCTGACACTTAAAGATAGATTCTTTTGCCGACCATGCCATCGTGTAATCCAGTGGGTCTTTTGCCAGAAAATCTAATTCTGATTGGTCCAGAAACCGGAATCCAATTCGTAATATTTTTTCCCGGATCAAGTCCATATCAATTCCGACTGGATTGTCGCGATGATAAATTGCCCCTGCATAGCCCATCGTGTGCGAAAGTGACATATATCCATGCCCGTTCATCGTTTGAGATTTACCATGTTCATCTTTGAAAAAGCCTGGATAAGGAATGTGCAATACATCCAAAGCATCCCGGATTGCCATGCGGGCTGTGGCCCATTCTCGCTTTTTTTCCTGATGAGAAATATTGGCGTAAGATAGTTTTTCACGAAAGCTCAGGAAATCCAGCTCATTTTCATCCTGAGTTTCGATAATCTTGATAGCTAAAGCCGAGGAAGAATCTATTTTCTCTATTTTTGTTTGCATAGGCCAGCAGGGCACCCAAAGTCTCCGTCCAATATATGTCAAAAATAGAAGTTAATAAATTACAAACACTAACCGGGCACAATGACTGCATCTATGCACTGACAGAAGGCTGTGATCCCCGATATTTTTACACAGGAGCTGGAGATGGAATGGTGGTGGAGTGGGATCTGGATCATCCCAAAGATGGCAAGTTGATCGCGAGACTTCCACACTCGGTGTATGCACTATCGGTAGACTATAGCCGAAACTTGCTTTTTGTGGGGCATAACTTCGAAGGTATCCATGTCATCGACCTGAATGAAAGCAAGGAAATTTGGTCGCTGAAACTGACTGATAAAGCGATTTTTGATATCAAAATATTCGGCGATGAAGCTTATATTGGTACAGGAGATGGAGTGTTGATCGTAGTGGATATCAATTCCAAAACGATAAAGAAACATATCAAGCTGAGCACGAAGAGCATTCGAGTCATGTCTTTGGCTAAAGATAAACGTCAGCTGGCTATTGGCTTGAGCGATCATACAGTGAAGATTCTAGATTTATCAAACGATTTTCATCCGATTGCTAATTTGACTGGACATACCAATTCAGTATTTGCACTTTCGTATTCTCCCGATGAGTCGATTTTGGTGAGTGCAGGAAGGGATGCACGATTAAAATTTTGGGAAACTGACAGCTATTCTCTACAAGAAAACATTGTGGCACATTTGTATGCCATTAATTATTTATATTTCAAGGAGGACGGAGATCTCCTAGTCACCTGCTCCATGGACAAATCGATAAAGATTTGGGATGCAGGTGAGAAAAAACTCCTCAAGGTCATCGACAAAGCAAGAAATGCAGGCCACGGCACTTCAATAAACAAGGTAATTTGGAGTAGCTATCAAGGCAACGTCATTTCCGTGTCAGACGACCGTACTATTTCTATTTGGCAAATCGAAGCGAATTAACACATGAAGATCACACCAGCAGCCATTCGGCAAAAAACCTTTGAAGTTGGATTCAGAGGATATGAGAAAAAAGAAGTAACCCTTTTTTTGGATGAAATCAGTGAAGTAGTCGATCAGCTTCACAAAGAAAATATGGAGCTTAAGACTAAGCTTCAAAATACAGAAGCTGAGGCAAAGCGTTTAAAGGATGTGGAGGAGTCTCTTTTCCGTACCCTGAAAACTGCAGAAGATACTGGAGCAGCGATCATAGTCGAAGCCAATGAGGCAGCTGATTTGATTGTAGCGGATGCCAATGAAACTGCGTATAATGCTACCAAACATATAGATCAGATGGTAGCTGACTCTAGAAGACAGGCCGAAGAGCAGGCTGCAGCACTTATAACTGCTGCTGAGGTCAAAGCAAAAGAAACTATCGTACAGATGCGGGAAAGCATGCAGGGCTTGGTGCGTTCATATGAAGGGCTAGCTGAGCAAAGAGAATCTATGGTAAAAAGCCTGAGAAGAATAGCTCAGGATACTGCCAATCAAATCGATCTTTCTGAAGCACATTTTTCCAGAATCGATGCTAAAGCGCACGCTCGTGCTATAGATGAACTGAGTAGATCTCAGACTTTTACTTTTGGCAATTTGGAGAATCTCGGGTATGAAGAAGAGATTATA
>Ga0209512_1000184_pt1 | contig 129145 bp, 118 predicted proteins | sample frozenSSSSmetaG_FD_184142 | JGI IMG/M metagenome (GOLD analysis project Ga0209512, IMG submission 184142) | Glacier valley bacterial and archeal communities from Borup Fiord, Nunavut, Canada, to study Microbial Dark Matter (Phase II) -... | ecosystem: Environmental > Aquatic > Freshwater > Ice...
GGGCCGAGCGCTAGCAGACACGAAGCAGACCCGAAGCAGGCACGAAGCCGAGACATAGCTGAGGGCACTAGTAATAAACTAGTAACGCAGTTCTTTGTGGCCCTGAAATAGGGAAATGTAGTAGTAGATAGTACCATGATTAGCAGCAGCATTGGTTGATTGCTGAAACGAACCTACAATACTGATATTAAAAAAAAGAAGGTTTTACACCTAAAATGGGTTAACTGCACACTTAAACTGGTAAGTGTGCATATAAATCCTTAAGTGTTCAGTAGACGGATGTATGAATTTTAACGATAAATAGTAGGTTTTTTAAGCTAAAGCATTAAAAATTTACTATCAAAAACTGTGGATTTGAGAGATACTAAGGTTTGTCTCAAAAACTAAGATATTATTTATGCTAAGACCTCAATCAAATTCTTCCCGATAGAATTCTATATAGCTGTCGTTTATTCATCGTCATATTAGTAGTTGATGCACTTCATAATTCAAAAATAATTTTATCAAAACAAATTCTAAGTTTATCGGTTAATATTATTAAGAGTTAAAATCATGAAAGCAACCTGGAACAATCAAGTCTTAGCAGAAAGTAACGACACAATTGTAATTGAAAACAATCATTATTTTCCTGCTTCATCTATAAAAAAGGATTTTTTTCAAGCTTCTAGCAAACACACTGCCTGTCCTTGGAAGGGTGAAGCATCTTACTATACTTTAGAAGTTGATGGTCAAAAAAACGAAGACGCCGCGTGGTATTATCCAAACCCAAAAGATGCTGCACAAGAAATCAAAGGTTACATCGCTTTTTGGAAAGGCGTAAAGGTTGAATAAACCAAGGTTAATGTAACACACTATTTCGGCAGCAGTCAAGTATAGCCATTTGGAACGATGGAGGTGATGGGGCATACCTGCATTTCATAATTATTTCAAATTTAAATGCGCGATAAGAAATTCTTATAACCGCTTGGAGTTACACCAGTAATTTTTTTAAATGTTCGGGAAAAGTGTGAAAGACCATCGAAACCCGTCATTCCTGCAATATCAGCATACTTGGAGCTCGTAGTTCTGATCAGGTGTTGGGCGCGCTCGATCCGCTTCTGGTTGATGTACGCTAATGGGCGTGAGCCTGTATTCCGCAGGAAAAGTCTGGAAAAATATTCAGGGTTTTGATTTGCTCTTTCAGCAAGCGATTTAACCGACAAAGGCTGATGTAAATAAATAGAAATGTAGCTGATGGATTCCAGGATTTTTACAGGGATCAGTTCCAACTCGGTTTTTCCTAAAATTTCTGGGCTCGTAAATCTGGATACCATTTGATAAAGAATACCCTGCGTCTCCAGAAATTGGGTTGTATTCTGATCCATGTTAAGCTGTTGATATTCCTTATAATAAACATCTTTCTCGTAAATTTTAGGGTCGTCTGAACGATTGATTCCTCGTCCTGGGTTTACTGTTAACAACCGTTTAAAGTTTATTATATCAATATCCAGCGCTTTTACTTTAAATATTGATCTGTTGTTAGAAAAAATAGAACTACCATCGGATGATTCCTCAAAAAACTGAACAAAATACTGATTAAGGGTACTTTTACAAAACAAATTGCAGAGTGTGAAGCTTGGAATGATATATAAATACCCGCTTTCCAGTTCCAATATTTTCTCAAAATGGGAGATTTTGCCCTCCCCCGCTGCTATATAATAGATCCGGTGATAAGGACTGATTACATTGTTATAGTTCCATTTGGAATCCAATTGAACAAGATCAACATTCATAAGGGAAAAGCTATGCGATAATATTCGCTTCATCATAGTGCTAATGTAACAAATTTTACACGGTCTGTTTTGTGCTAAATGTTGTCTGTTTTGGTTTAATATAAAGAATGGCTGGTAACATACATTTGATGAAGTAACGGAATATGAAACACTACAGCATAGCAGCCACTCTGATCTTAACTATCTTCTTTAACATTCGCTGTTTTTCTCAACCGAAGCCAGATGATAAAGGACTAAAATACTATTATAAGAATTATTTCCCTATTGGGGTGGCCGTAACACCCGGACAACTCAGGGATCCTGCACAGCGTTCATTGATTCTCAAACATTTTAACAGTATCACTGCAGAGAATGCAATGAAAATGGGACCTATTCACCCTGAAGAAGACCGCTATAACTGGCGGGATGCAGATGCGATTGTAGAATTTGCAGTCGCGAACGGACTAAAGGTAAGGGGGCACAATTTATGCTGGCATAAACAGGCTCCAAAATGGATTTTTCTCGACCAGGCAGGAAACACGGTAACTAAAGAAGTATTACTTAATCGCCTGAAAGCACACATCTACGCGGTAGTTGGACGCTACAAAGGTAAAATTTATGCCTGGGATGTGGTTAATGAAGCAATTTCTGATAATCCCAAAATGCTTCTGCGCAATTCACTATGGTATAAGATCTGCGGTGAGGATTACATTGCCAAGGCTTTTGAATATGCACATCAAGCGGATCCAAATGCTGTGCTTTTCTATAACGATTATAACACGGAGTCCCCGGAGAAAAGAGAGCGCATATTCCAATTGTTGAAAAAGCTGAAAGACGCAGGGGTTCCTGTACACGCCGTGGGACTGCAGGGGCACTGGTCGATCATAGATCCCAGCGAAGCTTCCCTGAATGCATCCATTACTCGTTTCTCTGCACTTGATATTGACGTTCAGGTCACCGAATTGGACATGTCTGTTTATACCGATGGTAACATTGTTGAGCAGGCTAGTAATACCGAGAGTAGGGGCTTTAGCGCAGATCGGGAATACAAACAGCAAATGCAGTATGCGAAAATGTTCAGCATACTTAGGGCCAATAAAGCATCGATTACTGGAGTTACTTTCTGGAATCTGTCTGACAGGCATAGCTGGCTGGATAATTTTCCAGTACGGGGCCGCAAGAATTTTCCACTTTTATTCGACGACCAGTTAACGCCTAAAAAAGCCTACTGGGGAGTGGTGAATTTCTAATTATGAACAACACTTCCACGGACAGGACGCTATGAACTGGCAACTAAAACTGGAGGAACTTGAAATAGGATTCTGCCTATCAACCTTGGAACTCGGTAAATATTAGTCCGAAGAAAGATATTTTAGGCATTTGGGCTGTTTATGCCGGTTAAATATTTAAGTGATAGAATTGTTAACCGCGGTGGCGAAGGTTTTTTTAATTAGGTTCGTCTAACCATCAGAAGATTTTGGAAGAACAATTTTTAGTTGACGAATTGCAGCAGGGAAAAGAAAGTGCCTACCTCTACCTGGTAGAAACTTATCGCGTCCGTGTGTTTAATTTGGTGCTGAATATTTTGCAGGACGAAGATGATGCGGATGATACAGCGCAGGAAGCATTTATACAACTTTATCATTCCATACACCAGTTCAAAAAAGACAGTACACTGGGTACTTGGATCTACAGAATAGCCGTTAGAAAGGCTTTAGACAAGTTGCGCCAGCGGAAGAACAGGCAACGTTTGCTTGGTTTTCTACCCTGGTGGATGCCGAAGGAAGATGTGGGAGCACAGCGTGATTTTTACCATCCTGGTATTGCGCTAGAAAATAAAGAGAAGGCAGCCGATCTTTTTAAAGCAATAAATGCCCTTCCTGAGAAACAAAAAATTGCTTTCACACTCATCAAGGTCGAAGGTTTGAGTTACATAGAGGCGGGCGATATTATGGGACAAAGTGTTAAAGCAGTTGAATCATTGATATCAAGAGCGAAACAAAATTTGCAGGAACGATTACAGCAGTATCGAAACTAGATATACCATGAAAAATGACATTAAAATTTCTATTACCGATGATTATCTAAAGAGTTTAGCTGGAGCAACGCCTGCGGAAACAAAGGGGTTTTTCTATGAAAGGCTACGCGTTCGGATGAAAGCAGCGGAAACAAAAGAAGAATGGTTATTTCAATCTAGTCCCGCATTAATTGTAGGAGCCCTTTCTATTATGCTGGTTTTGAATATGGCGTTGTTTTTTAGGTATCCGGAAAAGGATAAATCTGACATACAGGTAACGTTAAAAGATTTTGCGGCGGCATACGACCAAACTTTATATAGCAATTATTAGATATGATGAATTTCAGAAAAAGCTTTACTAAGGTGTTGATCTTGCTACTTGTCTTCGCGAATGTTTTAACACTTGGAATGTTCTGGTTTAATCGGGATAGACCCAGGATTGTCAGGCATGCGGGTGGTCCTGCCGAATTCATTATTAAGGAACTGAACCTGAATAAAGACCAACAGGCAAAATATCTGGAACTGGTAGCTGCTCATCAGCAATCTGTAAAAAGCGTACGTGCTAATTTGAAAGAAGCAAAAGATGACTTTTTCGACCTGCTGAACGAACCTGGCGTTACCGAAAGTAAAAAGACTGATGCGGCAAAAAAAGTGAGCATATATACAGAACGGATTGACATCATTACCCTTGATCATTTTGCAGCATTACGTGCGTTGTGTAACCCCGTTCAGCAGCAAAAATTTGCGAATATTATGAAAGAGGTGACTCGGATGATGGTACAGCCAGGTCCTGAACAGCCCGAACATGGAGGGCCGCCGCCCGATGGCGATATGCCCCCGCCACCATTTGCAGGGGATAGGTAATTAGTCGGACTAAAAAAATGTCGGATACCGAAGGGTTCTTGATAACGATACGTCTAAGTACTATAAACCTAAACTCAAACGTAAAAGATTATGAGATTCATTCGCTTAGATTTATCCGCTGTTTTGCTTTTGCTGCTGATGAATTCAGCATGTAAAAAATCTAATGAAGCAAAAGCTGAAGAAGCCAATCTGGTTGTAAAAACTGAAGTTTCTGCCAATGTGCCGGAAGTATTCAAAAAAGTCTACGGAGCATCCAGTATTACTTCTGACGGAACGTATGTTACCATTAAAAGTAATGGTCTACCGGATCACAAGAGTGCTTACTATGCCCCGTCAAATGCGCTTTATGAGAATTTCACAGGTGCTACATTTGGCGGTTATCAATTTTCGAAAAATCCCAACACACTAACGGCGCAAAGCTACACCTTTAAAATACCCTTAAATCCAATGGTGGCTGCTGTACATGGCAGTACGCCGATGGGACCAATTGGAGTTGCCATAAATGGTATTCCCTTGTATAACCAATATGCCGGCGGAGGCGCGGCACTAGCTGGCGAGATTGTTAGTTTTGACCAAGGCTGGGGGCATCCAGATCCGGGATCGCACTACCACTACCATGTGGAGCCCATAAAGCTCACTGCGACAAAGGGTGCAGATGCGTTGCTGGGTTTTCTCCTTGATGGATTTCCAGTTTATGGCCCGAGTGAAAACGGTGCTCTTGTTGCCTCATCTTCATTAGATGCTTACCACGGCCACACCGGTGCAACTGCAGAATACCCTACCGGTATTTATCACTACCATTTTTCTGCAGTAGCGCCGTACTTAAACGGAAGTGGTTTTTATGGTACCGCTGGAACTGTAAGTTTCTAAATGAGGGCTGGCAAAATATTAAGCCTCCTGCTAGTCTTGCTTGTTGGAGTTATTGCCTGCAAGTTTACTGGTAACGGATCAACAAAAAAGTATACAGATATCCATAATCCTGGCTTCGTTTATCAACAGGATACTTTGTATTTAAACAGAGAACTTTACAGTGGCTATATCTATGCCTTGCATCTCGACGGGGATACTGCTTTGTTGAAGCGTTTTAATAACGGAATAGAAGATGGGATCACAAGAATTTGGTATCCGGGTAGGCTGCTGGCGGAGGAGCGATTTTATGAGATGGGCAGGAAAAGCTATATACATCGGGGCTGGTGGCCAAATGGAAGGATTAAGTTCAGGTATGAATTTAAAGAAGGAGAATTTGATGGAACAGTTGTCGAGTGGTACGAGACGGGGAAGCTATTCAAGCGATTCCATTATAGCAAGGGGCATGAAGATGGCGCGCAGCAAATGTGGTGGATCAATGGAATAGTACGGGCAAATTATGTAATAAAAAGTAGTAGAAGATATGGATTGCTGGGTACAAAAAATTGTGTTAACGATGCGGATAGCGTTTTTACTAGGTTGTAGCATTTTGTTTGCAGGATCCTGCAAATCCGATGTGAAGGATGCAGTTCTTCCTTATTACGATACCGCGGATTTTACACCGGTATTTGTGAAGGCACAACAAAACATAGACGTGAAAATACCCCATCGCATTGCAGATTTCTCTTTTACTGATCAGCACGATAAGGCCATTACCCAGAAAGACATTGAAGGAAAGATTCATGTTGCCAATTTCTTTTTTACGAGCTGCGGAAGTATTTGTCCGAAGTTAACTACTGGAATGGCGAGCGTGAGCGATGCTTACCTTAACGCGGGTGTTGTCATGCTGTCGTACTCGGTTAACCCTTCCACAGATAATGTAATAGCATTAAATGCTTATGCTGCTAAAAACGGCATAACAGATCCCAACTGGCATTTGCTGACAGGTAGTAAAAGTGAAATATATTCGATAGCAAGAAAGTCATATTTTGCTGAAGAAGACCTCGGACTGACGAAGGACAGTACTAGCTTCTTGCATACCGAGCATTTTTTGTTGATTGATAAAACTAGGCGTATAAGGGGTATTTACAATGGGACATTGGAATTGGAGATTGAGCAGCTGATCAAAGATATTGCTGAATTGAAAAAAGAAGGTTAAGGTTTCCTGCCAGCTATGACTATTTAAAATACATACTTATTTCGGAGTAATGCGTTTTAAGATCAAAGACAATATCCCAGCAAAAACCACATAACCCACAAAAACAAAGTAGCCTGGTAGCAAAGTAGTATTGTTCTGGGTTACCGTTATTAAAAGCTCTTCCTTGATATTTAAGTTAGAAAGCTGGCTTTCCAGGATGCCATTCAAGCCAATATACGTCATCGCTATTCCGACAACCATAACGTCTGCCATGTCCCATTTACCCAATTCAAAAGCCATGTACCTCACAACTTTATTCTCAGCATATTTATCTTTCCCCCAGATGTGTATACCCTTTCCGATCATGCGAACAAGGGGCAAGATGATCACAAATAGCATAATTAGGACACCTACCAATACTGAATCCGGTTTAGGTTGCGCCAGTAAAGATTGAATAATGCCAAGAATACTTTTGCTCTGGAAAAAGAGCACCTGATTCGTGAAGGCTAGTTTCTCTCCCAGTAAGATAAAATTAAGCGACTGTATCCTTGCATCAACTTCTATGATTGTAGCGGTAACGCCCACCAACAACAACACTAATGCAAATAGCAGCGAAAGGATAAATAGTGGTGTATGTAACCTCACCTGCTTCCTCATCAGCAGCCATAGACAAAGGGCAAGCAGAACGCATCCAAGCATGGCATAAGCATAGTTAAAAGTAAGCGTATGAATGTTGTTTAGCTGAGAGTTTATCGTCTTCTCAAATGCGGCTGCATTGTTGACTTTGTATTTTCGATAGATACTATTGGTTACCGTAGAACTGGCTACCTGGGTATTGTCGTACGTCTCTTTTTCTAACTGATCCAATTTGCTTGTCGCAATGCTCTTCAGCCTTTTCCTACTCGCAGGACTGTTAACCGTGGTGATAATGGTTCTTGCGAAAGTGGGTACCTGAGCACGGATCTCTTCTGGATCAACGAAGGTATTGAAGGCTAATTTTTTGAGTTTTCCACCCAGACTTTTCTGTGGTTTATTGAATTCTGCAAAGGTGGTGCTGACCAAGCCGTTCAATTGTTTTTCCACCGAAATCTGAAGCGCCTGTTTTTGTGCAGCGGTCATTTTGAAATCACTTACCTTGTTGTCCATGATCGCGGCAATCTTCGCGCGCCATTGATCGACAGAGAAAATACCGAAAGTAATACTGTGAGCAACGCTATAGTCTTCTTTAATTCGCTCCTGCTGATGCGAAAGTTCGGAAACCCCGTAGCCATAATAACCTTCTGCACCCAAAAGGGTCGTCAACCCAACAATTAGCAGGATACTGGCCAAGGTGATTTTTTTGGCAGAAGAAGCTGACCTTTGGCTAGTGTGAGTCATGAGGAGTAATGGATTTTAAAATGGTCGATAGTACAAGTCCGTACAATACAAAGCTGATGAATATGATAAAACCGGGCTGCAATGCAGTATTGTTTGTAGTGATTACTGTTAAAAAATCGCTCTTTATGTTCAAGCTCTTTAACTGGCTTTCCAGTAGCCCGTTCAAGCCAATATAAACCATCAGGATCGCGATGACAATAACGTCTGCCATGCTCCATTTTCCCGATTGGAAAGCAAAATATTTGATGATCCCATTCTCTGCTATCTTCTTTTTACCCAATAAGTGAATCCCCGTGCAACTTAACTTGATTATTGGAAACAGAATGCTAAATACTAAGATTAGCCCGCCAACAGTTATCGAATCAACCGCAGATTGCGACATCAATACCCTCACTACATCAAGAATACTCTTACTCTGGAAGAATAATACCTGGTTTTCGAAGACCACATGTTCACCGAGAAGCACAAAATCTAATGATTTTATACGTGCATCTACCTCAATCATGGAAGCAGTTAAACCTATGGACAAAAGGATAAAGGCAAAAAGTAGCGACATGATAAACAGCGTCGCATGTAAATCTTTACGTTTTCTAAATACCCACCATAGTACTAAAACAATAATTATGCATCCCAACATCAGGAATGAGTAATTGTAAGTTGAAGTTTTGATTGTTGATAAAGATGAAGTCAGCTTGTTATTTAATTCTTCTGAGGAAGAAACCTTGTATTTTTTATAAACTTTGGTGGTTGCCGCAAGAGTTACAGCCAAGGCACTGTCCACGTATTTGGTATGCTCGAGATCATCAAACTTGGACATGGCCATTTCGCTCATCTGCTTTTTGTTGGCTCGATTATCAACCTTAGCCATTATTATTGTAGCAAATCCTGGAACCTTTGCCCTGATCTTGTCTGTTTTTACAAAGGTTTTGATGGCGAACTTCTTAATTTTACCACCTATAGTCTTTTTTGGTTTATTTACCAAAGCTTCTGCTTTATCAATTAAAGCCATTATGACATGCTCTACTTCTTTTCGAAGCTCCTTTTTTTGTTTGGGAGTTAATGTAAAGTCGCGCACCTGATGATTTACGATCCCAGAAACTTTATCCCGCCACTGATCAACCGAAAATAAACCGAAAGTGATGTTATTGATGTTGGAGTAATCGTGCTTTATCTCTGCCTGTTGGCCCGACAGCTTATAAAGCTGATAACCGAAGTAACCCTCCAGGCCCAGCAACAAGGTGAGGCCGAGTATAAGCAATAGTCTTGGAACAATTGATTTTTTTTCCAAAGCAGAGGTTTCTGATGTTGTCAAGCGTATATTAATTTGGTGATAATCGTTTAGATTGCTGATATTGGACCTACGTAACAGATCACACTACAGTTTTACTCCAAATAAGTTTTTCGAACAGCGAAATATAGCGATAACAAAATGCCATAGCTGCCACCTCGTTCCACCCATTCGAGAATTTCCCACTGAGGATAGAACAACTCTGATCCTATTTTCCAGATAAAAAGTAAAAGAATAAACCGGTGGAGAGGGCGCACAGCGATAAAATATGCCCCACAAGCAATTTCGATTATTCCTATTATATAGCTTAGCAATATGGGATCTTTAAACCCGATTGACTCATATTGTCCAAGTAATCCCTTTTTACCAATTAAGTTTAGCCAACCGTGGCCAACTAATAAAAGGCAGGCTGTTATTCTTAGACAAAGGATTACCTTTTCCAGGTCTTCTTTGGAAATAGTGCCTGGAGGCTGCATCTTTTGAAACCACCCCTTGAAAGTTTTTGCGTTCGGACAAAGCAATAAAAGCGTTAGAGGCGCACCAAAATTTCCTGCCCGCTCGATTAGTTCCGCAAAAGGCTCGCCGGAGAGTGGACGCATAGCAGCTGTCATAAATCCCCATAATACCAACCATAACGCAACAGCTCTGATAGGGAAAAGTAACAAGCTAATACCCATAATTATGTCTACGATTCCTATTAGAGGCATGAGTTGATAGGCCATGGTTTGGTCAATTCCTGCTACGGCTAGATAGTTACACCATACAGCCTTTGTTATGATTCCAAATAATCCATGGCCTATTAAGCACATGGCCGAGGCTAACCTAAGCGTATGGTAAATCTTATGTTCAGTGCTCACGTTTTACAGGGGTAGAAGGTGTTTATTTTGGTTAGTTTTGGTAAATATGTAACAAATCTTTCAATGTTTGGGTATCAGGATGACATGAAGTTGTGGTTTTGGAACGCTATGAATTAACACACAATTCCTTTAAGCAAGAAGAAAAACTATATGTTATATTTGTGGCAGCACTTGCCACCACAAATTGGTGAATCGAATAAGCAAATTAAGAATGAACGAGGTTACTGCAGGAGTTAAAAAACTCACCACTTGCGCCATATTACTGCTTTGCCTTATGGGCTGTGCAAAAAGGCAGACTGATCCGAAATTGACTAATAAGGACATTTCGATGGTGTTAGAACGGATGACACAGTTGATGATTCAGGATGTAACTAATCCCCCACTAGCTGCAAGATTCTATTCCTATGCATGCATTTCTGGCTATACCGTTCTAGTGCTAAGTGATTCTACAATCGTGCCTTTGAAGGGTGTATTTAATGAGTTCCCGGATATTACAAAACCGCTCGATTCAGGCCATTATTCCTATCAGCTCAGTGCCATTCTGGCGATGACGGGTACGGCGAAAAAGATGCAGCCATCAGGTAAACAGTTGAATCAATTTGAACTGAATTTTCTAGACTCTTGTCGCAAGATTGGGTTTTCCGATGAGACAATCATTCGCTCACAGTCTTATGCCAACCAGATTGTAAAGCAGATCATGCTTTATGCAAAAAAGGACCGTTACAATAGGATCAGTAATTACCCACGATATACACCACTGAATACTGAAGGGAGTTGGTATCCCACTCCACCTGCATTCTTTTCACCTGTGGAGCCCTATTTCAATACGGTTCGTCCTTTTTTCATAGATTCCGCTGGAGCGTTTCGGTCGGTTCCACCAGTACCTTATTCAAAAGAAAAAAACTCCCCATTTTTTAAGTTGCTGACAGGTGTTTATAGAGATGGTGGCTCTGGGTTAACTGCCGAAACACGAGAAATAGCTGCATTTTGGGATTGTAATCCTTTTGCACTGAAAAACGAGGGACATTTATTGATAGGCTTGAAGAAGATTTCACCGGGAGCACACTGGATTGGAATTACCGGGATTGCTTGTCAGAAAGCCAAGGTCGACTTCTCAAAAACACTCCAGATTTATACTGTGGTAGCTACAGGATTAACAGACAGCTTCATTAGTTGCTGGGACGAAAAGTACAGAAGTAATAGAATCCGCCCGGAAACTGCGGTAAGAAACCTTATTGATCCCAATTGGAAACCAATGCTGCAAACTCCGCCATTTCCAGAATATATGAGCGGGCACTCGCATATATCTTCTACGACAGCGACAATTCTTACCTACTTTTTTGGTGACAACTTCAGCTATAAAGATGATGTAGAAAACAAATACGGATTAAAATCAAGGAAATTTAAGTCCTTTAATAAGGCTGCAGAAGAGGCGGCTATAAGTAGATACTATGGTGGTATTCACTTTAAAGATGGTATCGAGAATGGTGTCAAAGTTGGCGTAAAAATTGGTGAGCACATCGTAAATGAGCTTAAAGCAAATAACATTAAGCCGCTAAAGTAAGATTTAAGAATTCTATTGCTCCGACTTTACGCATATCGGCTTACAACATTCATCACGCAAATCCTCCTTCTAAAAGCAAGGAAGAAGTAATTGATGTCAATACCAAAAAATCAGGTAACATCCACGAGACAATTTTGCACGAGCTGATGAAATAAAAATATTTCTTATATTGTATCTCCAAATGTATATATATGAACCAATTAGATCGCTTCGCCCCCAAGATGCTTTCAAAAGTATCCCTGCGTTTTTCGGTTTTTAACATCGCTATTTTTGTATCGGCGCTAATCACATTTTCAGGCTGTAAAAAAGAGGATAAATCTGCTGAGAGAATTCCACAGGTTACTCTTTCTTCTCAGAAAGTGATAATAACATTCTATTTCCGGGCAGAAAAAAATCCAATACTTGTTAAGAGTGTAACCGCTGAAATTCTAGGAGATACCATCTATGCAGTAGCTTTTGCAGGTACCGACATTACTAAACTAATCCCTGATTTTACGTTCGATGGAGCTAGGGTTACTGTTGGAGAAGCAGAGCAGGTTAGTGGAACCACATCTAATGATTTCACAACGCTTTTGAAATATAATGTAGTTGCTGAAGATAAAACTCAAAAAACTTACATAGTCAAGTTTACAGATAATGGAATTGCAGCATTATATCTGAATACGAATGGCACTGCAATCACTAGTAAAGATGTTTATGTTACTGGAACGTTGAAACTAATAGGCAACTTCAAAGATGTGCTGTACGATGGAAAAACTGAGGTAAAGGGTAGGGGAAACTCTACATGGGATATGCCTAAGAAACCTTACCGCATTAAATTGGATAAGAAAGCCAGTTTATTAGGAATGCCTGAGAACAAAAACTGGATACTATTAGCCAATTATGCCGATAAATCTCTTATTCGTACGGAGCTGGCATTTTCGTTGAGCAGAAGCATTGGCCGCCCGTTTACAGTTGACTCCAGATATGTAGAGCTTTACCTCAATGGTAATTATTTGGGAAGCTATCAACTGACTCAACAAGTTAAAGAGGGGCCAGGATTGATTGATATAGAAGATCAACCCGATGGTACGACCACGCTCCCAAATCTTTCGGGTGGATACTTGATTGAGCAGGATCTATTCGCAAATGGCGAGCCTGTATATTTTTACACTACTAAGAAGATGCCTTTTGTAATCAAGTATCCTGACGAAGACAAGATCAATCAACAGCAGAAGGACTATATAAAAAATCATTTCCAGAAGTTTGAAGATGCACTATATGCAATTGATTTCGCCGACCCGGTGTATGGCTATAGAAAGTATTTTGATGTCAATAGCTACGTGGATCACTATATAGTAAATGAAGTGATCGGTAACCCTGATACGTTTAGAAGCACTTATTTGTTTAAAAAGCGAAATGATGATAAGGTTTATACAGGTCCAATCTGGGATTTCGATAAGGCCGCTAATAATGATAAACGACTTGGTGATCAAGTCAATGGCTTAATGTCTAATTCCGCTTTCGAGCCCAAGATCTGGTTTAAAAGGCTTATGATGGATCAATCCTTCAGACAGCGCATACGCAATCGATGGAACGAATTGAGGCCTAAGATTCAAGGCTTACCTGAGGTGATAGCTCCACTACAAAAGAAGCTTGCTGTTTCGCAGGTGCGTAACTTCACAAGATGGGATATTCTTAACAAACAATCCTATCTGGAGCTCTATGTGTCTGGTTCCTATGAAGGTGAGATTGCGTACCTAAAAACCTTTTTAACCAATCACATTGCCTGGCTTGATGCGAAGTTTAATAGTGCGGAATACCAATAGCAAAAGTTTTTAAAGCATTATTTTTTTACCCAATTTGGCTGATTGTTTTGCTGCTTCTAAAATTCTGACTACAATTAAATTGTTCTCCAGAGAAGATAAATCCTTTCCAGGCTTTACTCTGCCCTTAAGAACAGCCGATAGATAGTCCAAGTGACTACTATAAGCTTTTGCTAATGGCTTGGCTGTAATTAACGTGTAGTTGTTACTGTTACTAGTTTTCGTTCTCAAAGTATTCGCGTTGACCGCCTGAATATATCCGGACTGACCAAAGAGTTCCATATCTTTTATATTAAATGGCCAGTTCCATGAGGCTTCTATAATACCTGTGGCATTTGGATACTCTACTAGTATAGTTGCATCGTCATCTACCTTAGGATACACATCTGGTTTAATTTGTTTGGTGACTGCTGTAACTGAGATTGGCATTGCACCGTCCATCAACCAGGTCATCATGTTGGCACCATAGCAGCCGAAATCAATAATCGCGCCGCCGCCATTCTTCTTGGGATCTGTTAGCCAACTTAGAAACTCTTTACTAACGCCGATTTCTTTCGGTCCCTGATGCCCGTCGTGAAATACCATCTTACGTATGTCGCCAATAGCTTTATCGTTTTTGAACCGCGTGTAAGCTTCCTGATTGCTATCATACCAGGTGGTTTCATAGTTTGTGAGCAAATGGATATTATATTTTCTTGCCAGTTGAGCCATGCGTTCTGCATGTTTTACTGATACCGCTAGCGGCTTTTCTACCATTACCGATATTCCGAGTGGTGCTGCTACTTCAACTACAGCAAGATGATCTTCAATTGCGTTAAAGGCTAGCACTACGTCGGGCTTTCTGACTTTCAATAAATCAGTGAGGTTAGTGAAGAACACAGAATCAGGTAACTTTGCACGTTCTTTGAAACGTTTTACCAGATCTTGATTTTCTTCAGCGATACCAATAATATTCACTTCTCCCTTGGCGTAACTATTCATGATGAGATTAACGTGGTCATGACTTAAGCCGGCTAGCACCACATTCAATTTTGTCTGGGCGTGGATGCTTAAACACGTGGAGAAGGTGACAATGGCAATAAGTCTGACTGAAATGGATAATTTCTTAAGATTAATGTGTTGCATATGGAAGCTTTAAGGGTTTATAGTTGATTCAGCAATTTAGTTATTCCTATCGTAATAACAGGTTCATTTTTTTTTTCAAAATCCTTAAAAGGATTTGGATTCAATCTAAATAATAACAATATTTGCATACAAAATTAGGTAAATGCAGAAAACCCAATCACAAATTTCCCTACCAACCGCCCGTTTCGACGAAGTTTTTAGCACAGAAAAAGGTGCTATATACCAGTCAGATGAAGAAGGTTGCTGGTATGTCGATTTTGCTGGTAAACTCGCCAAATTTGATTACCGAAATCTTTTAAAACTACAGAAGGCCGTTTACAAAATAGATATTGAAAACCTTCTTTTAAACAATGATAAGTCCCCGGATCTTGAAATTATTTTCATTTGTGCATGCGATCACTGCTACGTTTTGTCTTTAATAGAGATCATTTCATTAAAGGAATTGCTACAGGGTGCTTTCGTGATGCTTGATCTTAACCATATCATTTTCGATAGGTTGCATCGCTTAGTTGGTTGATTAACTTAGAATTAGAATCTTTCCAATTTGTACTAATATTCACCATTGCTGTTTTATTGCACTATTTTTGAACTGTATTTGTAACGGTGTGCATCTTTTATACTTTGCACTGCATACATTAAAATTAGTATTATGAAAGATATCATTCGCGCAAAGTGCCTAATCTCATCAGATATTGAAGCACTTATAAACCAACAAATAAAAAAGGAAGCTCATTCGTCAGCAATTTATCTTGCAATGGCTTCATGGTGTAACCAGAATGGTTTCGATTTTTCTTCCGATTATTTCTTCAAACAAGCAGAAGAAGAAAGAATGCACCAGTTAAAATTTTACAAATATGTGTTAGACATGGGTGGTTCAGCAATCTCGCCAGATATTACTAATGTTAAACAAGAATATAATTCATTTCGTGAGGTTTTCGAGGATGCCTTGGATCAGGAGATCAGTGTTACTCAATCCATTAAAAATATTGCTGCACGTTGCTACAAGGAGCAGGATTTCGTAACATTAGAGTTCTTGAACTGGTTCTTTAAAGAGCAAAGAGAAGAAGAGTACAAAGCTCGTCGTGCCCTGGAATTGTTTGATGTTATCGGAGAAGAAGGTACAGGAAGATGGGAAATTGACAAACACGTCAATAAAATCTCCTACCAAGAAACTTAAGGTTTACTAAACCTAAGCTGAAGGTACATGCTGACAAACAGTAGGTACCTTTTTTTGTTATATTGACACGATGTCGAAGAAAGAGAAGGATAAGAAGGATAAGAATAAGGATAAGAAGAAGAAAAAGAACTGCTGTGAAAAGTACCTCAAAGGAAAAAGATGTAAAAACTGTCCGTTAGCCTAAGCTATAACACCTCCGGCACCTTGGCTCATAACTGTCCTTCTCTCCAAGAAGAATCTTTGCTTCGCTAGCTACCTTTCTGAAAGAATATGTCGCTGGGCTCCCACAGCGAACACATACTGCATTTACTTTAGTTACCAATTCTGCTATGGCCATAAGTGCTGGAACAGGCCCAAATGGCTTACCAAGGAAATCCATATCTAAGCCTGCAACGATAACTCTGATCCCTTTTTGTGCAAGTTTATTACAAACCTCCGGAAGACCATCATCAAAAAACTGTGCTTCGTCTATTCCAACTACCTGAGTGTCTGCTTTTAGTAATAAAATAGCGGATGAAGTATCAACCGGAACAGATTGAATTGAGTTAAGGTCATGAGAAACTACCGCATTTTCATCGTAACGTGTATCCATTGTCGGCTTAAAAATTTCTATCTTCAGTTTAGCGATCTGTGCTCTTTTGATTCTGCGCAATAATTCTTCCGTTTTCCCGGAAAACATCGAACCACAAATCACTTCGATACTGCCGCAAAACTCTCCTCGTCTGTAATTTTGTTCGCTAAATAACATGTGTGTGGGGTAGTAATTGTCCGCTAATATCAGAATTTTGCACTATTTTTGAGTGTCAAGTTACCAACATAAAGTCTCATTTATTTCGTTATAAAGCTATGGTGAACCACAATAATATCTTTAAAAAGATAGGATATATTTTAAACGAATTGCAGGATCAGTATCAGTTCCTTTCTGAAAATCCTGACCAGCTTAGCGAACTTGAACTCGAGTTGTTTCTGGCTAATGCTAACTTTCTTTCGGATCATGTTCAGATCATTAAGAAGTTAACCATGAATCAGCCGATAAAAGAACTGCCTGAGGCTACTTCATTAGTAGAAGAAGTTGAGCCTTTTAAGGATGAGCTATCTCATGAGGATTCTGCACCTACTTTTGAGTTTGTACTAAGCGATAGATCTCCAGAAGAAACAGTAGACTTAGAAGAGGTTATTCAAGATAACCACCATGAAGAACAGGTGGAATATAGTACGCAGGAAGCTGAAGACATTGAGGAATATGATAATGAAGTTACCTATGTTGAGGCATCTATTGATGAGGTGGCTCCGGAACCTTTTCTGTTTTACAAGGAGATTCAACCCGTAGAACAAGATTTGCCAGTGTCGGCTCCTGTTTTGAGGGAAGATAGTGTTGACGCCCAGGAAATTCCAAAGCAGACACCTATTTTTAGTCCGGATAAGGTGGAAGAAAAGATAGTTCAGCCTTCTGCTACAGCACCTAAACCAACTTTAAATGATCTTCTCGCTGCCAGTAGTCAAAAGTCAAATAATTATAATGAAGAGAGTTCATTGGCGTCTGTTACAGACTTAAAAAATGCTGTAAACCTGAACGAGAAATTGTTGTATATAAAGGATCTTTTTAACGGATATAATCTTGCTTATTCAGAAGCTATCGATATCATCAACAAGCTCCCGGATCTGAAGTCCGCTGATACTTTTCTTCAAAATAATTATGCCGTAAAGAACAACTGGCAGGCCAAGCAGTCGACGGTTGATAAATTTTATGAGCTATTGAGGCAACGCTTTCCAGAGGCTTAAATAAAGCCCATTCGATTTGAATCCAACTTAAGAAAGATAAATAATAGTACTGTAAAACTCCACAATGATGATCCTCCATAACTAATGAAGGGGAGGGGTATCCCTATAACCGGAACTATTCCTATCGCCATCCCTATGTTAATGAACACGTGGAAGAACAGAACGCAAGCCACGCAATAGCCATAGACCCTTGAGAAGCTGGATCGCTGTCGTTCAGCGAGATTAATTAGTCGCAAAAGCAAGAAAATATATAGTCCGATAACAACGGAACATCCTATGAAGCCCCATTCTTCACCAATGGTAGAAAAGATGAAATCTGTACTTTGTGCTGGAACGTATCCATATTTTGTTTGTGTACCTTCAAGGAAACCTCGCCCCGTAAGCTGGCCAGATCCAATGGCTATTTTGGACTGGATTACATTGTAGCCAACTCCCTTGGGATCCATCTTAAGGCCAAGTATCAATTCGATCCTTGTCCGTTGGTGTGGTTTTAATATTTTTTCGTAGGTGAGTTTAACAAAGAAAAGATAGGCAATAGCTACAACCGTTACCAATATCGCAGAAAACATGATTTTCTGCTTTCTTTTGTTTTGGTAGACAAAGAAACCTCCTATAGCAAGTATGATAGGAATCAATATTTGTATCGGCACTAAGAAATCTGCTACAAAAAGCACGATCATCCCTAAAAAAATCAGGAGGAAATAGCCTGATAAACCCTCCCTGTACATTGGGAACATAAACGCCAGAAATACCAATGCTGAGCCCGCATCTGGCTGAAGTAGGATAAGCGTTAATGGTAAGCCGATGATAGCTGCAGCAGTAGCTATTGATTTAATATCTCTAAATTTCGGGTTAAAGTTACTGATGTATCTGGCTAGCAGCAGGGAGGTGCCAAACTTAGCAAATTCAGAAGGTTGGAGCCGAAAACCCCCACCAATAGAAATCCAGGCCTGATTTCCGGCAACTCGTGTGCCAATCAACAAAACCGCGATGAGCAGCAAAACCGTTATTCCATAGATTATCGGTGAAAATACACTGAAGAACTTTGCATCTACTAGTAATATAGAAAAACCCAGTACTAATCCTGCAAGGATATAGATAAGCTGCTTGCCATAACTACTTGTGAAGCTAAAAGCGGCAGATTCAGACGCATTAAATACAGATGCGTAAATATTTACAAATCCTACGGCGCAAAGCGCCATAAAGATGAGGATACTTATCCAATCCACATTGAAAAAGAAGCGACTACCTTGTTGCTTGATCATTTAAAAGTTTTATAGTTTTCGAAGTATCTGTTGCTTTTGGTTTTAATTTAAATTTGGGCTTTGGAGGCTCTGGCAAAACTATTTGTTTTTTCATCCATTCAACCTGTGCTAATTTGTTGTTTGCCACACTATCCTTCAAATATTTTTCGGTTATATAACTTGCAATGGGCGCAGCATAAGCACTTCCAAAACCTGCATTTTCCACAATAACAGCGATAGCAATCTTTGGGTTGTCTCTGGGTGCAAAGCCAATAAATACAGAGTGGTTCTTACCGCGCGGATTTTGCACAGTGCCTGTTTTGCCACACATGATAATATTGTCAATACGGGATCCAATCGCAGTTCCCCAGGGTGAGTTTACCGCTTCCTGCATTCCATCGATCACTGGATCGAAATGCTTAGCGTCAATGCCAACATAATGTTTCTGTGTATACTCTTTTTTAATCTCCCTATCTCTTCCAATCGCCTTTACTAAATGAGGCTTAACATAATATCCTTTGTTCGCAATTATTGCCATAATATTCGCAATCTGTAATGGTGTTGCATCCATCTCCCCCTGTCCAATAGCAAGTGAGATCACCGTTGAGTAACCCCAATATTTACTGTACTTTCCCGAATAATAGGAAGAGTCGTAAAATCTGCCCGTGCGTTCACCTGGCAAATCTATACCTAAGGTATCACCAAGGCCAAATTTAGATACCATTCGATGCCAGTCATCATAGGCGACCTTTTGATTTTTATATTTTTTTTGTGTAATCAGCTTTTGGAAAACATAACAGGCATAGGTATTACACGACCGTGCTAATCCTCTTCGCAGTGCGATGTTACCATCTATGTGTTCACATTTTACAGTGTGGTTGCCAGCTTTGAAATACCCCGGACAGTTAAACGTCGTGTTTGGATCAATCACTCCTTCTTGTAAACCTATCAATGCGTCTAGGGGCTTAAAAGCTGATCCGGGGGAGTAGTAGCCTTGAATCGGCCTAACATTAAAAACACGGTTTGGATTCTTGAGCAGGTCCATATAATTATTGCCTTGCGAGCGACCAACCATTAAATTTGGGTCATAACCAGGACTGCTAACAAAGGCTAGAATCTCGCCGGTTTTGGGCTCAATAGCTACAATACTTCCTATTTTGTTATGCATCAGCTCTTCGCCCAGCTTCTGTAAACGAATGTCTAGCGAAGAAATTAGCTGCTCCCCAGAAACGGCAGAAGTATCCAGTCTTCCCTCAGCATAACTACCCTTAGGTACATTATGAACGTCATATAATAATTTAGCTACACCTTTAACACCCCTTAACGACTGCTCATAGGCCTTTTCTACACCAGACCTTCCAATATAGTCACCCGATTTATAGTAACCATCGTACTTCTCTATCTCTTTTGGCGTGACCTCTTTGATGTAGCCAAGAAACTGGCCTGCAATGCTATCAGGATATTGCCTGATCGTTCTGCTTTGCACAAAAAATCCTGGAAAACGTGCGAGTTGTTCAGAGAGGCTTTGGTATATCTCGACCGACAGCTGCTTTTCAATCGCCTTTGGTTGGAATCTTGATATACGACGTGCTGTTTTAAAGTTTTTTATAAATTTAGCAGTATCAACACTTATTATGCGGCAAAGTTCCACCGTGTCAAATGGCTTTACATCATTAGGTATTGCCATTAAATCATATACCAATTCATTTCTAACAAGAACTTTTTCATTTCGATCCAAGATGACTCCCCTGGCCGGATAGGTATAGATCCGTCTTAAAACATTATTTTCTGCGGAAAGGAAATACTTATCGCTGAAGACCTGGATATAAAAAAGCGTTCCGAGAAGGATTAGGCTGACCACAATAAATAATCCCTGAACAATATACTTCCTGTTAAATAAGTTATCCATTAACGCGCTTTCCTACTATAAAATATGAATTCAATTAGTATCAGCAAAAATAGTGTAAATACACTACTTAACAAGCACCGTACTAGGGTGTACGAGAATTCAGTTATTCTAAAGGTTTCTAAAAGGAAAAGCACCAAGTGATGTGCAAAAGTGCAAAGTGTGGCATATAGTAAAAACCACTTAAAACCCATATTTCCTAAGGTAGGCTCAGGTTCGTCAAAGTTATCCCTGCTTACCGAAACTGAGATAAACAGAATTCTAACAAAAACTAACGTAACGCAGGCCGCAGTATGTACGCCAAGGGTATCGTAAAAAGCATCCATTGTTAAGCCTGTAATGAAGGCAATTAAATAAAGGAGCAGATTAGGAGTGCTAAATGGGAGTAATAGTAAAAATAGGATGTAAACGAACGGATTGGCAAGATTGTAGAAGTTCAGATTCCTTAATAGTAGGATCTGAAATAGGAGTACAATAAACCACCTTAGAATATTTACGATTACTAGCCTACTGTTCATTTGGTATTTTTGCTTCTATTTCCTTTTGTTCAGCTGCAAACTTATCTTTAATTACATAAACGTATTGTAATGTGCTAAAATCGTTTATCAGGCTAATTTCGATCAGTTTAAAGTTATCGCCCTTAGAGACTCCTGTATTTGTCACTTTACCAACTGGAATTCCTGCCGGAAAAGACGAAAAGTTTGAGGTGACGACCGTATCTCCGAGTTGTAGTTTGAAATGATTTGGAATATCTTTAATATAAGCTTTTCGGTAGTCAAGATTCCCTTCACCCCAGATTAAAGAGCCTACGGCATTATTTTTCTTTACGTTCACGCTAATAAATGTAGCTTTATGAAGAAGTGACCTGATGGTGGCAAAATGCTCCGAAACATCCATTATATAACCGACAATCCCACTTCCAGGTGATATTACTGGCATACCGGCAAGAATTCCGTTTAGTGTTCCCCTGTTAATCGTGATCACGTTGTTGCGTAAGGTGATGGAGTTTTTTACTACCCTGGCCGACAGATAGGTGAATTGAGGTACACCCAAAGTATCCTTTACGATTACATCTTTAGCAGTATCAATATTCTGCAGTTGCAGGATGTTTGTTTTAAGTTTTGCATTCTCTCTGGCTAAACTATCATTAACCATCCCTAAACTCATGTAGCGTTTTAAAACGTTAAGATTTGTGTAAACTTCTCCCACAACCTTATTGGTGCTGTTAACAGTTACACTCCGTTGGTATGCGTTGTTTTTGATGGTAAGAAAAAGCCCAAGAGTAAAGAAAATAATGAAAAAGAAGAATGCGTTGTATCTGCTTAAAAAAATCCAAAGGTTACGCATAGTGTGTTGATATATTGTATTTTTCCTTTAAGCGGTTTTGGTTTTTATTTTGAGCTCCCGATCTCAGTTGTTTTCTGTCGTCGTCATGTTTTTGTATCGCTATTTTGTGCTCTCGCTCTCCTGAATTTATTTCAGGACCTTGGCCCAGAGATCCTGAAATAAATTCAGGATAACGAGTGGTCTGAATGACGAGTAGTTGTGCTGACGTATGAGGTTAATCCGCTCCTACTGCATTAAAAATTTAAAGGTTCCAATGTTCTTCAAAGCGATTCCTGTTCCTCTTACGACTGCACGGAGTGGATCCTCAGCCACATGTACAGGAAGTTTAGTTTTCGCAGCAACCCGTTTATCCAGTCCTCTAAGCAATGCACCGCCACCAGTCAAATAAATACCTGTTTGATATATATCCGCAGAAAGTTCTGGAGGAGTGATCTCTAAAGCTTTCAAAATCGCCTCCTCTATTTTAGAAATTGATTTATCTAAGCAATGTGCAATCTCCGTGTAAGACACAGTAATTTGTTTAGGAACACCTGTCATCAGATCTCTTCCTTGCACAGCGAAATCCGCAGGTGGGTCAGTCAGTTCAGGCAATGCCGCACCTACTTCAATCTTGATTTTCTCCGCTGTCCGATCGCCAATCATGATGTTATGTTGTCTACGGATATAATTTACAATGTCTGAGTCAAAGTTATCTCCCGCAACGCGGATGGACTGGTCGCACACGATACCTGACAAGGCTATTACGGCAATCTCTGTAGTTCCACCGCCAATATCGATAATCATATTACCCATTGGTTCTTCAACGTCAATCCCAATACCTACAGCTGCCGCCATTGGCTCGTGAATTAGATAAACTTCTTTTGCGCCAGCGATCTCTGCAGAGTCACGTACCGCACGTTTCTCCACTTCAGTAATTCCCGAAGGAATACAGATTACCATTCTTAAAGAAGGGAACATCCAACCCTTACCGCCATTAAGCATGCGGATCATGCCTTTAATCATTGCTTCAGCCGCATTAAAATCAGCGATTACCCCATCTTTCAAAGGCCTAACCGTACGGATATTATCATGCGTTTTACCTTCCATTTGCATGGCTTGTCTACCTATAGCTATGATCTTATTTGTTTGTCTGTCAAAAGCAACAATTGATGGCTCATCAACTACAACTTTGTCATTATGTATAATCAGTGTGTTTGCAGTACCTAAATCGATAGCAACTTCCTGTGTGAACCAATTAAATAAACCCATTTATAGGTGATATTTTAAGTATTTAAAATCCTGTGTACTATAGTAATGTAAAACTACAGCTTTTTATTGTATTCGGCTGTAAATAATTAGTGTTTAAAATGTCTGATACCAGTGGTTACCATAGCAATTCCTTTTTCATTTGCCATGTTTATAGAATCGGCATCTTTTATGGATCCACCTGGCTGTAAAACTGCTGTTATTCCTGCTTCTGCGGCGATTTCAATACAATCCGGGAATGGAAAAAACGCGTCAGATGCCATCACTGATCCTTTAAGATCGAACTTGAATGCATTAGCTTTGACGATTGCCTGCTTAAGCGCGTCAACTCTGGAAGTTTGTCCAACTCCACTAGCTAATAACTGATCATTTTTGACGAAAACGATTGTGTTCGACTTCGTATGTTTAACGATTTTATTCGCAAAATGCAGGTCTTTCAATTCCTGTTCAGTTGGTGCAATTGTAGTGACTGACGTCATCTGATCCGGACCTTCAATAATCAAGTCTTTGTCTTGCTCTATAACACCATTTAACAACGTTTTGAACTGCTTAGTACTTAGCTCTACATCGTTTCTTTGCAAAATCACTCTGTTTTTTTTCGCACGGAACAGCTCCACAGCTTCCGGTTGATAGGATGGTGCAATTAGCACCTCAAAAAACAATTTGTTGATTTCACTGGCGGTTGCCAAATCGATTTCTCTATTCGCAATTAAAACACCACCAAAGGCAGAAACAGGATCACATGCCAAAGCTACATTCCAAGCTTCTAAAATGCTTGCTTTAGAAGCAAGCCCGCAGGCGTTTGTGTGCTTCAAAATTGCAAATGTTGGCTCCTCGAACTCATCGATCAAGGCCACAGCGGCATCTACATCTACCAGGTTGTTGTAAGAAAGCTCCTTACCATTTAGTTTAGTGAACATCTCATCCAGGTCGCCGTAGAATACTCCTTTTTGATGAGGATTTTCACCATACCTCAATGTTTGAGACTTGCTGATACTTTGTTTGAATACAGTAAGAGGCTCTTCATTATTAAAATAGTTGAAAATCGCAGTATCGTAATTTGACGAAGTGTGAAATGCAGTTTTTGCAAAAGATTTACGTTGAGCAATGGTTGTCTCTCCATTCTGGCTGCTCAATTGTTCTACTAACGTAGAATAGTCATCTTTCGAGGAAATGATTACTACATCATTAAAGTTTTTAGCTGCCGCGCGGATTAATGAGATACCACCGATGTCAATCTTTTCAATGATTTCTTCATCAGTACCACCTGATTTAAGGGTTTCCTCGAAAGGGTATAAGTCCACAATTACCAAGTCGATTTCAGGTATTTCGTACTCTGCAATCTGATCTTTATCAGAAGAAAGACCTCTACGATTCAAAATACCACCAAAAACTTTAGGATGCAACGTTTTAACCCTACCACCGAGAATGGACGGGTATCCCGTTAGGTCTTCGACGGCCGTAACAGGCAGGTTCAAATCTTTTATAAATTGTTCAGTGCCACCTGTAGAAAAAAGTTGAACTCCTTGCGCTGCAAGTAGGCGAACTAAGGGCTCCAGGCCGTCTTTATAATAAACTGAAATTAAAGCGTTTTTGATCTTAATTGATTGGCTCATCCGAGAAAAAATTTGAGCCGCAAAAGTAGTTATTTTTTTATCTTTTTTACAATGCTTTCTACTACTCTTGGGTAATGAAGGTGCTCTAACTGCTGGCCTTTAAACTTGATCATTTCCAAATTGTCTTCCTTATCTATCTTATATTTTGACTGATGAATAAACTCGCCTTCATCGTAGTTTTCGTCCACATAATGGATTGTAATCCCTCCCTCTGTTTCTTTTGCATCCATCACGGCCTGATGAACAAAATCTCCATACATCCCTTTGCCGCCAAATTTAGGAAGGATGGCCGGGTGGATATTAATTATTCTTCCAGGATACTCGGAGATAAGACTCTTCGGAATCAGCCATAAGAAGCCTGCTAGCACAATGAGATCGATGTCAAGGTTTTTTAACAGATCGATAACGTTGTCGGTATTGTAAAATTCATTCCTGTCGAAGATGTGACTCGGGATCTCAAAGTTATCTGCCCGCTGTAAAACGTAAGCATCAGAATTATTTGTGAGCACCAATGAAATTTCCGCATCGGGACTGCGCTTAAAATATTCCATCAGTTTCTGTGCATTTGATCCTGATCCGGAAGCAAATATGGCGATACGTATTTTCATTGAGCTGAAGATTTTTTAGATGTGCTTCAAAAATAACATTTTATGTTTTTAATGAAAGGTCTTTACGTCTTTTTGTGACGGATTGTGAATTTCTACAAAAGCCACAGTTTTTAAATACCGTAAAATTTATGACAGATTCCCAGATTTGTTACAACCCATTACTAATTACATTAATATTGATGAAAAATATTTGCCGAATGCTTTTGTAATTTAAAAACATTAATTCTATATTTGCAGTCCGAAAAAAGCAGAAGGAAAGGGCTTGACCCTAACTATAAAATATTATAATAACAAAAAATGGCAAATCATAAATCTTCACTAAAAAGAATCAGGGCAAACGCAACTAAACGTTTACGTAATAGATATCAAGCAAAAACCACTCGTACGTTTATAAAAAGACTGCGTGCTGCTGAAGATAAAAAAACTGGTCTTGAGCTACTTCCAAAAGTAGTGTCAATGTTAGACCGTTTAGCTAAGAAAAGTGTTATCCACAAAAATAAAGCAGCAAACAATAAATCAAAGCTGACTAAGTTTGTTAATAACTTAAAATAAGTAGAGCTTTATAAAATATTAAAACGTCATGTGCAGCGCACATGACGTTTTTTTTTGCCTAAAGTTCAGCGGATGTTTTCCATATGAATGCATATGATCAAAAACTTGGAATAAAACTATGGGCAGAAGCAGATCGGCCCCGCGAAAAGATGTTGCTGAACGGCCGCCGTCACCTTACAGATGCTGAACTCATTGCCATCCTAATAGGATCAGGTAGTAGAAATGAATCTGCAGTTGACCTCAGTAAAAGGATTTTATCTTTTTACGATAACGACCTGGATAATCTGGGCAAAGCTTCGATTGTAGATCTGTCAAAATTTAAGGGTATTGGTGAAGCTAAAGCCATAAGTGTTGTAGCAGGACTGGAACTTGGTCGTCGCCGGAAGGAGCTGGGTAGTGCTAATGAAGTGCAGAAGATCACATCTTCAAGAGATGCTTTTAATATTCTCTTTCCGGTTTTCTCCGACCTCAACCACGAGGAATTTTGGATTTTAATTCTCAATCGTGCAAACTGTGTGGTCAGTAAGCAACTGATCAGCAAAGGAGGAATGGCAGGTACAGTAGCAGATCCGAAAATTATCTTCAAGGTTTCCCTGGAGCAGAACGGCGCTTGTATCATACTCGCACACAATCATCCTTCAGGCAATCTTAAACCAAGTCAGCAGGATATAGCCATCACCAAGAAACTGGTTGAGGCAGGTAAGATGCTGGATTTACTCGTACTTGACCACCTGATTTTCAGCAATAACTTATTTTATAGCTTCGGCGATGAGGGTTTAATATAATAATAGGATAAAATAATATCTTTGCGGTTTCAAACGGATATCATAAAATGAAGATTTCATACAATTGGCTTAAGCAATTCATCAAAACTGATAAAACACCACAAGAACTTTCATTGATCCTCACTGATATAGGTTTGGAGGTGGAATCGTTGGAAACAGTACAGCCTGTTGTAGGAGGTTTAGAAGGTTTGGTGGTTGGACATGTCCTTACTTGTGTTCAGCATCCAAATGCTGATCGCTTGCGTGTAACTACGGTTGATGTTGCCGGAGCAGAACCTTTGCAGATTGTATGTGGAGCACCAAATGTTTCAGCTGGACAAAAGGTTGTGGTTGCTGTTGTAGGTACTACCGTTCACCCGAATGAAGGCGAGCCATTTAAAATCAACAAGTCGAAAATAAGGGGAGAAGCTTCTGAGGGTATGATCTGTGCAGAGGATGAAATCGGTCTAGGTGCATCTCATGCAGGCATCATGGTGCTTCCTGAAGAAACTCTAGTAGGAATTCCTGCAAAACAATATTTTAAACTCGAAGATGATTATTTGTACGAGATTGGATTAACCCCAAACAGAGCCGATGCAGCTTCGCATTTGGGAGTTGCCAGAGATTTAGCAGCTTATTTCCGCACGCAAATCCAATTGCCTGATATCTCCCTATTTCAAGCTCCCGAAAATGCAGACCTAGTTAAGGTTGAAGTAGAAGATACGCTGGCTTGTCCGCGCTACAGCAGCTTGTCCATCACTGGCGTAACAGTTGCTCCATCCCCAGAGTGGTTACAGGATAAATTGAAAGTTATTGGAATCAGGCCAGTTAACAATATAGTCGACATCACCAATTATGTATTGCATGACCTTGGTCAGCCGCTTCATGCCTTTGACGCAGATCGTATAAAAGGTAATGTGATAAAAGTTAAAAAGTGTGCTGAAGGTACGCCGTTCATTACGCTTGATGGGGTGGAAAGAAAACTCTCTGCAGATGACCTAATGATTTGTGATGCAGAAAAGCCTCTAAGTATTGCCGGAGTTTTTGGAGGTCAGGCGTCGGGAGTTTCAGGAAGTACTATTAATGTGTTTTTGGAAAGTGCTTATTTCAATTCCGTATCCGTTAGGAAGACCTCAAAGCGTTTTGCATTAAAGACTGACGCCTCGTTCAGGTTTGAACGTGGTACTGATCCAGAGATCACAGTATACGCGCTAAAACGTGCAGCATTGTTAATTCAGGAAATTGCAGGTGGAACTATCGCATCAGCGGTTTCTGATATTTATCCGCAAGAAATCAAACCTTTCAATGTCGACGTAACCTACGCAAACATCAATAGATTGATAGGTGCTCAAATTCCGTCAGAGGAGATAAAATCGATTATCACCGCTTTAGGAATTACTGTTGCTACGGAAACAACGGAGCGCCTGCAGCTGAGAGTGCCAAGCTTTAAAGTTGATGTTACCCGCGAGTGTGATATTACTGAGGAGGTTTTGCGGATCTATGGCTACAATAACATCGAAATACCAAGCAAGATCAATGCTTCCCTGTCTTATATCGCCAAGCCAAACAAAGAGCAAACTCAACATTTTGTTGCTGATATGCTCAGTGCAAACGGATACCTGGAGATTCTATGCAACTCTTTGACTAAAGGCGCTTATTCTAAGAAACCTGAAGAAGCGGTGCAGATTCTCAACCCGCTAAGTTCAGATTTGAATGTAATGCGGCAGGAATTATTGATGCCGGCTCTGGAAAGCGTTGCTTACAACCTCAATAGAAAAAGCGCCGACATTAAGTTTTATGAGTTCGGGAAGACTTACCATCTGATCAATGAAAAATATGTAGAGCGATCACGTTTGCTATTGGTATTGTCGGGCGCGGCACAATCCGAGCAGTGGAATCAGAAGATTAGTCCGGTAAGCTTTTATAATTTAAAGTCTGCGGTGGATGCTGTTATCGGAAGGATGGGCATCAGCAATTATCAATCTGAAGAGTTGAGTGATGAGAACTTCGCTTTCGGCTTAAAATACTTTCGTGGCGACAAGGCAATCGTTTCATTTGGGGCGGTGAATGCTGCGGATAAGAAGAAAGCGGACATTGATAAAGACGTCTACTATGCAGATTTCGACTGGGACTTGTTACTTGATATCGTTAGAAAGAACAAGATCATCAACAAAGAAATCCCTAAGTTTCCTGCGGTGAGAAGGGATTTGTCGATGTTAGTAGATACGGCTGTTACCTTTGATGACTTAAAAACCATTGCCTTTAAGACAGATAAGAAGCTGATCAGGAGCGTTCAGGTATTTGATGTTTACGTAGGAGATAAGCTACCTGAGGGTAAGAAGTCGTATGCGCTGAACTTTACGTTACAGGACGATGAGCAGACTTTGACAGACAAACAGATCGATTCGGTTATGCAAAAGATTATATATAACTTAGCACAGACCGCCAAAGCTGAGGTTAGAAAATAATTTTATAGCTTTTAGGAAATAATTTTAAGAACAAATTTAATAGCGTAGATGTCTCCCGTTGCCGGCCAGTTAAGTTCAGTGTTAAATAAAACAGCTCGCCTGATCGAGCTTTGCAATGCTTTGCAAGAAGAAAATGACCTATTGAAGTTGGAAAATGAATCGGTAAAGGTTGCGTTAGACGGTTCTAAAATTAAGACCAAGGATTTGGAAGAGAAGCTGCGGGTTTTAAAGCTTGCGAAGAGTATTGAGGGAACAAGTGAAAAGTCTCTTGATATAAAGCAAAAAATTAACGAATTTGTGCGTGAAATTGATAAGTGTGTTGTATTGCTTAAGAAGTAAGGAATACCAGAAAGTGAAACAAAGCTAAGAAATGGGAGAGATCTCGATAAAAATAACTATTTCCGACCGTATCTATCCGTTAAAAGTAAATACAGAAGAGGAAGAAATTGTAAGGCGTGCAGCCAAGATTATCAATGAACGCATAAAGGACTATCAGGAGAATTATGCGGTTAGGGATAAGCAGGATTTGCTTTCTATGGCAGTATTGCACTACGCGACGGCGGTATTACGGGTGGAGAACAAGGTTCAAAATCAGGATACCGAGGTGGCCGACAAGGTCGAGGAATTAGATAGTTTATTAAGCGATTTTTTCTCCAAATAGGAGCGTTCTTTATAATTAGTACAAAAAATAACAAAGATATAGCCGCAGCTAGTTTTTGAGTTTCACTATTTTTAAAACTTAACACTTCAATATTTATAGGATTGAGAGGGTGTATTTCATTTACGTTCCGTACCTGAAAATGACTTAAATCCTAATTATAATTAGTTGAGGTTTTTAAAACGAGGGGCTTAGAAGTTAGTTGCGGTTTTTTTATAACAAGAATTTTTAACGTTAATGCATATTGCATGAATAGTTTTTTACATAAAATAGAATGGAAGTATTAGGGATAATAGGATATGTACTCGCCGGCTTAGTGATCGGTGTATTAATCGGCAGGTATCTGCTGCGCAGTCTGCTTAAAAAGCAAGAAACGGCAGTACAGAATAAAGTAAAAAAGATTCTTAAGGACGCAGAAAGTAATGCGGAGATCTTGAAAAAGGACAGGATGCTAGAAGCGAAAGAGAAGTTTCTTCAATTAAAATCAGAACACGATCAAGAAGTTACGACTAAGAATAACGCAATTAATCAACGTGAAAATACGTTAAAACAGAAAGAGCAATCCTTAAACTCTAAGCTTGAGAATGCTACACGTAAGGATCAGGAGATGGATAGCCATAGAAAGAATCTTGAAAAGCAGACAGAACTTGCTGTTAAAAAGCAGGAAGAAGTTGAGCTACTTAAAAACCAACACGTAAAGCAATTAGAGACTATCGCTGGTTTAAGCGCCGAAGAAGCAAAAAACCAACTCATTGAAAACATGAAACAAGAAGCGCGTACTCAAGCGATGATCCAGGTCAAGGATATTGTTGATGAGGCGAAGCTCACTGCTACCAAAGAAGCGAAGAAGGTAGTCATTCAAACCATCCAGCGCACTGCAGTTGAAGCGGCGATTGAAAATACCGTATCTGTTTTCCACATTGAGAGCGATGAAATTAAGGGTAGAGTAATTGGTAGAGAAGGCCGGAATATCCGTGCTTTAGAAGCTGCTACCGGAATCGAAATTATTGTTGATGACACTCCGGAAGCGATCATCTTATCTGGTTTTGATCCAGTAAGAAGAGAAATAGCACGTTTAGCATTACACCGCTTGGTTACGGATGGTAGGATTCACCCTGCACGTATTGAAGAGGTTGTTGCTAAAACTAAGAAACAGATCGAAGACGAAATTGTTGAAATTGGTGAGCGTACGGTGATTGACCTTGGTATCCATGGTTTACATCCTGAGCTGATCAGAATGGTTGGTCGTATGCGTTATCGTTCTTCATACGGACAAAACTTGTTACATCACTCCCGTGAAGTAGCGAATTTCTGTGCAACTATGGCTGCAGAGCTGGGTTTAAATGCTAAAATGGCTAAGCGTGCCGGCTTATTACATGATATAGGTAAAGTGCCTGATGATAATCCTGAGTTGCCTCACGCAATATTAGGTATGCAGCTAGCTGAAAAATATAAGGAACATCCGGAGATTTGTAACGCCATTGGTGCTCACCACGATGAAATAGAAATGACTTCAATGATCTCTCCAATTATACAGGCCTGTGATGCTATTTCTGGCGCCCGTCCGGGTGCAAGACGTGAAGTCGTTGAGAGCTACATCAAACGTTTGAAAGAATTGGAAGAACTGGCATTGTCTTACCCTGGGGTAGAGAAAACATTCGCTATCCAGGCAGGTAGGGAGTTAAGGGTTATCGTTGAAAGCGAAAGAATCACTGATCAACAGGCTGAGTTGCTTGCGGCAGATATTTCCAATAGAATTCAAACAGAGATGACCTATCCTGGACAGATCAAAGTGACTGTAATCAGGGAGACCAGATCTGTTGCTTTTGCTAAGTAAGCAATTGAGCATTTATAAAAGCGATAGGTAATGCTATCGCTTTTTTTATTTTTACAGAATAAAGCCAAATACGCATGAAAACGATCGAGAGAACTGAAGTAGACATCCTGTTCGATAAATATGCAGAGAGTCATCAAAACCATACCAATGAAATTATTCATTGGATTTGTGTTCCTCTAATTGTTTTTAGTCTGCTGGGCATTGTCTGGGCAATACCATTTCCTCATCTTGAGTTTCTTGGGAGGTATAATGGATTTCTTAATTGGGCATCTTTCTTAATCGCATTTTCATTGTATTATTATTTTACTTTGTCGCCAGTTCTGTCCTTCATGATGCTGTGGATAATCGGTTTGATGAGTTATGGCGTAGTACAGTTGGAGTACTGGGAAGCTGCCGGCGGACCGGCGCTGTGGCTGTCTTCTCTTGCTATTTTTATATTAGCCTGGCTGGGTCAGTTCATTGGACATAAAATTGAAGGTAAGAAGCCTTCATTCTTAGATGATGTTAAGTTTTTGTTAATTGGCCCAATATGGTTATTGCACTTCATTTGCGAACGAGTGGGGATAAAATATTAATTCCTTAGCTGCTTAACATGAAATTAACATTGCGGTAAACAAATGGTAATTTACACCTAACATATCCCTAACACTGTGGTAATAACTTTGCTGAAAATTAATCAACAGCAAATTGAAATCACAATTGAATCTTAAGAAGGCGTTAACCACATTACTTTTTGTAATTCTAGGCGCAACAGTATTCGCACAAACAGGAAAAATTTCAGGAAAGGTATCCGACAAGAAAAGTGGAGAAACACTTATCGGAGTTACCGTTAAAATCAAGGGCACCACAAAAGGTATGGCCACTGACGTTGACGGTAAGTATTCACTTCCCGGATTGGCTGTTGGACAGTACACATTGGTATTCCAATATGTTGGCTACAATGGTAAAGAGATCAGTGATGTAATCGTAACTGCCGGAAAGACCACTGTCTTTGACCTGGTATTAGATGAAGCAGGGGGTGAAAACCTAAGTGAGGTAGTAATCCAAGGTAGCTTTAAAAAAGAAAGCGTTAATGCTTTATATGCACAGCAAAAAAATAGCGCGGTTATTTCTGATGGTATATCCAGTGACGTCATAAGAAAAAGTCCAGATCGTAGTACTGGTGACGTATTGAAGCGTGTAAGTGGTACAACAATCCAAGACAACAAGTTCGTTATTGTACGTGGTCTTGCAGACAGATACAATAACGCGAGTTTAGATAATTCAAGTCTACCTAGTACAGAGCCAAATAAAAAGGCATTCTCATTCGACATCGTTCCTTCTGGTCTAATTAATAACATTGTTGTTTATAAAACCGCCACACCGGATTTAGCAGCAGATTTTGCTGGCGGATCTATAAAAATTGTAACTAAGGATGTTCCGGAAAGTAATTTCTTCGAACTTAGTCTTGGAACAGGCTACAATAGTCAATCTACTTTCAAGGATTTCTCTTACGGTCCTAGATACACGGAAAACTACTTTGGCTTTGACGGGGGTTACAGACAAATTCCAACAAGCGGATTTCCTAAAAACACAAATGCTACAGAAGCGTTAAGAGGTAATCAGGCTGCTACGATTTCAGCTATTAATAAGCTCCCGAAAGTTTGGAAAATAGGTAACCACAATGCTCCGCTAACCCAAAATCATCAATTCAGCATGGGTAGGGTTAAAGATTTTAAAAATGGCGGTAAGTTTGGTGCAATTGTCGCGTTAACTTACCGTAATTCGGAGACTACAAGGCCGGATGTGGAACGTAGCTATTATACTTACGACTATAATGATAGGGTAAATACATTTTCTTCAAACATCGGTGCAATGGCGAACTTCGCTTATGTACAAGGAAAAAACAAAATAAGTTTTAAGAATCTTTACAATCGCATCCTTGATGATAAGTTTACTTATCGCACAGGAACAGATGTTGGCCGTTCGAGCGACTTGCAGTATTATGCTTTCGATGTGGTGCAGAAAGGCATCTTCAAAACATCCCTTGATGGAGACCACCAATTGACAGATAAAAATAAGTTAAGCTGGACTGCCTCATACGCTAACATTACTAATAACCAGCCAGATCAAAGGAAGATCGGTTATTTAAGAAACGTTGGTTTTAGAAATGATCCGACTAAAGCTTTTCTAGCTGCAAACACAGCCATTACAAAGGAAAACAACAGATTTTTTTCTGACCTGAATGAGTCACTTTACGGTGGTGCTGTTAATGATAGCTATAGCATTAAGCTGTTCGATAAGAACGCTACTTTAAAAGGAGGTCTTGGTGCCAATTATCGTACACGTGATTTTGGTGCGCGTCTTTTAGGAATCACTCTAAAGAACGCTGACCAGGATATTCAAGCGCTTCCTATTAGCCAGTTATACTCAAAATCTTTGATTAATTCTGGTGTGTATGAACTAAGTGAGATTACTGGTAATTCTGACAAGTATGATGCTAACTCCTTGGTGAGTTTCGGATATGCGATGTTGGATCAACCAATAACTGATAAACTTCGTGCCGTATACGGAGTTCGTGTCGAACAATTCAATCTTAAACTGAACTCTAGAAATGTGGATGGGTCGCCTCTACATGTAAACCAAGATTATCTTGACTTCTTGCCATCTGTAAACTTAACTTATGCATTAAGTGAACGCGCAAATTTCAGAGCTTCTTATTTCAGAACATTGGCAAGACCAGAATTCAGAGAATTGGCTCCATTTGATTATTATGATTATGAATTATTAGGAAACGTTGCAGGTAACCCATCTTTAAAAAGAACACTGATTGACAATGCTGATTTAAGGTATGAAATATACCCGTCTGCGGGACAAATATTCTCTGTTTCGGCATTCTATAAACATTTTAACAACGCAATTGAGCCAAGTATTTACGACCAAAACTCAACTCCAGCTTTCTCGTACTTTAATACAAAAAATATAAACAATTATGGTATAGAAATGGAAATTAGACAATCCCTTGCGTTCATTAACGATGAGTCTATATTGCAACACTTCATGATATCTGCAAATGGAACACTTGTGAAATCAAAGGTTATAAATCCTACTGATCAGGTTTATTTAACTAAGGAACGTCCGATGGTTGGCCAATCACCTTATTCAGTCAATGCTGGTATTCAGTATAATGCGTTAGATAATAATCTAAATTTCAGTGCACTATACAATAGAATAGGAAGAAGAATCACAAATGCAGGTGGTCAGCGTTTTGGTGACGTTTGGGAAGCTCCAAGAAATGTAATCGATTTTCAAACAAGCTATAGCTTTTATAAGAAAAAGGCACAGTTGAAATTAAATGTGAATGATATTCTTAACAATCCAGCTGTATTCTATTTCGATTATAATAAGGATAAAAAGTTTAGTCCTAATAATACCATCACCAACTCTACTACTGGAGAGGTACTTAAAGATGAAATACTGTCAAGATATAAAACTGGCACCAATGTTTCCTTATCATTATCTTATACATTTTAAACTTTAATAGATAACAATAACTTAATACTAATTTGATCTTTAATTAAACCTAAATTAATTCCTTTACAAAAAAAATAATAACGAAAACATGAAAAAATACTTTGTACTTTTTGGGTTAGCATTCAGTATGTTAGCAGTATCATGCTCAAAGAATAATATTGAAGATGATGAAATTACACCTCCACCAACAAGTGGTTCAACTGTAGAAGTTTCAGGAGAAATTAAAACCAATACTACTTGGTCAGCAGATAAGATTTATCAATTAAAAGGTTACGTTTTTGTAACTGAAGGAGCGACTTTAACGGTAGAGCCAGGAACAATCGTAAAAGGCGATAAAGCTAGCCGTGCAACTCTGGTTGTTACAAGAGGAGCCAAGATCAATGCAACAGGTACTGCAGATAAACCAATTGTTTTCACTTCAGGGGTAGCAGCTGGTGCCCGTCGTGAAGGTGACTGGGGTGGGATTATCATTCTAGGAAAAGCTACCCATAATAAAGGTGTGACCAATAAAATCGAGGGTGGTTTAACTCCTCCTACAGGTGGTGATGAAGCTAAATACATCCAGTTTGGTGGAACGGATGATGCAGACAACTCTGGTACTTTGAAATATGTACGTGTTGAATATGCTGGTATTCCTTTCTCTGTAGATAACGAGATCAATGGTATCACTTTTGGAGCTGTTGGTTCTGGAACTACGATCGATTACGTTGAGGTTTATCGTTCAGGTGATGATGCTTATGAGTGGTTTGGTGGATCAGTAAATGCAAAACACTTACTAGCAATCGGTACATGGGATGATGATTTTGATACAGATAACGGTTTTAAAGGTAAAATTCAGTTTGCTTTATCTCAAAGATATCCATTGGTTGCCGATCAATCAGGATCAAACGGTTTTGAGTCAGATAACGATCCTGATGGTTTAAACATAACCCCTCAAACTTCAGCTATCTTCTCAAACGTAACTGTATTGGGCCCACTAGCTACCTCAACAACTAAGATCAATGGATTTTATCAACACGCTGCCCAAATTAGAAGAAACTCTTCTATCAGTACATTCAATTCAATCTTTACTGGTTTCCCAGATGGAATCTACATTGATGATACAAAAGTAGCAACTGCTGGTGCCACTACTTTAAACTATACATCAGGTAAACTTTCTTTCGAAAACAACTTGATTTATGGTATAACAGGATCAGATATCAAGGGAACTAATAAAATAGCGATCGAAGCTGGTTTAAGAGCTTCTAACACTTTCCTTGCTGGTACATGGGCAGGCGCTTTGTTAACAGCACCGTATCTATACTCATCTGATATTGCAGCTGGAACAAGTGTAGGCAGGCCAAACTTCACGCTTACTGCAACTTCTGCAGCTGCAGCCGGAGCACTTTATACCAATTCAAAAATCAGCACTGACACATTCTTCGAGAAAGTTGCTTACAAAGGTGCATTCGGTACAACTGATTGGACTACAGGTTGGGCAAATTTTGATCCACAAGTAATGCCTTACACTACTCCTGGTGCTGTAAAATAATAGCTAAAAACTAAAATATAATACCTTTACTAAAAGCCCTGGTCAATGATCAGGGCTTTCTTTTTTTGGCAAGTTTACTAATTAATATAATCTTAACACCACCATGTAGCATCATGCCGTCAGCAAACGTTTCAACAAAAAAAAGAAATCTTATGAAGGCAATGTCAAAAATATTTTTTCTACTGTTTGTGATGATTAACACCTTATCATGCAGTAAAGATGATGGCTATATCGAAAATCCCAATGAGCAGGGGTTAACAAAATGTCCTGAGAATTCCAGTTGCCAATACTTATATACGATCTACATCAAACAATATTATTACCCAAAGCTGTAACCTTACTTATTCATCAAGATCCGATTTAGGTTGATAACTGTAAACTACCTGATACGTCAAATCTTTAAGCTTGGCACTTATCTTACCCATGCTGAGGTCATCCTTTTGAGGAGTAGGCTCACATAGAGAGTAAACTTTACCATTATACAGAATTGGGTCGCCAACTGGTTTGTCAAACTGTACAGCCATGGTGATGTGCGTAGGATAAAGCAAGGCGATCATTGGTATGTTATATATCTCTTTTACCAAATAGAAAAATAACGCAACCCTGTCATCGCAATCGCTGTATTTAGAGAATAGGGTTTCTTCAGGAGATAGCCGTTTTTCTTTGCCGAAGTTATCTTCATCATTCTGATACAGAAATGCATATCTGGTAAACTTCATGAGGTAATCAACACCTTTTTTCTGGCCCATGCTCATTACATTCTTTTTAAGCAAAGGTATTAATGAACTATAAGTCTCTTTAGTTAACGGAATATTAAAGTAAGATTCAAAGTCTACGCCTGGATAGTTCCTAAATATTGCGTCCACCTCTGGATTGAGTTTGATGTTAAAATGATAAGCGCGATGCTTATAACTAAATTCTATCTTTTTCTCTTTATAGTTTTCAGGTTTAAAGTCGGGCATTCGGGTCACCTTATAGGAAAAAGCCCTTTTCGCCTCTGGTATCCCGATCATATCATATGTCGGGGCATCATTTAAATTGGCATGTTCATAATCATGGTAATTTAAGCACATGTATTTTTTATTCTTAAACATGATGAATGGTATGTCTGCAATTTCCTCATTATTGTATACGTAGAAAATAATCCTGTTATTTGCAATAGTAAGTCTTGCATCATAGCCTGACTTCACCATCAGAAACCACTTGTAGAAGGTATAACGCTCGTAATTGTCTTTTTTCGGACTGATAGCTTCTGCTGTTTTTCTGATTAATTGGTAATATAACCAATCATTCAAATCATGCTTTTCTTTGTAGTTCGTTAAAGAATCCAGAACAGGCCCGTAGTTGCTTTTATTTAAATGTAGGTAACTGCGATGGATGTAATCTTCGGTCAGTTCGATAGAGTCGCGCAGAACTATGCTGGAGTCGATATAGAGATTAAAGGTTTTATTGTAAAGCTCAAAACTCGTATTATACCCTTGCGCCCGGCTTACTTCAGGTGCTATAGTCAAAAACAAAATTATACCCGCGGTTATTCTTTGCGACGCGCTCATAAGATGTTAATTTACATTATGGTAATATTAAATATACAATTAATTAACATACAACACATATTAAGTTTCGACCTCCTTTTACTAATAATGTAATCAATACTTAACACCTTCTTAATAGTCTAACTCTACATTTGTGGCATAGATACCTGGTTAGTATTTATAAGTTCGGTTTAGTTGATAATGAAAAGCCCCGATGGATGTCAGGGCTTTTTAATTTACTATTTGTTAACATTGAAGTCGTTGCTTAACATAATGATAATACATGAGTAACATGGAATTAACATAAATTTGCAATTATGAATAAGAAAAAACGTAAAGCTTTTAAAGAAGCTTCCAAAAAAGCGGCTATCCAGGAAATAACAAAAACAGTTGTTGACCAATTAAATGTTATCACAGTTGATTTAGGTCAGGATTCGAAGAAACTTAAGAAGGAAATAGAGAAACGCTCTGCTCAATTAGCAAAAAAGCTGGTTAAAAAGTTAAAAATAGCTAAGCCTATTATTAAGGAAGTGATTATAGAAGAACTCGCTCCCGCTAGCGTCTAAAGATTTTTACCTATCCGTTCCAACATTTCAGTGGGTATATTCTGAGTATCTACCAATAAAAACCCATCCAAACAATCTGAAAACTTAGGATCTATATTGAAGCAGATGATCTTTGCATTCAAGTTCATATACTGCCTTAATAATACAGGTATCTTGATGTGAGTACTCTCAATGTCTGAGATCAAACTATCAAGATTTTTCAATGAGTCACTCGTTTCTACCAAAAGATCTTTATCAATACCAGATAAATCGGCTTTGAATTTGTTCTTAGGCTTCACAAGGTGAGCAAGTTCATAGTCGAAATGGTTCTTCGTGATATAATCAACAATCAGAGATTTAGAAAATTTAGAAAACTTATTGCTGATACTAACAGGTCCGAACATGTACCTGTACTGTGGATTGTCCAATAAATATTTCAATATTCCCTTCCACAGCAAAAATAGTGGCAACGGTTTTTGCTGGTATTCCTTACGGATCCAGGACCTGCCCAACTCTATCCCTTTTCTTAATATTGGATAGAATGGCTCTTTGATCTTAAAAAGTTCCGAAAGATAAAAGCCCCTACGACCCATGGTATCCAGGATCTCATCACCTTTACCGATCCGGTAAGCACCCACAATGTTTTGCAAGTCTTTATCCCAAATAAAAAGATGACTGTAGTAAATGTCGTAGTTGTCCAGGTCAATCTTTTTATTAGTTCCTTCTCCAACTTCCCTGAAAGTAATTTCCCTAAGCCGGCCTATCTCTCTTAAAATGTTGGGAATGTTTACGGTGGGAGTAATGTACACTTCATAGTTTTTTTCGGTCCACACCCTGAAACCCTCAAGTTGCTCTACTTCTTCAACTATTTTGTTGCGGTCAGTTTCTTCAATAATCTGTTCAGGCTTCTTCTTTATTTTAAAAAGATTGATTGGATTAAATAGCTTTCGTTCCTCGTCAAGTCCGGTTCCTAATGCGTAAGTTCTTGCCCGAAGGAAATCCAACAGTTTATTTGTGTTGTTCTTGTAAGAAATATCCTCGATATTAATCGGCTTACCGATCCTCACCTTAATCTTAAGGCCTTGCTTATTTAAAAATTCTGAAGGAAGTTTGGCAGTTCTTAGTGTGGGATGTATAAAGCTGAGGATATTAAACAATACGCCATTGTTTCCATGGAAATAAATGGGCACAACAGGTACTTTCGCTCTTGCAATTAACTTTCCTACCACCGGATGCCATAGCCTATCGGTAATCTCCTGCTTGTCTAAACTAAAAGTCGATACCTCTCCTGCCGGAAAAATCCCTATAGGTGTTCCGCTTTGCAGCAGGTCGAACGTTGCTTTCAATCCGCTGATACTTGATGAATGCTGTACATTTTCAAAGGGGTTAACTGCAACAAAGAATTCGCTAAGATTAGGGATTTTTTTTAGGATAAAGTTGACCATCACCTTTGCTTCCGGTCTAACTGTGCACAGTAGCTTTACAAGTGCAAGGCCTTCAATACCCCCATAGGGATGATTTGCAATTGCGATGAAGCCGCCGGTTTTCGGAATGTTTTTTAGATCATTTTCGTCAAAGTCAATCTTTACTCCAATGGTTTCCAGAATCTTATCAACAAACTCTAATCCACTGAAATGCACATTCTGCGAAAAAACTTTATTGATATCATTGAGCTTCATCATCTCCATAAGTAGTGCTGCGAGGCCGGGAACACCCAGTTTGTCTATTTTTGTAGCCTTTGCAAACTCTTGAGTGGTGATGATTTTCATGTAGTTTTGTTTGAGGAATAATATGCAATCTCAAAAATAAGATTTATATTTTTAAATAACAGTACATTAGTCGCTCTATGAGAAAATGGCTAAATAACTACTTTGATTTTACCAAAAGTGAATTTAATGGTTTACTGGTTTTAATATTTCTCATTGTCTTAGTTACTGCTGCTCCATATGCCTATGCGCTTGTTGTAAAGGACGAGTTTATCGAGGAAGATTATCGTGTTGTACAAAGACTTATTCTTAAAAATGAAGAGGGAACAGATTCTCATCAGTTTGCTGATAAGCCGTTTCAAACAAAGTCCAGACATTCATTCAAAAATAATAAGGTAGACTTCTTTTATTTCGATCCAAACTTAATTAATGAGGATGACTGGGTGCGCTTGGGTTTATCAGAAAAACAAGCCAATTCTATTCTTAAGTATGTAAAGAAAGGGGGTCAGTTTAAAGACGTCGAAGATTTGAAAAAAATGTATACTATCAGTCCTGTGAAATACCTGGAGATTGCACCTTACGTAAGAATTTCAAGAGCTTTTGAAAACACCGTTGCAAACAAAAAATTAATTCAGATTCCAGCTCCCAATGAGCGTTCAACTTATGAACGTTCAACAAAACCGGGTAATAACTCAACGGTTCGTCCAACCAATGTATACCCTAAAAAGACAGTAACAATTGTAGAGATCAACGGTGCAGATAGTACCGGTCTCGATGAGATTAGGGGCATTGGACCCGCTTTTGCTTTAAGGATCATAAATTATAGGGAACGGATTGGAGGCTTTGTAATTAAAGAGCAGCTCATGGAGGTCTTTGGCTTAGACTCCTTGAAATATGCTGAAATCAAAAATCAAATAAGAGTGGATGCTGGCGCAATCCGAAAAATCAACATCAATACTGCAACAGCCGACAATTTCCAAAACCATCCATATTTGCGTTTTAAGCAGATAAATGCAATTGTACAGTATAGGAAACAACACGGGAATTATAGTAATGTTGCAGACCTAGCCAAAGTTTTGGTAATTCCTGCAGAAACCATTGTTCGCCTTGCACCTTATCTTACCTTTTAAAATGATAGCATCAAAAATAAAACACACTGTAAGGGATGTACATGATTTCCCAAAACCAGGAATCATCTTTAAGGACATCACACCAATATTGAAAGATTACAAATTATGTGCTGAAATAAGCAGAGAATTAATGCTCCAAGTGAAGGATTTGGAAATTGATGTAGTAGCAGGCATCGAAAGCAGGGGCTTTTTGTTCGGCCCGCAACTCGCACAACTTTTACAAGTACCTTTTGTGCCCATTCGCAAAGCTGGTAAGCTGCCATACAAAACCATTCAGGAATCCTATGACCTAGAGTATGGGTCTGCAATAATTGAATGCCATGAGGATGCATTACTGAAGGGACAACGCGTACTCATTCACGATGATCTTTTGGCGACTGGCGGAACTGTAGTAGCTGCAACAAAGCTTATCCAACAATTGCGGGCGGAGCTGGTTGGTTACTCCTTTATAATTTCCCTTGATTTTTTAAATGGAAAGGACAGGCTAAAGCCTTACTCCGAAAAGGTATTTTCACTGGCCTCTTACTAATCTACGCTCCGCTTATCCGGCGGCGAGGTAAAGAAAAATGGCTATCATCGCCAAAGCGACCATTTTTAAGATAAAAATGCAGAGTTGAGTGGTGATAGTTTTTGTTGGTTTGGTTGTCATTGTAGGCATTTAATTAATAATTTTTAATATCTTGTTGGCAAATTTAGCTTTTGCGGAAACTTCAATCAACTGAGAAAACACGCATGTTTTTAATATTAGATCCTTTACAAGTAGCGTAATGTCAAAAGAAAATTTTGGAGATTATTTAAAGAATTTCATTACTACAGTGCCGGCAGACTTAGAAAGTGAGCAGGCGCAATACTTCAAACAAACAATTCCTAAATTTCCTGAAGAGGCTATCTACATCTATTCTTTCAAAGAAAACCGAATGATTTTTGCCTGGGGTTGGGAAGAAGTGGTTGGTTATCAGGATGAGGAGATCAATATGATTGCTATTGTAAGTATGTCGGCACCTGAGTTTGCTCCATTTTCACGTGATCTTAATGATAAGGCGTTAAGGTTTATCCATAACAAGACCGAGAATTTGGAACAATACAGCTTCGCTATCGAGCTTAAAAAAATTCATAAAGATGGAAGCCTTGTGCCTGTCATCGCAAGAGTAGGGGTTTTTCGTTCAGAAAACGGGTGTGTTGAATCTATTATAGGGCGTTTTCAAATCAATAGAAGCCTTATTTTTGGCCGGGTAATGCGTTATGCCCTTTACGGTCCGGAAAGGAATAAGTTTGAAGAGGAGCTTAGTAAGGCTTTATTCAGTCACCTGGCTATTTCGAATAAAGAAAAAGAAGCGTTATCGCTTGTGGCAAATGGGTATTCATTCAAGGAAATTGCACACGAGCTTAAGGTGTCGCACTCAGCAATCGAAAAAAGAATCATCCCTTTATACAAACGATTTGAAGTAAAAAGTTTAACTCATTTAGTAAGTTTTGCGTATGACAACTTTATCCTTCCTTAGCTAGACTTCTTCAAGGTCAATTACTTTAATATTGGAATCGTCAACTCCGATCTGGTTGAGCAAGAGTTTCCATTTCTCTTCCAGCTTGCTGGTTGGGTCATCACTTCCCATCACCCATACAATATTTTTATCCCTAATATTTTCAATGTTATTGGGGCCGTTGTCTAAATTATTCAAGATTTCATAGAACAGCCCGGTACTGATGATATCGCTGCGAACCGGTTTCCCGGGGTTTATGTCGTCAATTACTAAAAGGTCACATTTTCTCCAGTCCCAAAGAGATCTTTCGTACTCCCTTTCTGGTGGATCATAAAACATACTTAACAGTTTTACCGCAGTTACATAGCTGCAGCAACTGCTTTTAATGGAAGCCTCAGTGGCGAGTGCAACAGCCAATGTCGTTTTTCCTGTACCCTTTGATCCAAAGATTAGAATATGCTTTCCTTTCTGTTTTTGCTTTAAGAATTCGAGGATGTAAGTGACGTTGGCGTCTTTTATGGAATTGTTCCATTGGCTTAGACGCAACTGAAAAGGATATTCTGCGTTTTGAAGCAACATTTTGGTGGTATACCAGTAATAGGCGGGATAAGCGACAAGCAATGTTAGCCCACCAAGACCAAGTAACATTTCAAAGTGATAATTGCAGATCAGACTCGCCGCAAGCGCCCCTATTCCAAAATATACAAGATCTGTCAAGGTATCAAAGGTCACATTGTACCAGGCAGGCTGAAAGATATACCTACCATTACTTAACGCTTCCTTTCTGGAAGACTCCTTCCAAATCAATGGTTTTAAGAAATTGTAAGTCTCAAAAAGAATCCAGCTTCCCCAAACTACAAAGGCCGACCAGTATTCGGCATTTGCAACAGGCGAATTGATTCGAATGAATGAAAGAAACTTTATGATGTTAGAATTTGTTGAGCTAAGAAAGAAATGGAGGACAATGGTGGGGATAAAGCCTAGAGAAAAGTGCCCAAATTGGTTTGCCAGCCAGGCATATGTTAGGGTAACTCCTCTATAGGAATCTTTCCCTATCAAGTCTCTGTTGAACTGTTGATAGATTTGGTACAAGGTGAATGGTCTCATGAAAGTTGATATCTTAGAAGTGTTTGGTGGCTTAAATCTATAAAAAATTAAAAAAGTTTTTTAGTATTTTTAATAGCTTAAAACAGGGATATAGGGATTTTGAACTAAATACCGTATCGTTCTACTTTCAAGCGAATATACTACTGCCTTTCTTGGTGCATAATTTGTTATAATTGACTCAATTCAAGCAAGTAATATGTTAGAAATTATAAATAATTCTGAAGGATATAGCTTCAGTATCTCTGAGGATCAGCAGATGATCCGTGCGATGGTTAGCGATTTTGCGGAGAAAAGTATTCGTCCGCATGTGATGGAATGGGATGAGGTTCAACATTTTCCGATTGAAGTATTTAAGGAACTTGGCGCGCTTGGTTTGATGGGTGTGTTGGTGCCTGAAGAATATGGTGGTTCAGGACTGGGATATCAGGAATATGTAGACGTAATAGTTGGCATTGCTAAGGTTTGCGGCTCTATCGGACTCTCTTTAGCCGCGCACAATTCCTTATGCACGGGCCATATTATGACTTTCGCAAATGATGCTCAGAAGCAACAGTGGTTGCCAAAGCTAGCAACTGCGGAGTGGATAGGTGCTTGGGGCCTGACAGAAGCTAACACAGGTTCTGATGCATTAAGAATGATGACCACCGCTGTTCTAGATGGTGATGAATACGTGATAAATGGTTCGAAGAACTGGATTACCCATGGAAAGAGTGGTGATGTGGCCGTAGTTATGGTAAGAACAGGAGAGAAAGGAAGTTCAAAAGGCATTTCTGCAATTGTAGTAGAGCGGGGAACACCGGGATTCTCCGCCGGAAAAAAAGAGAACAAACTTGGAATGCGTGCTTCTGAGACTACAGAAATGATTTTTGACAATTGCCGGGTTCCTAAAGAGAATTTATTGGGACAAGAGGGCGAGGGATTTAAACAAGCCATGAAGGTATTAGATGGTGGCAGAATTTCTATTGCTGCTTTAGCGCTGGGTATTGCTAAAGGTGCTTATGAAGCTGCATTGGCTTATGCCAAAGAACGCCACCAATTTGGACAACCTATCGCTAATTTTCAAGGCATTAGTTTTAAGCTGGCCGATATGGCCACTGAGATTGAGGCTGCAGAATTATTGATTAGACAGGCTGCCGATCTAAAAAACCGTAAATTGCCAATGACTAAAGAATCTGCAATGGCGAAGTATTTTGCATCAGAAGTCTCGGTACGAGTAGCTACCGAGGCTGTGCAGATTTTTGGGGGCTATGGTTACACTAAAGATTTCCCTGTGGAGAAATTTTATAGGGACAGCAAATTGTGTACTATAGGCGAAGGGACTTCTGAAATTCAAAAGATCGTTATTGCGAGAGAAGTGTTGAACGGATAGGGTCTAATTGCGCCTGCTAATAGATAAGGGACGATTCGGGTTGTGCTTTGAGTGCTGGCGCAGTTTACCTGCACTGCTTTCGCAGTGAGGCCGCCTTTTGTCTAGGGAAAAGGCGGCCTCACCGCGGCCTCACTGCGGCAGGAGGGCGGCCTGAAGCAAAGCACAACCCGACTCATGATATAGCACATTCTTAACTGATATTAAAAGTTTCTTCCTGTAATACAGTGAGGAGATTACAAGTATAAACATTTCTTTGGATTAATGTTTTGATAATCAAATCAAACCTGTATCTTTGCAGTCCTAAAAACAACGAAAGGAGGTATTTTAACGTTATGATCATCATTAATATTAAAGACGGCGAATCACTTGATAAAGCCCTGAAACGTTTCAAAAAGAAATTTGAGAAAACGGGTGTATTAAGAGAATTGCGCAGTCGCCAAGCATACGAGAAAAAATCTGTTGCTCGTCGTACGGAAATTAAACACGCAGTTTACATACAAAATATGAACCTTGAGGCTTCTGTTTAGTATTTTAAGCTTACACATATAAAGCGCCGCCGGATTTTTTCCGGCGGCGCTTTTTTGTTTTGAAAGAATAACTTGTTCGGTATATTTTTTGTATATTGACCTTAACGAGCACCGCAATTTCTATTCATGGCAGTTGAACAATTTCTTATTTATTTACAGCACGAGAAACGTTATTCAAAACACACCGTTCAATCTTATGGAACAGATCTTCTTCAATTCAAAGACTTCGCGTGGCTAAAGTTCGAGACTGATCTGAAGGAGGTAACCTACCAAATGGCAAGAGAGTTCATCCTATACCTTTTGGATGATCTAAAAGTTTCAGAAAACTCCGTTAGGAGGAAACTCTCTACTATGAGGAGTTATTATAAATATTGCATGCGGACTGGTTTGGTATCTGCAAACCCATTTGCTCAGGTTAGATCTCCCAAAGTTCCGGCACGTTTACCTGTATTTGTTGCCGACAATAAGCTTGATGAGCTACTGGATTCAGATGTGTTTTTTGATGATAGCTTCCCATCGATAAGAGATAAGACGGTTATTGAATTGCTTTTCGGTGCTGGCATCCGGCTAGCAGAACTATTGACATTAAAAGATAGTGATGTTAATTTCTACGACGAAACGATTAAAGTTTTGGGCAAAAGAAATAAGGAAAGAATTATTCCTATAACTAAATGCCTTGTTAATCAGCTAAAAGCATACCTAGCGCTTAAATTGCTTCAAAATTTTAATAACAAAACCGGGGTGTTATTCGTTACAGATAAAGGAGCGGATGCTTACCCTAAAATGATTTATAGGATTGTTCAAAAATATCTTTCTTTTGTTTCTACACAAGAGAAAAAAAGCCCACATGTACTGCGTCATTCCTATGCGACCAGTTTATTAAACAGAGGGGCAGATTTGAATGCCATTAAAGAACTATTAGGACATGCTAGTTTAGCTGCCACACAGGTATACACGCACAATTCAGTCGAAAAACTAAAATCAATATATAAACAAGCCCATCCAAAGGCATAAAACAAGGAGGTAAATATGAAAATTACAGTTCAATCGATCCATTTCACTGCAGACCACAAGTTGTTAGATTTTATCCAGAAGAAAGTTGATAAACTTGATCAATTCATTGATCAAATCATTAGTGGAGAGGTTTATTTGAAATTAGAAAATGTTGATGATGAGGCAAACAAGATCAGCGAGATAAAATTAATCGTTCCTGGTTTGACTATGTTTGCAAAAGAACAGTGCAAAACATTTGAAGAAGCGACAGATTTGGCAATCGAATCCTTAAGAAAACAGATTACCAAACATAAAGATAAGACTAGAGTAAAGGCCAATGAGCACAAGGCAATTGTGAATGCGGGTGAAGTATCTGATTACTAGTGATATATTTCAGGCGGTTTAAGCTAAAGGATTGGCGGGATAGCTTCCGCCAATTTTTTTTGAAAATAATTTTGTGTAGGAAGTAAATTCTTGTAGATTTGCATTCCGTTTCAGAGAGGGCGTTGCTCTAATAAAAACGAGATGTTCTGTGAAAGATTAATATTATAGAAATACTTTACTTGCAATTGTAGTAAATGTATGATATAAGCCTCCTTAGCTCAGCTGGTAGAGCAACTGACTTGTAATCAGTAGGTCATTGGTTCGATCCCGATAGGAGGCTCTTTTTTTTGGGGGGATACCAGAGTGGCCAAATGGAACAGACTGTAACTCTGTTGTCGCAAGACTTCGAAGGTTCGAATCCTTCTCCCCCCACATTAAAGAAGCGAAAGTAGCTCAGTTGGTAGAGCGATAGCCTTCCAAGCTATAGGTCGCGAGTTCGAACCTCGTCTTTCGCTCATAATAAAATAGGTGAGCAATCGGCTATTTAAGGATTGTAAGCTGAGATTAGCCGAAGTAGCTCAGCGGTAGAGCACTTCCTTGGTAAGGAAGAGGTCATGGGTTCAAGTCCCATCTTTGGCTCAAATAATAAATGATGCTTTGTTAAGTCTGGTTAAACTCGGAAAGAACAAGGTTTTTTGTATTGAAAATTGTATCAAAACAATAAATTAATAAAAAGTTAACCTACTAATAAGTATAAAAACATGGCAAAAGAAAAGTTTGACCGCAGCAAGCCGCACTTAAACATCGGCACTATCGGTCACGTTGACCACGGTAAAACAACCTTAACAGCAGCTATCACTAAAGTGTTATCTGATGCTGGTTTATCTGAGGCGCGTTCATTTGAATCAATTGACTCTGCTCCAGAGGAAAAAGAAAGAGGTATCACTATTAATACAGCACACGTTGAGTATTCAACTGCTAGTCGCCACTATGCTCACGTTGACTGTCCAGGTCACGCGGATTACGTGAAAAACATGGTTACTGGTGCTGCGCAAATGGATGGAGCGATTATCGTTGTAGCTGCTACAGATGGTCCAATGCCACAAACTCGTGAGCACATTCTATTGGCTCGTCAGGTTGGTGTACCAACGTTAGTAGTTTTCATGAACAAAGTGGATATGGTAGATGATCCTGAATTACTAGAATTAGTAGAGATGGAGATTCGTGAATTGTTATCATTCTATGATTTCCCTGGTGATGATATTCCTGTTATTCAAGGTTCAGCTTTAGGTGGCTTGAACGGAGATCCTAAATGGGTTGGAAAAATCATGGAATTAATGGATGCTGTAGATAGCTACATTCCAATTCCTCCACGTTTAACTGAGCTTCCATTCTTAATGCCTGTTGAAGATGTATTCTCGATCACTGGTCGTGGTACTGTTGCAACTGGTCGTATTGAGCGTGGTGTAATCAACTCAGGAGATCCGGTTGAGATCTTGGGTATGGGTGCTGAAAATCTTAAATCAACTGTAACAGGTGTTGAGATGTTCCGTAAGATCCTTGATTATGGTGAAGCAGGAGATAACGTAGGTCTATTGTTGCGTGGTATTGAGAAAACTGATATCCGTCGTGGTATGGTTATCTGTAAACCAGGTTCTGTAACTCCTCACACTGATTTCAAGGCTGAGATCTATGTATTGTCAAAAGCAGAAGGTGGTCGTCATACTCCATTCTTTAATAAATACCGTCCACAATTCTATTTCCGTACTACAGATGTTACTGGTGAGATTTCACTAGCTGAAGGAACTGAAATGGTTATGCCAGGTGATAACGTTACGATCACAGTTAAATTGATCAACGCAATCGCAATGGAAAAAGGTCTTCGTTTCGCTATCCGTGAGGGTGGTAGAACAGTAGGAGCTGGTCAGGTAACTGAGATTTTAAAATAGTTTTTATAGCCCTTAGGGGGTGTTGAAAAGTTTTATAAAGTAAAAGCAAAGTACTTAGGCTTTATCAGCCTGAGTACTTTGTTTCTTAATTAGAATCTGTTTTTAAAATAGACATTAGATTACACACGGGAATAGTTCAACGGTAGAATAGAGGTCTCCAAAACCTTTGATCAGGGTTCGAATCCTTGTTCCCGTGCAAAAATATAATTATGGCTTCAGTAGTTCAATTTATTAAAGAATCGTATGAGGAAATGACCCAGAAGGTTACCTGGCCTACATGGGGAGAATTACAAAATTCTGCGGTGCTGGTTTTGGTAGCTTCACTTATCATTGCATTAGTTGTATTTGCAATGGATAAGGGATCTACACTTATGTTAGATACTTTTTATAAATCACTTTCTAATTAATATAGCTCAATGAACGATCAGTTAAAATGGTATGTAGTTAGGGCGGTTAGCGGAAAAGAGAAAAAGGTTAAACAATATATCGATTCTGAAATTAGCCGTTTAGGGTTTTCTCATTTGGTTCCACAGGTATTGATCCCTATGGAGAAGTATTACCAGATGAAGGATGGTAAGAAGATTGCAAAAGAACGCAATTTCTACCCTGGATATGTTTTGATTGAAGCTGTTTTAGATGGAGAACTAGAGCACATTATTAAAAATGTTAATAGTGTGATTGGCTTTTTAGGAGATAAGGGTGGTAATCCTGTTCCGATGCGCCAAGCAGAAGTTAACCGTATTTTAGGTAAAGTTGATGAGATGAGCCAACAAAGCGAAACCATGAACATTGCCTATTATGTTGGAGAGAACGTTAAAGTAATGGATGGACCGTTTAACGGTTTCAACGGCGTTATCGAAGAGGTTAATGAAGAGAAAAAGAAATTAAAAGTTATGGTTAAGATCTTCGGACGTAAGACTCCTTTAGAGCTTAATTATATGCAAGTAGATAAAGAGTAGAATAAAGAACCTTAATTGTTACATTGCTTCCAACATTTAACATTGAGTATTACAAATTAACAAAAACAGAAAATGGCAAAAGAAGTCAGTGCACTTGTTAAATTACAAATCAAGGGCGGAGCTGCAAATCCATCGCCACCGGTAGGACCTGCGTTAGGTGCTAAAGGGGTTAACATCATGGAGTTTTGCAAACAATTCAATGCTCGTACCCAAGATAAGCCCGGTAAAGTATTACCAGTTGTAATTACTGTTTATGCTGACAAGTCTTTCGAATTCATCATCAAAACTCCTCCTGTAGCAATCCAGTTAAAAGATGCTACTAAATTAGCGAGTGGTTCTGCTGAGCCCAACCGTAAGAAAGTTGGTTCGGTGACTTGGGATCAGGTTAAGTCAATTGCTGAAGATAAGATGACTGATTTAAATGCTTTCACTATCGAATCGGCGATGAGTATGGTTGCCGGTACAGCACGCAGTATGGGAATCACCGTTAGCGGTGACGCACCTTGGACAAATTAATTAACAAAAAACAGTTTACAACAGTGGCTAAATTAACAAAAAATCAAAAAAAGGCACATGCTAAACTAGAATCTGGTAAAACGTATTCTTTAAAGGATGCGGCTGCCTTGGTAAAAGAGATAACTACCACTAAATTTGACGCTTCGGTTGACATCGACGTTAGTTTAGGTGTAGACCCACGTAAAGCCAATCAAATGGTGCGTGGTATCGCAACTTTACCTCACGGTACAGGTAAAACTGTACGTGTATTAGTTCTTTGTAATCCTGATAAGGAAGAAGAGGCTAAAGCAGCAGGTGCAGATTTCGTGGGTTTAGACGAATATGTGTCCAAGATTGAAGGTGGATGGACTGATGTTGACATTATTATCACTACTCCTGCTTGTATGGCAAAAGTAGGTAAACTGGGCCGCGTTTTAGGTCCACGTAACCTTATGCCAAATCCTAAATCAGGTACTGTAACCAACGATGTTGGTAAAGCAGTAACTGACGTAAAAGGCGGAAAGATCGATTTTAAAGTTGACAAAAGTGGCATTATACACGCTTCAGTGGGAAAAGTATCATTCCCTGCAGAAAAAATATATGAAAACGCTTTAGAAGTACTTCAAGTTATTTCTAAGCTAAAACCATCTGCTGCAAAAGGAACTTATTTTAAGAGCATTCACGTGTCTTCAACAATGAGTCCTGGAATTGCAATCGAAGCTAAATCAGTAACGGGGATCTAATTATTATGAACAGAGAAGAAAAACACGAACTAGTTTCAGCTCTTCAAGAGAAAATGCAAGAGTTCGGCAATTTTTATATTGCTGATACTTCTAGCTTATCTGTTGCTAAGATTAATAATATCCGTCGCAAATGTTTCGAAAGCGGGATTGAGATGCAGGTTGCTAAAAATTCATTGATCAGAAAAGCGATCGAAGGATTAGAAGGTGATTCATCAGAGATCTTTGCAGCCCTTAAAGGTCAGTCAGCATTATTATTTTCAACTTCAGGTAATGCTCCGGCAAAACTGATCAAAGCGTTGAGAAAGGGATCTGATAAACCAGTACTTAAGGCAGCATATATTGATTCATCTATATATGTTGGTGATAACCATTTAGATTCATTAGTAAGTTTGAAATCAAGAGAAGAGCTTATTGGAGATATCATTGGCTTATTACAATCGCCAGCTAAAAACGTTATTTCAGCGTTGAAGTCAAGCGGTAGCAAAATTGCAGGAATTGTTAAAACTCTACAAGAGAGAGAAGGTTAAGGAAACGCCTTATAAGTTTCATATTTAAATAAATTATTTTACGTAAATTTTTAAAAATCTATAAAATGGCAGATTTAAAAGCGTTTGCTGAGCAATTGGTAAACTTGACAGTTAAAGAAGTTAACGAATTAGCTCAAATCCTTAAAGACGAGTATGGTATTGAACCAGCTGCTGCTGCAGTTGCTGTTGCAGGCCCTGCTGCTGATGCTGCTCCTGCAGTTGAAGAAAAAACTACTTTTGATGTAATATTAAAAGAAGCTGGCGGTGCTAAATTAGCAGTTGTTAAATTGGTAAAAGATCTAACTGGTTTAGGTTTGAAAGAAGCAAAAGATTTAGTTGACGGTGCACCAAAGGAATTGAAATCTGGTGTTACTAAAGACGAAGCTGAAGCTTTGAAAAAGCAATTAGAAGAAGCTGGAGCTGTAGTTGAAATTAAGTAATCACTTAATTTCCCATCAATTTTAATCATAGACTCCGACTTTATAGTCGGAGTCTATACCTGTTTATAAACTTTTCATCTTGTTTGGTTGATGAAATTGTTTAACGGCTAACCAAACAAATAGTTTATTCTTAAAGTAAATTAACTTTAGTCCATTGGCAAATAAAGTCGACCAAAGAGTAAATTTTGCACGAAGTAAGCATATCATAGATTATCCAGATTTTCTAGATGTGCAGTTGCAATCATTCAGAGAATTTTTTCAGATAGAAACAACTTCTGACAACCGTCACACTGAGGGTTTGTTTAAGGTATTTGCTGAGAATTTCCCAATCACTGATTCCAGGAATATTTTTGTTTTGGAGTTCCTTGATTATTTTATTGATCCACCGCGTTATGATATACCTGAGTGTATTGACCGTGGATTGACTTATAGTGTTCCGTTAAAGGCGAAGCTTAAGCTTTCTTGTAATGACGCGGAACATGAAGATTTTGAAACCATCATTCAAGATGTGTATTTAGGAACCATACCATATATGACTCCTAAGGGTACGTTTGTGATTAACGGTGCAGAGCGTGTTATTGTTTCTCAATTACACAGGTCTCCAGGAGTGTTCTTCGGTCAAAGCCGTCACACGAATGGAACTAAGCTTTATTCTGCCCGTGTTATTCCTTTCAAAGGATCTTGGATCGAGTTTGCGACTGATGTGAACAACGTCATGTATGCATATATCGATCGTAAGAAAAAATTCCCGGTTACTACATTATTGCGTGCTATTGGTTACGACTCTGATAAAGACATTCTTGAGTTGTTTGATCTTGCCGATGAGGTTAAGGTTAGCAAATCAGGGTTGAAGAAATTTATCGGTCGTAAGCTTGCTGCAAGGGTTCTAAGAAAATGGACTGAAGATTTTGTTGATGAAGATACCGGTGAGGTAGTTTCTATCGATCGTAACGAAGTGATTTTAGACAGGGATACTGTTTTAGAAGATGACCACATTGATATGATTATTGATGCTGGCGTTAAAACTATTATCTTATCTAAAGATGATGGTGCTAGTCAAGCTGATTATACTATTATATATAATACTTTACAGAAAGATACTTCGAACTCTGAAAAAGAGGCTGTTGAAAACATCTATCGTGCTTTGCGTAACGCAGAACCGCCTGATGAGGAAACTGCAAGAGGTATCATTGAGCGTTTGTTCTTCTCGGATAAGCGTTATGACTTAGGTGATGTGGGTAGATACCGTATCAACCGTAAGTTGAAAATGGATACCCCTGATCACGTGAAAGTGTTAACAAAAGCAGATATCATTGCGATTGTTAAGTATCTGATCAAACTGATCAACTCTAAAGAAGAAGTGGATGATATTGATCACTTGTCGAATCGTCGTGTTCGTACAGTAGGTGAACAATTGTACGCTCAATTTGGTGTTGGTTTGGCTCGTATGGCGCGTACTATCCGTGAGCGTATGAACATCCGTGACAACGAGGTATTTACACCTACTGATTTGATTAATGCCCGTACTTTATCGTCGGTTATTAACTCTTTCTTTGGTACAAACCAGTTGTCTCAGTTTATGGATCAAACGAATCCATTAGCAGAGATAACTCACAAACGCCGTCTATCGGCTTTAGGTCCAGGTGGTCTATCGCGTGAAAGAGCAGGTTTTGAGGTACGTGACGTTCACTACACTCACTACGGTCGTTTATGTACAATTGAAACACCAGAGGGACCAAACATTGGTTTGATATCTTCACTATGTGTACATGCTAAGATCAATAACTTAGGTTTCATCGAAACACCTTACAAAAAGGTTGATAATGGTGTGGTTTCAGTTAATGAGCCAGTTATATACTTATCTGCTGAAGATGAGGATGGAAAAACAATTGCTCAGGCAAATGCTGAGTATGATGATAAAGGTAACTTCACTACTCCTCGTGTTAAGGCACGTTATGAGGGTGACTTCCCGATTATTGAGCCTGAGAAATTAGACTTAATGGACGTGGCTCCTAATCAGATTACTTCGATTGCTGCTTCATTGATTCCTTTCCTTGAGCATGATGATGCGAACAGGGCCTTGATGGGATCAAACATGCAACGTCAGGCGGTGCCTTTGTTGCGTCCGGAAGCTCCTATTGTTGGAACAGGTTTGGAAGGTCGCGTTGCACGTGATTCAAGAACATTGATCAATGCGGAAGGTGACGGTACTGTAGAGTATGTTGATGCTAATGAGATTACTATTAAATATATCAGAAACGACGACGATCGTTTAGTTTCTTTTGAAGGTGATAGCAAAACTTATAAACTAATCAAGTTCAAGAAAACCAACCAGAATACTTGTATCAACTTGAAACCGATCGTTAAGAAAGGTCAGAAAGTTGTTAAAGGACAAGTTTTATGTGAAGGTTATGCAACTGAAAATGGTGAGTTGGCGTTAGGAAGAAACTTAAAGGTTGCTTTCATGCCTTGGCAAGGATATAACTTTGAGGATGCGATCGTAATTAACGAGCGTATTGTTAGAGAAGATATCTTCACTTCATTGCACATTGAAGAGTTTGAATTAGAAGTACGTGATACAAAACGTGGGGAAGAGGAATTAACACCAGATATCCCTAATGTTTCTGAGGAAGCTACTAAAGATTTAGATGAAAACGGTATCATCCGTGTAGGTGCTGAAGTTAAAGAAGGTGACATCCTTATTGGTAAGATCACACCGAAAGGTGAATCTGATCCTTCACCGGAAGAGAAATTACTACGTGCGATCTTTGGAGATAAAGCGGGAGATGTGAAAGATGCGTCCTTGAAAACACCTCCATCAATCAAGGGTGTGGTAATTGATACTAAGTTGTTCTCAAGAGCTAAGAAAACTACCAAAGCTGAAGAGAAGGTAGCGATAGAGAAGTTAGATAAGAGATACAATTTAGCAACTACAAATCTTAAGAATGAGCTGGTAGACAAATTGTTCCAGATTGTAAATGGTAAAACATCACAGGGTGTATTTAATGTTTACAAGGAATTGTTGTTCCCTAAAGGAGCTAAGTTTACTCAAAAGAGCTTACAAGATTTAGAATTCGCCCACATCAATCCATACAAATGGACTACTGATGAAGACAAGAATGATCAAATAAAACTATTGATTCACAATTATGGCATTCGTGTAAACGAAGAGCTAGGTGCGTACAAGCGTGATAAGTTTGCGATTTCTGTTGGTGATGAATTGCCATCTGGTATTGTTCAAATGGCAAAAGTTTATGTTGCTAAAAAACGTAAATTGAAAGTGGGTGATAAGATGGCTGGTCGTCACGGTAACAAGGGTATTGTAGCCCGTATCGTTCGTGATGAAGATATGCCATTCTTAGAAGATGGAACTCCTGTTGATATTGTGTTGAACCCATTGGGTGTACCTTCACGTATGAACCTTGGACAGATCTACGAAACGGTATTGGCATGGGCCGGTAAAGAATTGGGTGTTAAGTTTGCAACTCCGATTTTTGACGGTGCTAAGCACAATGAAGTGGAAGATTGGATCGCTAAAGCAGGATTACCAGCTTCTGGAAGAACCTATTTGAATAACGGTTTAACGGGTGAGAAATTCGATCAACCAACAACTGTAGGTATTATCTATATGTTGAAACTTGGACACATGGTTGATGATAAGATGCACGCTCGTTCGATCGGACCATATTCATTGATTACACAACAACCGTTGGGTGGTAAAGCCCAGTTTGGTGGTCAGCGTTTTGGTGAGATGGAAGTTTGGGCATTGGAAGCATTTGGTGCTGCCAATATTCTACAGGAGATCTTAACTGTGAAATCAGATGATGTTATCGGTAGAGCCAAAACTTACGAGGCAATCGTGAAAGGTGAGAACCTTCCAACGCCAGGTGTACCAGAATCATTCAATGTATTGGTACATGAGTTGCGCGGATTAGGTTTGGATATTACGTTAGACTAAACACAAAAGAGCTATGTCTTACAAAAAGGATAATAAATTAAAAAGCAATTTCACCTCGATTACCATTAGTTTGGCGTCGCCTGAAGCTATTTTAGAGCGCTCAAGTGGTGAGGTGTTAAAACCTGAGACTATCAATTACCGTACTTACAAACCTGAACGTGATGGTTTGTTCTGTGAGCGTATTTTTGGTCCGGTTAAAGATTACGAATGTCACTGCGGTAAGTACAAGCGTATCCGTTACAAGGGTATTGTTTGTGACCGTTGCGGTGTTGAAGTAACTGAAAAGAAAGTACGTAGAGAGCGTATGGGACACATCAATTTGGTGGTTCCTGTAGCACACATCTGGTATTTCCGTTCATTGCCAAATAAAATTGGATATCTTTTGGGTCTACCTACAAAAAGGTTAGATCTGATCATTTATTACGAACGTTATGTAGTAATACAATCGGGAACAATGTCTGACGAAGGTATTCAGTATATGGACTTCCTTACTGAGGAAGAATACTTAGATATCCTTGATAAATTACCTAAGGAGAATCAATATTTAGACGATAAAGATCCTAATAAATTCATCGCCAAAATGGGTGCTGAAGCTTTAGAAGACTTATTAAGACGTATTGATTTAGATAGTTTATCTTATAATCTGCGTCACCAGGCAGCGAACGAGACTTCTCAGCAGCGTAAAAATGAGGCGTTAAAGCGTCTTCAGGTTGTTGAGGCTTTCCGAGGATCAAGAACACGTATTGAGAATAATCCGGAGTGGATGATCATTAAGATCGTTCCGGTTATTCCACCAGAGTTACGTCCGTTGGTTCCATTGGAAGGTGGTCGTTTTGCGACTTCAGATTTAAATGATTTATACCGTCGTGTGATTATCCGTAACAACCGTTTGAAACGTTTGATTGAGATTAAAGCACCCGAGGTTATTTTGCGTAACGAGAAACGTATGTTGCAGGAAGCTGTAGATTCGTTGTTCGATAACTCGCGTAAAGTAAATGCTGTAAAAACTGAAGGTAACCGTGCATTGAAATCACTTTCAGACATCTTGAAAGGTAAACAAGGGCGTTTCCGTCAGAATCTATTGGGTAAACGTGTAGATTATTCTGCTCGTTCTGTAATTGTTGTTGGGCCTAGCCTTAAATTACATGAATGTGGTTTACCTAAAGATATGGCAGCTGAGCTATTCAAGCCATTTATCATCCGTAAGATGATTGAGCGTGGCATAGTTAAAACTGTTAAATCTGCAAAGAAAATTGTTGATAGAAAAGATCCTTTAGTTTGGGATATCCTGGAGAACGTATTGAAAGGGCACCCTGTACTATTGAATCGTGCACCTACATTGCACAGATTGGGTATCCAGTCTTTCCAACCTAAATTGGTGGAAGGTAAAGCTATTCAATTGCACCCTTTAGTGTGTACAGCATTTAACGCGGATTTTGACGGTGACCAGATGGCGGTACATTTACCACTTGGTCATGCTGCTATATTGGAGGCTCAAGTTTTAATGCTTGCAGCTCACAATATCTTAAATCCGGCGAACGGTACTCCGATCACTGTACCATCTCAGGATATGGTTTTGGGTCTTTATTACATTACTAAAGGCCGTAGAACTGACGAAGGACGTGTAGTTAAAGGACAAGATGCAAGTTTCTATTCCCCTGAAGAAGTTATCATTGCTTACAATGAGAAACAAATCGACTTACATGCTTTCATTAAGGTGAAGGTTAATGCTAAAGGCGATGATGGTGTTATTGTAAATAAATTGATCGAGACAACTGTTGGACGCGTACTATTTAATCAAATGGTTCCGGAAGAGGTTGGTTACATCAATGAATTGCTGACTAAAAAATCGTTGAGAGACATCATTGGTGATGTAGTAAAAATCACTGGTATGGCGCGTGCGGCTAGATTCTTGGATGACATTAAGGAATTAGGTTTCCAAATGGCGTTTAGAGGTGGTTTGTCGTTCAACTTACAGGATGTTAATATTCCAGTAGAGAAACAAACACTATTGGTGCAAGCATCTGCAGAGGTTGAAGAGGTAAGGAATAACTATAACATGGGATTCATTACCAACAACGAGCGTTACAACCAAATCATCGATATCTGGACACGTATTAACAATAGACTTACCTCTTTTGTAATGAACCAGTTATCTAACGATAATCAAGGATTCAACTCGGTTTATATGATGCTTGATTCTGGAGCACGTGGTTCTAAGGAGCAAATTCGTCAGCTTTGCGGAATGCGTGGTTTGATGGCTAAGCCTCAGAAATCTGGTTCAGGTGGTGAGATTATTGAAAATCCGATTCTATCAAACTTTAAAGAAGGTTTGTCGGTATTGGAGTACTTTATTTCTACCCACGGTGCGCGTAAAGGTTTGGCGGATACGGCGTTAAAAACTGCGGATGCTGGTTACTTGACTCGTCGTTTGCATGATGTTGCGCAGGATATGATTGTTAACTCACCTGATTGCGGTACTTTGAGAGGTATGTATACTACAGCCTTAAAAGATAACGAGGATATTGTTGAGCCATTATATGACAGGTTATTAGGACGTATCTCTCTCCATGATGTATTTAATCCTTTGAATGGAGCATTATTGGTAGGAGCCGGACAAGATATTGATGAGGATATTGCGAAGGCAATTGAAGAATCACCTCTTGAAGGTGTGGAAATTCGTTCTGTATTGACATGTGAGAATCAAAGAGGTGTGTGTGCGCTTTGTTACGGACGTAATCTTGCAACTGGTAAACGTGTTCAAAGAGGAGAGGCTGTTGGTGTAATTGCTGCACAGTCGATCGGAGAGCCGGGTACACAGTTAACATTACGTACATTTCACGTGGGTGGTACTGCATCAAACATTGCTGCAGAATCTCAAATCATTGCTAAGTTTGACGGTGTTATCGAATTCGAGAATGTTCGTACGGTATCAACAAAAACTGAAGGTGGTAATACAGAAATCGTATTGGGACGTTCTGGTGAGTTTAAGATTGTTGAAGAGGGAACTGGAAAGGTTATCATGACCAACAACATTCCTTACGGATCATTCTTATATGTAACTGACGGTTCTAAAATAATTAAAGGAGACAGAATTTGTTCATGGGATCCATATAACGCTGTAATTATCTCTGAGTTTGCTGGTAAGATTGAATTTGATGCGATCGTGGAAGGTGTTACTTTCCGTGAAGAGTCAGATGAACAAACTGGTCACCGTGAGAAAGTTATTATCGATACACGTGATAAAACTAAAAACCCATCGGTACGGGTTGTTGACAAAAAAGGTGAATTGATCAGAAACTACAACATCCCGGTAGGAGCGCACATTGCGATCGACGAAGGGGATGCAGTTCAAACTGGACAGATCCTAGTTAAGATACCACGAGCTACAGGAAAAACAAGGGATATTACGGGTGGTTTGCCACGTGTAACTGAGTTATTCGAGGCACGTAATCCATCTAACCCTGCTGTAGTAACAGAGATTGATGGTGTGGTGACACTTGGTGGTGTGAAACGTGGTAATCGTGAGATGACCATTGAATCTAAAGATGGTGAGATTAAAAAATACTTGGTTCCATTGTCTAAACATATCCTTGTACAGGATAATGACTTTGTGAAAGCTGGTATGCCATTGTCTGATGGATCGATATCACCTGCTGATATATTAGCTATTAAAGGTCCTGCCGCTGTTCAAGAATATCTAGTAAATGGTATCCAAGAGGTATATCGTTTACAAGGTGTGAAGATCAACGATAAGCACTTTGAGGTTATTGTTCACCAGATGATGCAAAAAGTTCATATTGAAGATCCAGGAGATACCATTTTCTTAGAGAATAACTCTGTAGATCGTTGGGACTTTATGATTGAGAATGATGAGATCTATGATAAAAAAGTTGTTGTAGAAGCTGGTGATTCAAACACAGTGAAACCTGGTCAGATTCTTTCCTTACGTAAACTAAGAGATGAGAATTCTCAATTGAAACGTAAAGATTTGAAGCAAATTGAGGTTCGTGATGCAAGGCCTGCAACTGCGAGTTCAATCCTTCAAGGTATTACGCGCGCATCATTAGGTACGAAATCGTTTATCTCTGCTGCATCATTCCAAGAGACTACAAAAGTATTGAACGAAGCAGCGATTGCTGGTAAACGTGACAATATGCTTGGATTGAAAGAAAACGTAATTGTTGGACACTTAATACCTTCAGGTACTGGTGTACGCGGCTACGAGCGAATCATTGTAGGTTCACAAGAAGAGTATGACAAATTATTGGCTTCGAAACAAGAAGAAGTAGAAGCATAATATTTTAATACATTTTTTAAATCCCCCTTCTGTAAAGTTGGGGGATTTTTTTGTAATCTGGTTTTGTGTGCATTTCATTAGTACAATTATAATTAAAGCCTTAGTTTTGTGAGATGGAAGAACAGAATCAGGAGAATCAATTGAATATTGAGCTTTCCGAGGAAATCGCTGAAGGGATATTTTCAAACCTGGCAATCATTACACATTCTAATACGGAGTTTGTAGTTGACTTTATCAGAGTAATGCCTGGCGTGCCAAAAGCTCGTGTGAAGTCAAGGATTATATTGACGCCGGAGCATGCAAAACGTTTGCTTGGTGCTATGGAGGATAATATTGAGAAGTACGAGGCGGTTAATGGGCGCATCAAAACTCAAGAGGAGCCTCCAGGTTTTCCAATGAACTTCGGTGGTCCGGCCGCTCAGGCTTAGACCTTATCTTTCAAGTATTCGATTACCTCTTGTGTTTGATTGGGTTCAAACCAAGTTGTCGTTTCATCTCTTCTAAACCAGGTAAGCTGACGTTTGGCAAATCTTCGCGTATTCTGTTTAATTTTATCAACAGCTTCTTTCAAGCTGACGCTTCCGTCCATATAATCGAATATCTCAGAATATCCGACAGTATTTAAGGCATTGTATTTTCGGAACGGCCTGAGCGCTTTGACTTCCTCCAGAAGTCCTGCCTCAATCATCTGGTCAACCCGATTGTTAATCCTTGCATATAAAAGCGATCTATCCATATTGAGGCCAATCTTGATAATTGTAAATGGCCTTTGCTTTTTACTACTGGTCAAAAAAGAGGAAAGCTTTAGACCTGTGGAGAGAAAGAATTCTACACCTCGAATCATGCGCTGAGGATTTGACTGATCTACCTTTTCAAAGTATTCCGGATCATATTCCTTTAATGAGGCCTGAATAAAAGGGATGCCCTCTTTTTGGAACCTTTCATTTAGGGATTCTCTAACGTTAAGATCTATATCCGGGAGTTTATCCAAACCATTACATACAGCGTCTATATAGAGTCCCGAACCACCCACCATAATTGCAACGTTGTGTTTTCGAAAAAGATTTTGTATTGTTTCCAGCGCTTGCAATTCGAAATCACCCGTGCTGAAAAGGGTTTGAATGCTGTGGGAATTGATAAAGTGATGGGTTGCAGCCTTGAGTTCTTCAATCGATGGTTTTGCTGTACCAATTTCCATCTCTTTGAAAAACTGCCTCGAGTCTGCAGAAATAATTTCCGTGTGAAAATGCTGCGCCAATTTAGTGGCCATGGCGGTTTTCCCGATTGCTGTCGGACCTACAACGACAACGAGGGTTTTCGCAGACGCCATATACAATTAATAATCTTCTTTATATTCTTCGTCTTCGTAGCTATCGTTATCTGCGAATTCATCTGAGTCCTGAGTTTCTTCCTCTTCGCTCTCTTCAACTTTCTCTCCCGCATTGATACCCCTGCCGCCCATGGCTTCTAGCTCCTCTGTATCTTCAGGGACAAAATTCAATTCATTGAGGAAGTCAAACTCTGTGGAAACAGGGTTGGCAGATACAGCAACACCACCAAGATTATTCTTATCGATTATTTTAGGGGCCTCCCCCAGACTTTTCACTAGATAGGGATATTCGATATTTGGATCAGTTGCAAGAATGATCTTTATTAATTCTACATGGAAATCAAATGGTCTCTCAAAATTATAGATATAGTAAAATTTCTGATGTGGGTCTTCAATAAAATTACTCAGTTTGGAAGCCTCCATTAGAGAGACCTTTCTGTCAGTTTTCCGTTGCGTTGGTAGGTAAGCAATCTCGTCACCCTTGATCCAATTGTCTGTACTTACGTAAAATGACGATGATTTTTCAGGAGTGTAACCTGTGGAGCGATGGATCGCTTTGTGTAGGTCTTCAAAGGTTTGAGTTGATTTGATGTCTATCTCTCTAACCACTTCATCGAAATCCTCGAAACTTATTTTGAATCTGTAAATTGCCATTTGTGCTTGTTTTCCAGCTGTAAAATTAAAAAAATATAATATACTTTGTAGAATTGAATTACGGCATTGACGGGTTTAGGCCAAGTTCATCAGCCTTTTTCATCATAAACGCCAAAGCTTCATCATAATTATTAGTGATTTCACCTTCTAAAATTGCTTCTCTGATTGCGTTCTTTATAAGGCCTACTTCTTTACCTGCGCTCAATCCAAAGATGGTCATAATGTCGTTTCCGCTTATTGGAGGTTGCCAATTTCTAATCTTATCTCGTTCTTCCACATCTTTGAGTTTCTGCTTTACCAGCTCAAAATTGTTTCTGTATTTCTTGATCTTGTATTCATTCTTAGTGGTTACATCCGCATTGCAAAGCATCATTAAACTTTCAATGTCCTCTCCTGCGTCGAATAATAGTCTGCGCACTGCCGAATCTGAAACTATTTCCTGCGCTAGAACAATCGGTCTAAGATGCAGTTGCACAAGTTTTTGCACGTATTTCATCTTATCGTTTAGCGGTAGTTTTAGTTGGGCGAAGATTTGGGGAACCATCCTAGCACCTTTGTCTTCGTGACCATGAAAGGTCCAGCCATGTCCATCTTCGAAGCGTTTTGTTGGAGGCTTTGCAATATCATGTAAAATTGCTGCCCACCTTAGCCACAAGTCGTCTGTAACCTTACAAATATTGTCAAGCACTTGCAGTGTATGGTAAAAATTATCTTTATGACCTTTTCCGTTGATAATTTCCACGCCGTACAGGGCGGCCATTTGGGGGAAGATGAGGTGCAATAGACCAGTATTGAATAGATATTTGAAGCCAATTGATGGCAGGGGAGATCTGATGATTTTATTGAGTTCATCGGTAACACGTTCTTTCGAGACAATGCTGATTCGTTCTTTTTGCTTTGATATCGCCTGAAGCGCTGCTTCATCTATGCTAAAGTTTAGTTGTGATGCAAATCGAATAGCCCGAAGGATACGTAGAGGATCATCCGAAAACGTTACCTCTGGATTCAACGGAGTTCTAATTAGCTTGTTCTGGAGGTCTATCTGACCATTAAAAGGGTCTACAAGAGCGCCGTAGTTTTCCTTATTAAGAGATATCGCTAATGCATTGATAGTGAAATCTCTCCGTAGCTGATCATCTTGTATAGTTCCGTTTTCAACAATTGGTTTGCGGGAATCAGAGCGGTAGCTTTCTTTCCTTGCTCCGACAAACTCAAGTTCCAGTTCTTTATATTTTAACATTGCAGTGCCGAAGTTTTTGAAGACGGCGACTTTAGATTTGAGCGCTTGTCCGGCAAGTTCTGCGAATTCAATTCCGTTTCCTAGTACAACAATATCTATATCCTTCGATGGCCTTTCAAGAAAGATATCTCTGACATATCCGCCTATCACATAAGCTTCAATATTATGGAAGGTTGCTATATCTGCAAGAATCTTAAAAACAGGATGTTGTAAGTGTTTTTCCATCAATGGATGCAAAAGTACTAAAAACTTACCTTCTAATAAACGAGAATTGCCCTCCGGGAGCTAATTTCATTATTGTAGACGGTTTTTTTGGTGTACTTATTTCTTGCTCCCAATCAACAATATAATCCACGGCATCTTTGATTTTATCGCTGATCTCATCAAAGATTTGGGGAGTAGGGTCGCCACTAATATTTGCTGAGGTGGATGTAATTGGTTTGCGAAATCTTTGAAGTAGTTGCTGACAGAAGTCATGTTTAACCACGCGGACGCCTACCGTTCCATCTGCATTGATTACACTTTTTGCAAGATTTTTAGCTCCTGAAAAAATGATGGTAAGTGGATTCTCTGCATATTCAATTAAATCATAAGCAACGTCAGGAACTTCAGTAATATAGCTTTGAATTTTACTGTCATTGTCTAGTAAGATGATAAAGCTCTTATCAGAGGCTCTACCCTTAATTGAGTTGACCTTAGCTACGGCTTCTTCGTTTGTGGCATCACATCCAAGTCCCCAAACTGTATCTGTAGGATACAAAATGACACCGCCACTCTTCAGCGTATTAAGCGCTTTTTCTATTTCTGTTCTCATCTTCTGTAGGTATTGAGCTTATGATTATGAGCATCCTGATAAACCTTCATCATTTCGTTCGCAATCCGCTTATCATTAAACCGCTGAGCATATGCTAGGCCCGCTAGTTTCATTTGAATTTGGAGAGATGAATCTTCCAGAACCCTGTTTATCGTTCTAGAAAGTTCAGCGTAGTCTTCCGGGTTTACATAAAGGCTTCCGGCTCCTCCAGCTTCTTCTAAACAAGAGCCAGTTGCCGCGATGACAGGGACTTCGGAATAAAGCGCTTCAATAATGGGGATGCCAAAGCCTTCATAAAATGATGGATAGACGAATGCGGAAGCCATTTGATAGATTGAGGGTAACTCTGTAAAGGGTACATCCTCAAGGAAAATTACCCTATGTCTCAAAGATAATTTTTCAATTTCATCAAGTATCAATTTTTTGTAGGGCGTTTCTTTACCCACAACTACAAGCATATAACCTGTTGAAACGTCGGGTAATGCTTTAACTAACGTTAAAAGATTCTTTCTCGTTTCGATTGTGCCAACGTTGAGGATATATTGATCAGGCAAGGCAAACTTTTCTTTTACTTGCTGCTTTAAAATATCTTTAGCTTGAATTTTAAAACTCTCGTCGCAGCCCTGATATACCACTTCTATCTTTTCTTCATCGATGTTAAAAAAAGAGATAATGTCCTTTTTGGTTTGCTCACTGATCGCCACAATTTTATCTGCGTGGGTACAAGCATACTTACATTTAAGCCTGTAGATAAACCGATCTATACGGCCGAAATAATGCGGAAACTTGAGAAATATTAAGTCGTGAATTGTGACTATTGAGACGATCGCGGTTTTCTGTATTCCAAAAGGGATTTCATGACTTAGACCATGGTAGACGTCAATTTGATCGGCTAAGAGCTGGTTTTTAATTCTCAATGTTCTCCAAAGAAACTTAGATGAGGAGGGGAGCACGCCAAGCACGTTGTTGAGATTAAAGAAATGTTTGATCTGACGAGCCTCTTTAATTTTAGGTGTATAGACGAAGTATTGGTTTTGAGGGAAAAACTGAACGAGTTGTGTAATTAATGATCGGCTGTAATTGCCTAAGCCAGTTAAATTATTTGCTGCTCTTTTTCCATCAAAACCAATGTTCATTTAATTATACCGCTACATTATTTTCTCTCAACGCGTCGTTCAAAGATGTCTTTTTATCTGTTGATTCCTTCCGTTGACCGATGATTAGTGCGCATGGAACCTGGTAATTTCCAGCTGGGAACGATTTAGTGTAGCTTCCTGGAATCACAACAGAACGCGCAGGAACTATACCTTTGTATTCTTTCGGAGTGGATCCAGTTACGTCAATGATTTTTGTAGATGCGGTAAGTACAACGTTAGCGCCTAGCACCGCTTCTGTTTCCACCTTAACCCCTTCAACAACGATTGCTCTGGATCCTAAGAAGCAATTGTCTTCAATGATAACAGGGGCAGCCTGAATGGGCTCTAAAACACCGCCGATACCAACACCACCACTCAAATGAACATGTTTGCCAATTTGTGCACATGATCCAACAGTTGCCCAGGTATCAACCATTGTGCCTTCATCTACGTAAGCACCAATATTCACGTAGGACGGCATCAAAATCACTCCTTTCGCGAGGTATGCACCGTAACGAGCACTTGCTCCAGGCACAACACGCACACCAAGTTCTTTATAGTTAGTTTTGAGCTTCATTTTGTCGTGATAAACAAACGGGCCTACTTCGGTAATTTTCATTTGTCTGATAGGGAAATAAAGTATTACCGCCTTTTTAATCCATTCATTTATACCCCATGAGTTTAGCACGGGCTCTGCAACACGCAATTCACCTTTATCTAGCCGCATGATTACGGTTTCAATTGCTTCGCAATATTCATTATATTCTAATAAAGTTCTGTCTTCCCAAGCGGCTTCTACTAACTTTTTTAATTCTGATATCATCTTAATCTTTTAATTTCTGACAAAATAAACGAATTTTATGTATTGAGCGTTGTTTTTGTTGTGTATTTTTGATTTTTTATGACTGAGCAAGAAAAACTACGCATCGATAAATACTTATGGGCGATTAGGTTATTCAAAACTAGAAGCCTTGCCACAGAAGCCTGCAAAGCAGGAAGGGTGAAGTTCAATGGACAGAACCTAAAACCTTCGGCAATTGTGAAACCTGGGGATGTTTATCAAGTATCAAAAGGCATTGAAAAGAAGGTGATTGAGGTTGTTGAATTGCTTTACAACAGAGCAGAGTCTAAGATTGCGGTAACAAAGTACAATGATATTACGCCTGTGGAAGAAACCCATGCGTACAAATCTGTTTTTCATGCACCGACTCTTAAACGCGATAGAGGTACGGGAAGGCCTACCAAGAAAGATCGTCGTGAAACGGATGATTTGATTGAAGGAATGAGCCAGGAGGACTAATCCTTAAAAGTTTTTTCACGTGCGGATGTGGTATTGATCTTTACCCTGACCGCGTTATGAATCTTATCCGGGATATAGCTATTGATCCTAAGCTGAACCTTATCTGTGAAACGACTGATCATTGAAGGCTTTTTTTAAGCATCTCCCGTTTCCAGAATTCCAGTTCTATTTTAATGTTTTCTTCTTGTTTCAAAAGATTCTGTTTTTTCTCTAAAAGGATATAAACGACGAAATCCCGGAACGTGCCAGGCTTTCGTTATAGATTAAGATTAGCTACTATTTTTTGTAGGTTTCGTTAAGACCGATGATCACTTCACTAGTAACGTTTAGACTTTCATCAGCAAAAAGAATTGTAGGATTTGCTTTTGAATAACTCAAAACCATTTTAAAGCCTTTTTTCTTGGCGTAAGTTTTCAAATAGTCAGCAATTTTATCGTAAAGCTTTTCATTTTCAGCAGCCTGCTCAGTTTGAAGTGCAGCTCCAGCATTTTGCTGATACGCTTGCAATTCTTGTTGCTTGCGACCTAATCTCTCTTCGGTAGCAGCTCTCTGATCCGCAGGAAGCGTATTTGCCTGAGACTGATATTGAGCTACCTCACGCTGATATGCCTGTGCTTTTGAAGCCATATCTTGCTGTGCAGTTTTTGCTTTTCCCTGAAGTTTTACCTGAACATCTTTGAAGTACTGATATTTTGTAAGTAGGGAATCAGAGTTTACATAAACAATTTTTTCACTTTCAGATACTGCTGCTGTCTTGTCGGTTTTTCCGGCAGTTGAAGAAGCAGCATTTTTGTTTTGACAAGCAGACATAACAGATATGATGGCTGCAGCAGTAGCGATACTGCTTAATTTGGTTGTTATTTTCATTTGTTGTTTAAAATTACGAGCCCTTTAAGGCTTCCGCTATGGTTTTTTATTTATTTTTCTAAAGTTTTTTTGTTGTTGGTTAGTTTTCAAATTTAGATAAACTCCAGCAAATATAAAATTTCAAATTTAGTATCCTAAACAACTCTGTTTTTAACTGTTTTTTCACTGCTTTTGAGTCCAAATAGTTATTAACATTTATGGGTAAATTAACCATAAATGGTTATTTTTGAAGTTAATTGTTTCAATAAAATTTATGAGCGAAGAACAGGATTCAAAGTCAAATTATTCGGCAGATAATATACAGGTATTAGAAGGTTTAGAAGCGGTGCGTAAGCGCCCTTCTATGTATATAGGCGACACTGGCGTTAAGGGATTACACCACCTGGTTTATGAGGTGGTTGATAACTCAATCGATGAGGCTCTTGCCGGTCACGCAGATACAATAGATGTTAACATTCTTAAAGATAATTCCATAAGGGTTGAAGATAACGGTCGTGGTATTCCAACAGGAATTAATACGAAAGAGCAAAAGTCTGCATTGGAGATCGTAATGACGGTACTTCACGCGGGTGGTAAGTTCGATAAGGACACGTACAAGGTTTCTGGGGGGTTGCATGGAGTGGGTGTGAGTTGTGTTAACGCATTGTCAACCCACCTTAAGGCGGAGGTTCACCGTGAAGGTAAGATATGGGTTCAGGAATATAATATTGGTAAGCCACTTTACGAAGTTAAAGAGATAGGTACAACCGATAAGAGAGGTACCATCGTGACTTTTACTCCGGATGACACGATCTTTACTCAAACTGTTGAGTATCGTTTTGATACGCTTGCTTCAAGATTACGTGAACTTTCATTTTTAAACAAGGGTATTAAACTTACCCTTACAGATGAGCGTGAGGTCAACGATCAGGGTGAATTTTTAGTTGAAGAATTCCATTCACAGGGAGGTTTAAGGGAGTTTGTGCAGTTTCTTGATGGTAATAGACCTTCATTGATCTCTGAGCCTATCTATTTGGAAGGAATAAAAAATGGGATACCAGTAGAACTTGCGTTGCAGTACAACGACAGCTATGCTGAGAATGTTCACTCTTATGTGAACAACATCAACACACATGAAGGTGGTACTCATATCGCCGGATTTAGAAGAGGTTTAACCAGAACATTAAAGGCTTATGCGGATAAATCAGGCTTACTTAAAAATGTAAAGTTTGAGATTACCGGTGATGATTTTAGAGAAGGATTAACGGCAGTCATTTCCGTGAAAGTTCAAGAGCCACAGTTTGAAGGCCAGACTAAAACCAAGTTAGGAAATACAGAAGTGATGGGTGCGGTTGATATAGCTGTTGGTGAGGCTCTAGGTATTTACCTGGAGGAATATCCAAGAGAAGCGAGGTCTATCGTTAATAAAGTAATTCTTGCTGCAACTGCTCGTGCTGCTGCTCGGAAGGCTCGCGAAATGGTGCAACGTAAAAGTGTAATGGGCGGTTCTGGCCTACCAGGTAAACTTGCCGATTGTTCAGACAGTGATCCAGAGAAATGTGAGTTGTACCTTGTCGAGGGAGATTCGGCTGGTGGTACAGCAAAGCAAGGACGTGACCGTAACTTCCAGGCAATCCTGCCTTTGAAAGGAAAGATTCTAAACGTTGAAAAGGCGATGGAACATAAGATCTATGAGAACGATGAGATTAAGAACATGTTTACAGCGTTGGGTGTAAGTATTGGAACTCCAGAAGATGATAAAGCATTAAATATTCAGAAGCTCCGTTACCATAAGGTTGTAATCATGACGGATGCGGATATTGACGGATCACACATTACTACTTTGATCTTAACCTTCTTCTTTAGATACATGAAGGCTTTAATTGAGGCTGGTTACGTTTACATCGCGGCACCACCCCTTTATCAGGTTAAAAAGGGTAAAGAGTTTGAATATTGCTGGAATGACGCTCAACGTGATGCAGCAGTTCAACGTTTAAAAGGTGCGGGTAAAGAAGAAAGCGTTCACATTCAAAGGTACAAAGGTTTGGGAGAGATGAATGCTGAGCAGCTATGGGACACCACGTTGAATCCTGCTACCAGAACATTGATGCAAGCTACCATCGAAAATGCTGCTGAATGTGACCATACATTCTCAATGTTGATGGGTGATGATGTCGCTCCACGCAGAGATTTCATAGAGAGAAACGCTAAGTACGCGAAGATTGATGCCTAATCACTAATTGGGCCTGAAAATAATAAAGGTAATCCATCGGGTTGCCTTTATTTATATCATTTTTATCCAAGCAAATGATTTTCGTTTTTTCAGGTATAAGCGGTCATTATCGTTCTTGTAGGCCTCTCTTTCAAAGGAAATGTGATAATATGCCTTATTATGATTTTTAAATCGGGCAAGGTTGCTTAGGTAATTTAGAAGGTAAACTATATAGAAGAAGATGATCAACATTTCAAGTTGTTGTCTGAAATGAATTTGTTCATGTCTGATGATGCGTTCGTCTGTTTGGACGTTCTTAGTTTTGAAAAGCATGAAAGGATACAAAGCCATTGCTTGTGCTGGTAGAAATGACAGTGTAATCGGCCAGTATTTCATATAGCTAGTCATGAACTTTATGACATAGTTTCGTCTTCATCGATATCCTGTCCATTTAATGCCTCCAGATCCCCTTCATCCAAATCTGTCTCAGGATCATCACTCAAATCAAGTTCCAGATCGTCATTGGTATTGCCGGTATCATCCGCAGAATTGTACCCACGATTCACTTCCTCATTGATAGGCTTTTCCGATGATGTAGGGTAAGATTGCGCAGATAGTATCAATTCATTATCGACAGCCTGTTTGGTGCTTTCGCTTGATGGGGAAATATTTTCATTCTCAGTATTCATAACTCGTGATTTTAAGTGAAAACAACTGTAAGTAAGTTTAGTTTCTTTTAACGGGTATTCTTGAGATTACCCACATGACCAGGAGCGATAACGCGATCAAGATTAGGTAGCTGTACGAGAGATTGGTCTCATTTTTCGCCGGGACGAGGGCGATAATGATGTAACTCAAAAACGAGACAATAACGTAGTTAATCCCTCCTGTAAGCCCCCCGGCAATTCCGGCATTGGTTGGAAATCGACTTAAGCAGTAAGTAAAAAAACTATTGAAGGTGTAACCGGAAGTGGCGTGAATAACAAATGCGAAGCAGATCATCGAGTACAAATTCGAAACGAAGCCTGTACTTCCCAACATTAGAATGCCAAATAGCGCCTGCAAGCCAAGATTTAAAAATAGTTTCTTATTGAAAGGTTGATTGATGGTCGCTTTCCCAAATATCCCACCAAGCATAACTGCGCCGCCAAGAATTAGTGAGCTGTAACCTGCTACGATGGGAGTTAAGCCAAGTTGTTGCTCAATAATGAAGGGACCAGTCATGTTATAAATCATCACCATACTATAGGAGAGTCCAAGCATTACGATACCTAAGGTGAAACTGCTTGTTTTAATCATTCCTGTATAAATTGCAGAAATTGTCTTTAGGTTGAAAGCCATTTTCTGCTTGATCGTTTCTCCGCTGAAAACGAGCTCAAGTACCAATATCAGCAGGGCGAACCCTGTTAGGAAGTAAAAATTTGCCTGCCAGCCAAAATAGGTTTGAAGATACCCTCCAGCAAAGGGTGCTACAATAGGTGCTGTAGCCCATATTATTGAGAACATGCTCAAGTAATTTTTCAATTGCGCGCCGCTGTAGACATCAACGAAATAGGCGCGTTTCGAAACAACTATTGCCCCAACAGTTATTCCATGAATGATCCGCATGGCATAAATAAGGTAGATATTGCCTGTATTTGCCACTATAACGCTTGCCAGTGCAAACACGATTAAGCTAACGATGTTAATTCTGTACCGACCAAAGGCATCTAGTAAACTGCCTACGAAAAGTTGCGCAACTCCATAACTGATAAGGAATAGGCTTAAAGTTAGTTGCACCTGAATGTCGCTCAGCCGTAAATCTGCAGCCATACTCGGTAAAGATGGAATGTAAACATCTGTTGCAAAACCAGACAATGGAATTAATGCAAAGGCGAGCAGGGTAGACACCCGCTGATTTTTGGGTTTAAGGTGTTTTATAAAAATCAAAATGTATATATTGAGTCGGTAAAGTTAGTGCAATGCCCATAAATCAAAATGGGTGTTTATCTGTTATGATTATAAAGTTACAAATGAAGATACTACTCACCGGCGCTACCGGATACATTGCACAAAGGTTATTGCCAGTATTACTGGAGAATGGGCATCATGTGATTTGCTGTGTTCGGGAAAAAATCCGCTTTGATACAGAAAAGTACAAAGGTTATAATTTGGAGGTCATTGAGATTGATTTTCTGAAAGAAGAGACCCTCAAAGCTATCCCGGAGGATATTGATGTCGCATATTATCTGCTTCACTCCATGTCTGGAGGTCAGAAGGATTTTGCTAAGCTGGAGAAAAAGACCGCAGAAAACTTTAAAACCCGGATGGAGGACACTCGAGTGAAACAGGTAATTTTCTTAAGCGGAATTGTTAATAGTCAAGAGTTGTCTAAACACTTGAGCTCAAGACAAGCTGTAGACCATACCTTAAAATCTGATGTGTATGCATTGACTACGCTAAAGGCCGGCATTATCGTAGGATCTGGAAGCGCGAGCTTTGAGATCATTCGAGATCTGGTGGAAAAGCTACCAATAATGATTGCGCCTAAATGGTTACATACAAAATGCCAACCTATTGCGATCAGAGATGTGCTTGCATTTTTAAATGGCGTATTGCTAAAAGACTTCTCCTTTAACAAAAGCTATGATATTGCCGGACCAGAAGTACTTAGTTATAAAGAAATGTTGATGCGATTTGCGAAGGCCCGGGGATTAAAGAGAAAGATTATAATTGTTCCCGTAATGACGCCAAAAATATCCTCTTATTGGCTATATTTTGTGACGTCAACCTCTTATTCTCTTGCCTGTAATTTGGTTGAAAGTATGAAGGTAGATGTTGTCGCAGAGCCAAATGACCTTAATACAAAGCTGGAAATCGAACCTATGCCTTACGAAGAAGCGCTTAAACTAGCTTTTGGTAAGATTGAGCAAAACCAGGTGATTTCTAGCTGGCGTGACGCCGTGAATTATCAATTCTATGAAAAGGGGCTTTCTAACCTTGTTGAAGTCCCCGAAGAAGGTTGCTTTAAAGACCGAAGAACTGCCAAAGTGAATAATGTGGAAACTGCTTTGGAAAATATCTGGTCTATTGGTGGTGAAAAGGGCTGGTACTACGCCGATTGGTTGTGGGGGGTTCGTGGTTTTCTAGATAAACTATTTGGCGGTGTTGGTTTACAGCGGGGCAGAACAAATATAAATCAGCTCTTCCCAGGAAGAGTAATTGATTTCTGGAGAGTTATACTTGCTGACAAACAAGAAAAACGTCTGTTGCTATATGCAGAGATGAAATTGCCTGGAGAAGCATGGCTGGAGTTTAAAATTGACGATCAAAATATATTTCATCAAACGGCTACATTTCGTCCTGTCGGAATTTCAGGAAGGCTCTATTGGTATGCTGTACTACCTTTTCACTCGTTTATTTTCAAGGGAATGATGAAGAAAATAGTTTCCTAATAATCAGTATCTTTCGACCACTAATCAATTTATTCTCTGTTTCATGAAAATGTGGTGTTTCCTTATTCTATTCTTTTCTGCAAATTCATATGGGCAGCGTATGGATGCCGGAATGATTTTATTGAAAAATAGCAAACTGCCAAAAACAGCTGTTCTAAACTCAACGGTTGATTTGAATCCGGAAGATCCAATGCGAAGTATTTTGCAGAAACATAAGGGCGCTATAGTTTACGTAGATATTTGGGCGACATGGTGTGGACCTTGCCTTGCTGAGATGTCGAATTCTAAAAAGCTTCGTAATAAATTACAGGGTAAAGACGTGGTCTTTGTTTATTTATGCATTAACTCACCTAGTGAAAATCGCTGGAAAAAACTGATTTGCAGTAAGCAGATGGCAGGTGAAAACTATTTTTTTGATCAACAATACTCGGCTGCATTATCAGAAAGGTACAAGGTAAAAACAATACCCAGGTATATTCTTTTTGATCAAAACGGAGATGCCGTGAGTGAAGATGCCAAAAGACCTGGTGAAGATGCAGTATTGAGAACAATAAATGGTATGCTTTAACTATCTCTAAGAGTCAAATTTATTTTGGCAGCCAACGTTTTCAACTCTGTAACCAACCACTGATCTACCCCAAAGGTTTTCAAGACCTTAAATCCTTTTCATTCTAACTAAAAGTGAAGGCTGGTAATGCTATTTTTTTCCCCCCATCCATAGCAGATTCATGGGCAAGAATTCCTACACAAGTGATATTTGCCGACTGTTTGGCATCGGGAAACGGAGCTCGTTTATTGACCAAAGCATTTAGGAACTCATTTACAAGATGTGGGTGTGATCCTCCATGCCCAGATCCCTGGATGAAAGAAAGATGTTGATTGCTATCAGCGTCGTAAACACCACCAGTTGTGAAGGATTGTATTTCTTCCGGCAATAGATGCGCATAGTCCGGAATTTTTACCTTTTCAGGTACCTCACCATTATGTATAACTGAGTCCTCGTGCTCAACCAGTGTCCATTCAAAAGTTTTTTTGGAACCGTAGACGTCAAAACTCTCTCGATACTGTCTCGCAGTATTAAATAGTGAGCGTGTCACTTCTGCTGCAAGATCTGAATCTTTGAATTTGATGTGGCAACTTTCAACGGCAAAGGGCGATCCGTATTTCTCGATTAACGGTTCATCAATGCGGCCTGATCCAAAGCAAGAAACATACTCTGCATCCGCTTTTGCGATTGCAAGAACTGGCCCAACGCAATGGGTTGCGTAATGCATGGGAGGCAATCCTTCCCAGTATCCAGGCCAACCAGCCATTTCCTGCTGATGAGAAGCACGTAGAAACTGAATTTTCCCCAATTCTCCGTTCTCGTAAAGTTCTTTTACAAAGAGGAATTCACGACTATATATCACCGTCTCCATCATCATATAAGTGAGTCCGGTTTCGTGAACTGCTTCCACTATTTGACGGCATTCTTCAACTGTAGTTGCCATAGGAACAGTGCAAGCAACATGTTTTCCTGCTCTTAGTGCTTTTATAGATTGTTCTGCGTGGTTTTGTATTGGCGTATTAATGTGTACAGCATCAACATCAGGATCCTTAAGTAATTCATCATAATCACTATACCTTTTTTCGATTCCGAAGGCATCACCTATGGAGTTCATTTTTTCAGGATCGCGTTGACAAATCGCGTACATATTTGCGTTAGGGTGACGCTGATAAATTGGAATGAATTCTGCCCCAAACCCTAATCCTACTATTGCAATATTTATTTTCTGTTTCTCCATAATATTATAATTTTCACTTAGCTAAATGTTTTCTTCAAAAATGCAATTCCTTCGCTTGCAAAAGCATCCTGACTTTCTGCAAGTGGATGCCAGATACACACTGCTGCAGCAAGCTCCTGATTCTTTGGGGTAAAACTTTCAATTGATACCACACCGTTGTAGTTGATAGCTTCGAGCCCTTCTTTGTAAGCAGCCCAGTTTGTTTGTCCGGTACCTGGTGTACCCCGATAGTTTTCTGACACCTGAAAGTGTATTAACAGATTACCGGCTAGTTTTATTGCTGCTATTATGTCTGGCTCCTCAATGTTCATATGAAAACCATCAAGTATAATCTTTGCCGCTGGATGATTGATGTCCCTGACCAATCGCAACACATCCTTCGCGGTATTTATCAAATCAGATTCGAAACGGTTCAAAGGTTCCAAGGCTATCTCCAGGCCGCGATTTGCAGCCATCTCACAAACTATTCTTAGGTTTTGAACGGCTAGCTGCCATTCCTTTTCCCTCTGTTCTGGTGATACCATCCTAGCTTTGCCAACAGCCGAATAAATTGGCCCTGCGAAGAACTTTGTATCCCAGATCTGACAGAAATCCAGACAAGCCTCTATATATTGAAAGCAGTTTTGATGAACAGCAGGGTCTTCGCTAGTGAGATCCCTTGTTGGACCGAAAGCGCCACAAACAACTGCCTTTAGATTATATTGCTTAAGAGCAGCTTTTACAGCATTGCCGTCTATCAATGCAGGATCCTCTACTGCGATCTCAATATATTCATAGCCCATGCCGGCAACCTTCGAAAAGAGCTCATCTATAGAAGAGGTTTGAAAAGGGGAGGTCCACAACCAGGTGCTGACCCCGAATTTCAATTGTAACGACATATCTAAATTATTTAGTATCTCCGAAATTTAAACTAATGGTTGATTATTTTGTAACTCTACGACCTTGTAGCCCCCTTGAGACTTGAAATAGAAAATGAGGAGTATATAGCTAACCAGCATAATCAGCGGAAAAATAACGATGTAACTCAAGGCTTCCTTTTTAGCGGTGTCGCGAATCGTGGTGACAGTCTCTCGATCAGCCGGTGTGGCGGTCGCGAGTTTTGCTTGATCCAATGCCTTATATTCACCAAATAAACTTGTCTTTTGTTCTGTTACATAGGTGCTGTGGATAGCTGTATTATTTGATTGGTCGTAACCTGCAATTTTTTGATCGACAGATTTATCCTGAATAAAGCCCAAAATACCTGCGCCGATTACACCTGCAGCGATCATACCTAAACCTCCAGTTATATTAAGTGTCAACGCACCACCTTTTGGAAATTGTTCTGATACAAGGCCTAGCATTGTTGGCCAGAAGAATGATTTAGCTAAACCATAAATTGTTGCAGCCACCAAAATCATGATTCCAGTCGATGCAGATAGCATGTACAAACCAATTACTGCTACCCCAGAACATAGGGCTAGCAAGCCTAGCGAAGAAATCTTATGACTCAATGGACCAGCAAAAAACCTAAGCACAAACATGATGGCAGAAGTGTAAACTAAGACCCAGCCAGCCTGTAAGCCAATTTTAGTCATCTCTGGTGCCATCAAATCAGTGATCCAGCTGTCGGTCCCCAACTCTGTGGTTGCAAGAGGAATCATCACTAGTAGCAAGATGATAAATAGAGGTCGGCCAAAACTTCTTGTATAATAGCCAAATCCCGCGGTAATGAGTAAGGTTATAATTACGCTGATAGTGGTAGACCATCCAAACACAGTTCCAAGTTGGAAAATAATTAGTGCTACAATGATTAGTGCGCCTCCGGCTCCAACTTCCTGGAGCATTTCTTTGTAAGAAACACCTGCCTGAACACGTTCGTTTAGAGGGAATTTTAGAGAAATTGTCATAAATCCATAGATCAATGTAGGTATCAGAATCAGTGCGATTTTATATTCCCATGGGGTATTTACGCCAAGTGTTAATGCCATTATTCCACCTAAAACCAATCCACCTGCCCAACCGGCATGTAGAATACTTAACCATTTGATCTTTTGCTTAGGGAACATTGTCGCTACCACAGGATTCGCAACAGCTTCTACTGTTCCGTTACCAATTGCAACAATAAAAGAACCTATGTAGAGCATCCAGTAGCCGGTTGCAAAAATCGTGAGGGCCGCAGAAGCGATGTGACATACGATTGCAAATATCATTGCGGTTTTGTAACCAATTTTATCGATCACTAGACTGAATAGTACAATGCTTATCGCGAATGGCCATAAGCCAACCCCTGCAATTTCACCAAGTTGCGTTTGAGTAAGGTTAAAATCAACTCCCCATTGTGGCAAGATAAGTGCCCTTAGGATAAAGCCAAATGCTGTTGTTACCAGAGAGATGAAACACGCGTAAAAGAGTTTCATGTCAACTTTTGATTCTGACATACTGAATTAAATTAGGTTTATAGTTGGTTAATATTTCTAAATAGTTAAGGTATTACTTTCATCATACCATTCATTATTCTCCAGTGACCTGGGAATGAGCAGATGTAAGGATAGTTTCCTGTTGAAGCAGGAACTTTAAATCTTAATGTCTCGGACCCTTCAGGATTCACTAATCCCGTATGGAACAAAACTTCCGGCATATTTGGAACATATTGTGCTGCCGCTCCTTTAGGATCCTGAGCCAGTTTATCGGCCGCCGCACCAACTTTATCCATGCTTCCTTTTTGAAGAATCAATAAGTTGTGTTGCATAAAATCGATATTTTTAAATACTACCTCAACCGTAGTTCCAGCTTTTACAGTAAATGTTTTCAGGTCATACTTCATTGCGTTTACAATCGGACTAATTGTGATCACCTTGTCCACTTTAGCAACCGCAGGCAATGAGCCTGTTGTTTTCTCCGTAATTATTTCTACAGCGGATACAGGCATGTGTCTTTTAAGCGCGATAGTAAATGCAGTACCTAACCATTTGTCTGAACTATTTTCAGACAGTTTTTCTGCCGCTTGTAAATCTGAAACCAAAGCTGTAGAAACAGGTAATTCCGAAATCTTAAGCACCGCAGCAAGTCTGGTATTTAAATTTGAATCATTCAATAAACCAGCTTTCAATATTGCTGCTAATGAAGCAGAATTATTTGGTAAGACCTGTAAGGCGGCCTTCCTGACCCCTGCTGATGGATGGCTTAATGCGTCAACAGCAACAAGAAACGCTTCTGTATTTGCACCTTCAAATAAACCCAGGCCCTTTAATGTCCATAGGGCATGTATAGCGGGAGCATTTATGCCAAGCTCATCAACCTTTTTGTCACGAATAAGTTTATACAGGGAAGTTGCGATCTGTTTGTCGCCGCCTTCCACTATCAAACGTTGAGCAGTAGTTCGCCAGAACATATTGTCACTTTCCAAACCTGAAATCAATGACTTTGGATCTTTTTTATTCAGCGATTTGATCTTTGAAGCGACAGCATTTTTATAAACTATTTTATATATCCTTCCATGCGTTCTATCTCTCAAAGGATTGATGTAAGCGTTACCCTTTCCATTTTCAAAGCCCTCTGGAGTGGGATTGTGCTGTATGATGAAATTATACCAGTCTAAAACCCAAACTGCCCCGTCCGGGCCAACTTCTGTTTGCACGGGTCCGAACCACTCATCTGCACTGGCGATAAAGTTCCAGCCGTCTTTTTCTCTGAAACCTGATCCTTTAGCTTCCAAAATAGCCTCATGAACTACGCGTCCTGTTGGTTCATTGACAAAGCCAATGCGGTTCCAATATTTTTTTGGAAAGTTTCTCGCTGTGTACAAATTATGGCCAGCAGCGGCTGTAAAGCCGTTGTGAACGTCAACCTGGCGTAGATTCTTAGTAACTACATGCATCGCATAGTGCCCATCTATCTTTTCAACAGACTGATCAGCCGGTTTTCCAATTTTCGACAAGTAGGAGAAGGGTATTCCTAAAAAGGCACTATGTGTATTGTTTGCAGTAGATATGAAAACGTCATTATTTTCAGAGAATCCAATTCCCCAGGTATTGTTGCTGGTTCCGCCCAAAAATTCCATGTTTTTACCTGCTGGTGAAAAGCTGTAAATACCCTGACTAAACTTAAATTGCTGATCTCCAACTTTACCGTTAAAGCCGGAATAACCCACTGTACCCCAAATTTTATTGTCTAGACCGTATTTTAAGCTAGATGGACCGGCGTGCGTATCAAATGTGCCCCATCCGGTGATCAATTTCTCTCTAACATCTGCCTTATCGTCGCCGTCAGTATCCTTTAAAAAGATAAAATCAGGAGCCTGGGCTATAATTACCCCACCATTTGCGAAAGTAATGCTGGTTGGAATATTGAACTTGTCTGCAAAGACAGTAAACTTATCTGCTTTTCCGTCGCCATTCGTATCTTCACAAATCTTGATGCGATCCTGACCTTCACCTTTAACATCTCGTACCGTGTTCGGATAGTCGACGGTCTCGACGATCCATAGGCGCCCCCTTTCGTCCCATGCCATGGCAATAGGTTTGGTAATATCAGGTTCTGATGCAAATAGCTCCAATTTAAAATCCACAGGAATCTGAGTAAGCAATTGAGATTCTTCGGCGGTTAATGGTGCTTGTAACTGAAATCCTCCAGGTCTTTTTTCATAGTTAGGAAGTTTTGCATCTGAATAGTCCGGTGTCGGTTTCGCAAGCTTATTCCAGTCTTTTTTGGCAGCATCATTTACCGACCAAATTATGCCATTTTTTAGCATTTTCAAGAAGTCCGGATTCGTCCAGCTACGCTCATCGTGTCCGTACGCAGTATAGAAAACCTTCCCTTTTCCATAATTCTTAACCCAAGTGTAGGGTTCATGATGCGTTCCTTCAACCCGTTCAGTGAGTACGTGGATATCTTTAGCTATTTTTTGATGAACATAAGTTTCATCCCAGGTGCTGAAGGCATTTACTCCTTTCATAACCGGATGTTTTGCGTCAACTATTGTTGCGGAAAAAGTATCTGTTTTATGTTCCTTGAACTGACCACCGACCATATTTATATATCCAGGTGAATTCTGGAAACAGAATGAGGCGCAATGAACTGGAATAAATCCTTTACCACTTTTCACGTAATTTAACAATGCTTTTTCCTGAGCAGGATTGATTGTATCATAATTTGCATAGATCATCAATCCGTCGTATTTGGCTAAATTTGCTTCATTCAAATCATTAGGATCCGTGGTGTAAGAAATATTAATTCCATCTTTAAATAAAGCCTGAGAAACAATTTCCGCGAATTTCTCTGAAAAATGATGTTTACTATCATGTCCAAGAAGTAGAATTTCTAATCTGTTTGATTTGTTATCTGAAACAAAAGTTCCTTTGAAACTCAGTATAGAAACAAGTATAATGGCAGCAAGCGCCAGGTATTTTTTCATGGAGTGTATTATTTGGTTATTCATTTAAACAGGATATCTAATCTCTACAATTAAGAAGAGATAACCTTTCACTTTTTTATCCAATACTAACTGTATTATGTCATAATAAATGGTATTTTTACTTAAATGCATGCAATTATATAGTTTATGAAGGTAGCCATTCATAAGTCTGCTATTCCAGAAACTCAGATGTTTGTGGTTAAAGAATTGGAGGAAAGGCATTTCGATCCTACTTGGCATGCTCATTCAGAATATCAACTGTTTGTGGTGCTGGAAGGAACTGGTACCCGGTTCATTGGCGACAGTATCAAGTCGTTCCATGCGGGTGAACTGGTGTTTACCGGAGCCGATATTCCCCACCTTTGGCGGAGCGATGACCTCTATTTCAAAAAGAACAGTAATCAGTCAATTAAAGGAATAGTTATCTATCTGCAGGAGAACTTTTTGGGCGATCACATGATGGAAAAGGAAGAACTGGTGCTCCTCAAAAAGTTTTTTAAACGTTCATCCAGAGGTTTGGAATTTTATGGGGAGCGCAAACAGGTAATCATTTCTATGATGCAGGATCTTCTTTTAATGAATGGTCTCGAGAGCTTGATCCAGCTGCTAAAAATTCTTCTGGTAGTTTCACAGACAAAAGAATATAACTATATTTCCAACACCAAGTACACGGGACCATTCAACGAAAATGAGACCGATAGGATGAATAAAGTTTATGAATACGCTTTAAAAAATTTCCGCAAGAAGATTTCATTACCTGAGCTTTCAGCTATGCTTTACATGACGCCAACGTCCTTTAGCCGGTATTTCAGTATCAGAAACAATAAAACATTTTCAAGATTCATTACCGAGCTCAGAGTCAAGCACGCTTGTAAACTTCTTATGGAGACTGATCTGCCTATTTCTACAATATCTTATGATTGCGGGTTCAATACCCTGTCCAACTTTAATAAGCAATTTAAAGAGGTCATGTTTAAGAAACCCTCCGATTACAAGAATGAATACTTGAAGATGTAATAAATCGGTAATACCTGCTACTTATTGTGTAAATATATCAATGATCAATTCAATGGCAGAGCAGGAATTTTTAAACATGATAGCTATTCATCAAGGCATCATTTATTGCTTCCTTTAGAAAAAAAAGGCCACCGTTGGAATATCTGTAGATCTTACGTTCAATCTCTTTTCATAAGGATAGTTTTTGCGTCCGCCCTTTTGACTTTTCTTAGCCATAACATCGACTTCAAATAGTGAGAAATTCCTACTCAGGGGCATCGTTATCTGCATTGTGATATTTCAAATATTCCTACTGTGTTCGCTCTGGATGAAGAGATATAAAACCCTTGATAATACATTGGCGGCTTTTAAGGGATAGAAAGGAATATTCCAGGCTGCGTGTTTAAGGGTTGGTAGCCCATATATTTATCTCCGGAATAAAACCGATATCACTCATTCCTAACGTAGAAACTATGACTTCTGCGATTTCGAATCCCTTAAGTTTATTTTTTATATCTGCAGATATATAGCCTAGCTTATCCGCAAAAGGCGTGATTACTTCACTTGGGTTTACCTGAATGACCTTCACATTATATTTGCGTAATTCAGCCTGCCAGCACATAGTAAGTCCCGTCATTGCCGATTTGCTTGACACATAAGCAGAACCATTAGCAAACCCTTTTACAGCACCCATAGAGGATATATTAATAATGTTGCCCCTATTTTGTTCGATGAAATGTTTCGCGGCCAGTTTACCACAGATGAAAGCGCTTTTGGTATTAACCTCCCAGATCCTTGTAAAATCTTCAGTTGAGGTTTCTACTAATGAACCCATAAATCCAAGGCCCGCATTGTTGATCAACACATTTAATCCACCCATCTTTTCCAAAGCAAATTCAAATAAGTTTTCGAGATCAGATTCGTTAGCAACGTCTGCTCTGATGCCGAAAACATCCAGTTCTTTTGCAACCTTATCTACAGTGATAGCATCTCGTCCGCAAATTACAACCTGCGCGCCTTTTGCGCGCAATAGTTTTGCAGTTTCGTATCCAATACCTGATGTCCCGCCTGTAAGTATAACCTTTGCTGTATTTAAATCCATATCCAAATATCAATAAAAGAGAACTTAGATCAGCATTGGAATTATCTCAATAATTAGATGATGAAGATTCAGCTACTAACGCCACGATTTTTGGATCAACTTTAACCCAAGTTTCAGAATAGCTAACCTTCCCACCTGGAGTATCATAAGTGTCACTCATAATCAATAGGCTATCTTTTATTTGATATTTTATCTTATACGTTTTTCCAATCATTGGCTTATTGACAGCATCGACTATTGTCTCCGTATAGAAATTTTCATCAAGTTAAAATCTCGGAGCTTCCAACTTCCATCTAAAGGAGTGATATTCTGCTTGTTGATCAAACTGCTAAACGTCAGGATAAGAAAAGTTGCTAATAAAGTAAAAATCGTTTTCATGATAGATAACCTATCCAATGCCGGTTACTCAATTATTATTTGCATTAAGAAAAGCGAGGGTCTTGTCTGCTACCCGTTCTAAATGATTTGGCAATGTTTCAGCGGTGTACGGATGTGAAGCCCCGTAAACATGGTTGGCACCCTCTACCCTTTGAATTTGTGCCTTTAACTGTTTTTGCGCAAGCTCCTGAGCCACGCTAAAGTCTACGTTGACATCATTATCACCATGTAAAATTAGCCATGGAACGTCAATCTTTTTAGCTGCTTTTAAAATGTTATAGGCTTCCTCGTGTTCATTAAAATCTTCCAGAAGACTTTTATCTAAAGGCATCTTCTCCTTTGTCCTGGCATTTTCCACATATATTCTGCCAGTACTCAGCCAGTCTTCCTCCTGCTCCTTTTTCCAAAGACTGGAGAAATCGGCGATGGACGACCAGGTAACCAATTTTTTTACGCGCTTATCTTTTGCAGCCTCCAAAATGGCTAATCCACCGCCTCTACTATGTCCGACTAACGAAATTTCAGTACCAGGGAATTGTTTACTGGTATAGTCTGTCACCTGATCGATGTCAAATAATTCTTTGCTTATGGTATTAGCGGCAAAGCTTTCTAGGTCGGTGACATCGTTTGGCTTATCGGCTGTTACCCCGCTGTGAGATAGGTTAAACTTGAGATACCGATAGTTGTTCTTAGCAAAAAAATTAGCCATCAGGTTGTGTGCTCCCCAGTCTTTAAACCCCTTAAAGCCGTGAATAAATATTATTGTGCGTAGGTTGGAAGCTTCATCGTTGAAGGTGTAGTCGCCAAACATCACCTTTCCTTCCGCACCAGATATTTCAAATTCTTCTTTGCGTATCATGTGTTTTTCTTCTTGGATTAGCAATATAACAAATTTGGTTAAGGCTTGTTTAGCTAACTATTTGATTAAAAACACAGCATCTCCTTTATTTAAAATCTTTCTAAATAGTTCTTAATTACAGCCTAATGACAGTGGTGCAACGTCGTGTTATTACTTTTGTTACACTAAAAATAAATACGTAGTAACAATTGGAATATTTAAAGATCATTGCTTTCACCCATAAACAAATTGACCTAAAGTCTTTAGGGAAACTGGTTATCTGTGAGCAGACACTTGACGACAGGTTGAGAAATATTCAGTCAGAACTGGGTGTTAAAGAAATATTCTATGTAGGAACTTGTAACCGCGTTGAATTTGTTTTCACTTGTGCCAGCGAAATCAATAGAGAATTTATTCATCGTTTTCTTACTGTACTCAACATGGGTCTACCTGAAGAGTACATGGATCAGTTCATTGCAAACGTGTCTGTTTATGAGCAGGTGGAAGCATTTAATCACTTGCTTCGTACTTCTTGCTCCTTAGAAAGTCTTGTTGTAGGTGAGAAGGAGATTTTAGCACAGTTGCGTCGGGCGTATGAAGCTTGTCGCGTTGCCGGCTTCACCGGAGATTACATGAGAATGATCATGAATAGGGTGGTTAAAACTGCTAAGGAGGTTTACACCAATACCAATATCTCCAAAAACCCAGTTTCTATAGTTTCATTGGCCTATCGCAAGCTTCGTGATTTGAAGATGTGCGCCAACTCAAGATTGCTCATCATTGGGGCAGGAGAAACCAATAGAAACATCGCGCAATATCTTAAAAAGCATAAATATTCTAACTTTTCTATTTTCAACCGCACTGTAGAAAATGCAGAGCACCTTGCAAAGGAGCTTAACGGCACGGCATATCCGCTAACAGAACTTGAAAACTTTTCAGGAGGATTTGATGTGATCATCACCTGTACCGGAGCTACTGAACCGATAATTACAGAAGAGATCTATAAAAAATTATTAAATGGAGATACCGGTAAAAAGGTAATTGTAGATTTGGCTATTCCAAATGACACCGCTCCTGAAATTCTCGACAACTTCTCCGTACACTACATTGAGGTAGAGTCATTAAAAGAAATTGCCCGTAAAAATATTCAGGAACGTTACGATGAACTGGTAAATGCGGAGCACATCATAGAGGAAAATATCAAAGACTTCGAACTGGTTTTACGTCAGCGCAAGATCGAGATTGCCATGAGTGGCGTTCCTCAGAAGATCAAGGAAATTAAGCACACTGCTATCAATGCTATCTTTGCCGATGAAATCAATGGGATGGACGAAAGTTCCAGACTAATCCTTGAACGTGTAATGAATTACATGGAAAAGAAATGTATCAGCGTTCCAATGGTCATGGCCAAAGAGATATTGGTAAAGAATAGCTAAATTTGCGGAAAAATTAGCATCAGCGTGAAAAGACTTACTATTGGTACAAGAGGTAGCGACCTGGCTTTATGGCAAGCCAACTTTATTAAAGACAAGCTTGCATCAATTGGTATTGAAGCCGATATTAAGATCATTAAAACCCAGGGCGATAAAATCTTAAATCTTAGGTTAGACAAGCTAGAAGGCAAGGGATTTTTTACCAAAGAGCTGGAAGAAGAACTTCTTGGCGCTACGATCGACATCGCTGTTCATTCACATAAGGACCTTCCAACGGTGCATCCGGCAGGATTAACAATTGCCGCTGTAACGGAAAGAGAAGATCCTTCAGAGTTATTGTTGATTCTTAAGGACTGTGTCGACGTAACCAAAAGGTTATCCTTAAAGCACGGTGCAATGGTCGGTACTTCTTCCAACAGGCGCACAGCGCAGCTACTCGCATTAAGGCCAGATCTCAATATCGAAGATCTTCGTGGTAATGTTCCAACACGTATCGGGAAGTTAAGGGATGAGAACTATGATGCGATTATGATCGCTAAAGCTGGTGTAAACCGCCTTCAGATTGACCTTTCAGAATTTCATATTGAAGTTGTTGACACTACTGAACTTGTTCCCGCGCCTGCTCAGGGTGCCCTTGCTGTTCAGATCAGAGACAATGATCACGAGTTGTTTGAGGCCTTACAGCAAATAAATCACTCAGAAACCGTTGAACAAATTGCGGTAGAACGTAAAGTGCTTAACTTGTTCGAAGGTGGTTGTCACATGCCATTGGGCTGTTATTGTAAGAAGGAGAATGGGCAGTATGAAGTTTGGACTTCTAAGGCTGAAACTGCCGAAGATTTCCCTGACCGTCTGTTCTTTCGTGTGCCTACCCTGGAGGGTTTGGCTGAGCGAATCGTAGCTAAATTTTCGAAAGACAGAAAGCGTCCATCAAAGGTTTTTATTTCTAGAGAAATTGGTGAGCATAGCTATTTCAGAAAAGCACTTGAAAAAAATAATATAGAGATTGAAGGCAGATCGTTGATCAGGACATTTCCAATTGTAAATGTACTTGATCCATTCTACCTTAAAAATATAGACTGGATTTTCTTCAGTAGTAGAAATGCAGTAGAGTACTTCTTTAAGCTAAAACCAACGTTGTCGAAAAGGATGAAGTTCGGTGTTGTTGGAAGAGGTAGTGAGGATGCCTTGCGTAAATACGGTGAACTTGCAGATTACGTTGGAGAAAGTGGCGATATTAAGGAGGTTGCTGATGATTTTGCTGCCTTGGTTGGTGGTCAGACCGTACTCTTTCCCAGAGCCCTGGATTCATTGCTAAGCATCCAAAAGTCACTCAAAGAAGATACTAAAATCATTGATCTACCAATCTACGAGACTGTTGTAGAAGAAAACATTGACCGCACATCGGCAGATGTGCTCATCTTCACAAGTCCGAGTAATGTAGATGCGTATTTCGCAACCAACCTACTCGAGCATGGTCAGCAGGTTATTGCTATTGGAAATTCAACTGGCAAGAAGTTCGACGAGATGGGTGTAACTTATTGCTTGCCATACTCGCCTGACGAGATTGGCTTGTCGGAAGCTGTTTTCGGTATAGATATTAAATAATGCGATAAATAGAGAGAGATGTTGCAGAGACCCCGCAGATTAAGAAAGAACCCTTTGGTTAGAGAAATGGTTGCAGAAACCAGGCTTTCTAAAGACATGTTCATTTACCCATATTTTGTAGTTCCAGGAAAAAATGTAATTCACGCTATCGATGCCATGCCTGGTATCAATCATTTTTCTGAAGACACCTTGTTGAAAGATGTAGAAAAGGGACTGCAGCTCGGGGTAAATAAAATTATGCTGTTTGGTGTTGGCGATGAGAAGAGTGAAAATGCGGCATCTGCTTACCACGACCATTCTCTCGTTCCTTCCGCTGTACGTTTATTAAAAAAGAACTTCGGTGATGACTTATATGTAGTGACGGATGTGTGTGTATGTTCTTACACTTCTCATGGTCACTGCGGAATACTGAAAAACGATTATGTGCAGAACGATGCAACGGTAGAAGTCATTGCCAGAATGGGTCTTACACATGCCCAGGCGGGAGCAGATATGCTTGCTCCATCAGATATGATGGATGGAAGGGTAGCTTCTATGAGGAGTGTACTTGATGGTGCTGGTTTTGAAAACACGGCAATTATGTCTCACGCTACCAAATTTGCATCTGCTTATTACGGGCCTTTCAGAGAAGCAGCGGATTGCGCGCCAAGCAAAGGCGACCGTAAAGCCTATCAGATGGATTTTAGAAATCCAAATGAGGCAGTGAGAGAGGCAATGCTGGATGAAGCTGAAGGTGCGGATGTACTGATGGTTAAGCCGGCTTTGGCTTACCTGGACATCATTCACAAATTAAAACAACAAACAGATTTGCCTATCGCATGTTACAATGTATCAGGAGAGTACTCCATGATAAAGGCAGCGGCAGAGAAGGGTTGGATTGACGAACAAAAAGTGGTAATGGAAACAATGCATGCATTTGCAAGAGCCGGAGCCAGTATCATTACGACTTACCATATCAGGGATATCGTAGAAAAGAATTGGATGTAATTATGTTAGAGTCTTTAAAAAAAATGTTTTCTGGTACTGAAGGTGAGGTTCCTGTAAATACAGGGAGTAAGCCTGATATTTCGAGAGAAAAGTCCGCTGAACTATATGCGAAAGCAAAAAACTATTTCCCTGGGGGGGTAAATTCACCGGTTAGGGCTTTTAAATCTGTATATGGTACACCACTTTTTATCCAAAAAGGTGATGGTTGTTACGTGTGGGATGCTGACGGCAATCAATTTATCGATTTCTGTGGTAGTTGGGGTCCTTTAATTCTGGGTCATAATAGTGCGAAGGTTCGTGAAAAGGTAACTGAAGTAATGCAGAACGGGATGAGCTTCGGCGCACCTACAGCCTTAGAGAATGAACTTGCGGAGCTAATTATCAGTAACAATAGATTTGTAGAAAAGATTCGTTTTACGAGTTCTGGTACAGAGGCAGTGATGTCGGCCATTAGGTTAGCCCGAGGCTATACAGGAAGAGATAAGATCATCAAGTTTGAAGGTTGTTATCATGGCCATACCGATTCTTTGCTGGTTAAAGCAGGATCTGGTCTGGTTACGTTTGGTGAAACCTCTTCTGCAGGTGTCCCTAAGTCCTTCGCCGATGAAACGATCGTAATTCCACTAAATGATATTTCTGCTATTGAGCAGGCATTTGCACAGTTTAAGGATCAGGTTGCGGCAGTAATTATAGAAGGTATCCCAGCTAACAACGGACTGCTTATGCAAGATGTTGAGTTTATTAAATCTCTGGAGAGAATCTGTAAAGAAAATCAAGCTTTATTGATTTTTGACGAAGTCATCACTGGTTTCAGATTGGGATTTGAAGGAGCAGCAGGACATTATGGCATTAAGCCTGACATAGTAACCTACGGCAAAATTATAGGTGGTGGTTTACCTGTTGGAATGTACGGTGCATCTACGGAAATTATGGGCCACATCTCTCCCGATGGGAATGTTTATCAAGCAGGTACGTTGTCGGGAAATCCAGTGGCAATGGCTGCCGGTATTGCACAACTTACGGAATTATTGAAGTCTGGTTTCTATAAAGACCTTAATGCTAAGGCAACCGAATTTTCAGAGAGTATACAACGGTTTGCTACAGCAAGGAGCTATAAATTTAAAGTATTCCACGTAGGGTCTATCTTCTGGTTCGCTTTTACGAACAAGGAAAAGATTCAAACTGCGGAAGATATTGACCCTGCAAGTATGGAGAGATTCAAGATCATGCACAGAGAATTGCTTAACCGAGGAATCTATCTTGGGCCATCGGGTTACGAGGTAGGCTTCGTTTCTGCAGCCCATACCAAGATCGAGTTGGAGAAAGCAAAGCGGGCAATTTTTGAGAGTCTTGACGTCGTATTCAGAACTAAGTAAATAATAGTTATATTTAAATGTAAATAGCTCACCCATTGAAAAAATCTATAGTCATATTCTACTTTCTTCTCTTGTATTCTGTGGTGCAATTAATCTCTTGGGGAACGCTTGTAGTAAAGCTACAGCCTTCAAGAATGGCGATGATAATGGGAGAGGGCTCCGTCTTCCTATTTTTACTGGGTATAGGTGCATACTTCCTGCACAGATCAATCAAGAAAGAAGACAAACTTCGTGAGCAGCAACAGAACTTCCTGTTATCTGTAACTCATGAGCTAAAATCTCCTTTAGCGGCAATCAAGCTTTCCCTACAAACTATTGTTAAACGTGATTTAGATAAAGTCAGACAAATGTCCTTGCTTAACAATTCTTTGAAAGATATTGAGCGATTGGATGATCTGGTAGAAAACATGTTATTAGCAACAAAGATTGAAAACAGGTCATACTCTTTTCCCAAAGAGGAGTTTGACTTTTCTGAAATGGTGGGCAAAATTACTGATAGGCTTCAAATCCACTCTTGTGGTTGTGAGCAGGTGATTAGTCCGAAAATACAACCGGGTATAAAAGTTACAGGCGATCCGTTTACGCTGTCATCTGTGGTAACAAATCTGGTAGAGAATGCAGTGAAATATTCTGGCCCCTGTGCAGAAGTTAGTGTGGAGTTGAAAAACAAAGATGGCCATCCTTTTTTAACAGTATCAGATAAAGGTCCTGGTATTCCTGATGGGGAGAAGATGCTTATATTCGATAAGTTTTATCGGGTGGGTGACGAAAATGTCAGGAAAGCTAAAGGAACAGGTTTAGGCCTGTTTATTGTTAAAGAAGTATTACAAAAACACGACGCTGATATCAGTGTTAGAGACAACATACCTCAGGGTGCTATTTTTGAAATTACATTTAGTTAATTATGCAACAGAAACTCAGAATACTATTGGTTGAAGATGAAGATCACTTATTGGATGCCATAAAATTAAACCTTGAACTAGAGGGTTACAAGGTTCATGCTGTTAAAGACGGCAAAATGGCTTTGAAAGTTTTCAAAGAGGAGCGTTTCAATCTAATCATTTTAGATGTCATGCTTCCAGAAATGGACGGTTTTCAGGTATGTGAAACCATACGTTTAGAAAACACAGAAGTTCCTATCCTTTTCCTTACTGCTAAAAACACCAGTGAAGATCGTGTTATGGGCTTAAAGAAAGGTGCTGACGACTACCTTGTCAAGCCTTTTAATTTGGAAGAACTGATCTTAAGGGTTGGAATTCTTGTCAAAAGAAGCATGAAAGCTGATGATTTGAAAGAATTAAACTCTTATAAAATTGGTGATAAAACCATCTACTTCAACTCTTTTGAATTAAAGCAGGATGATGGTGTTATCGTTCCTTTGACTAAAAAGGAGACCATGTTGTTGAAACTATTAATCGAACGTAAAAACGAAGCAGTTTCTCGTGAGCAGATTCTGGAAACAGTTTGGAATTACGACGTTTATCCTTCAACAAGAACTATCGATAACTTTATTTTAACCTTCCGTAAGTATTTTGAACCGGATCAAAAGAACCCGGTATATTTTCATTCCATTAGAGGCGTGGGTTATAAATTCACGGATATTCATTAATGTATAATGCCAAAGGCAGGTATGCGTTGATGGCGATATTCGTTATTGCAGCCATCGTATGCCTTTATTATAATCAAACACAGCTTGCGGCCTTTGGAGGGTTACTAGCTGCGTTTGTGCTTTGGAGCCATTTTAAGCATAGCTCGATTGTTCTTGCATCTAAGTATTACCAGCAGGGAAACTATGAAAGAACGGAGCGTATCCTTTTGGAAGTACCTAATCCCGACCGTTTAGCTAAAAAACGCCGTGGATATTATGAATTCATGAAAGCTAATATAGCTTTAAAGAACGGTGAGTTTGATCAGGCAGAGCATCATTTTCAGATTGCCAGCCGCTTCCCATTAGGTGGTACTAATGATAAAGCTTTTGTACTCATTCACCTTGCCAATCTTGCATTAAGGAAAAAAGATAAAGCGCGGAGCACGGCCTACATTCAGCGCGCAAAAGAACTGGCAGTGACGCCCAAAGCAAAAGAGATAATTACTAAAATAGAAATAGAAGCCAACGGCTTATAAGAACTCGAACACAGATGAACACGTTATTTTTAGATGCAGCATTTTCAAAGAAGACAGAGCGCCCACCAGTATGGATGATGAGACAAGCCGGACGCTTCATGCCTCAATACTGGGAAATTAAGAATAAATATTCTTTCCTCGAAATGTGCAAAACACCGGAGATTGCTGCGGATGTAACAATGCTTCCTGTGGATCTTTTAGGTATTGATGCAGCGATACTATTCTGCGATATTCTGGTAACTGGAGAAGCAATGGGTGGTGATCTAAGCTTTACGCAAGGAGTTGGTCCGAAGTTCGCTAATCCAGTTCGTACGCTCGCAGATGTTGATGCACTGGAGGTTGACGTATTAGATCGTCTACAGTATGTAGCGGATGCGATAAAAGTAATTCAGCAGCGCTTGAACGGTAGCATTCCTTTGATTGGATTCGCTGGTGCACCATTTACCGTAATGAGTTATTTGGTAGAAGGGGGATCGTCAAAGGATTTTAAACTCACCAAACTATTGTTGCACAACCATCCCGAGATTGCCCATAAGTTATTGGCTAAAATTGCAAAAGTTACTGCCGATTACTTAAACCTACAAATTGCTGCGGGAGTAAATGCAGTTCAGATCTTTGATAGCTGGGCGCTTGCTTTGTCTTGGAATGATTATCAGGAGTTTTCTCACCGTTATATTCAGCAGATTATTGCCAATCTTAACAGGAAAGATATTCCGGTCATATCCTTTTGTAAAGGAAGTTCTGTATTTGCACCTATGATGGCGGAGGCTCAGCCTGATGTGATCTCGGTTGATTGGAATGCAGACCTTTTAAACATTAAGAACGCACTACCTGCAGGTATTGCAGTTCAGGGAAATCTTGATCCACATATTCTGTATGCAGACCAATCTGTGATCAAAAAAGAGATTTATCGCTTATTTGAGCATATGCGTGGAACAGAGGGCTTCATCTTCAACCTCGGCCATGGTATTATGCCGGATATTCCTTTCGAGAATGTAAAGTACGCGATTGAAGTTGTAAAGGAATTTAGATACTAATATGGACCAGTACTATAACTACGTCCTTTCTGTTCATATCATATTCGTGGTAAGCTGGATGGCGGGGTTGTTTTATAGTGTTCGTTTGTTTATTTACCATACCGAGGCGAACGATCGTCCGGAGGTGGAACGTAATATCCTGAAAAAGGAATACGAAAAAATCGAGGCAAAGCTTTGGAACATTATCACCACACCAGCAATGGCACTCACCGTACTTGCTGGTGTGACGATGGTTTGTATCCGGCCATACCTATTAGATACCAACTGGTTCAGGGTCAAAATAGGCTTTGTTATTTTACTGCTGATCTATCATTTTATTTGTCAGCGAATAATGGGGCAACTCAAAGATGGAAAATGTACCATCAGTTCTTTTCATTTAAGGCTATGGAATGAGGTAGCCACGATATTGTTGGTGGCCATTGTATTCACTGTAGTATTAAAGAATGCTGTAGATTGGATCTACGGCCTAATTGGGTTGATCATCTTCTCGGCTGTTATTATGACGGCGGTAAAAATCTACAAGCATTACCGCAAAAAGCACGAGAAATAAAATAGTTATTTCTTCATGCAACCTTTTCTGTAGTTACTTCATCTACACTATACCAAACACACAATGAAGTTGATTAAACATAACATAGACGATTTACTGGAGGGCTGCAAAGCAGGCAACCGAAAGATGCAGGAGGCATTGTATATGCAGACTTCATCTAAGATGCTTGCAGTTTGTATGCGCTACGCAAAAGACCATATGGAGGCCGAGGATGTACTTCAATTGGGCTACATTAAGGTCTTTCAAAAAGTTAAGGAGTACCGTGGCGACGGTGCGTTTGAAGGATGGATCAGAAGAATCATGGTTAATACTGCAATTGAAAGCTATCGTAAGAATATTCGGTCGATGAATGTTGTTCCGATAGAAGATGCCTACGAACAGCCTTCAACCGGCTTTGATTTTAGTCGCCTGGGCATACAGGATCTATTGAAACTGATTCAAAACTTGGCAGATGGCTATCGTGTGGTGTTTAACATGTATGCAATTGAGGGGTATTCCCACAAGGAGATCGCGGAAACATTAGGCATTTCTGAAGGCGCAAGTAAATCTCAATTATCGAGAGCCAGAGGAATATTAAAGGAACAAATTACCAAAATGGAGAGCATTAATTATGGCACATATGCAGGATAAAGATTTTGATCAGTTATTTAAAGATCAATTTGAGGAGGCAGAGATTACACCATCAGCAAACTTGTGGAGTAATATCGAAAGGGAATTGTCACCTAAGAAAAGAGTTATGCTACCGGCATACTGGATGGCAGCGGCTGTTGTGATTATCGCGGTTATGGTCGGCCTGTTACTGCCTAAGGATCAGCCGATCAGACTTCGTGGATCTGTAGATTTTGTGGCAAGCAATCCCAATACAGCAACTATGGCACCTTCAAAAGCGGTAGAAGAGGTTATTGTGGAAGAAAAACAAAAGGAAAGCACCCCATTAATAATCGCCCCACGCTTAAATGAGAGCGATGTAAAAAAGGATTTCGAAGCGATGCAACCAATTGCTGTAAGTGCCCATCCTATTAATAAGGAAATTCATGACGCGTCAGCTATCACTGCTCAGGCATCGCAAGAGGCTCCTGAAAATGATGTAATGATAGCTAGAGTAGAAACTCCGCAAGAAGTAAAAGCTATAGCTGAAGTAGAACAACCTGAGCATAAAGGAATCAGAAATGTTGGCGATCTAATAAATATAGTGGTCAATAAGGTTGATAAGAGAGACAAGAAACTGATACAATTCAATACAGACGAAGACGATAACTCCTCTGTAGTAGCGATCAACATTGGCTTCCTAAGATTTAACAAAAGAGACAAATAACTGCACAAAGCATAAACCACACCACAATGAAACATTTTTTATTTTCAGCAATCATGGCAAGCGGACTTGCCATTGCTTCAGCTCCGACGGCATTCTCACAAACAGATACTGTGGTTACTGTAAAAACCACGACGACTACCACGACGACTAAACGTGGTTCGAAATTCAGTCTTATCATAGGTGTTAGTGATACTGAGCGGGCAAAGAAAGACAGCACACAGCGTGCAAACGAAAATAAGGGAAGATTTGTAGGTGGCATCACATTTACCAGGTTTGACCTTGGCTTCTCGAAGCTGATCGATAATGGCAACTTTACGCTTTCACCAACCAATGATTTCCTTGATTATAAGGCCGCCAAAACAAGTACCGTGTCATTTGATGTGCTACAGATCGGCTACAGATTCAACAGCAACTTTAAAGTTTACGTTGCCGGTGGTTTCGACTGGACTATGATACGCTTGAAAAAAGACATCACCATCCAGAAAAACAGCCCTGTTCTAACTTATGTAAATGAAAATATTCAGTTTTCTAAAAACAGATTGTCCAGCAGCTATGTCCATATTCCTTTGAACTTTGAACTGCGCACCAAAGAAAACGATAATGGCAAACGTTTCTATTTCGTAATAGGTCCCGAAGTTGCCTTCCTTTTAAATGGAAAAGTAAAACAGGTAAGTAACGAGAGGGGAAAGGAGAAGTTTAAAGATGACTATAACTTTGAGCCCTTCCGTTACGGCGGTACTGTTAGAATTGGGTACGGAGGTCTTGGAATCTTTACTAAATACTATGCGAACGATATGTTTGCAAGTTCAGCTCAAAAAGGTATCAAAAACTTAGCCTTCGGGATTACGTTAGGGTTGAACTAAGCTGAAAAAAGACACACACAAAACACACAAATAAAACCAAAGTCCTGCAGCTCGTACCTGCGGGACTTTTTAATTCAAAATGATTTATCTTTACATCGTGGAAGATCAAATCATCAGCGTTAGGGACCTGACCAAACAGCATCAATCGGCTCAGGTATCCGGCGTTCAAAACATTAGTTTTGACATCAAAAGAGGAAGCATAGTCGCTATTATAGGAGAAAGTGGAAGCGGGAAGTCGACACTTCTAAAATGCATCTACGGGCTTTTAAAGGCGGATTCAGGCGAAGTTTTGTTTAATGGGAAAAGAGTCCTTGGTCCTCATGAACAGCTAATTCCAGGGAGCAAAGAGATGAAAATGGTCACTCAGGATTTCTCTTTAAATATCTATGCGAAGGTATATGATAATATTGCTTCGATGTTGTCTAATACTAACGTACAGGCTAAGCAAGAAAAAACGGTCGAGATGATGAAACGCCTTCACATTGATCATTTAAGAGATAAAAAGATTACTGAACTGAGCGGTGGAGAGCAACAACGCGTAGCGATTGCGAAGGCACTGGTCAGCGATACTTCCGTTTTGTTACTTGATGAACCTTTTAGCCAGGTAGACGCCTTGTTAAAAAATCAATTGCGAGCAGATATTAAAAGGATTGCTTCTGAGACTGGAGTTACTGTGATTCTGGTGTCGCATGACCCGGCAGACGGACTTTTCCTTTCGAATGAATTGCTGATTTTAAAAGATGGAAAGCTGTTGCAGAAAGGAGCACCTCAAAACATCTACAATAATCCTGGGCACATTTATACCGCTCAGATTTTAGGCAATGCCGTGGTTGTTTGCCAGGGAGATGCGCTAAAACTAGGCATCACAACGGATCATCAAAAGATAATGTTTTATCCGGAATGGGTCGAATTGAAAAGTAGTTGGAACAGCAGACGGTTTGAGGTCCTTGATATTTATTATAAAGGATTCTACGAAGAACTATTGCTGGAAAGAAACGGTGTTGAAATTAGAGCAATTCAGTTGAATAGGGGCGCGCATAAAAAAAACGACCATGTTCAAGCGAGCATTGGTCGTTTTTTAGAATATGATTAATTTTTGCCTAAGGAACGTATTTAGAAGGCAGTACAACCAATTTTGCTGTTACAACTACATTAGGTTTTCTTGGCGCAGGAGCTTGTAAATCTGAACTCTGAATATCTATGTTTATCCCGCCATTAAACAATTCATAACTGTATGCATCGACGTCGAAAACATAGGGTAATTGAATGTAGTTACTACTGTTTAAAGGATGAGATAAATATACAAGTACACCCTCATCATCAACAGTAATCTTATCAATCTCCGACCTTCTCCACACATAAGTGTATGTCAGTCCATCCTGGCTTAAAACCCATTGATTCGGTTGAATGTTGACATTGTAAGTTCTGTTCGGCGTTTCCTGAATAATTGTGTCTTTTTTGCACGACACCAAGCCCAGCGTGGTGGTACAAAGGAGTAAAAAAAGGAGCTTTTTCATTTTGTTTGAGATTTGATTTGTGTGTAACAAATCTAAAGCAAAACTACTGCCACAAAATTGCCAAACAGTTACATCAAATATTCAAATAATATCATGTCGTTACCTACAAATCAAGGATGGTTATATGTTGTTTACCAGCCAATCACCAACTTCACTGGTTTTATATGCTTTGTTTGTACCTGAAAGATCTTCAGTTACAATACCCTCTTCCAAAGATTTGTTGACTACAGACCTGATTAACTCTGCTTCTTCTATTAAACCAAAAGCATCTTCAAACATCATGGCTGCAGAAAGAACCGTAGCCAATGGATTGGCAATATCTTTACCGGCTGCTTGTGGATAAGAACCATGTATAGGCTCAAATAAGGAGGTATGAACGCCGATTGAAGCAGATGGCATCAATCCCATAGAACCTGAAATTACAGAAGCTTCATCCGTCAGAATATCACCAAAAAGATTCTCAGTAATCATTACATCATAAGTATTTGGCCATTGCACCAGGCGCATCGCGACTGCATCAACAAACTCATAACTTACCGAAACCTCAGGATAATCTTTTTCCATGTCCTGAACGGTTTCTCTCCAAAGACGTGAGGTCTCCAGCACGTTCGCTTTATCTACACAGCAAAGTCTTTTGCTTCTTGTCATCGCCATTTCAAATCCTAGTTTAGCTAAGCGCTGAACTTCTGCTCTTGTGTAAGTACAAGTATCAAAGGCAGTATTTCCGTCATCTTTTCTACCTCTTTCTCCAAAATAGATGCCACCTGTCAATTCCCGAAGGATGATCAGGTCAGTACCTTCAATACGCTCTCTTTTCAAAGGCGAATTGTCAATTAAAGATGGGAAGGTAAACGTTGGACGAACGTTAGCGAAAAGACCAAGTTTTTTACGCATTTTTAAAAGGCCCTGCTCAGGTCTAACCGTTGCCTTTGGATCGTTATCATATTTCGGGTGACCTATTGCACCAAAAAGCACTGCATCCGCAGCCATACAAATTTCGTGTGTAGCGTCAGGATAAGGTTCGCCAACGGCATCAATCGCAGCAGCACCGGTCAAAGCAGCTGTCCAGGTAATTTCATGATTAAATTTCTTTGCAACGGCATCAGCTACTTTTACGGCTTGGTCTATAACTTCAGGGCCTATTCCGTCACCTGCCAACAGGGCTATATTTAATTTCATATGTTTTGAATGTTTATGGTTATTGCTGCAAGCAGCTTTCTTTTTTATTAAATGATGTTCAGCATTTTCTGAGTAGCTTTTATCGCCGAAACGGTCTGATCAGAATCCAGCCCTCTGGTTATAAATACCTTCAGGTCGATCTCCCAGGTAATAATGGTTTCGCAAAGTGCATCAGAATTACTTCCGGGAGGAATCCTCACCACATAATCTATTAGGCTAGGCAAATTGCGGCCATTCTCCTTATAAACGGTGGTAAGCGCATTCATGAATGCATCAAACTGTCCATCGCCTTGCGCGTGCTCTTCAAATTTAACCCCCTCAATCAATACTGAGATGGTTGCTGAAGGTCGTAAGCCCATGGCATTCATCAACGCATAAGATTCCACCACTACCTTTTCTTCGTAAAGGTTAGAGTCCAACACATCGGAGATGATATAAGGCAAATCTTCCTTGGTTACCGTTTCCTTCTTATCGCCCAGCTCAATTACACGTTGGGTAACCTTCTTTAAATCGGCATCGTTCAACTTTAATCCAAGTTCCTGTAAATTTTTCTCAATATTAGCTTTGCCCGATGTTTTTCCCAATGCATAACTGCGTTTCCTTCCGAATCGCTCAGGTAGTAAGTCATTGAAATACAGGTTATTTTTATTGTCTCCATCAGCATGTATTCCGGCAGTTTGCGTGAATACATGGTCTCCCACAACGGGTTTGTTGGAAGGGATTCTAACACCGGAAAATGTTTCCACCAGTTTACTCACTTTATAGATCGCAGATTCATTGATCTGAACCTCCACATCCGGAGCGAAGTCATGGATTACCGCAACGGCACTTGCCAGCGCAGCGTTACCTGCGCGTTCACCCATACCATTTACCGTTAAATGCAGACCGCTGATGCCAGCTTTTACGGCTTCCAGTACGTTTGCCGTTCCGAGATCGTAATCGTTATGGGCATGGAAATCGAAATGAATACTTGGATATTTTAAGGTCAGCTCTTTTACGAACTTATAGCTTTCGTGCGGTGTTAAAATTCCTAGTGTATCTGGTAGCATGATTCTTTTTACAGGTTGTGTTACCAGGAAATCCAGAAATTGTATAACATACTCCGGTGAATTGCGCATGCCATTACTCCAATCCTCCAAATAAACATTAGTAGCAATGCTGTGGCTGGCTGCAAGCTCGATCACTTGTTGGATCTCCGAGAAATGTTGCTCGGGAGTTTTCTTCAACTGATGTGTTAAGTGGTTTAACGAACCCTTCGTTAGCAGGTTTTGTACCTGAACACCTGCACTCACCATCCAATCAATAGAAACACCGTTATCAACGAAAGAGAGCACCTCAATCCGATCTGCATACCCGTGATCATGCGCCCAGCTCAATACAGATTTTACCGCTTTGAACTCGCCTTCAGATACCCTTGCCGAAGCAATTTCTACCCGGTCAACATGCAACTCTTCCAGTAATAGCTGGGTAATGGTTAACTTTTCTGAGATAGAAAAAGACACTCCCGATGTTTGTTCTCCATCGCGAAGCGTAGTGTCCATTATCTCTATTTTCCTTCTTTCCATTTACGGCGCTGTTAAAGAGGAAGCTGAGCAGCAAATTCCTCTATTTCAGGTTTGATGCTTTGCAAGTAATCGATATCGTCAAACCCATTAAGGATGTTGTGTTTTTTATAAGGACTGATCTCAAAGGTTTCTTTTTCTCCGGTCGCCAACAGCATGATCGTTTGTTCTGGCAAATTTACTTCCAGTTCCGTGTTTGGATCCGCAAAGATTGCCTCAAAGATCTTTTCAGCAAACTCCGGACTAACCTGAACTGGCAGTACACCAATGTTTAGGCAATTGTTCCTGAAAATATCTGCAAAAAAGCTGGATACTACACATCTGAAGCCATAATCATAAACCGCCCAGGCAGCATGTTCTCTCGATGATCCAGATCCGAAGTTCTTACCTCCAACCAAAATCTTACCGTTGTAAATCGGATTGTTCAATACAAAGTCAGCTTTAGGGGTATTGTCGCCATTGTATCTCCAGTCGCGGAATAAATTGTCTCCAAATCCCACACGCTCCGTCGCTTTTAAGAAACGGGCAGGGATCAGTTGATCGGTATCCACATTTTCAATCGGTAATGGAACTGCGGTACTGGTTAATATATTAAATTTATCGTAAGCCATTTTAATGTTTGTTTTTGTATGCTACAAAGTTCTTTTGAAGGTATTCTAAACGCCAGCAACTTCTAAATCCTGCATTAACGTTCTTGGATCTGTAACGACCCCGGTAATTGCCGCTGCGGCAGCAACAAGCGGACTAGCCAGCATCGTTCTGGAACCCGGACCTTGTCGCCCTTCAAAATTTCTGTTCGAAGTGCTAACCGCATACTTACCTGCAGGGATTTTATCATCGTTCATTGCCAGACAAGCAGAACAACCAGGCTGACGTAACGTAAAGCCTGCATCAGTTAAGATGTCTAATAAACCTTCTTCTTTGATCTGGCTTTCCACGATGTGAGATCCAGGAACCAACCATACCGTAACGTCTTCAGCTTTATGTTTACCCTTCACAAGGTCAGTAAAAGCCCTGAAATCTTCAATTCTACCATTTGTACAACTTCCCACAAATACAAAATCAACTTTCTTGCCGATCATAGAATCACCTTCTGAGAAACCCATGTAGCCTAAAGATTTAGCATAAGTAGTCGCACCACCTTCTGCATGTTCCGCATCAGGGATAGCTTTAGAAATGCCCATACCCATACCCGGGTTTGTACCATAAGTGATCATTGGCTCAATGGAAGAACCATCAAACGTAAGCTCTTTATCAAAAACAGCATCCGGATCAGTTTTCAAAGTTCTGTAGTACGCCAAAGCCCTGTCCCAAGCCTCGCCTTTCGGACTAAACTCTCTTCCTTTAACATACTCAATAGTTGTCTCGTCAGGAGCGATCATACCACCTCGCGCACCCATCTCGATGCTTAAGTTACATACAGTCATACGGCCTTCCATGGTCATGTTTTCAAAAACATCACCTGCGTATTCTACAAAGTAACCAGTGGCTCCCGAAGTAGATAGTTGTGATATGATAAACAAAGCCACATCTTTTGGAGTAACAGCTAATCCTAATTTTCCATTTACATTAATGCGCATTTTTTTTGGCTTCGGCTGCATGATACATTGCGTGGAAAGTACCATTTCCACTTCAGAAGTACCTATTCCAAAGGCAATAGCCCCAAATGCACCATGGGTAGAAGTATGTGAATCTCCACAAACTATCGTTGCTCCAGGTTGCGTTATACCATATTCCGGGCCAACGACGTGTACGATACCATTTTTCTGGTGACCTAAGCCCCAGTGGCTGATTCCATACTCATTTGAGTTTGATTCCAATGCTTTCAGTTGGTTTGCAGAAAGCGGATCTTCAACTGGCAAATGCTGATTGATGGTTGGCGTGTTGTGATCAGCCGTAGCAAAAGTGCGCTCCGGGTAAAGCACTTTAATTCCTCTGCTTTTCAACCCTAAAAAAGCTACTGGGCTGGTTACTTCGTGAATAAGATGGCGATCAATAAAAAGCACATCAGGTCCACCTTCTATCTTACGTACTACGTGAGTGTCCCACACCTTATCAAATAATGTCTTGCTCATTTTTTGTTTGATTATATTTGTTATTTGCAAAAACCGGTTATGCCAATAGTTGCTTTCCCATCATTGCTAACAGGTCGTTATCATTAATATCTATTTTTTGGTCTGCAAGGGTTAAAAAGCGGTAGTAAACTTCGCTCAATTCCGCTTTGCTCAGGTTAAAGCCCAAACGCTCCAGATGGAATTTTAAAGCATGCCTGCCGCTGCGTGCAGTAAGCACAATGCTGGCGTCAGGGAAACCTACATCTTCAGGTCTGATGATCTCATAGTTTTCGCGGTTCTTAAGGAAACCATCCTGGTGTATACCAGAGCTATGTGCAAATGCATTGCTACCCACGATTGCTTTGTTAGGTTGCACAGGCATACGCATCTGCGAGCTTACCATACGGCTCAGCTCATAGAAGTTCTTAGAATTGATATTGGTATACAAACCCAGAACCTGATGTGTTTTAAGGATCATTACTACCTCTTCAATAGAAGTATTACCGGCACGCTCGCCAATACCGTTGATAGTACCTTCAATTTGGCGGGCACCATTTTGCAAGCCCGCTATAGAGTTTGCAGTAGCCAAACCAAGGTCGTTGTGACAATGCACAGATATGATGGCCTGATCAATGTTTTTTACATTTTCTTTAAGAAATTTTATCTTGCTGCCATATTGGTCAGGCAAGCAATAACCATTGGTATCTGGTATGTTTACTACAGTTGCACCCGCCGCAATAACTGCTTCAACCATTTGGGCCAAATAATGCACGTCTGCTCTTCCTGCATCCTCTGCGTAAAACTCGATGTCCTCTACAGATTTTTTCGCATACTTAACAGCTTCAACCGCGCGCTCCAGAATTTCTTCTCTCGTGCTGTTGAATTTATGTTTAATGTGCATATCAGACGATCCTATACCAGTATGGATACGAGGTCTTTTTGCATACTGTAAAGCGGCAACTGCCGAATCAATATCTCCTTTATTTGCACGTGTTAGCGCACAGATAATGGGTTCAGAAACAGCTTTGGAAAGCTCAACAACACTCTGGAAGTCGCCCGGACTAGATATAGGGAATCCTGCTTCAATAACGTCAACACCAAGTGCCTCCAGTTCCTTTGCGATCTCAACTTTTTCTGACGTTGATAACTGACATCCGGGTACCTGTTCTCCATCACGAAGCGTGGTGTCAAACACATAAACTCTATTTGGATCGTGTAGCATAATTCTTAGTGTTTAGTTTGTATATGATTCTGTGCAATAAATATATTCTTCTTCATAGTATTATACGGCTTCCAATAAACTTTCTACAGATTTAACTGCGCCATTTTCTAATAATATTCTTTTTTCAATGCATTCCGGTAGTTGCGCTTCAAAATGACCTACATAAATTAAGGTGGTTCCATTCTTACAAAGTCCGTCTACCAGTTTGTTAAAGTGTTTTGTCTGTTGCTGATCCAGACCCTGACAAGGTTCATCCAGTATCAACAGTTCCGGGTTTTTAATAATAGTTCTGGCCAAGAGTGCCAGTCGTTGCTTGCCCAAGGGCAGCTCTGTCATCAGCACCTTGCTTTGCTCCAGCAAACCGAAATATTCCAGGAGTTCGTTAACCTGACCATGTCTGGTGGAACCTGGTTCGCAAAACAAACCTGAGCTGTCGTAGAAGCCGGATGCGACACTTTGCCATACTGTTGCCGAAGCGTCAAAGTACCAATGTAGCTCAGGTGATATCAGACCAATACGCGTTTTAATGTCCCAGATACTTTCTCCTGTACCACGTTTAAAACCAAAGAGACTGAAATCGTTAGAATATGCCTGAGGATGATCACCGCAAACTAAGCTTAATAAGGTTGATTTTCCAGAGCCATTTAGCCCTTGTAACAACCATTTTTCCCCTCGCTCTACCACCCAGTTGATATTTTTCAACACCTGCTTATCTCCATAACTGATAGATACACCGGTCATTTTGATCACGCTTCCTGAAAAAGTAGGGATGGGGCTTTCCCTTAAAAAGTCGGGAACAGCTTTAGCGGTTAACTCTTCATCACGTTCAGAAATACGTTCCTCATCAGAAATTTCCATTAGCTTTCCGTTGCTGATCTCCGCAAAGCGGTTGATACAAGCTGGTATTTCTACATCATTGCTGATCAGGATCAATTGCGTACCTTTTTTAGCTAAATCTTCCAACAGCCTATTCAGGTTTTCTCTGGATTGTTTATCCAAACCATTGTATGGCTGATCAAGGATCAGTAATTGTGGGGCAAGCCATATCCCTTTTATCAGCTGTAACTTTTTGTGCTCACCGCTTGATAACTGGATCAGGGTTGAATTTACGAGATCAGAAAAACAAAGTTGATTAACGATCGCCAAAGCTTCTTCAAAGTCGAGCCCTAGCTTTTCGCCATAGCCTTGCAATTCTGCGCGCACCGTAGCAGTAACTTCGGTCGATTGCTTATTGTAACGCTGCTGGTAATAAAAGTTGGACTGGCCTTCCAAATCCTTAAACTGGTACCAGTTGGCCGTATAATGTATAACCGGAGGCAGGGAAGCCTTCGGGTTAAAATTAATCTCTATTTTGCCATTTGCCTTAATCAATCCTGCAACGGCTTTTGCTAATGATGTTTTGCCACTTCCACTTGCTCCGCATACCAACCAATTCTCCGACGGATAAATAGTCCAGTTCAGATCCTGCAATACCGCTTTCTGACGGTACCATAGGTTTAGGTTGGTGATATGGACGACGGGCTTGGACATACTTCCTTACTTATGCTGTTTTTATAGCTTTCATTGCAGTCATTGCTTTTCTCAAAGTAGCACCGATAACTTCCACTTCATGAGAACGAATCGCTTCGTTTACTTCTATAAGTGCCCTGTTATCAACCGCAGCATCTTTGCCTTCGTTAAAGTTTTTACCAACTAAATCGGTATCAACTTTTTTCATGAAATCAGCTAACAAAGGTTTACAAGCCTGATCGAACAAGTAGCAACCATATTCAGCAGTATCAGAAATTACGCGGTTCATTTCGAACAATTTCTTACGTGCAATCGTATTTGCGATAAGTGGGGTTTCATGTAAAGACTCATAGTAAGCAGATTCTGGTTTAATTCCAGCCTGTACCATAGTTTCGAATGCCAACTCCACACCAGCTCTAACAAAAGCAACCATCAAGGTATAATTGTCGAAATACTCTTGCTCACCTATTTTAACATTCCCTGCCGGAGTCTTTTCAAAGGCTGTTTCGCCAGTTTCTGCACGCCATCCCAATAGGTTTTTGTCACCGTTGGCCCAGTCTTCCATCATAATTCGACTAAATTCACCGCTCATAATGTCATCCTGATGCTTCTGGAACAATGGGCGCATGATGTCTTTAAGCTCCTCTGAAATCTCAAACGCTTTAATCTTCGCAACATTGCTTAACCTGTCCATCATGGCAGTGATGCCGCCTTGCTTTAATGCCTCGGTGATTACTTCAACACCATATTGAACCAATTTAGAAGCGTAACCTGCATCAATTCCCTTTTCTACCATCTTATCGAAAGAAAGGATCGAACCTGTTTGCAACAAACCGCAAAGTATAGTTTGCTCGCCCATTAAGTCTGATTTTACCTCAGCCACGAAAGATGATTTCAATACACCAGCCTTATGGCCACCAGTACCTACGCAATACGCTTTTGCTTGCAATAAACCCTTTCCTTCCGGATCATTCTCCGGGTGAACAGCGATTAGGGTTGGTACGCCAAAGCCACGAACATATTCTGCTCTAACCTCACTACCCGGACATTTTGGAGCTACCATGATTACCGTGATATCTTTACGAACCTGCATGCCTTCTTCCACGATGTTAAAACCATGAGAGTACAACAGCGTAGCACCTTTTTTCATTAGGGGCATAATTGCGTTTACTACGGCAGTATGTTGTTTATCAGGAGTAAGGTTGATCACTACATCAGCATCAGGAATCAGTTCTTCATATGTTCCGACCGTAAAGTTGTTTTCTGTAGCATTTTTATAGGAATCTCTTTTTCCTTCGATAGCCTCTTTACGCAAGGCATAAGAAACATTTAAACCACTATCTCTCAGGTTTAAACCCTGGTTCAATCCTTGAGCTCCGCAACCTACCACTACCAGTTTCTTTCCTTTAAGGGCATCAATGCCGTCTAAAAATTCAGAACTGTCCATGAAGTCGCAGACACCTAATTGGTTAAGTTTTTCTCTAAGAGGTAGTGTGTTAAAATAATTTGACATCGTTCTATTTGTTTTTGATTTTATGGTTGTGTTTAAATTTTAGTTAATATAACGAGTGCCTACATTGTGAATACGTTCTTCTCGCTGTCCAAATACTCGTTTTCTATCACGTCTTGACCTGGTTTCTCTCTCTCAAACTCTCTCAGCTTCGCATTGAAACCTTCGCTATCCTTGATAATGGCTACCCTTGCGCTGCGAACAAATTCAATCAAGCCATACGGTTGCAATACTTCTATAAGTTTATCTGTCTCTTCTCTATGGCCGGTAGTCTCGAATACCGTGTAATCTTTACGTATCACCACCGCTCTTGCGCCATTCTCACGCAACAACCGCTCTACCGATACCTTCTCCGCAATTGTATCGGTAGGCACCTTATACAGTGCCAGTTCCTGCCAGATGATATCCTCGTTCGTGTTGTAGTATACCTTCAACACCTCCACTTGTTTCTCAATCTGCCGAGCTAATTTACGCACAACTTCTTCCGTTTCGGTAATCACAATGTTAAACCTGTGGATGTGCTCAATCTCAGATGGGGATACATTCAGGCTTTCAATATTAATCTTTCTTCTTGAAAATATAATAGCGATGCGGTTCAATAATCCGATCTGATTCTCCGTATAAACAGTAATTGTAAATTCCTGCTGCTGGTTGTTCTCTATATTAGAATTACTCATTGTCTTTAATTATTTAAGTCTGATTTCACTTACACTACATCCTTGTGGTACCATTGGAAACACATTGTGCTCCTTCGCCACCATCACCTCTAATAAGTAAGAGCCCTTGTGATTCAGCATTTCTTCCAATGAACTTACCAAATCCGCCCGCTCTGTTACTCTTTTACCTTTAATGTAATAGGATTCCGCAAGCTTGACGAAATCAGGACTCTTAATGTCAACAAATGAATACCTTCTCTCATTAAACAACTGCTGCCACTGACGAACCATTCCCAAAAACTGGTTGTTCAAAATCATGATCTTCACATCAACACCAGATTGCATAATCGTTCCGAGTTCCTGCAAAGTCATCTGAAATCCACCATCACCAATCACGGCAACTACAGTTCTGTCTGGCGTACCAAACTTAGCGCCGATTGCGGCAGGTAAGCCGAATCCCATTGTACCTAAACCGCCGCTGGTAATGTTACTTCTTGTCTTATTAAACAAAGCGTAACGACAAGCAACCATTTGATGCTGACCAACATCGCTTACAATAACAGCCTCGCCTTTAGTCAGCTCGTTCAGTTGATGGATTACTTCCCCCATCGACAACTCATCTCCTTCAGGATGAAGCTCTTTTTGAATCAGTTCTTCCTGCTCAATTTTATCGAATGCCCGAAACTCGGCAACCCATTCTTTATGCTCTTTTGCTTCTACAAGCGCAGTCAGCAAGGGTAGCGTTTCTTTACAATCACCCCAAACAGGAACATCAGCTTTCACATTTTTGTCTATCTCCGCAGGATCAATATCTAAATGGATTACCTTAGCCTGTTTTGCATATTTATCTAAGCGACCGGTTACCCTGTCATCAAATCTCATCCCGATAGCGATCAATACGTCGCAGGAGTTCGTTTGAACATTTGGACCGTAGTTTCCATGCATTCCCAACATCCCAACATTTAATGGGTGATCAGTTGGAATTGCACCTGCACCGAGGATAGTCCATGCTGCAGGGATACCGCTTTTTTCTACAAAAGCTTTGAACTCTTGCTCTGCACTTCCTAGCAATACGCCCTGACCAAACAAGATAAATGGTTTTTTAGCAGCATTGATCATTTCAGCAGCCGCTTCAACATATTCTTTACGAACATGAGGTTTCGGACGATAGCTCCGGATATGGTCGCATGGAACATAACCCGCGTAATCGAACAATTGCATTTGTGCATTCTTCGTGATGTCTACCAATACAGGGCCTGGTCTGCCGGTTCTGGCGATATAAAACGCTTTAGCTAATGCAGCAGGGATCTCACTGGCATCCGTTACCTGATAGTTCCATTTAGTCACCGGAGTGGTAATGTTGATTACATCAGTTTCCTGAAATGCATCAGTACCCAATAAATGAGCAAATACTTGTCCGGTGATGCATACCATAGGCGTACTGTCGATCTGTGCATCTGCCAATCCTGTTACCAGGTTGGTGGCACCCGGACCGCTGGTTGCGAATACTACGCCAACTTTACCTGATGTTCTGGCATAGCCCTGAGCAGCATGCGTAGCACCTTGCTCATGGCGAACCAATATATGTTGTAGTTTATCATTATAATCATATAATGCATCATAAATAGGCATGATGGCGCCCCCAGGATATCCGAACACAACTTCTGTTCCTTCTGCGATTAATCCTTCTAATAAAGCCACAGAACCCGTTACTGAAACAGTTGTTTTCGGCTCAGTCTGGGTGGTCAATTCTGCTTGTGCTATTTCCATAGTGGTATTTTTTAGTAAAAGTCGTTTAAAAATTATCCGGTGTAGGCATCTGTTACGCAGCCTTCACTTGCGTTACTAACTTGTTTCAGGTATTTGTACAATACCCCTTTTGTTACGGGTGGGGGCAACTGTGTCCAGGCCTTCCTGCGTGTAGCTAACTGCTCGTCAGATAGGTGAACATTGATTGAATTCGTAGTCGCATCTATGGTGATCACGTCATCATCATGAACCAAGGCGATGTTTCCACCTTCCCATGCTTCTGGCGTAATGTGACCCACAACAAACCCATGTGTACCACCAGAGAAACGGCCGTCAGTAATCAGGGCGACTGATTTACCCAATCCTGCTCCAATAATTACCGAAGTAGGCTTAAGCATTTCGGGCATCCCGGGAGCTCCTTTCGGCCCAACTTGTCTAATCACCACCACATCGCCACTTTTCACTTTGCCGCTTTGAATACCAGCAATCAGGTTTTTTTCTCCATCAAATACCCGTGCCGGGCCGACAAATTTCTCGCCTTCTTTACCGCTGATTTTGGCTACAGAACCCAATGGTGCTAAATTGCCGTACAACATTTGAAGGTGACCTGTTTTTTTAATTGGTTCCGTAACCGGGAATATAATTTTCTGTGTTTCAAAATCCAAATCTACCGCGTTAGCAACGTTCTCTGCAAGTGTTTTTCCAGTAACGGTGATACAATCACCATGGACCAGGCCTACTTTAATCAGGTATTTCAGTACCGCAGGTACCCCACCAATTTCATGAAGATCCTCCATCAAGTAAGATCCGCTTGGCTTCAAATCACCAAGAACAGGGGTGCTGTCGCTGATTCCTTGGAAATCAGCCAGGGTCAATGGCAAACCAACTGATTTAGCCATCGCAATTAAGTGAAGCACGGCATTAGTTGATCCTCCTAAAACCATAACCGTAACAATCGCATTGTGAAATGCTTTTTCAGTCATGATATCTGAAGGCAATATGTTTTTTTCTAGCAGAATGCGGATGTATTTTCCCGCCTCTTTACATTCATTCTTTTTTTCTTCGCTAAGCGCCGGGTAAGAAGAACTATAAGGTAAGCTCATTCCCAATGCCTCAATTGCAGAGGCCATGGTATTGGCAGTGTACATACCACCGCAGGCACCGGCACCCGGACAAGCATTTTTAATTACACCTTGAAAATCTTCTTCTGCAAGATTACCTGCAAGCTTTTGTCCTAACGCTTCAAATGCAGAAACGATATTCAAAGCCTGACCTTTGTAATTTCCGGAGTGGATACTGCCACCATAAACCATGATAGAGGGGCGATTTAAACGTCCCATTGCCATAATTGATCCCGGCATATTTTTATCACAACCTGGAATAGTGATCAGACCATCATAGTATTGACCGCCACAAATGGTTTCAATTGAATCTGCAATCACATCTCTGGACACCAGAGAGTAGCGCATACCGTCGGTACCGTTAGACATCCCATCACTTACACCAATGGTGCCGAATGTTAGACCCACCAAATCATTAGCCCAGACACCTTCTTTAACAATTTTTGCAAGATCATTTAAGTGCATGTTGCAAGTATTTCCATCGTAACCCATGCTGGCAATGCCGACCTGAGCTTTGTCCATATCGGCTTTGGTTAATCCAATTCCGTATAACATGGCTTGAGCCGCTGGTTGCGTGGGGTCTTGTGTGAAAGTTTTACTGTATCTGTTGATTTCTGGTGACTGTGACATAAGGTTGGTTGCTCTATTATATTATTTTGTTTTCTAATTCTTTTTTCATTTAAATGATCACTTCGTAATCCTGCTTCTCCAGAACGAGGCACTTGTAGGCGCGTTGCAGTGTTGAACCAGCGCTCTCCGTCCAGGTCAATGGAAATTTATAATCATCTACGGACGCTAGTCCAATGATTTCTGTTGCAGTACCGCAGAAAAAAGCACTATCTGCATGTTTCAAATCTTTAACGGTAAGGTGTTTTTCGATCAAGTCGATTTCCAGAACGCCACATAATTTGATAATTGTTGCGCGGGTAATCCCTGCTAGAATGTTACCAAGGGGAGGAGTGTATAATCTTCCCTTTTTCTCAACGAAGATGTTAGCGCCTGGAGCTTCTGCAATATTGCCATGCATATCTAGCAACAGTGCTTCGTCGTACCCTTTACTTCTGGCTTCCGTACTTGCCAGGATAGAGTTCACATAGTTGCCACTTACTTTGGCTTCAACTGGAGTGGATTTCGGATTTGGTCGCTCATAGCTGGATACCCCAACTTTCAACAGTTTATTGCCAGAGTAAGCTTCCCATTCCCAGGCGCAGATCATGATGGATGATTCTTGTGCAGCGACCAAGGTCATGGCTGGCGGACAATAAACCAATGGCCTGATGTAAGCATCTTTAACATTATTTAACTCCAACAACTTATAGGTCTGCTTGATCAAATCGTCTATATCCCAGGTGAAGGGGATATAGACCAATTCAGCAGATCTTTTCAAGCGCTCGAAATGTTCACGAGCTTTAAAAATGCGCGTACCGTTGTGTGTACGATAAGCTCTAATACCTTCAAAAACAGCATATCCATAATGCAGGGATTGTCCGTAGAGATCAGTTTTTGAATCAACTGCCTTTTCGAACTTCCCGTTTATATAGATTGTGGTATTTGAATTATAGTATTCCATTTTCTTTGGTATTGTTTAAATTATTTTGATCATTAAAAAAGCGCCATTTTTGGTGGCGCTTCATATTTTATTGTTGAATATTTTATAGCAGCGCCTTTTTCTCCTGGTTTAGCAGAAGAATCACGTTAATAATGACAAAGAAAAAGACGTTTACAATTGTGATCATAATTTTATACTGTCCTTATTTTTATAAAAACCAATTTAGGGCTTGCCATCTAAAGTATCAATAGCCAGTTGAAAATAAATAAAAAAAAATAATATACTGTTTATTTTAATAAAATAAGTATAATATATCGTTAAATGCTTTATATTCATATCATAAAGTGGATGCTGCTATACCGAATATGAAATCGGTATTCGGTATAGGTATTATGCAAGCATTCTAAAATTGTGAAAATTCTTCTTAAAATCACGAAAAGTCCTCGGAAGTTTAAAAATGAAGCATAAAAAATTGCATCGAAATAAAACAAAAAACCCTTTGAAATTAATCAAAGGGTCGTATAAATTTTATGATTTTAAATATCAAATAATCCCTTCAGCCAGGACAATAATTTTGTTTTGTAAAACCTCTACAACACCACCTTTGATAACGAAGGTTTCTTCGGATTCTTTAGTTTTGATAATTACCGGACCGTCTTCTAAAGTTGAAATAATAGGGGCGTGGTCTCTTAGTATTTGAAAAGATCCCATTGTTCCCGGTACTGTAACTGAAGTTACTTCGCCTTCAAAAACTTTCTTATCCGGTGTTAATATTTCTAATGTCATGCTTTATTGCTAATAGTAATGATTAGTTAACTTCAGCTAATAGCTTTTTACCTTTTTCGATAGCTTCATCGATGTTACCAACTAAGTTAAACGCTGCTTCAGGATACTCATCAACTTCACCATCCATGATCATGTTAAACCCTTTGATGGTATCTTTAATGTCAACGAGCACACCTTTCAAACCAGTAAACTGCTCTGCAACGTGGAATGGCTGAGATAAGAAACGTTGAACACGACGAGCGCGGGAAACGATCAGTTTATCTTCCTCAGATAACTCGTCCATACCAAGGATGGCGATGATATCTTGCAATTCTTTATAACGTTGTAAAGTTTCTTTAACTCTTTGTGCAGTGTTATAGTGTTCGTCACCTAAGATAGCTGGAGACAAAATCCTTGAAGTTGAATCCAATGGATCCACAGCAGGATAAATACCAAGCTCAGCGATTTTACGAGACAATACCGTTGTGGCATCTAAGTGGGCAAACGTTGTAGCCGGAGCCGGGTCAGTTAAATCATCCGCAGGAACGTAAACGGCCTGTACAGAAGTAATTGAACCACGTTTTGTTGAGGTGATACGCTCTTGCATCAAACCCATCTCAGTAGCCAATGTTGGTTGGTAACCTACTGCTGAAGGCATACGACCCAAAAGGGCAGATACCTCAGAACCAGCCTGAGTGAAACGGAAGATATTATCAACGAAGAAAAGGATGTCTTTTCCAGCACCTTCGCCATCACCATCACGGAAATATTCAGCAACAGTCAAGCCTGATAAAGCCACACGTGCACGTGCACCAGGAGGCTCATTCATTTGACCGAATACCAATGTTGCTTTTGATTCTTTTAATTTTTCAGTATCAACTTTACTTAAGTCCCAACCGCCTTTTTCCATAGAATGAAGGAACTCGTCGCCATAGTTAATTACACCAGACTCGATAAACTCACGTAAAAGGTCATTACCTTCACGAGTACGCTCACCAACACCAGCGAATACAGATAAACCAGCATATGCTTTTGCGATGTTGTTTACCAATTCCATGATCAATACTGTTTTGCCAACACCCGCACCACCGAACAAACCGATTTTACCACCTTTAGCATAAGGCTCTAGTAAATCGATTACTTTAATACCTGTAAAAAGTACTTCAGTTTCAGTAGATAGCTCATCAAATCTAGGAGGAGCATTGTGAATTGGTCTGCCGCCAGTTTTATCCACCGCGTTAATACCGTCGATAGCATCACCCACAACATTGAATAAGCGACCTTTAATTTGGTCGCCAACAGGCATTTGTATAGCTGCGCCAGTATCCACTGCTTGCATTCCACGAACAAGACCATCGGTCGAATCCATTGAAATTGCACGTACGCGGTCTTCACCAAGATGTTGTTGAACTTCTAAAATGACCTTTTGTCCGTTTTCTTTTGTAACCTCTAATGCAGAAAAAATCTTAGGTAAATGAGCATCGTCAGCAAAACTCACGTCAACTACCGGTCCTATAATCTGTGCTATTTTTCCAATGTTAGGCATATATTGTTTTGGGTAAAATTATAAATATCAAATTGTTAAAGGCCATTTTAGCAGCCCGCAATTCGGTTTGCAAAGTTAAAATTTTTCAGCAAGAATTATACATATATGTATAAAGATTTTTCAACAGCTTCGGGAAAGCATTTTATACTATCTTGACACGACAAAAATACCATCATTTAAAGCTATGAAAACCATCTTAGTAACAGGTAGTAACGGACTATTAGGCCAGAAAATTACAGAGCGAATTTTACAAACAAAGCAGTTCAATTTGATTGCTACTTGTAAAGGAGCCAATCGTTATCCAGTGAAGGAAGGATACACTTATGCAGAAATGGATATCCTTGACCCTGTTCAGGTACTGCAAGTCGTTAAAAAGGTTAAACCAGATGCGATTATTAATACAGCCGCCATGACTAACGTAGACACCAGTCATGAGCAACCTGAACTTGCCCGGCAACTAAACGTGGTAGCCGTTGAAACCCTAACTGCTATCGCTGCCTCAGAAAACATCCAGTTTGTACACCTGTCTACAGATTTTATTTTTGACGGCGCAGATGGTCCTTATGATGAGGAAGCAGCACCAAATCCACTAAGTGAATACGGTCGGACGAAATTAGCAGGAGAGGAAGTCGTTAAGCGCTCATCCGGCCCTTGGGTAATCATCCGCACGATTCTAGTTTACGGAATTGTGAACGACATGAGCAGGAGTAATATCGTTTTATGGGCCAAAGGAGCCATAGAAAGTAATAAACTGATCAACGTTGTGAATGATCAATGGAGAATGCCAACCTTGGCGGAAGACCTGGCAGATGGCTGCTTGTTGGCTGTTGAGAAAAATGCCCAGGGGGTGTTTAACATCTCGGGAAAAGACATGATGAGTGTTTCGGAACTGGTTGCGGAAGTGGCCGATTACTGGGAGCTTGATAAGCACATGATAAAAGAAATAAGTTCGGAGAGTTTAAATCAAGCGGCGAAGCGACCGGTAAAGACAGGCTTCATATTAGCCAAGGCGATAAACGAGCTAGGATACCAGCCGAGGAGCTTCAAGGAGGGGCTAGCAATAGTCGACGAGCAGCTCAGAAGGAGGGCTTGATATGACTTCTTAGTAAAACCCATATCGACCAGTTTCTCTTTTTATGGTTTGGGGAAAACCTTTTTTTTTAGGATTTGAAGTTTATATTTGCTTAAAAAAAAGATATGGCTTTACAAGTTGGAGATCAGTCTCCTGATTTTAAATTATTCAGTTCGGAATTGAAAGAAGTTTCGTTGGCAGATTATAAAGGAAGAAAGCTGGTAATTCAGTTCTTTCCTATGGCCTTCACTGGTGTTTGTACGGCACAACTTTGTACAATGAGAGATAGTTTTGGTTTCTATGAGGGTATGAATGCCGATGTTATTGGTATTTCGGTGGATTCTCCTTTTACGCTTGCGAAGTTCAAGGAAGATCAAGCTTACCAGTTTCCTTTGCTGTCTGACTTCAACAAAGAAGTTTCTAAGGCATTTGGTGCTTTTTACGAAGATTTTGTTTTTAATTTGAAAGGTGTTTCCAAGCGCGCTGCTTTCGTTTTAGATGAAGAAGGTAAAGTTCTTTATGCCGAGGTTCTGGAAGATGCGGGTAATATGCCTGATTTCGATGCAATCAAAAAGGTTATAGAAGCCTAGGCTACAAAATGTTAACGGACTGGTTTGAATAATTTGCGGAAAAAATTGTGAAATTGATTTCCAAGTATTACTTTTGCAATCCGTTAATGAAACGGAAAAATGCATTTGTAGCTCAATTGGATAGAGCATCTCACTACGGATGAGAAGGTTTGGGGTTCGAATCCCTACAAGTGCACTTGGTTGGAGTTAGTTCTAAATTTAGAGTTAACTCCATTTTTTTTGCCCTCTAACTTGTTTTTAATGTGGTAGATGAGCTAGGAGCCCAAGTCCTCCGGGGTGATTGCATCCGCAAGCAATAACTCGCATGATTTAATGATTTTAAACAATAGTATAATCGATTTCTACCTTTAGAGGCGCTATCGATTAATAAGTAGTTACACTTCGAGCAGAACATTATCCCCCGTAAGGTTTTCAGTAATTAATGGTTCATGTATGCTTTCTACCAGGTAGCGTTCTTCAGTACCTAATTTTGGCACTATTACTTTTCCGCAATAACAAGAGTTACACACTGCGCACCAAAAACTGACCTTACCGCTTTTTAAGCCCTGCCTGCGGATAAGTTTCCAGATGCTATTTAATTAATCCAACTTCAGGCTGTTGACTTTACGCTGCAACACTCCCCAATGTTCTTTGATGGTGGATTTTTAATGCCTAGTTGTTTAATATCGACAGAATAGCGCTTAGAAAACATACGATTTAACGTTAAATTCACATACCGGTCTACTGAACACTTAATACTTAACTGCGCAGTCAGCATTTTAGCTGTACACTTAAGGATTTATGTGCACACTTACCAGTTTAAGTGTTCAGTTAACCCATTTTAGGTGTAAAACCTTCTTTTTTTTAATATCAGTATTGTAGGTTCGTTTCAGCAATCAACCAATGCTGCTGCTAATCATGGTACTATATATTACTACATTTCCTTATTTCAGGACTACAAAGAAGAGCCTCAGTGGTTCATTACTAGTTGCCTCTGCTATGTCTCGGCTTCGTGTCTGCTTCGGGTCTGCTTCGTGTCTGCTTCGGCTCGGCCCGAAGCAAACAGCCATAAAACACATAGCAAAGCGGTATCCGAAAAGTTTCAGTATAAACCACATATCAACCAGAACGCTTCATCAAAAGGCAAAGTGGGAAAGGTCTAAAATTAAAATGTCGGAATGCCGGATCAATTAGTTCGCCTTTAAGAGTTGTGTTGTGGTTTAGTTGTAGTCGGCACAAGTAGTCGGCGTAAAACAGTCAGCGTAGATGAGAACTGGGTATAAGGAAATGAAGGCACAACACATGAGTTGCTTTGTCTACCTATTCTGTTTATGATGACTTGGGCAACCTTCGGTACGTGGTGCCCCCGGTGTTCAGTTCGACAAGTTTTGCTGAAACCGATGCATCATTCAGGGGTCTGGTATATGCTTACCGTTATGACAGGAGGCGAAGGCTGGTAAAAAAGAAACTTCCTGTTAAAGGCTGGGAGTTTATGGTATACAACAAACTGGACCAGCTGGTGATGACCCAGGATTCGGTACAGCGTGGTGTATCTCCCCAGCAATGGACCTTCAGCAAATATGATGATTTGGGAAGATCGTTATAACTTTGCGGGTGAGCTGAAATCCAGTGTGCGCAGGCATTGCCTGGCCGGGGTGTAGAGTCTGTATGTTAAAAACGACTTCAGTTATGACCACATGGGCAGGGCTGTTGATACTTACCAAAAAACAGGGAATACCAGTGCTACCACGGCGAACAGTTCAGTGTTGCTGTCCAGGCTTGTCTACAATGAGGTTGGCCAGTTGAAGAACAAAAGCCTGCACAGTGCCAATTTTGGGAGCAGCTTTGCTCAGCCGGTGAGCTATGTCTATAACGAGCGTGGATGGCTGAGTTCACAATCATCAACGCTGTTTACCCAGGAACTGAAATACAATGAAGCAATTTCAGGGGCAACCGCGCAGTACAACGGGAACATTGAGCGCCAGGAGTGGACAGGGAGCAAGTACTACAATTACGGTTATGACGGGTTGAACCGGTTGACTTCTGCCATAGCCAGCACCGGCAACAATGAGGAGCTGAGCTATGATAAGATGGGGAATATTCTTACCCTGCAGCGCAAGCTGACCAGCGCCTTTGTCGACCAGTTGAGTTACACCTATGCTACAGGGAGCAATCAGTTGAACAGCATTGCAGATGGGAATGCGAATACCTCTGCAGAGTACCAGTTGGCTGGAACGACCAGCTATAGCTATAACGGCAACGGGAGTATGACGGCAAGGACCAATTCGGGCAGTACAGCGAACAACATTTCCGGTATTACCTACAACCACATGGGCCTACCCAAAGCGATGACGACGGGTGGCAATATGCTGACTTACACATATGATGCCTCTGGCAGTAAACTTAGAAAGGTATTTGGAGCGGTGAGTAATAGTGATTATATTAGTGGTATCCATTACGAAGGTGGTATCTTTCAGTTTATACAGAGTGCTGAGGGCCGGGTGACCAGGAATGGCAGTGGAACGGATCCGGTTTACGTGTATGAATATATGCTGGCTGATCACCTGGGTAATGGGAGGGTGTACTTTGATATCAATGCGGGATCGTCAAGAATGATCCAGGAAGAGGAATACTATGCTTTTGGCAAGGCAGTACAGATAGGCTCAGTTCTGGGCTCAGAGAACAGGTACCAGTACAATGGTAAGGAGAAGCAGGATGAACTGAAAATGATGGATTATGGAGCAAGGTTTTACGATCCAATCATTGGAAGATGGAATGTGATCGATCCTCTAGCTGAGCAAATGAGACGGTGGTCTCCATACAATTATGCTTTCAATAATCCAATTAGGTTTATTGACCCTGATGGAATGTGGCCTTGGCCATCTATGGCTGATTTAAGGAAAGCATATACTTCTACTGTATCTACTGTTTCCAAGACTTACGATAAATCCGTAGCAACCACAAAGAGCGCTTATAATCAAACTGCATCTGCGGTTACTAAAGCTGGGATCGCAACTCAAAAATGGACTGCAGAAAATAAGGAAACTCTTTTAAGCGTGGCGAAAGGTATGCAAGATGTAGGTGACAAAACAGTTGTAGTTGGAGGGATTGCAGCTGTGGCCGGGGCGCCAATTGCTGGGGTAGGCGCCGCACCAGGAGCAGGACTTGCGGCGGCAGGTAAGGCAGTTTCATTGGCTGGGGCGGGTCTAGAAATAGTTGTAGAATTAGTTGGAGGTAGTGGCAAAAATGCTGCAGTTACTTCAGCAAATGAAGCAACCTATGAGGTTATTGGAAGAATAGGAGATAAAGCGGTAGATCAAATGATACCAGGGCCAACGCCAAGTCTTTCGCCACAAATTAAAGAAGGGGTTAAACAGGCGATGGGGCTTATAGAAAGTGGAGTCAAATCACAAACAGATAAAACGGTCGATAAGCTAAGAGACAAAGACAAAGATAAATAGTATGGATTTTAAACTTTTTTTTATTGGCGTTGGCTTTTTAATAGCGGCATATCTGATATACCGAAATGTTAGAAATGAAAAGCCTTCTTCAGAAAAAAAAAATTGGGAAGGCCCTACACTTTCTACCTATATTGGTTTATGGGGTAGTGTTATTATGTGTACTATGGTTGGTATAGGATTTATCTTTAAATCGTTGCCAGCTCAAATTTAACTGTAGATTATGGAATTTGAAATGTTCATCAAGTTACTCTCGTCATTTTTGTTTTTATAAATTGGCCTAATGGCAAAATTCTCAAATAATGATGGATGGAGTACCATTAAAAAATATTGGCTTTTTTTTGTTGTTATTGGGGCAATTTCACTAATTTATATCATCTACAAAATAATATAAATTATAGCCGTGTATCTCTCGTAATTGTGACTGAACAAGAGCAAAGCCTGGTTCATTGAGCCAAGCTCTGCTGTTTATCTAATAGGCTGTATATACACTTAGTTGGAATTGCAACACTTTACTAGAGATTTTTTTCTAGGCATTAATTTCAGTATTCATTAATAGTACCCCAAATTCAGCCGGAGTTATAAAACGGAATAAAAAACGCTTTCCTGCCGACTTTATGTTCCAGATGACTAGTGAGGAACTATCGGATTGGAAATCACAGAACGTGATATCCAATAAAGAGAAGATGGGCTTAAGGAAGCCACCAAATGTCTTTACTGAACAGGGCGTGGCGATGTTGTCAAGCGTGCTTAACAGCGAAACGGCCATAGAGGTAAATATACAGATCATCAGAACCTTTACCCGTATTAGGCAGATGTTGAGCAAACATACCGAACTTCGTCTGGAAGTAGAGAAAATCAAAAAAAAACTGGATAACCAGGACAAGAACATGGAGGTGGTATTCCAATATCTGGATGAGCTGCTGGAGAAGAAAGACCAGCTTGTGCCGGAACGAAAAAGTATCGGTTATAAAATCAACAATGATAAGAAATAGTGGTCCCGGGCAAAAGGAACAGCTAGCTCGCTTGAGGGTTCGCTTCCCCCTGACCCCTTTGCCCTTAGCTTGGCCGACCCTTCGGTGGTTGAAGGAACCGCCCTAAAGCTAAATAAACATAACACGAATTATAGAACAGCCGCACGAAGTCCTCCTACGGCCAAAGCTGTTGCTATAATGTGTATTATTTTAAATAGCCGCACCGCCCGACGCTCCGCCGCCTCCCTCCGGTCAGTCAGTGGCGAAGCCTGCGGCAGCATGGTATGGATAATTTGTTGCTGGATGCCTATAGGTTCAGTTCAAGACTGGTCGGGGGAACAGCGGTAGCACTCGGTAGGAGGGGACAGTGCTCCAGCTCAGCCTCGTACCAATGGAAAGATCCGCTCGCTCCCCCGGCACATCCGAAGCTCTTTCCATTGGTACGAGGGGAGGATGGCACCAAAGGAATGTAAAAGTCCCGGAGGGAACAAAAAAAATGCACCAACAACAGGCTTGCAAAGCCTGAACAAAAAACTAATTTTACCGTAAGGAACGTTCTTTTATAACAGCCGAAAATTGCGGTAGGCATTACGATTACGGCGCAAGGTTCTATGATCCGATCATCGGAAGATGAACAGTGGTGATATTGGGACTTTTGGTGTATCGGAGCTTGACCAGAAAGGAACTTAAAACCCTGCGTCGGGAACATTCGAAGATAAGAGAGGGTAAATTACAAATACCAGCTACAGATAAAAAAAATGGAATAAATCTAAACTTGCAGTCCTATCAGATCCTGAGTATTCAGGAATACCATTTGCTGATACGTCCCAAACTCCAAGATAGAACAGAAAGGCTTTTTACAGGTATAAACGATCTAGAAAGCCTAAAAAACAGTTTGCTTCACCTGAGCCATGGCCTTCGAAAAATCAATCCAAAGCTAAAGAGTGCCATTCAGATACGCCAAAGTGTAATTGTCGAATGGCTAAAGGAAAAGACCTGCGTACGGCCCAATATACGGCAGGGCACCGTTATGTAAGTTTAAAAGAACGTTAGATGTTATCCGTTGAGATGAGGGCAATAAAAGTAGAATAACTACCTTTATACTTATGTAAATTGTGAATGATGGATATTGCCCTAAAATATAAGATAGTAGAAAAGATCATTCAGAGCTCTGATGATAATCTGCTGAACGAAATAAAATCATTGATCGGTCTATCGGAGGCCGATTTCTGGACAGAAATCCCTGTAGAGGTAAAACAGACCATTCATAAGGCAAAGTCAGAGCTGGACCGTGGCGAGGGTACTCCCCATGCACAGGTTATGACCGAAATAAAGAGCCGTTTTCTAGGCAGATAATTTGGCAGTTTATTCCATTATTTGGTCTCCTACGGCCAAGATTAGCTATTACCGGATATTGGAATATCTAAATGATAAGTGGACGTACAAAGAATTGGAAGCTTTTGTAAAACGGACAGAAGAAGTGATCGACCTTATTTATAAAAACCCCTTGCTCTATCCCCGTTCAAAGGAAAGCGACACCCATAAATGCGTAGTGTTAAAAGCAGGTGTGCCTGTTCTACAGAATAAAAGATAATCGAATAGAACTTTTGGTGTTCTGGGATACCCGTCAGGATCCAGCCAAAATAGTTTTATAACGCCCCGGGCAGCTTAAAGTTAGCCAGTTGGCTGGAAGGGGCTTACTTGTCCCTGTCTTTGCCGCCCTTATCTAACAGACGAGGCATTCATTGAAGATGATTTAGGAGTATATGGTGATGATGCTATTGAATTTATTATATCTTATGGAAAAATATTTAATGTTGATGCTTCAAATTTTATTGCTGATAATTATTTCAGTGCCGAAGGCGACGTAATATTACCTGCTTTGATAAGATTATTTACAAGTAAATCTAAAACTCAAAAAAAGAAGTTGACCGTTGGTCATTTGGAAAAAGGAATAACATTCGGCCGATTAGATGAAGATGTTATAAACAATTAACATTTTAAGGATTGTCGTCCTAACAACGGTGAGTGCATTAATAAAAGAGCAATTTCAAGCTACTAATAGTAAGAAAAATGTAATACCAGATTTTTTTACAACAAGGTTGAATACCCAGCTAAGTATCCTCTGGTTTAGACCAAAATCACAGCGGCATCTTTCGGCGCCATCCCATTAATTATTTCACTTATACTGTTCAGTGTAATTGAAGCAATCTGCGCCAGCGCATCTTCCGTAAAGAAAGCCTGATGACCAGTAAGTAAAACATTAGGAAAGCTCATTAGCCTTTGTATGTCGTCATCTTCAATGATACTTCCAGAAAGATCTTTGAAAAACAACTTTTCTTCCTGTTCATAAACATCTATTCCCAAGTACGCAATCTGACCCGATTTTAAAGCTTGAATTACATCATGTGTATTTAGTAAGCCTCCCCGGCTGGTGTTAATAATGGTTACATTCTTCCGCATCAACTCTAATGATTTCGCAGAAATTAAGTGATGATTCTCAGCGCTAAGTGGACAATGTAGAGAGATGATCTCTGAAGATTGCAGCAACTCATCGAACTCCTTGTACTGAACGCCAATGCTTTTCAGACCCTCATCTTCAAAAGGGTCGTAGGCGAATACCTTACATCCAAATCCTAGCATGATTTTACAGAAAGCTTTGCCTATTTTCCCGGTCCCAATTACCCCCACTGTTTTTCCATGGAGATTAAAGCCCATTAAACCATTCAAAGAAAAGTTCTGTTCCCGAACCCGGTTGTATGCTTTATGGGTTTTCCGGTTTAAAGTTAAAAGCATCGCCGTCGCATGCTCTGCAACTGCTTCCGGAGAATAGGCAGGTACCCGACAAACTCTTATGTTGAACTTTTTAGCAGCAGCTAAATCCACATTATTAAAGCCCGCACAACGCAAGGCTATGATCTTTACTCCCTTATTTGCAAGGGTTTCGATCACCTCTACAGTTAATTTATCATTCACGAATACACAGACCACTTCGGTGCCTTGGTCAACCGCATTCACGATATGCGGACCAAGATGTGTTTCCCAGAATTCCAGTTGAAATCCATAGTCCTTATTGTGATCCTCAAAGAACGTTTTGTCGTACGGCTTGGCAGAAAAGAATGCAATCTTCATTTCTAAAGATACATTTAATTATATTGTGGCCTTACCTATCGAGTAGCAGTTAATATGGATAACGAAAATAAACATGACGACTTAAAAATTGAGTTAAGAACACTTACAAAAGATGACTATTTGGGGCTAAAAGCTTCCATGATTGAAGCTTATTCTGAATGGGAGGGAGCGTCAGTTTGGGGGGAGCAGCATATCAATAAATTGATAGAAATCTTTCCGGAAGGTCAGATTTGTCTTGTGGTAAACGATGCAATTGCAGGCTGTGCTTTGTCACTTATTGTGGATTATGAGCTCTTTGGAGACAACCACACTTACGGCCAAATTACGGGCAACTATACTTTCTCTACACATGATGAGGAGGGAGATGTGCTTTACGGGATCGACTTCTTCGTACATCCTGATTTTAGAGGGATGCGTATCGGCAGAAGGCTCTACGATGCAAGAAAGGAAATTTGTGAACGCCATAATTTAAAGGCCATCATTGCAGGAGGAAGAATACCTGAGTATAAAAACTATGCAAGTCAGCTTACGCCTAAGGAATATCTGCTCAAAGTTAAGGGTAAAGAGATCCATGATCCAACACTATCATTTCAGCTGGCGAACGACTTCCACGTTAGAAAAATACTAAAAGGCTATCTTCCAGGTGACACACAGTCGCTTGAGTACGCCTCACTTTTAGAATGGAATAATATTTATTACAACGAAGAAGCTAAACATATCAATTCTAAAAAATCAGTGGTTAGACTGGGACTAGTACAATGGCAAATGAGGCCATTCCCAAGTCTAGAATCCATTGTGGAGCAGATTGAGTTTTTTGTTGACGTAATTAGTGATTATCAAAGTGACTTCGTCATGTTCCCTGAGTTTTTCAATGCACCACTAATGTCTGCTTATAATCACCTAGGCAGTGCCGATGCCATGCGTGAAATTGCGAACTTCACTATTCCATTACGTGATAAGTTTATGGAACTTGCCGTTAGCTATAACATCAATATTATAACGGGAAGTATGCCTTATCTGGACAATGGGATGCTGTATAATGCAGGCTTTTTATGTAGAAGAGATGGGTCTTCTGAGATGTATAGAAAGATTCACATCACCCCGGCAGAAAAAAGTGGATGGGGAATGGTAGGCGGCGATTCTATTGTTACATACGATACAGACTGCGGTAGAATTGGTATTCTAATTTGCTATGATGTCGAGTTCCCTGAGTTACCTAGACTTCTTGCCGAGCAGGGAATGCAAATCCTGTTTGTTCCTTTCATGACAGATACACAGAATGGTTATACCAGGGTAAGGAGTTGTGCACAGGCGAGAGCCATTGAAAATGAATGTTATGTCGCCATTGCCGGCAGTGTTGGTAACCTTCCCAAAGTCCACAACATGGATATCCAATATGCCCAGTCGGCCGTATTCACACCTTCAGACTTTTCTTTCCCAAGTAATGGAATTAAGGCCGAGGCAACGCCTAATACAGAAATGACTTTGATTGCAGATGTAGATGTAGATCTTTTGAAAGAGCTCCACAACTTTGGTGCGGTTAGGAACTTAAAAGATCGTAGATTGGATATTTACAAGATCTTAAACAAGAGCAAGAAATAATGATGCTTATGAGAAAGTGTTATACCGCAATTATATTTTTACTATTAACTGTGACATTTTATAGCTGTATACAAGAAGGTACTTACAAAATCACAGGTGAACTAGGCCTGCCAGATCAATCTGTAGTAACCTTATGGCCAGACGATAATTCTCATCAAATCGCTGGTGTCACGGTAGCAGACCATAAATTTCAAATGAAGATAGAAGCATTGGATGAAGGAGTTTACAACCTCTTAATAAGTTGGAAAAACCCAAACCGCCAGGCGCAAATTTTAAAGAATGGTAGTCGATTGGGTACTCCAGATACCTTATTTTCGAGAACTAGAATTTATCTAGACCCCAACTCAGATTATCATATAACTAGTCCAATCAAAGACATCTCAAATGTTTCTATTCCTACCCGGACTAATCTTAACCCTTTTCCAATTAATGTAAATACAAATTCCGAAGCAACGAAAGAGTTACAAAGCTATCTCGCAGTGATATCCAGGGTCACTTTGGTGTTTCAGAAGAAGCTTGATAGTTTAAACTTTTTAGCAACGGTTGCACAAGCTAAAGACGACATATTCAACCACAGAAAAATTATGGATGAGTATGAAGGACTTGACGATGGGTTCTTTAAAGGAGAGATATTTCGAGCGAGGGAAGCTTTTATTGATCGTCACAAAACATCTCCAGTCAGTGCTTACCTAATCGCTACAGCACCAGACTTAAAGGACAAAAGGGTTTATTATCAACAGGCAGTACGTAAGCTGGATGCAGCGCTTCAGCAGAACAGATATACAATAGAAGCAAAAAGAAGATTGGCAATAAAATAAATCTTCTTATATTTAGGATGCTAACCAAATACGCTCTATATGAAAAACGCATCTCGGCTGATTATCTGCATTCTAATCCCCTTGTTTTTGACTTCTTGCGATAAGGAAAGCGTCCTAACTATTAAGGCGACCGGCTTCGATTACAATGCTGTAGTTAGTGTCTATCCATCAACAAACTCTGCCAAAGCTATCTTGGTAAAAAGCCTTAAAAGTGAACCGCAAATATATAAGGTCCGGTTAAAGAAAAGTAGTTACGGCAGACTAGAGTTAAGTTCCAGAGGTAATCTCTCATTTTGGATGTACTTGGATGAAGGTGCCCAAGAGATAGAATTTGATGCTAACAATAGCTCCAAATATCCTGTGATAAGTTCTTCCTCTAAACAAGGTAGGGAGATCATTAGCTATTACAAGCTGGAGGCGCATATGTTAAAAGCACTTAATGACAGTATGAGGGTCGCGAAGGAAATGCTGAACAATGCCACCCCAGAAACAGTCACACAGGCGGCCAACAACTACAACCGCTGGACTGAACTTAAAGGCGAACAGCATTTTAACATTGTTAAAGAATTTGCCAAGGGAAATCCTGCATCCCTTTTTACATTAATGATGATTGAAGAAGATGGCTTTCTTGGTAAACACGGCAAAGGGTACCTCGCGCTGATCAATAATCTTTCAAACGAGGTTAAAGATAGTAAAGAAGGTAAAAATCTTATTTTTGAAATAACCAAAGCATCCAGTCGGGAGTTAGGTGCAAAGATGTCAGATGTTTCAGGTACAAATCCTTCCGGAAAGCCCTTTGATCCCAAAATACTTAAGAAGGTCAATCTTTTTATTTGCTGGCTTTCTTATGATAATGACTGCAGGGTAAACAATGCAAAACTGGTATCATTATACGAACAATACAAAAATCGGGATGTGGAATTCATAGGCATATCTTTAGATAAGCATAAGAAATGGTGGACCACCGTGATCAAGGATGATAAACTTATCTGGCCACAATATTCTGATTTGCTCCATGCCAAATCGCCTAACTTAGGAAGCCTTAGTACCCAAAGATTACCATATATGTTTCTAACAGATCAGTCTGGGATCATCCTCTCCCAGGATCTCGGAATTGATGCTATCTCAATGGATTTGGAAACCTACCTTAAGCCCGGGCCTCTGCCATCTCTTTAACTTTTTGCTGCGCTTTTGGTCTGCCTATAATTTTACTTAATCATTTTCAATATCTTCCACTCCATTCTTTATCAACTATGAAACAATTAGCCTTCATCATTTTATTCCTTTTCATTTCACTTAAGGCAATGCCACAAGATGACAATGCCAAGGTCAAAGAATTTATTACCCAAGGTATCAAGTTGCACGATGAGAAAAAATATCCAGAAGCGATTCTCAGTTATAAAGAGGCATTAAAGATCGAACCTGGAAATCCCAATGCCAATTATGAGATCGCCTTTACACTAATGAGCACAGGAGCGAATAAAGATGCGATCCCCTATCTGGAGCGAGTGACTAAAACAAAAAATGGTACTACAGCCAGTGCATATGATATGTTAGGAAGCATTTACGATGATCTGGATGAAAAGGAAAAAGCTATAGCGAACTTTAAGATGGGTATCGAGGCTAATCCAGGTAATCAAGGAATTTACTACAACATTGCCATCACTTATGGAAGAATGGGAAAGGATAAGGAGGCACTATCCTATCTAATTCAGTCGTTGAAAATGAAACCTTTACATGCAGGCAGCCACAGATTGTATGCCCTACTGACTATGAATAATTCCCTTACAAAGGTGGATGCTGTACTGGCATTTTGTAACTTTTTGATCTTAGAGCCCAATTCGGAACGATCAATTTCTGCTTTTAAAGACCTTCAGGTGCTTCTAGGATCTGGTGTAGCCAAAACCGAAAAAGGCAGTAACATTTCTATTGGATCAGGAGGCGATTCTGAACGAAACGCTGCAAACCTGGCAGTTAGCATGTCCAGTCTCTCGGCAGGTTTGATTCCTGGTCTTTCGGAGATCGAAAGACTACAGCAACAATTAAAAATGATTTTCTCTACAATAGGAGAACTTTCGGCTAAAACGGCTAGTAAAGAATTCTTCTGGTCGTTCTATGGTGATTACGTTGATAAAATAGCCAAATCAGAGTTTATGCCGGTGGCTGCCCACATCATCGGTTTCACAGCTAATCAAAAGGAGAACCAGCAATGGATTAATGAAAACCAAGTGCAATTTGTCAACTTTGGAAAATGGCAAGAGGCAAATGCGAGAAAGGAGTTGTAAATTACACGAGACGTGTTACGCTTCTCTAGAGCTGAAAGCAGGACAAGAAGGGATTTTTAAGGGTAAAGGAACCTTGACAAACATACAGTTTGATTTAGAATTAGATATCTCCAGCCTTGCTAACATTGAGAATTACGAAGTTTTTAGCCTCTCTTCAAACCAATTTTTCGCGAGTAGTTACGAGATCAGCGGAAGAATATCAATCTTAAGTGCGTAGTTTAAATTGTATCTATTTTGTTCTAGCAACTTCCTTCCAGTATGGACCATCTCTTCTTGTCCAACAATGTGTCTCAAGTTCCTTATCGTGATGTGTTTGATTGGCCTAATTCTTAATATCTCTTGGTCGGCGTTGCCGAATAGCATGTAATATAATGATTATATATATTTTGTAAAATAGTTTAAATAATTTGCATTTAATATTTACTTAACACTTGGCTGTTAAATTTACTGATATAAACATATGAAGAACCTAACGTAGGCAGCTTTTATATCGCTGGTTACCATAATTTCGAGTTGTAAAAAAGATTCGCTGAGTAAAATCGGCGAGCAGCTTGAAGGAAGATGGGAGCTTTCGTCGATTAAAATAAATCTGAAAATCCCTTGTCTACGTTTCATATAAACTTATCGCCAGTGATTGGAAAGTTACCGGCATAAGAAAGGGGACAAATCCTAAGACTCATCCCCCTAAATTAACGCTCTCGCAACAAAAGTACGATTTATTTTGACAATCGCAATTATCTTTTCAAAATTTTCATTTTTGGATAAGCAGGCAGCTCAGGTTTTATGGGTTACACTACGGCCAAATAATAATTCACGATTTATGCTGGTATATATATATATACTATATGCATAGCTAAATTTACGGTGGTTGGCTGATCTGGATGTTTTTCGTTCTCCGAAGAATAGCGTAATGGTCTATAGAAACTTTTTATGCTTGTAGGATAAGCAGTTAGTGTTGGGATACAATTTACTTGTTTAAATTGTTTTGGCTTGTTGATTTTTTTTCTACTTTTGCAACCCGCTTCGGGGGTAGATTAGTGATAAGGATTTGGAGATTGGGGTTAGTACATTGAAAAGGTTGTAAAGGATAGGAGTAGCGGATCGAGCGCTTTGTTTTTGGTTTTTGACTGATAAGAGAGAGAAACTAAAAAAGAGTAAAAAAAGCTTGACAGAGTCAAAAAGATTTCTACCTTTGCAGTCCCAACAAAAAGGGAGTTACCGAACGGAGTTTGGTAACGGTTAAAAAAGGAAAGATTGAATTGCTGAAATGGGTATTAACTGAGGTAGGGACTAAAAAGACCAGACTGAAACAAATACCAGAAGAAAGCGAAGATATATTTAGGATAGCCGTGAGGTTTTATTCGATAAGTTCATTAAAGAGATGTCATTTATAACGTAGCGAGGTAAGAAAGTACTGATTCAAAGTACATGGAAACCAGTGCTATTATTTTAGAGTCAAGTTCTGACAGACAATACAAAAACAAGAAGAATACAGACTATTATTAATTAAGTTAAGAAT